>ERZ761607.10-NODE-10-length-496758-cov-15.607303_pt1 | contig 496758 bp, 504 predicted proteins | sample MGYA00511164_ERZ761607 | MGnify/ENA primary metagenome ERZ761607 (study PRJEB28899, sample SAMN02445080) | bioreactor sludge metagenome | biome: EBPR sludge | place: Australia: Brisbane, Thorneside Wastewater Treatment Plant | collected 2011-06-22 ... | reverse complement strand
CCCCACCCGGGCTCGGCTGCGCCTCGCCGTCCCTCCCCATGAAGGGGAGGGAGAAATATTGTGGTATTTTAATACCGCTATTAAATAACTGAATAATTTCAGTGAGATGTGTACATCAAGCGCATCCATCCCGTCTTGACCCCGCGCCCCCCGTCCTCTATCAGCGCGCCTTCCGCTCGTCCCCGTTATCGGGAGGGGCACCCGATCGTCTCCCAGGACCCTTGAAATGCTGAAGAGCACCACGGCTTCGCTGAAGCCGGCCGAGGTCACGAAGAAATGGATCCATATCGACGCTGAAGGCGTCGTGGTGGGCCGTCTCGCGACCTTCATCGCCAACCGTCTGCGCGGCAAGCACCGCGGCGACTACACCCCGCACGTCGATTGCGGCGACTATGTCGTCGTCACCAACGTCGACAAGGTGGTGTTCACCGGCAAGAAGAACACCGACAAGATCTATTACCGCCACACCGGTCACCCGGGCGGCGTCAAGCAGACGACCCCGGAGAAGGTCCTGAACGGCCGTTTCCCGGAGCGCGTCCTTGAGAAGGCCGTCGAGCGCATGCTGCCCAAGGAGAGCCCGCTGGCCCGCCTGCAGATGACGCACCTGCGCCTGTTCGCCGGCGCGGCGCACACCCATGAAGCCCAACAGCCGGAAACGATCGACTTCAAGTCGGCGTCCGCCAAGAACACCCGGAGCGTCTGAGCATGACCGACGTGACTGCTGAAACCTCCGCCCCGCAGAACGACGCCCCCGCCGCGACCGGCTTTGACGCCCTCAAGGGCCTCGGCACCGTGTCGAGCGACAACGATGCTCCGGTCTATACGCAAAAGCTGGACGCCCAGGGCCGCGCCTATTCGACCGGCAAGCGCAAGAACGCGATCGCCCGCGTGTGGATCAAGCCCGGCTCGGGCAAGATCACCATCAACGGCAAGGATCAGATGCAGTATTTCGCCCGCGAAATCCTGCGCATGATGATCGCCCAGCCGCTGGAAGTGACCGACCGCCTGACCCAGTTCGACGTCGACTGCACCGTGCAGGGCTCGGGCCTGTCGGGCCAGGCCGGCGCCATCCGCCACGGCCTGTCGCACGCCCTGACCCACTATGAGCCGGCGCTGCGCCCGGTCCTGAAGCCGCACGGCTTCCTGACCCGCGACAGCCGCGTCGTCGAGCGCAAGAAGTACGGCCGGGCCAAGGCCCGCAAGTCCTTCCAGTTCTCGAAGCGCTAAACGCGGTTCAGATACGGTTTGGAATGGGGCGCTTCGGGAAACCGGGGCGCCCTTTTTCTATGGGCGGGGACGAGGTGTAACGGAACGTGATGTCGACGCGTGCGCCTTCGTGAGACTTTCCAGGCACCCGCTCACACCCGAAGTTCGACCCAAAAAGACGTCGCTAACATGGGCTGATATTCCGACCCGCTGACGAACCATCAGCGGGTCGCCCGATCCGTGCGGTGCGTGTGCCTTGACGCACGGATCTTTCGGACCCCTAGTGACCGAAGGGATTGCACATCTGATTCGCTTAAGCGGAGATGTGCCCGGTGTCCAAGAAATCACGAGATCGCAACGCCGCTCTAACCAGCGGGCGGGCGGCTAGTTCGAGACCCTATGGGTGTGCAACCGTGCACCCTGATGGCAGCGCGTTGCCGTCCCTAACTTGGCCGCATGGTGATGAGGAATCACTAGGGGAAGCCAAGATGCATCGGATACCGAGGCTGTCAGATCGAGGGTCGGTCTCGTTCAGTCTAAGGCAGGAGACCTTCGCTGTAGCGGGCTCAGGCCAACGCTATGTCCCGCTCCTTGTGGCGGGACTGCTGGTAAAAAAGCTCGGCGGGTGGGTCGTGCTCGTCGCTTTGGGGCCGGTCGCGTTCCACTACGTGCCTACGCTTGCAGCACTGTTTGCTGGCGTGGCGCGTTGATGCACATCGTCTTGGTCGATAGCGACGCCGTGGCTCTGTCCGGGCGGCGGCTGACGCCGACGGATCCGGACGACCCTCGCCCTTTCGCGCAAGGACGGCGGCTTCGCCGCCGTGCGCTCAAGCCCTCTCCCATTGGGAGAGGGATGATTTACCCTAGGGCGGCGTTGGCGGCGCGGACCGCGTTGCAGCGGGCCATGTCGGCGGCGACGGGGCGTCGTTCTTCGGTGGCTGTCGTCACCTGGAATTCGATGTCGGACGCCAGGATTTCCCCCGCAAGCACGCTGGATACGCCGCGGTCGGTCTGGAGGCGGCGGAGGGCGGCTGTCTCGAACCGGGTGCTGGCGCTGCGGAGAAGCTGTGGCGTTACGCCGGTCGGCAGGGTGGCGCCTGAAGCCGCGGCGTGAAGAGAGCCTGCGCAGAAAGCCAACGCCTGCCACCAGGCGGCGCCGCCAAAGCCTTGAAGGTCGCCGGACGCGTCTCGCGGGACCAGCTTGTCCTCGGGCATGATGGAATCGCCGTTCCAGTTTTCGGGGAGGCGGAAATCGGCCGACTGTGGCTGGGCCCATGTCGGGCTGCCGAGCCCGAGGCTGAGAGCGATAGCGGTGAGAGCGACGATTTTCCGCATCAGGCCTACCTCCCCAAATGAGAAGGCAAGCCTGCCACCGCGAGCACGCATCGACGACCCACGATACCTGACTGTCGTGGCGCGTCTTCGATCTTCTCTCCCGGCGGGGGACGGGGTAGGAGGCCGAACATGACCCATACGATCTTCATCGACGGCGAAGCCGGGACCACCGGGCTGGACGTGCTGCGGCGGCTGGAGGCGCGGGCTGATCTGGAGATCATCGCCCTCGGCGAGCGCCGGCGCGACGTGGCGGCGCGGCGCGAGGCGCTGAACGGAGCCGATGCGGTGATCCTGTGCCTGCCGGACGAGGCGGCGAAGGAAGCTGTGGCGATGATCGAGAACCCCGGCGTGCGGGTGATCGACGCCTCGACGGCGTACCGGGTCGATCCGGCCTGGACCTATGGCTTTGCCGAGATGGCCCATGCGGCGGGCAGAATGGGGCAGGCCGAGAAGATCGCGGGCGCTACGCGGGTGTCGAACCCGGGCTGCTATCCGACCGGCTTCATCGGCCTGGTGCGCCCGCTGGTGTCGGCGGGGATCATTCCCGCGGGCTGGCCGGTGACGGTCAATGCGGTGTCGGGATACTCGGGCGGCGGCAAGGCGATGATCGCCGAGTTCGAGGCCGCCCCGGGGTCAAGCCCCGGGGTGACGAAGCGCGATGCGTACCGCGCCTATGGCCTGTCGCTGAAGCACAAACATGTGCCGGAGATGACGCTGCACACGGGGCTGGAGCGGCCGGTGCTGTTCGCGCCGGCGGTGGGGGCGTACCGGCAGGGGATGCTGGTCGAGGTTCCGCTGCAGCTGGCGGCCCTGCCGTCGTCGCCGTCGGTCGAGGTGGTGCACGGGGCGCTGGTTCAGGCCTATGCCGGTTGCCGCTTCGTCGAGGTCGCCGAGCTGGAGACGACCGAGGCCATGACCGGCATCGATCCGGAGGGGCTGAACGGGACCAACAAAATGCGTCTGCATGTGTTCGGCGACCGGGGCGGGGATCAGGTGCGGCTGGTCGCCCTGCTGGACAACCTCGGCAAGGGGGCAGCGGGAGCGGCGGTGCAGAACCTGAACCTGATGCTGGGGCTCAGGGAAGATACGGGCCTCCAGTAAACCGCTCATCCCGGCGAAAGCCGGGACCCAGTGCTTTGTGTGATGGGGCGGCTCCGGCGATCTCCCGGCCGCTAACCGGAAACGCCGGCGTCAAGCTGGACAGAACCGGGTCCCGGCTTTCGGCGGGATGAGCGGAGTTTTGTGTGTGCTCCCGCTTGCAACCTCCGCCGTCCTGCCGACGTATCTCTCACCATGACCCATCTTTCCCGCCGCGCCCTTCTGACCACCGTCGGCGCCGTCGCCGTCAGCGCCTGTACGCCGAAGGAGGCCACAGCTTCCGAGCGGCAGTATGCCAACTCGCCGTTCCGGCGGATCACGGACGCCCAGTGGCGCGAGCGGCTGCCGCGCGCGGCCTATGATGTGCTGCGGCGTGAGGCGACCGAGCGGCCGGGCAGCAGTCCGCTGAACAATGAGCACCGGAGCGGGACGTTTGTCTGCCGCGGCTGCGACCTGCCGCTGTTCCGGTCGCAGTGGAAATATGATTCCGGGACGGGCTGGCCCAGCTTCTGGCAGGTCATCGCGGCCAATATCGGGACCAAGACCGACTTCGCCATCGGCTTTCCGCGGACCGAATACCATTGCGCCCGCTGCCTGGGGCATCAGGGGCATATCTTCGACGACGGCCCGCGGCCGACGGGCAAGCGCTATTGCAACAATGGCGTGGCCCTGACCTTCCGTCCGGCCTGAGGCGTCAGCGCCGGGAGGTCAGGGTTGGGGGGTCGCGTCGACGGCCGCGTCCACCTGCCGGAAGAAGGCTTCCCGGGCGGCCCTGTGATTGCGGCCGACGGCCCGGGGCCAGGATGACAGCAGGACGATGACCGTCCGACGCGCCGGATCGACCCGCACCGCCTGGCCGAAGATGCCGTAGGCGCCGTAGACACCGTCGTCCTCGGTCCACCACTGGAAGCCATAGCCCTCGTTCGGCTCGCCGGTTTCAGCCTGTTTGACGACGGCCTGGGCGAACCAGTCGTCCGGCACGATGCGCTCGCCGCCCAGTTGACCGTCCTCCAGCGCCATCAGGCCGATGCGGCCCCAGTCGCGTAGGGTGGCGGAGACGCAGCAGCCGCCCATCTCGCGACCGCCCTGGTCCAGCGCCCAGAAGGCGTCGGCCTCCATGCCGGCGCGGGACCAGATCCGCTCGGACAGCAGTTCGGCCAGCGGCTTGCCCTCGGCGGCGGCGATCAGGGAACCGACGAGGTTGGTCTCGCCGGTCGAGTAGTTCCAGCGCGTGCCGGGCTCGGCCGCCCGCGGCAGCCGTCCCATATAGGCGACGACCGGGTCCTCTCCGGGACGGGCGGGCTCCTGCAGGAAGCGGGCGACGTCGGAGGCGGGATCGAAATAGTCCTCGTTCCAGCGCACGCCGGACGTCATGGTCAGCAGCTGGCGCACCGTGACGCCATCGTAGCCGCCGCCCGCGAGGGTCGGCAGGTAACGGGTGACGGGATCCTCCAGCGAACCGATGGCGCCGCTTCGGAGCGCCGTGCCGACCAGCGTCGAGGTCAGGCTCTTGGTCATGGAGAAGGAGACCCAGCGGTCCCCTTCGCCGAGGCCGAGGGCGTAGCGCTCCAGCCGGATGCGTCCGTCCTGGATGACCAGCACGCCCGCGACATTCTCCGCCGCCATATAGGCCGAGGGATCGAGCGTGATTGGTTCGCCCGGGGGCAGGGCCCGCACCGGCGTCTCGCCGCGCACGACCGGCGCGTGCGGCATGATGGTCTCCATCCGACGGAAGACGCGCTCACGATCGGCGGGCGACCAGAACAGCACGCCGGCCGGATTGTTCTCCGGCGTCGGCTGCTGGGCGAAGGCCGGGGCGGCGAGAGCGCCGGACAGGAGGAGGATGGCGGCGAGTGTGCGAAGACGTTTCATGCCGGAAGCCTAGCAGTGGGATGGCCGTTGTCACACCTGCCGGCGGACGGGGACGAAGGACTAACGCCCACCGCGCCGCGCCTTGAGCGCGGACTCGACCGTGACGCCGAACCAGACGGCGGCGACAATGACCAGCAGGCCATAGTCGGGACCCGGCCAGAATACCGGAATGGCGGCACAGACGATCACCACCATCGGGAACAGGGTGGCCCAGGCCGCTGTGCCGGGATTGTCGGGATGGATCATCGCTGAGCCGGGCGGGCGTTTCATCGCCCGCAACAGGAGGGGGTTGAGCAGCACGAAGCCGCCGGAGCAGATCACCGCCAGAAGCAGGTTTCGCAGCGGCTCGCCCGCGCCAAAGACGCTGACCGTCAGGGTCACGAGAACAAGCGCGAAGCCGGTGGTGACGGCCAGCAGCAGGTTCGGTTCAAAACGCTTCAAGACTTCACTTTCACATACGAGCCGGGCGCCGGTTCGATCGGCTTGAGGGGGCCGGCTTCGGGATCGCGGGCGGGGACCCAGTCGCCGGACTTTTCATGCAGCCAGGCGGCCCAGTGCTCCCACCAGCTGCCGGGATGTTCGACAGCCTGCGCCTGCCATTCGCCGAGGGTCGCGGGCAGGGCGGGGTTGGTCCAGTGCTGGTATTTCTTCGCGGACGGCGGATTGACCACCCCGGCGATATGGCCGGAGCCAGCCAGCGTCAGGGTGACGTCCGCGTTCGAGAACGCCCTCGCCGAGCGATAGACCGAGTTCATCGGCGCGATGTGGTCCTCGCGGCTGGCCTGGAAATACAGGGAGATGGTGACCTTCGACAGGTCGACCTTGACCCCCCCGATGGTGAACTCGCCGCGGGCCAGTTTGTTCTGTCCGTACATGGAGCGGAGGTAGTCCATGTGCAGCTTTTTCGGCATCCGCGTCTGGTCGGCGTTCCAGAACAGCAGGTCGAAGGCGGGCGGCGACTTGCCCATCAGATAGTTGCTGACGAAGAAGGACCAGATCAGGTCGTTGGCGCGCAGGGCGTTGAAGGTCTCGGCCATCGCCGCGCCGGGCAGGACGCCGCCGGCCGCGTCCATCTGCTGCTCGACCTCGCCCAGCCAGTGTTCGTCGGTGAACAGCAGCAGGTCGCCCGCCTCGGCGAAGTCATGCTGGGCGGCGAAGAAGGTGTTGGCGGTGACGCGTTTGTCGCCCCTGGCCGCCATGTGGGCGAGAGCGGCGCCCATCAATGTGCCGCCGATGCAGTAGCCGACCGTGTTGATGTGGTCGGCCTTCGACTGCTCAAGCGCCTTCTCGACGCAGCGGTAGATGCCCTTTTCCAGATAGTCGTCGAAACCGAAGCCGGCCTTGTCGACGTCCGGATTGACCCAGGAGCAGACGAAGACGGTGAACCCCTGGGCCGACAGCCAGCGGATCATCGAATTCTCGGGCTGCAGGTCCAGGATGTAGAATTTGTTGATCCAGGGCGGGAAGATCAGCAGGGGGACGGCGCGCTGTCTGTCGGTGGCGGCGTCGAACTGGATCAGTTCGAACAGCTCGTCACGCCAGACGACCTGCCCCGGGGCGGTGGCGACGTTCTCGCCTACGACGAACTTGCCGTAGTCGGCCTGGCTGATCTTCAGCTTGCCGGCGCCGCGCTCCATGTCGGCGGCGAAATTCTGCATCCCCTTGACCAGCGATTCGCCGTTGGAGTCGGCGAGGGCCTTCAGGGCGGCGGGGTTGGAGGCGAGGAAGTTGGAGGGGGAGAAGGCGTCGGTCAGCAGCTTGGTGAAGAACTCGGCGCGGCGCTTGGTCAGGGGATCGACGTCCTCGACGCTGGAGACGAGGCCGTTCATCCAGTCAGACGTGACCAGATAGGACTGTCGCATGACGTCGAAGGCGGGGTTTTCGGACCAGGCGGGATCCTTGAACCGCTTGTCCTTCGAAGGGGCGGCGGCGGTCTCCTCGCCGGCGGCGCGGCGGGTCGTGGTGGCCCACAGGTCCATGTAGCGGTTGAACAGATCGGCCTGGGCGGCGAATAGCTTGTCGGGGCGCGAGGCCAGGCTGGTCATGACCGAGTTCATGGCCGGGCCGACGTGGAAGGGATCCGGCGACAGGGCCGCAGGGCGGTCGGCCTGGGACAGGGCGGCCTCGGCGATGGCCGACTGGGCCGTCATCGCGGCCTTGGCCAGGTTCATCGACAGGGTCTCCAGCATCTGCCGCTGGTCAGCGCCGGGGAAGCCGAAGGCTTCGGCGGCCGGGGCTTCGGCTTCGGACGGCGGCGGAGGCGTCGGTTCAGGGGCTGTCGCGGCCTTGGCGGCGCGGGGCCGGGGCGGCTTGGCCGAGGTCGGGCGTCCGGCCTTGCGCGGCGCGCGCGGGGGCGCTTCGGCGATCGGGGGGCTTGGACGCTTGGCCATGAGGAGCTCCGGATGTCGTCAGGAACGGTCGCAAGCGCCGCGCGCGCCCTTCCGCCTGTCGCGATCATCGCATAAGACAGCCCCTGAAATGAACGCGTCGCGCCGGAAAATTGCAGCCGCCCTGTCCGCCGCCATCGCGTGCGGCGGTCTGGCGGCCTGTGCGGGCTCGTTCGATCCGGCCACAGACGCCAGTTCGCCGATCGCGCCGCGGGTCCAGGCCCTCGTCGACGCCAACCGTGAGTACCCCCGCTGGACCGACTTTCCGAGGGTGGACGAGCCGTTGCCGGAGCCGGTCGCGATCGCGGCCCAGGTCAATACGCTGCGGGTCACCGGCGGCGCTCTGGCAGGCGAGGTGTCGCGCATTGACTGGCAGACCACGGGCGATCCGGCCGAGTTCGCGGCGGCGGTGCAGGCCCGGGTCGATTCGGTGCCGGTCGCGCCCGTGACGCAGGAAACGCTCGACGAGATCGAAGACTTCGTACGGCGCACGCGCGAGCGGGGCCGCGCCCCGCCACCGGTGGACCGCCGCTGACCCCATCCAACGCTCGCCCGGACGGCAGAATCCGGGGACCATCGTCTCAGGAGACTTTCTCATGGCCAAACCGGCTCCCTACGCCTCGACCCTGGCCGCTGACGCCGCACGGGTGACCGAACTGGCCGCCATCGCCAGCTACGCCGGCATCGGCCGCGGCGACGAGAAGGCGGCGGACCAGCTGGCGGTCGACGCCATGCGTACCGCGCTGAACAGCCTCGATATCGATGGCAAGATCGTCATCGGCGAGGGCGAGCGCGACGAAGCGCCGATGCTCTACATCGGTGAGAAGGTCGGCACCGGCAAAGGCCCGGCCATCGACATCGCCCTGGACCCGCTGGAAGGCACCACCCTGACCGCCAAGGCGATGGCCAACGCCCTGTGCGTGCTGTCGATGTCGCCGGGCGGCGGCATGCTGCACGCGCCCGACACCTATATGGACAAGATCGCCATCGGTCCCGGCTTCGCGCCCGGCACGGTCGATCTGGACATGAAGCCCCAGGACAATGTCCGTTCGCTGGCCTCGGCCAAGGGGGTGAAGCCGTCCGACATCACCGTCTGCGTCATGGACCGGCCGCGCCATGCCGAACTGATCGCCGCCCTGCGCGAGGTCGGGGCCAAGGTGGTGCTGATCACCGACGGCGACGTCGCGGGCGTGATCCACACCGCCGAGCCCGAGACCGGCATCGACCTGTACCTCGGCTCGGGCGGAGCGCCGGAAGGCGTGCTGGCGGCGTCGGCGCTGAAATGCGTGGGCGGCCATTTCCAGGGCCGGCTGATCTTCCGCAACGACGACGAGCGGGCGCGGGCGGCCAAGACGGGGGTCACCGATCTGGACCGCAAATACGACCTGCACGAACTGGTGTCCAAGGACGCCATCTTCGCGGCCACGGGCGTGACCAAGGGCGCCATGCTGGACGGGGTGAAGGTCGCCGACGGCTTCGTCTCGACCCACACGCTGGTGATGGATTCCTCGACGCGGACCGTCCAGCGCATCCGCACGATCCGGCCGCTCTGATGGCCGACGGGAGCGCAGGCTCGGATTTTGGGCCGGCGTTCCTGGGCGTCTCCCGCTCCCTGTCGGGCCGCGAATGGCGGCAGAGGCCCGCCGAGGCGGGGCTGATCCGGGCCCATATGCAGGCGTTGAACCTCGAGGAGCCGCTGGCGCGGGCGCTGGCGGCGCGTGGCGTGCGGGCCGATCAGGGGGCCGACTTCCTGACGCCGACGCTGAAGGCGCTGTTTCCCGACCCGTCCAGCTTCATGGACATGGATGCGGCGGCCGGGGCGATCCTCGATGCGCTGCAGGCGAAGGCCTCAATCCATGTCTTCGCGGACTATGACGTCGACGGCGCCTCGAGCGCAGCCCTGCTGGTGCGCTGGTTCCGGGCTGTGGGCGCCGAGCTGCCGATCTATGTGCCCGACCGGGTCACGGAAGGCTATGGCCCCAGCGCGCGGGCCTTCGACACGCTGAAGGCTTCGGGCGCCGATCTGGTCATCACCGTCGACTGCGGCGCGGCGGCCAATGAGGCGGTGGCCCATGCGGCGGCGATCGGGCTGAAGGTGGTGGTCATCGACCACCATATGATGCGCGAGCATCCGCCGGTCTGCGCCGCCGTGGTCAATCCGAACCGGCCGGGCTGCAATTCGGGGCAGGGCAATCTGGCCGCGGCGGGGGTTGTGTTCGTCCTGCTGGCGGCGCTGAACCGCGAGGCGCGGCGGCGCGGCATGTTCGCGGATGTGAAAGAGCCGGACATCCGCCAGTGGCTTGATCTGGCCGCCATGGGGGCGATCTGCGACGTCACCGGCCTGACCGGGTTCAATCGGGCGCTGACCAGCCTCGGGCTGCGTGTCATGTCGGACTGGGGCAATCCCGGGCTGCGGGCCTTGCTGGCGGCGGCGGGGGCCGAGCCGGGGCCGGCCAAGTCGAGCCATGCGGGCTTCATCCTCGGTCCGCGCATCAATGCGGGCGGGCGGATCGGCAAGTCGGATCTCGGGGCGCGGCTGCTGTCGACCGACGACCCCGTGGAGGCGGCGGCGCTGGCGCAGGAGCTGGACGCCCTGAACATCGCCCGCCGCGAGGTGGAGAAACAGGTCACCGATCAGGCGACGCGTATGGTCGAGGCGACCGGCGCCCATGCCGACGGCTCGGCCGTCGTGGTGATCGCGGGCGACGAATGGCATCCGGGCGTGGTGGGCATTGTCGCCGGGCGGCTCCGCGAGCGCTGGCGCAAGCCGGTGGTGGTGATCGGCGTCGATGCGGTGAACGGCCTCGGCAAGGGCTCGGGCCGGTCGCAGCCGGGCATGAACCTGGGCAAGGCGGTGCAGGCGGCGTGGGAGACGGGCGTGCTGATCGCCGGGGGCGGCCATGCCATGGCGGCGGGGCTGACGGTCCGGGCCGACGATATCGACCGGCTGCGGGATTTCCTCAACGACCGGATGGCGGGCGAACAGGCCGCGGCCGACGCGCTGGACGGGGTTGAGATCGACGCCCTGATCGATCCGGGCGCGGCGACGCGGGCTCTGTTTGAACAGTTCGAGCAACTGGCTCCGTTCGGCCCGGCCAATCCCGAGCCGCTGTTCGCGTTGGAGCATGTGCAGGCGCGTGACGCCGTGGCCATGAATGGCGGTCATGTGCGCTGCCGGCTGGTCGGGGCCGACGGAGCCTCGGTGAAGGCCATCGCCTGGCGCTGCGCCGACCTGCCCGGCGGGCAGTCGCTGCTGTCCGGACAGGGCGGGCTGAGCGTGGTCGGGCGGCTGAAGGCCGACGACTGGAACGGTCGTCGCGGCGTCCAATTCGAGATCGAGGACGTGGCCGATCCGCGGATGGCCTGATCCTTCGACTGGCCGCGCCTCCATCTCGTCGGCGGCGCGTCCGGGCTGCCTCCGCCTTTCGCAAGAAGAATGGGGAGGAGAAGGGTTGCACCGTCCGGAATCGGCGGCTATATCGCCCGCTCTTCGCGCAGCGGTCCCTTCGTCTATCGGTTAGGACGTCAGGTTTTCAACCTGAAAAGAGGGGTTCGATTCCCCTAGGGACTGCCACGCGGAGCCTTTCCCCGACATCGCCGATTATGTGTGAGGCCGGGCCTTTCGGGGTCAGGCGCGTTGCACTGCAGTGTCCGTGTCCCGGACGACGATGATCCGGTTGGCCGCCATGCCCGAAACCCCGCCCCTGATCGATGAACCCGCCGGTGCGGCGACCATCCTGATGGTCGAGGACAATGCCGACGTCCGGGTCATGGGCGAGACCCTACTGGTCGATGCCGGCTTTGTCGTTCACACGGCGGGCGATGCCGCCGAGGCTCTGGCCATGGTGGAGGCCGGTCTGGCGTTCGACCTGTTGTTCACTGACATCGTCATGCCGGGCGATCTGGATGGCGTGGGCCTGTCGGCGGAGGTCGCGCGGCTCAGACCCGGGACACCCGTTCTGCTGACGACCGGTTGGGCCGACCGGGTCCGGGACCATGCCGGTCAGCGTGCGGAGCCGGATTTGATCGCGAAACCGTACCGGCAAACCGACCTGGTACGGAAGATTCGTCTGTTGCTGGATCGAGGCGCACAGGGCGCCTGAGCGAATTCATTGCGCTTTTGCTGCGAAACCGACGTTTTTCGCTTTTCCGGGCTTCACAGAACCGTGTTAAATAAGCGCCGTCCGCTCCGATTGCGGGCAGGGGGAAGACTGTGTCGGACTACGAGGGCGTTGAGACGGTCGCGACGGTCCGAATCGCGGGCCGGGTGAAATGGTTTGATCCCGGTAAGGGATACGGCTTCATCGTGCCGGATGACCCGACCCTGACCGATATGAAGGATGTGCTGCTGCACATCTCCAGCCTGCGCGATGCGGGCCGGGATCTGGCCGCCGAGGGCGCGCCCATCAGTTGTGAATGCGCCCGTCGGCCCAAGGGCTGGCAGGTCACCGAGGTCCATGACCTGGGCGAGGGGGACCCCGAGCTGGCCGCTGCGCCGCGCCGCACAGGCTATGAGGGTCTTCGTCAGACGGCCGGCGCCGGTGCGGAGCCCGAGGCGCCGACATCCGGTGCGCCGATGGAGGCCGCGGTCGTCAAATGGTTCAATCGTACCAAGGGCTACGGTTTCGTGGTGCGCGACGGCGAACCGGGGGATATCTTCGTCCATGTCGAGACGTTGCGCCGCTGCGGGCTGGATGACCTGCTGCCCGGCGAGACGGTCTCGGTGCGATTTGCCGAGGGCCCCAAGGGGCTGGTGGTCGCGGAAATCAGACCGGGCGGATGAACCATCCGCCCCAGTGAGGGTGGATCGGCAATGTTGAACCGTCGTGGACTTCTGGGCGCCCTGTCCGGCCTGGTGCTGCTGTCGGCCTGCGCCGGAGCGGGAGCGCCGCGCGACGCCAAGGGCGATCCGCTTGAACCGCTGACCGTCACCACCTCAAGCGGCGAGCACCGTTTCATGGTCGAGATCGCCGACGACGACGCGGAACGCCAGCGCGGCCTGATGGAGCGGGAACCGCTGCCGGACGACCGGGGGATGCTGTTCCAGTTCCCCGATGTGGCCGAGCGCGGTTTCTGGATGCGCAACACGCCCAGCCCGCTGGACATCATCTACATCGATCCGCGCGGCCGGATTGTCTCGATCGCTAAGAATGCGACGCCGATGTCGGACGAGATCATCCCCTCGAACGGTCTCGCCAGCGGTGTGCTGGAGCTGCGCGCCGGCCGCGCCGACGAGATCGGAGCCCGCCCCGGCGACAGGGTCAGCCACCCCTTCTTCGCCGAATAGTCGCATGGCGCGTTGCGGCGCGGCGTCGAGTGTGCCAAATCCCGCCGCCGGAGTGTAGCGCAGCCTGGTAGCGCATCTGGTTTGGGACCAGAGGGTCGGAGGTTCGAATCCTCTCACTCCGACCAATCATTTCTAGACCACGGTTCCAAACAGTCGGCCGATGGCGGCGGTGGCGGCCATGGCTACGACGCCCCAGAAGGCGACACGCAGGACGGACCGCGGCACATTGGCGCCCCCGGCCGTGGCTCCGAGCGCGCCCAGCCCCATCAGCCCGGCCAGGGCAATCACGCTGACCCAGATCATCAGGGTCTCCAGCGGCGCCAGCAGCACGACGACCAGGGGCGGAGCGGCGCCGAGCGCGAAGGTACCGGCTGAGGTCAGGGCCGCCTGGACCGGTCGGGCGGTCGTGAAGTCCGAAATGCCCAGCTCGTCGCGCGCATGGGCGCCCAGTGCGTCCCGGGCCATCAGCTGTTGCGCCACCTGCCGCGACAGGGCCGGCTCGACGCCACGGGCGGCGTAGATCGCGGCCAATTCGTTGACCTCGGCCTCCGGATCGGCCGCCAGCTCGGCGTTCTCGCGGGCGAGGTCGGCCTTTTCGGTGTCGGACTGGGAGCTGACCGAGACGTATTCGCCCGCCGCCATCGACATGGCTCCCGCCACCAGTCCGGCGACGCCGGCGATCAGTATGCTGCCGCGCGCAGCCTCCGCCGCAGCCACGCCGACGACAAGGCTGGCCGTCGAGACCAGGCCGTCATTGGCCCCCAGTACAGCGGCGCGCAGCCAGCCGATGCGGGCGACCAGATGACGTTCAGGGTGGCGTTCGAGACGGCTCATGATGCGCTCCGGCGTGCCGGCACAGCCGGCCCTGTCATCGAAGGAGCGGCAGCATGCGCCGCAGGCTTCCGTCCTTCAGCACATGGTGGTGGAACAGCGCCGCGAGAGCGTGCAGACCGATCAGCCAGTAGCCTGCTTCGGCGATCGTCTTGTGCAGATCCTCGAGCCGACCGGCGAGGGCCTTGTCCGGACCGATCAGTGGCGGCAGCGATAGGCCGAAGAACGGAATGACATCGCCCTCGGCGCTGAGAACCAGCCAGCCGAGCAGGGGCAGTAGGATCATGCCGCCATAGAGGGCGATATGCACGGCTGCGGCCGGCCATCGCGTCCAACTCGATTCAGTGGCCAGCCAAGGCGTCCGCCAGCGCGCGATCAGCCGGATCCAGACGAGGACGAAGACCGACAGGCCAAGCATGAAATGCCAGGTCTTGAGACCCTCGCGTATGTCGCTGCCGCGAGGATAGTTCTCGCGCAGCTCGATACAGGCGAAGACCGCCGCAAGAAGGATCAACATCAGCCAGTGCAGCGCGATCGAGAGCCGACCGTACCCGTCTCCGGGCCGGGCGGGGGTCGACAGGTTATCGGTCATCGTCGGTCCTCACGGCGGCATGTCCGTCAGTCTGCAACTGATCTGTCCCGAGGTGATTGCGCCAACGCAACTCGCCAGTCGTCACACCGCCTTCAGCGCCTGCTCCAGGTCGGCGTAAAGGTCGTCGGCGTTCTCGATACCCACGGACAACCGCACCAGGTTGTCGCCAATGCCGCAGCGGACCTTGGCTTCGGCGCTGTAGTCGGAGTGCGTCGTGCTGGAGGGGTGGGAGACCAGGCTCTCGGTGCCGCCCAGGCTGACGGCCAGTTTGAACAGCTGGAGGGCGTTGAGCATGCGGAAGGCCTCGGCCTCGCCGCCCTTCAGGCGCAGCGAAAACGTCGAGCCCGCGCCGGTGCACTGGCGGGCGAACAGAGCCTGCTGGCTCGGTGAAGCCTCGGCGCCGCCGGCGTCCAGAACGGCCTCGATCTTCGGATGGCCGCGCAGGCGAGCGACGAGGTTGCGCCTGCGGTGACGGCTCATGGAACTGCACTTTCTCTCTGTTGACGGCTGAACAGGCCGGTCGGGCTTTCACGCCAAGCGCTGGACCCGGCGCGGGTCACACGGTATCTGGGCTCCCACGCGGGCTCGCCCGCCGTCGTCACGAGGATTGGTCATGCTCGCCCGCATCTATCGCCCCGCCAAGACCGCGATGCAGTCGGGCAAGGCCTCGTCGAGAGGCTGGCGGCTGGAGTTCGAGCCGGCTTCGGCGCGCACCATCGATCCCCTGATGGGCTGGACCAGCTCCAGCGACATGAACGGACAGGTGCGGCTGAGCTTCGATTCGGCGGAGGAGGCCGTGGCCTACGCCGAGCGGCACGGCATCCCGTTCCGCCTGCATGAACCGCAGGACCCGCCTGTCATCCTTAAGGCCTATGCGGACAATTTCGCCACCGGCCGCAAACAGCCCTGGACGCACTAGGTCGAAGGGCGTCCCCGTTTTCGCGGGGATGACAAGTTAGCGGGGATGACAGGGCTCGCGGCTTGAGCCGCAGGACGGGGACCGCTAACGCTCGCCAACGCCACCGGGCGCCCATAGCTCAACCGGATAGAGCACCCGCCTTCTAAGCGGGATGTTGCAGGTTCGAGTCCTGCTGGGCGCGCCACGGTCTCACAGGATTGCCGGTTTCGGCGGCATGCCGCTAAGGTTCCCCCCGACATGTTCTGGAGGGGACGTTCGATGCTGAGAACTATTCTGGGAATCGTCGCCGGCGCGGTGGTGGCGATCCTGACCGTGATGGGGCTGGAAATGATCGGCCATGCGGCAATGCCGCCGCCCGCCGGCCTCGATCCCGCTGATCCAGAAGACCTGAAACAGATGGTGGCCGCGGCATCGACGGCGGCCAAGGCCTGGGTGGTGTTCGCCTGGTTCGGGGCGGTCGTGACCGGCGGATGGGTCGCGCGGCGCCTGTCGCGCAAGGCCTGGGCCGGCTGGGTCATTGCCGGGCTGATCTTGCTCGGGGGCGTGGCCAACCTGGTGATGATCCCGCATCCGCTGTGGATGCAGATCGGGGCGATCGCCGCGCCGCTGCTGGGCGGTTGGATCGTGACGCGGCTGCCGGTCGGCGGAAGCGCCGCAGTCAGCTGATTGCGGCGCGCCAGGCGGCAAGGCCCGCCTCGAGGTCAGCCATCAGGTCGGCGGGGTCCTCGAGCCCGACGTGGAGACGCAGCAACTGGCCCGGCAGGGCCGGCGGGGCCTTGCGACCGGAGAGCTGGCCGGTCTCGTGGGTGATCAGGCTCTCGAACCCGCCCCAGGAGTAGCCGAGGCCGAACAGGTCGAGGGCTGACATCAGGGCGTGGGCGGCGCCTTCGTCGCCGCCCCGCATCACGACGCCGAAGATCGAGGCGGCACCCGTATAGCCGCCGTTCCAAAGGTCGTGGCCGGCTGCGCCGGGCAGGGCCGGGTAGAGAATGTCCGCGACCTCCGGCCGGGTGCTGAGCCATTCGGCGACGATGCGGGCCGAGCGCGCCTGTTCCTGATAGCGCAAGGGCAGGGTGCGCAGGCCGCGCAGGGCCAGCCAGGCGTCGTCGGGGGAGACGCGCCAGCCGAGGTCTTCCAGCGTCTCGGCGATGGGGCGTCCGACGGCGGGGTCGGCGACGGCGATGGAGCCCATCAGCAGGTCCGAGTGGCCGGCGACATATTTGGTCACCGCCTGGACGCTGACATCGACGCCGTGCGCCAACGGGCGGAAGGCGAGGCCGGCGGCCCAGGTGTTGTCCATCACCGTCAGCACGCCGCGCGCGCGACAGGCGGCGGCCAGGGCGGGAACATCGAGCATTTCGAACGTCAACGAGGCCGGTGATTCGATCAGCAGCAGGCGGGTCCGGTCCGTGATGGCGGCGAGAATGTCGTCCGTCGCGGCCGCTGCGTCATGGAAGGCCGTCGTGATCCCCCGCGCGCCAAGATGCCGTCTGAGGAACCGGCGGCTGGGTCCGTAGAGGGCGTCGGTGGTCACGACTTCGTCGCCGTTCCGAAGCAGGGCGGTCAGTGGCGCGGTGACGGCGGCGAGGCCCGATGGAACCAGCCAGGCGTCCGTGGCGCCTTCGAGGTCGCACAGCAGGTCGCGGAGCGCGCGGGCGGCTGAAAGATCCTCGATTCCATAGACCGGGCCTTGGCTCTCGTCGCGCATGGCGCTGGGCAAGTCATTGAGCAGGGTAGAGGCGCGCTCGATCGGCGGGGCGACGGGTCGACGCCCTCTTCCGCGGCGGGTCGCGGAGGCGATCAGACGGGTGCGGTCGGTTCGATCGGTCATCTGCGCTGGAACGGAGGGTTGCGGTTCAGCCTCCAAAGGCCTCTAAAGCAGGCGGGGCGCAAGGTCTGACGAATTTCGGCGAGGCGCGGATGCGGGCACAATCGACGGGGCGAAGGACGGCGAAAGGCGCCGCGATCACGCTGGCGACTGTCCTGGTCCTGACCGTCGCCGCATGCGGACGCGGCGAGCGCGCGGGAGAGGCCGACGACAGGGCCGACCCCTCGGCCCAGAGCCAGACCGCAGCGCCCGATTTCGCCAGTCCGACCCTCGCGGCGATCAAGCGACGCGGGCGATTGAACTGCGGCGTGCACGAGGGGCTGGTCGGCTTCGCCTACACGGACAATCGCGGAGAATGGCGCGGCTTCGACGCCGATTTCTGCCGCGCCCTGGCGGCGGCGGTGCTGGGCAATGCGAACGCCGTCCGTTTCGTGCCCCTGACCGGCAGCCAGCGGTTCGAAGGGCTGCGCAGCGGCCGGGTCGACGTGCTGTGGCGGTCGACATCGTGGACCCTGTCGCGGGAGGCGCAGGAAGGCGTGCGGTTCGCCGGGGTCAACTACTATGACGGCCAGGGCTTTCTGGTCCGCCGGTCGCTGGATCTGGCCACGGCCGCCGAACTGAACGGCGCCCGCGTGTGTGTGCAGCGCGCCTCGACCACGGAGTTGAACGTTGCGGACTGGTTCCGCGCGCGGTCGCTGGAGTACACGCCGGTGGTCGCCGCCAATGAGGAGGCCGCGCGGGCGGCCTATGCGCGGGAAGACTGCGACGCCCTGAGCGCGGACATCTCCGCCCTGGCGGCGGCGCGGACCACGATGTCCAACCCGGAGCAACACGCCATACTGCCGGATGTGATCTCGAAGGAGCCGTTGGGGCCGGCGGTCAAGCGCGGCGACGAGGCCTGGACCTCGATCGTGCGCTGGACGCTGAACGCCCTGATCCTGGCCGAGGAGCTGGGCGTGACCAGTGATAATGCGGGTGAGATGGCAGAGCAGTCGCCCAATCCGGCCGTCCGTCGCCTGCTGGGCGTCGAGGGCGAGGTCGGACCGATGCTGGGGTTGCGCAAGGACTGGGCGAAGGCGGCGATCGAAGCCGAGGGAAACTACGGCGAAATCTTCCTGCGGAACGTCGGGACGGATTCCTCGCTCGACCTGGCCCGTGGGCTTAACGCACAATGGAACGCAAGACCTGCCGGGCTGATCTACGCCCTGCCGATTCGATAGGACGCCGGGACAGGCGCCAGGGGGAACGATGGAAACGACGAAACGTGGTGGGATCCCGCTCTATCTCTGGATGCTGCTGGGCTTCGCCGCCGGCATGGGCGGGGGGCTTTACGTCAACCTGATGGGGCTCGAGGTCATCCCCTGGGTGATGGACATCATCCAGGCGGTCGGCCAGATCTTCCTGCGCCTGCTGTTCATGCTGGTCCTGCCGCTGTTGTTCGCAGCCCTCGCGGTCGGGGTGGCGGAGATGGGCGATCTGAAGTCGCTCGGCCGGGTCGGCTTCAAGACCCTGGTGTTCACCGTTCTGGTCTCGGCCATCGCCGTCGGCATCGGCCTGGGCATGGTCAACTATTTCCAGCCCGGCGCGGGCGTCGATCAGGCCCTGGCCCAGCAACTGTTGGCCGACGGCGCGGAAGGCGCCGCCACCATCGTCGGCAATGCGCCCAAGACCATCGAGGCGGGCCAGTTCTTCCTCGACATGATCCCTTCGAACGTCGTCACCGCGGCCGCCGACAACCAGATCCTGCCGGTCATGGTCTTCGCCCTGATCTTCGGCATCGGCATGGTCATGGCCAAGTCGCCGGCCACGGACGCCCTGCAGCAGACGCTGCAGGGGCTGTTCGAGGTGATGATGAAGCTCATCAACCTGGTCATCAAACTGGCGCCGATCGCGATCGCGGCGCTGATGTTCAATCTCTCGGCCGTGTTCGGCTGGGAGCTTCTGGTCAAGCTGGGAGCCTATGCGGGCGTGGCGGTGGGAGCGATGGCGATCCACATGTTCATCGTCTATCCGCTGCTGGTCTGGATCTTCGGCGGGATGAACCCGTTGAAGTTCGCCAACGGCGTCCGCGAGCCCTTTGTGGTGGCCTTCTCGACCGCCTCGTCCAACGCGACCCTGCCGATCGCCATCAAGGCGGCGGAAGAGAAGCTGAAGCTGCCGAAGCGCATCTCGCGCTTCGTGCTGACGGTGGGGGCTACGGCGAACCAGAACGGCACTGCCCTGTTCGAGGGCGTCACGGTCCTGTTCCTGGCCCAGTTCTTCGGCATCGACCTGAACCTGCAGCAGCAGCTGGTGGTCATGCTGGTCTGCATTCTCGGCGGCATCGGCACGGCCGGCGTGCCGGCAGGTTCGCTGCCGGTCATCGCCCTGATCCTCGTCATGGTCGGCGTGCCGGCGGAAGGCATCGGCCTTATCCTCGGCGTCGATCGCTTCCTCGACATGTGCCGCACCACCCTGAACGTCACCGGCGACCTGGTGGCGGCGACGGTGGTGTCGCGCGGCGAGACCGATGCGATCGTGCCGGATGATCTGGAGCTGCCGGCGGTGGCTCCGCCGCACTGAGGCTCAGGCGGGCGGGGCGGACACGACCTCTGTGTCCGCCCGGCCGCCCCATTCGGCCCAGCTTCCGTCATAGAGTCGGGAAGGCTTGCCCAGGACGGCCAAGCCGAGACTGAGGATGGCGGCGGTAACGCCGGAGCCGCAGGTGGTAATGACCGGTCGCTCCACATCGACTCCGGCCGCGCGGAAGGCGGCGTCCAGCGCCTCGCCCTGTTTCATGGCGCCGTCGGGATCCAGGATCGCCGGGAAGGGCAGGTTCAGGGCGCCGGGCATGTGGCCGGACCGCAGACCGGCGCGGGGCTCGGGCGCGCGGCCCTCGAAGCGATCGGCGGCGCGGGCGTCCAGCACCTGACCTCCGGCCTGAAGGGCGTCGCGGACGGCGTCGATGTCAGCCACCAAGTCCGGGCGTTGGCAAGGTGCGAAGGTCGCGGCCGCAGGCGGCGTTGACTGCCCCTTTTCGATCGGACGGCCCTCCGACCGCCATTTCGGCAGGCCGCCGTCGAGGACGCGGACGTCGCGGGCGCCCAGGGCCCGGAACATCCACCAGCACCGGGCCGATGAGCGGATGCCGAGGGTGTCATAGGCGACGATGCTGTCGTCCGCAGAGATGCCGAGCCGACCCATGCGGGCCGCGAAGAAACCGGGCGTCGGCAGCATGTGCGGCAGGGGACTGTCCGGGTCGGAACTGGCCTCGAGGTCGAAGAAGACCGCGCCGGGCAGGCGGGCGGACTCGAAATCCGGCCGGCCATCGCGGCCATCGAGATGCCAGCTCGCGTCGACAAGGCGCAGGCCGGGCTCGTCGAGGCGGGCGGCGAGGTCGGCGGTCGAGATCAGGGGCGAGTCCATGCCCATGTTCTAACATCGCAGGACCGTCGGGTCAGGGGCGGGTGAGCGCCAGCTGGATGACATCCGTCCGCGCCGAACGGAACCCGGCCTCGCAATAGGCCAGATAGAATCGCCACAGGCGACGGAATCGCTCGTCGAACCCGCCCATACGCCGGATATCGCCCCAGGCGGACTGGAAGCGCTCGTCCCAGAGTTTCAGCGTATCGGCATAGTCCTGTCCGAACCGTTCCACCTCGCGCCAGGTGAGGCCGGCACGGTCTATGACGGGCTTCAGCCGTTCCTCGGACGGCAGCATGCCGCCCGGGAAGATGTATTTCTGGATGAAGTCGGTGCGCCGGTTGTAGTCGTCGAACAGGGCGTCCTCGATCGTGATGATCTGCAGGCCGGCCCGGCCACCCGGCTCCAGAACGTCGCGGATCTTGCTGAAATAGGCGGGCCAGTATTCCTGCCCCACGGCCTCGAACATCTCGATCGAGGCGACCCGGTCGAAACGGCCCTCGACGTCGCGATAGTCGATCAGCTGGATATCGGCCCGCTCGGCCAGACCGGCGTTGAACATGCGCTGGCGGGCGAAGTCGAACTGCTCCCGGGAGATGGTGACAGCGGTGACCCGTGCGCCGATCTCCTTCGCCGCAAACTCGGCGAACCCGCCCCAGCCGCAGCCGATCTCGAGCACGGACTGGCCGGACCTGAGGTCCATGAGTCGGGCGAGGGCGGCATATTTCTCCCGCTGGGCTGCGTCGAGCGCCATGCCGGCGCGGGTGAACCGGGCCGAGGAATAGGTCATCGTCCCGTCCAGCCAGGACGCATAGAAGGCGTTGCCCAGGTCGTAGTGGGCGTGGATGTTCTTCTTCGACCCGGCGCGGCTGTTACGTTTCCGCTTGTGCGACAGCCAGTTGATCGCCTGCATTACGGGGTTGCCGTCGGCGAGCCGGCGGATGTGATCATAGTTGTGGGCGAAGGATCCCAGCAGGGCGGCCAGCTGCGGGCTCTCCCACTCGCCGGCCATATAGCCCTCGGCGAAACCGATATCGCCCGAAGCCAGCACGCGCCGGGCGAAGCGATAGTCCTTGATGTCGAAGACCGCGGCGGGCCCGGGCTGGGGGCCGTCCAGCTGGTGCGTCTCGCCGTTGGGCAGGATGACGGTGAGGCGGCCGAAGGTCCAGTTGGCGGCCAGAAGGCGTAGCAGCAGCGTGAACCCGCGCGGGGTGCGGGCGGCGGTCTCGATGCGCTCGGTGGTGACCGATGTCATGGCTGGAAAGGGTGGTTATGGGGCAAGCGCCCGTCAATCCCCATCCGGGATACGATGAGCGACGACGGCTCCAAGCGCGTCGAGGGCGCGCCGGCGGGCCAGGTCGTGATCGACGATCGGACGAGGATAGTCGGCGCCGAGCCGGACGCGGGCGTCGCGGAGGATTTCAGGAGGCGCGGTCCAGGGCGCGTGGAGCCAGCGGTCGGGAACTCCGCGGAGCTCCGGGACCCACCGGCGGACATATCGGCCGTCTGCATCGAATTTCCGTCCCTGGGTGATCGGGTTGAAGATGCGGAAGTACGGTGAAGCATCGGCGCCGGATCCCGCGACCCACTGCCAATTCTGCACATTCGACGCGAGATCGGCGTCCACGAGGGTGTCGCGGAACCACGCCTCGCCCTCCCGCCAGTCGATCAGCAGGTGTTTGATCAGGAAGGAGGCGACGATCATGCGCACCCGGTTGTGCATGAAGCCGGTGGCCCACAGCTCCCGCATGCCGGCGTCCACGACGGGATAGCCGGTCTGGCCGCGTTGCCAGGCGTCCAGATCGACAGGGTCGTCGCGCCACGGCATGGCGTCATACTCCGGACGGAAGGCCTTATCGGTCATCTGCGGGAAGGCGTGCAGCAGATGGGCGGAGAATTCGCGCCAGCCGATCTCGGCCACGAACTTTTCGGCTTCGGCGGCGGGAACATGGCCCTCGGCCGCGGCCGTGCGGGCGGCCTCGACCGCGCGCCAGGGGCTGATCTCGCCGAAATGCAGGTACGGCGACAGGCGGCTGGTCGCCGGCTCGGCCGGGATGTCGCGGCCGGTGCTGTAGGATTTCAGGCCGCGTGACAGGAAGGCGGCAAGGGCGGCTTCCGCGCCGGCTTCACCGGGCGTCCAGTCGAAACCGCCGGACCAGTCAGGCCGGGTCGGGTGCAGGCCCCAGGCGTCGATGTCGTCGGAAGCGGCCCCCGGCGGCGTCGCGAGGCCCGCGGGCGCCGAAGCGTGTGGCGGCGCCGCGACGGTCGCCAGCAGGGTCCGGTGGAACGGCGTGAAGACCTTGTAGGGCTGACCGGAGCCGTTCAGCACCGATCCCGGCCGGGTCAGCAGGGTTCCGTTCCAGCCCTTGCAGGCCACGCCTTCGGCCTGAAGCCCGTGGGCGATGTCGGCGTCGCGGGCGAAGGCGGCGGGTTCAAACCGGCGGTTCATGTAGACGGCGTCGGCGCCCGTCTCATCGATCAGATGGCGGAGCTCGGCCTCACTGTCGCCGCGGCGGAGAATGAGGCGTGAGCCGCGCGCCCGAAGCGACCCGTCCAGTGCACGCAGGGACTTGTCGAGCCACCACAGGGAGGCGGCGCCGATCGACGGGGCCGCGGACCCCTGGTCGAGGATGTAGACCGGCAGGATGGGCCGGCCGGTCTCGACGGCGTGAGCAAGGGCCGGATTGTCCGCCAGTCGGAGATCCTGGCGGAACCACAGGATGACAGGACGGTCCTCGGCCTCGATGGTCATGCGTGCGGGCTCCGTGATAGCTTGCGAACCACACCGTCCGACGCCACCTCATCGCCGCATGAGTGCGGCATGAGTCGCGCGTCGCCAAGCTGCAAATCCGGGAAATCCGCCTTGTCCAAGCCAAACGCCATCATCGACATCAAGGACGGGCTGAAACGCCCCGTTTCCATCGGCGGCGGACAGCGGATCGTCTTCATCGCCGGCCCCTGCCAGCTGGAGAGCCGCCAGCATGCGCTGGAGATGGCCCACGCGCTGAAGGAGATCGGCGAGCGGCTGAATGTCGGGATCATCTACAAGACCAGTTTCGACAAGGCGAACCGGACCTCGGCGACCGCCGCGCGCGGGTTCGGCCTGGAAGGCTCGCTGCCGATCTTCGCCGAGATTCGCGAGGTCACCGGACTGCCGGTGCTGACCGACGTGCATACCGAGGAGCATTGCCGCATCGCCGCCGAGGCGGTGGACGTGCTGCAGATACCGGCCTTCCTGAGCCGCCAGACCGACCTGCTGCTGGCCGCCGCCGCGACGGGCAAGGTGATCAACATCAAGAAGGGGCAGTTCCTCGCGCCCTGGGACATGAAGAACGTCATCGCCAAGGTGGTCGGGGCCGGCAATCCCAACGTCATGGCCTGTGAGCGGGGCGCCAGCTTCGGCTACAACACCCTGGTCAGCGACATGCGGGCCCTGCCGATCCTGCGTGAGATCGGCTGTCCCGTGGTTTTCGACGCCACGCACTCGGTGCAGCAGCCGGGCGGGCAGGGGACATCCTCGGGCGGACAGCGCGAATTCGTGCCGGTTCTGGCGCGCGCCGCGGTGGCCGTCGGCGTGGACGCGGTCTTCATGGAGACCCATCAGGACCCAGACAATGCGCCGTCGGACGGGCCGAACATGGTGCCGCTGGACCAGTTCGAGGCCCTGGCCGCCGACCTGATCGCCTATGACGCCCTGACCAAGGCGCGGATGGCGAAGGCCGCGTGAATCCGATAGGCCAAGGTCATGGCTGAACGGACGCTCGATCTCGGACAACTGCAGGCGCTGCTGGAGCGGGTGCGCGGGCTGAAGGTCGCTTGCGTCGGCGACCTGATGCTGGACCGCTATGTCTATGGCGAGGTCAGCCGGATATCGCCCGAAGCTCCGATCCCCGTCCTGCGCACGCGCCGGACCACGGCCATGCCCGGCGGCGTCGGCAATGTGGCGCGCAATGTCGCGGCGCTGGGCGGGATCGCGCGGCTGGGCGCCGTGGCGGGCCGGGATGCGGCCGGAGACGAGCTGGCGGCGCTGGTCGCGGCTGAGCCGGGCATCGAGAACGCGATCGAGCGGCGGGCGGGGGCGGCCACCATCGTCAAGACGCGCTTCGTGGCCGCCGGTCAGCAGCTGCTGCGCCTCGATGAGGAGGCGGCTGCCTTGATGGGCGAAGAAAGCGATGCTTTTACTGGCGCTTCTGTCTATCTCCTTTCAGATTACGCAAAGGGTGTGGTCAGCGATCTGGTGATCACCCAGGCGCTTGCGGCGGCGGAAAGGTCTGGCGCGCCGGTCGTGGTGGACCCCAAGGGCCGCGACTTCGCCCGCTATGGCGCGGTCGATCTGATCAAGCCCAACGCCAGCGAACTGGCCGGGGCCACGAGCCTGCCGGTCGAGTCCGACGCTGAGGTCGAGGCGGCGCTGAAGGCGCTGCTCCACTCGACCACGGCGAAGGCGGTCGTCGTGACCCGCGCCGGCAAGGGCATGAGCCTGATGCGGCGTGGCGGACCGGTGCGGCACTTCCCGGGGCGCGCGCGCGAGGTGTTCGACGTTTCGGGCGCCGGGGACACCGGGCTGGCGGCGCTTGGCCTGGCCTTGGGCGCCGGCGCATCGCTGGAGACGGCGGTGGAGTTCGCCATCCTCGCCTCGGGCGTGGTGGTTGGAAAGGCCGGCACGGCGGTGGTCACCCCGGCCGAACTGATCGATGCCGAGATGAGCCAGCACGCGGCCGGGGCCCACGCCAAGGTCATGCCGCTGGAGGAGTTGGCGAATGTGGTCGAGGGCTGGAGGCGGCAAGGGCTGAAGGTGGGCTTCACCAACGGCTGTTTCGACATCCTGCACCGGGGCCATGTCGCCTATCTCGCCCAGGCGCGGAGCTGGTGCGACCGGCTTGTGGTGGCGTTGAACACCGATGCCTCGGTACGCCGGCTGAAGGGTGAGGGGCGGCCGATCAACGATCTGGACAGCCGTGCGGTCGTGATCGGCGGACTTCAGTCGGTGGATCGGGTGACGGCCTTTGACGATTCGACGCCGATCGCCCTGATCGAGCGGTTGCGGCCCGATGTCTTGATCAAGGGCGCGGACTACACGCGCGAGGGCGTGGTCGGCGGCGATCTGGTCGAGAGCTGGGGCGGCGAGGTCCGGCTGGCGACGTTCGAGGACGGCTATTCGACCACCAAGACGATCGAGAAGATGAAGGACGAAGCATGAGCCGGCGCATGATCGTGGTCACCGGCGGGGCGGGCTTCATCGGCTCCAACATCGTCGCCCGGCTGTGCGCCGAGGACCGGCGCGACATCGTCGTTTGCGACCGGCTGGAAGACGCGTCACTGGGCAAGTGGCGGAATATCGCCAAACACCCGATCGCCGACTTCTGGCAGCCGGAGGAGCTGTTCGAACAACTGGAGCGGCACGCCGGGTCAATCGAGGCCGTGGTGCATATGGGGGCCATCTCCTCGACCACCGAACCGGACGCGGACCTGATCCTGCGCACCAATTTCAGCCTGTCGCGCGACCTGTGGGACTGGTGCGCCCTGCGCGACGCCCGGCTGATCTATGCGTCGTCGGCGGCGACCTACGGGGACGGAGAGGCCGGGTTCGAGGACGATGACAGCCTTGAGGCATTGGCTTCGCTGAAGCCGCTAAATGCCTATGGCTATTCGAAAATGCTGTTCGACCAGTATGCGGCGCGGCAATCGGATCGGGGCCAGTCGCCGAGCCAGTGGGCGGGGCTGAAATTCTTCAACGTCTATGGCCCGAACGAGGGTCACAAGGGCGGGATGAAGTCGGTGGTGGCCCAGATCTGGCCCAAGGTCCAGGCCGATGAGCCGGTCACCCTGTTCCGCTCGCACAATCCGAACTACGCCGACGGCGGCCAGATGCGGGACTTCGTTTTCGTCGATGACGTGGTCGACATCATCGAGTGGCTGCTCGACACGCCCGGCGTCTCGGGCGTGTTCAACGCCGGATCGGGACAGGCCCGGTCCTTCCTCGATCTGGCTCATGCAACCTTCGCGGCGGCGGGCAAGACGCCGCGGGTCGAATACGTCGACACCCCGGAGGCCATCCGCGACAAATACCAGTATTTCACCGAGGCCCGGATGGATCGGGTGCGGGCGGCGGGCTTCCAGGGGCAGTCGACGCCGCTGGAGGAGGGCGTCCGTCGTTACGTCCAGTCCTTCCTCGCCACTGCGGACCCGTATCGATGAGGGTCGGCCGGATGAGCCTGCGCCAATGGGCCGGCTGGACCGGCCTGACGCTGGTGCTGCTGCTCGCCACGGCGGTGGCCGTATGGCGCGGCGACATCCTGAGGGCCGGACTGGACCCGCAGGCGCCGTTCCAGACCTATGAGCCCCCGCCGGCCCCCGACTACCGCGACCCGACGACCTGGGCCCTGCGCGACGCCCGGGCGCCCGAGGCCGGTCCGGCGGCTGTCTTTTTCGTCCACTCCACCACCTATGACGGCGGGCGCGAGTGGAATGGGCCGATTGGGGATCTGAAAGCGGACGCCTGGCTGAAGCGCGTCGTCCTGCCGAACTATGCGGGACCGTTCGCCCGGGCGGGCGAGATCAGCGCGCCGCGCTATCGTCAGGGCAGTCTCTACACGCGGCTGACGCTGCGCGACGATGCGCGGGAGGCGCGGGCTTTTGCCTGGAGGGATATCGATGCGGCCTTCAGCGCCTGGATCGAGCGTCACCCCGACGGGCCGATCGTCCTGGCCGGCGTGGAACAGGGCGGCGATCTGATCGAGCGTCTGGTGCGCGAGCGGGTGGCGAATGACCCGGTCCTGCGCGGCCGGCTGGTCGCGGTCTATCTCATGGATGTGGTGGTCGCGGTCGACGTCCTCTCAACGCAGGTTCCGGCCTGCGAGACCCGGGCCCAGGCCGGTTGTATCGTCGCCTGGTCGCCGGTCAGCGAAGGCAATGACGGGGCGGGCCGCCGGCGGCTGAGGCGCGCGCTGGTCTGGGATGATCGTGGCCGGCTGGTCGACCTCCACGGACGGGCGGCGCTGTGCGTCAATCCGGTGACCGGCTCGACCGACACGGCGCCGGTCGATGCCCGGCTGCATCAGGGCGCGACCAACGCCACAGGGCTGGAATGGGGTGTGCGACCGGCCCTGATGGCGCGCGAAATCGCCACCCAGTGCCGCGACGGCCTGCTGCGCCACACCGAGCCGCGGACGGAGTCGTTCCGCGAGACCGGAGGATGGGCTGATCGAAGAAAATCGCGTCCGTACAATCTGTTCTATGGGGACATTGAAGCAGATGTTCAGGCGCGATTGGCGGTCTGGCAGGCGCGTTCGCCTGCCTAGTCACCGCTTGGGCGAATGTCCGCCATGGGTGGACAGAGGACCTTGAGGCTGCGTGCTGCGAGACGGTTGATCAACAACCATAGCAACAGCAGGCCCCACAAACGTCCCTGCGGTCCAATCGAAGGCTTACCCGCGCGGTCAGATGTTCAACAGCGAACTCAGGCGCCGCCGGACTGGTCCCGGTCGTTTGCGGATGGCGGCGACCTTACCGCCTTGCCTGCCCCCGCTCCGGCTATCAGGCCGAAGATCAATCCGAGGGCAAGATTGTCGAAAACAATCCAGACGAAGGCCGCGACCAGCACGAAGGCTCCGACACCGAATCCTATTCTCTTTTGCATATCCGTGAGAGCCCTGTTCCTCGGATTGATGAGGGAACGGGGCGGTATGAGACGCGTCAAGTCCTGAAGTCGGCAGCAACGTACGCTTTGGGCCGTGCGCAGTCGTCCGGTTGACGCTTGGGCCCACCCCTTGTCATCCATCCTGGCCTGAGCCTAGTCGATCCCCGGCCGGTCGTTGCGCCAGTCGAACAGGGCCTCCAGAATCCTGACCGCCTCGCCGCGCGGGCTCGTCATGTCCGGATCGCGGCCGAGCACCAGCCGGGCGTCATCGGCGGCCGCCAGCAGCAGGGAACGGTGCCGGATCGGGTCGGCGAAGCGGTAGGCCGGAAAGCCGCTCTGCTTCAGGCCCAGCGGGTCGCCGCCGCCGCGCAGGCGGAAATCCTCCTCGGCGATCTCGAAGCCGTCTTCGGTGCGGCGCAGGGTCTCGAGCCGCTGCCGGGCGGTCTCGCCAAGCCCGTCATCGCCGCCGCCGTACAGCAGGATGCAGGCGCTGGCCTTGGCCCCGCGTCCGACCCGGCCGCGCAGCTGGTGAAGCTGGGCGAGGCCGAAGCGGTCGGCGTGTTCGATGACCATGATGGTGGCGTTGGGCACATCGACGCCGACCTCGACCACGGTGGTGGCGACCAGCAGCGGGATGCGACCGTCGGCGAAATCGGCCATGACCGCCTCGCGCTCGGGTCCGGGCATCTGGCCGTGGGCGAGGCCGACTTCGACCTTCAGGATGCGGCGCAGGTCGGCGGCGCGGGCTTCGGCGGCGGCGAGGTCGACGGTCTCGCTCTCGGCCACCAGGGGGCAGATCCAGTAGGCCTGGGCGCCGCTGTCGATGGCCGCCTTCAGCCGTTTGGCCACCTCGCCGATGCGGGCCAGCGGCAGGACGGCGGTGGTCACCGGGGTGCGGCCGGGGGGCTTTTCGGTCAGGCGGGACACCTCCAGTTCGCCGTACTGGGTCAGCTCAAGGGTGCGGGGGATGGGGGTGGCGGACATGGTCAGCAGGTGGACCCCGCCGGTGCGGGGGTCGCCCTTGGCCTGCAGACGCTGGCGCTCATTGACCCCGAACCGGTGCTGTTCGTCGATGACGGCCAGCGCCAGCCGGTCGAAGCGGACGGCGTCCTGGAACAGGGCGTGGGTGCCGATGGCGACCTGGGCCTCGCCCGAGGCGAGGGCGGCGAGGCGGGCGCGGCGTTCGGCGGGGGTGTCGCGGCCCGTCAGCAGGATCGTCGGAACGCCGGCGGCCTCCAGCATCGGGGCCAGCCGCTGCCAGTGCTGGCGGGCGAGTATTTCCGTGGGGGCCATCAGGGCGGCCTGGAAGCCGGACGCGGCCGTGTCCGCGAGCGCCAGGGCGGCGACGGCGGTCTTACCCGAACCGACGTCGCCCTGCAGCAGCCGGCCCATCTGTTCGCCCGAGGCGAGGTCGCGGCGGATTTCCGCGACGGCCTGCGTCTGGGCGCCGGTGAGGTCGAAGGGCAGGGCGGCCAGGAGATGGGCGGATGCCTCGCCCGGCGCGATCCGCGGTCCCGGTGTGATCTGGCGGGCGCGCCGGCGGCGGGCGAGGGCCAGCTGGTGGGCCAGCAGCTCGTCATAGGCCAAACGCTGCCGGGCCGGGGCGTCGGGCTCCAGCTCGGGCTCGCAGGTCGGGGCGTGCAGGGTCTCGAGCGCCGCGCGCCAGCCGGGCCAGCGGTTCTTCGCCAGCCAGGCCGGGTCCTGCCACTCCGGCAGGTCGGGGGCGTGGGTGAGGGCGGCCTGCGCCAGTTTGCGCACGACCCGCGAGGAGAGGCCGTGGGTGGCCGGATAGACCGGCTCGATGGCGGCGATCTCGCCTGCCTGTTCCGGGGTGTAGATGTCCGGGTGGACGATCTGGACCTCTGCCAGATAGCGTTCGACCTTGCCCGTCACCAGACGCTTCTGGCCCTTGGGCAGCAGGCGGTCAATGTGCTGGGCCGAGCCGCCGAACCAGATCATGTGGACAAAGCCGGTGTCGTCGGAGGCCCGCACCTTGATCGGGACACCGGGCTTTCCGGGCACGATCAGCCGGTCGATCATCACCTCGAATATGCCGACCTGCCCCTCGACCGCATTCACCGCCGTCATCGGCCGGCGCACGATCAGGCCGGACGGGGACAGAAACAGCACGTCCCGAACCAGCGGTCCGGCCAGTTTCTGGACGAGCGGCAGGATCTTGGGCCCCACGCCCTTCAGGCTGGAAACCTCCGCGAACAGGGGAAAGAGAATCTGCGGCCGCATGGATCGACAGCATAGCTGGCGAAAGCGCGTCTGGAACGCTATCTCCGCTGCGCGATTGAACCTGACCGACCGGGCAAGGAACCTTGTGGCCGATATTGACGCACGTCTGAAGCAACGACTCGGCCGGATCACCTTCCGGGCATGGCGGCGCGGATTCCGCGAGGCCGACCTCGTGCTGGGCCCGTTCGTGGACCAGGTCGGGCCGTCGCTGGACGAGAGTGAGCTGGATTCGCTGGAGGCCCTGCTGGCCGAGGATGATGATCACCGGATCTACGCGTGGATTACCGGGACGGAGCCCACGCCGGCGGCGCACGACACGCCGGTCATGATCAAGCTGAGAGATTTCATGCGCGACCACGTCGCCGCCGCCGTGGCCGAGGGGGCCGGCTGATGGACGGGGCCCTTCCCAAACGCAGCGATCAGGAACTGGGCGGCGCGCCCGAGGGGCTCGACGCCCTCGTCGTCGCCGGGCGGCTGAAGGCCGAGGGCGGCGTCGGTCTGTTCGTGGCGCGGGACTACGCCCGCATGGGTGAGTTCGTGCAGGCGTTCGGCTTCTTTGCCGACCAGATCGAGATCATCGAGTTCCCGGCCTGGGACTGCCTGCCCTATGACCGGTTGAGCCCCACGTCGTCGGTATCGGCCGAGCGGATGGCGGCCCTGACCCGCCTTGCGCAGCGCGCGCCCGGCGACCGCAAGCCGATGCTGCTGGTGACCACGGTCAGCGCCGCCATGCAGCGCACGCCGCCGCGCGAGGTGACCTCGGGCGCGGGGTTTGAGACGACGGTCGGCCTCGATCTCGATACAGCGGCGCTGGAGCGCTATTTCGCGGCCAACGGCTATATGCGCGCCTCGACCGTGTCCGAGAAGGGTGAGTTCGCCGTGCGCGGGGGCGTCATCGACGTCTATCCGCCGGGCTTCGAGGAGCCGGTGCGGCTGGACATGTTCGGCTCGGAGCTGGAGTCGATCCGGACCTTCGACCCGGCGACGCAGCGCTCGACCGGCCAGCTCCGCGAAGTGCATCTGGCGCCGGTGTCCGAGGCCCTGCTGGATGCGGACAGCATTTCGCGTTTCCGGACGGGCTATCTCGGCCTGTTCGGGGCGGCGGGGGACGATCCGCTCTATTCGGCCATCAGCGAGGGCGCGCGCCGGCAGGGTATGGAGCACTGGCTGCCGCTGCTCTACGACCGGCTGGAGACGCTGTTCGACTATCTGCCCGAGGATGCGCGGCTGTTTCTGGACAATCAGGTCGAGGCGGCGCGGGGCGAGCGCTGGAACCTTACCAGGGACGCCTATGAGGCCCGGCGTGACGCCTCGATGGGCAAGGGCGGAGCGGCCTATCGCGCACTGCCGCCCGAGCGGCTGTATCTGGGCGAGAGCGACTGGAGCAGCGCCCTGGCGGGCCGCTGGGTGCGGCGGCTGTCGCCGTTCCATGGACCCGGTGAAGACGCGGGCGGACGGCTGGGGCGCAGCTTCTCGGCCGAGCGGGCGCAGGACAGCGTCAATCTGTTCGAGGCCGTGGCGCGGCACGCCCAGGCGCTGAAGGCGGCGGGCAAGCGGGTGCTGTTCGCCTCCTGGACCGAGGGGTCGTCCGAGCGGCTGGCGGCCATGCTGGCGGACCACGGGCTGGAGCATGTGGTGGCGGTGCGCGACTGGGCCGACGTCCAGAAGGCGCCGACGGATCTGTATCTGCGCGGTGTCCTGCCGGTCGAGCACGGCTTCGAGACCGACGCCATCGCGGTGATTTCCGAGACCGACATGCTGGGCGACCGGCTGGCGCGGCCGAAGAAGAAGCGGCGGGCGTCCAACTTCCTCGCCGAGGCCTCGGCCCTGACGACCGGCGATCTGGTGGTCCACCTCGACCACGGCATCGGCCGCTATGAGGGGCTGAAGACGCTGGAGATCCAGCAGGCGCCGCACGACTGTCTTGAGCTGCTCTACGCCGGCGACAGCAAGCTGTATCTGCCAGTCGAGAACATCGACCTGCTGACCCGCTACGGCTCTGAGACCGACGGGGCCCAGCTGGACCGGCTGGGCGGCGCGGGCTGGCAGGCGCGCAAGGCCAAGGCCAAGGCCCGCCTGCGCGACATGGCCGAGGGGCTGATCGCCCTGGCGGCCAAGCGGTCGCTGCGGTCGTCCGACCCGATCACCCCGCCGCACGGCCTGTTCGACGAGTTCTGCGCCCGCTTCCCCTATGAGGAGACGGACGACCAGCTGAACGCCATCGGCGACGTGCTGGAGGACCTCGGCAAGGGTACGCCGATGGACCGGCTGATCTGCGGTGACGTCGGTTTCGGCAAGACCGAGGTGGCGCTGCGGGCGGCCTTCGTGGTGGCCATGAGCGGCCAGCAGGTGGCCATCGTCTGCCCGACGACCCTGCTGGCGCGGCAGCATTTCAAGACCTTCAGCGAGCGGTTCGCCGGCTGGCCGGTCAAGGTGCGGCACCTGTCGCGCATGGTGACGGCCAAGGACGCCGCCGAGACGCGGGCGGGGCTGAAGGACGGCTCGTTCGAGATCGTCGTCGGCACCCATGCGGTGCTCAGTGATCAGGTCGGGTTCAAGGATCTGGGCCTTGTTATCGTTGATGAAGAGCAGCATTTCGGGGTCAAGCACAAGGAGAAGCTCAAGGGCCTTCGCGCTGACGTCCACCTGCTGACCCTGACCGCCACGCCGATCCCGCGGACACTCCAGATGGCCCTGTCCGGCATCCGCGAGATGTCGATCATCGCCACCCCGCCGGTCGATCGTCTGGCGGTTCGGACCTATGTCACTCCGTGGGATCCGGTGCTGGTGCGCGAGGCCCTGCTGCGCGAGAAATACCGCGGCGGTCAGGCCTATTATGTGGTGCCGCGCCTGTCGGACCTGCCGGACATCGAGCAATTCCTTCGCGAGAAGGTGCCGGAGATCAAATTCGTGGTCGGCCACGGCCAGATGTCGCCGACCCAGCTGGAAGACGTGATGAGCGCCTTCTACGACGGCAGCTACGACCTGCTGCTGTCGACCACCATCGTCGAGAGCGGACTGGACGTGCCGACGGCCAACACATTGATCGTGCACAAGGCCGACATGTTCGGCCTGGCCCAGCTGCACCAGATCCGCGGCCGAATCGGACGGGCCAAGGCGCGGGCCTTCGCCTATCTGACCACCCCGCCGAACAAGCCGATGAGCCTGTCGTCCGAGCGGCGGCTGCAGGTGCTGCAATCGCTGGACAACCTCGGCGCCGGCTTCCAGCTGGCCAGCCACGACCTGGATCAGCGCGGCGGCGGCAATCTGCTGGGCGACGAACAGTCGGGCCATATCCGCGAGGTCGGTGTCGAGCTGTACCAGCAGATGCTGGAGGACGCCGTGTCGGAGTTGCGTCTGTCGGGCGAGGGCGGCGGGGTCGTTGATCGCGGCTGGTCGCCGGCCATCAACGTCGGGGCGGCGGTGCTGATCCCCGAGAACTACGTCCCCGACCTCAATGTTCGCCTGAGCCTGTATCGCCGCCTGTCGGACGCGGAGAATTCGGAAACGCGCGAAGCCCTGGCGGCCGAACTGATCGACCGGTTCGGGCCTCTGCCCGACGAGGCGAAACAGCTGCTGCGCATCGTCGGCATCAAGGCCAACTGCAAGACGGCCTGTATCGAGCGGATCGACATCGGGCCCAAGGGCGCGGTGCTGACCCTGCGCAACAACGCCTTCCCCAATCCCATGGGGCTGGTCGGGCTGATCCAGAAGAACCACGCCTTCTGGAAGTTGAGGCCGGACCAGAAGATTGTCGTGAAGGGCGAGTGGGATACGGCGGCGGAGCGGCTTAAGGTGGCCGAACGGATCACCGCCGATCTCGCGCGGGTGGCGACCGCCTGAGGCTGGGAAGCAGGCGCTACTGTCTCTAGGCTGAACTTCGCGATTCGCGGCTATCGGGCGGCGGCGGGAGGGGACGGCCATGGCGCGCAAGCCCACGACATCCGCCGGCGTCCACAAGCGCGCCCCGGCCGTGCAGAAAGCGGCGCCCGGCGTCGCCGTACCGGAGACGGCTGCGCCCCTGCCGCCGTACAAGCGCAAGCCGGTCTGGACCCACCTGTATTTCCAGGTGCTGGTCGCCATCACCCTCGGGGCCCTGATCGGGCATTTCTGGCCGGTGTTCGGCGAGAGCCTGAAGCCCTTGGGCGACGCCTTCATCCGGCTGGTGAAGATGATCATCGCCCCGGTGATCTTCCTGACCGTAGCCACCGGGATCGCCCACCTGCGCGACCTCGGCAGGCTGGGCAAGGTGGTGGGCAAGGCCTTCGCCTATTTCCTGACCTTCTCGACCCTTGCCCTGATCATCGGGCTGGTCGTGGCCAATGTGGTGCGGCCCGGCGCGGGGATGAACGTTGACCCGGCGACGCTCGACCCGGCGGCGGTCGAGGCCTATGCCGCAAAGGCCCATGACACCACGATCGTCGGCTTCCTGATGAACATCATCCCCGAGACCGTGGTCGGGGCCTTCGCCGGGGGCGAGATCCTCCAGGTGCTGTTCTTCGCCATCCTGTTCGGCATCTCGCTGGCCGTGATCGGCGACCGCGCCCAGCCGGTCCTGACGCTGCTGGAGAGCGTGTCGGAGGCCTTCTTCAAACTAGTCGCCATCCTGATGAAGGCGGCGCCGATCGGGGCGTTCGGGGCCTTCGCCTTCACCATCGGCAAATACGGCATCGAGTCGGTGATCAACCTCGCGGCGCTGGTGGCGACCTTCTACCTGACCTCGGCCTTCTTCGTGGTGGTGGTGCAGGGTCTGGTGGCCCGTTTCAGCGGCTTCTCGATCTTCAGGCTGATGCGCTACCTCAAGGAGGAGCTGCTGCTGGTGCTGGGCACCTCGTCGTCCGAAGCGGCCCTGCCGAGTCTGATCGAGAAGATGGGCCGCGCGGGCTGCGACAAGTCGGTGGTCGGGCTGGTCGTGCCGACGGGCTATTCGTTCAATCTGGACGGCACCAACATCTATATGACGCTGGCGGCCCTGTTCATCGCCCAGGCCTGCGGCGTCGAGCTGTCGCTGGGCGACCAGTTGCTGTTGCTGGCCGTGGCCATGCTGAGCTCCAAGGGGGCGGCGGGCGTCACCGGGGCCGGCTTCATCACCCTGGCGGCGACGCTGGCCGTGGTGCCCAGCGTGCCGGTGGCGGGTATGGCCCTGATCCTCGGAATCGACCGGTTCATGAGCGAATGCCGGGCCCTGACCAATTTCATCGGCAACGCCGTGGCCACGATCGTGGTGGCGAAGTGGGAGAACGGACTGGATCGCGAGGCCCTGGATCGGGCGCTGGCGGGCGGGCCGAGCCCGGTGGCGGTGGGCAGCCGGGAAGCGGACGACGACTGACCTTGCCCGGACGACGCCGTCCCGGCAAACAGGCGCCATGACCCAGACCCTCTACGGCATCCCCAACTGCGACACGGTCAAGAAGGCGCGCGTCTGGCTGGATCAGCACGGCGTGGCCTTCGACTTTCATGACTACAAGAAGGCCGGAATCGACCGGCCGCGGCTGGAGGCTTGGGTGGCCGAGCACGGGTGGGAGACGGTGCTGAACCGAGCGGGCACGACTTTCCGGGCGCTCCCGGAGGGGGACAAGGCCGACCTGGATGCCGACAAGGCCGTCGCCCTGATGCTGGCCCAGCCGTCGATGATCAAACGGCCGGTGCTGGATACGGGCGACCGGACCCTGGTCGGGTTCAAGCCGGATCGCTACGCCGCGATCCTGATCTAGCCCTGAACATCGGCCTCCGGCCGGTCGTGACCGTCGGCGCGCTCAGTGACCCAGTTGCCCGATGCGTCCGCGTATTCGATCAGCGTGTCCTCGTCGGGCACCTTCTGTTCGCGGGAGACGGCGATCGCGGCCGCGCGGGCTGAGTTGTGGTCCGGATAGGTCTCCGAATATGTGCCGCCCAACTGATAGGCCCAGCCGCCGTCATGTTCGACGATGCGATAGGTGATCTGGACCATGGGGCAGCTCCGGTTCGGGTTGAATGGGTGTCGGCACGTCAACGCGGGGCTTTGATGGGCGTTGCAGGCGAACCGGTCCGGCCCGCGTCCAAAAATTCGCGCCCGCCGCATCCACTGGCGGCGCCGGCGCCGACTACCCTATGAAAGCGCGGGCGTTGGGCTCGCGCGACACGGGGTGATGACGATGGAAGACCTGTTCCGTTCCTACTGGTGGCTTATCTTTCCGCTCGGCTGGTTCGTGGCCTCGGGCTTCTCGAGCCTGCTCAACTACCGTCGGCAGAAGGATACGCTCAAGCTGATCCAGACCTATGCCGAGAAGGGGCAGGAGCCGCCGGCGGCGCTGTTGAAGGTGCTGGATCGTCCGATCGATGCGGAAACCGAGGCCTGGCAGGGCCATGGCAGTTCCGGCCGTCCAGGCGACGGGTCGTGGTTCTCGGTGGTGCTGTTCGGCGTGATGGCGGCAGGCTTCGGCTACGCCAGCTGGTCCGACATGTATGGTGCGGGCGACGCCTTCATGATCGTCAGTTTCGTGCTGGGCGCCCTGTGTCTGGCCTCGCTGGTTTCGGCCCTGCGCAGCGGCGGGCGCGGTCCGCGGGGCTGATGCCGGTCGAGGGTCAGGGCTATGGGGGGACTGCAGACCGACGCCGAGTTGGTGAGGCGCGCGCTCGCCGGCTCGGACGCGGCCTTTTCGCGCCTGATCGAGCGGCATCAGGCGGCGGTGCGCGGCTTTCTGCGGCGGATGCTGGGCGGCGGCTGGGCCGAGGCGGACGATGTGGCCCAGGAAGCGTTCCTCGCGGCCTGGCGTTCGTTGCGGTCGCTCAGGGAGCCCGCCGGGGTCCGCGCCTGGCTGTGCGGCATTGCCTGGCGCAAGGCCCAGGACCGCATCCGGTCCGCAAGGCGCGGCGCGGCGCGGGACAATCTCTGGCTCGAGACGGTCGCAACGCCTGTCGGGGTGTCGCCGGAGGACCGGATGTCCGTCGAGGCCGCCATGGCCGAACTGCCCTCCGATGTGCGCGCCTGTGTGGCCCTGTGTCTGGCCGACGGCTGGTCGCATGGCGAGGCCTCGATGGCGCTGGGCTTGCCTCTCGGCACGGTGAAGTCGCATGTTGCGCGCGGACGGGCGCGTTTGCTCAAGGCGCTGGGAGGTCCGGATGACGCCTGAACAGAAACTGGCCGCCCTGTTCGCCGCCGAGGCGCCGCCCGCGCGCGACCATGCCTTTCAGGCGCGCATGGCCCAGGCCATCGCCCTGCGCCGGGCCTGGATGACCGTGGCGGCGCTTGTTCCCTGGGTCATCGCCGCCGTGGCCGTGCTGTGGGCCCTGACCCCGGTGGTCGGCCCGATGAGCGACAGTCTTGGCGAAGCGCTCCAGCCCGCCGCCACCACGCTGGCCGGAGCGGCGGTCACGGTCGTCGCGGCCCTGTGGCTCTCGCGCCGTTTCAATGGTCGGTTCCGGGGTCCGTTCAACGCGAGGTGACGGGCCTGGGCGGCGGTTCCGCCCGCCTTACGAAAGTTTCACCTGCCCGACCGCATCCGTACGGCCCCGCCGATGCCTCTTGTCGTCATAAGGCCGAAGCATCACGCTCCGGTTTCGAACGAGAGGGGATATCCCAATGGAAGACTTCATCCCGCTGGTGGCCATTCTGTCGATCTTCGGCACGATTACCGCCATCGCCTTCGGCCCGAGCTACCTGAAGTTCCGCGAACGCCGAGAAATGCAGGAGACCGTCCGCCGCGCCATCGACAAGGGCCAGGACCTGCCGCCCGAGGTTATTGAAGCGATGACCAAGGACGTGACCAAGAACCTGCCGTCGCGCACTCGCGACATCCGCCGCGGGATCATCTGGGTGGCGACGGGCGTCGGCATCGCCGCCTTCAGCCTGATCAACCAGGCGAGCTGGGGCCGGGGCAACTGGGACCACGAAGAAGGCGTGGTCGTCAGCGGCGGCCTGCTGGGCATCGCAGCGATCCCGATCACCATCGGTCTGGCCTATCTGATCCTCAGTTTCTTCAACAAGAACAAGGACTGAGCCGGGTCAGACGGGGGAAACCATCATGACCCAATCCCTGGTCGACCGGCACGACGTCGAGCTCGCCGCCCTCGCGGCGGCGGGCGGACGGCGGGAGTTCGGAGAACTGGTGCGTCGCCACGGCTCGGCGGTGCGTGGGCTGCTGCGGCGGATGGGGGCCCAGCCCTCCCTCGCCGACGACATCGCCCAGGACGCCTTCATCCAGGCGTTCGAGCGGTGCGCGGAGTTCCGCGGCGAGGGCACCTTCGCCGCCTGGGTCAAGCGGATCGCGGCGAGGCTCTACATCAAGCGTGTCGCCAAGGAAGCCCGCTATGTCGCCGAGGTCGAGAATGAAGACGCCGCGCCCGCGACCGATCATGCGGGTCTGGTGGATCTCGATGAAGCCCTGAAAGTCCTCAGCGAGCCCGAACGACTGTGTGTCTCCCTTTGTCACGGGGCCGGCATGGCGCATCCAGAGATCGCCGCCGCCCTTAATTTGCCACTCGGCACGGTGAAGTCTCATGTCAAACGTGGTCTGGATAAACTCCGTGCGCGGCTCCAGCCGACCGGACAGCCCTTGGGGAGCGCGCAGCATGTCGGCTGACGAGTTCGATCCTGAGATCGAGCGGCTGTTCGCGCGCTCGCCGCAGATGCCCGACGCCGCCCTGTTCACCGCCCAGGTCGAGCAGAAGCTGCAGAAGGGCTCTCACGTCCGTGTCCTCGCTCTCGGCCTTGCCGGCGTCATCGGCGGTGTTGTGGCGGTTCGCGAAACCATGAGCGTCAACATGGGCTCCGGCGAGGGCGTCGTGGCCGGAAACGCCCTGGGTCAGGGCATCCGCAGCGTCTCGTTCAATGCCCAGGACGCCGTCCAGACGGGTCTCGACCAGCTGGGTCTGGCCAATCTGGAGCTGGGCTCCATGGGCGGGATGCAGATGTTCTGGATCGCCGCCGGGGCCCTGATCGCCCTGGCTGCGGCCGGGGTGATGAAGCTGTCGCAGGACATGTGATCCGGCCCCCGTCGTCCTGAGGGATGACGGGGCGAGCCCCGGCGACTATCTAGGAGGTCCGAACAGGAGGGCCTCCCCATGTCCAGCCAGAAGCAGGAAGCGGTCAAACGCCTCGCCGCGCCCGACATTCGGGCGCGCAAGGGGGGCGAGCCGATCGTCTGCCTGACCGCCTATGACGCCCCGACAGCCGCGCTGCTGGACGACCATTGCGATCTGCTGCTGGTCGGCGACAGCGTCGGTATGGTCGTCCACGGCATGCCCAATACGGTCGGGGTGACGCTGGAGATGATGATCATGCATGGCCAGGCCGTCATGCGTGGCTCGCGCCGGGCCATGGTGGTCATCGACATGCCCTTCGGCAGCTACGAAGGCGGCAAGGAGCAGGCCTACCAGAACTGCGCCCGCGTGATGAAGGAGACCGGCGCCCAGGGGGTGAAGGTCGAGAGCGGGCCCACGGTGGCGGAAACCATCGCCTATCTGGTCCAGCGGGGCATTCCGGTCATGGGCCACGTCGGCTTGAGGCCCCAGGCGGTGCTGACCGACGGGGCCTTCAAGGCCAAGGGCAAGACCGACGAGGAGCGGCTGCGGGTCATGAGCGAGGCCGAGGCCACCGCCGACGCCGGGGCGTTCGCCGTGGTGGTCGAGGGTGTGGCTGAAGGACTGGCCCGCGACATCACCCTGGCGATCGACAAGCCCACCATTGGCATCGGCGCCTCGTCCGCCTGCGACGGCCAGATCCTGGTGACGCCCGACATGCTGGGCCTGTTCGACTGGACCCCGAAATTCGTTCGCCGCTATGCCGATATGCGTGGCGATATCGACCGGGCGGTGGCGAGTTACGCCGCTGACGTGAAGGCCCGCCGTTTTCCTGCCGAAGTCGAGACCTACTTCTCGAAAAAGCCTGCCACGCCCTAAGCCGTGCGTTGCGGCGGGGCAGGCGACCCTCTAGGGTCCGGCCGGATTGATTTTCAGCGGCCTGACGGCCGTTATTGGGGGCGACGTATCCGTGGTTGATGTCTTCGAGCAGGTCGAGGAGGAGCTTCGCTCCGACCGCTACAAGCGGCTGGCCCGCACCTGGCTGCCCGTCGCGGGCGGCGTGCTTCTGGTCGCGCTGATCGCCGCACTGGCCTTCTGGGGCTGGGACAGCTGGCAGACGTCGAAGGCCGACAAGGCCTCCGTCGCCTATGACCGCGGCCTGGAATCGCTTGAGGCCAATAACCCTGTCGGGGCCGACGCCGCCTTTATCCAGGCGGCCAAGGACGGCAACGGGGCCTACAAGTCGATGGCCCTGAGCCAGCGCGCGGGCATTGCCCTCGCCGCCAACCGCATTCCCGATGCGATCGCGCTTCTGGACGAGGCGGCCAAGGCGTCCAGCGATCCGCTGCTGTCCGACACCGCCGCGCTCAAGGCCGCCTGGCTGGCCATGGACACCGAAACCCTGGAGCAGATCCAGGCCCGTCTGGAGCCGCTGGCCAAGGACGGCCGCCCGTTCAGCGCCTTCGCCCTCGAAGCCCTAGCCATGGCCCGCCTGCAACACGGTCAGGTCGCGCCGGCCCGTGAGGCGCTGGTGCTGTTGAAGAACGGCCTGGACACACCCGAGATCGTCACCCAGCGCGCCGACCTCGCCATCGCCGCGATCGACGCGGGTGGTGCGCCCGGCCTCGCCGCCATCGTGCGGGCGCAGGCGGCCATTCCTGTCGCCCCGCCGGCTCCCCCCGCCCCTGCGGCCCCCGCCGCCCCGACCCGCCCGTGATCACCGCTTTCAGGACGTACCCCATGAATCGCGTGCTTAAAGTCGCCCTGCTCAGCGGTCTGGCCGTCACCCTCGCCTCGTGCAGCACGGTGCAGGGCATGCTGCCGTTCGGCCTCGGCCGGGACAACTCGCCCCAGGCGACCGCCACCGACGGTCAGCGGATCTCGGTGCTGGAGTTCGAACAGGCGCTGGTCCCGTCGGCCGCCCTGTCGGGTCGTGACTTCTTCATTCCGGGCCCCCAGGCGGCGATCGCCTGGACCCAGCCGGGCGGAAACGCCGAGAACGCCGTCGAACACGTGATCGCGGGCGCGGAGTTCACCGTCGCCTGGCGTCGCGGCGTCGGCGCCGGCTCGTCGCGCACGCGTCAGGTCATGGCCCCGGTCGTGGCCGACAACGGCCGTGTGTTCGTGCTGGACGGCGAGTCCACCGTTTCGGCCCTCGACGCCGGAACGGGCGCCCAGGCCTGGCGGGTCAACATCAAGCCGGCCGAGGATTCGCGCCGCACCGGCTTCCTCGGCATGGGCGGCCGCTCGGATGGCGGCGGCTTCGGCGGCGGCGTCGCCGTCGGCGGCGGCAAGGTCTTTGTGTCCTCGGGCTATCGCACCGTCACCGCCATCGATCAGGCCTCCGGCGCCGTGATCTGGACCACCCCGGTCGATGTGCCCATCCACGGCGCGCCCACCGTCTCGGGCGGCCGGGTCTTCGTCGTCGACGTCGAGAACCAGATCCAGGCTTTCGACACCACCACCGGCGCCCAGGACTGGTCCTATCGCGGTATTCCCGAGCCGGCCCGCATCCTGCGCGCCTCCAGCCCCGCTGTGACCGGCGATACGGTGATCGCGCCCTTCTCGTCCGGCGAAGTGGTGGCCCTGCGCGCCTCGACCGGCCAGTCGCTGTGGCAGCAGGTCCTGTCGCGCACCAGCCGCACCAGCGCCCTGTCCGAAATCCGCGACATCGCCGGCCGTCCGGTGATCAGCCGGGGCGTCGTCTACGCCGTCAGCCATTCGGGCGTGCTGTCCGCCATGGATATCCGCTCGGGCCAACCGAAATGGGCGCCCCTGCCGATCGCCGGCGTCAACGCGCCCCTGCCGGTCGGCGACGTTGTCTATGTCGTGTCCAAGGACGGCGAACTGACCGTCATCAACCGCGACAGCGGCCAGATCTACTGGACCCGCGACCTCAATGAGGGCCGCGTCCGCCAGGAAGGCGGCATTTTCGGCTTCTTCGATCGCACCGTACGCCCGGTCTGGTCAGGACCGCTGATGGCCTCGAACCGGCTGGTGCTGACCAATTCGGACGGCGAACTGGTCGCCTTCGACCCCAAGACCGGCGTCCAGACCGCCTCGATCCGCATGGGCGGGCCGGTCTATATCGCTCCGGCCGCCTACAACGGCGCGCTTTATGTGCTCACCGACAAGGGCGACCTCGTCAGCATTCGCTGACGCTGGAACTCAATCTGCGTTAGAAGGCCGACATGGCTCTCAAAGTCGCCATCGTCGGCCGCCCCAATGTGGGCAAGTCGACACTATTCAATCGCCTCGTCGGCAAGCGCCTCGCGCTGGTCGACGACCGGCCGGGCGTGACCCGCGACCGGCGGTACGCGGATGGCAACATCGGCGATATGGACCTGACCCTCATCGACACCGCCGGCTATGAGGACGTCACCGACGACAGCCTCGAATCGCGGATGCGTGAACAGACCGAGGCGGCGCTGGAAGACGGCGACCTGATCCTGTTCATGATGGACGCCCGTGAGGGCGTGACCTCGCTGGACCAGATATTTGCCGAACGGCTGCGCAAACAGCACAAGCCCGTCATCCTGCTGGCCAACAAGTCCGAGAGCCGCGAGAGCGGCGGCGGCATCGGCGAGGCCTATTCGCTGGGCTTCGGCGAGCCGGTCGCCATCTCGGCCGAGCACGGCGAGGGCATGGCGGACCTGTATGCCGCCGTGGTGGCCGCCAGCGCCGACATCTTTGTCGAAGAGGTCGATGAGCCCGACAAGCCGATCCGCATCGCCATCATCGGCCGGCCCAACGCCGGCAAGTCGACCCTGATCAATCGCCTGATCGGTGAAGACCGCATGCTGACCGGCCCCGAGGCCGGCATCACCCGGGATTCCATCTCGGTCGACTGGGAGTACGAAGGCCAGAACATCCGACTGGTCGACACCGCCGGGATGCGCCGCAAGGCCCGGGTGCAGGAAAAGCTGGAGAAGCTGTCGGTCGCCGACACCATCCGCGCCATCACCTTCGCCGAGGTGGTCGTGCTGGTCATGGACAAGGACGACGCCTTCGACACCCAGGATCTGCAGCTGGCCGATCTGGTCGAGCGCGAGGGGCGGGCGCTGGTCTATGTCGCCGCCAAATGGGACCTGGAAGAGAGCCCGCAGGCCAAACTGGCCAAGCTGACCCAGATGGCCGAGGACAAGCTGCCGCAGCTGAAGGGGTCGCCCTTCGTGGCCCTGTCGTCGCACAGCGGCCGCGGCGTCGAGCGGCTGATGCCCGCCGTGTTGCAGGCGCACGCGACCTGGTCGGTCAAGGTCAAGACCAAGGACCTGAACACCTGGCTGTCCATGGCCACCCAGAGGCATCCGCCCCCCGCCGTCGACGGCAAGCGGATCAAGCCCAAATACATGGCCCAGACCAAGGCCCGGCCGCCGACCTTCGTGCTGATGGCCAGCCGCGCCGAGTCCATGCCGGAGCAGTACAAACGCTATCTGGTCAACAATCTGCGCGAGTCCTTCGACCTGCCGGGCACGCCGATCCGGCTGATCGTCAAGTCGGGCAGCGAGAACCCCTATGCGCCGGGCGGCTCCAAATCGGGGCCCGAACGCTACAAGGGCGACGCCAAGACCGCGCCGCGCAAGGTCATCAAGAAGGCCGAGCGCGCCGAGATGCTGTCCAACCTGCCCGGCAAGGCGCTGGAGCAGAAGAAGGCCGGCAAGACCAAGCTCAAGCCTCTCGCGGGGCTGAAAGCCAGCGCCAACAAGAAGGCCGGTTCGTCGGTCGCCGTCCAGAAGGGCGCACGGGGCGGGGCGCGTCAGGTGTCACGGTCGGGGCGCGTGCGGACCGGTCAGAAACACGCGCCGAAGAAATAGGGTCGTCGCGCCCTTCAGTGGCGGCGCGCCACGAACAGGGGAATGAGGCCGTAAGCGGCCTGGGCCAGAAGGCCGATCGCGCCTGCGGCGGTGGCCCAGGCCGCGACCTGCTGAGCCAGCGGGCGGCCGAACAGCAGGAGCGACATCGCTGTCTCGACGGTCAACAGAAGCAGGAAGGCGGCCAGCCCCATCATCAGCCGATCCGAAGTCCGCGCCGGGATCGAGAACCGCCGGATGGTCCAGCCGGCGGCGCGCCAGCTGATGAACAGGATGATCGGCGCCTCGATCAGGACCGCAAGGACCTCGCCGGCCATGGGCGCGATGAAGAGTGTTCGGACAACGCCGAGGAGGAAGGCGAGACTGAAGACGATGGCGAAATAGGCGGCCGCCGCTGTGAGCGCCCGTTGCATGGTCAGATCAGCGCCGCCACGCCCGGACCCGCTGACCACTCCTTGAAGCTGATCTCCAGCGGCGACTGCCGGTCGCCCCGCGCCAGTTCGACGATCAGGGGGCCGATGACCGACGGGTGGACCACGGTCTCCGGATCCTCGCCCGGATAGGCCTGGGCGCGCATCTGGGTTCGCATGCGGCCGGGATCGACGATGGAGACCCGCACCGGCGTCGACTCGATCTCGTCGGCCCAGCATTTGACCAAGGCCTCTGCCCCCGCCTTCGTCGCGGCGTACATGCCCCAGAAGGCCTTTGGCGCGGCGGCGACGCTGGTGGTGACATAGACGGCGCGTCCCGCGTCCGAGGCCTTCAGCAGCGGCTCCAGGGAGCGAATCAGGCGGTAGACGGCGGTGAAGTTGGTCTTTTCGACCTTGGCCCAGACGCGGGGGTCGGCGTGGCTGACCGGAGTCAGGCCCGAGGCCCCCATGGTCGCCGCCGCCTGCACCCAGATGTCGAGGCGTCCGAACCGCTCGAAGATGGCCCCGCCCAGCCGGTCGATGGCGCCGCCGTCCACCAGATCGAACGGGATCAGGGTGGCGTGCCTGCCGGTGGCGGCGAAGATGGCGTCGTCCAGCTCTTCCAGTCCGCCGACCGTCCGCGCCGTGGCGATCACATGCGCGCCGGCTTTCGCCAGGGCGAGGGCGCTTTCATAGCCGATGCCGCGCGAGGCTCCGACAACGAGGGCGATACGGTCCTTGAGGGGTAGGTCGGTCATGGCGGGCCTGATAGCGCGCCCGTCGGCCCGGCGGAAGCTAGAACCCGGGGGCCGGTTGCCACAGGCTGAAGCTGACCCCCTGGTCGTCGCTGACGACGGCCGTGATGCCGGAGGGGGTCTCGGACGGTATGGCCGCCTTGCCTCCCAGCTCCACCACCCGGGCGCACAGCCGCTCGACGTCTTCGACGCGGAAATACAGGTGGGAATTGGCCTTGGCACGCTCAACCTTGGTGAAGCCGAAGGACGGCTGACCACCCGCCACGTGGGCGTAGTTCGGATGCGATTCAGCCTCGTCAAAGGTCCAGCCGAACAAGGCGGAATAGAAGGCCCGCGCCTTTTCGACGTTCTCGGTGTCCATGGTGAAGTAACCGAGCTGGATCATTGCGTGTCCTGTGCCGAGCGTTATGGCTCTTAAGCGCTGACCAACAGCGAAAGTTGCCGCGCGGCGACCTCGCGGCCGCCTTCCTCGATTTCGCGGTCCAGCAGGCGGGTCGGGTATTCGCCGGTGAAATAGTGGTCCGTGAACTGCGGATTGCGCGAGTCGCGGGGGCCGGCCTCCATGGCGTCGTACAGACCGTCGACCGAGAGGAAGCCGAGGGAGTCGACCTCGAGGTGGGCCCGCATCTCTTCCAGGGTCTTGTTGGCGGCGATCAGCTGGTCCCGCTCGGGCATGTCGATGCCGTAGAAGTCCGGCCACAGGATCGGCGGCGAGGCCGAGCGCAAATGCACCTCGGTGGCGCCCGCGGCGCGGACGGCGCGGACCAGTTTGACGGAGGTCGTGCCGCGCACGATGGAATCGTCGATCAGGACGACCCGCTTGCCCTCCAGCACCGACCGGTTCGGGCTGTGTTTCATCCGCACGCCCTTCTGACGGGCGCCCTGGTTTGGCTGGATGAAGGTGCGGCCCAGATAGTGGCTGCGGATGATCCCCATCTCATAGGGGATGCCGCTCTCCTGGGCATAGCCGAGGGCGGCGGGCACGCCGGAGTCGGGCACGGGCACGACGACATCGGCATCGACCGCGTGTTCGCGGGCCAGTTTCATCCCCATGCGCTTGCGCACGCCATAGACCGAGCGGCCGTTCACGACGCTGTCGGGGCGGGCGAAATAGACATATTCGAACAGGCAGGGCCGCGCCTCGCGGGTCGGGAAGGGCTTGAGCGACTTCAGCCCCTCATGGTCGATGACGATGACCTCGCCGTGCTCGACATCGCGCTCAAAGGTCGCGCCGATGGTGTCGAGGGCGCAGGTTTCCGAGGCCAGAACCCAGGCGTCGCCGAGGCGGCCCAGGACCAGCGGGCGGATGCCCAGCGGGTCGCGCGCGCCGATCAGCTTCGATCGGGTGGCGCAGACCAGGGCGTAGCCGCCCTCGATCCGGCCGATGGCGTCGATGAAGCGGTCGACGATCTTGGCCTTACGGCTGCGGGCGATCAGGTGAAGAATGACCTCGGAGTCCGAGGTCGACTGGAAGATGGCGCCTTCGCCGACCAGCTGGTTCCGCAGATAGAGATGGTTGGTCAGATTGCCGTTGTGGGCGACGGCGATTCCGCCCTGATCCAGATCGGCGAACATGGGCTGGATGTTGCGCAGGAAGCTGCCGCCCGCGGTGGAATAACGGGTGTGGCCGACGGCCGCAGAGCCGGGCAGGCGTTCCGGCAGGTCCGTGCCGCCGAAGGCCTCCCCCACCAGCCCCATGTGGCGTTCGGTGTGGAAACGGGTGTCGTTGACGCTGGCGATACCGCAGGCTTCCTGCCCGCGGTGCTGCAGGGCGTGCAGGCCGAGGGCGACGATGGCGGAGGCCGCATTCTTCTCTGCGCCCCAGACGCCGCAGACGCCGCACTCCAGCCGCGGCCGGTCATCGTCGGCGTCGCGGTGGTGCTCCCGGTGGACGACCGGGTCAGCGATGGAATGCACGGGACTGCTCATCGTGGGGCTCCGATGATGCGGGGAACGCTAGTCGGCGGCGGACGCGGGCGGAGTATTGTTTGTTTGGGGCGAGGGCAAGGCTTCTTCGCCGGAAAATCCCTCGTTCACGGACGAAGTCACGACGGGCGTCAGGGCGTCGGCCCCGCGACCGATGCCCGGCAGGACGATCTGGATCATGCGCGCCGCGCCCGCCGTGACCGGCCGCAGGGCCGCCTCGCTGAGCCAGCGCGGGGTGCGCTCGCCCGGCATGGCGGCGACGACCACGAGATGGATGGCGCCCAGCAGCACCAGCGAGCGCGCTGCGCCGACGAAGATGCCGAGGAGCCGGTCGATGCCGCCCAGCTGCGGATGGGCCTGGGCCCGCTTCGACAGGATCGAGCCGAAGATGCGGATGCCGAAATAGATCAGCAGGAAGGAGGCGACGGCGGCGGCGATGGTGCCCGCCCAGTCGGGATCGACCAGCGCCCGCCCGAGCGGCGCGGTCAGCGGCAGGGCCACCAGGGCGATGAAGGCCGCCAGCACAAAGCTGAGCAGGGTGATGATCTCGCGTGTGCCGCCGCGCACCCAGCCGGCCGCGGCCGAGGCGAGGATGACCAGAATGGCGATTACGTCGAAACCGGTCATGCGCGCCCGAGCTGAGTTCTGCCCGACCTCAATAACGGTTTTGCGAGATTCGTTCGACCGCTTCGGCCAGGCGCGTCACCGAGGTCACGCCCACGCCCTTGTGCTTGACGGTCAGTGGCGGGGTCAGGGCGCGGTCGAAGCCGAGCTTCTGGGCCTCTCGCAGCCGCGCCTCGGCCCGGCCGACGGCGCGGATCTCGCCCGAGAGGCTGATTTCGCCGAACACCACGCAGCCCTGGGGCAGGGGGGTGTCGGTGGCCGAGCTGATGAGCGCCGCCGCCGCCGCGAGATCGGCCGCCGGCTCGTTGATGCGCAGGCCGCCCGCGACGTTCAGATAGACGTCCTGATCGCCGAACCCGAAGCCACAGCGCGCCTCCAGCACGGCCAGCACCATGGCCAGTCGCCCGGTGTCCCAGCCGACGACGGCCCGACGCGGCGTGCCATAGGCCGACTTGGACACCAGGGCCTGCATCTCCACCAGCACCGGCCGCGAACCCTCGATGCCGGCGAACACAGCCGCGCCCGGGGCCCGGTCCTTGCTCTCGCCGAGGAAGAGGGCGGAGGGATTGGCGACCTCGCGCAGGCCCGCGTCGCCCATTTCGAAGACGCCGATCTCGTCGGTGGCGCCGAAGCGGTTCTTGCCGGCGCGCAGGATGCGGAACGGATAGCCGCGCTCGCCCTCGAAGCTCAGCACGGCGTCGACCATATGTTCGACCACGCGCGGTCCGGCGACCTGTCCGTCCTTGGTGACGTGGCCGACGAGGATGACCGCCACGCCCTGCGTCTTGGCCAGCCGCACCATCTCGCCGGCGCAGGCGCGGACCTGGGTGACCGAACCGGGGCCGGCCTCGTGGGCGTCGGACCAGAGGGTCTGGATGGAATCGACGATGACGATGTCGAACTTCTCGCGTTTCAGCGTGCCGAGGATGTCCCGCAGCGCCGTGGCCGAGGCCAGCTCGACCGGGGCCTTCTCAAGCCCCATCCGCTTGGCGCGGGCCCGGATCTGTTCGACCGCCTCCTCGCCAGAGATATAGGCCACCCGCCGCCCCGACAGGGCCGCGCGACCGGCCACGTCGAGCAGCAGGGTCGACTTGCCGACGCCCGGGTCGCCGCTGAGCAACAGGGCCGAGCCGGGCACCACGCCGCCGCCGCAGACGCGGTCGAACTCGGCAACGCCGGTGATGATGCGTGGCGGCTCGGGCGTGTCGGACTGCAGGGTCTCGAACTGCAGGCCCCGGCCGCGCGCCGCCGCGCCGGTGGCGGGCTTCATCGCGCCGGGTGGGGCCGAGCGGCTCTCCTCGACTATGGAGTTCCACTGGTTGCAGGCCCCGCACTGACCCGACCATTTGCCATGGACGGCCCCGCAGGCCTGGCAGACATAGATTGCGCCGTCACGAGCCATGGAACCGGCTTACAGGAGTCGGACGCGGCGGGGCAGGGGGCGGTTGCCTGCCTGCGACCGATATTGACGTAGACCTTTCGTCAGCCCGCCCTTTGCGCTTCCGACGGCGCGGTCCATATCTCCGCTCATGGCAATGCGAGGCGAGCGGGCGGGACGGCGGGGGGATTCGATCGCCAAGGCGGCGCAGGCGGGGGCGCCCGCGCCGGTCACGGACGGGCCGCCGACCTGGCGGGCCCTGGGCGATCTGATCCGGCTGGTCGGACGCTCCAACGCGCCCCAGCTGCGGCTGCGCCTGATCGCGGCCATCGGCATGACCCTGGGCGGCAAGGGACTGGGCGTGCTGGGTCCGCTGGTGCTCGGCGCGGCGGTCAATCATCTGGCGGCGGGGCAGGGGGCGGCGGTCGCCGTCGGCATGGGCTTCGCCGGTTTCGCCGTGGGCTGGGCGTTCGTGCGGCTGCTCTCCGCCATCGCACCCAACGCCTCGGATGTCGTCTTCGCCCCGGTGCGCTCGGCGGCCCAGCGACGGGCAGCGACCGAGACCTTTGCCCATGCGCTCAGTCTTTCGCTCGACTTTCACCAGACGAAGCGGTCGGGTTCACTGTCGCGGACCATGGATCGCGGCTCGCGGGCGGTCGACTTCCTGCTGCGCATCCTGGCTTTCAACCTGATCCCCACCGGCGTTGAGCTGGTGCTGGCGGCGGGGGTGCTCGGCGCGCGATACGACTGGCGGTTCGGCGCGGTAGCGGTGGCGGTGGTCGCCGTCTACGCCGCCTCGACCTTCGCCCTGGCCAATTGGCGGCTGGAGCACCGGCGCGAGATGAACGCCGCCGACACCGAGGCGGCGGGCGTCTCGGTCGACGCCCTGTTGAACTATGAAACGGTCAAGTCCTTCGGAGCCGAGGCGCGGGCCGCCGGGGCCTATGACCGGGCGCTGGGCGACTACACCCGCGCAGCCCTCAAGGCCAACAGCTCGCTGGCCCTGCTGAACATCATCCAGGCCGTGGTCATGAACATTGGCCTCGCCGTCATGGCGGTCATGGCAGGGTTCGAGGCGGCCGCCGGCCGGATGGGGCCGGGCGACGTCATGGCGGCGGTGCTGATCATGATCTCCCTCTATGCGCCTCTGAACATCCTGGGCTTTGCCTATAGGGAGATCCGGCAGTCCTTCATCGACATGGAGGAGATGCTCAAGGTGACGCGTCAGACGCCGCAGGTCGCGGACGCGCCGGACGCCGTCCCGCTGCCGCGTCCGACAGACGCGAACGGAGCCTCGCTGGTCTTCGAGGGTGTAGGGTTCCGTCACGACTCCCGCGCCAATGGCTTGGAAGACGTCAGCTTCATCGCGCCGCCGGGCACCACCACGGCCCTCGTCGGGGCGTCAGGGTCGGGCAAGTCCACCATCGTCAAACTGGCCCTGCGGCTGCTGGACCCGCAGGAGGGCCGGGTGCTGATCGACGGGCTGGACGCGCGGCAGGTCACCCAGACCTCGCTTCGCGCCGCCGTCGCCCTGGTGCCGCAGGATGTCGCCCTGTTCAACGACAGTATCCGGTCCAACATCGGCTTCGCCCGGCCCGATGCCGACGAGGCCGCCATCTGGGCCGCGGCGGAGGCGGCCGAACTGGCCGACTTCATCCGCGAACTGCCCGAGGGCATGGAGACCCGCGTCGGCGAGCGCGGCCTGAAACTGTCAGGCGGTGAACGGCAGCGGGTCGGCATCGCCCGCGCCCTGCTGGCCGATCCGTGCATCCTGATTCTCGACGAGGCCACCAGCGCGCTGGACAGCCGCACCGAGGCCGCCATCCAGAGGACGCTGCGCAAGGCCCGGACCGGCCGGACCACACTGGTGGTCGCGCACCGGCTGTCGACCATCGCCGACGCCGACCAGATTCTGGTTCTGAAAGCCGGAAGGATCGTCGAGCGCGGCGCGCACCACGAACTGGTGGCGCATCTGGGCGGGGAGTATGCGGCCCTTTGGCGGAAGCAGACGCGCGGCGCGCGGACGGAGCGTCAGCCGGTCTGAGCCAGCTTCCGCTCTATGACCTCGTTGAGGCTGTCGAGAATGCGGGCCCGTTCCTCGGTCGCCTCCAGCGGCAGGTTCTGCAGCAGCCGAAGTGACCGGGCGTGGACGGTGACGATGCGCCAGTCGAAGGGTTGCTCCGGGTCGATCGCGCCGATCAGATCGCACAGGCCGGCCGCCGCGCGACACAGGTCGAACAGTTCGAACGGGCCGGCGGCGTCTATGAGCGTGGTCGCGGCGCGGTAGGCCTGATCCAGTCGCGCGGGCGTTTCCTCGCGAGATGAGGGAGCCGGCACCGCTTCCAGGGCGCTTATTCCGGACTCGATAACCGCCAACGCCTGCCCGCGCATCGATTCGATATTGGCGCGGGCCTGGGCCAGGGCGACGCCGACGCTGACGCCACCGGCCGAGTCGATCATCGTCGCCAGGTTCGATTTGCGGCGAGGGTGGGTGATGACGGTCAAACGGTCTCTCCCTCGGTCGATGCAGCGTCTTTCGCCGCTTCGAATTCGCGTTTCCGGATCAGGTCCGCGCGGCGTTCTTCAGGGGGCGAGGGGGTGGTGCGGAAGCGGCGATCCGGCCCGAAATAGTCGCCGATCTCAAGGAACGGCCGGCTGTCCCGCGCGACCCAGACGATCCGCTCCAGCAGGATGGTCGCGCTGAAGGGCTTGGTGATGATGAAGCTGGCGCCGCAATCCCGGGCCTCGGCCACGCGCGGCCGGCGGATGTGGGCGGCCGTCATGATCACCGGCACAAAGGCGTTCGGATCCAGGCCGGAGCGGCGCAACCAGCGAACCAGTTCAAAGCCGTCGATTCCGGGCATGTCGCAGTCGACCAGAAGCAGGTCGACGTTCTGTTCCTTGAGGATGTCCATGGCTTCCGCGGCGCCCTGGCAGGTGTGCCGGGGGCGAATGCCGAATCCCATCAGGGACTGGGTGGTCAGTTCGAGAGCAAAAGGCGAATCGTCCACGACCATGGTGACCGCGCCGCTCAGATTGATCACCGCGCTCTTGCGTAGCGCCTCGCCGAGGGCGCTCATTGCAGACGCCGCCGCAGGCAGGAAGACCGAAAAGCGTACATCCAGCGACGCTCGCAGTTTCCGGTAGAAGAGTGATTAACGCGACAGATTCGCCGGTCGCTCGCTTAACCCGCGCGGCCAATGGCGTAAAAGCGGTCTGCCCGCGCCTTGCGTAGCTGGTCCGGCGTCAGACCCGACAGCGCAGCCAGTTCTTCGGCCAGCACGTCGCCGACGGCGGCGATGGCGGCTTCGCGGTCAGCGTGCGCGCCGCCGACCGGTTCGGGAATGATCCGGTCCACGATCTTCAGCTCGACGAGGTCGGGGGCGGTGATCTTCATGGCCATGGCCGCATCGCGGGCGCGGGCTCCGTCGCGCCACAGAATGCCGGCCGCGCCTTCGGGCGAGATCACCGAATAGATCGAATGTTCGAGCATCAGCACGCGGCCCGCGGCGGCGATGGCGATGGCCCCGCCCGAGCCGCCTTCACCGGTGATGGTGGCGATAGAGGGCACGCCCAGGGTCAGGCAGCGTTCGGTCGAGCGGGCGATGGCCTCGGCCTGGCCGCGCTCTTCGGCGCCAAGGCCGGGGTAGGCGCCGGCAGTGTCCACGAAGGTCAGGACCGGCAGGCCGTAGCGCTCGGCCAGATCCATCAGTCGCACCGCCTTGCGGTAGCCCTCGGGCCGGGCCATGCCGAAATTGTGCACGACGCGGGTCTGGGTGTCGTGGCCCTTCTCGTGGCCCATCAGCACCACGGGCGCGCCGCGGAACCGCGCCAGCCCGCCCAGAATGGCCTGATCGTCGCCGAACTGCCGGTCGCCCTTGAGCTCGACGAAGTCGGTGAACAGTCCCTCGACATAGTCGACGAAATGCGGCCGCTGCGGGTGGCGCGCGACCTGGGTCTTCATCCACGGGTCGAGGCTGGCGTAGGTCTTGCGGCGGAGTTGCTCGGCCTTCTTGCGCAGCTGATCGACCTCGGCGTCGAACGAGCCGGAGGTCGCGGAGAGCAGGTTCAGCTCCTCGATCTTCGCCTCCAGATCGGCGATCGGCTTTTCAAACTCGAGGTAGTGCACGGCCATAAGGCGTCCGGAACAGGCGCGCCGCGTGGCGCATCGGAAGGCGGCGGAACCTAGTCAGGTCAACGCCGGGGAGCAAGCGCGGTTCACTCATCCCTCGCCAGGGGGTGCTTGTCACGCACCACCTGGGCCAGACGGTCGGTGGCGACGTGGGTGTAGATCTGGGTCGTGGCGATGTCGGCGTGGCCCAGCAGGGTCTGGACCACGCGCAGGTCGGCCCCGCCCTCCAGAAGGTGGGTGGCGAAGGCGTGGCGCAGGACGTGGGGGCTGACCCGGGCCGGGTCGATGCCGGCATCCACAGCGGCCTGATCCAGCAGCTGGGCGAAGCGGCGGGGGGTGAGGTGCCCCTTGGCCGAGGCCGAGGGAAACAGCCAGGGACTGTCGGGAGCCTTTTCCGGACGGTCGGCGTCGCGGGCGATCAGCCAGACCTTCACCGCCTCGCGCGCCGGGGCGTTAAGCGGGGCGAGCCGCTCCTTGCCGCCCTTGCCGCGCACGATCAGGAAGGCGGGGTCGCGCCGGACGGCCTCGACCCTCAGTCCCAGAAGTTCCGAGACGCGCAGGCCCGAGGCGTAGGCCAGCTCCACCAGCGCCACCATCCGGACGCCCGCCGCCCCATCGTGGGTCGCGGCCGCGGTCAACAGCCGCCCGACCTCATCACCGGAGAGCGTTCGGGGCAGGCTGCGGCCCTGTTTCGGCGCATCCAGCCTCCGGGACGGGTCGTCGGCGCGCCAGCCCTCGCCGAGCGCGAAACGGTAGAACTGACGCACAGCCGATCGACGCCGCGCCTGGGTGGCCGGAGACAGGCCGCGGCGGCCCAGATCGGCGTACCAGGCCTCGACCCCCGCCTCGTCGCCGCGCATCAGGCCGCCCGCGATTCCGGCCTCGGCATCGGCCAGATCGCGCCCATAGGCGGACAGGGTATGGGGCGAGGCGTCGCGCTCGACGGCCATCATTTCAAGAAAGGCCTCGACCTGCGGCGTAGTCATGCGCGTGGGCGCTTTGCGAAGGCGGCGCTTGGTGTAGAGGGTGGTCGGGTCATGCCGTGCCTGCCGCCGCCCGCTCCGTCGCCGTCCAGCCGCCTCCCGCGAGGCCGGTCATGAGACCCGTGGCGATCGATGACGAACCGATTCCCGTTCATGATCGCACCATAGCCCTGGTCGGGCTGATGGGCGTGGGCAAATCGACGGTGGGACGCCGTCTGGCCAAACGGCTGGGCCTGCCCTTCGCCGATGGCGACATCGAAATCGAGGCAGCGGCGGGCATGACCGTCTCCGACATCTTCGCACAGCTCGGCGAGTCCGAGTTCCGGGCGGGCGAGGCGCGGGTGCTGAAACGTCTTCTGCAGGGGCCGCGCATGGTGCTGGCGACCGGTGGCGGGGCGGTGCTCAATTCCGAAACCCGGGCCGAGCTCCAGGCGCGCGCCGTCACGGTCTGGATGCGCGCCGACCTCGAAACTGTGGCCAGCCGGGTGCAGCGGCGCGACACCCGCCCCCTGCTGCGCGGTCGCGACCCCCTTGAGGCGTTGAAGGCCATGGCCGAGGTGCGGTATCCCTTCTACGCCTGCGCCGACGTGGTCGTGGACGTGGCCGGCGGCGCCCATGCCGAGGCCGTGGAGGGCATCGTCCGGGCGCTGGAAGCCTATTGGAACGAGGCGGCGGCATGAGCACGGTCATTCCCGTCTCCGGCGACGGCTTTCAGCCCTATGACGTCATCATCGGCCGGGGTCTGCTGCCCGAACTGGGCCGGCGGATCGCCGCCCTGGCCAAGCATCGAACCGTCATCGTCACAGACGAGACCGTCGCCGCCCTGCACGGCCCGGCGGTCCTTGCAGCGCTGGAGGCGGCAGGCGTCCGCGCCCGGCTGCTGACCGTGCCGCCCGGCGAGGCGTCGAAATCCTTCGCCGAACTGGAGCGGGTGATCGATCGGCTGCTGGCCTTTGGTCTCGACCGACGCGATCTGATCGTAGCCCTGGGCGGCGGCGTCGTCGGCGATCTGGCGGGCCTGGCGGCGGCGCTGTTCATGCGCGGCATCGACTTTGTGCAGGTCCCGACAACCCTTCTGGCCCAGGTCGATTCCTCGGTCGGCGGCAAGACGGCGATTGACACCCCCCGCGGCAAGAATCTGGTCGGGGCCTTTCACCAGCCGCGGCTGGTGGTCGCGGACATCGACCTGCTGGCCACCCTGCCGCCGCGCCAGCTGCGCTCCGGTTGGGCCGAGGTGCTGAAGCACGGCCTGATCTGCGACGCGGACTTCTTCGACTGGCTGGCGGGCGAGGGCGCTGGCGGCGCGCAAGGCGACGCCGCCGCCCTGACCCGGGCCGTGGTCCGTTCGGTCGAGATCAAGAGCGCCATTGTCGGCGAAGACGAGAAGGAGGCCGGGCGGCGCGCCCTGCTGAATCTCGGCCACACCTTCGGACACGCCATCGAGGCCGAGCTGGGCTTTGACGAGACGAAGCTGACCCATGGCGAGGCGGTGGCGCTGGGCTGTGCGCTGGCGTTCCGGTTTGCCGCGTCCAGCGGTCTGTGCCCGGGCGCGGATGCGACCCGGGTCGATGCCGTCATCGCGGCAGCGGGCCTGCCGACCCGGCTGGACGCTGTCGGCGCTCTTTCCGCGGAGGGGCTGGTGACCCGAATGGCCGGCGACAAGAAGGCCGAGGGCGGGGGGCTGACCCTGATCCTGGCCCGCGGCGTCGGCGATGCCTTCGTCGACAAGGCCGTGGACCGCGCGGCTGTCAGGGCGTTTCTGAAGGCCGAGGGCGCTTCGTGAGCCGGACCCGGATGCTGCTGGCTGTCGTCCCGCTGGAAAACCGTTTCGTTCGGCTGGAGCCCCTCACGGCTTCGCTGGAAGCCGAGGTGCGCTACGCTCTCGATTGCGATGCGGCGTCCTGGGACATCATGGTCGCCGCCGGCTACGGCCCGCATTTCGACGGCTGGTGGCGATCGGCGTTGAAGGCGATGGAGCAGGGGACGCGCATCGCCTGGGCCGTACGCCGCCTGAGCGACGGCGCGGTGGTCGGTTCGACCAGCCTGTATGAGATCAAGCCCGACTACCGCCGCTGCGAGATTGGTTCGACCTTCTACCGCCCCGAGGCGCGCGGGGGTCCGGTGAATCCGTCGTGCAAGCGGCTGCTGCTCGGCCACGCCTTTGACGGTGGCGCGGTCCGGGTGGAGATACTCACCGACGCCATCAATCCGGGCAGTCAGGCCGCGATCCGCAAGCTGGGCGCGCGCGATGAGGGGGTGCTGCGCAAGCACAAGATCACCTTCAAGGGCCGCATCCGCGACACCGCCCAGTTCGCCGTGCTCGACGACGACTGGCCCGAGGTCCGGGCTCGGCTCGATGCCAGGCTGGCGGCGTTCGGCTAGTCGACGGCCCGGCAGTCGGTGGGCGGGCGCCCGTCCGAGGTCCAGGTGGCCATGACGCCCTCGCCGCGCAGCTCATAGCCCGACGCCTTGTACCAGATGCCTTCGCTGGCCCGTTCCTGGTACAGGTCGACGGCCTCGCCGCTGGAGTTGCGCACCGTCGCCATCTGGCGCGGATTGTCGAAATCGACCGACAGCCGTTCGCTGTTGTTGCACAGATAGACGGTTCGGATGACCCGGTTGAGGGCCCGGTCCTGGGCCTCGGCCCCCGTCCTGCGACGGGCCGTCTGGGCCTCCTGAGCCCGCTCGCGCACCGAATCCCCGTCCGTCGGAGCATCCTGGGGCTTCTGCCCGCAGGCGGCAGCAGCGAGACAGGACAGGGCGACGACGAGGACCAGGGACTTCATGCGGACTCTCGAACAAGCTGAGCCGTGCGGCCCCGGCGGACTAACGTACATCAGGCGCCGCCGTTCCCTTGCGGCGGGCGCGGAAGAAGGCGCGTAGCAGCTCGCCGCCTTCCGCAGCCAGCACGCCGCCCTCGGCCGTCGGTCGCCAGTGACAGGTCGGCTGGTCGAAGAAGCGGGGGCCGTGCGCCACCGCCCCGCCCTTGGGATCGTCGGCGCCCCAGACGACCCGGCCGATGCGGGCGTGGCTGATCGCGCCGGCGCACATGGCGCAGGGCTCGAGCGTGACATAGAGGGTCAGGCCGGTGAGGCGGTAATTTCCAAGTTTCGCGGCGGCTGCGCGCATGGCCACGATCTCGGCATGGGCGGTCGGATCGTGGGTGTCGATGGGGCCGTTCATGCCCTCGGCGACCACCTCGCCAGTGGATTCGTCGACGATCACGCAGCCCACGGGAGTCTCTCCCGCATCCGCCGCCGCTTGCGCACACGCCAAGGCCATGTGCATGAACCGCTCATCATGGCCAGCCATCCCCGAGACAACGACAAGAAGCCGCGCCCGCGTCAAGACGACAGCCGCGACGCCCCCCGCAAACCCTATGTCAAACGCGTCGAGGGCGCGGATGATCGCGGGCCGCCAAAGGGCGGCAAGTCCTTCGGCAAACCGGGCGGCAAGCCCTTCGCGAAGGACGGCAAGCCGGGTCCGAAGGCTGATGAAGGTCCGAAACGCAGCGAGCGGATCGCCAAGGTCATGGCGCGGGCCGGTATCGCCTCGCGCCGCGAGGTCGAACGGCTGATCGGTCTCGGCAAGGTGGCGGTCAACGGCAAGATCCTCGACACCCCGGCAGTGCTGGTCACGCGTGACGACGTCATCACCGTGGACGGCAAGCCGATCGGCTCGGCCGAGGCGACCCGGGTCTGGCGCTATCACAAGCCCGCCGGCCTGCTGACCTCGCACACTGATCCGGCTGGACGGCCGACCGTCTTCGACGCCCTGCCCAGCGGCCTGCCGCGGGTCCTGTCGGTCGGCCGGCTCGACCTCAATACCGAGGGCCTGCTGCTGTTGACCAATGACGGGGAGCTGAGCCGGGCGCTGGAACTGCCTTCGACCGAACTGGTGCGCCAGTACCGCGCCCGCGCCCGGGGCCGCGTCAGCCAGCTGCAGCTCGATTCGCTCAAGGACGGCGTCACCGTCGACGGCATTCACTATGGCCCGATCGAAGCGACGCTGGACAAGGCCAGGGAGACCGAGGGCAATGCGCCGGCCAATCTGTGGATTAGCGTCTCCATCACCGAGGGCAAGAACCGCGAGGTCCGCAAGGTGCTGGAGCACCTCGGCCTGACCGTGAACCGCCTGATCCGCCTGGCCTATGGTCCCTTCCAGCTGGGCACCCTGCCGATCGGCTCGGTCGAGGAAGTCGGCCCGCGGGTGATCCGCGAGATGCTGGCCCAGCATATCCGGCCCGAGAACCTGCCGACCGGCAATACGGTCTCGACACCCGCGCCGATCCCGGGCCGCCGCACCTCGGCGCCGATCAACAAGGGGGCTTCGGGCTCGGCCATCTCCGATCCGTCGCGCAAGCCCAGCCGGGTCCGCGCCGCCGGAGCCGCCGCTGACGCCGCCGCCGAGCGCGCCGCCCGGCCGCAGAAGAAGCCGGGTTGGGCCAAGGCCGCGCCCAAATTCGAGCACCCGAAGAAGAATTTCACGCCTCGGGCCCGACCTGAAGGCGCCGAGGCTGCCGGCGAACGGCCCAAGCGCGTGTTCAAGCCGCGCGAGGACCAGTTCATCGACCGCCCGCGCGGCGACGCCCGCACCGGCGCCCGGCCTGCGGCGCGATCCGACGACCGTCCGGGGGACAAGCGGCCCTTTGACCGCAAACCGGGCGGCAAGCCGCCGTTCGCGGGCAAGACCGGGGACCGGCCGGGTGGCTTTTCGAAGCCCGCCGGCTCACGCCCCGGCGCCGGTCCGGCTGGTGGACGCGGCAGTCCCCGTCCGGGCGCCGGTCCTGCAGGCGGGCGCGGTTCGCCGCGCGGTCCCCGCTCCAAGGGCTGATCCGTGCGGATTGTCGCAGGCAGTCTGAAGGGCCGGTCGATCGTCGCGCCGGAAGGGCAGGGCACGCGCCCGACCTCTGACCGCGCCCGTCAGGCCGTGTTCAATGTGCTGGAGCATGCCGCCTGGGCGGAGCCGCTCGACGGGATGCGGATCATGGACCTGTACGCCGGTTCGGGCGCGCTCGGCTTCGAGTCCATCAGCCGGGGCGCCGCCTTCGCCCTGTTCGTCGAGACCGACGACGAGGCGCGCGGGGCCATTCGCGAGAACGCCGACGCCTATGGCGTCATGGGGCGCACGCGCGTGCACCGCCGCAGCGCCACGGACCTCGGGCCGCGGCCCGGTTCCGACGGCGAGGCCTTCGACATGGCCTTCCTCGACCCGCCCTATCGCAAGGGTCTGGGAGAGCAGACGCTGCAGCGGCTGCTGGAAGGCAATTGGCTGAAGGCCGGCGCGGTCGTCGTGTTTGAGCGCGGCTCCGACGAACCCGAGATCGACACGCCCGGTTATGAAAGGCTGGACGCGCGCGACTACGGCGCCGCGCGGGTGCTGTTCCTGAGGGTCCGGTCCGACGTCGTGGCGGGATAGGCGGGGACGTTCGCTTCGGGTTAGGCTCGCGCCATGAGCCAGATTGATCGCCGCGCCTTCATCGCCGCCGCCGGAGCCACGGCGGCCGTTCCGTTCGCGGTCAGAGCACAGGAGCCGGCAGCGGGCTGGACGCCAAGGGCGCCGCTGCCCTGGGCGGTGCAGGAGATCTATTGCGCGGTCGCTGGTGGGCGGATCGTCACCGCCGGAGGGCTGCGCCGGCCCGCGCGGGTGACCGAGATCGAGGACCGTACCGGCGTCTATGACCCGGCCGTCGACGTGTGGAGCCAGGGGCCGCGCCTGCCGTCCCCCCGGCACCATCCGATGGTGGTGACCTGCGGCGGCGCGCTGATGATCGTGGGCGGCTATGGCCGGTCCGAGGCCGGGGACTGGACGGCGATGACCGATGTCTGGATGGCGGAGGGCGAGGCGCTGACCGCCGTGGCGTCGCTGCCGGCGCCCCTGGGCGAGAGCGTGGGCGTTGATCTGGGCGGACGGGCGCATCTGGTGACGGGCCGCCGTCCGCTGGGTGCGGCCAACGGTCAGTGGAACGACCAGTCCGATGTGGCGGATCACTGGGCCTATGACCGGAGCGCGGACCGCTGGGAGGCCCTGCGACCAGCGCCGATGGCGCGGAACAGTGCGGCCGGAGCCGTGCTGGACGGTGCGCTGTGGGTCGCCGGCGGGCGCACTGTGACGGGCGGCGGCACCGGGCGGCTGGACCGCTATGATCCGGCGGCTGACCGCTGGGACACTCTGGCGCCAATCCCGGCCTCGCCGGCGACGGGACAGCAGGTCGGCGGCGGCCTGGCCATGGCGGCGGCTGGCGGCAAGCTGGTCGCGTTCGGCGGAGAATGGTTCGCGCCCGGCGGCGGCGGGGTCTTCGCCGAGACCTGGATCTATGATCCGGGCACCGATGGCTGGGCCGCCGGTCCGCCGATGCGGACGCCGCGGCACGGGCTGGCGGCGGCGGCCGTGGACGGCGTGGTCTACGCGATCGCCGGCGGAGAGGTCGTCTCCGGCGGGCGTGCAGGGGGCGTGGTCGAGGCGCTGGTGCCCTGACCGGATTCAGGGGACGTCGTCAGCTTCCGTAGACTTGTGGCCCGCGATCCGTTTGCCATACCGTTGGTATGTCCGTCTGGAGGTCCCATGCGTGCCCGGCGATTCGGTCTGTCACCTGCCCTGATCGGCCTTCTGGCCCTGGTCGTCGTGATTCAGTCGGCGGTGCTTTTCCTGCTGCTCATGGTCCCGGCGGACAAGGACCCGATCCTCGGGACGTTGCGCGAGTCGCAGCTTGTCAGCCGGGTGATTGAAATCTGCCTGCCCGCTGCCGCATAGCGTCAGCGCCGCCCGAACAGCTTCTCCAGATCGGCCAGCTTGAGCTCGACATAGGTCGGGCGGCCGTGGTTGCACTGGCCCGAATGGGGCGTGGCCTCCATTTCGCGGAGCAGGGCGTTCATCTCGGGGGCCGAGAGAACGCGGCCGGCGCGGACCGAGCCGTGGCAGGCCATGGTCCCGCAGACCTCGCCCAGCCGTTCGGACAGGGCGAGGGCCGCGCCGTGTTCGGCGAGGTCGTCGGCGATGTCGCGGATCAGGCCCTGAACGTCGGTGTCGCCGAGCAGGGCGGGGGTCTCGCGGACCAGCACGGCGCCGGCGCCGAAGGGTTCGACGATCAGGCCGAGTTCGGCGAGTTCGTCGGCGCGGGCAGAGACGCGTTCGGCCTCGGCGGGGTCCAGCTCGACGACCTCGGGGGTCAGCAGGGCCTGACGGGTGACCGAACCGCGCGCCATCTGCACCTTCATCCGCTCATAGACGAGGCGTTCGTGGGCAGCGTGCTGGTCGACGACGACGAGGCCGTCGCGCGTCTGGGCCACGATATAGGTGCCGTGTAGCTGGGCCCGGGCTGCGCCGAGGGGGTAGTCGATCAGGTCGGGTGCCGCCGGGGCGGCGTCGGCGGGCCAGCGGTCGTTTGACGCGGGCGCGTAGCCCGGCTCGACGCGGGCCGAACGTTCGTTGAGGCCGGGGATAACCTGGGCATTGGCGCTGGCCGGAGCCGCCCAACCCTGCCAGCCGCTCCAGCCCTGGGCTGAAGGCGAGGAGGGGCTGAAGGCTGGACCGGGCCCGACGCCGGAATGGGGGCGAAATCCCGCCAGCGCGTCTGCGGCCACGGTTGTCGAGGCGCGGTGGCCGGCGGCGGCGAGGGCGTGGCGCAGGGCCCCGACGATCAGGCCGCGCACCAGCGCCGGGTCGCGGAAACGCACCTCGGCCTTGGCCGGGTGGACGTTGACGTCGACGTAGAGCGGGTCGATCTCGAGGAAGAGCACGGCGGCCGGATGGCGATCGCGGGCGAGGAAGTCGGCATAGGCGCCGCGCAGCGCACCCTGCAGCAGACGGTCCTTCACCGGGCGGCCGTTGACGAACAGATACTGGTGGCCCGCGTTGCCACGGCTGTAGGTCGGCAGGCCCGCGTAGCCGGTCAGGCGGACATTGTCCCGTGCCTGGTCGATCAACAGGGCGTTGGCCTCGAAATCGCGGCCCAGCAGGGCGGCCAGTCGCTTCAGCCGCCCGGCGTCGCCCGGGTGTTCGGCGGGCAGGCGCAGGGTCGTCTTGCCGTCGAGATCGAGGGTGAAGGCGACGCCCTCGTGGGCCATGGCCTGACGCTTGATCTCCTCAGAGATGGCCATGGCCTCGGACCGCTCGGACTTCATGAACTTGAGCCGGCCGGGAGTGGCGTAGAACAGGTCGCGGACCTCGACCCGGGCGCCGTGCGGGCCGGGGAAGCCGGCGGGCGCGACCGGCCGCTGGTCGCCGCCCTGGACGGTGATCTGATGGGCGTCGCCGCCTTCACGGGGACGACTGGTGATGGTCAGTCGGGCGACGGAGCCGATCGAGGGCAGGGCCTCGCCGCGGAAGCCGAGGGTCGAAATGCGCAACAGGTCGACATCGCCCGCGTCGTCGGCCTCCAGCTTGGAGGTGGCGTGCCGCTCGACCGCCAGGGCCAGCTGGTCTGCCGCCATGCCGTGCCCGTCGTCGGCGATCAGGATCCGCGTCAGCCCGCCGCCGTCGGCCTGGACCTCGATCCGCGTGGCGCCGGCGTCGAGCGCGTTCTCGACGAGCTCCTTGATGGCGCTGGCCGGGCGTTCGACCACCTCGCCGGCGGCGATGCGGTTGACGGTTTCAGGGGGGAGGCGGCGGATGGGCATGGATTCGCAAGTATGCCGCTTTCCGTCATCCGGAAGTAGCGAAACCCCCGTCGCCCCTCTTCGCATCATCTGCAGAGAGGGGCGCCTTCCGGGTTAGGGCTGCGCAGCCTGTTTCTTCGGCGCCCGACTGTCCCGGCCGCCCTGATGCAGGATCAGGGCATCGACCGCGCCTGCGGCGTCACGGGTGAAGGTCACCTGGGCGTCGACCACGGTCAGGAAGAACCGGCTGTCCGACTGCGCATGCAGCTCGAAGGCGTCCTGACCGGTCGCCTGCGCCATCAGCTTGCCGTCGACGACGGAGATGGTGATGGCGAAGGTCGGCGCGAGTTCATAGACGCCCTCGTAGGCGCGCAGCAGCTCGGGCGCGACGACGACCGCCTGACGCTCGCTGGGCAGGGTGACGGTTTCGCCCCGCGCTAGGGCCATGAGCGAGCCGGCGACCTGGTCCGTCCCGGGGCCGTTCAGATTGCCCAGCACGATGACCGTCATCCGGCGCGCCGGATCCCAGGCCAGATGTGAGTTGAAGCCCTCGATGCCGCCCGAATGCGCGATCGTGGTGTTTCCGCCCGCTTCCCTGACCATCAGACCCAATGCGTACTGGTTGCGGACCGGCGTGGTCAGCAGGGTGAGGGACTCCGGGTTCAGCAGCCGGCCGCCGAACAGGCCCTGCTCCCATTTCAGGAGGTCGCGGGTGGTCGAGTAGAGCGCGCCCGCGCCCTGCGGAATGCTCATGTCCACATAGTCGGCGTTGACGATCCCGGTCTCGGTCGGGGAATAGCCCGAGGCCCGGTGAGGCATGATGGCGGCGTGGCTGTCGTAGCCGCTGTCGTTCATGCCGAGCGGTTGGAACAGGCTCCCCGCGACGAAGTCGGCATAGGACTGGCCGCTCGCCTTCTCGATCACCGCGGTCAGCAGGATGTAGCCGGAGTTGGAGTAACTCCAGCCCTCGCCCGGCTGGAAGGTCAGCGGGTGGTCCCGGAATCGTGCGATCAGGGCCTCGATCGTCGCCGGCAGGGTCTTGGATGCCTGATAGTCGTCGAAGCTGGTGAAATTCGGCACGCCGGAGGTGTGGGTCAGCAGGTGACGGACCGTCACCGCGTCCCAGGCCGCCGGTGCATCCGGCAGATACGTCTTCACCGGCAAGTCGAGATCGACCAGGCCGCGCTCGTGCAGGACCATGATCGCGACGGCGGTGAACTGTTTGGTCACCGATGCCAGCCTGAATTTGGTCTCGCCATCGTTGGGAATGTTCCATTCCCGGTTGGCGAGGCCGTAGCCGCGATCGAGCAACACCTCGCCGTCGCGCGCAACCAGGACTGATCCCGAAAACTCTTCCGTCGCGACGGAGGCCCGCACGATCTCATCCATGCGGTTGACGTCCTGGGCGAGGGCGGGAGCGGCTGAGAGGACGAGCGCGGTCAGGCCGACGAGGGCGAGACGCGCGCGCAGGCCCCGGTTCGTGGAAACGAAAGACTTTGACAATTTGACACCCCTCTGGAGCGTGATCCTTCACGCCGTCGCTGTATGAGGCCGTGTCTGCCGTCTGCGGATGCACCCGGTTGGATGAGGATTTTGTAACGGGGCAGGTGAGCCCCGAACGTGAACCGATCGCTCGCTTTCCCCCGGTCAGCGCCGCGAAGGCGCGGCTTGCCGGAAGATGACGAAAGCGTGGGGTTACGACACCTCCGCCAGCGCCTCTTCCGCCGCAACCCACGCGGCTTCGGCGGCATCCAGATCGGCCTGGGTCTTCGCCCGGGCTCGCGTCAGGCCCTCCAGCGCCTTGGGATTGCTGACCGAAGCGTTGGCCATGTCGTCGTCGATGCGGGCGATCTCGGCGGTCAGCTGGGTCATTCGCTCCTCGGCCTTCTTCACCGCGTGACGCAGGGTTGAAGGTGAAGGGCCTGATTTCTTGTCGTTCTTCTTGCCCTTGTGGTTTGCCGAGGGCGCGGTTGTGACGACGGCTTCTTCCTTGATCTGGCTCGGCTTCACAGCCGCCGCCTTGGCGCGGTCGAGGACGAATTTGGCGTAGTCGTCCATGTCGCCGTCCCACGGCTTGACCGTGCCGTCGGCGGCCAGCCACAGGCGGTCGGCGACCATCTCCATCAGCGAACGGTCGTGGGTGATCAGGATGACGGCGCCGGAATAGTCGTTGAGGGCGTCGAGCAGGGCCCGGCGGCTGTCGATGTCGAGGTGGTTGGTCGGTTCGTCGAGGATCAGGATGTGCGGCGCGTCCATCGCCACCTGGTTCAGCAGCAGGCGGGCGCGCTCGCCGCCGGACAGGCTGGCGACCGTGGTTTCCTGCTTCTCATAGCCGAGGCCCCATTGCGCCAGCTTGGAGCGGCGGGCGCTTTCGGGGGCGTCCGGCATGGCGCGGCGGATGATCTCCAGCGGCGTGTCGGTCGGGTCCATGGCCTCGATCTGGTGCTGGTGGAACCAGCCGACGCGCATCTTGCGGTCGCGGTGCAACTCGCCCTCGGAGACGTTGAGAGCGCCGGCGATCATCTTGGCGAAGGTCGACTTGCCGGCGCCGTTGACGCCCAGCAGGCCGATGCGGTCGTCCAGGTCCATGCGCAGGTTGAGATTGCGCAGGATCGGCTTGCCGGGTTCGTAGCCGACATTGGCGCGCTCAAGCCGGATCAGCGGCGGGGCGAGGGGGCGCGGCGGCGACGGCAGGATGAAGGGGGCGACGCGCTCCTCGATGGTGGTGGCGACCGGCTGCATCTTGGCCAGCCGCTTCATGCGAGACTGGGCCTGGGCGGCCTTGGAGGCCTTGGCCTTGAAGCGGTCGACGAAGGCCTGGAGGTGGGCGCGCTCGGCGTCCTGCTTTGCCTTGGCCGACAGCTGCAGCCGGGCCTTCTCGGCGCGGGCCTTTTCGAACTGGTCGTAGTTGCCCGTGTAGAGGGTCAGATTGCGGTTCGCGAGGTGGAGGATGTGGGTGCAGACCTCGTTCAGCATCTCGCGGTCGTGGGAGATGATCAGGGCCGTGTGGGGGTATTTCTTCAGGCGGGCTTCAAGCCACAGGGCGCCTTCCAGATCGAGATAGTTTGTCGGTTCGTCGAGCAGCAGCATGTCCGGCTCGGCGAACAGGGCCGCGGCCAGGGCGACGCGCATGCGCCAGCCGCCCGAGAATTCCGACATCGGTCGCTGCTGGTTCTCATGGTCGAATCCGAGGCCGACGAGGATTTCAGCGGCGCGGGCGGGAGCCGCGTCGGCCTCGATCTCGATCAGCCGGGTCCAGATCTCGCCCATCTCCTCGGGCTCGGCGGTCTCCAGCCGGCCCAGCAGGCTGTGGCGCTCCTCGTCGGCCTCGAGAATGGTCTCGAGCACGCTGACGGGGGTGGCGGGGTGCTCCTGATCCACGGAGCCGATGCGGGCCGTCTTCGGCAGGCTGATCTCGTCGCCGCCGGCGGCCAGTTCGCCGAGGATCAGCTTGAACAGGGTCGACTTGCCGATGCCGTTGCGGCCCACCAGCCCGACCTTGGAGCCGGGCGGCAGGGAGACGGAGGCGTCCTCGAGGAATTTGCGGCCCCAGGCGTTGAAGGTCAGGTCGGTGATCTGGAGCATGGTCGGTCGTGATCTCGGGCGGCCCCTGACGCATCGAACCGCCTTGCGGCGCGCGAAAGAGGCAAAATTGTGTGGCGGTTGGAAACCGGGGAGGGCGCCGCTATAAGCCCGCGACCTTCAATCTCCCAACAAGAAGTCACTCCCATGACCGAACGCACCTTCTCGATCATCAAGCCCGACGCCACGCGCCGCAACCTGACCGGGGCGATCAACGCCGTGATCGAGGGCGCCGGCCTGCGCATCGTGGCCCAGCGCCGCGTGCATCTGACCGAAGCCCAGGCGAAGAAATTCTACGAAGTCCACGCCGAACGCCCGTTCTACGGCGAGCTGGTCGGCCAGATGACCGCCGAGCCGGTCGTCGTTCAGGTGCTGGAAGGCCCGAACGCCGTCGCCGCCTATCGCGAAGTCATGGGCGCCACCAACCCGAAGGACGCCGCTGACGGCACGATCCGCAAGCAGTTCGCCCTGTCGATCGGCGAGAACTCGGTCCACGGCTCGGACTCGATCGAAAATGCCGGCATCGAGATCGCCCAGTTCTTCACGGACGACCAGATCGTCGGCTAACGGCTCAGGCCCTATCGACTGACAGCGGCCGGATCGGTGACGATCCGGCCGTTTTCGTGTCAGGCTGGGCCTTCACCGGGGAATCGCTGTGAAGGACTACAGCCGCAAGGGCGTGATGCTGGCCGCGACCCTGTCGGCGCTCGCCGGCTATGTCGATGCGGTCGGCTTCATGACTCTCGGCGGCTTTTTCGTCTCCTTCATGAGCGGCAACTCCACCCGGCTGGGCGTCGGCCTGTCGCTCGGAGAGTGGGATCAGGCGGCGATCGCCTTCGGCCTGATCGCCCTGTTCGTGGTCGGGGTGGTGGCCGGGGCCACCGTCGCGCGGCGCTTCGGCGAGGAGCGGCGGTCTGCCGTACTCGCGGTCGAGGCCGTCCTTTTGCTGATCGGCGCGGGCCTGTGCACCGCCGGCTGGCGCGAGCTGGGCATGGTGGCCGTGGTCATGGCCATGGGGGTCGAGAACGCCGTGTTCCAGCGTCAGGGCGATGTCGGGGTCGGCCTGACCTATATGACCGGGACGCTCGTGCGCATGGGGCAGCGGATCGCGACCGCCCTGCACGGCGGGGCACGTTGGGACTGGGTCCCGTTCCTGCTGCTGTGGGCCGGGCTGGCGACCGGCGGCGCGATCGGGGCGATCAGTTTCCTGCGCCTTGACGTGCTGGCGCTGTGGCCGGCGTTCGCGCTGGTCGCGGGATTGGCGCTGGCCGTTCGCGCGGCCGAGGGGCGAGCTTCCCGCGGCTGAACTCAGGCCTGCCGACAGAAGTCTGCCAGTACGCGGGGATAGAGGGCGTGTTCGGCCGCCAGAACCCGCTGCGCCAGCGAGCCCGGCGTGTCGTCGGGCTGGACAGGCACGACGGCCTGACCCAGCACAGGGCCGTCGTCCACGCCCTCGGTGACCAGATGCACCGTGCAGCCGGCCTCGGCGTCGCCGGCGGCGATGGCTCGGGCATGGGTGTCGAGCCCAGGATATTTCGGTAGCAGGCTGGGATGGATGTTCAGCATCCGCCCGGCCCAGCGGCCGACGAGGAAGGGCGTCAGCAGCCGCATATAGCCGGCGAGGGCCACTACCTCGACGCCGTGAGCCTCCAGCACCGTCTGGACGGCGGCTTCATGCGCGGCGCGGTCCCTGCCGAACGGAAGCTGATCGACCACGGCCGCGGGGACGCCCTTGGCCTCTGCGACGGCCAGACCGCCGGCGTCGAGCCTGTTGGACAGAACCACCACCACCTCGAACGGCGCGTCGGCCCGCCGGGCGGCGTCGATGAGGGCCGCCATGTTGGAGCCGGCGCCGGAGATCAGGACGGCGACACGGACGCGGCCGGTTCGGGACTGCGGCATCAGTTGGCCGGGCGAGGGGGAGCCGGGATGAAGGCGCCCGCCGGTCCGGGGAAGACCACCGGGCTTTCGAAGCCGTCGGCGGACACTGACGAGACGCCGAAGAAGAAGTCATCGATGATCACGCCCGGCAGCACCAGTTCTGTCGCGTCGCCGGCCCAGCGGCTGTGGGTCCATTGCGGCGCCGTGGTCGAACGCCACCAGACGCGGTAGCCGGATGCGCCGGGGACAGCGGTCCAGCGCAGGGTGGTGTCCGGCTGGACCGCGCCGGCGATAGTCACCCCGGTTGGCGGCGCCGGGGCGCGAGCCATGGCGGCCATGGTCGCCACGTTCAGGCGGGTCGCCTGGGCCAGATAGTCGAAGTCGACCCCGTCGATCGTATCGCCATAGACCACGCCGTTTTCGCTGCGCAGATCCTGATGCTGCCGGTCGTAGTTCTCGGACCCCTCGGTGATGCGCACGGCGGGAAAGCCGAGGCGCAGGAAGGCGACCTGGTCGCCACCACGGCCGTAGCGGTCTGTGCGATAGATCATCTCGACGTCGAAATTGGTCAGATAGCGGTCGGCGACGCCATCGATGAAGCGGGCCAGGTTGCGCGACGGGGAATCGACCTCGCCGCCATTGTAACGCCGGCTGTCGGCCTCGGCCTGGGTCTCAAGGGTCCGGGTGCCCTCGGCGAAAACACGGATGCGGGTGTTGTCGATGACCCCGCTCTGGCCCTCGATGTTGCCCACCATGTCATTGTTCAGATTGGCCATCACACGCCAGCCACGCTCGCGCGCGTATTCGGCTAGGATGCGGGCGCCGTGCAGGCCCTGTTCCTCGCCGGTCAGGGCGGCGTAGACGAGGGTGGCCGGGAACCGTTCCCTGGACAGCACGCGCGCGGCTTCGATCAGGGCGGCCACGCCCGAGGCGTCGTCATTGGCCCCGGGCGCGTCATCGGTCGCGTTCATGACATCGGTGACGCGCGAATCGAGGTGGCCGGTGATGACGATGACCCGATCCGGATCCGTCGTGCCGCGCTGGATCGCCACGACATTGACCACCTCGGTCGGGTTGGGGATGCGGGGCAGGGCGGTCACCGTCTGGCCGGGAAGGACGACGTCCAGACAGCCGCCGCAGTCCCGCGCAATGGCCTGGAACTCGCGTTCGACCCAGCGACGCGCAGCGCCCACGCCGCGGGTGTCGGAGTCCGTTTCGGACAGGGTGTGACGGGTGCCGAAGCCGACCATGGCCTCGACGTCGGCGCGCAGCCGTTCCGCGCGGACCTCCCCGACAAGACGGTGGATCCGGGCCTCTTCCTGCACCGTCTGGGCCGCGGCGGGGGCCGAAGCCAGGATCGCTCCGGCCAGGGCGATAGACAGCGCACGCATCGGCGACCTCACGGATTACGGAAGGCGCGGACCTTGCCGGGCAGGCGGCGGCGGGTCAACGGGCCGGGTCCACGGCTGACGCTTGCGCTTGGCGACGGCCTCGGAAACAGTGCGCCCGTCGCTCCGGAGTTTCGTCGATGCTTGCCCTCGTCCTCGCCGCCACGCTCGCCGCCAGCCCCGCGCAGTCGCGCGACCTGACCCGCACCGTCCTGACCGACGTCTGCCTGCCCTATGTGACGGGCGAGATCAGCGACATGGCCGGGGTGGAAGTGCTCGGCTTCGTCGAGACGCCCGCGCCGGAGGCCGATACGCGTACATTCCGGAGCGCGGACGAGGCCCATCTGCTGCGTCTGACAACCGAAGGCAGCGTCGCCGACGGCAACCTCAATCGGGTCTGCGTGATACAGGCGCGGCGCGGCGGCTTCGACGGGGCAAGGGCGGCCGTGCTGCCGGTCATGCGTGATCAGGGCTTTGCACCGGAGGCGGGTCTGCCGGCCAATCGTCCGATCTGGACCAAGGGCGGGTTCACCGTGTCCTTGCGCCAGAACCCGGGCGCCGCGGCCCTTGTCCGGGTGACCTTCAGCAGCCTCGACGCCGAAGGCTACTAGGCGGCTTCCAGCTGCCCGCAGACGAAGGCGACCTCGCCGGCGTTCAGCAGGCCGGCCAGCACCGGTTCGGCGTTCTCGGGCGACACGATCAGGATGAAGCCGATGCCGCAGTTGAAGGTGCGGCGCAGTTCGTGATCCGAAATCCCGCCAGTCTCGCCCATCCACTGGAAGACGTGCGGCATCGGCCAGGCGTCCCAGTCGAAGCTGGCCTGCAGGCCGTCGGCGATGCACCGCGGCGGGTTCTCGATCAGACCGCCACCGGTGATGTGGGCCGCGCCCTTGATCAGGCCGGCCTTCATCAGGGGCAGGACCGGCTTCACATAGATGCGGGTGGGCTCCATCAGCGCCTGGGCGAGCGTCCGGTCGCGGGCGAAGGGGGCGTCATCGCCCCAGGCCAGCCCAGACTTCTCAACCACCTTGCGGATGAGGGAGTAGCCGTTGGAGTGCGGGCCCGAGGAGGCGAGGCCGATGATGATGTCGCCGGCCTGCTGGCGGTCCAGATACGGCAGGGCGTGACCGCGCTCGACGGCGCCGAGCGAGAAGCCGGCAAGGTCGTAGTCGCCGCCCTGGTACATGCCGGGCATTTCGGCCGTCTCGCCGCCGACGAGGGCGCAGCCGGCCTGACGGCAGCCCTCGGCGATTCCGGCCACGACGCGCTTGGCGGCGTCGATCTCCAGCTTGCCGGTGGCGTAGTAGTCGAGGAACAGCAGGGGTTCGGCGCCCTGGGCCAGCAGGTCGTTGACGCACATGGCGACCAGGTCGACCCCGACGCCGTCATGGCGTCCGGTCTCGATGGCGATCTTCAGCTTGGTGCCGACGCCGTCGGTGGTGGCGACGATCAGCGGGTCCTCAAACCCGGCCGCCTTGAGGTCGAACAGGGCCCCGAATCCCCCCAGCGAGGCCTCTGCGCCGGGCCGGCGGGTCGATTTCGCCAGCGGCTTGATGGCGTCCACAAGCATTTCACCGGCGTCGATATCCACCCCCGCATCGGCGTAGGTCATGCCGTTGCGCAGGCTGTCGGGGGTGTCGCTCATGGGTCACGGGCCTGAATCAGTGGGCGGATTTCTGCGGCGGCTCTTGCCACAACCGTATCGCGCGGGGCTATAGCATCCGAATGACGCCGATCACCACCACCGAGGTCCTGCGCGAATTCTGCGACCGCCTCGCCAACCAGCCGTTCATCACCGTCGACACCGAATTCATGCGGGAGACGACCTACTGGCCGCGTCTGTGCCTGATCCAGGCCGCGTCGGCCACGGACGCCGCCATTATTGACCCGATGGCAGAGGGGCTGGACCTCGAACCCTTCCTCGACCTGCTGCGTGATCCGAAGATATTGAAGGTCTTCCACGCCGCGCGTCAGGACACGGAAATCTTCGTCAAACTGGGCGCCATGCCCAAGCCGATGTTCGACACCCAGGTGGCCGCCATGGCCGCCGGCTTCGGCGATCAGGTCTCCTATGAGGCGCTGGTCCGCCAGATGCTGCGGCAGGAAGTCGACAAGGGCAGCCGCTTCACCGACTGGGCCCGCCGCCCGCTGTCGGAGGCGCAGCTGGTCTATGCGTTGGGCGACGTCACCCATCTGGCCGCCTTGTATCCCAAGCTGCGCGAGCGGCTGCAGAAGGAAGGCCGTCTGGACTGGGTCATGGCCGAGATGGAGGATCTGACCGATCCGGACCTCTACGACACCGATCCTGAAAAGGCCTGGAAGCGCCTGAAGCCCAAGAAATGGTCGGCGAAATATCTGGCGGCCTTTGTCGCGACCGCGGTCTGGCGCGAGCGCACGGCGCAGGATCGCGACCAGCCGCGCGGCCGCATCCTGAAGGACGAGGCGATTGACGAGATCGCGGCCCAGGGCCCGACCGACCCCGATGCCTTCAACCGCCTGCGTTCGGTGCCCAAGGGCTTCGGCGCCTCGCGCCTCGGGTTGGAGTTGTCGGCGGAGCTGAAGCGGGTGCTGGCGGACCCGGAGGCCCATGCGCCCAAGCTGGACCGCCCGGCCCACAACCAGCCGGCGCCGCCGTCGGTGGTCGAACTGCTGAAGGTGCTGCTCAAGGCCAAGAGCGACAACGCCGGCGTGGCGACCAAGCTGCTGGCCAATGTCGCGGACCTCGAGAAGATCGCGCTCGACGACGAGGCCGACGTCGACGCTCTCAAGGGCTGGCGTCGTCAGCTGTTCGGCGAGGACGCGCTGAAGCTCAAGCGCGGCGAGATCGCCCTGGTGCTGAACGGGGCGCGGGTCGAGGTCGTCGAGATCGAATAGTCGCTCAGGCGGTGAGGGCGGCGATTTCCCGGGTCAGGTTGGCGCGCCCCTGTGCTTCGTACCGGGCGGCCCAAGCTGGATCAGCGAACAGACGCGGGCTTTGCAGGAAACGGCTCATCACGGCGGCGCGTCCGGGCCGGTAGAGCGCCTCCGGCACATGGATGTATTCCTGCCGGATGGCCTCCGCATAGGCGTCATAGCGGGCCGGCTCAGCGCCGAGAATCGACAGGTCGATCGAGACGAGGCGGGCGCCGAGGGTGTCGCCGGCCTCGACTGAATGTCCCGCCGTCAGCAGGATAAGGCGCTCAACCTCCGCGACGAACTCGGGGGCCGCGCCGTCCGCTAGCAGGCGTGCACGCGCCAGCCGGGCGCTTCCGGCCTCGTTGTCATGGCGCGTCGCGTCATAGATCGCGTCGTGAAACCAGATGGCGGCGTCCATCAGCGCCCGCCGGTCGTCGTCCATGTCCGTCGAGGCGGCGACCTGCGCCAGACAGTCCTCGATGTGGACCATGGTGTGATAGCGCCGGTGCGGCTCGCTGTAGCGCGCGATCAGCTCATCGCGAACCGCACCGGAGATCATGGCCTCAGTTCACCGTCGCCTTGACGATCTTGCCCGGCGAGCGGGGCGGTTCGCCCTTGGGCAGGGCATCGACGTGTTCCATGCCTTCGATGACCTCGCCCCAGACGGTGTACTGGCCGTCGAGGAAGGAGGCGTCGTCCAGGCAGATGAAGAACTGGCTGTTGGCGCTGTTGGGGTCCGAGGTGCGGGCCATGGAGCAGACGCCGCGGGCGTGACGCTCTTTCGAGAATTCGGCCTTCAGGTTCGGCTTCTTCGAGCCCGAGGTGCCGGTGCCGGTCGGATCGCCGCCCTGGGCCATGAAGCCGGCTATGACGCGGTGGAAGACGACGCCGTCATAGAAGCCTTCGCTCGCCAGCTCGGTGATGCGGGCGACATGGCCGGGGGCCAGGTCGGGGCGAAGCTTGATGACTACGTCGCGGTCGGCGCCGTCGCCGGTGTCGAGGGAAAAGGTCAGGGTCTGGTCGGCCATCGGCGCGCTCCTTGTGAATTATCGCGGGTCCATAGCCCGCAAACCCGCCGGGGGCTATGTGGATGCGATGACCGACGAAGAAAAGCCCGCTGAACGCCGACGGATGGTGCGCCCGCCCACGGGCGGGACCGCCGCCGGCCGCGGCATGGGCACCAAGATGAAGACGGCGGACACCAAGTCGATGTCCAGCCAGCAGTGGATCAAGCGCCAACTGTCCGACAAATGGTCCGAGCGCGCCCGCGCAGAGGGCTGGCGCAGCCGCGCGGCCTTCAAACTGCTGGAGATCGATGACCGGTTTCATCTGATCAAACAGGGCAGCCGGGTTATCGATCTTGGCGCGGCGCCGGGCGGCTGGGCCCAGGTCGCGGTCAAGCGCGGCGCCGTCGCGGTCGTTGGCGTTGATCTGCTGCCGGTCGAGCCGGTGCCCGGCGCGATCATGATCCAGGCTGACTTCACCCATCCGGGGGTCGATCAGCAGATGATGGACCTGCTGGGCGGCGCGCCCGATCTGGTCCTGTCCGACATGGCTCACAACACCGTCGGCCACCGCCAGACGGATCACCTGAAGATCATCGCCCTGATCGAGATCGCCGCCGACTTCGCCATCCGGACCCTGAAGCCGGGCGGGCATTTCGTGTCGAAGAATTTTCAGGGCGGCGACGCCGGCGGCGTGCTGGCCCGGCTGCGGGCCGAGTTCGAGACGGTCAAATACGTCAAGCCGGAGTCCAGCCGGAAGGACAGCGCCGAGGTGTTTCTCGTGGCGATGAACCGGCGCTAGGCCGAGGCCATCTCCGCCGCCCGGGCCGCCTTGCGCGCCTCGATCCGGGTCCAGACCCGATCATGAACGGTGAAGAAGACCGTCTGCACCAGCGGCTCGATGATGCCGATGGCCAGCGCGACGCGCCAGTTCTGGGTCAGGGCGAAGGCGACGGTCACGGCCACGACGAAATGCATCAGACCGTAGGTTACGGATTTGACCGCGATCTGGCTGAACGAGCGGGGCAGGGCGTGGCTGTGGCCGTGATGGCCATGGGCGCGGGTCTGTTCCTCGGGCGCCATGATCTGCAGGCGGGCGGTGAAGGCTTCGGACGCCTCCTCGAGGCTGGAGAGCATCCGCCGACGCTCTATCCGGTGCCAGACGCGGTCGTGGATGGAATAGGCGATGGTCTGGAAGAAGGGCTCGACCACCCCGACCGCCAGGGCCACCCGCCAGTCGCGCGTGATGGCGAAGGCCACCAGGATGGCGACCACCAGGTGCATCACGCCATAGCTCGCGATCTTGAGCGCGAGGCGGCGGGCGGTGCTGATGAGCATTCGGACCATAGGTCTCCCAGATGTGGGTCGGGCGCCGCATCCGGCAAGCCAATTGTTCTTATCGTGAGGATAAGGCCGGGCGGGCCTTGCCGTTCCGCGCTGCAACACGTTATACGCGGCCCGCAAAACGGAGACTCCTCATGGAGATACGCGAAGGGCTCACCTTCGACGATGTTTTGCTGGAACCCGGCCCGTCCGAGATCATGCCCGCCGAGGCGGACGTCTCCACGAAGCTGACCCGCGACATCAGGCTGAACATCCCGCTGACCTCGTCCGCCATGGACACGGTCACCGAAAGCCGGCTGGCCATCGCCATGGCCCAGGCCGGCGGTCTGGGCATCCTCCACCGCAATATGACGGTCGAGGAACAGGCCGACATGGTCCGCGAGGTCAAACGCTATGAAAGCGGCATGGTCATCAATCCGGTGACCATCACGCCGCAGACGACGCTCGGTGAAATCCGCGCCATCGTGGCCAAGCGGAAGATTTCGGGCTTCCCGGTGGTCGATCCTGAGACCGGCAGGCTGGTCGGCATCCTGACCAACCGCGACATGCGGTTCGACACCGATCCGAATCGCAAGGCCATCGAGCTGATGACCACGGGCGACCTGGTCACCGTGCGCGAGGGCGCAGGACGGGACGAGGCGCGCGCCCTGCTGCGTGACCGCAAGATCGAGCGGGTCATCGTCGTCGACGAGGACTATCGCGCCACCGGCCTGATCACGATGAAGGACATCGAGAAGGCCCAGGCCCACCCCCACGCGGCCAAGGACGATCAGGGCCGGCTGCTGGTCGGCGCGGCCTCGACCGTCGGCGACGCGGGCTATGAGCGGGCCATGGCGCTGGCGGAGGCGGGCGTGGACGTGGTCGTCATCGACACCGCCCACGGCCATTCGATCCAGGTCTCGCGCGTGGTCGAGCGGATCAAGCGCGAGTCCAACCGCATCCAGATCATCGCCGGCAATGTCGCCACCCATGACGCCGCCCGCGCCCTGATCGACGCGGGCGCAGACGCGGTGAAGGTCGGCATCGGTCCGGGCAGCATCTGCACCACCCGCATCGTCGCGGGCGTCGGCGTGCCGCAGCTGACCGCCATCATGGAAGCGGCCCGCGCGGCGAAGGAGTCCGGCGCGCCGGTCATCGCCGACGGCGGCATCAAATATTCGGGCGACCTGGCCAAGGCCATCGCGGCCGGGGCGTCCTGCGCCATGATGGGCTCAATGTTCGCCGGCACGGACGAAAGCCCGGGCGAGGTCTTCCTGTACCAGGGCCGGTCCTACAAGTCGTACCGCGGCATGGGCTCTGTCGGGGCGATGGGGGCCGGCTCGGCCGACCGCTATTTCCAGAAGGAAGTCGAGGACACCCAGAAACTGGTGCCCGAAGGCATCGAGGGCCAGACGCCCTACAAGGGGCCGATCGCTCCGGTGCTGCACCAGATGGTCGGCGGTCTTCGGGCGGCCATGGGCTATGTCGGCGCCGCCACCATCGCGGACCTTCAGGACCGCGCGCGCTTTGTGCGCATCACCGGCGCCGGCCTGCGGGAGAGCCACGTCCATGACGTGATGATCACGCGTGAAGCGCCCAACTATCGTCAGGGATGAGCGGGGAGGCTCAAGCCATGGATATGACGCCTGAATTCATCATGTTGGCGTTCACGCTGATGCTGGCGATCGTCCAGATCGGCTGGGCCGGTGCAGCGCGGACCGCCGAGCTGGGCGCGAAGTGGAATGCAGGACCGCGCGACGGCGACACGCCGCCGCCGGGCAAGCTGGCCGGCCGCCTGATCCGGGCCCAGGCCAATCTGTTCGAGACCCTGCCGCTGTTCGCCGCCGCCGTGATCATGGCGCATATCGCCGGTAAGGACGGGCAACTGACCTTTATCGGCACACACCTCTACTTCTTCGGGCGGCTGATCTATCTGCCGCTCTACGCTTTCGGCATTCCCTATGTTCGCAGTCTGGTCTGGCTCGTTGCCCTGGCCGGACTGGTCATGGTGATCGCCGCCCTTTTCGTCTGAAAGCCCGCATTGACCCCAGCCGCCCGCCTCGCCGCCGCCGCCTCCGTCCTGGACAGCATCGCCCAGGGCCGCGCCCCCGCCGAGGTGGTGATCAAGGCCTGGGGAGCCGCCAACCGCTACGCGGGGTCCGGCGACCGCCGCGCCGTCGCCGAGCGCGTCTATCAGGTGCTGCGCGCGCGCGGCCGGCTGGTCGCCGCCATGGGCGGCCGTGAGGACGGACGGGCGCTGGTCGTCGGGGCGCTCGCCTTCCTCGACAAGCTGTCGCTGGAAGAGATCGAGGCCCTGCACTCGGGTGAGGGCTACGGCCCGCGGCCCCTGTCGAAGCAGGAACGGGCCCGGATCGCGGCGGGGGAAGGCGACCTTCCCGAAACCGCGACGGACCTGCCGGCCTTCGTGGTCGAGGACCTGAAGGCGACCTTCGGCGACCGCTGGGGCGAGGAAGCCGCCGGGCTGATGGCGCGGGCGCCGGTCGATCTGCGGGTCAATACGGCGAAGACCACCGTTGAGGCCGCTCGCGCCGAACTCAAGGCGACCGGCCTGACGCCCGAGCGCACGCCGTGGTCCGCCGTGGGCCTGCGGCTGCCATCGGAACCCGCGCCGAACGTGCAGGCGCTGGACGCCTTCAACGCCGGCCGCATCGAGATTCAGGACGAGGGCAGCCAGCTGACCGCATGGGTGGCCGGCGCCGGCCTGTCGTTCACGCGGGACAGCATCGTCATCGACTATTGCGCGGGCGGCGGCGGCAAGACGCTGGCGCTGGCGGTGCAGGGCCTGCCCGCGGCCGATCCGGCCCGGGTGGCCGCGCCCAGCCCCGCCGGCTGGTCGCCGACCGGCGCTGACGAGCTGGCGGCGGCGAAATCCGCCCCGGCGGCCGCGCCGATGCGGCTGATCGCCTGCGACGTGGTGCAGAAGCGGCTCGACAACATCCGCCCGCGCCTGTCCCGCGCCGGCGTCGCCGCCGACCTGCGGCTGATCGGCCAGAACGGCGGCGGGGTGGAGGAGTTCAACGGCAAGGCCGATCTGGTCTTCGTCGACGCGCCCTGCAGCGGCTCCGGCGCCTGGCGCCGCCGGCCCGAGGACGCTTGGCGTCTGAAGGCCGACGAGATTGAGCGGTTGCATGCCCTGCAACTGCGCATCCTCGGTCAGGCCGCCGCCTTGGTTAAGCCGGGCGGGCGGCTGGTCTATGTCACCTGTTCGGTGCTGGCGCGCGAGAATGAGGCCGTCGCCGACGCCTTCGAGGCGGCCCACAAGGGCTTCCAGCCCCTGCCGGTCGCCGACGTGCTGGCGGCCCCGACGCTCACCGACGCCGCGCGCACGCGTTTGGCCGGGGCCGCCACGGGCGGCCGCCTGCGGCTGTCCCCGGCGTCGACCGGCACCGACGGCTTCTTCGTGGCCCTCTACGAGCGGCGGGCGTGAGCCGGGACTGGACCCTTTCCAGCTTCGGTCCGAAGACCGCCCTCTGCGTCATCGCCGCCGAGCCCGAATACGGCCCGGCGCTGCGCGAGCGCATCCGCCCGCTGATCACCGGCGTCGGTCCGGTCGAGGCCGCGGCCGGGGTCGCCCAGGCGCTGGCGATCTTGCAGGCTGAAGGCTCCCTGGTGGACGTGGTGGTTTCGCTTGGTTCGGCCGGTTCGCGCACCCTCGACCATGCCCGCGTCTATCGGGTGACCGAAGTCAGCTACCGCGACATGGACGCCAGCGTGCTGGGCTTCCCCAAGGGGGAGACGCCGTACCCGCGCCTGCCGGCCGTCCTGCCGCTGGCCGACGGCCCCGCCGCACTGCCGACGGCCCGGCTGGCGACGGGCGCAAGCGTCGTCTCCGGCGCCGGCTATGATGCGGTCGACGCCGACATGGTCGACATGGAGACCTTCGCCGTGGTCCGCGCCGCCGCCCGGTTCGGCGTGCCGGTGATCGGCCTGCGCGGCGTCTCGGACGGCCGCACGGACCTGTCCCGCCTCGAACACTGGACCGACGCCCTGGCCGAGATCGATCTCCGGCTGGCCGAGGCGCTCGACCTGCTGCATGACCAATTCACGCCTGTTCTCACGGAGCCCGCATGACCGCCCCCGCTGATCACCAGAAGGTCCTGATCGTCGATTTCGGCAGCCAGGTCACCCAGCTGATCGCCCGGCGCCTGCGCGAGGCGAGCGTCTATTGCGAGATCCATCCCTACGCCAAGGCGGAGGCCGCGCTGGCCGCCATGAGGCCGCAGGCGATCATCCTGTCGGGCGGACCCGAGAGCGTGCACGAGGAGGGCAGCCCGCGGGCGCCTCAGGGCGTATTCGAGGCCGGCGTCCCCGTGCTGGGCATCTGCTACGGCGAGATGACCATGTGCGAGCAACTGGGCGGCAAGGTCGAGGGCGGGCATCACCGCGAATTCGGCCGTGCGGAAATCACCGTCGAGAAGGCCTCGCCCCTGCTGGCCGATCTGGCCCCGGTCGGTGAGGACGAGACAGTCTGGATGAGCCATGGCGACAAGATCGTCGCCATCCCGGCCGGGTTCGACGTCGTCGCCTCCTCGCCGGGCTCGCCCTATGCCGTCATCGCGGACGAGACGCGCCGGTTCTACGGCGTCCAGTTCCACCCCGAGGTGATGCACACCCCGCGCGGCGCGACGATGCTGAAGAACTTCACCCACGGCATCGCCGGGCTGAAGGGCGACTGGACCATGGCCGCCTATCGTGACGAGAAGATCGCCCAGATCCGCGAACAGGTCGGCTCGGCGAAGGTCGTCTGCGGCCTGTCGGGCGGCGTCGACAGCTCGGTGGCCGCGGTGCTGATCCACGAAGCCATCGGCGATCAGCTGACCTGCGTCTTTGTCGATACCGGACTGCTGCGGAAGGACGAGGCCAAACAGGTCACGACGCTCTTCCGGGAGCACTACAACATTCCCCTGATCCACGTTGATGCGTCGAAGGAATTTCTTGGCGCGCTGGCCGGTCAGTCCGACCCCGAGACAAAACGCAAGACCATCGGCCGGGTCTTCATCGAGATCTTCGACCGCGAGGCCGGCAAGATCGAGGGGGCCGAATTCCTCGCCCAGGGCACCCTCTATCCCGACGTGATCGAGAGCGTGTCGTCGTCCAGCGGCAAGGCCCACGTCATCAAGAGCCACCACAATGTCGGCGGCCTGCCCGACTTCATGAAGCTGAAGCTGGTCGAGCCGCTGCGCGAGCTGTTCAAGGACGAGGTCCGCGCCCTCGGCCGCGAGCTGGGCCTGACCGACGCCTTCGTGGGCCGCCACCCCTTCCCGGGGCCGGGCCTGGCCATCCGCATCCCCGGCGAGATCACGCCGGACGCCGTCGAGACCCTGCAGCAGGCCGATGCGATCTATCTGGAGGAGATCCGCAAGGCCGGCCTCTACGACAGCATCTGGCAGGCCTTCGCCGTCCTGCTGCCGGTCAAGACGGTCGGTGTGATGGGCGACGCCCGCACCTATGAGAAGGTGCTGGCGCTGCGCGCGGTGACCTCGACCGACGGCATGACCGCCGACTTCTTCGAATTCCCGTGGGATGTGCTGGGCCGCTGCGCCACTCGTATCGTCAATGAGGTACGAGGCGTGAACCGGGTGGTCTATGACGTGACGTCCAAGCCGCCGGGAACGATTGAGTGGGAATAGTCCGGGGCTTTCGGAGCCTTTCGGCGGCGCTTTCGAAAACGTCGCTAAAACGCTGACTTACAAGATAAATACCTTCGCTTCCTTTCGACATCGTTCGAGGGGCAGCGAAGCCGTGCGTCGGTCTTCCTGACGGTCTCGCGCCCATTGCTTCCGGCGACTCCGATTCATACCGTCATAGGGCCGACGGCGGCCTGACGGTCTTTTTCCCAGCCAAAGCTCTGATTTTGCACAAGAAAAAGTCTCCGAAAGACCCCGAAAGCGCCTGACGGTCTTTTGGAGTGATTTTGGCATGCTTACGGACGCGGAACTGCGCAATTTGCGCGGAAAACCAAAGCCTTACAAAAAGACCGACAGGGACGGCCTGTACGTCCTCGTAACACCGTCAGGCGGGGTCTCCTTCAAGTACGACTATCGCTTCAACGGGCGGCGCGAGACGGTCACCTTCGGCGCCTACGGCCCGGCCGGTCTGTCGCTCGCCAAGGCCCGCGAACTTGTGCTCGACGCCAAGCGGAGCATCGCCGAGGGGGTCTCGCCGGCGCTCGAGAAACAGCGGGCCAAGCGACGGCGGGCGGAGGCGCGCAGCTTCGGTCACGCGGCGCGCCGGTGGATGGATCACGCGCCGATGGCGGACAGCACCCGCAACATGCGCCGGTCGATCTTCAACCGCGAGGTGCTGCCGCAGTGGGAGAACCGGCTGCTGGGCGAGATCACGCCGGACGATCTGCGGGCGCACTGCAAGACGATCGTGGAGCGCGGCGCGCCGGCGACGGCCATCCACGTGCGCGACATCGTCAAACAGATATACGCCTGGGCCATTCTGCACGGCGAGAAGATCGACAATCCCGCCGACGGGGTCGGGCCGGCGTCGATCGCCACCTTCCGGCCGCGGGACCGGTCGCTGTCGCCGACCGAGATCCGGATCATGCTGGGTCTGCTCGGCGACGTGGCGACCCTGCCGACCATCCGGCTGGGGCTGAAGTTCGTGCTGTTGAGCATGGTGCGCAAGAGCGAGCTGCAGGACGGGACCTGGGACGAGGTCGATTTCGCCAACGCCGTCTGGTCGATCCCGAAGGAGCGGATGAAGCGGTCGCGGCCGCACAACGTCTACCTCTCGGCCCAGATGCTCGACATCCTGATCGCGCTGAAGACCTGCGCCGGCAACTCGCGCTACATCCTGCCGTCCCGCTACGACGCCGACGCGCCGATGTCGCGGGCGACCTTCAACCGGGTGACCAGCGCCATCGCCGAGCGGGCGCGCGACAGGGACCTGCCGCTGGAGCCCTTCACCGTCCACGATCTGCGCCGGACCGCCTCGACGCTGCTGCACGAAATGGGCTTCAACTCGGACTGGATCGAGAAAGGCCTCGCCCACGAGGAGCGCTCCTCGCGCGGCGTCTACAACAAGGCCGAGTTCGAGGCGCAGCGGCGTCACATGGCGCAGCAGTGGTCGGACGCAGTCGACGCCTGGGAGGCCGGCCGGGCGTTCACGCCGGTGCTGACGATCCCGGAGTCCGCCGGTCCCCGCTTCGACCCGCGTCTCTGACGGGGCGGGTGATCCGTTTGCGGACGTCCGGGGCCGGGGCGCGGCGGATCGGCTGGGCCCGGCGCAGCGCCAGCCAGGCCTCGACCTCGGCCAGATCCCAGACGACGCAGCGCGGCGTGAGGAGAAACCGCCGCGGGAACTGGCCGCGCTGCTCCATCTCCCAGATGGTGCTGTCAGCCAGCGGCACCATCTGGCGCAGCTCGGGCTTCTTGATCGTTCGACGCAGGGGCGGTTGTGCCTGGACCATCGGGGTCTCCTTCGTTTCGGGAATCGAAGTCGAAAGACGGCGAAGGGGAAACCCGAAGGCGGACGGTGGGGAGGTTGCGGGACCGGGAGCCGGCCGGTCCGTCTCAGGTTCAGCGGGCGGCCGCGTCTGGGGTCTCCAGGCTCTCGATTGCCGCCCAGCGGCCGGCGCGCTTCTCGACCACGAAGCGCGCGGACGCGCCCTCGAACTCCGGCACGTCGCCGTCCCGAAACCAGATCCATGGCCGCGAACGGCTGCCTGGACGCACGAAGTAAGATCGGCGCGACCCGACGGTCTGCCATTCGATCAGGACAGTCTTGCGGTAGGCCATGTCGGAACAAAGGGCGAACACGCAGGGCGGGTCAATGCGGTTCCGGCCTGACGATGGTCGCGAGGACAGGTTGTCCACCGTCGCGGGATCGGACTGAGCGAGGCCTGGAGGCAGCGCTCGACGCCGCCGACAGGCCGAACAGGGCTAAGGGCTCCGCCCTCGCGCGGGTCAGGGTGAAGCGGCTTCGCCGCCGGACCGGCCGGGCTCCCCAACCTTCCGCGCCGGCGATGATCGTCATGACCGTCATTGGGGGTCAGGCTTGTGCAGGTCGGGCGATCCCCCTCCGGCCGGTCCGCCCTGGCCCTTGCTACCCCGGTCTCGCCGACGGGCAGGGTTTCAGGCGCGCAGTTCGCGTGCCTGCAACCCATGCCCAAAGGAGGCAGACATGACGGCTCAATCCACTCAAGCTCTCGAAACGGCGGCGGCTGACGCCGCCGCCGTGGCCGCTGCGGAGCCCGCGCATGGCGCGGAGATCGTGGTTCCGCTGAACCGGTTGAAGGCGTCGCCGAGGAACGCCCGCAAGGTGAGGCACAGCGACGCCGGGATCGAGGCGCTGGCGGCGTCGATCAAGGCCAAGGGGGTGTTGCAGCCGCCCGTGGTCGAGGTCGAGCGGGACGGGGAGGGGGTTCCAACCGGGGCCTACCTCGTCACCATCGGCGAGGGGCGGCGGCAGGCGCTGCGGCTGCTCTCCAAGCGCAAGGCGATCAAGCGCACCCATCCGGTGCGGGTCATCGTGGACGCCGACAACGACGCCCACGAGATCAGCCTGGACGAGAACATCACCCGCGAGGCCATGCACCCCGCCGACCAGTTCGAGGCCTTCCGGCGGCTGGCCGAGGAGAAGGGCTACGGCCCCGAGGAGATCGGCGCCCGGTTCGGGGTGTCGGCCCATGTGGTGCGCCAGCGGTTGCGGCTCGGGGCGGCGGCGCCGGAGTTGATGGCGGCCTATCGCGAGGGGGCGCTGGCGCTCGACCAGCTGACCGCCTTCTGCGTCAGCGAGGACCGGGAGCGGCAGCGGCAGGTGCTGGAGCAGATCGGCCCTCATACGCCCGCCTACGCCATCCGCCGGGCCATGACCGAGGCCAAGGTGCGGGTCGATGACCGGCGCGCCCGCTTCGTCGGCGTCGAGACTTACGAGGCGGCGGGCGGCTCGGTGCTGCGCGACCTGTTCACCGAGGACGGCGGCGGCTGGCTGGAGGACCCCGTGCTGCTCGACCGGTTGGTCGGCGACAAGCTGGCCGGGCTGGCCGACGAAGCCCGCCAGCGCGAGGGCTGGAAATGGGCCGAGGTCATCATCGACTACCCGGACCTCTCCGGCTTCGGGCGGGTCTATCCCGTCGCGGTCGAGCGCTCGGAGGCGGACGCCGCCGCCATCGCCGCCCTGTCGGCGGAATACGACCGGCTCGTCTCGGAAACCGACGCGGCGGAGATGCTGCCGCCCGAGGTGGACGCCCGGCTTGAGGAGATAGACGCGGCCTTGCAGGCCTTCGGCCCCGAATACGACTACACGGCGGACGCCAAGGGCCGCGCCGGGGTCATGGTCCTGCTCGGCCATGACGGCCTCGCCCGCTTCGAGCGCGGTCTGGTCCGGGCGGAGGATATCGCCAAGGAGCCGCCGCCGTGGGCGGAGGAGGGCCGAGCGGAGGAAGGCGCGTCCGACGCCGCCGGGGCGGACGGAGCCGGAGCAGCGGCCGGGGAGGGGGCGGGAGACGCCGACGCCCTTGGGGCGGACGCCGGGGCCCGTCTGGCGCCGCTGTCGGATCGGCTGGTGATGGACCTGACCGCGCACCGGACCATGGGCCTGCGCGACGCGGTGCAGGCCGATCCCGCCGCCGCCCTGTCGGTCGTGGTCCACGCCATGGCGCTGGAGGTCTTCTATCCCGGCTACGGCCTGTGGACGCCGCTGCAGCTTCGGCTGACGGTGAGCGGTCTGGAGCGGCTGGCCCCCGATGTGTGGAACCGTCCCGCCGGACGCCGGGTCGGCGACCGGCGCGAGGCTTGGGGCGCGCGCCTGCCCGAGCGGCCCGAGGCCCTGTGGCCCGTCGTCGCCGCCTTGGCACCGTCGGAGCAACTGGACCTGATGGCCTGTTGCGCCGGGCTCGGCGTTCACGCCGTGCGCGACCCGCACGACCGGCGGCCCGGCGTTCTGGCGCAGGCCGAGACGCTGGCTACGGCGGTCGGCCTCGACATGACCGGGACGTGGTCGGCCACGGCGGCCAGCTATTTCTTGCGCGTTCCCAAGGCGCGGGTGCTGGAGGCGGTGACCGAGGCGGTCGGCGCTGAGGAGGCGGCCCGCATCGCCGGGCTGAAAAAGGCCGACATGGCCGAGGCCGCCGAAGGGTTGGTCGAGGGCCGGGGCTGGCTGCCGCCGCTGCTGCGCACCGCGCCGCCGGCTGAGGAGGGCGACGGGGACGAAGCCGAGGCCGAGCCCGGGTCGCAAGCGGAGCCGGACGACGCGGCCCCGCAGGCGACCGGGGACGGCTGGTCGTTCGCGGCCGAGTGACGAAAGGCCCTTGAGCCCGACAGGCCGCGCGTCCTTCCGGGGCGCGCGGCCCATCCTCGCGACCGCCCCCCGGCGCTCGCGCCCCCTGCGGCGGCGCTCGCGCGGCGACGGCGGCCAGAAGGCGACGACGGCGATGAAGGGGAGGGGCGATAACCGCGAACACCGCGCCGGTGCCGCCTTTGCGATATGACAGAGGTCCGATGCGCTTTCTGATTCCCGTCCTGCTGCTCCTCGCCGCCTGCACGCCGGCGGAGCCGACCGTCGTCGGGCGGGCCTCGGTGATCGACGGCGACACCCTCGAAATCCACGACCGGCGCATCCGGCTGTGGGGCGTGGACGCGCCCGAGGGGCGGCAGTCGTGCGACGGCGCCGATGGACGCGCGTACCGCTGCGGCCAGTCGGCGGCGAACCGGCTCGACGCGCATCTGCGGGACCGGACGGTCGCTTGCTTCGAGGAGGACACGGACCGCTACGGCCGCATGGTCGCCCGGTGCGAGGTCGGCGGCGAGGACGTGGGCGCCTGGCTGGTGCGGCAGGGGCTGGCGGTCCGCTACGCCCGCTACGCCGGAAACGCCTATGTCGCCGAGGAAGCGGCGGCCCGCGCCGCAGGCGTCGGCGTCTGGGCAGGGCCGTTCACCAACCCCGAGGACTGGCGCCGGGCGCGCCGGGGCGGGGCGTGATGTGCGGGCGAGGGGCCGGATCGGCGCTTGCGGAGCGGCGCCCCATCGGGGAGACTCCCGGACAATGAAGAAGAGCCTTGATCATCTGCCGCCGCGCAAGCAGGTGGAATTGCGCCGGGTCGTGGAGATCATCCAGGAGTCGTTCGCGGCCGCCGTCGCCACGCGCCGGGCCGCCCGGCTCAAGAACGGCCGCATCCTCAAGATCATCCTCTACGGCTCCTATGCGCGCGGGGACTGGGTGCACGATCCGGTGGGGCGGTATTTCTCGGACTTCGACCTGCTGGTGGTGGTCGACCACGAGGATCTGACCGACGGCGAGTTCTGGCACGACGCCGAGAACCGCCTGATGCCCGGCGAGACCCTGATCCGCACCCCCGTGAGTCTGATCGTGCACAGCCTGGACGACGTCAACGAACAGCTCGACCGGGGCCGCTACTTCTTCGCCGACATCCTGCGCGAGGGGGTGCTGCTCCACGACACGCCGGGGGCGAAGCTGCACAAGCCGGCGGACCTGAAGGCGAAGGCGGCGCTGGTGGAGGCCGAAGGCTTCTTCGCAGAATGGATGTCGAGTTCGGCGGAGTTTCAAGCGGGAGCCCGGTTCTACCAAGAGCGCGGGAACCACAAGTTAGCGGCCTTCAGCCTGCACCAAGCGGCAGAGCACCTTTACCACTGCATCCTGTTGGTGGTGACGCTCTACAGCGGCAAGGCGCACAACCTCGCCTTTCTGCGAAAGAAGTGCGAGGCCGTCGATGCCCGGCTGGCCGAGGCCTGGCCGAGGGAGACCAAGTTCGAGCGCCGTTGCTTCGAGCTCCTGCGCGAGGCCTATGTGAAGGCCCGATACTCGAAACACTACAAGATCACCGCCGAGGAACTGGCGTGGCTGACCGAACGCGTCGAGGTGCTCCGTCGCCTGGCCGAGGCGGTCTGCCGCGAGCGTCTCGAACAGCTTCGACTGCTGGCGGCCGACGAGGCTTGATCGCGGAACGGCTTCGCGGCAACGAACGGACATGAACGATCAACACCGCCTCGAAGCCCTTCTCGACCTTGTCGACCCCGAGCGAACGGAAGACCCGGACCGGAGCCGTAGGCTCGCGGTGTTCGGTCTTGCGCGGGACTCGGGCCGGGCCGGATACCGGCCCACCACGGCGGGGTGGAACCTGCTTGGTGCGCGAGGTGCGCGGTTCAGGGCGCCGAACGAAGGCTGACGGCGGGGACCGCCAAGGTCCACTAGTGACTCAACACAGCGGTTGGCAACGTCCGCTTTCGGACAGGGTGCAGCGACCAGCCGCCGATGCGCAGGTCTGACTGATTGGAGCTAGTGTGGACATAGGCTGTGTCTTCGATGTGCACCGCGACGACGATCGCTGGGACGACTGATCGAGACAGGTTCGGAACGGCCCGGAAGCGGCAAACCTTGGCTTCAGGGTCGTTTCACGTTCAGTCTTCGCCCCACATTCGAAGAAGGTTTCCAATGGTCTTGTCGAGGACCAGGGAGTCCTCGTCTCGCGCACCGCCGCGAAGACGCTCCAGATCGAAGAGCACCTCTCTCTGATCCTGCCGGCGGATCAGACTCTGGACCCAACCCACACACGCCAATCGAATACCGGCAGTTACGGGCGTCACCCGGTGCAGGAGGCCCGTCGGGTAAACGACGACCGAGCCCGCTTGCGGGCGGAACTCACGATCGCCATCCAGGCTCCGGATGAGGAGCGCGCCACCAATGTAGGTGTCCGGATCGGACAGGAAGACGGTGAAGCTGACGTCGGTTCGCAGCGGCCAGCCTGTAGGGTCGTGCATGGCTGCGTTGTCTGCGTGAAGTCCATACTGCTGGCCGGGTCCATACCGGGAGAACAGCAAACTGCTCCAGCGGACGGGACGGACGAGGCCTTTTACGACAGGATGCATCTCAAGGGAGCGTTTTACTCGATGGCCTAAGGCGATGACCTCCGGATCATCGCCTCTGGCCTGCTCGTTATGTTTGACCTTCGCTGCCGCCGTGCCGGCGGTGCGTTCGCCGCTCCTGAAGGGGGCTCGTTCCAGCACCTCGCGGATCGCGGCCAACTCCTCCCGGGCCAAGGCGTCTTCAACGACGATCAACTGCACCTCCGTTAGACGATCGCCCGGATCGAGGGGCGGTCGATTGTCTACCGCATGGCGTTCAACCATCACACGACCCCTGACGTTCGGCGGGTCCTTAAAGGAAGTTGATATGGAATGGTTCGCGCCAGACTACGTGTGGCCCATCGTCGGGTCTATCACCGCTGGAGCCCTGATCGGGTTTGAGCGGCAGTATCGCGGAGCTCCGGCGGGGTTCCGTACGCACATTCTCGTCGCACTGGCCTCTGGCCTCCTCATGCTGGCCGCGGTGCATCAGATCCGCTGGTTGAGCGATACCCCGCTTGAGATCATCCGGATCGACCCGGTCCGCATGGCGCACGGCATACTCACCGGGATCGGTTTCCTGGGCGCCGGGGTCATTTTCCGGGAAGGCTTTTCTGTCCGCGGCCTTACGACTGCGGCCTCGCTGTGGATCACCTCGGCCTTGGGAACGCTCTACGGAATAGGCTTCTATGGGCTTGCGATCGGCGGCACGGTCGCCACCATCGCCGTGCTTGGGGCCGTGACCCTTACGGAATCCCTGCTCCCTCAGCGCGCCTATCTGGATATCCGCGCGCGCTATCGCCGGTCGGAACGCGTTACGGAGGCCGAGTTTCGCGAGATCCTCCTTCAGCACGGGCTGAAAGCCCTCTCGGTCAGCACCTCGATTGACGACGACATCATCGCCTTTGAGGCAACCTGCCAATGTCACGGGGCGCCAAAAACGGAAGCCCTCACGAATGCTTTTGCAGACAATCAGGTCGTCCAAGGCTTCAGCATCTCGCGGCACGTCTGATGCACGACAGTTCAACTCGTCATGAGTCACCTGCCGAACTGCTACGACGTTCGCGGATCAGAGCGGGCAAGGTCCCGTCTCGCTCGGAGACGCACTGGGCTCGGCTGGTGCGCGTGCCTGCGCTTGCGCTTGTGGTGTTTTCACTCTCCGAAACCCTGCCGATCCCGGTGGCGGGATTCTCCGCTCTGCTCGCGGTCCCACTGATATTGATCTCCGGGCATCTTCTGCTCGCTGGAGACCACAAGCCGCTGCCTGACTTTCTGCTCCGGCGAAAACTTGATCCCCGGCTCGTGCGCCTCGTCACTGGCAAAGCCGGGAGGCTTCTTCTCAGGATCGAAGCGGTCTCACGGCCACGCCTTCGATCGCTGGTGAACCAGCAGAGGGTGCTGGCGGGTGTCTGCCTGCTACTGGCGCTCATCGTCGCATTGCCGATCCCGTTTTTCAACATGCCGCCGGCGATCTGCCTGCTTATCGTGTCCGTGGGCATGCTTCAGCGCGATGGCGTTCTGGCCTTGGCCGGCGCCGCGGGGTGGTCGTCATGCTCGGCGCGGGCGTTCTGCTGGTCGACACCCTCGTCAGGCGGCTTGCTCCCTGAGGCACTTTGCCGGCAGCGCTTGCCAGCTGACAGCTACACCTCCATCCTTACAGTGCGGACCGGGCCCCTCTGGCTCTGACTGGCCTGTGTGCCGGTTGCGGCGATGTCGGACGCGCCATGTTCATCGAGGCCCGATCCTGCTTTCCGCCATCGCGCCTCTCATCCTTGATACGGGACCTGAAGATGCCTTTGCTCCTTTGCCCCAACGATAACGGCTCCATGCAGACGGTGGACCGAGCGGGGGTTCAATTCGACATGTGTCCGAACTGCCGCGGAGTCTGGCTCGACCGTGGCGAGCTTGAAAAGCTGATGGCTGCGTCGGCCCAGGACGCTGCGCCGCCGCCCCCGCAAGCTGCGCCATACGCACCAGCGCCGGGGCCCCAGGCCTGGAACAGCAACCATGGTGAGCGGGGGGAGTATGGCGAGCGGGGCGAGCGTGGGGAACGGGGCGAACATGGCTACGGTTACGGCGGCCATAAGAAGAGGCGCGGGTCGCTTTTCGATATTTTCGACTGAGCGGCAATTAATACACGCCCCGGAGGGCGCGGTGGAACAACCGCACCGCCCACGAGCAGTAATGCTTAATGGCTGCTGAGCCGAAGAGCGTTTCGACATAGACGTCAAATCTCTGCGTTTGGCGCGACCGCGACCGACACTTGAGCGAGGCCATCGCGACCTTGGGTGTGCGTCGTTTTGTCGGATTGGCGCAACGGCACCGCTACTGGTATTTGGAATGTGCGGCCCGGGCCCCTCTGACGATCCATCGATCGTGATGTCGGACTGTGAGCGTGCTTGACGCCGAGCCCCCCCCCCTCACTCGGCTGCAGGCACGCTCCTAGACACGAGAGGAGCCGCGCATGATCGACATCCAGGCCCTGATCGCCAGACCGTTCCGTCGGATTCCCGTTCCCGGAGAGTTGTTGTGAGGGTCGGTCCCCCTTCGAACCCCGTCGGCCGATCGGAGGCGGTTCAGCTCGCACAGATGACCTGTCGGGTCGCCGCGCATCGGAGTTCGTCGACAGCGCGCCCCGTCGACGCTGTCGGGGCGATCACAGACGACACTGTGACCCGCAGGACCAGCCGGCATACGTTCGACATTCGCGTTTGAGATGGATCAGTGCTGAACCTGCTCCCTGCCGCCCGGAGCACCTTCGGAGTCAGCGGTCCAGCGCAGCCACACCCTGACTGAGCGTCCACAGCCTCGGCGAAGTGACCGCGCTGCGCTTGGCCTTTCCTCTTCAGGGCGCACCTGCTGACCCCGATCCTCAGATATCCTGCGTCTGACCCCCCACAGCCTTCAACCGCCGGCACAGCGGCCTCATCACCTCCCGGAGCCAACTGTCTGATGAATGTACCGATCCGATCCACATTTCTCGCCGTAGCGGCAGCTCTCGCTGCTGCCGCATGCGACCCGATTGATACGTCCGCCCTTCAGGACATCGAGAAGGCGGCAGCGGCTGCGCAGGTCAGCGCGGAAAAATTGAACGCCCGCGCTGCTGAGATACAGGGTGCGATAGACGACCCGGTAGGGGCTGTACGCCAGGCGGCCCTGGGGGCGACCTTCACCAAAACACCCACAGCCGAGGCAAATCTGTTCGTGCTGACCGATCTTCAGACCGGTTGTCAGTGGCTTGCGACCTATGGGCCGGACAGCGTCGCCGCGAGCATCGCGCCCCGCACGGAGCCAGACGGGCAATCGGTGCGGCAGCGATGCATTACGATCGGGTCTGCGGGCATCGCTCCAGAACCCTGGCAGTGAGGGCAGCGCGACCAGCCTGCTAGTGTGTAATCCAAGAGCCTGACCTCCCAATGCTGTCCGATGCCTTGTTCCTGCTGTTTGGACTCGTTCTCCTGATTGCAGGAGGCGACCTCCTGGTGCGCGGGGCCGTGCGGATCGCGGGACGACTGCGCCTCTCGCCGATGCTGATCGGTTTGACGGTGGTGGGCATGGGCACCTCCATGCCAGAACTCGCCGCCAGCCTTCAGGCCAGCCTCGCGGGATCCCCGGGCATCGCCCTCGGCAATATCGTCGGGTCGAACATCGCCAACGCGCTTCTGATCCTGGGGGTAGCCGCCCTGATAGCGCCGATCGCCGTAAACGCCCGCACCTTATGGCGCGATGGCGGCCTTGGCGTTCTGGCGGCTCTTGGACTGGTGGGCGCCGGCGCCACCGTGGGACTTTCCCGCGAAGTCGGCATCGCCTTCCTGATCGTGATGTCAGGCTACATCTACTATGCCTACCGACAGGAGCGTGTCGGCGCGCCCCACAGCGCCGCCTTTGATCGCGGCGTGGCGATGGAAGAAATCGACCGGGCCTTGACCCCGCAGGATCAGTCAGGGGGTCGCCTTTCTGTCGCCGTCCTGCTCTTCATCGCAGGGCTCGCCCTGATCGTCGGTGGCGGCGGCGTTCTGGTGAGCGCCGCTATAGACATTGCCGAGCAGCTCCGTGTCAGCGACGCCGTCATCGGGTTGACGATCGTGGCGGTGGGGACGTCTGTCCCGGAATTGGTCACCTCCGCCGTGGCGGCCTGGCGAAAGCAGGGCGACATTGCACTGGGCAATGTCCTCGGCTCCAACATTTACAACCTGCTTTTTATTGGCGGCCTTACAGGAGCGATCGCCCCCACCGAAGTACCGGCCAGCATCATGGCCTTCGACCTCTGGGTGCTGGTAGGCGTTTCACTGGCCGTGATGGTGTTCGCGTTCTCCGGAAGACGGCTGAGTCGGAGAGAAGGCTTTGTCCTCGTCGCCGCCTATATCGCTTACGCGGTCCATACGGCCGGTCTGTTCTGATCGCGGGGCAGGGCGCCCCCGGGGACGCCGGAACGAACATCCGGTTTGAAAAGCCGCATCAGCGGCTAACCTTGCTCAATGTAGTGCTTTTGGGACCTTGGGCGGACCGGTCCAGGCACGTCTCGGCCATCTCGGCTTGAACTTGGCGGCTGATCGGATCGCGCACCTGGGGTGTGAAGAGCCGGGCAAGAGGAGGTTGGTCTCGGACCGACAACGCGCAACGATCGCAACACTCAATGTCGGATCAACCGAAGCCTTCTACCGCCCGGCTTTCCCCTGTAGGCGTTGGCCCATGAGCGTTGTCGCAGCCTTTCTGTATCAGCATGGTCGTCGCGTCCGACCTGTGGAGATCGACGAGCGGATCGACTGCCCCGAAGACAAGTCTCAGTTTGTCTGGGTCGGACTTGTCGACCCTTCTCTTGATGAACTGCGGACCCTTCAGAAGAGCTACGGACTTCACCCCTTGTCGGTCGAGGACGCCGCCAAGGGCGAACAACTGCCGAAGCTGGACATCTTCGGCGACCAACTCTTCGTGGTGGCCCGGACGGCATGGTTGGATGAGGGCGACATCCGCTACGGCGAAACCGCCATCTTCGTCGGCCACAGCCACATCATCAGCGTCCGCCGCAACTCCAGCCGCAGCCATTCCGCGCTGCGACAGCAGCTTGAGGCCTCGCCGGCACTGCTGCACCAGGGCGTTGACTACATCCTCCACGCGATCCTCGATTTCATCGTGGATGGCTATCTGCCCTTGGGCGAGACGCTCGAAGACGAGGTGCTGGCGATGGAGCAGCGGGCAGTGGACAGTTTCCTCGCCCGCACGGAGGTGAATCGCATTTTCGAGATTCGTCGCCAGTTGATCCGCTTTCAGCGCGTGCTGGTGCCGACAGCGGAGGTGGTGGGGAAGCTGGTCCGGCTGGATATACCGAGCATCGATCCCGAGGCCCGCCCCTACTTCAACGATGTGCTGGACCACGTTCGTAGGGTTCAGGCGATGACTGACGGCCTGCGGGATGTGCTCAGTTCGGTCTTCGAGTTCAGCAGTCTGCTGGAGCAACAACGCACGGGGGTCATCACCCGCCAACTTGCGTCCTGGGCCGCGATCCTTGCTGTTCCTACCGCCATCGCGGGCATCTACGGCATGAACTTCACCCACATGCCGGAGCTCAACAGCGCCTGGGGCTACCCCACGGTGATGCTGGTCATCGCTGCGGTGTGCATTGGGCTGTATGTCCGGTTCAAGCGGACCCGCTGGTTGTAGGCTGTGAAATCTGCCTCGGTCGGGTTCGGTCAGCACAACGGGCCTAGCTGCGGCCTCCCCGCCATAGGACGCATGTTGAACTTCGTGTTTCTGACTGTCGTCGAAGAACTGGTCCTGGTGCGAAGCGGCCGATCGCAGCGGCTCAGTGTGTAGATCGTGAAGAGCGCACCGAGCGGATCCGGTTTGGCGCGCCACCCTTGGCCGACCGCGCTTGCCTTGAACCCCGCTGCTGCTGTCTACCGAAAGCATGGCCAGACAATCGCCAGCGCCGAAGAGGAAGACGGTCTCCGAGAGCAACCTCGCGACACTTGGCGCCGAGCGTCTCGCCGCTCTTCTTTTCGACGCCGCAAACAGCGATCCGAACCTGAAACGCCGTCTCCGAATGGAGCTCGCCGCCGAGATCAGCGCGGCCGACCTCGCGTTCGAGCTCGACAAGCGGCTGACCACACTTGCGACGAGCCGGACGCGCGTCTCCTGGCGCAAACGACCAGCGCTGCTCAGCGATCTCCAAGCTCTCCGCCGCATCATCGTCGATCGCCTGGCCCCTCTCGACATCAAGCTGGCGCTGGACCGTCTCGTCGCCTGGTTCGACCTGTATCCGGCGCTGAGCGCACGCGTCAGCGACGCAAAGGGAGAACTGCCGCTTCTATATGATGCCGCCTCTTCAGACCTTGCGGCGGTAGCATCTCGGGCCGGTCCGGAGACTGCCGCTCCGGTGCTCGGAGAGGCGTTAGCGACGCGCCTGAACCCATGGGCTTTCTGGGTCGGCCGCGGCTCGCTGAGCCTCAGCCCTGAGCTCGCACAGCGGTTGCTCGTCGACCTCACCAACGGGCGGCCGAAACCGACGGGACGTCTTGCTCTTGTCGTACGCAAGCTCGCCGATCGCAGCGGCGACCTCGATGCCTGGATCCAGTCGATTTCTGAAGACGACTACCGCAAACCAGATATCGCCGCCGAAATCGCCCGACGTCTCGCCGAAGCGGGTCGAGCGGCTGAAGCTCGCGACGCCCTGGACGCGTCGCAGATCGCTGCCGCCCCCGCCGTCAAATGGCGAGGCGGGAGAGGGGACCCGCCGGAGCCCTCGGAGGCCTGGTTGCGCGGCGAAATCGCTGTGCTTGAAGCCGAGGGGCGGACGGAAGAGGCGGATGAGGCGCGATGGCGCGTGTTCGAGCGCACGCTGTCGGCCGACGAACTGCGCGCGCTGATCGCGAAACTCCCCGACTTTGAAGACGTCGTCGCGCTCGACCGCGCGTTCGAGCTCGCGGCAAGCCATCCCGACGTCATGAAGGGCCTGACCTTCCTGATGAACTGGCCGGCGCTTCGTGAAGCCGCCGAACTCGTCGTGGCTCGTCGCGCTGAACTGCGGGGAGGGCACGACGACATACCGCTTTGGGCGTCGCGGTTGGCCGGTAGATTCCCGTTGGCGGCGGTGCTGCTGACAAGAGCACGCGCGAGGGCGCTCGTGACGCTCGGGAGCGGGATCACGGAAGAGGTGCAAGGTTTGGTCGGGGAGGCGGAGGCGCTCGCCGGCGGCCTCGAGGAGGGCGAATTGGTCGACGATCATGCGTCGTTTGTGAGCGAGCTTCAGACGCTCGCGTCACCGCGACGTCGGCGATGGTGAGCGAGCAGTTGAGGTCTCCAAACCGTGCAAGCCGTCGCTCAGTGCAGATGAAGACAAATGCACTCGCGCTAGTGACCGGTCGGTGGGGTCGGCGGCTCGCCGTTCACCCAGGCGGGACCAAAGACATTGAGGTCCTCCATTTGACCGCTCAGCACGCCCAGCCAGCCTCCAGACCACGAGCCAAACGCCCGTCGCCCGTCGGGCAACATCAGCTTCTCAGGCAATGTTCGGAGTAGGTAGACCGGGTTTTCGCCGGCAGCGACGCTCTCACCGAGTTGCTTGAAATCGGCTCCCGAGATGACGAACACCGCCTTGCTCCCTCTGGCGAGCGTCACCTTGCCGAATTCCCGGTCCTTTAGGGCTTCGGCGGCCTGGAACAGACCCCGTGTGAGGTCGACGGTCGCAGCGGCGTCGACGGCTACAAGATCGAGCGTAATGTCGCGCGGATGGACCAGGAGTGATCGGTAAGCGTGGAGGTCGAAACCGCCATTGCGGTCGTCCGAGCCGAGCGCTTGAGAAACTGGAAACCAAATCGACAGGTTGAACACGGCTATTGCGAGGAAGACCCCGCCGCCGACCCACGCCCAACGGTGAGCCAATTGCCTTCGATCACCATTCTCGGCGACCGTTTGAGTCGTGATTGAGTCCATCGCTTTTCTCTCCCCCGACCCACGCTATGCGCCCCCCGCACAGCTTTCGAAAACGCTGGGGCAACGCACTTCCCAATCCGGCCACCAGAACGATGCTAAGCTGAGCCGTTATCGATGACGCCGCAACCGTACCGTGGCATGTTCGTCGAATCTCGGGGGGAAGTGAGTATGAGCATTAGGATCTGGACCACGACTGCAGTGGCACTGGCGCTAGTTGGCTGCAGCGAGCCAGCCGTCACGCCGACGGGTGAGGTTGAAATCATCGAGCCAATGCCGACCGCCGCTCCAGCCGCGCCAGTCACACCGGCGTCTCCGTGGACCTACACCACCGATCTCGATCCAATGACCGACAGGCCTACACACGTCGCCTGTTCGACATCGACGAATATGGTTCGCCTGCAATCGCCCTATTCCGACGTGGCTGCTCGCCTATGTGTTCGTCAGTCGCCGCAACACGGTCTTGACGTCTATGTGGCGCTGCTCGGGGACGGCCAGATTATCTGCCGTTCCTACAACAACTGCTCAGTGAACATTCGGTTTGGGGATGGGGAGCAGCAGTCTTTCAGCGCGACGGATGCGGCGGATGGTTCGAGCAACATCATATTCGTGACCAACGCCCAGAGGTTTGTAACGGGCGTCAAGGGCGCGCCCGTCACGCGCATTCAGCTGACCTTCTACCAAGCCGGTGTGCAGGTCGTAGAATTCAACACCAGCGGCCTGGAATGGCCCAGGCCGTCGACCTGACATCAAGCGGACGATACCGTAGGCAGGCTTCCGCACGCGTGCTCAGTGCAGATCAGCACAAGTGCACTGAGGGCGGGGCAGGGGAGGGCGGCTTTGCGCCAGCAGCGGACATTCGCTCGCGGTCAGACAGCGGACGTTGAGGGGCGTACCCATCAGTCGCTGATCGCTTGGAGATCGCCGCGAGTGGATGACCCAATCCAAGCCTAAAGTTGCCGAAGATTGCCGTGGAGGGGGCTTGTTGCGGGCAAGCGTTAGGAGGGCACAGCGTTCGAGGTCTTGGTTTCAAGCCGCTTCCGACGAAACGCCGTGACTCTTTCGATTCGATCGAGAAGCCAGTTTTTGTAGCCTTCTAGCAGCTTGCGAGTGGGCTCCTCGGTTGCCGCAGCGAGCAATCTGTTCGTCTCGGCCAGCGCGGCGGTCAGTGTCAGCCCGCCGGATTCGTCCTCGATCAGACGATCCGTGAGCGCACGCTCCGCCTCCGCGGCAAGCGCCTCCGGAAGAACGGCGCGATTCCCGAGGTAGATCAGCCGGAGGCCAAACACACGCAGCCGGTCGTCGTCAAAATGCTCGACGAGCCTGACAGCCTCAGCCCACCCCACTTCATGGAAGTCGTCACGCCGGAGTTCATCGGCCGCCCCCGGGAAGCCGTCATGGGTGCGACGCTCGGGATGAGGGGATCGTTCGTAAGGGGTCCGCCCGGCCGCCCAGGCGGCAACGATCCGGGCGCAAAGGGCGGCATCGTCCTTCACCCGACGGGCGACGGTCTCGAGGTCGTCTACCGTTCGCCCGTTGAGCAGGGCGTCAGGCACGTCATAGAGGGGCGTCAGAACCGGCCCTGCATTAATGCGGAACCGACGGACAGGTCCGGCCTTCTCCGCGAGCACCTCTTTCAAGGCTTCATCGGACAGGGCGACAAGCCCGTCGAGGTCAATATCGAGACGGAGACAGAGCCTGCCATTGGCGGCCTGCTCAGGGTCCGCGCCGACCAAAACCACGGGCGACGGGTAGGGTTCGTTGCCGTAGAACTCGGTCAGCAGGAACCCATCCTCGGAGGCGACGAACTGGGCGACGGCCGCCTTATTCGAGAAACGCACAAAGCGCTGCCAGACATCCGGCGCGCCGTCCTTCACCATGCGGCATAGAGCCAGCGTCGCGCCGACATCGGCCATCGCGTCGTGCGCCATCGCGTGGTCAAGATCGTTCGCCGCCGCCAACGCCTCGAGGCGGAACGTCAGGCGGCCTTCCGAACCGAGAGGAACGACGAGACAGCTCGGCGTATCGGCGACCGCCGCCATGACCAGGCCGAGCGCGTCGCCCCGACAGTTGTTGTTCCGGCTGGTCAGATAGGGATCGTGGAGGGTCTGGAAGAGGGCGTGGCGGATCATCTCTTCGTCGAACCGGATCGAGTTGAAGCCCACGATGATCGAGGGCGTCCAGTCCAGGAGCTTCGCGCGGACCTGACGCATCATCTCGTAGTGCGTCGGCAGACCCGCATCGGTCAGCCGCGATATCGGAATGCCATTGGTGGTTACGGCCGCGGGATGAGGAACGATGTGCACCATCAGCCGGCATCGCGCCTCGAAGCGATCGATTTCGTTCAGATCGTTGTCGGTCCGGATCGCTGCGAAGTGGACGATCTGGTCGAAGCCCTTTTGGAGGCCCGTCGTCTCGGTATCGAAGAAGACGAAACTCACCTCAGGCTCCGGTCTAGAGGCCGCTAGCCAAGCGGTACCGCATCGCGGAGGCGCTCACTCGGAACTTCCGGGCCAAGGCCTCGACGGCGTTGTCGTCATCCATGTCTATGCCGCCGCCGTCGAGCGCGGCTCTCAGCAGATCCCGTGGCATCAACAGTTCGGCCGCGAAGGCGTTCGCCTGAATCTCGACATCGTCCGTACCCTGTGCGGACACCTCGTCCCGGAACAGCACCCGCAGACCGCTGTCGACGTGAACGGCCTTCTCGATGAGAGGCGCATGAAGCTCGTGGTGGGCCAACTCGTGCGCCGCCGAAAAGCGCTGGCGGTTGGGATGATGCAGGGCATTCACCCCGATAATGCCCACCCCGTCCTTGATGTAGGCCATGCCCGAAAGGGCCTCGTCCAACGGCGCATACTGGAGCGCGATGTTGCGCGCCTTGATGATCCGCTCGATCGGCACGGGCGCGCTTTTGACGCCAAAGTCGGCAAGAACCGCGCGTGCCTTCTCCCGAGCCTGCTCTACCGTGACGGTCACGACCCTACCTTCTGGCCGCGCTGTCCCATGGCGCTCGCGATCATGTCGGTGATCTGGGCGCGTGTCTGGGAGGTGACCGCGACCGTGTCGTCCCACCTGATCACTTCGAGATCATCATGACGGATGGGGCGGACAGGGGCCGGTAGGATGTCAGCCAGCTTGGCCACGGCGAGCGCCGACGCGAGGCTGTAGACATGATGAAGCAGAACATTTTGGCGGCCACTCTCAATGTTGGCGATGGAGGCGCGCGACATCCCCACTCGCGCGGCCAGCTTGGCCTGGGTGAGATCCAGCTCCCGGCGCCGCGCAGCGACCGACCGCCCGAACGCCTTATAGATTTCATCATCCGACATGCGTGCATGTTTGCGTTGCGCCCGGCCAGCCTGTCAATGCCATGCACAAATGTGTGTGTCACAAACATAAGGATGTGCTTATTTGACAGCACGGCCGTTCTCGGCGTTAATCATTCCAACGGTGAGGGATAGGCCCGAGTCGTCTTGAGGAGCGGAAAATGTCGAAACGCATCCACGTCGTCCCGCATGGATCGGAATGGGCGGCCCGCCGCGAAGGCGCTTCCCGCGTCGGTTCGGTGCATTCCACCCAGGCGCAAGCTGAAGCCGCCGCCCGCTCCACCGCCATCCGCGAACGCGGTGAAGTCATCATCCACCGTCCCGACGGTCGCATCCGCGACGCCAACTCCTACGGCTCCGATCCCTTCCCCCCGAAGGGCTGATTCAACCCGGACGCCGCAGGGCGGCGTTCCCTTCCGAAAGACCCCACTCTCGATGTCTGCTCCGACGCCCTTCCGGGATTTCCGCACCGTTGACCCCTTCGCCGATCCGCTCGACGCCCTGCTGGCCGAGATCGCCATCAACATCCAGTTGCCGCCCGGGCTCCACGCCAAAGCCGGCGACCGCTATGCTTCTGTGCGCGCTTTCATCGAACGTCCCGGCAGTCCGCTTCATGGACGGGTGCGGGCCTTCTATCCGCAAGGATCCATGGCGATCGACGCCACCATCTCCACGCGCGGCACCGACGACGAGTACGACATCGACATCATCTGCGAGATCGACGGGGCCGGCGAAACCGCCGCCCAGCTGATGGACCTGCTGGAAGCGGCGCTCGCCGGCTATCCGCAGGTTCGCATCAAGCGTCAGACCCGCTGCATGACCCTCTACTACGCCGACGGCATGCATCTCGACATCACCCCCTCCCGGCGCGCGGCGCCGGCCGAGAAGGTGAGCGAGATCGTGCACCACAAGTCGGACAGCGCCGACCCCGGCCGCTATGTCCTCATGAACGCCTGGGGCTTCATCGACTGGTACCGGGACCGCACGCCGACCGAAGACCGCTTCGCCCTCGCTATGAACAGCCGTTTTTACGAGGACGCCGGCATCGCCTTCGCCGCCGCGGATGTGGACGAGGTTCCGCCCCAGACCCCCCTGGTCATCAAGAACGTAGCGACGGTGGCGCAGCAACTCCTCAAGCGCCACCGCAACATCGCCTATGCCGACGCCGACGGCCGTATCCCGCCTTCCGTCGTCATCTCGTGCCACGCGGGCAAGGCGGCCGTTCCGGGCCTCGGCCTGGCCGACATGCTGATCCGTCAGGCCCGCTGGACGGCCCGGGCGATCGAGGAGGCCGACCGCGCCCAACGCCTGATCGCGGTCCCCAACCCCGTGTTCGAGCTCGAGAAGTTCACCGACCGCTGGCCCGAGACCCACGCCCAGCAGCGGACTTACGCCGGCCTGCTCAACACCCTGGCCGACGGTCTTGAGGCCGCGCGGCGCAATGTCGAGCTGGAAGATCTCCAGGCCTGGCTGCGCAAGCAGTTCGGCGAGCGCGTCGTCACCCGGTCGGTCGTCGCCTTCAACGAGCGTCTCGGTCGCCAGGTGAAGAGCCAGCAGCACGGCTATACCCGCAACGGCGGCCTGTTCACGCCGGCGGCGCCCGCGATCATCGGGGTCGCCGCCGGCCTGGCGCCGGTCCGCGCCGTGGCTCACACGAATATGGGGGAGCGCCGCCCGTCGTGACCCGCACCATCGAGACCCAGATCGCCGACATGGCGCGGCTCTGGCCCCAGCTGGCGCTGGCGGCCAGAGCCGGAAATCGTGCCGTCTGGCAGGGCCCGTTGAAGCCCCTGCTCCAGACCTTCCAGGTTCGGATTGTCTACAGGGTGCCCCTCGTCGTCGAACGCCCCGACGTACGCAACACGCAGCCTGAGGTCACCGTTCTGGCGCCGCCGCTCCGCCGCCGGCCCGGCGACGCGGAAGGCGCACTGCCCCACGTCTACTACCGGTCGGACGGCTCGGTCGTCCTTTGCATGCTCGACCCCGAGGCCGACGACTGGTCTCCTGCGGACAGTCTGGCCGAGACGACCGTCCCCTGGATCATCGAATGGCTGGCCGCATACGAGGGCTGGCGCGCCACCGGACACTGGACCGCGAGCGGTCGGCATGTGGAGGCCGCGTGATGGCGAAGACCACCATTCCCAACAAGGTCGCCAACGCCCTGTGGGCCCGCGCGGGCGGTTGCTGCCAATACCGGGGCTGTTCCGAATACCTCGTCGGCGACCTGATCGCGGGCCGTGAAGACGGGACCTTCGGCTTCCTTGCCCATATCGTGGCGGACAGTCCGGACGGTCCGCGCGGCGATGAGGTGCGGTCCGCTCTGCTGGCCAAGCGCCTGGACAACCTGATGCTGATGTGCGCGCGTCACCACAAGCTCATCGACGTGGATGCGCCCGACGATCACCCCGAGACCCTGCTGGTGGAGATGAAGGCCGAGCACGAGCGCCGTATCGTCCGAAACGTCGCCATCCGGCCGGACCTGGCCTCCCATGTGGTGCGGTTTTCGGCGAGGATTGCCGAGAACCCAGCCTTGGTGTCCACGCGAGAGATCTTCGACGCCATGCGGCCGCACAGGCATCCGGCGTCCGGCGAAACGATCGACCTGGAACTGGTGGGCGCGGCCTTCAGAGACCACGAGCCGATTTACTGGGATACGCAGCGCCTCAACCTCGGCCGCCAGTTCGAGACGGCGATCCGGAACCGGATCGAACGGCAGGACATCCGCCATCTCAGCGTCTTCGCGCTCGCGCCCCAGCCCCTGCTGATCGAACTCGGACGCCTGCTCGGCGACATCGTCCCCGCCGCCATCCACCAGCGTCATCGTGAACCCGCCACATGGGCGTGGCAGGACGACCAGCCAGCGCTCGTCCTGAACGTCGGCGAACATGCGTCCGGCGCGGGTCCAATCGCGCTCAAGCTGGCCGTCAGCGCCGACGTCGACGACGCTCGGATTCGCGCTGTTTTGGGCGACGACACCGCGATCTGGTCAATTACCGCGACCGGCGCCCATAACGACATCCTGCGACGGCCGGAGGATCAGGCGAACTATCGCCGCCTTCTTCGCGGGCTGTTCAACCGGATCAAGGCGGTGCACGGCCAATCGACCCCGATCCACGTTTTTCCGGTGCTGCCAGCGTCGCTGGCGGTTGAGACCGGCCGGGTATGGATGCCGAAGGCAGATGTCCCCCTGCGTCTCTACGACCAGAACGGCGCCTCAGGTTTCGCCCACGCCTTTGACATCGGCCATGTCCCGACCGGTGCGCGGGAGATCGAGGCTGCATGACAAATCAGGGGGGACGACACACGTCCGCGACGCAGTTCTTTCGCCGTGATCGACCGGGCCACAGATCACCTTTGCTAGAAACCTTGGGCCGTGATGACGCGCCTCAGTGGAGACCATCATGAAACGCCTGATCTTCTGCTTCGACGGTACCGGAAACACCTTGGACCGACCGCACGCAACCAACGTCGCAATTACCGCGTCGGCGGTTAAGAACACCCACAAAGGCGTCTCCCAGATCGTCTACTACGACGAAGGTGTCGGCACAGGGAGCTGGCGCGACAAGCTCGTCGGCGGCGCGATTGGCAAGGGCCTGTTTCAGCGCATTGTTGAGGGCTACAAATTTCTTGTCTTCAACTACGAGCCCGGCGATGAGATTTTCATCTTCGGCTTTTCACGGGGCGCCTACACGGCCCGGTCGTTCGCCGGTCTGCTGCAGCACGTCGGCGTCGTGAACAGCTGTTTCGCCGACAAGATCCACGTAGCGGCCTCGCTTTACGAGCGGCGGGAGAAAAAGGACGCCATCGAGGAGCTAGACGAGATCAATCGCTTCCGGGTCCAGTTCTCGCCCGACTTGTGCGCCAGCGAACAGGATCGAGACTGGCGCGCCCGATTTCACGACGCGGCCGGGGCGGCGCAGCTGCCCGTGCTGAACATTCGCTACATCGGCGTCTGGGACACCGTGAAGACCATCGGCGATCCCATGCTCGGCGACGACGACGGCGATGGAGAGTACGACGCCGCCGAGTTCCATGATGATCGCCTCCATCCGTCGGTCGAGGCGGCCCGGCACGCGGTAGCGGTGGACGAGCGGCGCAAGAAATTCGACGTGACGCTCTGGGACAACGTCGACGAGCTGAATATGGCCAGAGGCGCTCCGGTCGACGATCCGAACCGTCCATACCAGCAGCAGTGGTTCCCGGGCGACCATGGCTCGGTGGGCGGCGGCGGCGAAATTCGGGGTCTCTCGGATGAGGCGCTGGAGTGGATTTGGGAAGGCGCCAAGCTCCAGGGTCTCGGAATCGATATCTCTCCCTATTCAAAGGTTTGGGGTATTCGGCCCGACGTCCTCGCACCGACCAGCAACGCCGATCCAAAGAATAAGACCTGGGATATCGCATCCGTAGTCATGCGGAATCTGCCCAAGCATGATCGCAAAGGTCCCCAGACCATCCATGAGGTGTCTAGGGCGGCGATCGTCCGATGGGCGGCGCCCGCGGACGACGCGCGCGACATCTGGCGGCCGAAGCCCCTGGAGCCGCTGGCAGCGGAGATGCAGCGGGAGGCCTCCGACTATCAGGCGTGGGAGTTCATTTCACGGGGCGGCTTCCGTGGCGATGAGCTTCCCGAGGCCGTGGATGGCGAGGGCCGGCCCCTTCGTCGTCACACCGTGACGGCTGGGACGCGGAGCCTGGCCGATATCGCCGAGCGCGAGCTCGGCAACGCGAAACGCGCCAAAGATATCGTCCGGATCAACCGCACAACAATTCTTGATGCTGATCGCTTCTATGCCGATCAGATCATCAATCTGCCCGTAGTGTGATCCAGCCGTAGCAGCGATGAGGCCTCAGCCGGCGAGACCTTTTTGCTGCGTCAGCGACGAGTCAGATCCTGTTCGATCGCGCGACGCTTGCGATCGTGCTGAGAGCAGACCCCCCGACCGTCCGCTTTGGGTCAGAAGGAGACGTTGATCGCGGACCGTCCGCCGAGGTCCGCTCCTGACTCAAATCGGACCTCCGGCGAGTCCGCATTGTGGCCCGGTCGTCGGCTTGGTAAGGAATCAATCGTGCACGCGTTTGATCGCCTTGCAGCCCGCCTGATCGGTGTGATGCTTCTGACGGTCGCCCTGGCTATGCCAGTGGCGAGCATGGATGCGCACGCGGCCTCGCACCTGGCCTCACCTGTGGATGCCACCCAGCATCATCATCATGACGAGCATGGCGGTGTGGTGGCCGACCACGACCATGAGGATCGCTCATCTTCCGACCCCGCCGACCACGACGATGAGGATGCCGGTCATGCCCACATGCCGACGCAGGCGGTAGGCTTCGAGGCTCCGGCCTTACCAGAAGCTATGGCGCTGGTCCGGTCCCTCCACTCGATCAAGGTCGAGCCCAGCGCGGACCATCCGCCTCCGGACATCGGGCCGCTTCCACACAACCGGCCTCCCCGCTTCGCCTGATCGCCCTCGACCGGCGCGCATTCGCGCGTCGGCTTGTCGACGTTTCAGCGGAGCCTTCCCTTGCGTTTCCGGACCCTGCGCGCCCCAGTGTGCGCCCCCCTGACTTTCTTCGTGGCGACGGCGCTCTCGGCGACGGCCTATGCGCAGACCGCGCCTGCGCCGCTGACCGAGCAGGACGCCATCGCGCGAGCCCTCGGCGATGGCGTCTTTGCGGATCGCGCCGCCGGGGAGCGGGACGCGGCGCGGGCCGGGGTCGATGCCATCACCCGCTTCGACAATCCCCGCGCGTCGGTCAGCCGGGGCTCGCTGTCCGGTCCGGGCGAGGACGAGACGGAATGGGAATTCGAGATCGTCCAGCCGCTCGATCTCACCGGTCGGCGCAGCGCGATGAGGGCGGCGGCGCGTTCGGAAGCCGAGGCCATCGACGCGGACCTCGACTGGCGCGCGGTCGAACGCCGCGCGGACGTGCGGCGCGCCTGGGTGGGTTGTGCGGCGGCCGGCGCCCGCGTCGATGTCCATCGTGGCTTCGTCGGGCTTCTGGCGGAAGCGGAGCGGATCGTCACCGCACGCGCCGACGCGGGCGACACCGCCGTCTATGACGTGCGCCGCGTCCGGGTGGAGGCCCGAGCCGCTGAAGGCGAGGCCCGCCTGGCGGAGGGGGAGCTGGCGGCGGTGTGTGCGACACTGAGCCAGTTGACCGGCGTTGCGGACGCCCGGTCGGCCGGCGCCCTGACTGTTCCGAACGGGGTGCGGCAGGCCTCCGTCGAGAGAGCAGACCTGACTGCACGCGAACGGCGGCTGGCGGCTGCCAGCGAAACCGCTCGCGCCGCCGATCGGTCCCGCTGGCCCGAAGTCGAGGTGGGTCTCGGCTGGCGCCGGGTCGAAAACATGGGCTTTGAGGCCGATGGACCCCAGATCATGGTCGGGGCGACCATTCCGCTGTTCGATCGCGGAACGGCGCGGGTGCGCGAGGCGAGGGGGCGGGAGCGGTCGGCCGCCGCTGAACTGACGCTGGCGAGACGCGAGGTCGAAGCCGAAATCGCCGCCGCCGACGCCCGCCTGCGAGGCGCAATCGCGGCCGTCGAGGCCGCCGGAGCGGCCCGCGACGACGCGGGCCGTCTGGGGGCGATCGCCGAGACGGCCTATCAATCCGGAGAGATCGGCGTGACCGAACTGGTCGACGCCTACCGAGCCGCCCACGACGCGGAACTGTCCATCATCGAGCTGACGGAGCGCGCCAACCTGGCCGCCATCGAACTCGAACTGGCCCAAGGAGGACCAAACCCATGAAGACCCAACTGACGCTCGCCGCCGTGCTCGGCGCGCTCGTGGCCGCCTGCTCGCCGGCGGCGGAGGACGCCGAGGCTCCGGCCGCCGCCGCGAGCGAAGCCGCCGCGCCCACGGCCGCGCCCGCCCACGAGGACGACGACGCCGCCGTGCCGACAGAGGACGACCACGGTCACGAACATGCCGACGGCGAAGACGCCGATCACGCCCACTAGGACCTGAGACCCATGAAGAAGATGGTGCTTCCCGCCCTCGCGGCGCTGCTGCTGATCTCGGCCTGTTCGAACGGCGACCAGACCGCCGCCGGGGCGTCCGAGGCGGGAGGCGTCGTCGTTACCCACTACACCGACCAGACCGAGCTGTTCGCCGAATACAGACCCTTGGTGGTCGACCGGCGGCGGCGTTTCGACGCCCATCTGAGCCGGGTGTCGGACTATCGCGCGATCACCGCCGGGCGGCTGGTCGTGGAACTGGTCTGGCCCGACGGCAAGATCGACACGGCGTCAGCTACGGTGTCGGAGACGCCCGGCATCTTCCGGCCGCTGCTGACAGCCACGCGGGCCGGGCAGGCGCGCCTGCAGTTGCGCTACCAGGGCGGCGGCGCCGAGAGCGTCCACGATCTGGGCATGGTCACGGTGCACCCGACCAGCGAGGCCGGAGCGGCCGCCGCGCCGCCGCATGTCGAGAACCCCGACCGCATCCACTTCCCGAAGGAGGCGCAGTGGAAAATCCCCTTCCGGGCCGAACCCGCCTCCGACGGCCTCATCGCCGAGACCATTCCGGTGACCGTCGACGTGCGCCTCGCGCCGGACGCCGAAGCGGTCATCTCCTCGCCCGTCTCCGGCGTGGTCCGCACCGGCGCCAGCGTCCCCGCCACCGGCATGACCGTGAGGGCCGGCCAGCAGCTGGCGACCGTCTCGGCCCAACTGGGTGGGGGAGAGGACGTCGCCTCGATGGACCTCGGCATCGCCGAGGCTCGCATCGCCCTCGACGCCGCGCGTCGCGAATCGGCCCGGATGAATACACTGGTCGAAGCCGAGGCCGCGCCGCAGCGGCGGCTGGACGAGGCGCGAACGGCGGAGCGACTGGCGGCGGCCCAGCTCTCAGCGGCCCAGCGGCGCCGCGCGGCGTTGGGCGGCGGGGGACCGGGCGTCCCTCTTGTCGCCCCGATCAGCGGACGCATTCTTCACTCGTCCCTCGTGCGCGGCGCGTCGATGGAGGCCGGGACGGAATTGATGCGGATCGGCGATCCGTCGCGACTGTGGCTGGTGGCTCGCGTCCCCGAGTCCCAAGCCAGCGGCCTGGGCGCGGTTCAGGGCCTGGACGTCATGGTGGAGGGCCAACGTCTGGCCCTGCCGGGCCTTCGCGCCGTGACCAATACCGGGTTCGTCGATCCCGCCACCCGAACCGCCGAGGTCATCTTCGCCTACAACGGCACGGACCTGAGGCCCGGCCAGCGGGTGCGGGGACGGCTCTCGGCCGGAGAGTCGCGCCGCGCCCTGAGCGTTCCCGTCGCCGCCGTGGTCAATGAGGGCGGCCAGGACGTCGTCTATGTCCAGGTTTCGGGCGAGGCCTTCGAGCGGCGGCTCGTGCAGCGGGGGATCGTCTCCGGAGGCCGGATCGCCGTCACCGGTGATCTGCGAGGCGGAGAGCGGGTCGTGACGGTCGGAGCCGCCGCCGTGCGCGCCGCCGCCACCAGCCCCGACGCCTTCGGCCACGGCCACGCTCACTAAGGGACGCCCCGATGATTGAACGCCTCGTTCGCTGGTCGCTGGGCAACCGCCTCGTCGTCTACGCCCTCGCCATCCTGCTGACGATCGCGGGGGCCTTCACAGCACTGCGCACGCCTGTCGATGTTCTGCCCGACCTGACCGCGCCGTCGGTGCAGGTGGTCGTCGACTCCGGCGGCTATACGCCGACCGAGGTCGAGCAGTTGATCACCATTCCACTGGAGACGGCGCTGAACGGCGCGCCGGGCCTGCGGCGCATCCGCTCCAACTCGACCACGGGTCTGGCGGTGGTGACGCTGGAGTTCGGCTGGTCGACCGATGCGGTCGAGGCGCGCCGGGTGGTGTCGGAGCGGCTGGGCGCCGCGAGCGGCGTCCTGCCCGACGATCTGCCGCCGCCGGTGATGGCGCCCGCCTCCTCGGTGATGGGCGAGATCATGTTCGCCGCCCTGCATTCGGAGGCGCACTCGCCCACCGAGGTGAAGAGCGTCGCCGACTGGACCGTGCGGCGCCGGCTTCTGGCGGTTCCGGGCATCGCCGAGGTCATGACCATCGGCGGGGACGAGCGTCAGGTGCAGCTGCTGGTCGACCCCGGCAGGATGAGCGCGCGCGGCGTCGGCATGAACGACGTCATCGCCGCCATGCAGGCCGCGAGCGCCAACCGGTCGGCGGGCGTCGTGGTGGAGAACGGCCAGGAACTGCTGGTCGAGGGCGTCGGTCGGGCCGCCACGCCCGAGGAATTCGGCGAGGTCGTGGTCGGCGAGCAGGGCGGCTTGCCCGTGCTGGCGCGCGACATCGGCGACATCCGGATCGGCGAGGGGCTCAAGCGCGGCACCGGAGCCTTCAACGGCCGCCCCGCCGTGATCTTCGCCATCCAGAAGCAGCCGGGCGCCAACACCCTGGCCCTGACCGAGCAGCTGGACACGGTCTTCGCAGACGTCCAGCGCACCCTGCCGACCGGGATGAAGCTGGAAACCGAAGTATTCCGTCAGGCCGACTTCATCGAGCGCGCGGTCAGCAATGTGGTCAAGGCGCTGATCGAGGGGCTGATCCTCGTCTCGATCATCGTCCTCGTCTTCCTGGCCTCCTGGCGCGCGACCGTGGTGACGCTCGCCGCCATTCCGGTTTCGGTGGTCGCCGCCCTGATCGCGGTCAATGCGGTGGGCGGCACCATCAACACCATGACGCTGGGCGGCATCGCCATCGCGCTGGGCGTGCTGGTCGACGACGCCATCATCGTGGTCGAGAACATCGTCCGGCGCCTGAGGCTTGAGAAGCTGAAGGCAGAGGGCGAACGCGCCTCGACCGTCAAGATCGTCGGCGACGCGACGATCGAGGTGCAGGGCTCGATCGTCTTCGCCACCCTGATCATCCTGCTGGTCTTCCTGCCGCTGTTCGGCCTGACGGGCATCGAGGGGCGGCTGCTCCAGCCGCTGGCCCTGGCTTATGGCGTGGCCCTGCTCGCCAGCCTTGCCGTGGCCCTTACCCTGACGCCGGTTCTCGGGCTGGACGTCCTGTCGCGCACCGACCGCGCCATGGGTCGGGAACCGCGCTGGGTGCAGTCGCTCAAGGCCCGCTACGTCCTGCTGATCGACCGGCTGCTGCCGCGCTGGCGGATGCTGGGCCTTGTCGCCACGGCCCTCGTGGTCGTCGCCGGGATCGGCCTGGCGATGTCGGGCCGGGCCTTCCTGCCCGAGTTCAACGAGGGCAGTCTGACCGTCAACGTCACCACCCTGCCCGGCACCTCGCTGGAGGCGTCCGACGCCGCCGCCGCCCAAGTCGAGGCCGCCATGCTGTCCCAGCCGGAGATCGCCACCACGGCCCGGCGCACCGGCCGCGCGCCCGGCGATCCCCATGCGCAGGAGGTGTTCGCCTCCGAGATCGAGGCCTCGCTGCGGTCCGGGGGACGCGATCGCGAGGAACTGCTCGACGCCCTGCGCGGCTCGGTCGGGCAGATCCCCGGGGTCCAGGCCATCTACGGTCAGCCGATCTCACACCGCATCGACCACATCCTGTCGGGCGCCCGCGCCAACATCGTGGTGAAGGTCTTTGCAGCGGATACGCCGACGCTCAGCCGCCTCGCCCAGGAAGTTCAGTCGCGCGTCGCCGAGGTGCCGGGCGCGGTCGACGTCCAGACCGACACCCAGAGCCAGGTGCCCTATCTGCGCCTGCGCTTCCGCCGCGCCGACCTGGCGCTGGCGGGCCTGACCCCGGAAGAGGCGGCCACGGCCGTCGGGGCCGCCGTCGGAGGGGCCACGGTCGGCACACTGATCGAACGTCCGGTCATCACCGATGTGGTGGTGCGCTACGACCCCGCCCGGTTCGGCGACGGCTCGACGATGGAGTCCATGCTGCTGTCGACCGGCGACGGCCGCCTGATCCCGCTGTCCGCCGTGGCCGACGTGGTGCGCGACCAGGGCCCGAACTCGATCTCGCGCGAGAGCGTGGAACGGGTCCAGCTGGTTCTGGCCAATGTCTCCGGCCGCGACCTCGGAGCCGTCGTCGACGACATCCGCGCCGCCCTCGAACCGATGGACCTGCCGGAAGGCACCCGCATCGAGCTGGGCGGGCAGTTTGAGAGCGCCGCCTCCGCGACCCAGACCCTGCTGGCGCTGGGCGCGATCGTGCTGCTGGGCATGTTCCTGCTGTTGCGCCAGGCGTTCCGCTCCAACCGAGACGCCGGCATCGTCATGCTCAACCTGCCGCTCGCCCTGGTCGGCGGGGTCGTCGGCCTGTGGCTGATCGGCGGGGTGCTGTCGGTGGCGACCATCATCGGCTTCATCACCCTGTTCGGCATCGCCACCCGCAACGGCGTCATGCTGATCAGCCACATCAAGCATCTGCGCGAGGTTGAGGGCGTCAGCGATCTGACCCAGGCGGTGCGTCAGGCGTCCGAAGAGCGGCTCGTGCCGATCCTGATGACCGCCATCTCGGCCGCCCTGGCCCTGACGCCCCTCGCCCTCGCCATGGGTCAGCCCGGCAGCGAAATCCAGGCGCCGATGGCGGTGGTCATCCTGTGCGGCCTGATCAGCTCCACGGCCCTGAACATGCTGGTGTTGCCCGCCATCTATCTGCGGGTCGCGGGACGGGACGTTTCAAAGCAGTAGGGCGCCGGCGGCGCCCGCCGCCAGGATACAGACCGGGACGTTCCAGCGGCTCTTCCACAGATAGAGCACCGCCAGCGCTACGGCGAAGATGACCGCACCGACCGCCAGCGGGTCGATCCTCTGGGCGCTGGTGACGGCCAGTTGCAGCGTTGTGGCGGCGATCAGGCCCACCACCGCGGCGGCCACGCCTTCCAGCAGGGCGTGGAGGCGTGGCTCTTCCAGCACAGTCTCGAGCCGGTCGTAGAACAGCAGCGAGAAGGCGAAGGCCGGCAGGAAGACGCCCGCCGTCATGACCACGGCGCCAAGCGGCCCACCGGCGACATAGCCGACGAAGGTGGCGAAGATGATCAGGGGCGCCGGCAGAATGCCGGACAGGGCCAAGCCGTCGAGAAACTGGCCGTCGTTCATCCAGCCTTGGCCCACCGCGTCGTTGCGGACGAAGGGGATCGCGGTATAGGCGCCGCCGAATGTCAGGAGCCCGGCCTTCAGCCCCGAGGCGAACAGGGCGGACAGGGAGGCCGACCCGGCGGTCGTGGCCGCCGTCACCACGGGCGCATCGGTGCGGAGAAACACGACCGCCACGCAGGCCAGCACCGCCGTCGTCACGACCAAGGCCGCCCAGCGATCGGCCCGGACCGCCAGCAGGGCGTAGACGGCGCCCCCGGCCGGCAGGGTGATCCAGAACGGCGCCCCGGCCAGGGCGGCGATGCCGCATGCGGCGGCGATGGCCCAAAGGCGGACGTTCAGCAGAACATGCTCGCCGATCCGGTGCACGGCGCGCACGATCAGGGCGATGACAGCAGCCTGGACGCCGAGGAAGGTGGCGCCGATCAGCGTGCCCTGCATGTCGAGGGCGAAATAGGCCCATGACAGCAGGAGCATCAGCAGGAACCCCGGCAGCATGAAGCCGAGGCCAGCGAGAAGGCCGCCGACGCGTCCCTTGGCCCGCATGCCGAGGTGAACGCACAGTTCGTGGGCTTCCGGACCGGGCAGGACCTGCATGACGGCCAGCAGCCGGTTGAACCGCGCGCTGGAAATCCAGCGCCGCTCGTCCACCAACTCGCGGCGGATCATGGCGATCTGGGCGACCGGCCCTCCCCAGGCCATGAAGCCGAAACCGAGGAAGATCAGGAACACCCTGCCGTAGCCCATAGCGGGCGGCGTCGGCTCGGACGAAATCTCGTCAGTCGTGGATACGGTTTCCGTCATCGGTTCACCCATGCGCTCCGGTCCGCGCGCGAACGGCGCGGCGTGGAGCGGGTCTTGGACGACGGGGTCGTCTGTTCCCGGGAGCCCGCGACGCCCCGGAGAATTCGACTATCGCGTCAAGGGACTGCTCCGGCAAGCGCGACAGGCCGCCTTGACCGGCGCCTTACTCGGTCTCACCCCGGGCTCCCGTCGCTGCCCCGGACCCGGCGATGATGGAAAGGGCCTCTGGATGACGCCCCGGGTGTATGGTGTCGGCAGCAGCCACAAGGATGGGAAGCGATGCTCTATCTGATCATCAAGGCGGCGGTTTCCGGCATCGTGATCGCCCTAGGGAGCGAGGTGGCCAGACGCTATCCGGGCTGGGGCGCGCTGATAATTTCCCTGCCTTTGGTCTCCATTCTCGGCATGATCTGGCTATGGCGGGACACCGGCGACGCGGTCCGGCTGGCGGACCACGCCCAGGCGACCTTCTGGTTTGTATTGCCCAGCCTGCCGATGTTTCTGGTTATTCCGGCCCTGCTCAGGCGCGGCATGGCGTTCTGGCCTGCGCTTGCCATCGGCTGCGCCGTCACCGTGTTGCTTTACGCCATGATGATCCAGGTATTGCCACGGCTGGGTGTGCGACTTTGAAAGCGGTCCACAGGCGCCGAGGAGGAAAGTCCGGTTCGTGGCCGCTACCCTATGTCTCCTGATGGCGCTCGGCTGACGTGAGTTCAGCAGGCCTGGCAAGGTCGCATGGGTGGAAAGCGGGCCTGGACCACCGATCGTGGCCTGAACAGTTGATGCGACGCTTCAGGAAACGGATCGGGCCGCCGATTGGAGATCAACCCCGGGTCCTGCACCGTCCATCCCGAGCTTCCCCGCAACCCAAGCCAACGTCGGCCCCTGCAACAGCCCGGAGACGATGACCACGAAGAACACGATATTGAAGATGGTCTGTGATCCCGGCACCCCCGCCACGATTGGGAAGGTGGCCAGCACAATGGGAACCGCACCGCGCAGTCCCGCCCACGAGACGAACAGCTTGGCACGCCAGTCGAACGCCCGAAACGGCGCAAGGCAGATGAAGACGCTCAACGGGCGCGCTACCAGCATCAACACCGCCGTGATGGCGAGGCCCGGACCGACCACGCCGGGCAACTGGGTCGGAAAGACGAGCAGTCCCAACGTTAGGAACATCACCACCTGCGCCAGCCAAGCCAAGCCGTCTTGAAACAGGGAAATCGTGCGCCTTGCTGTATAATCGCGATTGCCCGCCATGAGGCCGGCGATATAGGCCGCCAGAAAGCCGTTGCCGCCGATCACCGCCGCGAACCCGTAGCTAAATAGGGCCGCGCCGATGGATACCACCAGCGACAGGCCGCTGCCCCGCAGCCGCATGCGCTTTATGAAGCTGGGCAGCAGGAAGCCGACGCCAGTTCCCACCATGGCCCCGACGCCCATCTGGATCAGGAAGGCAGGGGCGAATGGGAGAAGCGAAGCCTGCGGGGTCGCCACCAGCACCAGGGCGGCTCCCACCAGGAAGATGGCCATAGGATCGTTTGTACCGGATTCCAGCTCGATCAGGCCGGTCAGGTCGTTCCTGAGCGCACCGCCCTGGCCCCGAAGAGTAGCGAAGACCGCGGCGGCGTCAGTGGAGGCGATGACCGCCCCAAGAAGAAAGCCTTGGATCGGGGTGAAGTCGAGCAGCAGAACCGCGGCGGCGCTGACAACCCCTGCGCTTATCATCACTCCCACGGTGGAGAGTACCAGAGCCGGGGCCACTATGGGGCGCACCAGCTTCCAGTCGGTATCCAGCCCGCCCGAGAACAGGATGAAGATCAGGCACGCCACCCCGATGGTCTGGGCAAGGGAATAATCAGAGAATGCGATGCCGAACAGCCCGTCCGATCCGGCGATCATGCCCAAGGCGAGGAAGCCGATCATGGCCGGCAAACCGAACCGGCTGGACAGGCTGCCCGCCACCACCGTGGAGAGCAGAAGGACGGCAACGACAAGAAAGGCGAGATCGACGGGGTTCATCCCCTTCCTTGAAAGGGACCGCAGGGCTGCTGACAAGGGCGGCGAGGATTAACCGCCAAAGCTTGCTGGCCGGTAGGTTCGAGGCGCTGAGGCTCGGGCCGTCAGGTTGAGCGGCACCTTTGAGTCGAAACCAGCCTGAGGCGGAAAGCCGGAACACGGCCCTGGGTAGGCCGTCTGAGTGTCGCCTTCTTGGCGGTCGACGAAAGACCGCTTCTGGCGCCTCATAGACCTAGAATCGTATCCCCCGTTCGTGAAACTAGGCCGCTATTGAGAGCGGGGCTTCCTTGCCCCGCGGATCAGGCCGGCCAAGTTTGCGCGACGGCGGCGATAGCCGGAAGCTCCTCACAAAAGACTGTGTGTCTTCGTGCCCAGAGCCGTTGCAGCAGGCCCGTGGGTGCCAGATGATCGTATTTCGCGCTCTGAAGGTTCTCGACAAACTCACTGAGGGCTTGGGCCGAGGGCGCGCCACCGAGCTGCATCAACAAACTTCTGGCTTCCGTCGCCGTCGTGTCGGCCAAGGTGACGCCGAGGTCGTGAACTTCGCAGCCGATGCCGGCGGCCGTCAGAGCCACGGCGACCACATTGTTCATCGCAGTTCCCCGCCATATCAGCACATGGGTGTCGCCCCCCGAACGGACGAGGCCGGTGCGATCAAGGTCCAGGTCCGCGAATGCTTCCCGTCCTTGGGCGAGGAAGGTCATGGACTGGGCGTCCAGCCACTCTGGCATGTCGGCGTCCAGATAGACCTTGCGCATCTCCTCAAGGATGCGGTCGTCGAGCGGTTCGTTCGACTGACGGTCGAATTTAGGCAGGCGTCCGCTTGGATGGGGGGCGACCGAGAGGACGCGGGCCCTATCGTCGACATCGACCACCCGCCATCGCCGGCCGGCGAAGGCAAGCAGACTGCCGACCGCCAGCGCATTGGAAATCGGAATCTGACCGAGGGGCCGGGCACCGTGAAGTAGCTTCCATTCCTGGTCCGTCTCGAACACCGCATAGAATTCGCGCGCAGACGTGAGGGCCTCGCCTTCGGGTCCCAGCATGATCAGGCCGTCCGGCGACTGCTCGATTACGGCCAATCCCGGCGTGGCGAGATGGCGGAGGAGTTCGATGAAGTCGGCGATCTCGATCGAGGACAACGGGCCCTGTTCGCAGAGAATTCGGTAGAGGCCATCCGGCTTGACGCCCCCTCGCTCGACAATGACCGACAGGAGCTGATGGATCAGGACGGTGGCCACCGCCGGATCCGACTTGGGCGATTCCAAGAAGCGGGCCAGTAGGAGCCGCACCACCGCGACCGCCCTGACGGTCTGGGGACGAAGGCGATCCAGGGGGTCCAAGGCGCGCCCCAGATGCCGCTCGCGCGTATAGAGGCGAAGAATGGCCGGAGCTCCGGCGCGGCGCCCGCTGCGCCCGAGCCGCTGGCGCAGGCCAGCCAACGATCGTGGTGCGCCGATCTGGGCCACGCTCTTCACCGACCCGAGGTCGATTCCGAGCTCCAGCGTCGTCGTCGCCACGCCAGTCGTGGGCAGCGAGCCGGCCTTCAGGCGGCGCTCCAGTTCCTCGCGGAGCTCCTTCGACAGACTGCCGTGGTGAGGGAAGAACTCGTTCGGCACGCCCGCCTGCTCGGATCGAGTCAGAAGCCGGTTCGACAGGGCCTCGACCGTCCGGCGCGAGCCGCCGAAGACCAGATGGTTGTCGCCTCGCAGCGTCTCGAACAGGTGGTCGGAAATGACGTCCAGGGCCTGCGGAGCCTCTCCCTCAAGGGCATCGGCCCCGGGATCGCCTTCGGGCGGCTCCTCATAGCCTCGAACCTGGAGGCGAAGCTCCGGCGATCCGGACGTTTCGGCGACGCGATCGACGGCGTCGGGCGCCTGCGGGTTCATCCATGTCGCGGCGAAGGTCATGTCCCCCAGGGTCGCCGAAAGGCCGATCCGGCGCACCCGTCGGCCGATCAGAAGGTCGATCCGTCGCAACAGGCTGGCGAGATGCAGACCGCGCGGACCTTGCAGGAAAGCATGCAGCTCATCGATGACGATCGCGTCGAGTCCGGCGAACAGTCTTTCTGCGTCCCGCGTCCGGCGCAGGAAGAGCGCCTCGATGGATTCGGGGGTGATCAGCACCACTCCGGCGGGCGACTTCATGATCCGCGCCTTGGGGCCGGCGGGCGCGTCGCCATGCCATTTCGCGACCGGCAGCTCGAGCCGCTCCGTCAACAGCTCAAGCCGCCTGTGCTGGTCGTTGATCAGCGCCTTGAGCGGGCTGACGTAAAGGACGGAGAGACCCGGGGTTTCCCGTTCCGCGGCCCGGGTGAGAAGCGGAAGGAACACCGCTTCGGTTTTTCCGGCGGCCGTCGAGGCAGAGATGAGCACGTCCCGGTCATGTCCCAGGACCGCCTCGATCCCGTTCACCTGAACGGGACGAAGCTCCGACCATCCCTGTTCCCGCACCCATTTGCGGACCTGCGGATGCAGCCGGTCAAACGCCTCCATCCTAGAGCCGCAGGGTCGCCAGGCCGTCTTCCGTCACATCGTCGGCCACCTCGTGCTCGCGGGCGCCCTCCGCGTCGTTGGCCACGTCCACGCCGCCGATCAGTTCGCTCCAGCCCTGTCCCGGGTTCTGCTCAAGCACGGCCAGAAGTTGGACGAAGGCCTTGATCGTGTTTCGGGGCGTTCGGAAATAGGCCTCGCCGATCCGTTTGTTGCAGTGGGTCATGAACAGCGGCAGCGCTTCGTCCGGAACCAAGTGGCGGGCTGGATCGCCTTGGGAGAAGACGTTGCGGATGTTGGCGAGCAGCACCAGCAGGTCTTCCGGCGTCAGGCTCTGCAGGCGCACAACGGGGCCCGAGAGGTCGATGAGTCCCTGGCCGGCGAAGGCGTTCTCCATGAGGCGGGACTGAAGCGCCTCGTAGCTGTAGAGCCCGCGGCGCGAGTCCATGAGGAACTCAGGCGTGCCGCCGAACACGAACCCGATACCAGAGGCGCTGCCTTGCAGGCCGTCGTTCACGATGCGCAGGATCTGTTCGAAATTCTGGTTTCGCGCCTGGGCGCTCTGCAGCTTGTAGAGATTGACCATCTCGTCAAAGACCACGACCAGACCTGCATATCCGGCGAGCCGGACGAAGGCGGCGAGCAGCTTCAGGCTGTCGTAGACGTCCCCGTCGTCGATGATGTTGCGCACGCCCAGCGCCTGCCGCGCCTCCGTCTTGGTCGAATACTCGCCTCTTAGCCAACGCAGGGCCGCCCCGGTCAGGCCGGCGTCGTCGGTCTCGCTGCCGCGCCAGTAGGCCTTGAGCACGGCCGCATAGTCATATCCCCCGACATGCACCTGAAGAGCGGCGAGCCGAGCGTCGATCGCGGCCTCTACAGCCGTTCCCTTGTCTTCCGCGTCGCGCACGCATTCGGTGATGAATTTCTCGACGACCGTGGCGAGCGCGCCGCCGTCCGGCTTGGTGCGCGTCGCCAGATTGCGAACGGCTTCCGCATACAGCCCCCTGGCCTGTCCGGCGGTCGCGTGAATCCGGCGATCAGGCGCCAGGTCGGCATGGATCGTCACGCATTTGCGTTCGAGCGCGATGAGCCGCACGAGGTTGAGAAAGAAGGTCTTGCCCGCGCCATACTCGCCGATGACAAAACGCACTGCGGATCCCCCGTCCGCGATGCGGTCGATGTCGCGCACCAGCGCGCCCACCTCTCCGGCCCGGCCGACCTGGATGTGGGCGAGCCCCGTCCGCGGTACGACGCCCGCCGCCAGGGCCTGAAGAATGGTGTCACGGTCGCGGGTCTTGAGCGAGGCTGTGGCGGTCATGTTGCGGTCTCCAGGGCGGTCAGCCGATCCCGGAGGTGGCTGGCGGGATAGATGTCGTCGTCCTCTTCGAGGAGCGCCTCATCGAAGATCTCGAAGGCCCATTCGTTGATCGTCTCGAGCGCCCCGCCCGGCAGGAGTTTGAGATCCCGGGCCCGGGCCTCGAAGGCGTCGCGATCCAGGCGGCCGGACGTCAGAATCGCTGACAGCAGGTCCGCATGCCGCGCGTCGAGACCCTCGAAACGTGAACTAGACGTGGTCGAAGCCCGCGTCGGCGCCTCTTCCACCGGGTCCTCAATGAAGATGCTCGTGAGGAGGGCGGAGACCTGCGACGTCTCCTCCCGGATCCTGGCCAGGCGGGTCGCATCGAAGGCGACGACCGCAGCCGCTTCGGACGGAATCGGGACGCCGGCCGTGTGTTCCGCTGCGGCCACGGTGACCGGTTCGTCCGTGCGCCCCGTGCCTCGGTGCAGGGCCGCGTAGGCCTCATCCTGAGGCAGTCCGAGCGCCTTGTGGAGTTTTTCGAGAAAGCGCACCTCGACCGGCAAGACACGACCGTCGGCCAGGACGGTGGAGACGGCGGCCTGGATCGCCGCGCGGGTGGCGTTCGCGGGCAAGGCGCCGAGACGTTTCAGCGCGGCTTGAAGACGGGGCGGGTCACGGCTGAGCCACAGCGCATGGGCCGCGAGGCGCCGCCGCTCGTCGACGGAGAGCTCCGGAAGCGCGGCGAGGTCTGTCGCGACCTGGTCGAGTTCGGCGGGAACGACCTCGCCGTCCGAGGCCGCGGCGAGAAGCGCGATCTCGACCAAGGTGCGCGCCGCGATGAACGTCGCCCCGGTTTGGGCGGGGGCGCCCGTTGCGCCCTTGAACAGAACGATGGCGCCGTCCCGGTTCAGGGAAGCCTCGGTGTGGCGGCGATCGGGCTCAAAGGCGAACCCGAGACGATCCAGCAAGCCCGCAATATGACGCTGCAGGGTGACGGGAAGCTTGTCGTCACCGTCTTCAATCTCAAGAAGGGCGAGAATCTCGCGCGTGCGCGCGCTGGCCATCGGCGCGTCGCCGAGCAGCTGGTTCATGGCGGCCCGAACAGCGCCGACTCTTTCGCCGAAACGAAGATCAACTGTATCCGGGGGCAGGCAGAGGGCACCCTCAAGCGTGTCCCTCGCGTCCGATCGTTTCAGCAGGAGGCGGCTCAGGGCGTCGAGTTCAGGCTGCCAACCCAACAGCAGATCACGCAGACGGGTGACCGGCTGCGTTAGGGCGGCGATATCAGGCAGGTCGCCGATGGACAGATTGACCTGGAACTCGCTGCTCGCCGCGCGGTACTGGGCGTTCAGCGGACGCTTCGGGGCCCGGACCTTGATCCCATCGGGGTAGAGTTGGGTGAAACGGTGCCGCCAGAGCTCGGTCAGTTCGGGAAAACAGCGCCGGCCCGCCGCTCCGAGATAGGTGTCGGGCATGCCAAGGATCCAGAGGAGGCAATCATCCGCCTGGAGCGCCTCGCCCGCCGCCAGCTTCCCGCCCAGATACCGGCGAACGGACAGTGGCATCTCCCAGTCGCCGGCCCGGAGGTCGGGGGAGAGTTCTGGCGCCTGCGCCGCCGCGCTGCGAACCAGTCTTGCCGCGGTCAACAGCCGCTTCGCATAGCCGTGGAATGAGTGGTTGTCCTGGTACTGCGCCAGCAGGCGTTCGACTTCGGCTATGATGACGTCGAGTTCGGCGCGGGCGTTGTCGACGAACAGGCGGCGTTCGAGGCCGTAGAAGAAGATGAAGACATAGCCGATTCCCACCCTGGTCGTTCGACCTCCGGCCAGCCAATCCAGATAGGTGCGGCGGCCGCCGGGCGACAAGGCGTGGTAGGAGGGCCAGTAGGACAGGGCGATTCCGAGTTGGTCCTCTCCGGTCAGACCCACCCGGGCCGTCGGATCCACACGGTCCCGCGGCGTCTCACAGGAACGGGTGGGGCCGACGTAGACCATCGGAGAGACGATCCGGACGCCGCTGATCTCGATGGGGTCGGCCGATCCATACCAGCGCGGCCGGGCGTTGTCGGGCTTCGCGAAGTTCGCCGACGGCGATTGGTCTGTTCTGACGTCGGGGACCTCATTGGGCCGGTCCGGCGCCTGTGTCGGCGCCGGCGCCGACGGTGTGGCCGAAGCGTACATCAAGGGCGGCGCCACCGCGGCGCCGCTCTGGAGCGCTCGCGCGTGGTCCAGCACCCGATCAGCGGTTTCAAACCGCCGGTGCCTGCAGAAGAATCCCTGCGATGTGCGCTTGATCCCGTAACCCTCGACAAGCCGAAGGTCGTCCGCCGACAACCCTGCCGTCCAGGCGTCCAGGTCGACGACGGCCACAGACGCTTGTGAGGACGCCGGATCGGAGGGGACCGAGAGATCTATCGTCAGTCGCGCGGTTTCGAGACGCGACGGGACGGCCGGATGCGACGCAGAACGCGCCGCTTTGCGACTGGCGCCCCGCAGGTTGAACCAGACGACCAGGGCGGCCAACGCCAATACCCAGAACCAGAAGCCCATGCCACCCCCGCAGGACGGCCAAGCTACTATCTGTGAGTGTGATGATCCACTCGAATCAATCCCGCGGTCCCGAGGGTGTGGTCGACTCAAGGTGTCGCCGGATGAACTGGACTCTCATCGTGTGCGCAGCTTAGCTGGGGCTGGAAGGGGCGCTGTTATGACAATGCTGACCATCGACCATTTTCTTACGGCAAGGGCCGGGCTCAGGCGCAACCTCTCACAGTCGCGCGCCGAACGGCTGGGTCGGCCGATCAAGGGGCACGAGTTCGACGATCACGGGATGCTGGTCGAAGTCGATGATCCGCCAGCCCCGCCGATGGCTTTTCACCTGATCTATTCCGACGCCAGGAATGCCTTGTCGGGTCGGTGCGTGACGCTGAACAGTCTCAAGCATGAGGTCACTGACGTCAGGCTGACGGGCTACTGCTACATGCGCTCGGCGATGCGAATGTTCATGGCGTCACGGGTGGTCGAGGCGACCGACCTGGCGACCGGAGAAGTGCACGATGACGGTCTCGAATTCTTCCGTGAGCATCCGCTTCTGAAAATGATGACGGCGAGCGAGGTCGCCGCGCGATCCCCCGAACTCCTCGCGCTGCAGGATTGCCGGGACGAGATCATCATCCTCAGCTTTGTCGGCGCATCAGACGGCGATTTCGACGAGGACGAACGGGAGCAGATCGTCAGACACGTCATGCTGAGATCGGACGATCCGCTTCATGAACCCACGATCCGTAAGCGCGTAGCGTCTATCGTGCCCGATGAGCGGGCGTTCGAGCGCGCCTTGAATCGACTATGCGCCGGAGAAGGCGACCCGGCCGCCCTCATGCGGTCGATGCGGCGCGTTATCGATGCGGACGGTGAGGTCGATGCCGAAGAGGTGGCGTTCGCGTCCGAGATTCAGGCACGTCTGCGGGCCGCGGGGCGGCTTTAGGAACGGGCGGCGCGGTCGTCGCCTGTTGCGATACTCGCCCACGGTCCCGTACGCTGTCCCTTGCCGCGACTCCTTAGGTCGCCTTGGTGCATCGGGGTTGCGGGCGCATCCTCAGTCCGACCGGTATAGTGGCGCATCGAGCACGGCCGCCTAGACTCGACCAAATGACTCTGAGTCGTCGAACGACTGGCAGATCATTTACTAGGCACAAATGCGTCGGAGGTGGGCGAGGTGAGCCGGATCGACAATCCGCATCATCTCTAGAAGCGTCGCGTTCGCGTCCCGGGTCTCTTCCAGCGTCATCGAAGAGAAGCCAATCAGATCGTCCAGACTTTCGGAATGCGACTCGACCTGAGCCAGACGTTCCAGCGCGGTGATGCGGTCCTGGTCAAGGTCGGTGTACTCTGCACAAAGCTGCGCGATCTTCGGCGCCAGCCCGGAGCTTCCGGGGCATCTGAAGGCGAGAAAGACGTCAAGAACCCGCCGAAGCACGTTCGGCATCATGTAGGCGTACTCGAACTCGGGGTCCGTTTCCGCTTCGAACTTGAGGACGTGGTGAAACAGGAAATGGTACTCGAAATCGTAGTCGCGCAGCAGCTTCGACATCTCGACAAAGCTGGCTGATCGCGCGGTCCCACCCTTCGGAATCGTCACATCCATGAACAAGAAGGTGGCGGTGGGGGCCTTGTCCTTTTCGATGGGCCGGTGCCGGTTCTTCCAAGCCTTTTTGAACTCGTTCATGCACTGCTGATTATGTGTCAGCACGAAGAGCTGGCCAGCCTTGTCCAATCGGCTCTTCACCAGCGCACAGGCAAAATTCAACGCCTTGGTGTCGAGGCTGGAAATCGGATCGTCCACGACGACGATCAGATCTTTCAACTTCCGACCGTCCGACTCCAGCGTCGATATGAAGTAGCAGAGCGCAATCGCGGTTTTCTCGCCTTCGCTTGGGGTTCCCTCAACGAGTCGCCCGTGGCGATGGATCTCGTAGCCCTCCGCGACTGCTGAGATCGTCAGTTCACCGTGCCCCAGATAGGATTCGATAAGCTTGTTGATCTTGTCTGCGGCTGGCCCGTGTTCGCGCACCTCCGACTTTAGCCGGGCCACTTCCTGAGTAAGGTGCGTAAGGTCCGCTTCCGCAGATATCGCTTCAGTTTCGGCCGCCTTCTGGTCGGCAACCAAGGCATCATATTCTACTCGGCCGCTCGCCAAGTAGTGCCGCCGCACAGCTATGCGTGCGTCTTCCTGATACCGGTCAAAGCCATCAATGCGCTCGTTATGGGCCCGCAAAAGTCCGTTCAGTTCACCGAGGATGCCCGTTAGGGCCGCGACGGCTTCGGCGATGTCCGGTTCGGACGCGAGACCCCCGGCATCCGCAGGCTGGGTCGGCTTGCCCTTCTTGTCCGCCAGAACAGCAACGCCACCGGACACGAGTCGTTCGCAGGCTTTGATCGCCTCGATAAGCCGCTCACGAGTTTCCTTGTAAGGCTGACGAAGTTCGACAGAGACAGCGTCTAGCGTTGCGACTGCGATCCGCAGATCGGCCAATGCAGACAGCGTGGCCTCGCCATCGGCATGGGCGCTTCCCACCAATTCAAGGAAACGCTCGAGCTTGTCATCAAAGGCTCGTTCGAGCACTTCGCGGCGTGCTGGCTGGATCGGCCCCGTGCAGAACAAACAGGTCTCTAGGTCATGGGCGTTATGATACGTGGCGCCTTCCTTGACCCAGAGAACCATATCCGGGTGCTGGCTCAGTTCCGCAATCACCACCGTCCCCGGGGTTTGCGCGGCAAGCTCACGAGCTTGGCTGATCGTCTCAACGATTGGCCGATCCTGGAAGGTCAGCTCATTCACCCGCGCCATCGGCTCGTCGAGCCGACATGTAGCCTTGGCCGCCTCCAATTGCTCCTCGGTCAGGTCCGCGCCTGGCCCCAGATCCAGCGTCCCGAAATCTTGCACTAGCTGTGGGGCTTCGTACTTCCGATTTCGGAGGCGTAAGTTCTCGGCAACAAGCTTGGCCCGTTCCCGTTTGAATGTCGCGAAGGCTTTTTCCTTTGCCTTCAGGAGAACGTCCGCATTGGTCCGACGGAGTTGCGCTGCTGGCACGGCGGCCTCTTGTCGCGCCAACTCCGCCGCCAGTTCCGCCTGCTCTCGTCCGATGTAGAAAACGGGGTTGGCCGTCCCTGTTGCCCACTGCAGATTGTGTTCAACAAAGTCGGCGTTGAACACGAGGACCCGCTGCTCCAACCCCGTGAGCTTATCCGGGCAGCCGAGAATTGCGCCGTCATCGAGCTCAAACTCGAAGGCGCAGGCAGGGGGTAGCTTCCCATCGCGATTGCCAGATTGGAGGCTGGCAAACAGTCGCGACAACGTGCTCTTACCCGATCCGTTGAAGCCGTAGATCAGGTTGTACCGGCGCAAGGAGAGCGTGGGCGTCCGGACCATTCTGTCAGCCAAGACCCCCGCACCTCTCAATGCGCGGATGTTCGAAATTATCGCCACGTTCCCCCCCGGGTTCGTGCCTTGAAGGCTCGTTACCCTGCGCCTCTTTGCGCAGACTTATAAGAGCAAATTACTACCATAGTATCGTTGGTTGTAGCGGCTAAAGCGCGGGGTGCGCGGTTGCCTAGGCATTTGGCGTCGTCCGAAACAACATCGAAAGGGCCGTCAGAATTCGTTCAGACCGGCGACGGCCAAACTTCTGGGTTCTGCCCGTCCTGCCGAGACTGGACGAAAGCGCCATAGTGGCCGACGGGAGGGCTCCAGAAGCGGCACTTCGGCTGTCATTTGGAATGTCGTGTTTCCGGGGGTATCCGCAGGACCGCTTCTGGCGCATCTCGGACGCTTTCGCTCAAGGCCGATCCCCCGGTGCTTATCGCGGCTGTCTCGTCGCCGCTGCGGCGGGGGGGGCGAACCGCGGGTCTCGTGGCGATGATGATGGGCTCCATCACGGTCGGGAGGGCCGACGTTTGGGCGCTTCGGCGTGGAGGCGGGCAGGCTCACGGGCCGCCTAGGCCGTTGGGCGGGTGAAGACCGGGGGGCGGCGGCGTCTCCTGCGCGCGCCAGCATCGCGCGGCCTCTCTGTGGCTTGATCTGATCGAAAGCCGGCGGCTTCCGCAACCGGGCGGGGCGAGTTTCTTCCCCGGCCTGCGGCCTCCTCGCGAGACAAGAAACACGCCCCGCCCGGTCCTGCGCTGTCGCTTCGGGATCTTGCGCCTTGGGGGCGCTGCGACCTGCGGGCCGCCCGTCTTCCGATCGGACGATCGCCATCGAGGCCGCGGCAGGCGTGGCCCGAGATCAGCAAGGAGACACCACCATGGCCACCATCGGAACCTTCACCCGGCAAGCGGACGGCGCCTACAGCGGTTCGATCAAGACCCTGACCCTCAACGTCAAGGCGGCCCAGCTGCGGGCCAATGAGAAGACCGACGACAAGGCGCCCGACTTCCGCATCTTCTCCGGCCAGACCGAGTTCGGCGCCGCCTGGAAGAAGACGAGCCAGCAGAACCGCGAATACCTGTCGGTCAAGCTCGACGATCCCAGCTTCCCCGCCCCGATCTACGCCTCCCTGGTCGAGGTCGACGGTGGGCACAGCCTGATCTGGTCCCGCTGACCGAGCCGCGGCGGCGCTGAGGCGCCGCCGCCCTTCCTCAAAACCCTTCATCCGGAGGCCGCCATGCCGCGCCCCAACGAACCCGCTCGTCCGGACCTCTACAGCCGGATCACCGACAAGATCATCGCCCAGCTGGAGACGGGCGTTCGCCCCTGGACCCAGCCCTGGACCGCTTCGACCAGCGTCAGCCGGCCGCTCCGCCACAACGGCGAGGCCTACAGCGGCGTCAACGTCCTTTTGCTCTGGGCTGAGGCCATGGCCCGAGGCTTCCAGTCTCCCACCTGGATGACTTTCCGTCAGGCGCTGGCACTGGGCGGCTGCGTCCGCAAGGGCGAGACCGGCTCCACCGTGGTCTACGCCAACACCCTGGCCCGTGCCGAGACCGACGAGTCCGGCGAGGAGCAGCTGCGCCGGATTCCGTTCCTCAAGGCCTACACCGTCTTCAACGTCGAGCAGATCGACGGGCTATACGAAGGTCATACGCCGCCGCCGGCGCTGGTCGTCAATCCGGACAGCCGGATCGCCCGGGTCGACGCCTGGTTCGCGACCTTGGGCGTAGACGTTCGCCACGGCGGCGGCTCCGCCTTCTATCGGCCGTCGACGGACCATGTGCAGATGCCGGCCTTCGACCAGTTCCGCGACGCGCAGAGCTACTACGCCACCTTGGGCCATGAATGCGTGCACTGGACCGGCCATGCCGCTCGCCTCGCCCGCGACTTCAGCCGTTCGACCCGGGCCTACGCCCGCGAGGAGCTCGTCGCCGAACTCGGGGCCGCCTACCTCTGCGCCGACCTCGGCCTGGCGCTCGAGCCGCGCGAGGACCACGCGGCCTATCTCGACCACTGGCTCGAGGTGCTGCGCGGCGACAAGCGCTTCATCGTTTCCGCGGCGGCCCACGCCCAGCGCGCCGTGGCCTTCCTTCACCGGGCGACCTGAGCCGCGACCGCCTCACCAATCCAGGCCGAGCGCGATCACTGTCGCGTTCGGCCTGGCGCGCGTCCGTGCGTTTCCAGGGGCGTCGGGGGGGCGGCGCCCAGCGCGCGGGGTCGCCGATGGCCTTATGGCCGCGGGAGGCCTAGATTGAGACTGTGGAAGACCGGATTGAAGCCTTCATCGGCGCGTGGATGCGCGACCATCGAGCGGTGCTGGAGGAGATCGTTCTTCTGCAGGGCGATGATCCCTCGACGCCCTATGGTGCGGCCATGGCGGCCTGCCTCGATCATGCGGCGCCCTGGGCGGACGTCCTGGCGACCCGCCCCGGGGACGATGTCTAGCCGGTCGCCCCGGGAGCCGCGCAGCCGGGTCCGTCCAGTCACCAGAACGGCGATCTGACTGGCCTTGTTCGGCGTCGCATCGTGCGCGTGGTGAATGGCGGGGGCGTCGATCCGCATCTGTTCGACCCTGCCGGTGGTGCGGCGACGGCTCCGGCCGCGCCGCTCGGCGGCGACAAGGTTTGCGACTTGGGTCGACGGAGCATGGCGAGGGTTCTGGAGAACCGCGCCCGACCGTTGCGACGTCTGGATGGCCCTGGTTGTCTCCGCCCGGTTGGGGCGCCCGTCAGGGCGGCGGGCGAGCGGCCGCCTTTGCGGTCGCCGAGGGGAGGGCGGGGAGCACCGGAGACCTACGGGGCGAGGGGGATCTCGGTCTAGGGCAGGATAGGCTTTGCGCCGGCAATGTCACACAGAGACCGCTCCCTTGCCCCACTTCAGCGTCAGGCTCGACGACGATCTGGTCCGCCGCTTCGACGCCGCCGCGGCGAGTCGGGGCGGGCGGTCGCGACTGCTGCGTCGGCTCATGGAGGAGGCGGCGCAGGCCTCGCTGCCGGAGCCCGTTGCGGCGATGCCGGCAGGCCGGACGGGCAAGCTGACCCTGCGCCTCGGCGAGACCGACCTGGCCCGGCTGGAGGCCGAGGCGGCCGTCCTGGGCCTGTCCCGCACCCAGTGGAGCGTCGCGGTGATCCGGCGCCGTTTGCACCGGCGGCCGCAGCTGACGCCTCCGGAGGCGTTCGCGTTCATCGAGGTGCAGCGCGAGCTGCGGCGCATCGGGGTCAACATCAACCAGATCGCCCGGGCGATGAACACCGCCGTGCTGGAGGGGACGGTGCTCGACCTTGAGATCGCCCAGGTCGCGGCCTTCGCCGACGAGATCCGGGCGCATCTGACGGGCCTGACGGCGGCCTTCGAGGGCAATCTCGCCTACTGGTCCGACGGGACATGAGCGACTTCCGGACTCCCATCGGTTTTGAGGAGGCGTTGCGCCCGCCGGTCGATGTCCGGCGCGCCCGGGTGACGTGCGGCGTTCTGGGGCGGCCGTCGGCCGGGGAGGGCTCCCGGGCGCAGTTGATGCGGGTCGCGCGGCGGGTTCCGGAGGTGATGGTCAAGATCACCGGCCGCACTCGTGACGCCGGCCATCTTCAGCGGCACCTGGATTACATCTCCCGCAACGGCAAGCTTGTGCTGGAGGGGCCGGACGGTGAACGCCTGGAAGGTCGGGCCGCGGTCCGGATCCTGGCGGAGGACTGGACCGCCGAACTCGCGGCCGAGCCGGGGCGCCGTCGCGACGCACCGGTGTCCCTGTCCTTGGTGCTGAGCATGCCGGCCGGGACCGATCCCATCCGCGTCCGGGACAGCGCCCGCGCCTTCGCCCAGGCGACCTTCGGAGAGCGCTTCCCCTGGGTGTTCGCCCTGCACACCGACGACCGCCATCCCCACGTCCATCTGACGGTTCGCATGCTGGGGCGGAAGGGCGAGCGTCTGAACCCGCGCAAGGCCGATCTTCAGGCCTGGCGGGAAGGGTTCGCCTGGGCCCTGCGCGCCCGAGGGGTCGAGGCGGAGGCGACTCCTCGTCGGGCCCGCGGCGTGACCAAAAAGGCCGAACGGCTGCCGGTACGAAAACTGCGGGAACGCTTTGTCGCAGGGACCGGGCCGGTCCCGCGCGTCCTCGCCGCCGCCGCTGAGGAGGCGGCCGTGCGGGAAGAGAAAGCTCCTGCCTGGCGCCGGGCGCTGCGGGAGCGGCAGCTGAGGATACGCTGGGCCTTCGTCGCCGAGTCCTTGTCGTTGGGACGATCCGACCGAGCTCAGGACCGGGCCCGCGCGGCGACGATCGAGCAGTTCGTTCGAAGCCTGCCGCCTGTCGAGACACGGCGTGATGAGATCGCGCGCCGGCTGGATGAAGCGCGCCGCCGCGATGACGATGATCGCATGCTGGTCGATCGGCCGAGGCGCCGATGAACCACGGCGATTGGGGGAGGCCCCGGCTAGACCCAGCGATCGTATCGAAGTTGAGCGTTTACCACCCTTGCCAGCGACGGCTTCCCCGACAAGCCGAAAGCGCGTTGAGCAATCACCTCAAGCTCGCCCGCGGCCTTGGGCTTCCAGCCATGCTGTATCGCCCAGGATTTTACGCTGCCGACAGGCGCGCTGTGGCCCTTGTTCCTCAGGATTCGAAAGGTGTCCTGGGCTGACTGCTTGTCGATGGGCCCCAGCATTCCCTGGCCGAGATTCGCACTGGCGGTCAGCGACTCCAAGGCTTTCACAACGCGGGAGTCCGCGACGATCACAGCTGGGGCCTGCGCCGGTTGTCCCGGCACAGTGGGGTTCCAGCGAGCGACCCATTGCGGCGCTCGGCCCACCAGATCCGGAACAGCGACCAAGCCGACGATGTTGGCGACGCCTTCGATCAGCTCCAGCGCCGTGTCGTCCGTATAGTAGGCAATCACCACGGTCTTCTTCGCGCCGATGCGGAACGTCTTCCAGCCGTCGGCTGATAGGGTGATCCCGCCCGGCAACGATAGGGTGTCTCCCTTGGACAGGGCCTTGGCGCTCTGTACGCCAATTACCCCGGCGAGGGTGGCGTTCTTGAGCTGAGGTCGGCTTGGGACAAGAAGGATGATGCTCTGGCTTCCTTCGGACGCGCAGAGGCTCATCGCCGACGTTAGCGCCGCTGGCCACGCCTTCGGGTCATGGCTGTCTAGAGGTATGAGAATTCTCTGGATGGGCGGCAAGTGTCACCTTCGAGTTGTGGTACTGCGCTGCTACCACCCGCGCAGCCCGACATCCATGGGCGAGGTAGCCGGGATCGTTCACGCGGGCCTGTCGAGCGGACGGGCGAGGCGAGGGTGCGACGGATGCAACATTTTGCGTGTAGGTGGGCAGTGATGGCTCGGGATGCAGCGTCGGCGGCATGGACCTGCTGAAATCATCTTTGGTGGCCTTGGACAGCTCGCACTGGGCCGACCTGATCAAGGCGGCGACCTCGCCTTCGTCGGCGATGCGGGCCAAGGCGCGCGCGTTCCCGGCCCAGCTGTTGGCCCAAGGATGCGTGCCACTTTTGTGCTGGCACCATTTCGAAGAACTACTAGCGATCGAGGACGACGCGATCGTCGACGCGCGGCTGGCGTTTATCGAGAGCCTGCCCTTTATCGCCTGGATCCAGTCCCTGGACGAACCGCATGGGTTTGGCGCGATCACCGACGTGGTCGCCGCCGAGGCCATGGCGATTTGCGATGGCGCCGACACGCCATTGGCGGTTCGCGATCAGGCCCGGGCGCGGCTCGTCCGGTTCGGCAGCGGCCTGGACGCCATAGGTCCCGATCGCTGGGTCTGGCACCTGCTGCGTCCCGACATTCTCGAGCGAAATATCTGTTCGCGCACGATCACGGCGATCGCGCCGGTCAAGTTCATGGACGGTTCGACCCCGGTCAGAGCCTTGATGGCCCAGAGCCTCCGGTCCGCCGATGAGGTCAAGGTGCAGTTTGCGGCCATGACCCGCATGCTGACCGGAGAGATCGCAAGGCACGGCGACCGTCGCATTGAGAATCCGCAGGATCTTGCGGCGACCTTCTGCGCCGACACCGCGCAACTGGCGCCGTGGTCGTCTGCCTCGGTGGGGGAGTTCGTCATAGGGGTCGCTGAGGCCCAGGGCGTGAGGGCCGAGGAGATCACCCCAGAAATGACGGTGGACCAGTTGGGTGAACTGGGCGTGTTCCGGTCGAAACTGCGTATCATCGCCGAGAAGACCGGCCACACGGTGGACGAGCTTTGGCAGCGCGTCCGGATGGACCAGTGCCCCCACTGGATTATCGAGGACGGCCTCGGTCGCTACCGCCCTGCGCTGGCGGAACGACGGGGCAGCGACCTCAACGACGGTTATCTGGCCGTCCTGGCCGCCTATGCGGACCATCTCTATGTCGACAAGCGCAAAGCCGAGAACTTCCGCCAGGCCTCAGGTAAGGCGCCGGCCCTGAATGCTCTGATCGGACGCATATGGAAGGCGGCGCACTATGCCGACATTCCACAGCAGCTGGCGGAAGTCGCCGCCTAGCGTTCTATGTTGCGGGGGGGCTCCTCGACCGCCGCTGCGTCCTCGATAGGTCGCGCAAGATCCAGCCGGAGCGCCCGGTCGATGCGTATGGCGTCGGGTTCGTAGACGCCGGCGGCGTCGGCGTAGGCGCGCCAGTCGCGGACGCGGTCGGCGATCTCCCGCACCATGCCGAGGGTCTTGCGGCGCTTGAAGCCGCAGTGGGCGCCGAAGGCGACCAGGTCCTCAAGGATGAACCCGTCGCGCTTGCCGTTGAAGGTCATCTGGTGGGTGCTGGTCCAGGGGCCGGACGGATTGTAGGCGTAGCCGACGTCGAAGGCCGGGGAGAGCCGCCAGCCGCCGGAGCGGTCCATCAGGAAGGCGATGTTCTTCACATGGTCGTCCTGGTTGCGGATGAACAGGTTGAAGACGGCGCGGCGGAACTGCTGCTCGATATCGGCGGCGCCGAGGCCGAGCAGGCGGATCGTCTCGACGGCCTGCTCGTAGCTGTAGGCGCCGGCGGCGTTGAAGTCGAAATGCCGGAGCGCGCCGAGCGACTGCATGTGCAGCTTGCGGCCGTCCGGCGTGCGGTCGAAGCGCCGGGTCATGAAATGGCTGCGTCCGCCCTCGTGGTGCAGGCGGCATTCGGCCATGTCGATGCCGACGTCGGCGGCCATCCTGGAGAAGGCGTATTCGATCAGGCCGAAGCCCTGCGGATCGGCCAGCTCCTTGTCGCGGTTGTTGCTGACGCCGTCGAACTTCATCAGCCAGTCCGAGAAGCCTTCGCCCGCCGGGGCCTGGCCGGAGCGGAACTCGCCGGTCTCCTCGTTCCATGCCAGCACCGCCTTGGCGCGGGCGCCGCCGGCGGAGGTCCCGACCCGCAGGATCTCCTCGAGGGTGTCGTGGTCGTCCTCGCCGGACAGCACGCCCTTCATGTCCTGGCGCATCGACAGGACCTGGTTGGCCAGGTCGACCAGGGCCTCGATCTGCAGCCGGCGCGAGCGGCGGGCGGCCTTCATCAAGGTGGGGTGGAACTCCAGCGCGCCCATGCCGCGGGTGCCGATGTAGCAGAGCCGTTCGACCGGGTTGAACGACCGGGCGTCGCGGCCCTGCCGGGTCAGCCAGGCGTCGATCAGGGCGTTGCCGTATTTGTCGGGCAGGGAGTCGGCTAGCAGGCCGGGCAGGCCCTTGAAGGCGTCGCGGGGCAGTTCGGGAAAGGCGTAGGGAGCCAGGCTCGGCGGCATCACCAGCGGAGAGACGGCGATGCCGCTGGCGACGAACTCGGGAACGTACTGGAACACCGCATGGTCACGGTCCTCCAGCCAGCTGACCGCGCCGATGTCGCGGCCCCACAGGCGGATGGTGGCGTCGGTCACTGGTCGTCGTCCCAGGTCCAGGGCGTGGCCGGGCCCTCGGCGCCCGCGCCACTGGCGCGGCGGCGTTCGCGCCCGGCGGCGATGCGCACCCGATCGACCGGTCGGATGTCGGCGGGCGGGGCGAGGGCCTCGAGCCGGTCCCCCAGGCCGAGCGCCTCCAGCACCCGGATCAGGGTGTCGAGGGAGACGTTTTCTCCTGCCTCGAGCCGGCGCAGGGTGTTGAGGGCGACGCCGGCGTCGTCGGCGAGCTGGCGCTGGGTCAGGTTGCGGTTCAGCCGCTGCGCCGCCAGACGGTCGCCCAGTTGCTCCGCACGGGTCAGAAGGGTGGCTTCGGCGGTGGACATTCAAGAACCCCTATATGGGTGATTGTCGGCAAGTTAAGCCATTATCGCTAATATATGGGTGTTTATGATTCGATCAAGAAGGAATATATAAAGCCCCATATATGGGTGCTTGGCGGCGGTATGGCCAATAAGAACCCATTTATGGATATTTGCGGACGCGCCTGAGCGGCCCGCGCGTCAACGTTTGCGGCGCCTGTCCGCGTCCGGGCGGTCCCTTGTCGCCGACCGTTCGAGGTCTGGCGGCGGCCGGAAGGTGTGGCCGCGCTCGAGGTGGGCGCGGCCCGCGCCCAGGCGCGTTCGAGCAGTCGTGTCCGCGCCGCCGGATCGCCGACCAGGGCGTGGACGGCGGCGGCGGCCAGCCGCATGCGGGCTTCGAGCGGCGGGGACGGGGCGACCGGGCGCTCCGTGGGGCGTGGGCGATCGGGACCCCGGGCGGGGGTCCGGGCCCCGCCCGCCTGACGGTCCCGTTCGGTGGGGCGATAGCCCCTCACGGAGATATCCATGGCCTGGGCCTGGACCCAGGCCTCTCGGCGGAAGGCCGGATCGCCCTCGACGCGGACCTGGGTCCAGCCGCGATGGCGGGCGATCCTGAGCATGTCGGCGCGACGTCGGGATAGGCGCTGGCGGCCGTCAGCGCCCGACCCGCGTCGCGGAAGGCCGGCTGGTCGGCGCGGTGGTCGCGAAAGAAGCGCTCGGCCCGGCCGCGGCCGTCGTGTTCGATCAGATAGCGGTCGAGGATCGACGGCGGCAGGTCGCCCTTGGTGCGCGAGACCGTCGCGCGGCCCGGGCCGGACGGCGTCAGCCGGCTTTCGGCGGACGCGCCCCGTTCCGGCTTGTCGGGAGCGGCGGCGGCCATCAGCGGTCACGCGCGGGATCGAGGGCCGGGGCGGGCGCGCGGACGCCCGCGTCGATCATCCGGTCCAGCCAGTCGCCCACCGCCGTCTCGTCGGCGCCGGGCGCCGGCGGCGGCGCGCCCTCCGCGGCGAAGGCGCGGGCGATGGCGTCGAAGCCGAACATCGCCGTCTCGTCAGGGATGGGGACGGGCGCGACGGGCTCGGGGGCGGGCGGATCGACGCGCGGCGCGACGGGGACGAGCGGCGGTGGGCGGCGGCGGCGGACGAAGACGCGCTCACGCCAGGAGACGATCTTGCGCCCCCGGGTCGGCGGCAGGCCGGCCTTGAGCACGATGAGGTCGCCGGGCGGCAGCAGCATCAGTTCCTGCGGCAGCATCAGGGCGCGGCGCTGCTCGGAGGCGGTGGTGCTGCGCCGCCCCGGGGCCAGGCCCGTGGGTCGGCTGCGGCTGCGGGCGCTGTAGGTGTAGAAGCCGAGCCGCTCGCTGAGGTCCTGGGCGACCTTGAGCTCCTTGGGGGCGAAGACGACCTCGACGCCGCAGTTGGTCAGGATCTCTTCGGTGACGTCGGGGCCGTAGAGGGCGCGCAGCTGGGACGGGCTCTGGATCACCGGCAGCAGGCGCAGGCCGTAGCCGGCCACGAAGGAAAAGGCGTGGGCGAGGACCGGCGCGGGGCCGAGGCGGGCGAACTCGTCGAGCAGCACCAGCGCCGGCTGGTCGCCGGGGCCGGGCAGGACGCGGCTGTTGAGATCGACCAGCTGCTGGAACAGCAGGCTGTAGAGCGGCGCGACCCGCTGCATATTGTCCGGGGCGGCCCCGAGATAGAGGGAGATCCCGCCACGGCACAGGGCGCGCAGGTCGAAGTCGCTGGCGGCGGTGGCGGCGTCGACCGCCGGGTTCAGCCACAGGCCCATGCGGGTGGTGATGGTCTGGCGTACCGAGGCGAAGGTGTTCTCCCCGGCGCTGCAGAAGTCGGTCAGGGCCGAGACGCAGGGGCCCGAGAGCGGCCGGTCCGCGCGCCGCCGGTCCGCGATCAGGGCCGGAAACCGCGTGCGGGGATCGCCCCGGGTCAGCTGGCGGAAGATCTCGCCGAGGGTGAAGGGCAGGGCGGGGGTTTCGGCCACGAAGGCGCCGACGCCGATAAAGCCGATGCGGGCCGCCTCCGACCAGAAGGGGTCGGCGTGGTCATGGCCGGGGAAGAGCATCACCGCCATCCGCTGCAGTTCGTCGAGCACGACCTCGGGCCGGCCGCGGTCGACATGGCCGAGCGGGTTGTAGCGAGCCGTGCGGCCGTCGAGGGCCAGGGGGTCGAACATCAGCACAGTCTGGCCGGAGGCGGCGCGAAACCCGGCCGTGGCCAGGAAATTCTCGCGCTTGATGTCGAGCACGACGACCGAGCCGGGCCAGGCCAACAGGTTGGGGATGACCACGCCGACGCCCTTGCCGGTGCGCGTCGGGGCGTAGACGATCACATGTTCGGGCCCGCCCGAGATCAGCAGGCCGCCGCCGGCGTGCCCCAGCACCACGCCCTGATGCGCCCGCAGGCCGGCGCGGCGTTGCTCGCCCGCCGTCGACCAGCGCGCGGCGCCGTGCAGGGGGCGACGGCGGTTGACGATCATGACGACGATGAGGATCAGCAGCAGCAGGCCATGCCCGGCCGCGCCGATGCGCAGCCAGCGGCGCACCAGCGGATCGTCGCGATAGTACCAGAACCAGCCGGGGACGCGGGCCAGGTCGATATCCGCCTCCAGTCGGCCGAGGCCGGCGAGGGCGACGAGCGCGGTTCCCGAAAGCGCGATCGCCAGCAGGGCGGCGAGGGCGAGGGCGACGAGGGCGGCCCTAGCCGCGGGGCTGACGCTTGCGAGCCGGCTCATGCCAGACCTCCGTCATTCGGAACCGGCCGTCGATCTTCTTCATCTGCACCACCACGTCGACGAGCAGATGAAGCAGGGCGCGGATGTCCTCGCGCGGCAGGTCGCGTCCGCCCTCGGATTCGCGCACCAGCAGGGTGAGCTGCTCGAAGGCCAGGGCGGCGGAGTCCGCGTGCACCGTGGTGATCGAGCCCGGATGGCCGGAGTTGACGTTGCGCAGATAGAAGAAGGCCGTGCCGTCGCGCAGTTCCTGCAGCAGGATGCGGTCCGGCCGCATGCGCAGGGCGCTCTCCAGCAGCGCCTTGGGGCCGACCCGGGCCAGGCCCTGTCCCTCCTTCGAATAGAGCAGGTGGACGACATTGCGGTGGGGGACGGTCAGTTCGCGGGTGTCCTCTATGGTCAGCAGCCGCTCGTGGGCGGGGATCAGCTCGACCAGCCCCTTGGCGAAGGTGGTCTTGCCCGAGCCTGTCGCCCCGGAGATCAGGATGTTGCGGCGGCCCTCGACAGCGAGACGGAAGAATCCGGTCCAGTCGCCGGCGGTCCGGCGTTCGATCAGCGCCGCGTCGACATCGTCGACGCCGTCGACGTCGGCGGGCCGCGTGTCGGCGAACAGGCCGGCCGCCTCGAACTCGCTGAGGCCCATGCGCCGGTGCGACGGCTTGCGGATCGTCAGCGATACGGTTCCCGCCGGCGCCGCGGGCGGCAGGACGATCTGGCAGCGGGCGGCGCCGGGCAGCACGGTGGAGCAGATCGGCCGTTCGGCGTCGACGTCCTGTTTGGTGTAGGCGGCGGCGGCGACCGCCAGGGTGCGCAGCCAGGGCTCGGTCAGCTCGGGCCTCTCGTGCCAGCGCCAGCCGCCGGCCTGTTCGACCCCGATCTCGCCCGGACGATTGATCACCACCTCGGTCACGTCGTCCGGCACGAGGAAGGGCCGCAAGGGAGCGAGGTAGTGATCGAGGACCGAGGTGTCGTCCATCACCGGGCCCGCAGCCGGTAGACGCCGGAAAAATCGAGGTCCTGGGCGACGAAGATGGAGACTTCCGCGCCCTGGGCCTTGCGCAGGGTCGGCGGGATGCCGACCGAGTTCTGCAGCGCCACGGCGGCGGCGTCCGAAGGGACGCGGGCCGTGGATTGAACGTCGCGGCCCTCGCCGACGGCGGCCTGGACGCCGTCGTCGACGATCGACAGCAGCAGGGCCCCGCCGAACCGGTCCCAGAAATGGGTGTCCACCGACCCGTCGAAGCCCGCGCGGCCGAGCGCGTCGGCGGCGGGGGAGGCGAGGGAGACGGCGGCGCCGCCGGGGGTGACGGCGCGGGTCCACAGCACGAACAGCCGTCCGCGGCCCGGCTCGAGTCCGCCGCGGTACTCGCCGAGCACCCGGCTGCCCCGCTCCATCAGGACGACGGCGCCGTTGTCGGACCAGACGTCGCTCGGCAGGACGCAGCTGACATAGCCGGGCGTAGCGCTGTCCATCGCCGTCTGCAGCACGCACGGGACGCTGGTTCCGGCGGTCAGCAGCAGGTTGCGGTCGGGCAGGCGGCCGGCCTGGCTCAGGGTGATCGGGCTTACCCGGCGCAGTTGGTCGAGCGAAGTGGGCGCCGCCGCCGGAGAGTCCGCCGGCGCAGCGACCCCCGCGGGGCGATCCGGAGCCATGGACGCGGCTGCGCCGGGCCGGCTGTAGGCGAGAACGGGCGCGCGGCGGGCGCTCTCGGCGAGCGCCTGGCGCTGGTCCGCGGGCGACGGTCCGCCCGCCGTGGCCGGGTCGGAGGTTCGCGCGCCGTCCAGCGCGGGGATGCGGTCCGTTTCGTCGATCAACAGCGGCGCCGAGGGATCGGAGGCCGCCTCGCTCAGCAGCGGCGGATCGGCGGGACGGCGCGCCGGCTCGAACGGCGTCGACGGGCGCACCGGTTCGTCGGCAGTGGCTGGGTCGCGGCGGCCGGCGTCGCCCCGGTCCCAGGTGGCGAACAGGAAGACGCCGCAGCCCAGGGCCAGGGCGGCCAGGGCCGTCATCTTGCCGTGTCGCCCGCCGAGCCGGCCGGCGATGGGCGACACGCCCCGGTCCCGGACGGGCTCCGGCTGGTCCGCGCGGGCCGGCGGTTCGGACGGCGAAGGGTGTTCATGGGTCATGGCCGGTCTCCGGCGGGGGCGCGCTCGACGACGGGGGAGGCGGTGCCGGTCCCAATGGCCTCGCCCCGTCCGTCCCGGCCCTCGTTGAACAGGCACAGGACCGAACGGCCGCGGCGCAGGCGAAGGCCCCGGGGGACGCCGTGGATGACGACGAACTCGCCGCGGACGTCATACGGGACCAGACGTTCGCCGCCGTCCTCGCCGACCTCGAACAGGGCCGGCAGGGCCTGGTTTCCGGGGAAGCGCAGGACGGTGAAGCGGCCGTTGTCGCTGACCTCGGACGGCTGCAGGGCGGGATCGCCCTGGGCCGACCAGGCCAGGTTGCGGGGGCCTTCGAGCGCGCCCCGCGCCAGTTCGAGTCCGATCAGCCGGGTCTCGGCGGCGCGGGCGGCCGCGGCGAGCCCTTCGGCGGCGGCCGTCTGTTCGTCGCCGGGGTAGCGGAAGCGGATCTGCCAGGCGACGGGACCGCGCGCGTCGGGGTCCCCGGCCTGGAGCTCGAAGGCGTAGTGGCGCGCCTCGCCGTCGCGGTCGGTGACCACCATCAGATTGGTGGCCGGGTGGCGTTCGCGCGGCTTCAGGAACAGAACCGAGCCCTCGGCCGCGACCTCCCAGGCCACGCTGTCGCCGATGGCGGCGTGCCGGATCGTCTCCCGGGGCGAGAAGATGATCTGGGTCGCGGTTCGCCAGGCGCCGGCGACCGGATAGACGGCGCCCGGCTCATAGGCGACCTCGCGGACGCGGGGATCGGCGGGCGCCTGGGCCAGAACGGGCGAGGCGACGGCGAGGAGGCCGGCGGCGAGGGCGGCGGCGGGAAATTTCATCGGATGACCTCCGGATCGGCGCGATAGGAGACCACCTGGAAGCCGAGCGGGTTTCTCAGCCGGTCGGCCTCGGTCATCGGCGCGCGGGTGTAGGAAAAGGCGATGGTGGCGATCCAGTCGCTCTCCACCGTCTGCCGGGCCTGGCGGACCGTGCGGCGGAAGCGGACGTTGGCGACCTCGTCATTGATGAAGCCGATGGCGCGGATGGCGATGACCGCCTCGCCGTCGGGACCGTAGAGGTTCTGCGGGCTCTGCGGATTGGAGCCCCGGTAGAGGTCGGCCCAGCGGCGCTGTTCGGCGGGGCCCGAAAGAATCGACACCAGGCGGAAGGCGTCCTCGGCGGCGGGATCGAGGTAGCCTTCGCGGGCCCGGACGTACTGGGCGAGGAAATATTTGCTGACGGCCTCGTCGTAGCGCGACGGTGCGCCGTCTGCGGACAGGCCCCGGACGACGTCGACCGCGCCGGTGGCCTGGTCGACGCGGATGACGAAGGGTTCGGTCGTCTTCAGCGGGGTCAGCAGGGCGACGGCGAGGGTGGCCGACGCCGCCAAGGCCGTGGCGGCGCCGGCCGCGATCCAGGCGAGGTGCCGCGAGCGCAGCGCCTCGGCGAGCCGGTCCTGGTCCCAGCGCCGCGCCTCTGCGAAATAGCGTTTCAGCTCGGGTGAGGGGGCGCCGGTCATGCGCAGCCTCCCGACGCGGTCTCGGGCGACGTCGGCGCCGGGGTCGGCGCCGCGGGGCGCTCGGCCCGGGGCGCTGGAGAGACCGGCGTCGGCGCCGAGGGCGACATCAGGATCGAGCCGTGAGGATTGGCCGGGCGGCGGGCGGCGCCGTCGCAGACCGGCAGGTCGGGACGGGCGAGGCCGGCGCAGCCGCCGAGCGCGGCGCAGGCAAGCATCAGGAACAGGCGATGGGTCATGGTCAGGCTCCGGAAGGTCGGATGGATCCGCCGCCCTTCGGCGGCCGGCGGTCGGCTTCGAGGGGGCCGCGAGCGCGGCCCGAGCCGCTCGAGCCCAGCGCCGCCGCATTGGCGAAGTCGGCGAGGCCCGCGCTGGCCCCGCCGGCGATGCCGGCGGCGATGGCCGGGGTCTGCAGGAAGAAGATGCCGCCGAGCAGGCACAGGGCGATGAAGATCAGGCCGCCCATCATCGGGTCCTGGCCCTGGATGGCGCCCCACTGGTCGCGCACCAGCGACAACACCAGCTGGAAGATGACGATGATCAGGGCGAACAGGACCAGATAGTTCACCGCCTGGCCGAGCCAGCCGAAGAAGAAGCGCCGGGTGGCGTCGAACAGGGCGCAGGCGATGAAGATGGGGCCGAGCGCGACGAGCAGGGCCAGGGCCAGCTTGGCCAGCATGACCACCCCGAAACCGAGGGCGCAGGCCAGGGCGCCGATGATCAGGACGGCCGCCGAGACGATCCAGGGGCCAGGATCGAAAGCCGAGCCCTCGCGCGCGATCGTCTCGGCGAGATAGCCGGCGTAGGCGAGGAACTGGTCGAAGGCGGCGCCGACGCCCGGCGTCTCGGTGCCGCTGACGGCCCGGGTCAGGGCGTTGGGCAGGCCGGTGAACAGCGGTTCGGTGACGAAGGTCGAATAGGCGGCCGTCGTCGCCAGGGCGTAGATCAGGGCCAGTTTGATCGAGCGGATGGCGAAATCGATCACCGGCTCGCTGATGGCCCCGCGCAGGATGGCGAAGCCGTAGAGCACGACATAGAGGACCAGGGCGATCCGCAGCGGGCCGTCGACTTCTGCGATGACCGAGGCGAGGCGCTCGCCGAGGAATTCGTTCAGCCGGGCGTCGATGAAGTCGTAGCTCGGCTCGAAGACCCGGAAGCTCATCGTCACCCTCCCTGCGCCGCGCGCGCGTAGGCGGCCAGCCGATCGCGGCGCCGGGCCTCGGCCAGGCCGCGCCGCGCCGTCTCGCAGTCGCGGCGGGTGCGGCCGGCGTCGCAGGCGGCGATGACGGCCCTCGCCGCCTGCGGGTCGGCCGCGAAGGCTTCGACGCCGCGCTCCGGCGCGGTGCAGCCGCACAGGGCCGCGAGGACGAGGCCGACGGCGCGTTTCATCGGAAGGCCCGCTCATAGGCGTCCAGGCGCGCGGCGCGGGCGGCCTCGGCCCGTTCGCGCGCGCGCTGTTCCTCCAGTCGGGCCTCGGCGTCCCGCGTCAGGGCCAGACCCTGCAGCCGGACCTGTTCGTTCTGGATCAAGGCCTGTTCGGCGGCCAGCCGCGCCTCCAGGTCCATCACCGCACGGGCGTTGGGGGCGGTGTCCAGGGCGCGCCTGAGCGTTTCCAGACCTTCCAGCCTCTGGTCGGCGGCCTCGCCGATCGCCTCGCCGACGGCGAGGTCGCGGGCGCCGCGCGCTCCGGCCCGTTCGAGGCTGTCGCGATACCAGGCCTCGGCGGCCGGCAAATCGCCGGACGGTGCCGTATAGAGCCGGTGTTCGGCGCGGATCGCGTCGGCGCGTTCGGCCAGCCGGCCCAGGGCCGACAGGTCGCCGTCGGCGGCGGCGCGCAGGGCCGCCAGGTCCGGCAGGGGGTTGCGGACCTCGGGCAGGCCGAGCGCGCCGGCCAGCGCATTGACGTCGGAGAGGTCGTTGAGGCTGTCGAAAAGCTGACGGCCCTGTTCGACCTGGGCCTGAAGGGCCTGGAGCTGCTGCAGGGCCGTGCGGGCCTCCTCGACCATCTTGGCGTAGGACGTGGGATCGTGAACGATCTGCTGGGCCCGGGCCCCCGGCGCGGCGGCGAGGACGAGGACCAGGGCGGCGGCCGGGGCCGCGAGCAGGGAGCGGGTTTTCACAGGAGTCTCCTCTGGGCGTGGAAGGGATCGCGCCATTGCGCGTAGGCGTCGCCGGTCTCGCCGCGCAGGCGGTCGAGCAGGGCGACGGTCTCGGTGCGGCCCGACAGGATGGCGAGGGCGTCGTCCAGCCCGGCCAGGTCCAGTTCCACCACCACGCTGTCGTGGCCCTGTTTGACGAGGAAGCGGCCCGACCCGGGCACGAGCACCTCGCGCACCTGGCGGAACTCCTCCCCGGTCAGGCCGAAGCCCTCGACATAGTCGCGCGCCTGGCCGTGCGGGTTGGGCAGGAAGATCTTGGTCGCGCACTGTTCGAGGATGGCGTGGGCGATCGGCGAGCGCAGGGCGTCGGCCGGGGACTGGGTCCCGAACACCATGAAGGCGTTTTGCTTGCGCCAGGTCTTGAGCCCGTCCTGGGCCAGGTCGGTGAAGGCCGGGTCGCCCAGCACCTTCCAGAACTCGTCGATGTCCACAACCAGCCGGCGCCCGTCGACGCGTTCGGCGATGCGGTGAAACAGATAGAGGATGGCCGGGGTGCGGACCTCGTCGTGATCCAGCAGCTGGGTGATGTCGAAGCCCGCGAAGCGCGCGTCCAGGGTCAGGGCGTCCTCGTCATTGTCGAGCACCCAGCCCAGAGGTCCGCCGCGCTGCCAGCGTTCCAGCCGGGCCCCGACGCCGCCGGCGTCGCCCTGGCCGAGCAGGCTGCGCAGGGCGGCGATCGAGCGGCGTTCGCGCGGCAGGGCCTCCAGCGCCGCAATGCCCTGATCTATCGCGCGCGCCTCGGCCACGTTGAGGGTCTCGTCCGGCCGCGCGACGAGGGCGCGCACCAGCCGCACCAGAAAGGCGCGATTGGCGGGCGACGGAGCCAGGGCCTTGAAGGGGGCGAAGCCGGTCGGCTCGCCGTTGCGCAGCGCCAGATAGGTCCCGCCGCAGGCGCGCACGAACAGTTCGGCGCCGCGGTCCTTATCGATGAACAGCTGCTGGGCGTCGAACCGTTCGAGCTGGGCCAGCATGAAGTTCTGCACCACAGTCTTGCCGGAGCCGGACGGGCCGCAGATGAAGGTGTGGCCGAGATCGCCGACGTGGAAGTTGAAGTGGAAGGGCGAGCCGGCGGTGGTGCGCAGGGTCGCCACCGCCTCGCCCCAGTGGTTGCCGCGCGCCTTGCCGACCGGATGGGCGTGGAAGGGCGCAAGCGCCGCGAAATTGCGCGAGGTGATGGCCGCGGGCCGGGTGCGGCGCGCGAAATTGCCGGGGAACTGGGCCCAGAACGCCGCCTCCAGACCGAGGTCCTCGCGCGCCACGACCAGGCCGGAGTCCGCCAGGACGGCGCGGGCGCGCGACAGATGATCGGCCAGGGCCGACGGGGTGTCGCCGTGCACCAGCACCGAGGCGTGGTGTTCGCCCATGACGAACCGGTTGCTGACCAGGTCGTCGAGCGCCTCCGACAGGCCTGCGATCTGGGAGGCGGCGCGGTCGCGCGCGGAGACCATCTGGTTCTGTTTGCGCTCCATCACGGCCCGGGAGGAGGCCTTGGACAGGAAGGCGAAGGACTGGCTGGCGACGAAGTCGAACCGGGCGCTGAGCAGGGCGTCCCAAAGGCCAGGGCGGGTCGCCGCCGGATATTCCTTGATGGCCAGGACGCCGGCGTAACGGGCGTCCGAGACGTCGCGCAGTTCCAGCGTCTCGCGGCCGAAGATGGCGCGGACGGTGTAGATCGCCGATCCGAGATGGCCGTGGACGAGGGGGACGGCGGAGCGGCGGCCGGTCAGCACCAGCCGCATCACCTCCAGCGGTTCGGAGAACCACAGGCCCGACCGCTCGGACAGGCCCAGCCGCCGCGGGGCGTAACGGCCGAGGTACTGGACCAGATCGCGCCCGGCCTCCTCGAGGCGGCGAATGTGGTCGGGCAGCGCCTCGGTCCCGTCCCGCCGGGCCGATTTCAGCCGCTTCATCAGGGCAGCGGCGCGGTCTCCGGCGTCCCGGCCGGGATGCAGGACGAGGGTGACGAACAGTTCGTTGACCCGCAGCGGGCGCTCGGCGATCCGCGCGTCATAGGCCGCGCCCAGTTCGGCGGCGAAGGTCGAGCGATAGCCGCTGAATGGTAGGGGCGCGGCCTCGCGCCGGACCACATGGTGCCAGACCGCGAGACGTTCATCGGCGAGGTTGCGCCAGGCCTGGTTGAGCTTGACGTGCCAGTCGTTGAGATCGCGGGCGTCGGCGGTCTCGAAGCTGGCCCCGTCGATCTGGAACACCATCATCAGGGCGCCGCTGTCGAGCGCGACGACGTGGTCGCTGACGTGGCGGGCATAGGGCAGGTTCGGGCGCACCTCGCCCTCGCGCCGCAGCCGCGTGACGGAAACGCCGCCCTCAGCCACGGGTCAGCTCCACCGGACGATAGCGCCGCGCCAGGGGGAGGGGCGAGGCCGAGCTGCCGCCCCACAGGGCGCCGTTGCGCGCGCGGCCCTTGGTGTCGACATGGACAAGCAGCAGCCGGAAGGCGTTGTGGTCGGCCCGGCAGATGGCGCGGAACACCAGGTGCACGGCGGGGGCGACCAGCAGATAGAGCAGGCTGCCGCCGACCAGGAAGACGATGCCCGAGACGATGAGGTTGACGCCCATCGCCTCTATCGGCACCCCCATGACCATGGCCGGACGGGTGCAGGCCAGAAAAAGCGGATCCTCGATCAGCTTCTCCTCAATCAGGCGAGCCTCAGCCATGGGGCCCTCCCGGCGCGAGGCGGGCTGCGACGAAGCCGAGCAACAGTCCGGTCAGCAGGCCGGCGACGATCCGGGCGAAGCGGCCGGGAGAGATCAATCGCAGGCCCAGCATCAGTCCGGGTCCGAGGACGGCCGCGCCGGTGGTGATCAGCCAGGGGACGAACGGCTCCATCAGGCGCCGCCGGTGATCAGGTTGACGATCTCGGCGGCGCCGAAGACGACGACGATGCCCAGCACCACGATGGCCGCCCGGCGCAGGTCGAACAGGCCGAACATCCACAGGATGCCGACGACGACCACGGCGAGCACCGCCAGCAGGCGCGCGGTGTTGCCCGTCAGCATGTCGACGACGTTCTGCAGCAGGCCCTCGACATTGGCCGAGGCGAAGGCCGGCTGGACCAGGATCAGGGTGGCGGCGGCGGCGATGGCGCCGGTGGCGCAGACGCGGCGCGCGCGGGCGGGGCGAGGGGTCATCTCGGGTCTCTCCAGCTGGGTGCGGATGGCGCGAAAGCGATGGTCGCGCTAAAGCGGGCGCGGCCGAACACGTCCCAGGCCGGCGGGTCCGGCGTCCGGGCGGAAAGCGCCGGCGTCGCCGGGCGGACGACGACCGGCGCCTCGGCGGCGGCGGTGTGCGAGGCGGGTGCGGGCGGGGCGAGCGACAGGGCGACGGCGGCGCGCTCGACGCGCGCGACATAGCCGTTGCGGAAACCACGTTCGGGATGTCCGGTGTTGTAGCGCGACAGGGCGACCCGCAGCGCCGCCTGACGGTCCCCGCCCCGCGCGGGCCGGTAGCCGGCCCGCAGCACGACGCCGGCGGCGGACAGGTTGCGGCAGGGATCGAACGCCGCCTCGACCGACAGGCCGAGCCAGGCCAGGTTGGCGCTGTTGATCTGGGCCAGGCCGAGGTCGAGGTTGGCGCCCCGCGCCAGCAGGCCGCGGGCGATCCGGGCGGCGTCGGCGGCGTCGCGGGGGCGCCGGGCGGGCCGGGGGCCGCGGTTCACGCCGATGGCCAGGGGATCGAACCGGCTTTCGGTCCAGGCGATGGCGGCCATGGTCTGCGGCGCCGCCTGGGGGGCGCAGGCCTGGGACAGGGCGAGAATGAGATTGAGGTCCAGCAAGACGGGCTCCGTTCAGGGCCCCAGCAAACCCGATCCCGACCGCCGCCCGCGACCCGCGGCCGGCCCGTCGGAAATCTACGGTAGGAAGCTGCGGGACTCGGGCATCGGTCCGGTCCGGGCGGCGAGGCGGGCGACGGCCTGGATCCGGGTGCGCACGCCCAGAGTTCGGCAGGCCCGCATCAGGTGTTCGTCAACGGTGCGGCCGGAGATGCCGAGACGCTCGCCGATCGCCGCCGAGGTCAGACCCCGGGCGGCGAGGGCGAGGCACTCGCATTGCCGCGCCGACAGGGGCTCGTCGGGGGCGGGCGGCGCGGCGTGTGGGCGCAGGGACGGCGGCGTCATGACGCCAGCAGAAGGCCGAACGAAATCCACGGCCAGACCGCAGCTTTCCGGCGGGGCGTCTACGGTCGGGATTTCCCGGCGCCGCCCTCGTCCTCGCCGCCGCCCGGCGAGACGAGCCTGGCGACCCGCGTCTCGAGCCAGTCCTGGGCCGCGCTGTCGCGGCGGACCGCCTGCAGCGCCAGGTCCTTCATCGTCCGGGTGAAGGCGTTGATCAGGGTGCGGGCGTCGAGCTCGACGATGACGTCGCCGAGGGTCTCGTCGAACTCCTGCAGGGCGACGGTCAGAATGGTCATCAGCTTGTTGTCGGCGCTGCGCAGGGCGAACTGCGGCGAGCCGAGGGCCAGGGCCGCGAGGATGGCGTAGGGGTCGGAATCCGTAACCTCGGCAAAGCGATGGATGCGTTCTAGATTGATGCGCCCGCCGCCCGCCTCGAAATGTTCGTAGGACCGCAGGGCCATACCCATCGCCTCGGCGACCTCGGCGGTCTTCATGCGGCGATGGGCGCGGATCAGACGCAGGGCCGAAGACAGGGTCTCGCTCTGCGACTGACGTTCGGCGGGATCCATCGTCCGGACTCTTCCACATCCATGAGGCCGCCGGACTCATCCTTCCGTACCCCTGCTGGTTGAAAAATGGGGCAATCGCGCTTCAAATGAAAGTCGTGAAAGCCACGGGGGCGAAAGTCTTGCGCGCGTGCGCAAGAAACCTGCGCGCACCTTGCGAGAACTTGAAGAGTGTTAATGGATACACGATCACCCGCCGACCATGGGTCGCCGGACAGGTTCCGAGCCGGAGCGGCGTGGCCGGACCGGGGCCCGTGAAGGCGCGCGATCCCTATCATCTTGCGGTGGCCGCCCTGACGGATTTCGCATCCGAAGGCCGGTTCGGCTGGGGCCGGCCGCTCGTCGCCACCGCCCTGGCGACCGAACTGGGCCTCAGCCCCACGCCGGTCCGCGAAGCCCTCGCCCGACTTTCCGGCGAGGGCGTGCTGGAGCACCGACCCGGCCACGGCTATTTCGCGCCGAGCCCGACGGCGTCGGACATCGCCGATCTCTATGAACTGCACTGGCGGCTGGCCGGATGGGCCATCGAGCGGATTCCGCCGGGCGCGCGGCCGCCACGCCTTGAGGCGTCGCCTCGCCCCCGGATCGAGGCCTTCTACGACAACCTGCTGGCCTGGGCGGGCAATGATGTGCTCGACCGGGTCTACCGCCGCACGGCGCTTCAGCTGCGTCCGGTCCGACGGGTCGAACGCCTTGTCGATCCGATCGCCGACGAAGCGGTCGCGCACCAGGAGGAACTCTTTCTCGAAGGCCGGATGAGCGATCTCAGGCCGGCGATCGACGCCTACCATCGGAACCGGATCGCGGCCGCCCAGTCCGTGTTTTCAGTCATGCGGCGGTCGGCGGAAAGTATAGAACGAATATAGTTTGAAAATAGAACCTGGCGGGCGCGGACTGGCGCGACGGGGCGATGGGCCCCGTTGACAGGAGGTTACGTCATGAAGACCGCGACCACGCCGCACCTGATCGGTCTGGGCTCCGCCCGGACCGCCACCCGTGCGGACGCCACCGAAGGCGACATGGAGCAGATTCCGGTGCGACTCTATGAGAGCGCCGGCGTTCGCGCCGATCTCGTCCGGCTCGGCTCGGCCGAACAGGCCACCCGCGCCGATTCCACCACCGGGGATTTCGAACAGATCCCGGTGCGGCTCTGGCAGCAGGGCTGACGGCGGGGGCGCCGGCTTCGCGCCGGCGCCCCTCGTCTGTCCGACCGCTTCGGCGATGACCCTGTATCTCCGACCTGACGTCCACGCCGTCGCCATCGGCGAGGATCTCGCCCTGCTCGACCTCGCGCGGGACGCCTATCTTTGCCTGCCCGACGGCGCCGCCGCCCTGGAGCCCTGCGCCCGGGACTCGCTACGGCAGGGGGCCGTGGCCGACGCCCTGCAGGCCGGGGGCCTGCTGGGTCCGGAGCCGCCGGCCCCGCGGCCGGCCCCGCCGCCACTTCCGACGCGGACCCTCATTCATCAGCCCCTGTCCTGCGCCGTATCGGCCCGAGGTCTCGCCGCGGCGCTCGCCGTGCCGGCGGACATCCGTTGCGCCCGCCGGGGCGAGGGGCTGGTCGCCTGGCTGGCGCTCGCCGAGGCCCGCCGTCCCCTGTCGCGCGATGCGGAGGCGGTAGAGGCGGCGGCGCGGCAGTTCTGGACGATCGGCGCCTGGTTGCCGGTCGAGGGCGAATGTCTCGTGCGCTCCGCCATGCTGGTCGCCTTCCTGCGCCGCATGGGACTCGCGGCGGACTGGGTGTTCGGGGTCCGGCTCTGGCCCTTCGCCGCCCATTGCTGGGTGCAGCTCGACGACGTCTGTCTCAACGACGACGTCGAGCGGCTGTGGCCCTATACGCCGCTGTACCGCCGATGACGGGCCCGGGACCCGCAGACCATGGCTATCTGATCCTTGACCAGCGGGATCTCGGCGAGGCGTCCCGCGCGCCGGTCGAGGCCGCGATCGCGGACCTGGTGCGCAAGGGGTGGCGCGCCTCGCACGCGGTCGAGGACCTGCAAGTCCTGCTCGGTCCGCGCGCGCGTCTCAGGGTCCGCCAGGTCGGCCGCCGTCATGTCCTGATCGGCGACTGGCGTGGGCCCAGGCCGCTGTCGACCCTTGTGGCCGTCAACAGTCGACCGGCGGACCTTGCCCGGGCGGTCGTCGGCGCCGGCTGGGGGCGCTACATCCTCGCCTGGCGCGACGACGAGGGCCGTCTCGCTCTGCTGCGCGATCCCACCGGCGCTGTCGACTGCGTCTGGTGGCGCCACGGCGGGGCCGTGCTGGCGGTCGCGGAGCCGCCGCGCGAGCTCGATCCGCTCCTGCCCGCGGACCTGGCCATCGAATGGACCGTGCTGCGCGAGATCGCCGAGGCCCCCGAGCTGCTCGGCGACCGCCTGGCGCTGACGGGGCTGACCGCGGTCAATCCCGGGACGCTCGCCCTGATCGCCGGGGACCAGGCGTCCATACCGGTGTGGCGGCCCTCGACCTTCTGCCGGGCGGGCGCCGGGTGGGACGAAAGCCTCGCCGGCCTGGCCGGGGTGGTGGATGAAACGGTCGCCGACCTGGTCGATCCGCACCGCCGGGTCGTCGCCGAACTCTCCGGCGGACTGGATTCGGCCATCGTCGCCGGCAGTCTGGCCGCGACCGGCCGGGCCGGGCAGGCCCGGTTCCTCAACTTCCATGGCGACTGGCGCGAAGGCGACGAGCGGCCCTGGGCCGAGGCCGTCGCCCACAGGCTGAAGCTCGACCTCGCCACGGTCCGCAAGCCGGTCGAGGCCATCACCCTGCGTCAGCTGCGCCCCCTGGGCGAGAGCGTGCGTCCGGCGCTCCAAGGCGTCGATGTCACCTATGACGGCGAGGTCGCCGCGCGCATGCGCAGGGGCCGGGCCACGGCCCTGCTGACCGGGCAGGGCGGGGACGCTGTCTTCTTCCAGGCGCCCGATCCCGCGGTGGCGGCCGACCGCTTCCGGCGCGAAGGGCCGGCCGGCCTCTCGCCGGCCTTCCTCGCCGCCGTGGGGCGCTGGACCCGTCATTCGGCCTGGACGGTGCTCGGTTGCGCCCTGGGACTGCGCGCCACCGGACCCCGGCCCGCGTCCGGGCGGCGGCATCCGTGGCTGGAAGACATCGAGGATCTGCCGCCGGCCAAGACCGGACAGCTGCGCCAGTTCGTCAACGCCCAGCTGTTCTGGGGCGACTGCCTTCGCGCCCGCGCCGGGGATCTGCTTCATCCCCTGCTGAGCCAGCCGGTGGTCGAGCATTGCCTCGCCATTCCCGCCGACCGGCTGATCGCGGGCGTGCGCGATCGCGGTCTGGCGCGCCGGGCCTTCGCCGATCGCTTGCCGCCGATGCTGATCGAACGCCGCAACAAGGGCGATCTCAGCTGCTTCTACGGCCATGTCACCCGGGCCAGTCTCGCGACCCTGAGGCCGCTGCTGCTCAACGGGCTTCAGGTCGACCAGGGGCTATTGGACGGCAAGGCCCTGGAGCGGGACCTGGCAGAGGATCGCCTGATTGTCGGGCCGGGCTACAACCGGTTGCTGGTCGGCGCCGTCCTGGAGGTCTGGGCGCAGCACTGGGAGGGGCGGATCGCCGATGTTCGCCGGACCCAGATAGCGGTCCAGCCAGGCGAGGATTCGGGCGTGGAGGTCGCGCAGGTTGGCCGGGCTGACGAAAACATGGCCTTCGCCCGCATAGGTCACGAGATCGGCCTCGCGTCCCAGCCGGTAAAGCGCCCCGAACAGGACATCGCCGCCGGCCGGGTCGAGGTCGCCCTCGATCAGCAGGACGGGGGTGCGGATCCGGTCGGCGAAATAGACCGGACTGTTGTCGACATAGGCCTCGGGTCGCGCCGGTAGACTGGCGCCGATCGCGCCCTGACCGCTCTCGGCCCAGCCCGCGAGGGCGTTGATCGGCACCCCGTCGTCGGGGGAGACCAGGAAATGCGGCGTCAAAGCATAGACCCGAGAGAGGTCGGCGTATCCGGCCGAGGCGATCACGGCGCGGAAGCGCTCGCTTTGCGCCGCGGCCAGCAGGGCGGCGTGTCCGCCATAGCTGTGTCCGACCAAGGCCACGCGGGCGGGGTCGACCGCCGCCTGTCGCGCCGCCTGGTCGACGATGGCGTCGATCCGTGCGGCCAGATCGTCGAGGCCCGTCCCGCCGGCGGCGGGGCGCGGTAGGGAGGGCACAAGCACGGCGTAGCCGTGGGCGGCCAGGACGGCGGGATTGATGTGCCGCCGCTCCCCGCCTGGCCGAAGCCAGAAGGGCGAAACGGGGTAGGCGGCGCCGGGGTAGAGGACCACCGCCACGGGGGCCCTCCCGCCGTCGGGGTCTGGCGGCGGAAGCAGCAGCCAGCTGGTCAGGACCTGGCCCCCCGGCCCGGGGTGGGTGACGGCTTCGATCCGACCCCAGGCCAGCGGGTCGAGCGCGAGGTTGAGCGCGGCGAGCGGATGGTCGCCGTTCGGATCGCGCCGCAGCAGGCGGGTCGATCCCGTCGCCGAAAGGCTCTGCACGACCACGAACCGCGCGTCCGGGCTGGCGGCGACGAGGGTCTCGTCCGGGCCCAGGGGCGGCAGGCAGGCACCGGATCGCGACGCGCCGAGGCGGGTGAGGCATCCGGCCCGAAGCAGAACGCCCGGCGCCGGGCCGACCGCGGTCGGGTTGGTTCGCGCCCGACCGCCGCCGTCGGCGGCGCGCTCGGCGCTCTGCAGTCGCCCGCGGAGGCCCGGAGCGTCGGCGGACGCATCGAGCCGGTAAAGGCCGTCGCTGCGTTCGATCCAGGCGTGATCGCCAGCCTGCAGCAGGCGTTCCGACGGCTCGTGGACCGGGACGGTCAAGGGGATCGGCGCGGCGCGACGCCATGCCCGGGCGTCGTCTGACGTCCGGACCTGGACGAGGGGCGCTTCGCCGTCCCAGCCCGCCCGCACGAAGGGCATGCCGTCGGCCTGTTCGCCGACCCAGGGGCGGGCGTCGCCGAGCGGCACGGACCGGGCCGGGTCGGCGCGGGAGACGCGCCAGAAGCGGCCGTCGCCCCATGACCCGCCGGGCGTCCGGCCGAAGACCAGCACGGACCGCCCGTCCGGCGACCAGCTCAGCAGATGCGACAGGAAATCCTGATCGGGCAGGGGCTCGTCCACTTGCCGGCTTTCAATGTCGACCATCAACAGCCGCCTGCGTCGCGCCGGCGTCCCGACCCGCACCGGGGCGTCGCCGCTCGCCTGCAGGTCTTCGGCGTCGGCCAGCATGACAATCGCCGCGCCATTCGGGGACAGTTCGAAGTCGAACAGCGCCCCGGTGGCGAGCTCGGTCTGGGCGCCCGTGACGAGATCGAGGCGGAGCAGGCGCGCCGGCGCGGCAGGTTCGCGGTCGCTGCGATGCGCGCCGCTGGGAATCGAGACCGCGGAGGGCGCGTGACCCGACTCGAACCGGCGCCACAGCGCCGCCTTGCGCACCTGGGTCTGGCCGCCGAGACGGAACACCAGCGGAAGATCGTCGGGCGCCCGCGCGATCACGACCACCTCCGTCGCCGAGCGCCAGGCGACCGTGCGGCCGAGGCCCGTGTACTCCGGGGTCAGGGCGAACCACCGGGTCTCGCCGGTCGCCAGGGTCAGCACCCCGAGGCGCCAGCTCGTTTCGGTCAGCCGGAAGACCAGCATCCGTTCGCCATCGGGGGAGAAGGGCCCGGAGACATAGCCGGTCGCGTGGCCAGGGTCGGAAATGACCTGCGGCGGCGCGCCGGATGTCGTGTCGTGTATCTCCAGACCGCTCAGCAGATGGGTGGTCATCAGCCCGAAGCGGTAGCTGGCCGCCGACGACCAGGCGGCGCGGCGTTCGACGACGATCCAGCGGCCCCCAGGGCCGATCCGGACCTGGCCGAGACTTTCCTGACCCAGCACGGCCTCGATGGTGACCGGCCGCGGCGTCTCGCCCACGGCCGGGCTGGCCGCCGTCCCGAGGACGGCGGCCAGCAGCAGACAGACCGGACGCATCACCAGGTCCGGGTCAGCTGCACGGCGATGAACCGGCCGATGACGCTGGTGTTGGCCGCGTCGTAACCGATGCCTTCGGGCGCGTCGTAGAAGGGCGGATCGCGATCGAACAGGTTCTGCACCGTCAGGGCGACCGCAGACCCCTGGAAGGGGCCGGTCTCCGGCGCATAGCGGATCTGGGCGTCTGCCGTGGTCCAGGAGCCGATGCGCGACCCGGCGAGGTCGCGATAGGAATCGACATAGTGCAGCGAGGCCGAGGCGCTCCAGGGACCTCGCGCCCAGCCCAGGGAGCCGCGGCCCCGCAGACCGACCGGATAGTTGGGGCGGTCGCGCAGCGACTGGGGCGAGGCGTCCGGGGTCGTCCAGCTGTCGAACCGGGCCAGATACGACAGCGTCAGTCCGAGGTCGAAGGCATCGGGACCGAAATCGAAGGCGTAGCGGGCGTTTGCGTCGATCCCCTCCACCTCGACACGGGCGGCGTTGACGTAGCGGGCGTCGACGATCGCCCCGTAGGACGTGGCCGGGTAGGCGTCGCGAAAATTGGTGGTCGGCAGGTCGAGAACGGCCTGGACGGCGGCCCGGTCATCCGCGTTGTTGAGCGGATCGACGATGCGGACAAAGGCCGACAGGGCGGGATCGGACAGGGCCGTCAGGATGTTCTCGAAGGTCGGCTGGCCGATCCGGTTGTCGAACTCCGTGCGAAACCAGTTGAAGCCGAGCTTGAGCCCGGGAAGGGTCTGTGGCGCATAGTCGGCGCCCACCGTCCAGGTGTCGGCCTCTTCCGGCTTGAGGTCGGGATTGCCGCCGTACAGGATCATCGAAAGGACCTGCTGGGCGCCGCGCGGAAGGAAGGTCGGGCTCTGTCGCGCGGCGTCGTTCAGCTCGCGCAGCGCCGGAGCGCGGAAAGAGGCGCCGTAGTTGCCCCGCACGACGAGTTCCGTCGTGGGCTCCCAGACGAGTCCGATCTTCGGACTGGTGGTTTCGCCGATGTCCTCATAATTTTCGAACCGGGCCGCCAGCGACAGCTCGAGCCGCTCGAAGCCGGGACGGCGGTTGTCGGGGCCGAACAACGGCACGCGCAGTTCGCCGAAGACGGCCGAGACCTGGCGGCTGGTGTCGGTCGCCACGCCCGTCGTCGGCGTAAGGCCGCTGCTGAAGCTGTCGTTGCGCCGCCAGAAGGTCTCCTCCCGGAACGCGAGGCCGGCGGCGAGCCGGATATCGCCGCCGGGCAGGGCGAACAGCGGACCGTCGAGCTGCAGGTTGGCCGAACTGACCCCGGTTTCCGCCTGGCTGTGCGTCCAGCCGGAACTGATGAAGGCCAGGACGGCGAGCGAACTGACGCCGCCGCCGCCGAACGGGTTGAAGAAGCCGTCGCGCGCGGCGCTGTAGGGCGTCGCGGGATTGTCGGCGATTGCGCCCAGGGCTTCGCGCAGGAAGGTCGAGTTCAGGGCGCCGAAGGTCTCGTTGTCGGTCCGTTCGGAGGCATGGGCGACATAGGCGTCCAGGGTCCAATCGCCGGACAGGTCGATCCGGGCGCCGACAGAGGCGCCGAAGCTCTCGGCCTCGCCGCGGATGCCGGGATTGGGCAGGTCGTTCTCGAACGAATAGGCGATGGTGTGGGAGGCGGTCCCGGTGGGGGAGGCGAAATACGGATGGCCGCCGTTGACGGTGAGCAGGGTGGCCGTCGGCGCCGAGACGGTCTCGTAGCGACGCTGGCCGTAGCGCGCGTCGGCGCTGAGTTCGAGGCGCGATCCCAGGTCCTGGCGCAGCGCCGTGAACAGGCTGTGGCGCGTCTGGCGCGGCAGGACGTTCATCCCGCGCCGGTGGTTGCTGAGGTTGGTCTGGCCGGCGAGGAAGTCGCCAGGGTCCAGATCCGTGCCGTCCTGGCCGAGCGGAATGGCGTGGGTCGAGACATAGCCGCCCGCCACCGGGTCGAAGACCACCAGATTGCCGGGCGCGGCGTAGTTGAGCCGGCGGTCCGATCCTCCGCGCCAGCGCAGGTCCGCGTCGCCCGCAAGCCGCCGGGCCGAGACCGGCAAGGCCCCGCGGTCGTAAAATTCATAGGTCCCCATCAGACTGCCGGAAGACCAACGCCGGCCGAGGGTCTGACCGAGCTGGACTTCGTCGCTGGCCCCGTCGGCGGTCGCGCCGAGCCGCAGACGGGTTTCCGCCCCGTCGTAGTCGTCGCGCAGGATGATGTTGACGACGCCGCCCACCGCGTCGGCGCCATACAGGGCCGAGGCCCCGTCGAGCAGGACGTCGATACGGGCGATGGCGCTCGTGGGAATTGTGGAGACGTCGGCGAAGTCCCCCATGGCGCCGGTTCCGGCCATGCGCCGGCCATTGAGCAGCACCAGGGTCGCGTCGCTGCCAAGACCGCGCAGATTGACGCCGGAGGCGAAACTGCCGTTGGTCGCGGTGCGGTCCGCGCCGTTCTGCAGCGCGCCTTCATTGGCCGTGCCCCCGAAATTCTGCGGCAGGGCGGCGAGGGCCTGGGCGACGGTGGCGTGGCCGGCCCGATCGATGTCGTCCCGGCTGATCATCACCACGGGCGAGGGTCCGTCAGCCACGCCGCGGATCAGGCTGCCCGTCACCACGACGTCGTCCAGCTCGGCCGGTTCCTCCGGAATCGCCGCCCGGGCGGCGGGATCGTAGAGGACGAAGACGTTGGGGCGCGAACGCCGGTGGGCGAGACCGGTCTCGCGCAACAGGGCCGCCAGGGCGCCGTCCGGGGCGTGTTCGCCGCTCAGCCCAGGTGATCGTCGACCCGCGACAAGGGCGGCGGGATACAGGATCTGTACGCCGCTCTGGCGGGCGAAAGCGGTCAGGGCCGCGTCGAGCGGTCCGGCCGCGATCTCATAGCGCCGCACCGGTTCGGCGGTCTGCGCCATGACCGGCGACGCCGAAGCCAGCATCAGCGCCGAGAGCGCCGTTGAACCCAATCCTCTGTGCATCATGTCCCCCTCTGGTTACCCGCGAAAGCGCGGGCCGGGGAAGAGACGCTGTGACGGTCGGGCGACCCTAAGTCGGTGGGCGGATTATTTTGGCGGGGACGAACCCGACAGGATCACCGTGCCGTCCGCCCGACGTTCGGCGGCGACCGGATAGAGATCCTCGAGAGCGGCGACGAAGCCGTCGACATCGCCGGCGTCGAAGGCGCCACTAACCGCTATGTCGGCGATATTCGGCGCCTGGAGCTCCACCTTGCGCGCGCTGTACCGGTTGACCTCCGCCACGGCCGTCCGGATGGGCATGCCTTCGAAGACGAGCCGGCCGGTGGTCCAGCTGGTCGCGCGCGCGGCGTCGACCGGCGTGACCTCGGGACGGCCGACGGTGGTGACGACCTGTTCGCCGGGCTTCAGGGTCCAGTCGCCGCGGGGCGCGCGCTGATCGCCGACCTTGACGCGTCCCTCGACCAGGACCACGCGGGCGCCGTCGCCGACCCGCCGCACCTCGAAGCGGGTGCCGATCGCCGTGACCCGGGTGTCGCCCGCCGCGACGACGAAGGGACGGTTCGGGTCTCCCTTGACGTCAAACAGGGCCTGCCCCCGCACCAGGATGACCGACCGCAGACCGGAGTCCAGCCGGACCTGGACGCGGGTGTCCGTGTCCAGGGTCAGCCGTGACCCGTCTTCAAGCTGGATGGTCCGCAATTCGCCGACCTCCGTCGCATAGGCGAGCGGACGGTTGACCATCCACATCCCCGCCGCGGCCACGACGATGAGGGCGGCGGCGAGACCGGCGAAGGGTTTGAGCAGGCCCGAGGCGGAGACCCGCGCCCGCGCGGGACGCGTCCGGCCCAGGGCCTCGGTCGTCAGCGCGGCGATGTCGGCGTCGCCGGCAAGCTCGCGGCTCGACTCCCAGACGGAATCCACCCGCTCGTAAGCCTGGGCGTTGTCGGGGTCCCGCCGCCAGGCGCTGAACGCCTTGACGTCGTTCGTCGACACCCGGCGCTGGCTCAGCCGGGCGAACCAGGCGGCGGCTTCCCGCCGCCGGATGTCGAGGTCGTCGTCGACCGTCATCATACCCTGCCTAATCGTCCAGTCGCGCCACGCAGTGCTCAAGCGCCTTCGACATCCGCCATTCGACGGTCTTGACGTTGAGCCCGCGCGCGGCGGCGATCTCCGCATAGGTCATACCGCCAAAGCGGCTCAGGACGAAGACGTCCCGGTAAAGGGGCGGCATGGTCAGCACGATCTGCTTCAGGAGCAGCTGGTCCGCCTGGGACGCGGCCTCGGCGAGCGCCGGAGGTTCGGCCGCCGGGGATTGGCGCCTGGCGCGCCGGCTATCGTCCCTCACGAGATTCATGGCGATCCGTAGCAGGAAGGCTCGTGGGTGGCGGATGTCGCCGATACGGTAGGGCGCGGCGCGCAGATAGGTGTCCTGCACCACATCGGCGGCGCGATCCGGATCGACGTGGGCCCTGAGACGGCCATCGAGCCAGCCCGCATAGCGGCGATAGAGGCTGTTCAGCCCCTCCGCCGCTTCCGGGTCCAGCTGCCTGGTGTCGGTCAACACGCCTCTCCGTCCGGGGGCAGAACCGGAATCCTCAGGCGCGAGGGCTCGGCGTCGACCATGCGCAGGCGTGCGCAGGATCGGACCGCCGCTGGCGACAGGCGCGCCGGGCGCGCGTCGTTGTGTTTGACTTCGCACAGGGGATTCCAGGCCCCTGCCGGCGCAAGCGCCGACGCCCCACCATGAATCAAACGGAATCGCGACGCAAGGCGGAGGGGTCGGGCGTTGGAATCCTCTGCGAAAACGAGGCCCGCTACTTCAGCGCGCAGCGCCGCCTCCGCCTTGGGGCGAACCCCGGCTCCGGCTGCGCGCCTGTCTCACGGCGCCCGACCCGACGCCTATAGGAGCCGCACCGCCCCGGTTCAACCCGCCGGGCGGAGCAGCCCGCCGCAATAATTCTGCGGCCCGCCCGCAAAACATCGACGTTGCCGAGGTCGGGCGGCCGCGGCTACGCAAGGAGGCCTGACAACCTGCGGTGTGAGTATGGACGCGCTGTCAACCGAATCCGATCCGGCGAAGCCCGAGGTCTCCCTCAGTCCCAGGGAACAGGAATGTCTGCACTGGACGAGCCTGGGAAAGAGTTCCGCCGACATCGGGACGATTCTCTCGCTGTCGCCGCGCACGGTCGACAGCTACCTCGAAAAGGCCTGCGCCAAATTCCGCGTCCGGACCCGCATCGAGGCGGTGGCCGTCGCGGTTCGGCAAGGGATCATCGACCCCGGTTAGGGGAGGGGGCGGGCCAGGAACTTCTGTGAGGAAGCCCGGCGTTTCGCCACCGATCGCTGCCGACGCTCGCGCGTCCCCTGGCTCTCAATCGGCGCCTATCGTTCCCGGAGCCCGCCGACCCTCATTCTAGACGGTTCAAACGTCTTTCGGCGAGAGGAGAAGGGTTGACCGTCGTTCGACACTGATACGACGACCGGGTTGTCTGGCGGCAACGCGTCGCGGCTTGGCCTTGAGAGGCTTCTAGCCACATCAATGCGGATCTCATCGATGCTGTCGTGGTCCAGATGCATCGGCCGGCAGAACTTCCCCGGCCAGGCTATCCGATCTGACTACGGCGGTACTCTGCCAGGCGGTGCTCGTGACGATCAAAATGGTCGGGACGCCGTTCAATCCAGACGCCTTCCGCAGTTGCAAGCTCAAGGTCGTCGCCCTGCAGGCGCAGTTCGCCCGTCACGGTCCAGCGCCGTCCTTCGTTTGACTGGATGCGAACCTTCAGTTCCAGCGGAGTCTCGACAGGGACCGGGGCCTTATAGCTTATCGTAAGGGTGGCGGTGACTGTGCGGCGACCGGTATGGGTCAGAAAACGGCCCATAACATCGTCGAACGCCGCGGCCGTCCAACCTCCGTGCGCCACTTGGGGCCCGCCCTCAAAAGTCTCCGGACACCTGAGACTGACCAGCGCCTCCGTTGGGCCCAAGGCGACAATCTCGTCGGCGCCGAATCGGCACAGCGATCCACGCGCGTCGCAGGCCCTGCAAAGGGCGACCCGGTTCAGCATCCATTGGTCTCCAGCACCCCGAGAACCGACACAGTATGGAGACCTTGCTCTTCGCGCCAGCACACAGAAGCAGCATACGCGAACAAGCCTCCGCGAACGGCTAGGCCGATTTCGGTCCGCAGACACAACGATTTCCGGTAGTGTTTGAAGGGCGTCGCCTGCTAATCAGAGCAACGCTTGCGGCGGCGCCGCATGGATTGACAGGGTGCGCATGGCGCGATCAGCAGCAGGAAAAGCCCCGCGTATTGGTGCCGGGGGCGTCGCGAGCGCGGACACGGTGACGTCGGGTGAGGCGACCGAGAAGATTGTGATCGTCAAGCCGGCGGCCAATGCGATCCGCATCCTCAAATACCTGGTCGAAGCGGGTGGGCCGACCCGGTCGGTGACCATTTCACGAAGCCTGGGTCTCAACGCGAGCACCTGCTTCAACATACTGCGCACCCTGGTGCTGGAAGACGTGGTCGAGTTCGATCCGGTCGGTAAGACCTATTCGGTCGGGATGGGCCTGACGACGCTGGTCGGAAACCTGCTCACGGAAGGGCAGCGGGTCGCGGCAGCGACACCACAAATGCGAGACATCGCGGCACGATTTAACATCACGGTGACCCTGTGGAAGCGGCTGGGGTCGGACAAAATCGTCCTGGTCAAGAGTGTGCCGAGCCCTGCCAATGTCCGCATCGAAATGGCGGAGGGCCAACGGCTACCGATCCTGATGGCCGCGACCGGACGGGTGATGGCGCCCCATCTGGGATGGTCTCGCAAGGAGTTGAAGGCGGCGTTCAAGGCTCTACGCTGGCAGACGCCACTGTCTTTCGAAGACTATTGGGAACAGGTCGAGGCCGCTGAACGGCGCGGCTGGGCCAGTGATCAGGGCTATTTCACCAAGGGCGTACAAACGATCGCAGCTCCGGTCTTCGATCGCGCCGGGGAGGTGGCCTTCACTGTCGTCGGCGTCATGCTGTTGGGTCAGTATGAGGACAGTGCGCTCGAAGCAATCGGAGCCGCCCTTCGAGACGCGAGCGAACGGCTGACGTCCGCTTTGACCTGAGCTACCTTGTAGCTACCGGCCGGTCAGCCCTCCGTGGTCTTTCCAGTCTATTGGCGGGGTCTCTTCAGGTGCGAAATCCAGTTCGACATCAACACCGTTGGGATCCTGCAGGAACATCTGCCATTGACTGAACGGGCGTGGCGTTCGGATGACGCGGTAAGTTAGCCCGGCCCGGACAATATCGGCCGCAACCGCCTGGAAGTCGTGGGCGAAGAAGGCCATGTGATCCAGCGCGCCACGTCTTGGCTCGGGCATCGTCTTCGTCTCGACCAGATGAAGAACGGGGTGCACCCCAATATAGAGCCAGGCGCCGCCGACGCCGAAATCGGGGCGCGGTCCGACCGTGAGCCCCAACATCCCGTAGAAGGCGACGGTATCGTCCAGCCTGTCCGTCACGACTGTGAAGTGGTCCATTCGGCGGATCATGGTGTCGCACCGAAGGTCAGAGGGGGAAGGGGCATTTTCATGTCGCAGGCCTTGGCGATGGACGAGCGTGTTATTCTTGATATAGAACTATATTCTGAAAGGCGAGGCTGTTTGGGGCCGAACGCCTGTGGGGTCGGCTCCAGTTCCGCCCCGGACGAGGAGGATTGCCCATGAACGTCGATGACATGATCCTGGTGAGTGTGGACGACCACGTGATCGAGCCTCCTGGGGCTTTCACTCCCCACTGGCCCAAGCATCTCAAGGGCCGGGAACCTCATATCGAGCAGCGCGACGGTCGCGACGTATGGATGTTCGAGGAAAAGGCCGCGGGCTACATGGGCCTGAACTCCGTCGTCGGTCGCCCGAAGGAAGAGTACGGCATGGAGCCGCTCAACTACGAGCAGATGCGACGCGGGACCTGGGACATCAAGGCGCGCGTCGAGGATATGGATGCCAATGGCATCCTGGGTTCAATCTGTTTTCCAACCTTTCCGGGCTTCGCGGGCGCCCGGTTCCAAACCGTCTCAAGGCAGGACCCCGAGGTCGCCCTGGCTGCAATCCGGGCGTACAACGACTGGCATGTCCACGACTGGGCCGGCGCAGCGCCGGGCCGGTTTATCCCTCTGATGCTCACGCCGTTCTGGGACATGCAGGCCGCGGTGGCGGAGGTGGAGCGGATGGCCCGGCTGGGCGTTCACGCCCTCTCCTTCTCCGACAATCCGGCTTTGTCGGGTTGGCCCTCGATCCACGACTCGTACTGGGATCCACTATGGAAGGTCTGTGCTGACAACCAGGTTGTCATCTGTTGCCACATCGGCACCGGCGCTTCGGCCCAACATGCCTCGGATTTGTCACCGATCGACGCCTGGATCACTTCGATGCCGATCTCGATCGCCAACTCGGCGGCCGACTGGATCTGGGGTCCGATGTGGAAGAAATTCCCCACACTGAAGATGGCTCTCTCGGAGGGCGGCATCGGCTGGATTCCGTACCTGCTCGAACGCGCCGATTTTACGCACGGCCACCACAGCGCCTGGACCAACTCGAACTTCGGGCCGGGAAAGATGCCGAGCGACATCTACAAGAAGCACATCATCAGTTGCTTCATCGAGGACAAGTTCGGTTTGGCCAATCTCGACTACATCGGCGAGGACATGGTCATGTACGAATGCGACTATCCGCACTCTGACTCGGTCTGGCCGAATTCGGCCGAAAAGTTGTGGGGCGACGTGAAGCATCTTTCACGCGAGACGATCGACAAGATCACCCACGTCAATGCGATGCGCGAGTTCTCCTATGACCCGTTTTCGGTGCTCAAGAAGGAAGACTGCACCGTGGGCGCGCTGAAGGCGGCGGCGGCGGCCGTGCCGGTGCACACCGATCCGCTGCTGAACCTGGGCGGCGCGGCCCCCACGCGCGAGGCCGGCAAGCCGGTTACCTCAGGCGACATCAACAAGATGTTCGAGAACGCCTCGGCGGAATCGACCGTATCGGGCCGCCGCTAGACCGCACCTGAAACTTGAAGCGCCCGCAGGATCAGGCCTCTGCGGGCGTTTTCATGTCCGCTTGTTTCCGATCCAGCGCCCGGCGCGGCCGAGCAGGCGAACTGCGTTGCCATGTAACCGCATGCCGATATCCATCGGGGCCTTGCCGGCGCAGGCGCGGGCGTAGGAGCCCTCCAGGATCAGGGCCAGCTTGTAGCAGGCGAAGACCCGGTACCAGTTCAGGTTCGACAGGTCCGCGCCGGTCAGCCGGCCATAAACTTCGACCAGCTCCTCGGCCTCGGGGAAGCCTTCCCATGGCTGGACGACGATGGTCGTTTGGCTCATGTCGCCTCCTGGGCCAGGCCAGGTTGCCAACAGCCAACCGAGATCGACGAGCGGATCGCCGATGGTCGACAGTTCCCAGTCGATGACGGCCTCAAGCTCCGGGGCATCCTGACGGAACAGCACGTTCTTGAGGTGAAAATCCCCATGCATCAGGCCGGGACGAAAGGTCGCCGGGCGGTGCAGTTCCAGCCAGTCGCCGATCGCATGGACATCGGGCAGACCCTCGACGCCGGGCCAGCCCTCGAACTCGCCATAGCTGTCGAGTTGTTTCATCCAGCGGCGCGCCTGACGTTCGAGGAAGCCGTCGGGCTTGCCGAAATCGCCCAGGCCGACGGCTTCGTAGTCGATCAGGGCGATGCGGGAGAGGCCCTCGATCACCGACTGTCCCATGGCGTGACGGGCAGCGGGTGATCCGGCATGCAGCGGCGGCATGTCGACCGCCGCGTTAAAGCCGTCAAGCGGCTCCATCAAATAGAAGGCCGCGCCGATCACGGAGGCATCGCCGCAGGCGGCGATGAGCCCTGCATGAGGCACGTCCGAATCCTTCAGCGCCTTCAGTACCCGGGCCTCACGCCGCATGGTGTCGCTGCCGTCGTGTCGCGGGTTCAGCGGCGGACGGCGCAGGACATACTCGCGACCGCTTCGCTTGAAGCGCAGCAGCACGTTCTGTGAGCCCCCTGTCAACTGCACGACATCGATGATTGGGCCTGAACCCAGGTCCTGACCGTCCATCCAGTTCGCCAGGTCTTCGAGATCGACTAGTTCCAGCCCGTGTGGGCGATCAATGGTCACGCGACCGCCGCCTTCAGGCCAGCCTCGTCACCGGAGAGGCCGTATTTGGCTAGGGCGGCCGCGCGTCGTGCAGGGACATGATAATCGGGAAAGAGCCCTTGTGAGTGCGATCGGCCGCGCAGCAGCTGCTTGGCCAAGGTCACTTTGTGAATATCGGTGGGACCGTCGGCGAGGCCGACCTGGAATGAGTCCAGCACCATCGAGGCCAGCGGCGTCTCGTTCGACAAACCCAAGCATCCGTGGACGTAGACGGCGCGCGCGGCGATGTCGTGCAAGACCTTGGGCATGGCCGCCTTCACAGCCGAGATGTCGCCGCGGACCTTGTTGTAGTCCTTCTCCCGATCGATCTTCCAGGCGGTGCGCAGGACCAGCAGGCGGAACTGCTCCAGCTCGATCCAGCTGTCGGCGATCTTCTCCTGAACCATCTGCTTGTTGGCGAGTGGCTCGTTGCGGGTGACGCGCGACAGGGCGCGGTCGCAGAGCATATCGAAGGCCTGGCGCGCCTTGCCGATGGTGCGCATGGCATGGTGGATACGTCCGCCCCAGAGCCGCACCTGAGCCACGACGAAGCCGTCGCCCTGGCCGCCCAGCATGTGATCCAGAGGCACGGCAACGTCGGTGAAGCGCAGATAGGCGTGACCCGGGTCGCGATCGCCGTAGCCGACGTTGCGAACGATCTCGAGGCCAGGCGTGCCCTTGGGAACGATGAAGACCGAAAGCCGACGATGTGGTGGCGCGTCTGGATCGGTCACGGCCATTACCAGGAAGAAGCTGGCATAACGGGCGTTGGTGGCGAACCATTTTTCGCCGTTAAGCACCCACCGGTCGCCTTCCAGCACGGCGCGAGCGGAAAAGGTCGTGGGGTCCGCGCCGCCCTGAGGCTCCGTCATCGAGAAGCAGGAGACGATGTCGTTGGCCAGCAGGGGCTTCAGGTACTGCGCCTTCTGGGCCTCAGTCCCATAGACGGCGAGGATCTCGGCATTTCCCGAGTCCGGGGCCTGACACCCAAACACGGTCGGGGCGAAGACCGAGCGGCCAAGAATCTCGTTCATCAGAGCCAGCTTGACCTGACCGTAGCCGGGGCCGCCGAGTTCGGGGCCGAGGTGGCAGGCCCAGAGGCCGCGATCCTTGACCTGCTGTTGCAGCGGCCGGATGAACTGGCGATTCAGGGGGTGATCGACGTCGAAAGGGCTTTGCAGCAGCAGGTCCAACGGCTCCACCTCGTCGCGGACGAAGGCATCGATCCAGGCCAGTTGTTCGGCGAAATCGGGGTCGGTCTCGAATTCCCAGGCCATCGGCATTTCCGTTCGTTCTGATTGTCAGGACAGGGTTCGGCCGCCATCGACGACGATGGTCTCGCCGACGATGTAGGCGGCGAGCGGTGAGGCGAGAAACAGCGCCACGCCGGCGATTTCTTCCGGGCGCCCAAGGCGGTTCAGCGGGATGCCCTTGAGGCGTTCTTGCAGGCGGGTGGGGTCGGAGGTCGTGACTTCGGTCATCTTCGTAGCGATCAGGCCGGGGGCTATGCCATTGACGCGGATACTGCGACCGGCCCACGCGTCGCCGAGGGCGCGAGTCAGGTGGATGGCGCCGGCCTTCGACGCTGAATAGGCGGGGTTGCCGCGTGCGGCCCGGAGTCCACCGACCGAACTGATGATGATCAGGCTCCCGCCGTGGGCCTCGAGCGCCGGCGCCAGCTTCTGTGCGCATGCCATCAGGCTGTTCAGGTTGACCTCGACAACTTGCCGAAACGCCTCGATCTCGAATTCTTGGCGACGGTACAGGACCGCGCCTTGGGACAGGATCACCACGTCCAGGACGTTGAAGGGCGGGACCCAGGCCTCAACCGCGCCGGGGACGGCTGCATCAAGGCTCGAAAAGGCGAAAGGCTCGAGCGCCTTGGCGCCGTCGCCATAGGCAGTCTTGGTCGCGCGGGTGCCTGTGACGGCGACTTCGGCGCCCCGCGCTGCAAACATCTGGGCGCAGGCCAGACCAATGCCGCTCGATCCGCCGACGACGAGGACGTTCCGGCCGGTGAAGTCGAGGTCCAAGGGGGGTGACCTAAAGCAAAAGAATGAAACAGTTGTTTTATTTGTCACGCTCGGGTTAGACCGTCAATCCATGAAAGCCGATATCGCCCGAAGTGCGATCAAGCGAGCCGCTCAGAGCCTGTTCGCCACGCGTGGCGTGGATGCGGTTTCAGTGCGCGATATCCTGACCGCAGCCGGCCAGCGCAACGGCGCCTCGCTGCACTATTACTTCGGATCCAAGGACGACCTCGTCACGCAACTGGTCATCGACGGCGCCCGTCTGATCGACGAGCGCCGCAATTCGATGCTGGACGCGCTGGAGGCCGATGGCGGTCCGACGACGCTTGAGCAGGTGATGGAGATTCTGATCCTGCCCTCGACAGCACTGGCTGAGGATCAGGAGGGGGAGGGTGACTATCTCCGTTTCATCAGCACGTTCAGCATGCAGAACCGCGCGGCCCTAGACGCTATCGTCGCGGATGGCTGGAACCGGGGCTACCAGCGCTGCCTCAATCATATTCGCCGCCTTTCTCCGGCGCCGCCCGAAGTGCTTGAGCGCCGGCTGGTGTTCCTCAGCATCGGGTTGCGCGCCATTCTGACGGCGCGGGAGGGAGCCGTTGCCGGGTCACCAGACCATCCTTTCTGGGGACCCGCGGCCACACTGGAGGCCCTGACGGCAACGCTCGTCAACATCGTCTCACCTTCGTAACTCCCGCATGATGTTCGGGCAGCAGAATTGCATTTCGATACAGGGCTGGCCCCGAGTTGTAGTAGAACTGCTGTCTGCTAACGTCGCCGGGCCGTGCGACGGTGTGCGTCGGACGAAATGTGAGCGTCGGGGAACCGGCTACTCAGGGAGACGCCCTTGCGCCTGGTGACTTTCGAAACCGACGGCCGTCGTCGCGCCGGGGCCTTCATCGATGGCGATTCGCGGATCGTCGACATGGGGGCCGCCTTTCGCCAGTTGCATGGCGAAGCAGCTTTGGAACTCGACGACATTCTGGCTCTTGTCGAGGCGGGCGACTCTGGCCTGGACAAGGCGATAGAGACGGTGAAGTCCGCACCCGACGCTGCGATATTCGACTACGCTGCGGTGACTCTCAAGGCGCCGATACAGCCGCCGCCCCAGATGCGTGACTGCAGCTGTTTCGAACTGCACCTACGCCAATGCTATGCCGCCGCGCGCGAGATGCGGGCCAAGGCCAAGGGTGTCGAAGTCCTGGCCGACACGGGGCCGTCAGACGCTGAGCAACGGATCCTGGACCTCTTCGCCAAACAGCCGATCTACTACAAGGCCAACCGGTTCTCGGTGATCGGGTCCGGCGAAACGGTAATGTGGCCAGCCTATTCGCGGATGATGGATTTCGAACTGGAGTACGGCGTCTACATCAAGAAGGCGGCCAAGGACGTGCCGGTCGAGAAGGCCCGCGACTACATCTTCGGCTACACGATCTACAACGATTTCAGCGCGCGGGACGCCCAGGCCGTCGAGATGATTGGCCAGCTCGGTCCCGCCAAGGGGAAGGATTTCGACACCGGCAATGCCATGGGACCCTGCATCGTCACGGCCGATGAGATGCCCAACCCCTATGACCTGACGATGATCGCGCGGGTCAACGGCGACGAGTGGGGCAGGGGCAACTCCAGCACGATGCGCTGGAAGTTCGAGGACCTGATCGCCTACATCTCGCGATCGGAAACCCTCTATCCCGGCGAGTTCCTGGGGTCCGGCACCATCGGCAACGGCTGTGGCCTCGAGGCCCAACGGTTTCTGAAGCCCGGCGACGAGGTCGAGCTGGAGGTCGAGGGGATCGGCGTCCTCAAGAACCGGATCGTAAAGGACGCCTAGATCAGGCCCGAATAGGCGCCGCCGTCCAGTTGCAGGTTCTGGCCGGTGATATAGCCGGCGCGGTCGGAACACAGGAAGGCGCAGGCGTCGCCGACCTCGGACGGCCGGCCGAACCGCCCGGCGGGAATCGACGAGACCATCTCGGCGCGGGCGTTGACCTCATCGATCTTGCGGACACGGGCCAACGACCGGGTCATCTGGGCCAGTCGATCCGTCTCGACCTTCTCGGGAAGTATGCAGTTGACCGTGACGCCGTCGCTAGCGACCTCTCCCGCCAAGGCCTTGCAGAAGGCGGTCAGGCCCGCGCGAGGTCCGGTGGACAGGGCCATCGGGAATTTCGGCGTCTTGACCATGGCCGAGGTGATCGCGACCACACGGCCGAAGCCTCGTTCGCGCATGCCTCCGATCATCGACTGGATCAGCAGGATCGGGGAGATCATCTTCGCGGCGACAATCTCGCTCCAGGCGGTTTCGGTCCAGTCCTCGAGACGACCGGGCTTTGGACCGCCGCTATTGCAGACCAGAATGTCGGGAGCGGGACAGGCGGCCAGAACCGTCGCACGCCCCTCGGCGGTATCGACGTCGGCGAGGACGGTATGGGGGCGTCGTCCGGTCAGAGTGTCGATCTCGACCGCCGCGGCCTCAAGCCGTCCGGCGTCCCGACCGTTGATCCAGACCTCCGCGCCTTCGAGGCTCAACGAGATCGCACAGGCCTTGCCGAGCCCCGATGACGAGGCGCAGACGAGGGCGTGCTTTCCGGCGATGCCGAAATCCATGAGCCTGCTCCTGATCGCCTGTCAAAGTGTGCGGGCGATGATTTCCTTCATGATCTCGGAGGTGCCGGCATAGATGCGGGCGACCCGCGCATCGACCCAGGCGCGCCCGACATCGTACTCGCTCATATAGCCATAACCACCATGCAACTGGAGCAATTCATCCAGCAACTGGCCGTGCAGTTCGGCGCTGGTCAGCTTGGCCATGGCGGCGGTCTCGGGCGTCAGCTCGCCGTCCAGCAGCTTTTGCAGGCAATCGTCGATGAACACGCGCAGCATCTGGGTCCGCGCCTTGACGTCGGCCAGTTTGAACCGGGTGTTCTGGAACTCGAACAACGGCTTTCCGAACACAACACGGTCCTTGGTGTAGGCGACGGTCTTGTCCAGCATCGATTCCAGCGAGGCGGCGGCGCGGATGCCGATAACCAGCCGCTCCTTGGCCAGTTCGGTCATCAAACAGGCGAAGCCCCCGCTCTCCTCACCCAGCATGTTCTCGACCGGCACCCGCACGTCGGAGAAGAAAAGCTCCGAAGTATCCTGGCCGCGCAGGCCGATCTTCTCCAGCTTCTTGCCCTTCTCGAAACCGGGTGTGCCGTCTTCGACGCAGAACAGGGTGATGTCTTTGGGATTGGCCTGACCCTCGACCTTGGCCGCGACTATGGCGAGGCCCGAATTGATTCCGTTGGTGATGAAGGTCTTCTGGCCCGACAGGATATATTGGTCTCCGTCGCGCATGGCCTTGGTCTTCATGCCCCGCAGGTCGCTGCCGATCTGGGGCTCGGACATGGCGATGACGGCGATCAGCTCGCCGCCGATCAGGCGCGGCAGCCAGCGAGTCTTCTGGTCGTCGGTCCCGTAGTTGACCAGATAGGGCACCGCGATGTCTGAGTGGGTGGTGAAGCCGACGGCCGTCGCATTCACCCGCGCCAGCTCCTCGATCAGGACGGCGCTGTGGCCGAAGTCGCCGCCGGCGCCGCCGTATTCTTCGGGCGCCGTGACGCACAGCAGGCCTTCTTCGCCGGCGCGCAGCCACAAGGATTTCGGCACGATGCCGTCACGTTCCCACTGGGCGTGATGGGGAACGATCTCGGTTTCCACGAAACGCCGGACCTGGTCGCGGAACATCTCGTGGTCGTCGCGGAACACCTTGCGCATGGTCATGGCTCCGTCAGCTGTCGGTATAGACGGCGGGGCGTTTCTCGATCATCGCCGCGACCGCCTCGGCATGATCCGAGGTGTGATGAGCCAAGGCCTGATAGGCGGCCGACAGTTCCAGCAGCGAACCCAGCCGCATATGCTGACCCTCGCGGAGGAGGCGTTTGGTCAGGCGCAAGGCGTGGCCAGGGCTGGAGGCCACCCGGTGCGCCAGCGCTATGGCGGTGGTCATCAGATCCTCCGGGGCCGTCAGCTGGGTCACCAACGTCCAGTCGAGTGCTGTCTGGGCGTTCAGCGCGTCGCCGGTCAGGGCCATATGGCTGGCGCGCGGCATGCCGACGATCCGGGGCAACAGCCAGGCGCCGCCGTCGCCCGGAACGATGCCCAGCTTGACGAAGCTCTCGGCGAAGGTCGCGGTCTCGGACGCGATGCGGATGTCGCACATGCAGGCGAAGTCCAGACCGGCGCCGATGGCGTGACCATTGACCGCCGCGATGACCGGGGTCTCGAGTTCGTAAAGCGCCATCGGGATGCGCTGGATGCCGTCGCGGTAGCGGTTGCGCAGGCGATACGGCGAGCCTTCGAAGATGCCGGTCCGGTCTCGCATGGCCTTGATGTCGCCGCCGGCGCAGAACGAGGCGCCTGCCCCGGTCAGGACGACGACTCGAACAGAGGGATCGGCGCGAACTTCCTCGCAGGCGTCCTCGATCTCGAACATGTCCTCAGGCTTGCTGAAGGCGTTGCGGGATTCGGGCCGGTTCAGCGTCCAGATGGCCACGGGCCCGTCGTGGGATTTGAGCAGGAAGTCAGCCATGGGTCGGGGTCTCCGCAAATGCGCCGGTAACCAGGGGCCACAGGCCGTCGTCGCCCGCCGCCGCGATGGACTGGCCCAGACGCTCGGCCCAGAACGCGTCAGAACCGTATTCGGCGCGCCAGGCCCAGAGGCGACGGGTCAGGAAATGAAGGCTGTGCTCGTGGGTGAAGCCGATGGCGCCGAAGACGGCATGGGCGATCCCCGCGCCCTTGCCGGCGGCCTCGCCGGACACGGCCTTGGCCGAGGCCGTGGTCAGGAAGTCGGCGCCAGGGCTGGCCATCAGGAAGGCCGCTTCGGCTGCTGCAACGGCGGCCGCGGCCTGGGTCGCGAGGACCGCCAGCTGTTGCTGGACCGCCTGGAATTTACCGATAGGACGGCCGAACTGGACCCGTTCATTGGCGTAATCCGCGCTCATTTCGGTCAACCGACCCAATGCTCCGGCCAGTTGCGCCGACCGCAGCATGGCCCCGGCCAGCATGACGGCGTCGGTTGCCGTCGAGGTGGCGGCGTCAGCGACGAGTGATCCTGACGCCAAGGTGACGATATCGCGAGGTTCGCCCGCGACATTGCAGTCGGCGGCGATCTGCGCATCGGTGAGGGAATGCAGGGCGATGCGGCCCGTGTCGGCGTCGTGCAGCGCCAGCCACCGGGCGTGACGGCCCCACGGGACGTCTGCGAGTGGTGCGTGGGCCGAGCCCGCGGCGAAGACGATCGGCCCGCTTTCCGGCGGTTCGAGGCCCGCCGCAGCCAAGAAGCTGTTGGCCAGAATGGCCTCGGGCAAGGGAACGGGCGCGGCCGCGGCTCCGCAGGCGCGGATGACGACGAAGATGTCGGTCCAGCTTGAGCCCGTGCCGCCCAGATCTTCGGGAACGGCGGCGAGGGGCAGGCCCAAGGATTCGATCTCGGCCCAGAGGTCTGTTGACCATGCGCCGGTCTCGGCGGCGCGGAGAAGGTCGGGCGTCACGGCGTCGGCCAGCAGCCGCTCGATCGAGTCCTGAAGCAGGGATCTCATCAGCGCACTCCCAGTCCACGCGCGAGAATGCCGCGCAGGATTTCCCGCGTGCCGCCGCGCAGGGAAAAGGACGGGGCCATGCTCTGCGTGATGTCCAGGACGTTTCGGGCGGTCCTCGCGCGGTCGCCGGCCGGCAGGGAATCGATCAGCCGTATCGCCACCTCGACCGTGTCCTGCTCATAGCCAGTGCCCAGGTCCTTGACGCAGGAGGCGGCCCAGACCGGGTCCTGGCCTGAGGCAAGCTGGGTGGTGACCGATATCGACATCGACCGCAACGAGATCAGCCAGGAGGCCAGACGGCCGATCTCCATCGCCTGACGCGCGTCCGGCGTAGGGCCGATGGCTCCGACCAGGCAGCGGAACAGGGTCATGGCGCTGAGGAAGCGTTCGGGGCCGCTGCGTTCGAACGCCAGTTCCGACGTCGTCTGAGCCCAGCCGTCGCCTTCGACGCCGATCAGGGCGTCGGCATCCAGGCGGACGTCGTCGAAGGTCACCTCGTTGAAATGCTCATGGCCGGAGAGGTCCGCGATCGGCCGGATCATGACGCCCGGCAGTGTCAGGTCGACGATGATCTGGGACAGGCCCGCATGGCGCTCGCTGGCCGGGTCGGTGCGGACCAGGGCGACCATGAAGTGGCAGCGGTCGGCGTTGGTCGTCCAGACCTTGCGGCCGTTCAACAGCCACGAGCCATCGACCTGACGATCGGCCTTCGTGCGCACCGAGGCGAGGTCCGAACCGGAGGCGGGCTCGCTCATGCCAATGCAGAAAAACAGTTCGCCGGCGCAGATAGCGGGCAGGTAACGCTGCTTCTGCGCCTCCGTGCCGTGGCGGAGGATCAGCGGCGCGCTCTGGCGGTCGGCGATCCAGTGGGCGGTGACGGGCGCGCCGGCGGCGAGCAATTCCTCGTTGACTACGAACCGGTCGAACGGAGATGCGTCATGGCCGCCGTACTGTTTCGGGATACTGAGGCCCAACCAGCCCTTAGCACCGAGCGCACTGCTGAAGTTCGCGTCGAAACCCATCCACGACAGGGCGCGCTTTTCAGCGGGGCAGGTCGGGGCCCATTCGGCCACGAAGGCTCGGACCGCCGCGCGGAGGGGTTCCAGGCCTGACGGCAGGACAGGCGGACCGAACTGGTCGAGCAGGTTCACAAAGTCTTCCCGGACGGCTGAAACGGCTCATTCTGGAGCCAAGAAGCCTATACACGTTAGAATATCGTTCTGAACAGAGAATTGTGTTTGCGGGATCGACCAGTTTCCCGGTAGAGTTCGGGCAACGATAATGACGGCTGATCCGTCGCGCGCGGGGGCAAGCCCGCATCTACGCGGCCCGCAGCGGCGGCGCCCATCGCCGCATCGGCCCTGGCGACGCGACGATTTGATTCAGGAAGAGGATAGAGCGTTGGCCAAGGTAGCAGTGGTGGGAGCCGGCCTGATGGGCGTGGGGATCGCTCACGCGTTCGCGTCGTCGGGGCATGATGTCTGTCTGATCGACGTCTCGGCCGAACAGCTGGCCAAGGCGGAGAAGACGATCGCGGGGATCCTCGCCGACGGGGTCCGGCTGGGCAAGGTCGAGGAATCGGCCGCGGCCGCGGCCCTGGCGCGGCTGTCGACGTGGGAGAGTGTTACCGAAGGGGCGGCGAGCGCCGATCTGCTCGTCGAGACGGTTTCGGAAAACCTGGCGATCAAGATCGATGTGGTGCGCAAGGCTGAGGCCGTGATGGCCTCGACCGGCCTGATCGCCACCAACACCTCTGCGCTAAGCGTGACCGAGATCGCTGCGGCTTGCGAGGATCCGACACGGGTCATCGGGATGCATTTCTTCAACCCGGTCCAGAAGATGAAGCTGGTCGAGCTGGTCCGGGGGTTGGCCACAACTGATGAAGCCGTGGGGCGTTGCCGTGCCTATGTCGCCGAGCTCGGCAAGACCGCAATCGTCGTCAATGAGACGCCGGGTCTGACCACCAGCCGGATGTCAGCCATGGCCGGCAATGAGGCGATGTGGATGCTGCAGGAAGGCGCCGCGACGGCCGAGGACATCGACATCGCGCTGAGGCTCGGATTCAATCATCCGATGGGGCCGCTGGAACTCGGTGACCTGACCGGCTGGGACACGCGCCTTGCGGTGCTCCAATATCTCCACGCCACCTTGGGCGACAAGTTCAGGCCCTGTCCGTTGATCATCAAGATGGTCAAGGCCGGACGCTATGGCCGCAAGGTCGGCTGGGGGGTCTACAAATACGAAAACGGCGTCAAGGTGCCGGGCTCGGGGCTGCGCGGGAGCAGCCTGTGAACCCGGTCTATGTCGTCGCTGCGGTTCGCACCCCGATCGGGAAGTTTCGCGGGGGGCTGGCGGGCGTGCGCGCCGACCATCTCGGCGCCCATGCGCTGAACGAACTGATCGCCCGCGCCGGGGTGGATGCGAGCCAGATTGACGACGTGATCTTCGGCAATGTGACCCAGATCGGTGAACAGTCGGCCAATATCGCGCGGACATCCTTGCTGGGCGCCGGCTGGCCCGAGACAATTCCCGCCATGACCATCGATCGTAAATGCGGGTCGTCGGAAGCCGCCATCCACATCGGCGCCGCCCAGATCGCTGCGGGTCTTGGCGACCTGGTCGTCGCGGGCGGAGCCGAGGCGATGTCTCGCGTGCCGATGGGGTCCAACCGCGCCCTCCACGGCGAGGCTTTCGGCTGGATGGTGTCGGATCGCTATGAGCTGACATCTCAGGGCGAGGCCGCCGAGAGGATCGCTGACAAGTACGGATTCGACCGAGACGCGTTGGATGATTTCGCGGCGGAAAGCCATCGGCGCGCCGCCGTCGCGACCGATGCGGGATATTTCCTGGCCGAGTCCATTGCTGTTCCGGTCGCCGACCTTTGCGAGAAGGACTGGGACGGGTCCCGATACACGCTGGAAGCCGACCAGACCATTCGGCGCGACACCAGCCGCGAAAAGCTCTCGACGTTGAAGACCAGTTTCCGGGAGAACGGCCGCGTCACAGCCGGCAATGCGTCGCAGATCTCCGACGGGGCGGCGGTCGTCCTGCTGGCTTCCGAGGCGGCGGTGAAGAAGTACGGCCTGACGCCGTTGGCGCTCGTGCGGTCAGTGGCCGTGGTCGGCGCCGATCCGGCCCTGATGCTGGAAGGTCCCATCTCCGCCAGCCGCAAGGCCGCCGCCCTGGCCGGCCTTTCATTCGACGACATCGCCCTGTTCGAGGTCAACGAGGCGTTCGCCAGCGTACCGTTGATGTGGATGCAGGCGACCGGCGTGGGCGCAGACCGGCTTAACGTCAACGGCGGTGCGATCGCCCTCGGCCATCCGTTGGGTGCGACCGGAGCCCGGCTGGCAACCAGTCTGATCCACGAGCTGAGGCGGACCGGGCAGAAATATGGACTTCAGGCCATCTGCTGTGCGGGCGGACTGGCCACGGCGACAGTGTACGAGAATCTGGAACTGAAGCCGGCCTGACCCGACTGCCGCTGGGTGGAGTCAGCGTCCATCATCCGGACGGGCGCCGGCATCCAGACCAAGGGGGATCGAAGCATCGGGCTGACCCGCGTCTATGGCAAGCGTCCTGGCGCGCTTGCTCTGGATCTCTCGTATCGTGATGTAGAGGGTCGAGACCACGATCACGCCCGCGCCGAGCCAGGTGAAGACGTCGGGCCATTCACCGAACACCAGCAGACCCGCGATCACCGACAACACCAGCCGCGCATAGTCGATGGGGGCCAGGACGGCCGCCTCGCCGACCGCCATCCCTTTGATGAACAGCACTTGGTTGGCGGCGCTGAGCAGGCCGATCAGGAACAGCGGGATCAGGTCGCCGGTGCTGGGCCAACGCCAGTCGGCCAGGGCGAATGGCAGACACAGCAGTTCACCGATGATGCTGGACCAGACCAGGATCGAGGTGGCGGACAGGTTTTTTGTCAGCGACTTCACACCAGTGATCGTGCCCGCGAGGCACAGGGCGGAAAACAGCGCGGCGAGGTGTGGCCAGCCGACCGCGACGTCCGCGCCCCAAGGTCGCATGATGATCACCACGCCGACGAAACCCATGACCACTGCCGCGATCCGGCTGGGGCCGATCAGCTCGCGCAGGAAAAGCGCCGCCAGAAGCACCACCCACAGCGGGCGGGTGAATGACAGGGCGTTCGCTTCCGCCATCGGCATGACTTCATAGGTATAGAGCAGCAGGATCATTCCGATCGTCGCTAGCAACGACCGCAAGAACAGGGCGGGCATGGTCGAGCGGGGCACGAACAGCACCAGACGGGGGCTGCGCAGCATGAAGGGGATCGCGACGATCAGTGAGCCGGTCTGGCGGTAGAAATTCTGGACGTGGGACGGGTAGTCGCCGCTGAGATGCTTCACCAGGGTGGTCATGGTGACAAAGGTCACGCCGGACAGCAGCACCCAGATCGCGCCCTGGGCGTTGGGCGGCAGGCGCGAGAAAAACGCCTTCAAGCCGGAGTGTCCTCATAGCCCTTGAGCACATAGGTCATCCGGCCGCCAGCCAGCATGAGGCCGCTGAACAGATGAAGCTCGACGATCTGGTCATCGTTGAAATGCTCGCGCAGGTGCTCGTAGACCTCGTCGCCCATGGAGAAGTAGTCGCCCGCGAACAGTTCGGCGAAGCGTAGAGCAGCCTGTTCTGGCGGGCTGAAGCGGGGGTCGGACCAATCGCTGCAGGCGACGATGTCGGCTTCGCTGACGTCGTCGGACTTGCGCGCGATCTGGCACACCGGACAGGTGGTGATCGAGGCGATCTTCAGCCGAACTAATTCCCGGAGACGGTCGGGCAGAACGCCCCGCTCGTGGATCTCCGCCATCGCACCGAGCCAGGCATTGGCCGCCGCCGGACGCCGGGCCCAGATCTGGACCGGCAGGGTGTTGGACAGCATCCGTGTCGCCGTTCCCCGCGCGATCGAGGCGCGCAAGGGGTCGGTCAGGCTGTCGAGGGGCAGGGGGCTGACGCGGGCCATGGATCAGCTCCGGTCTTCGCAGAATTCAAATATCGCGCCGTCGAACTCGGCCGGGTCAACTCGCAGCAGGGCGCCGCCGACAGCCTGGCAGTCTTCGATCCGCTCGAACTTCACGCCCAGCGCCGCCAGACGGTCGGCCTTGGCGTCCAGACCGTTCACAGAAATGCGGATGTAGTGCGGACCCGGTCCCCAATTGTGCAGGTAGCGGCCGGAGGGGCTGTCCCATTTCGTCGGCTGGATAACGTCCAGCGTCGCGCTGGTCCCCAGGTTGAAGCCGATGCGGGCGACCTTGTAGCCCTCGCCGTCCAGCTGTTCGACCGCGCCTGCAGGGTGGAGATCCAGGTTCTGGTCGAGGCGGCGCAGCACGTCGTCCAGATCGCGGACCAGAAAGCCGCGCCCGACGACCCGGACCATGTCGCCCGGCTTGGGATCGCGCGGGCGAGGCGATGGTGTGTCGAACGCCTCGGCCGGCATCTGGATCGCAGCAAGCGGAATGACCTCGATACACAGGCCGCCGTCGACGGAGGGTTCATAGACCGGGTTTTCGGGTGTGCAGCCGACCCACAGGCGGTCGAATGGCATTTCGGGCGTCAGCTGCGCCAGGCGGAAGGGTTGGCCCTTGCTGAGCAGGTGTTCGACCACGCCCCCGATATTGTCGGACACCAGGACGGTGGCGTGGGTCTTGATCGGGCGGAACGGGCCCTGGAAATCCTCCAGGCTTTTGAGAAAGCCCGGAAACATCGGATCGCCGTGGTTCGGGAAATCGAGGTGGCCCTGCGGCTCCACGCGCGTCGGCGACACGGCCAGCGATTTATGGACCCTGAGGAAGTGGGCAACATAGGGGTGGCCCGGAAAGGCCTGGCGCCAGTTGGCGTGGCCGTGAATGTCCAGCTTACTGACGATCTGTTCGGCCGCCTTGTCGGCATCATGGACCATCAGATCGCCGCTGAGCAGCAGGTCGTACAGGCTCATCTCGTTCTCCTTGCGTCGGCGGCGCGTTGGCGCTCGCCGACCATCATGTTCAGTCCTTGACCAGCAGCAGGCTGCCCGCGAGCGGTCCGCCGCCCGCGGCGCAGACGGCGACATGCGGATCGCGGATCTGGCGCTCGCCGCCGCGTCCCCACAGCTGGGTGCAGGCCTCATGGACGTAGCCGAGCCCGTGGGTGCGGCCACCAGAAAGCTGGCCGCCGTTGGTGTTCAGGGGCAATTCGCCGTCCAGTGCGATGCGGTGGCCGCCCTCGACGAAGGCGCCGCTCTGGCCTTTCGGGCACAGACCCAGTCCTTCCAGCCACATCATCGTCAGGATGCTGAAGCCGTCGTACAGCTGGGCCGTGTCGACATCCGCTGGCGTCATGTCCGTCCGCGCCCACATGGCGTTGCCGGCGTCCGGCATGGCGTTGGCGGTCAGATCGACCTGGTCCCAGAGATAGGGCTGATTCATCGCCGCCCCGATCGCCTCGATCCGGATCGGTGGATGGCGGAGGTCCCTGGCGATGTCCTTGCGCGACAGGACAATGGCGGTCGAGGCGTCGCAATGGACGTCGCAGTCGAACATCCGCAGTGGCGTCGAGATCATTTTCGATGCGAAATAGTCGTCCATCGTCATGGGCTTGCGCATGACGGCCTTGGGGTTGAGGAGGGCGTTGCGCCGTGTGGTCAGGGCGATCTGGGCCAGCTGTTCCGGCGTCGTGCCGTACTTCTGCATGTGGCTGTGAGCGTACATGGCGGTTATGTTGGCCACGGATAGAACGTTGAATGGCGTACACCACTGCCACATGAAGTTGCCGTCGCGCGGACCGGACTTCGCGGCGAGGCTCTGGTCCTTGCTGCCGGTCAGGCGGTTGCTGGACTCGGTGATGGTGCGGAAGACCACGACGTTATTCGCCATGCCAGAGGCGATGGCCATTGCGCCGTTCATCACGCCGGCCAATGGGCCGGCCGCCTCATAGCCGCCGCTGAACCAGTTGCAGTTCAGGCCAAGCATGCTGAGCACGGCCAGCGGGCCCACCGGCGAAAAGCTGCCGCCATTGGAGTTGTCGCCGGGCCAGGAACAGACGCCGTCGATGTCCTTGGGATCCAGGCCCGCGTCCGCGATGGCTTCCAGCGCGGCGTCCACGGTCAACTGCATCGCCGATCGCGAGGAGGGGCGACCGACTTCGGACTGGCCGACGCCAACTATGGCGACGTTTTTTTCGAGAAACCGCGTGTCCATCACGCTGCCGCCTTTTCGAACAGCGGGATCCAGACGTCCTCGACCTGTTCGAACACGACCCTCACGGGCATGCCGATCTCGATTTCTTCAGGCGGGCAGTTCACCACGTTGGACAGGAAACGCAGGCCTTCCTGTTCCTCCAGTTCGACGATGGCGACGACATAGGGTTCGGCCAACTCGGGCGTCCAGGCCTGATAGTTGATGGTGAAGGTCAGAACCCGTCCGCGACCGGACACCGGCGTCGGCGTGACCTTCAGACTTGTGCAATGGCGGCAGACGGGTGCGGGCGGATGGAAATACCGCGCGCAGTCGACGCAGCGATGCATCCGCAGCTCGCCGACTTCGCCACCGGTCCAGAACGGTCGCGTTTCCGCATTGAGCAGCGGCAGCTTTCTCACGTTGCGGCCCTGAGTCTGTTTCGGACAGGGGCCATCTAGCGCCCGCTGAACGCGGGGAGTCGCTTTTCTTTGAAGGCCGCGGCGGCCTCTCGGCGATCCGTCGTCGACATCAACAGCACAAACAGGTCCTTTTCCAGCTTCAGTCCGGCGCTGAGAGAAAGGTCCAAACCGTCCCGGGCAGCTTCCTTGGCGTAGGCGCAAGCAGCGGCGGGTTTGGAGTCGATGCGTTCGGCTAACGACTGGACCTCGTCGATCAGGGTTCCGACAGAGGCGGAGAGGCGCGAGACAAGACCAATTCTGTGTGCTTCGGCCGCGTCAATCCGATCTCCGCTCAGCAACAGGTCGAGCGCCCGCCCCAGACCTACCAATCGAGGCAGGCGCTGGGTGCCGCCGCCGCCCGGGATCAGGCCGAGGCCTGTTTCGGGAAGGCCGAACAGGGCGTCCGGGGCCGCGACGCGGATATCGCAGGCCATCGAGAGCTCCAGCCCGCCGCCGAGACAGTAACCATGGATCGCGGCTATCAGGGGCTTATTGACCCGGTCCAATGCCTCGATCCAGCCTGGGGTCAATTCGTCTCGCAGGGCGGTCAGGCAGGTCGCGTCGCTTTGCGCCTTGATATCAGCCCCGGCACAAAAGCCCCGCTCGCCAGCGCCGCGGATCGCAATAACGCCGATGCCGGAATCGCTGTCGAGTTGATCAAGCGCCATCAGTGCCTCGCGACGCAGGGACGAGTTGATCGCATTGATTTGCCCGGGGCGATTGAGCGTGATCCAACCGACGCGGTTTACCCGCTCGATCAGAACGGCGCGGCCAAGTGTTCCATCTGCCATCGGCGTCATCCTTCGACGGGTCCGTCAGCCGATCCGGGCAGCCGCGGGCTTGCTTCACTCAAGCTACAATAGTGCATAAAATTCGGCAAACGGAACAGAGTTCTTATGTCAGAATAAAATGATTGTCACGAGTGCCGTCCCTGAGTAGGTCAGAACGGCGGACCCGAAGACGTTCGCGCCTTTCTGGGAGTCGCAATGCGAGCCCTTCAGAGTCTGCGGCGAGGCGGTCCGGAAACGCTCGAGATCCGCGAGGTTGAAGAGCCTGTTCCGGGGCCAGGCCAAGTTTCCGTGATGGTTCACGCCTGTGCTGTGAATTTTCCTGACGCGTTGGTCATAGAGGACAAATACCAACTGCGCCCCAGCCGCCCGTTCTCGCCCGGAAGCGAGTTGGCGGGTGTAGTGCGGACCGTCGGCAAGGGAGTTGAAGCCATCAGGGTGGGGGAACGCGTTTCCGCGTCAATACCCTTCGGGGCAATGGCCGAAGTCGTGATCGTACCTGCGGAGCGGGCCACAGTGATCCCGGATGCGATGCCGTTCGATGAAGCGGCCGCGCTTCAGGTTACATACGGGACCGTCTTCTATGCCTTGGTCGGCAGGGCGAGCCTCCAACCCGCCGAGACGCTTCTGGTTCTGGGGGCGGGCGGCGGCATCGGCCTCGCTGCCGTGGAGTTGGGCAAGGCACTCGGCGCGCGTGTCGTTGCGGCGGCTTCGTCCTCCCACAAGCTGGAAGCCGCTATCGCAATGGGCGCGGATGTGGTGGTGCATTATCCTGAGAAGGTAGAGAACGTCGCGCAAGCGAGCGCGTTTACCGAGGCGATCAAGTCCGCTTGCGGCGGACGGGGGCCCGACGTCGTAGTCGATCCAGTCGGCGGCCCATATGCTGAGCCGGCGATGCGGTCGATGGCGTGGCACGGCCGATACCTGGTTGTCGGCTTCGCCGCGGGAATTCCGACGGTTCCGCTGAATCTTGCCCTGCTTAAGGGCAGCCAGATTATCGGAGTCTTCTGGGGAGCCTACATAGGACGCAATCCCTCAGCCGGCGCAGAAGACATGAAGGTGTTGATGGGACTCTATGCGGCCGGCAAGATAAGGCCGCGCATTTCAGAACGCTATCCGCTGGAGCGGGGCGGCGCGGCTATTGCCCGGTTAGGGTCGCGCAGTGTTTGCGGCAAGGTAGTCGTTGATGTTTGTAGTTCTGATGCCAGAATATAATACTGCCCATAGAATGACGCTGGACCGCAGCAATCGCGGCGGGTAGGTTCGGCGGTGAATGGATCCGCGCACACGGAGCGTGGTCTCGCCTCGCGTTCATCGAACAGTCGGCGAAATGAATGGAATGACGGCGATGACCCATACGACCGAGACGGGCTGGCGAACCGGCCCTCGCGACACGCCGGTCGCCGCACTGCGACGCGCGGTTGGTGCACATCCTCAGAAGGTCTTTCTCGATTTCTGCGGCGAGACGCACACCTACGAGGAATTCGACCGCGCCAGCAACCGGTTTGCCCACTCTCTTCAGGAGCTGGGCCTTGTCGCCGGAGCCCCGATCGTCTCGATGCTGGACAACAACGTTGATGCGGTCACGACCTGGATTGCCGCGAACAAGATTTCGGTGATCAGCGTTCCTCTGAATACGGCGCTGATCGGCCAGTTCCTGCGCCACCAGATCGAGGACGCAGGGGCGACGGTTCTGGTTTGTGAGGCGCGATACCTGCCCCGGGTCCTTGCCATCGAGGGCGAATTGACGGCGCTGAAAACCGTCCTGGTGCGAGGCGAGTTTGAGGCCCAGTCCGGATCGGCCCTAAACATCGCGGCGCTGGACGATCATCGTGGCGCAGACGAAAGCGTGTTTGACGAACTGCCCGACCCCGGGGCGCTGAACGCCCTGATCTACACCTCAGGCACCACCGGGCCTTCCAAGGGCTGCATGATCACGGGCAACCAGATGTGCCACTTCGCCCGGATGCTGACCCGCTCAGCACCGTTCGGGCCGGATGACATCTACTGGACGCCCCTGCCGCTGTTCCACATGAACGCCATCGCGACCGGCGTGGTCTCGGTGATGCTGGTCGGAGCGACGATCTCGTTCGCGCCGAAATTCTCGGTCTCGGGGTTCTGGCCGGCCGTTGAAAAATCCGGGGCGACGGTCGTTTCGATCTTGGGTTCGCTGGGCACTCTCCTGGCCCGCGCCGATGAGCACGAAGCGATGGCGCGCTGTTTCGGGCAGGTTCATACCGTGAAGGGCAATCCCTTCCCCGAGGAGGTCAAGCAGATCTGGCGAACCCGTTTTGGCGCCAAGCACGTCGGGTCCAACATCTATGGCCTGACGGAGGGACTGCTTACCTCCATGCCGGCGGACGGGTCCTATGCGGAAGGCTCATCGGGCAAGGCGGCGCCTGAGCTGGACGTTCGCATTTTTGACGACAACGACAACGAGGTCCCTGCAGGCACCGCAGGCGAAGTGGTCTGCCGGCCGCTGATGCCTGACATCATTTTCAAGGGCTATTGGCGGCGCCCCGACGACACGTTGAAGGTCATGGGGAACATGTGGTTCCACACCGGCGACATCGGCATGTTCGATGAGAACGGCTTCTTTTATTTCGTCGATCGGAAGAAGGACTATCTGCGGCGGCGAGGGGAGAACATTTCCAGTTTCGAGATGGAGAGCTCCATCTTGACGCATCCGGCGATCGAACAGGTCGCCGTCCATGCCGTACCGTCCCCCTTGCAGGAAGACGACCTCAAGGTGACCGCCAAACTGAAGCCCGGCGCGACGCTCACGGAAGAGGATCTGTGCCGGTGGCTGGTCGATCGAGTGCCGTACTATGCTGTGCCGCGCTACGTCGAGTTTAGGTCGGAGCTTCCCGTGAATCCTCAAGGCAGGGTGCTGAAATTCCAGCTCCGTGACGAAGGCGCGACCGAAGCGACTTGGGATCGTGAGGCCTCAGGCATCACTGTAGATCGCTGACGCCGCGTCCCCGATTGCTGCACATCCTTGGCCGATCGTCCTCCTTGCGGCTGCCGGATGAGAAATCGCGGGCGCGTCGCATGGCGAAGGGCGATGTAAGTTCACGGCAAGCTCAACACCCCGACGGAGGCAATCTGGCGTCCGGCGGCTTCTGCTTCCGGGCAAACCGCATCTCCGCACGAGAGTGCCGATCATCCGCCGGATCGAGCCTGCCAGACTCCGCATCCTCACCCTCCGAAAGCCCGGATTATGTGTCAGGGTGGGGTTTTGCGGCTGACCAATCCTGCGCCGTCAAGGGTTCGAGATACAGAATAGCGTTCCCAAGTGAGATTTTTACGTTGCCGATGAGCGGTGTTCTGTTAGCCTCCTGCTGCTGACCTCGCGCGCTTCGGGTCCGGAGCGAGTTTTGGGGCGGCGCAACAATGATTCCGGCTCGCAGCCGGGACGGGGGGAGCACCATGAAGAACGGATTATATCGGCGCGCTTCGTATGCCGTACTGGCCTGCGCAGCGACGTTGACTGCACCCGCAGCTGTTCAGGCCCAGGAGTCGACGCAGCAAGCGTCCCAGATCGATGACGTGGTCGTGACCGCGCGCCGCCGCGACGAAGCACCGATCTCGGTTCCCGTCGCTGTGACGGTTCTTGGTCGCGAACAACTCGAGATCCTGGCGGTCGATAGTCTGCAGGACCTTCGCGCGGTGACTCCCGGAATCGCAGTGGGCGAAGTCTCGGGCGGAGTCGGCGGTACAGTCGCGCTGCGCGGTGTCAGCACCACAGCGGGTTCCAACCCAACCTTCGAACAGACGGTGGCGATTAACATCGACGGGGTCCAACTGTCGCGTGGCGGCGCGGTTCGCATTGGCCAGATCGACATGGAGCGGATCGAGGTACTCCGTGGACCTCAGGCGCTCTTTTTCGGCAAGAACAGCCCGGCCGGCGTCATCTCGATTACGACTGCGGACCCGGGCAGCTCGTTCGAAGCCCGCGGCCGTGCGGCCTATGAAGTCAATGCCGAGGAGCGGCAGTTCGAGGCCATGATCTCCGGTCCTCTGACCGACACCCTGGGCGCCCGCCTGGTCGTACAGTTGTCTGACATGGAGGGCTGGCGCACCAACATCGCCGGAAGCGCGGCTGCGGCCGCCAATGCGATCCGGCCGAATTCTGTCACCGGCAATGCCGACGGCGGCCCGCAGCAGTCCTTCATGTTCACGCGCGGCACCCTGCTTTGGCAGCCCTCCGACGCCTTTGATGCACGACTGAAGCTCAGCTACGCTGACATGGAGGGCATCGGCTACAACGCCGCGGGGGGATTCCAGCGCATCTATTGCCCGAACGGCGCGCCCCAGACAGCGGGCCAGGCGAGTGCGTTGAACGGCAATGTCGCCAACCCTGCACTGGCGGCCGCACTGGCCGTTGACGACTGCCGCGCTGACGACGTGTACGCCAACGGAAGCATCAACCCGGCCTTTCTCGTCGGCGCGCCTGACGGGTTCACCGACCGTGAAGGCGCGGGGGATTATACTCAGGCCCTCCATTCACTGGAAATGAACTGGGCGCTAGGCGACGCGCTGACGCTGACGTCGATCACCGGTTGGGCGAATAACAAGGACTTCCGTTACGACACCTATGCGGTCGCGCCCTCGGACGCCCTGCCCACGCTCGGTTTTGGCGGCAACACAGAACTGACGCAGGTGACCCAGGAAATCCGGTTCGCTTCTGATTTTGACGGGTCGTTCAACTTCCTGGTCGGCGGCTTCTATGAAGACACCCAACTGACCACCTACACCCGCTTGATTACGGCCGGCTCACCCCTGTTCTTTCATACGATCGAGGGCCAGACCCAGTCGGTGTTCGGCCAAGGCATCTGGGACATCACGGATTCGCTGGAGCTCGCCGGCGGCCTGCGTTGGAGCCGTGAAACCAAAGACTTCTCGGTCGCCCGGAACGGCGTCCTTCAGCCTGTGGCGCCCGGCAGCGCCGAGTTCAGCAACACTTCGCCGGAGGTCACCCTGACTTGGCGACCGTCTGAAACTCTGACGATCTACGGCGCCTACAAAGAGGGCTTCAAATCGGGCGGGTTCGCTGCGGCCACGAACACCGGCAACGCATTCGTTACCCCGCTGAATGCCCTGTATCAGCCCGAATCCGCCGAAGGGTTCGAACTCGGGATCAAGGCGTTGCTGCTGGATGGCTCCCTTCGAACAAACCTGACCCTGTACGATTACGACTACACGAACCTGCAGGTGAACTCGCTGGACAACTCTAGCGGCGTCCCGGTGATCCGGGTGAACAACGCCGGCGCAGCGGCCGTGAGGGGCGTAGAGGCCGACTTCATCTTCCGGCCGGAAGCGATCGAGGACCTCACTATTCGAGGCGCCGTGAACTACAGCGACGCGACCTATACGGACTTTCTCGCCACCTGCTGGATCGGGCAGACCATCGCGGAGGGTTGCAACCAGTTAGTCAACCCCACGACCTTGCGGTTCACGGGCCAGCAGCTCGCGGGCCACCGGTTGATCAACGCGCCCGAATGGAGCGGTTCGATCGGCGCCGGCTATGTGCATTCCACTGGCATGCCGGGCATTTCGTGGGGACTTAACGCTGACGCAAACTACAAGTCCGACTACAATCCGCACCCGGAACTGCACCCAGGCGCGGAACAGGAGTCCGTTTGGTTCCTCAATGCGGGGGCGCGTGTATTCAGCGACGACCGCCGCTGGGAGTTTGCGTTGATCGGTCGGAACCTCACCGAGGAATTCAGGGTCGATGTGGCTTCGAACGTCCCGGGCACCGGCACGGCGGCGCGGACGGGTTCGGCGACCCTCGGTGGTCAAGCTGATCTGACCGGCAACGTCAACCGGGGACGCGAGATCATGTTCCAACTTACCTTCCGTCCGTTCTAGCCCAACTGGCGCGCCCTTCGTCCAATCCACCGGACGGAGGGCCGCCTCCCTTTCGTGCCGGCCGGATGCGGCCGAAACCTGAGGCAGTTTTATGCGGCAAGATGGTCGCCCTTGGAACGCCCACCTAGGACCACGGGCGCTCGTATGGCCAAGTCTGAACCTAGGACCGTGGCAGTGATTGCGGAGCTCAGGCCAATTTCTGCCCAGGCGGGCGGTCTCGCCACAGCGATCGCCTACGGACAATGGTGAAGCGGCCACGACGGATACCAAAGTGAGAGGCGCTATGGCCCGACAAGGGCCATTGGGAGGTTTAAAATGACGACAACAGAGGCGGCGGAGCGGCCCGTCGCCAAGGGGGCGTGGTACGCCTTGGCGGTATTGACGCTGGTCTATGTCTTCAACGCCGTCGACCGATCCGTGATGTCGATCGTGATCGAGCCGGTTCGACACGAGTTCGGCCTCAACGATAGCCAGTTGGGCCTCCTGACAGGACTGGCCTTCGGCCTGACGTATGCCATCGCCGGAATACCGATTGGCATGCTGGTCGACCGGGTTAATCGCCGGAATCTGCTCTCCGTCATGCTATTCGCCTGGAGTGGAGCCACTGCCTTTTGCGGTCTGGCTACAGGCTACGTCAGCCTGGTGGTCTCTCGGCTGGTCGTCGGGGCCGCTGAATCAGCCGGCGCACCCACCGCCTTGTCGATGATCGCTGACCTGTTCCCCAAGTCCCGCCGCTCTACGCCGATCGGCATATTTTGGGTCAGCACGGCCCTGGGCACGGCTATCAGCCTCGTGATCGGCGGCGTCATCGCTACGAACTATGGCTGGCGAGCAGCGTTCTTTATCGCGGGAGTTCCCGGAATCCTGCTGGCCTTTCTGCTCTTCTTTACGGTGAAAGAGCCCGTTCGCGAAGTTGACGTGAAGGGAGCGCAGCTCAAGGCTCCATCGTATTTCTCAACCCTCGCCTATATCTTCCGGACACCTACGGTCAGGCACCCATTCCTTGGAATCGCTCTGAACTCCATCGCCATGTCGGGCGTCCCGGTCTGGGCCGCGTCGTTCCTTATCCGAACACAGGACTTCTCGCTCGCTCAGGCTGGACTGTTCGCGGGCATCGGCGTCGGAGTGTTCGGCGGCATCGGCTCGCTGATCGGCGGCCCGCTCGGAGATATCGTGACGCGCCGGTTTGGACTGCCGGCGCTGGCGTCCGTGCCCATGGTGATGAGCGCAGCGTCGTTCTTTTCGGGCCTGGTGTTTGCCCTGTCGGGCAATCTGATCATGGTTGCGATTGGTTTCATCCTGTTTGAGATCTTCTCGCGGGCTCACACAGCGTCTGCCTATGCCATGCTTCTCGGGGGGGTCGAATCGCGGATGCGGGGCGTGGTTGTTTCATCGGTTCAGGCGGCGACCAACCTGATCGGATATGGCGTTGGCCCCCTTATAGTGGGGGTGGTTAGCCAACTGGTCGGAGGCGGCAGCAATTCGCTGCAGTTCGGCATGATGGCGGTCATGTTTGCGATGCTCTGGGCTACTGGCCACTTCGCGCTCGCCTGGCGCGCCGCACGCCGCGACAGCGTATGACCTCCGAACTGACCTTCTTCTATACGCCGACGTCATGCTCGCTGGCGTCCCATATCGCGCTTGAGGAGGCGGGCGCCGTCTTCGATCCGCATCGGGTGCGGCTGCATACGCCCGAAGGCGTCGACGACTACAGGCGTATCAACCCCGGGGGCACGGTGCCGGCGCTATCGATTGGCGGCGTCATCATTCCCGAGAATGTGGCGATCCTGACTTGGGTGGCCCGCGCCTTTCCCGATGCGAAACTCATGCCTGACGATCCGGTCGAGTCCGCCCGGGTCATGGCGCTGATCGCCTGGTTCGCCAGTACGGTCCACATCACCCGCCGAATGGCGCGAGCGCCTTTTCGCATGACGCCGGACGAGACGACCCACCCGTCGTTGAGCCGCGAGGGCCGAACCCGATTTCTCGTCAATTTGCAAAAGATTGATGGGCTGCTGGAAGGCCGCGAGTGGCTTGTGGGAGATCGCATGTCGATCGCCGACGCCTACGCCCTCGTATTCTACGCGTGGGGCCATGCGGACGAGCATCCGGTGGTCGATCTGGTCAACTATTCAGAACATGTACGACGGCTGATCGCACGTCCGGCTGTCCAGCGCGCGATGGCGCGCGAAAAGACCATCCTGCCCGTTGCTTGAGCATTCGCCCGAGGGGATCCGCCATGCCGAACCGTCAGCTCAGCGGCCGTCGCATCATTGTCACCGGAGGCGCCAGCGGTATGGGCGAGGGGCTGGTCCGCGCCTTTCCCGCTCTCGGCGCGCGGGTCGTGTCCATGGATTTCGCGGAAGACGCCGGACGGCGGATCGCCGCCGAGTCCGGGGCGGCGGGTTTTACTCTCGTTGACGTAACCCTCGAGCAGTCGGTCGAGGAAACGGTCGCCGAGGCCGTCGGACTTCTTGGAGGGCTTGATGTCCTGATCCATGCCGCTGGTGCGGCGCCAAGTGGCCCGGCGGCCGCAACGTCGCTTGACCTCTGGAGCCACGCCTTGGCTGTGAATGCGACAGGCACCTTTCTCATGAACAGAGCAGTGTTCCCACATCTGGCCGATCGCGGCGGATCTATCCTGAACTTCGCTTCGGCCGCCGGCGTGAAGGGCCATCCGGGCAAGGCCGCCTACGCCGCGGCGAAGGGCGCGGTGCTCGCCTGGACCCGGACGGTCGCCGCTGAGTGGGGAGCTTATGGCATTCGAGTCAATGCGATCGCGCCGGCGATCTGGACGCCGATGTACGACAGGACCAGGTCGGAGATGACTGCGGAAGAACTGGTGGCCCACGACTGCCTCAAAGCTCGGGCCATTCCCCTTGGGGGGCGACTGGGCGACATCAGTGAGGATTTCGTCCCGGTCCTTGCTTTTCTCGCTTCAAAGGAAGCGCGATTTATCAGCGGCCAGACCATCGCCATTGATGGCGGCATGCTGATGGTTCGTTGAACCAACATCCACGGGCGACATGGGAAGTGTCAGGCTAACGCCAAACGGCCCGTGGCAAACAAACGGCCCTTGGCAAAATTGGCGAAAGCCGCTGTCGCCTCAGCCCGTCTTGGGCCCGACCACGTTGCGCAAGGTTCCGATCCCCTCGACCGTCACCTCGACAACATCGGCCGGGCGCAGATAGCGGCCGGTCGCCTGTCCCACGCCTTCGGGTGTACCGGTGAACAGCAGATCGCCGGCGGCGAAGCTCACCCTCTGGTGAATGAAACTAATCAACTCCGGAACGTTCCAGGTCATGTCGGCCGTCGTGCCGTCCTGCCGAACCTCGCCGTTGATTGTGGTCGAGAGACGTAGGGTGGGACTGCCAGCCGGGAACTCATCGGGTGTGACGATCCAGGGTCCCACCGGCGTCGCGCCGTCCTGACTTTTGGCGGCGTAAAGGTCCATGCCGATCCCGGTAGGGCCACTGCGTTGAAGGTCGCGCGCGCTGACGTCGTTGCCGGCCGTGTAGCCGAGGACGGAGGCAAGCGGATCGTCCAGGTCGATGTCGGACGTACCGAGAATGACGACGAGTTCGCACTCATAATCCAGCTCATCGGTCAGCGGGGGGTATCGGATTGGATCCGCGGCCCCGATCAATGCCCCATAGGCCTTCAGGAAGGCAATCGGTTGGGATGGCGCGGCCACACCGAACTCGATCAGATGCTTTCTGTAGTTCGCCCCCGCGATGACGACTTTATTGGTGACATCGCAAGGGGCGAGCAGTCGAAGTTGCGACAGGACAAGCGTAGGTCCGACGAACGTGAGCGCCGCCTCGCCGCCCCCTTGAACGAGACCGGGCCCCCAGTCGGCGACTCCGCCCGCGATCGGCCGGGCGGCATCAGTTGCGGGATCGACGACAGCCCAGAAGGACGGGCCGCCGGTGGTGCACCGGGCCAGTTTCATCAGGCGGCAATCGCTTTGTTGGTCCGCCCCATCTTGTCCAGATCGATATGCAAGAGATCGACCGCGTTCTTCCAACGGATCTTCTCTAAATCCTCGGCTGAGACCCTGAGGCCTGTTGTCAGGTCACCGCGAATGGCGTCACTGCCTCCGAAGTTGGTGCCATAGACCAACCGGTCCGCGCCGATCACCTCGACCAAAGCCTGTCTCATGGGCAACTCGTGTAGTTCAGGGTCGAACCAGAAGTTGGGGAGGTACGACTCGAAGGGTTTCTTATTGTAGACCACATCGAGGTTCTTGATGGTCTGCGCCAGCCGCCCGAGCTGATAAGGAACAAACCCGCCCGCGTGGGTGATGTAGACCTTCAAGTTGGGGAACCGGTCCAGCACGCCTCCGCAGATCAGGTACCAGAAGCATTTGGTCTCGTCGTAGTTCATGCCGACGATGGCGGTCGTTTCGTACTTGTCGGTGTTTGCCTTCGCACCCCAGGTCACGGACTGGTTGTATCCGTGCACGAACATTGGAAGATCGAGATCGCACAGCGTCTCCCAGATGGGATCCATGCGCGGGTCGTCGAATTCCATGCCGCCGAAGTTGGATCCGCCGGCGCTCAATCCTTTGGCGCCCAGTTCGGTGCAGGCGCGACGTATTTCCTTGGCCGCGTTCACAGGATCTTGCAGAGCCGCCGTCGCCCACATGAAAAGCCGGCCGTTTGAACGGCTGCAGTACTCCGCCAGGGTATCATTGACGGTAGTAGAAAATGGGTTCGCGAACGCCGGATCTGCCCAATACATGTAGCAGTGAGAGGGGACCGACAGAACTTGGGCGTCCTGGCCAACAGCGTCCATCCCACTCAGCCGATGGACCGGGTCGTTCCATTTTGCCATGAATTCCTCGACTTCCATGGTCTCGCCACGCGCCACCGCGGCTCGACGCTCGGGAGAGCCGAGGGATAGGATCCACTCGCCAACGCGAAGGCGAATATGGCCGTCGTCATGCTTCTCGAAGAACGGGCCCCAGTGAGGATCCTGATTGTAATAACCCGGAAGCGGAGCGTGGGCGTGAAGATCGATCAGCATGTGATTTTCCCCGGCATCGAGGCCCTTTTGCAGGCCCATCGATTTGAGCGTGTTCGGCAACCCTTGTGTTGAAGATTGCCCTCGCGAATGAATTCGCGCCTAGCCATGTTCTGTAACGCGAATGATATTCCGCTGTCAAAATAATCGTGGAGCCTGGATCGGGGCGTACGTCTGCATTGGGCCCCCGAACTGAAGCTTAATCGACGAGCAGGCGGCTTCCCTGAGACCGCCTTCAAGGCAGCAGTTCTATTTCCTCATAGACAGGAACGCGATTGGCTATCCGAAGATTGCGGACCCGTGGCGAGGAACCAAACACGTCGATTTGTTCGACGAGAAACAGGGAAACCGCTGCTTCGTGATAAGCGCGCGACAGCGAAATCAAGGAACGGCGCCGCGTCTCGGGATCCATCTGCACATTGGACGCCCTCACGCTTGCGGCGAGAGCCTGATCGCAAAAGAAGGGCTGGGGCTTGATACAGGAATAGGCTTCCAGCGGCTTGCGAAGGTCGTTGTAGGGAGCCGCCGTCCACGGACTGGCGAAGGCGTCCACGCCCTCCCAGTCGCCTGTCTGGTTTCGCCGCACCATGGTCGCGTAGGGACTGGGTCGAAATACGGCCCGGACGCCGACCTGGTTCAGGTACCAAGCGACCGCCTGATAGATCGCGGAGTCTGCTGGCAGCGCGCCGATCACGCCCTCGATCACCATCGGGAACCCTTGTGGATATCCAGCTTCGCGCAACAGGGCCCGCGCTAGATCGGGGTCATAGGCGTAGGCGGCGATGGTGGGGTCATGGCCCACCGTCACGCGCGACGCAGGTTGTCCGGATGGCATGCCGCGGGCCGCCATAAGTGTGCGGGAGATCGCATCCTTATCGACCGCATGGTTCAAGGCGCGCCGCACACGAACGTCGTCTAGTGGCGTGTCGCGCCCCTCCGTGATCAGCGCGATCGCCAGAACCTGCATCGACGGCGGTGTTACGATCGTCAAACCGCGCGCCTCAAGAAGCTCCATTTCGTCCAGTCCGACACGACCGAGGTCGATGTGGCCGGAGATCAGGGCTTGGTTCCTCACCGCTTCGTCCAGCAGTTCGATGATTTCCAGGCGCGGCGTCCTGGGTGTACGCAAAGCGTAGGGATTGGCCTCCATGATTGCCCGGCGACCGCGCTCATCGAACCGTACGAGGCGATACGGGCCCGTCCCGACCGGGGCCTTCGAGAAACCGACCGGACCCAAGGTGCGCCACGCCTCCGGCTCGACGATAGGGGTGGCCGTCAGGCGACGCGGAAAAATCGGATCGGGTCTGTTCAATGTCAGTATCAGGGTGTTCTGGCCCCGGACTTCGATCCCGACAACGTCACGCATGCGCGATCCGATCAGGGTCGTGCGGCCAGCCGGCGAGGACAGCCAGCGGAACGTCGCCGCCGCCGCCTCTGCATCCATTTTTGCGCCATTGGAGAAGCGCAGGCCGGGGCGGATATCGAAGATCCACGTCAGACCGTCTGTCGTTGAGAAGCGCTCGGCCAAGGCCGGTTGCACTACGCCGGCCTCGTCCAGCCTCGTCAGACCGTCAAACAGGGCCGACCAGGTGTGGGCCGGCGGACCGCCTTCGGCCCGGTAAGGGTCTCCCCAAGAATTCGGCAGCGCCGGCACGCCAACTCGCAAGACATCGGATCGCTCGTCAGGAGCCGAGCAACTCCCCAACCCCATCACAAGGATCAGGATGATGAGGGGCAGCTTCATGCCGCGTGCTCCGTATCACTGAAGCGAGCGCGGATCACTTCTTGGGGGTCAAGGCAGGCGGCGCGCAGACGTTGCGTGTAGGCCTGTGTGGGGGCTTCCACGACGGCCGACGCCGGTCCTTGCTCGACGATCCGTCCGCGCTTCATGACGATTATTCGGTCGGCGATGGCGGACATTAGAGCCAGGTCATGGGAGACGATCAGGAAGGCGGTCCCAAGTCGGGATCTCAGGTCGCTGAAAAGGGCGGCAATTTGTGCCTTCACCGACACGTCTAGCGCCGACATCGGTTCATCAGCGACGATCAGGCGGGGCGAGAGCGCGAGGGCACGTGCGATGGCGACGCGTTGGCGCTGTCCGCCAGACAGGGCATGGGGTGATCGGTCGGCCATGGCGGCGTCCAAGCCCACGAGTTCCAACAAGGCCGCGGCCCGACTTCGGGCGGCTACGGCGTTTTCCCCGTGGGCGATCAGAGGTTCGGCGACCGAAGCGGCGAGGCTGCGAGAAGGACTCAGTGACGTCGACGGATCCTGAAATATCATCTGCATATCACGCCACACGCGTCGACGTTGGGATGTGCGCAAATGGGTGATGCGCTCCTCGCCGAAAAAAACTTCGCCTTCCGAAATCGGCGCCAGACCCATCATCGCATTCAAAGCCGTCGTTTTCCCCGACCCTGATTCTCCGACGATACCAACGATTTGACCGGGCTCGACCTGGAGACTCGCGCGATCCAGGGCCTTGAACCCCTTGTATTCGACAGAAACCTCCTCAAGCCGGATCAGGGGGGCGGTCATGGCTGTCCTCTGTTGTCTTTCCGGGGCGGCAGTCTGGGGGAACAGGCCAGAAGCTCCTTCGTGTACGGATGAGTGGGCCGGGCGATGATGTTTTGAACCAGTCCGTGTTCAACAATGCGTCCCCCACGCATCACCGCGATCTCATCGCAGATGTAGGCGGCCGCTCCCAAATCGTGCGTGACGAACACGACTGCCCCGTTCACCCGCTCTGCCGAGCGACGCAGCACGTCCAAAATCTCAACCTGGACGGTCGCGTCGAGTGCGGTGGTCGGTTCGTCGGCGATCAGCAGGCGCGGGTTGTTGACCAGAGCAAGCGCGATCAGCGCCCGTTGCCTTTGTCCTCCGGACATCTGGTGCGGGTAGGCGCGCGCCTTGCCGACCGGATCGGGCAGTCCGACTTGATCCAGCGCTTCGATGACTCGATCCCGGGCGACCCGAGCCGATACCCCGGTATGGCGTCGCAAAGCCTCCTCTAGCAGACTGCCCACCCGCCGCACGGGATTGAGACTGGTAAAGGGATCTTGGAAGACCACGCCAATATCACGACCGCGGAGCGGGCGCATTTGATCCTCGGATAGATCGACGATGTCACGTCCGTCGAAGACGATCTCTCCGGCAGATACCCGACAACCCGATGGCAACAGGCCGGGTATGCTCATCACAGTCAGAGACTTGCCCGAGCCCGACTCGCCGACCAGACCCAGAATGCGTCCGGCAGCGAGTTCTAGGTCGATTGTATGTACCAGCGGACCGTCGCCGGCTTCGATGGTGAGCCCCCGCAAGGCCAGCAGCGCCGTCATCGGCGTAACTCCGTCCTGCGTCGCCCGCCCAGCCGCCGAGCGAGCGCGTCGCCGCAAAGGTTCAACAGCAGAACGGTGGTGGCCAGAGCAAAGGCCGGCCCGATCAGCATCCAGGGGGCCTGAAAAAGATAGGGCCGGCTCTCGGCCAGCATCGCGCCCCAGGCTGGCGAGCCCAGCGGGGCTCCAACCCCGAGGAAGGACAACGCGCTAGCGGCGATCAGCATGTCGGCGAAATGAAAGGCGGTCATGGCGATGAGGCTGGGCAATAGAACCGGCAAGATATGGCGATATACTTGGGTCACTCGTCCCACCCCGCCGATACGGGCGGCAATCAGATAGGGCCGCTCGCGCGCCGACAGCGCTTCGGCATAGACAACCCGCGCGAACAGCGGCCAAGCCAATAGACCCAGCACCAGGATTACCGCCATTGCGCTCTGGCCCAGGACGGCTACGGCCGCCATCGCCGCCACAAGCCCCGGGAACGAAAGAGTGAGATTGACGACCTGAAGAATGATCCGTCGCGGCGCACCTGCGAACTCGGCGGCCAGCAGTCCAAGCACGACGCCAATGCATAGGGAAATCGCATTGGCGGCCAGCGCCACCCCCAACGACCATGGAGCACCCGCGATCACACGTGCGAGCACCGGGCGACCTAGCTGATCCGAACCGAACCAGGCCCGCCCGCTTGGCCCCGTCAAACGGTCGTCCAAGTTTAGATCAGCGTTCAGATTGCCTGACAGTACGATGGCGACCGCCACGACGGCGATCGCGAACGAAACTGCCGAGGCGATACCGACGGGCCCGAGGGCACGCCGGATCACCGGGCCTCCGTGATGTTCAGCCGGGGATCCAGCATGACGAAGACCAAGTCTGTGATGACGTTGGCCGCGAATACCAGGCCAGCCACCACAAGAGCGGCCGCCTGTATGACGGGAAAGTCCAGCGCGAGGGTCGACTGAACGAGCAGCCGGCCCAGTCCCGGCCACGCGAAGATGGTCTCGATCACCACCGCGCCGCCAACGAGTGCGGCGAACTGGGCTCCCATCAGGGCGACCGCGCCCAACATCGCGTTCGGCAAGACGTGCCGCCAAAGCACAACGCCCGGTCCGGCCCCGGCGGCGCGCGCGGCGCGGACGAAGTCCTGCCGCATCATCTCATCGACATTCACGGCTACAACCCGCGCCAACTTGGGCGCCAGGAACAGGCTCAGCGACAGGGCGGGCAGGACCCAGGTGCGGGGTCCGGCAAAGCCAAGCGCCGGTAGCCAGTTGGTCTGAATGGCGAAGACCTGGACCAGCACCAATGCGGCGACGAACCCCGGGGTGCCCTGTAGAACATAGACAACGGCCGCCGCAGCGCGTTGAGCCGGGCGATCCGGAGCCGAGCCTAACCAAGCGCCCAGGGGCACAGCGACCATAATGGTGGCCCCCATGGCCAGAAACGCGAGCAGCAGGGTCGCGGGGAGGGCCTGCAGAACCATCGAGAGCGCGGAGTCACCGCTCGCCATCGACTGACCAAAATCGCCCTGCAGCAATCGACCCAAGAACTTGGCGTACTGGATTGGTAGGCTCTCGTCGAAACCATACTGCGTCCTCAACGCCGCCAGCATCTCGGGCGTCGCGTCGTCGCTCGCCAAGGCGGATATGGGATCGCCCGTCGCCCTCAACAGCAAAAAAAGCAACGTCGATAGGCCCAGCAACAAAAGGCCGAGGTCGAGCCCGCGCCGCAGGACGATTCCAAGCTCGGTAACCCGGGCTCCGGCCGCTAGCCGGGAGCCCCAGGCTTGGGTGCGGGATCCCCTCGAAACCTCCCCGCCTTTCAGGCCCGACGAAACGCTGGATACGGGATCCCTGAGACCCATTTGCGCGACCTATTCGCCCCAGCTGTATCGCAAGCTCAGCCCAAACATCCGAGGTGCGCCCACCCCTTGCGAGAATGTTCCAAAGGGCCGCCCCAACTGTGGCGTGCCAAAGGCGTAATGTTCGTTGTCCAGCAAGTTCGTCACGAACAGACCCAGGTCCAGACCCTGTCGCCCCCCGACATCGCGCAGCGACGCGTTGAGGTTCCAAAGACTGTAGGCATCGACGTCCGCGCCGAAGGCCAAACAGGCTGCGAACTGGCCGTCGGGACCGCAGTTCGAACTGCCGGTATCGGAGGTGGCGAAGTCCGACTGGTAGTAGAAATTCAGCGAGACCGAGGGGATCCCGATGCTCGGTGACAGCTCCGGTGACCATGTCACCGAGGCGTTCAGCTGATGTTCCGGTGTGAAGCCGAACCGGGCGTCGGAGATATCGACCCGCGTCAGGATCGGTGCTGCCGTCGTACCGGTGTTGTAAGAGTTGAAGAACTCGTCGTAGCTGGCTTGGGTCAGCGAATAACCGCCGCTGAATTCAAGGCTGGGATGAACCCTCAGCATCCAGTCGGCCTCGATGCCCCAGATGGTTGCGCTCGCGGCGTTGAGCGTCAACGCGGTGACGACGTTGTTCACCAGGAGCTGCGAGTTTCGCTGAATGTCGGTGTACCAACCATGATAGGCCGCGACGTTGAAACGCGACAGCATGCCGTTGATCCGAAACTCGTTTTTTGAGCCGAACTCGATATCGTCGATGATCTCGGGGAGATAAGGTTCGCGCTGGGCGACAGTCGTGGGATTGTTCAGGCTGCCGGCGGCGGCGTTGCCCGGCTGCGCCGAGAACCCGCCGGACTTGTAGCCCCGGCGGTGGGCTACATAGAGCGTATTGCGCGGGGTGACTTCGTAGGTGGCCGACAGCGTCCAGGTCGGCTCGCTGAAGTCGGCCTGCGCCTGAAAGCTACAAAGGTCGCGATCGGGCGTGATCAGGTTGGCGTCCGCGTCGGCCACGGTCGTGTACGGCGACGGAGTAACCGTAACGAGACCGTCCATCCGACAAACGATTCGGCGTGGTAGGGCACCCGTCGCTGCCGCTTCCTGACGGCTGTGCCATACCACTTCGCGCTCGTCCCGGGTCCAGCGCACACCGGCCGAGACAGACAGGTTTTCCGACAGGCTGTAGTCAGCGTGAACGAAGGCGGCGTAGCTGACGTTAGTAGCCTCGGAATCGACCCAGTTAGACAGTGGGGAGGCCAGCGTCGATAGCGCAACCACGCCGGGGTTTCGATTGATCTCGTCCCCCGATTCCCGGAAATAGAACAGCCCGGCGACTACGTTCAAGTTGTCGAAATCGCCTTGCAGTTGCAGTTCGTTGCTGAACTGGGAGGTGTCCTGCAGGCCGCAGTAGCGCTGTATATGGGAAAGGGTGCCTAACGCATCCAGGCAGTAATCTACCTCGATATCCCGCCAGCCAATGATGTTCTTCAACGTGAGCGTCTCGGACAGATCCAGCGTGCTTGTGTTTTGCAGGCCAACGACTCGGTTGTGAGCCCGATTGCGGAAATTTTCGGCGCCCGACCCTTGCGCATTCTCGTAGAAGCCCAGTGTCTGCTGGCGATCGAAGTCGGCCTGCAGCAAGGCGCGAAGAGTCGCATTCGTGATCGCAATCGGGTTGATAGCGGTGGGCTTCAGCATCGATCCGGCCTCATCGGAATCGAGCCAGGTTCCGATCAGGGTTGAGGTGAACGCCTCGGTGGGGGTCCAACGCAACGAAGCCCGCAGGCTCTGGTTGTTGATGTCGTAGCTGCGCTGACCGGTCGTTACGCTGCGGAAATAGCCGTCTCGTTCGATAGTTCGGCCGGCGATGCGCAGGTCCAAGGTTTCGCCCAAGGGCAGGTTCGCGGCCCCTTCGAGATCACGAAGATTGTAGTCGCCTATGCGGGCGGTGACATAGCCCTCTGCCGATTCCCCAGGGGCCATGGGAGTGATCAGAACGGCGCCGCCGGTATTGTTGCGGCCGAACAGAGCTCCCTGCGGGCCGCGCAGAACCTGGACGGACTCCAGATCATACATGGTGGCGTTTCCGCCACCGGCTCGGGACTGACCGACCTCAGCGAAATAGACCCCGACGGCTGGGTCGATCAGCATGGTGGGCGTGCTAGCCCGCTGGCCTCGGATCCCATACTGGGGCGTGCTGATCCCGCGGGCCGTGGGTGTGACGGTGAGGGACGGAGCAACCCGCTGCAAATCCTGCGGCTGCAGGATGTTTTGGCGCTGCAGTTGTTCCCCGCTGAAGGCGCTGACCGCGATCGGCACGTCCTGAAGACGTTCTGACGTCCGACGAGCGGTGACAATAATCTCATCGAGGGACGCGGTCTCATCCGCTTGACCGCCTGCAAGCGGTTCCGTCCGCGTCGGCGCTGTCTGCGCAGTAGCGGTGCCTGCCATGGTCAAGGCGGTGGCCGATAACAGGCCGGCCATCAGATGATTGGTCAAGGTCTCGTCCTTTCCTGGGAGCAGATTGAATCTGCCCTTGGTTCCCTCCCGCTCCCGCGTCTTCGCGCGGTAAGCGTCGTCGCTGACGGCCCGTAAGGCCGCAGTCATGGTATACGGTATACAGATTGGTATTCTAATGCCAGATTTTTTTGCGGCACGGAGCGGTTGCCATTGGGGGCACGGCCTGAACGACTGTCAGCTGCAGGGGATCGTCGGTTCCTTGCGAGTAGATAGATCCTGGATCGGGTGCGTCGCCGGGGTTCCGAAATCGTCTTGCGGCTCCTTTCGGGACTGCCACTCACCGACCTCTCTGCTCGTCGGGTTCTGCCGCGAATCCGAATAGGCTCCCACATGTGGGCCGCTGTGAATGGTGACAGTCAAAACACGATCAAGCATCTTGACGTTTACAGCGTTGGCTACATGGTTTGGTTGTCGTCAAAAGATACAATCGCCTGCGAAAGACTTCGAGATCACGGAAATTTCATTGATTAGAATTTCGCCAATGTTTTCAGGATCATCAGATTTTCTCGGCATGTTGATCGGTTTCGTGTTCGACTGGCCACAAAAAATCCAGAACATTCAATGTTCTGGGCCCGTTGATGCAATCGAGTGGGAATAGTTCGCGGCGTTTCGAAGTCTTCTCGACCGGCACACCGGGTATCGGCCGCTGAGGGCTGACTAGATCCGTTTCAGGATCCCGTTGACCGCGCTTGTCGAGTTGACCCCGAAGAAATCCGTGTAGCGCGAGTCGATGACATAGGGCCGATGCCGCAAGGCCCGCGCCATGGCGGCCTGTTTGGGAATGGCGTCCTCGATCACGAGATAATCCCCGGGACGAAGGAGGTCGTCGAGCGCCCCGAGCGTTTCCTCCAGATCACCATGAAAATCCTCGATGACCAGCAGAGGGACCCCGACGAGTTTTCGGTCTCGGCGCCGCTCCTGAAGCCATTCGATGCAATCCCCGCGGTAGGTGATTATTCCGGGCTGCGTCCGATCGTCCGTGTTCAGATCGATCGCGTGAACAGTGGCGTCCACATTCAGGGCCATGCACATATCCCGGAACCATGCCGCTGACCCTCCGGCGCCGGCCCCGAGTTCCACAATGTTTTGCGGCCGGACCTCGGCCAGCATCAAAGGGTAGAGCGCGATCTCATAGACGGTTTTGAAACAGGCTTGCCCTCGCCACTCATAGGGCGCGCTCGTGCCCTGGCTATAGAGCATGCCCCGGTAGTCGACCTCCGTGTAGAACCCGAAAGCCTGCAACTGCGATTGCCGCTCCTCCCAGCTCAGGAACCGGGGTTCGGAGCCGATCAGCCTTGCGCAATAGAGCTTCAGCATGTCCGCTTCGCCGCGGTTCGACGTCCCCCGGCTCAGGACGCCGAGCATGTGGTTGTCCAGATAGGTGGGAATCCCCCCTCGCTCGCCCAACACGTCGCAAATCCGCGATCTGGCGACGGATTCGTCGGGAAATCCCACGTGCGCCAGCGCGGCCCGGACCTCACGGAACTTGTCCTCGGGCGTTTCCATGCCGTTGCGTTAAACGGCAGCCGGTCAGAGCGCAGCCTGTGAGGTATACCGGTACACCAACATCGCATCACGACCCCTGGCGATCTCTGCGTCACGGGAGGCCTTCGACAGCGCTCTCCAGGCTCCCGTCAGTCGCAGCCCGGCGCGACGGTCTCGAACCGCTCATCCCACCAGCCCTGCCAGAGACTCTGCAGATCGGCGAAAGCGGTTTCGCTGAGGCCGTAGGTTGTCAGGGTGATCATGGTCGTGCCGCGCGGGCGCTTCTCGCTCGGCGGCTGGTCCAGGACGACCAGCAGGCCGTCGCCCCAGGCGTCCACGGTGACTCCGGTCTGATGGCGCGCAGTGAACCAGATTTGACCGGAAGCCGTCGTATGCGGCCCCAGCGGTCCGGACCATGGCTCGCCCGCCGCCGGAGCGGCGTCGAGGCCGAGCAGCGAACGGGCCAGCCGGTCCTCGCGGGGCAGGCCAGAGAAGAACAGGGTGCGGCGCGCCTCGCCCTCGTGCCGGGCGAAGGCGAAGGCCAACTGCCAGGTGAAGGAAATCCAGCCCTCGATCATGCCGTCGAAGACGTCGGACCACTCTCCGGCGGGCGCGGAGCGAACAACGCGGACGACGCTGGTCGCATCACCGGTCGCCTCGACCTCGTAGCGGTCGTTGACGCCGACGAATGTGACCACCCGCTTCTCATCATCGGCGCTGGCGTGGGTGATGAAGATGAAGTCGATCTCATCCTTCAGGCTGTCGGCGTCCCAGCCGAACCAGTTTTTGATCTTCTGCGGGTCGCGCAAGGCGGCCCAGACCGCGTCGGCGGGAGCGGGAACGGTGACCTCGACGAGGACGTGGTCTTCCATGGGCTGGGCGGCTTCGGTCATGGGTCAGTTCCTGACGGGAGTGGTTTTGGCGACGGCGGGATGGGCGACGGCAGTGAGTCGATAGCGCCGGCCGGTCGGCGCGGCGTATTTGCGGGCGAGGGCAGCCACGGCGGCGCTGACCTCTTCGGTGAAGGCGTCGAAGTCAGCAGGCGCGGCGAAGGTCACGTCGGCCTCGACGGTCAGGGTCAGCAGGCGCGAGCCTTCGGCGGCCGCGTCCTGACGCATGCGGGCGACATCGCGGACCATGGTCGACGCGGTCTTGATCAGGTGATCGGCGGCGTGGCGGTCCTGGGCCTCGACCGCGTCCGGGTCCGGCGGGGCCTGCATCAGGCCGGGATCGAAGACATAGTTCCGCGCCGCGACAAACAGGCGTTCGGTGAAGCCGCGCTTGCGGCGTTCTCCCGCCAGCTGGACAAGCCCGGCGGCCTCGAGCGCATTGAGATGATAGCCGATGTTCTGACGCGGCAGTCCCAGCTGTTCGGCCAGTCCGGCGGCCGAGGCCGGCTCGGTGAGGGCCATCAGGATGCGGCGACGAATGGGCGCCAGCGCCAGCAGCGCGGTGTCCAAATCGTCGAGCAGGGCGGAAGGTCGGGCCGTCATGACCTCAACCTGCATTAGACAAAATAGTTTGTCAAATGACCGTCAGACGGAGGTGCGGACATCCCTTGAGGCGCGCTCCAGCACAGTGGCGGGGGATTCGCCTGCCGTTACCTCGGCCACGCCGACCTCGAACTCGACCACGAAGGGCGACCGATCAGGACCGGCGTCGAAGGCGGTGCAACCGATGACGGCGGCGATCCGGTCGGCGGCGATCCGCCCGGCCGGTCCCTGCGTCGCCGGCAGGGCCAGGGCGAAGACGTCGGGCGACAGGCGGGCGGCGGTGTCCTCTGTGCGGATCAGGCGCGAGACCATGGCCCCGATCTGGGGCAGGGCGCGGTCCAGCCAGCCGCCCTTGCGGGCCTCGACCACGGACTCGGTCTCAGAGACGCGCAGCACCGCGACCGACAGCGGGCGGCGCCGCAGACGGGCCCCCTCGGCTACGCGGGCCAGATGGCTGGCGAACAGTTCGGGGGTGAACAGGCCGGTTGTGGGATCGGTCAGGCCCGAGCCGCGCGCGCTCTCCAGCGCCTTGCGGATGGCGACATGGCGGCGATGGGCGCGGGCGAGGGCGGTGATCCGCTCAGCCGTCTCGTCTTCGGGCGTGTCGGCGGCGGCGACGTCGGCGAAGCCGCGGTTGTAGAGTTCCGACAGATTGATCTCGCCGGAGCCGCGCAGATAGAGCACCGCCGGGATGTGATAGAGCCGGGTGTTCCGCTTCATGCCCGAGGCGATGGACAGGGCCGGCGTATGGTCCTCGGCCCCCCACAGGACGGCGGCGTCAAACGGCCGCTCATGCAGATAGTCGAAAGCGGTATAGGGCGTCGGCGCCGCCACCACGTCACAGCCGCGCGCCGTCAGGGCGTTGGACAGGGCGAGAAAATGCCGGTCGGGCTTGCCTGCGGCCAGCACGCGCAACGGGCTCGAGTCGACATCGGCGATCGGCAGCGGCTGGCCTCGCGCGGCGAAGGTGGCCTCGCGCAACGACACCTCTTCCTCGGCGATGGCGGACCGGACCAGGTTTTCGAGCCGCAGGGCTGCCTGGGCTGCGTGAGGCGGTCCGGACATGACGATATCGGCCAGTCCCGGGTCCCAGTCCGCAGCTTCCGCGCCAATCGCCAGAATTGGGAGGCGGCGAGGGGAGACGGTCTGTCGCAGGGCGCCGATGCCCTCGACGGCGTCCGGGAGGCGGGCATCGAGAATCACTGTTTCCAGCGGCCAGTCGATCAGCACCTGAATGGCGCCGGCGAGCGAACGGGCGGTCACGGTGCGCCAGCCAAGGGCGTCCAGGCCCTGACACAGCGGGCCGATCAGGTCATCGTCGGGGGCGACGACCAGTATGCGCGGATCGGAACCCAAGGTCGAAATCTCCAGCCGTCCCCAGCCCCGGGGGCGGTCTCATGGCCGCGGACCATAGCGAGGGCGGGCGCCCCTAAGCAACGGGTTGATCGTCGCTTTCGACGGCGGGTTTCCCGCAGACCGAATTACGGTAGTAGTGCGAGCTTGGAGGGTTTGGGGACCGGATTGCAGGCAAAATCGGACATTCAAACAGCGGCGCGCTGGGCCACGCCCATGCTGTGGGGTCGCCTGTCGGTCAAGGCGTTCTCGCGCAGCTGGGGCCGCGACGTGATGCTCTACACCGGCGGCGTGTCGTTCTTCGCCCTGCTGGCCGTCTTCCCGGCCATCGCCATCCTGATCGGTTTCTACAAGGCGGTGCTGTCCATTGGCCAGGTCAGCGAACAGGCGGCGGCCCTCGCAGACGTCATGCCGACCGCGGCGCGCGCCATCTTCCGCCTCGAGATCGAGCGGCTGGCCAATGCCTCGGCGCGGACCGTCTCGGCCCAGAGCTTCTTCGCCGTGGTCATCGGCGGCTACGCCGCGCACCGGGGGTTCAAGGCCCTGCTGGCCGGACTGAACCTGATCCATGACGAGAAGGAGCCGCATGGCTTCTTCAAATTCAATCTGCTGGCCTTCTTCGTCGCTCTGGCGGCCTTCCTGCTGTTCACGGTCGTGTCCGGGGCGGTGGTGACCTCGCGACTGCTTGAGCACGCCGGTCCGGGCGAAACCGCGGCGACAGGCGGTGGCCTGCCGCTGGAGGGGCTATGGCCGGCGCTCGGGCTCGCGATCGGCCTGACCATGCTGTACCGCTACGCCATGTCCCACCGCACGCCGGTGGCCTGGGCGCCGGCGATCGCGGGCGGGGTGGTGGCGACGGTGATGTCGACCATCTCGTCGTGGCTTTGCGCCATCTACGTCGAACAGATCGCGCCGCTGGGGGCGACCTATGGCTCCGTCGGCGCGGTGGTGGTGCTGCTGATCTGGCTGTCGTGGAACGTCAACGCCATCTTCTACGGCGGCGCCTTCGCTACCGAGATGGAGATTGCCGCCCGGTCGATGGGCGCGCCCGAAATCGAGCCTGACGAGCCCCTGCCGGAATCGGTGGTCAGCCTTTCGGAGCGGCGGGCGTCGCGACCACGATAGTCAGGACGCCATCCGCCTCGTCGATCGAGACGGTTTCCCCGCCCAGTCCGGCCATCAGATGCGGAACGTCGATCCGCGCCATGGGGTCGGTCGCCAGCAGGGTCAGCCGCGCGCCGGGCGCGGCCTCGCGCATCGCCTTCTGAAGTTTCAGGCTGGGGGTCGGGCAGCGGTGGCCGCGCGCGTCAATGATCATGCGCTGATCCGGTCCAGCAGCAGGCCGAGGGCCACGCGGACGCTGGCCAGCCGGACCTCTTCGCGTCCGATATCGCCGAAGCGGTGTTCGGAATGGATGGCCCCGCCCGGTCCAACCGCTCCGAAATGCACCAGCCCCACAGGCTTGTCCGCTGAGCCGCCTCCCGGTCCGGCGACGCCCGTCACCGAGACGCAGACCCGGGCCGGAGAGCGGGTCAATGCGCCGTCCGCCATCGCGCTGGCGACTTGCTCCGAGACGGCGCCCTCGGCTTTGATCAGCTCTGCAGGCACCCCCAGAAGCTCGGTCTTGGCGGCGTTGCTGTAGGTGACGAAACCGCGCTCGACGACGGCCGACGAACCCGCGATCGCCGTCAGGGCCCCCGCGACCAGTCCGCCGGTGCAGCTCTCGGCCGTGGCGATGGTCAGGCCTCGAGCGACGGCCGTCTCGATCACGTGACGGGCCAGGGTCTGGATGTCGTCGGGAAACATGCGTTCGAGGCCTTCCGAAAGGGCGGCGAGTCGGTTCAGGGTGGCGGAACGCGCCCGGGGACGGCGCCAGCATACGGGGCGGGCATGAGCGACACCACCGGGGACTCGAGCGTCGAAACGGGCATCGCCCCGGACCGCTTGACACCGATCCTGTTCGCCGTGGCGATCTTCACATCGGCCGCCCTGGTCTTCGTGGTCCAGCCGATGGTGACCAAACTGGTCCTGCCCATGCTGGGCGGATCGCCCGCGGTGTGGAACACCGCCATGGTCTTCTTCCAGACGGCCCTGCTGGCCGGCTACGGCTATGCCCACCTGTTGCAGAAGGTCGGGTCGATCAAGACCCAGGTTGGGATCCATCTCGCCCTGCTGCTGGTCGCGGCCCTGTTCCTGCCCTTGAGCGTCAACGGCCTGCTGGGCGATCCCGACCCGTCGGCGCCGATCATGTGGCTGCTGGCAACCCTGACCCTGTCGGTGGGCGCGCCGTTCGCCGTGCTGTCGGCGACGGCGCCGTTGCTGCAGGCCTGGTACGCCCGGGTTCGCGCCGGTCATGCGGACGGCCAGAACCCCTATGTTCTGTACGCCGCCTCCAACCTCGGCAGTTTTCTGGCCCTGCTGTCCTATCCGATCCTGATCGAGCCGCTGGCGACCCTGTCCGGACAGCGCGGCTGGTTCGGCTGGAGCGGCGGCTATGCCGTGTTCGTGCTGATGGTGGTGGCTCTGGCCCTCACCGTATGGCGTCGGCGGCTGGACCAGACATCCGAGCCCGCGCAGCTCCAGACCAGCGCGCCGATGTCATGGCGTGAGAGAGGCATACTGGTGCTGTTGGCTGCGGCGCCGTCCAGCCTGATGCTGGGCGTGACGTCTCACCTTTCGACGGACGTCGCCTCGGCGCCGTTCCTGTGGGTGCTGCCGCTGGCGCTCTATCTGCTGACCTTCGTCATCGCCTTCCAGAACCGGCCATGGATCCCGCTGAATGTCACCCTGATCATCCAGGGGGCGACCGGCGCGATCGTGGTGCTGATCGTGGCCTTCCGCTCGGCCAACTGGTCGATGGCGTTTGGCCTGCATCTGATCGCCTTCTTCTTCGCCGCACTGATGTGCCACCAGCTGCTCGCGTCACGGCGACCGCAGCCGGACCGGCTGACGGAATTCTATCTGCTGATGTCGCTGGGCGGCGTCGTCGGCGGCGCCTTCACGGCCCTGCTGGCGCCGGTGATCTTCAACATGGTGTGGGAGTATCCGCTGGTGCTGGTGCTCGTCGGTCTGGCCCGACCGTGGGGCAAGCGCGGGCTGACCGGTACGCACACCGGAACCCTGATCGCCGCCGCGGCTGTTGCGGCGTCGCCGGTGCTGTTGTCGATCTGGTTGAACGCCAACGACGGCGCGCGCGGCTGGTTCTACGCCAATTTCCCGCTCGGCATGGACCAGCTGGCCATGGTCATGCTGATGCCCGCGGCCATCTGCGCCTTCCTGCTGCGGGACCGGGCGCTGTTGTTCACGGCCATCCTGCTGATGATCACCCTGTCGTCCCAGTGGATCGCGCGCGGCTATGACTGGAGCTACTCCGAGCGCAGCTTCTTCGGTGTGATGCGGGTGGCGAATTCGCCCGATCCCCGGCTCGGCGGCGATGTCCATGTGATGATGCACGGCACCACCCTGCACGGAGCCCAGGCCCGCAACGATCGCTTCGACTGCGTGCCGACCCTCTACTATGCGGCGACCACCCCGATCGGCCAAGCGGCGACCATGGTCGGGCGGCGCGGTCCGGCGAGGATCGGCGTGGTCGGTCAGGGCACCGGCGCCATGGCCACCTACAAGCGCACCGAAGACTCGATGACCTTCTTCGAGATCGACCCCATGGTCGACCGGCTGTCCCGCGATCCGCAGTGGTTCAGCTACATCTCCGATTGCGCTTCGGGCCCGATCAACACGGTCCTGGGAGATGCGCGACTGACCCTGGCGAAGGAGACCCCGGGTTCCTACGACCTGCTGATCATCGACGCCTTCTCGTCCGATGCCGTGCCGACCCATCTGCTGACGGTTGAGGCGATCGACGGCTATCTGGCGCTGCTGAAGCCGAACGGCGTGGTCCTGCTGCACCTGTCGAACCGAAACCTCGATATCACCCTGCCGGCCGTCGCCGCGGCCCAGGCGCTCGGTCGGCCGAGCCTTCACCAGCTCTACTATGAGCGGGACGACACGCCACAGATGGCCGAGGCCTCGACCGAGGCCCTGATCCTGTCGCCGACGCCGGAGGGCCTCAGGGACTTCATGGCCGACGACCGCTGGAATACGCCGGCCCGGACCGCGGTGCGACCGTGGACCGACGACTACGTCAATCTGTTCGGGTCGCTCCAGCGCAGCATGTTCGACACGCCCGAGCTTCAGGCGCTCAGGAGCCAGTAAGCTCGATCGTCGCGATGGCCTGGGCAGCCAGCCCTTCGCCGCGGCCGGTGAAACCCATGGCCTCGGTCGTGGTCGCCTTGACGCTGACCGCGTCCAGCGGAAGCGACAGCAGGTCGGCCAGCCGCTCGCGCATGGCCTGACGGTGCGGCTTCACCTTGGGCCGTTCGCAGATCAGGGTGACGTCGACATTGACCAGCCGCCCGCCGCGCGCGGTCAGGCGCTCGACGGCGTGGATCAGGAAGCGGTCGGACGCGGCGCCCTTCCACTGCGGATCGGTGGGCGGGAAATGGTCGCCGATATCGCCGTCGCCCATGGCCCCCAGGATGGCGTCGGTCAGGGCGTGCAGACCGGCGTCGGCGTCCGAATGGCCGATCAGCGTCTGGTCGTGCGGAATCTCGACACCACACAGCCAGACCGAGGTTCCCGGTCCCCAGCGATGGGCGTCAAAGCCCTGACCGACGCGCGTCTGGCGGGGGATGAGCGCTTCGGCCATGGCGAAATCCTCAGGGTAGGTCAGTTTCATCAGGCGGGCGTCGCCGGCCACCATGGCGACGACGCCTCCGGCGGCACGGACGACTTCGACGTCGTCCGTCGGAGGTGACCTGTCCGGCCAGGCGGCGTAGGCGCGGCGGATGGCGTCCAGTCGGAAGCCCTGGGGTGTCTGGGCCCGCCAGAGGTCGGCCCGATCAACGGACGCGCCCATGATCCCGTCCGCGCCCCGACGCAGACTGTCGGCCACCGGAAGGACGGGGAGGGCGGCTTCATGGTCGTCGAGCGACCTGAGCACCCGGTGGATGGTCGCGGCATCGAGGAAGGGCCGCGCCGCGTCATGGATCAGAACCCGGGCGTCGGCTCCCGCGGCCAGAGCGCCAAGACCGGCCTGGACCGAGGCCGCGCGCGTGTCGCCGCCCTCGACTGTGAACCAGCCTTCCAGCCCCGCCAGCGCCTCCCCGGCCAGGGCTTCGGCGCCGGGGGCGACGACCACCGCCAGCTCAGACGCCCCGGCGGCCAGAAGGGCCTCTGCGGACCAGCGCAGCACCGGCCGGCCACCCAGTTTGCGCCACTGCTTGGCTTCGCCTGCCCGGGAACCCGTTCCGGCGGCGACGATGATGGCGGAGAAACTCATGGCGCCGCTTCTACTCACCCGACGCGGCGCTGACGAGGGCTCCATGCGTTGAGTCCATCCTGTTTGACAACGGACTGCGGCGAGGACAGCCTGTTCATGGGAGGACTTGGCATGACTCATTCGATCCTGCAGCCCGTCATCGCCCTGGTGCTCTGGTCGATGGTGATGTGGGCCTGGCTCTACGCCACGCGCCTGCCCGCCATGATCCGGGCACGGACGAAGCTGGACCCGACCCAGCCGCGCGACGTCATGCTCGGCGGCCTGCCGCCGCGGGTGCGATGGAAGGCCGACAACTACAACCACCTGATGGAGCAGCCGACGCTGTTCTACGCCACGGCCCTGACGCTGGCCCTGATCGGACAGGGCGAAGGCCTGAACCTCTGGCTGGCCTGGGCCTATGTGGCGTTGCGGGTGATCCACAGCCTGATTCAGGTGCTGATCAATGTGATCGTCGTCCGGTTCGCCGTCTTCATGATCGCGAGCGGCGTTCTGGTCTTTCTGGCCGCGCGGGCCGCGATGGCCGTCTTCCAGGCCTGAGTCCGGGTTGGACCCGGGGCGGGAAACCCCCTATCTGCCCGCCCATGCACAGCGGCCTGCAAATCGGCGACGTCTGGGTGCCCGGCCGGGTGCTGACCGCCCCCATGACCGGCATCACCGACCTGCCGTTCCGGCGGCTCGCCTCGCGGCTGGGCGCGGCCTATGTCGCGACCGAGATGGTTGCGGCTGCCGAACTGGCGCGGGCGCGTCCCGACGTCGTGCGCCGGGCAGCGGTGGGCGAGGGCCTGCCGTTGACCGTCATCCAGCTGGTCGGTCGGGATCCCGCCGCCATGGCCGAGGGCGCGCGCATGGCGGAACAGGCCGGCGCCGACATCGTGGATCTGAATTTCGGCTGTCCGGCCAAGGAGGTCACCGGTTCCGCCTGCGGCTCGGCCCTGATGCGGACGCCCGACCTGGCCTGCCGGCTGATGCAGGCGGCGGTCGAGGCCACCTCGCGGCCCGTGACAGTCAAGATGCGGCTGGGCTGGGACGACGCTCATCGCAATGCGCCCCTGCTGGCGAAGCGGGCCGAGGAGATCGGCGTCCGGGCCGTCACGGTGCATGGACGGACCCGGCAGCAGTTCTACACCGGCGTGGCCGACTGGACCGCGGTCGGCGAGGTCAAGGCGGCGGTCGGCATTCCGGTCATCGTCAACGGCGACATCCTGACCGCCGACGATGCGCGCGAGGCCCTGAGGCAGTCGGGCGCCGATGCCCTGATGCTTGGCCGCGGCGTCTACGGCCGACCCTGGCTGGCGGCGCATATGGAGCGGGCGCTGGCTGACGGGACGGTGCTACTGGAGCCCGACCGGGACGAGCGGCTGGGCATCGTCATCGAACACCTGCGCGCTTCCGTCGCTTTCTACGGCTTGCCGCTGGGGCTGAAGATGTTCCGCAAACATCTGGGCTGGTACGTCGAACAGGCGCCCTGGCCCGATGATCCACTGGAGCGCAGGGCGGCCAAGGCGCGGCTGTGCCGGCTGGACACCCCTGAAGCCGTCGAACAGGCCCTGACCGCGCTCTGGCTGGAAGTGACGCATTCCGGCAACCCGGGTGTTGATATTCCGCCACAGGTGGTCAAGACTGCTGTGGCATGACGGATACGCCCGCCGCCGAGACTGAGCCCGCTCCGCCCGCCGATCGACGCGGCGCGGTGCGCTGGTTCTCCGGTTGGTCCGAGGAACGTCGCCGCAATAGCTTCCTTATCGTCTACGCCGTCGCCTTCCTGGTCACCGCCGCCGCCATCTGGCTGGTGGCGGTTGCGCCGGGGGCCAGCGGCGAGGGCGCGCGGGCAGCGGCCAGCCAGGCCGTTCTGGCCATCCTCGCTGTCAATCTGCTGCTGATCGGCGGACTGGCCGCCGTGGTTGGCCGCCGGGCCCTGATGCTGTTCCGACGGCGCACCGACGCCGGCGCCCGGCTGCACCTCCGGTTTGTGACCCTGTTCTCGATGGTGGCCCTGATCCCGGCGGTGCTGATCGCGCTTGTCTTCGGGGTGCTGGTCAATCGCGGCGTGGATCAGTGGTTCAGCGACAATGTGGAGTCGGCTGTCAAGAACAGCGCCCTGATCGGCGACGCCTATCTGGATGACGTCTCGAACGAGATGGACGGCGACCTTGCCGTGATCGCGGAGCAGTTGGGCTCGGTTCGGCCCCTGTTTGCGAACCGGATCCAGTTTTCGGATGCCCTTACCCAGATTGCCGAACTTTTCGGCTATCCCGCCATCTACATTCTCGGACCGGACGGCGCGGTGCTGGCCAGTGGCGAAATGCCCGACGCTCCGCCCTATCTGGCGCCGCCGCGTGCGGTTCTGGAGGCTGCGGCCGAGGGTGGGGAGCCGCCCCAGCACGTGTCGGAGAACCCTGATGCCGTGCGGTCGCTGATGGCCCTGCCGGTCTATGGTGAGGCCTACCTCTATCTGGTGCGTCCGCTCAAGCCGGGCCTCATCGCCCAGATGCGGAACGGCGAGGAATCCATCGTGGCTTTCCGCGAGGCCAAGCAGAGCCGCTCCCGTATCCAGGCCGCCTTCGCCCTTGGCTATTTCGAGACCGCGCTTCTGGTGCTCGTCGGGGCTATCTGGCTGGGCATGGGGGCGGCGAGCGCTATCTCCGCGCCCATTGGACGTCTCGTCGAAGCGGCCGACAAGGTCGCGGGGGGCGACCTGACCGCGCGTGTCGATGACGCGGACGGACCGGGCGAAATCAAGACTCTCTCCGCCGCCTTCAATCGGATGACCGGCGACCTGGAGGCGCAGCAGGCCGCGCTCAGGGCCGCCAGCGAGGAGGCCACGGGTCGCAGCCGGTTCATCGAGACCGTGCTGTCGGGCGTCTCGGCCGGCGTCATCGGCCTCGACCGGCGCCGCCGCGTCTCAGCGATCAACGACAGCGCGGTCGAGCTTCTGGCCATTCGCGACCCGGCCATCATCGGCCGGCCCCTGGGCGAGGTTTCGCCCGAACTCAGCGAACTGGCCGCCCGCGCCGAGGCCCATATCGAGGAAGAGATCGACGTCAGCCTCGAGGGCGAAACCCGCCGCCTGCGCGTGCGCATCGAGGGCGGCGTCGGCGGCGAGATGGTCCTGACCTTCGACGACATCACCCGGCTGGTCACGGCCCAGCGCAACGCCGCCTGGCGCGACGTCGCGCGGCGCATCGCCCACGAGATCAAGAACCCCCTGACCCCCATCCAGCTTTCGGCCGAACGACTGCGGCGGCGCTATCGCAGCCAGGTCGGGGACGACGTCGAGGTGTTCGACCGCTGCACCGAGACCATCATCCGGCAGGTCGGCGACATCGGCCGGATGGTGGATGAGTTCTCGTCCTTCGCCCGGATGCCTGCTCCGCGGTTCACCGCCTGTGATCCGGCCGAGCTGCTGCGCGAGGCAGTGTTCGCCCAGCGGGTGGCGGCGGCCGCGGTCGGTGTCGAGCTGATCGACCCTCTGCCCAGTGTGGTGCTGCACGCCGACCGGCCAATGGTCGGCCAGGCCCTGACCAACATCCTCAAGAACGCCGGCGAGGCCGTGGCCGCGCGGCGCGCCATCGCCCCGCGCGACGGCGACGGCGACCGGCCGGGAATTTCGGCGCGGCTGCTGGTCGAGGACGAGTCCGTGGTCTTCATCATCGAGGACGACGGCATGGGCCTGCCCGCCAAGGACCGTGACCGGCTGACCGAGCCCTATGTGACCACGCGCGAGAAGGGCACGGGCCTCGGCCTGGCCATCGTCAAACGCATCTGCGAGGAGCACGGCGGCGAGCTGAAGCTGGCCGACGCAGAGACCCTGGCCGGCGCTCGCGTCTGCCTGATCTTCCCCCTGAAATCCCAACCGAAACCGACCGGCGCCGCCGGGACGAAGGATGCGAAAGCCTCCCGGTCCCGCACGGCTCCGGCCGCCGAATAGCGAGGCGATATGCGATCCACGGGAGCCGATATTCTGGTCGTCGACGATGAGGCCGACATCCGCGAGCTGGTCTCCGGCCTGCTCGAGGACGAGGGCCACGCCGTGCGCGTGGCGGCCAACTCCGACGAGGCCCTGGCCGCGATCCGCGCCCGGCGGCCGTCGTTGGCCCTGCTCGACATCTGGATGCAGGGCGGTGGGCTTGACGGCCTGGAACTGCTGGACGTGATCAAGGAACTGGATCCCGACCTGCCGGTGGTGATGATCTCGGGCCACGGCAATATCGAAACGGCGGTGACGGCGCTCCAGCGCGGGGCATACGACTTCATTGAAAAGCCGTTCAAGTCCGACCGGTTGGTCGTTGTTGTTCAGCGAGCACTCGAAGCGTCGTCGCTGAAGCGCGAGAACAAGCGGCTTCGGGCCCAGGTCGCGGCGCCCAGCGGCTTCATCGGCCGTTCCGCCGCCGCCCAGGCCCTGCGCAGCACGGTCGCCAAGGTGGCGCCGGCCAATAGCCGCGTCCTGATCTCAGGCCCGCCCGGCTCGGGCAAGGAGCTGGTGGCGCGTCAAATCCACGAGGCCAGCGCCCGGTCGAAGGGCGAATTCGTCGCCATCGCCGCAGCCGGCATGACGCCCGAGCGTCTGGACATCGAACTGTTCGGTGAGGAGGGCCACGACGGTCGCCCGCGCAAGATCGGCGTCTTCGAACGCGCCCATAACGGCACCCTCTATCTCGACGATGTCGGCGACATGCCGCGCGAGAGCCAGAGCCGGGTGCTGCGGGTGCTGGTTGAGCAGCGCTTCCGCCGCGTGGGCGGCGAGCAGGACGTCCAGGTCGACATCCGCGTGGTCACCTCGACCTCGCGAGACCTGAAGGTCGAGATCGCCGAGGGCCGCTTCCGCGAGGACCTGTTCCATCGGCTCAACGTCGTGCCGATCCGCGTGCCGGCCCTGTCGGAGCGGCGCGAGGACATCCAGGAGCTGATCGACTATTTCATCGACACCCTGTCCGCCTCGCAGGGCTTGCCGAAGCGACGGCTCGGCGACGATGCTATCGCCGTGCTTCAGGTCCATCCCTGGCCGGGCAATGTCCGTCAGCTGCGCAACAACGTTGAGCGGCTGCTGATCCTGGCCACGGGCGATCCGTCCGAGCCGATCAGCGCCGACATGCTGCCGCAGGAGGCGACCAACGCCAATTCCACCGGCACCCTTGGCGGCGAGCGCATCATCGCCCTGCCGCTGCGTGAAGCCCGGGAGGTGTTCGAACGGGAGTATCTGGCGGCGCAGATCATGCGTTTCGGCGGCAATATCTCGCGAACCGCGGCCTTCATCGGCATGGAGCGGTCGGCCCTGCACCGCAAGCTCAAGTCGCTGGGCGTTTCGCCGTCTCGTGGCGGCGAGGATGAGATCGAAGAGGCGGTCGAGGCATGAGCCGCGTCGCCTATGTAAACGGCCAGTACCAGCCTCACGGTCAGGCCGTGATCCATGTCGAGGATCGGGGCTTCCAGTTCGCCGACGGCGTCTATGAAGTCTGGTCCGTATTCGACGGCCGGCTGGCCGATTTCGACGGCCACATGACCCGGCTGCATCGCAGTCTGAACGAGCTGCGCATCGACATCCCCATGACGCGCGAGGCCCTGGGCCGGGTGCTGAACGAGACGGTGCGGCGCAACCGGGTGCGCGAGGGGCTGGTCTATATCCAGGTGACCCGCGGCACGGCCCGTCGCGACCATCCGTTCCCGCCCGAAGGCACGCCGCCCAGCGTCGTGATCACGGCCCGTTCGCTGCCGCGGTCGAAAGGCAATGCGGCGGCGAAGAAGGGCGTCGCGGTCGTCACCCATCCGGACATCCGTTGGGGGCGCTGCGACATCAAGACGGTCGGTCTGCTGGCCAATGTCCTCGCCAAACAGGCGGCCAAGGAGCGCGGCGCCGCCGAGGCCTGGCTGGTCGACGAGATGGGTCTGGTCACCGAGGGCTCTTCCACCAACGCCTGGATCGTGGACGAGAACGGCAAGCTGAGGACGCGGGACACCCAGGCCAATATCCTGCAGGGCATCACCCGCGCCGCCGTCATAGCGCTCATCGCCGATGAGGGACTTGAGCTGGAAGAGCGGGCCTTCAGCGTAGACGAGGCCAAGCGTGCGAAGGAGGCCTTCTACACCTCGGCAAGCGGCTTCGTGATGCCGGCGACCTCCATCGACGGGGTGAAGATCGGCAACGGCAAGCCCGGCCCGATCGCGACCCGGTTGCGCGCCCTGTACCTTGATCAGGCGAACCGCGACGCCATCTAGGCGTTGCGGCCCTGTGCGGGCGGTGGCTAAGGTGAGGGGCCGGACATCCGATCCAGCCCCGCGCCGCTCCCTCGGCCGGAGAACAAGCAAGAACAGGCTGAACCTGCCATGTCGCAAGACAAGTCCAAGAACCTTCAGGACACCTTCCTCAACAGCGTCCGCAAGACCAAGACGCCGCTGACCATCTTCCTGGTCAACGGGGTCAAGCTGCAGGGCATCGTGACCTGGTTCGACAACTTCTGTGTGTTGCTGCGCCGCGATGGCCAGTCGCAGCTGGTCTACAAACACGCCATCTCGACCATCATGCCGTCCGCGCCGGTGCAGCTTTATGAGCCAGACGCCGACGAGGACTGAGCGGTCCGACCCTTCGGCCGTCCCCCTCGGGCTTGACCCGAGGGCCAGACGTGGTGCGGCTTTGCGTCAGGGATGGCCCAACGGCCGTCGACTTCCTATCTGTCGATCAGCACCACAACATCCGATCCTCGGGTCAAGCCCGAGGATGACGGCGTAAAGAAAGCCCGAGACCTGACCACCAAGCATATTGACCACGCCGTCCCCCTGATCCGGGCCGTCGTCATCCATCCCGAACGGTCCGACGCGGGCGCCAGCGAGAGCTCGCGCCAGTCGCTCGAGCGGCTGGAAGAGGCTGTCGGCCTCGCCCGCGCGCTCGACCTCGACGTCCGCGGCGAGGAGATCGTGCGCATCCGCAAGGTCACGCCCGCGACCCTGTTCGGCTCGGGCAAGGTCGAGGAGCTGGCCGCCCTGGTGCGCGCCGCCGAGGCCGAGGCCGTGGTTATCGATGACGCCCTGTCGCCGGTGCAGCAGCGCAATCTGGAAAAGGCCTGGGACTGCAAGGTCATCGACCGCACCGGCCTGATCCTGGAAATCTTCGGCCGTCGCGCGCGGACCAAGGAAGGCCGGCTGCAGGTCGAGCTGGCGCGGCTCGACTATGAGAAGTCGCGGCTGGTGCGCACCTGGACCCACCTCGAGCGGCAACGCGGCGGCACCGGCTCGACCGGCGGCCCCGGCGAGACCCAGATCGAACTCGACCGACGCCTGATCGCCGACCGCATCGTCAAGCTGAAGGTCGAACTGGACGAGGTGCGCCGCACCCGCGGCCTGCATCGCAAGCAACGCCAGAAGGTCCCGTTTCCGACCATCGCCCTGGTCGGCTACACCAACGCCGGCAAGTCGACCCTGTTCAACCGGCTGACCGGTTCGGACGTGGTGGCCAAGGATCTGCTGTTCGCTACCCTCGACACCACCCAGCGCACCATCCGTCTGCCGCAGGGCCGGCCGGCCATTGTCGCCGACACCGTCGGCTTCATCTCCGACCTGCCGCACGAACTGGTCGAGAGCTTCCGCGCCACGCTGGAGGAGGTGGGCGAGGCCGACCTGATCCTGCACGTCCGCGACATCGCGTCACCCGACAGCGAGGCACAGTCGAAGGATGTCGAGGCGGTGCTGAAACAGATCGAGACGCCCGAGGGAAAGACGCGCCGGGTGCTGGAGGTCTGGAACAAGATCGACCTGCTGGACGAAGACGCCCGCGAGGCCGTGCTGGGCCAGGCCGAACGCCTGTCCCGCGACGGCAAGGCGGTCGCTGTCTCGGCCTGGACCGGGGAGGGGATCGAACCCCTGCGCGAGACCATCGCCGGCCTGATCGACGACGACCCCGAGACCGAACTGGTGCTGGCCCCGTCGCAGGGCGAGGCGCTGGCTTGGCTGTACGAGAACGGACGGGTCACCGGACGCGAGACGGACGACGAGGGCCGGACGCATGTGACGGTGCGCCTGCACCCGGCGGCGCTGGGGCGGTTCGAGCGGCAGTTTTCCGCGGCCGGATAAGAGCCGGCGCGTTTGCCCGTCCCCATGTGCTAGGTTCGTGCGTTCACGAATGGTCGCGTGTTTTCGCGAGACCGGGTTGAGCGTGGACCAACAGAAATGTCTGAGACGAAAGCCGGGACATCCCATTGGGAGGTCGGCGACCTGCGGCGGGGGCTCGAGGCCGCCGGGGTCGCCCTGTGGTCGTGGAATGTCGACGACGACAGCTTCTCCATGGACGAGGCTGCGTTCGGGCTTTGGGGCATCCCCGTTCTGCCGTGCGTCACCTTCGAGGACCTCTCCTGCCATATTCACCCGGCGGACCGCGACCGGGTGCGGGCCGCCTTCGCTGCCACTCGCGCAGTGGTGGGCCCCTATGAGATCGACTTCCGCATTCTTGTCGACGGCGACGTTCGCTGGATTTCCGCCCGGGGCCAGGGCGACGACCTCGGTATGGTCAGCCGCAAGATGTTCGGCATCTTCATTGACGTCACTGGCCGCAAACAGGCCGAGGAAGGCCACGAATTGCTCGCCGGCGAGATGAGCCACCGGGTCAAGAACCTGCTGGCCGTCGCCTCGGGCCTGACCGCCATCACCTCGCGCTCGGTCGAGACCACGACAGACATGGCGCGCGAGCTGACCCAGCGTCTGACGGCCCTCGGCCGCGCCCACGATCTGGTCCGCCCCCTGCCGGGCGAGGAAGGCAAGGCCGCCCTGCTCGGCGACCTGCTGTCGGTCCTGCTCGCGCCCTATGATGATCTCGGCGCGTTCAGCGGCCGCATCCGGGTATCGGTGCCGCGTATGGGTGTAGGCGAGCAGGCGGCGAATGCCCTCGCCCTGATCGTCCATGAACTGGCGACCAATTCGCTCAAGTACGGCGCGCTCTCTGCCGAAAGCGGAACGCTCGACGTCTCCTGTTCGGCGCATGAATCCGAGCTCGTGATTGCCTGGACCGAACAGGGTGGGCCGCCGGTGAAACCGCCCGAGGGGCCAGGCGGCTATGGCAGCCGGATGGTGGAGCGCGCCATGGCCCGTCAGCTGGACGGCGACATCGAAAAGGACTGGGCGGAGCAGGGTCTGGTGGTGCGGCTGCGGATGAACCGGGACAAGGTGGCGCAATAGGGGGCGTCAGGCGCGCTCCGCCGTTTTCGCCGCATTCCACAGCCCGTCCATTTCGGCCAGATCGGACTGCTCCGGCCCCCGTCCGTCCCTCGCTAATTCCGCCTCGATAAACCCGAACCGCCGCACGAATTTGGCATTCGCGCCTCGCAGGGCGTCTTCCGGCTCGACACCCAGTTTCCGCGCCAGATTGGCGACCACGAACAGCAGGTCGCCGACCTCGTCGCGCGCCTTGTCGAGGTCGCCGGCGGCGATCTCGACGCGCAGTTCGGCGACCTCCTCGTCCAGCTTGTCGAACACCTCGTCGGTCGAGGGCCAGTCGAAGCCGACGCGGGCGGCGCGTTTGGTCAGCTTGGCGGCGCGGGCGAGGGCGGGCAAACCGACGGGGACGTCGTCGAGCACGCCGTGCAGGGCCTTCGCGGCACGTTCGGCGGCCTTGATGTCCTCCCAGCGGGCTTTCTGGGCGGTTCCGTCCGGCCGCGCCGCCTCGTCGCCGAAGACGTGCGGATGGCGGCGCTCCAGCTTGTCGGCGATGGCGTTCGCCACGTCGTCGAAGGCGAACAGCCCCTGTTCCTCGGCCATGCGGGCGTGGAAGACGGTCTGGAACAGCAGGTCGCCGAGTTCGGACTTCAGCTCGTCCATGTCGCCGCGCTCGATAGCGTCGGCGACCTCATAGGCCTCCTCCAGCGTATAGGGGGCGATGGTGGCGAAGGTCTGCTCCACGTCCCACGGACAGCCGCTGACCGGGTCGCGCAGCCGGGCCATGATGCCGATCAGGCGGTCGATGGGGCGTTGTGGGGCGTTGCTCATGATTGCCCTTGAGGCGTCGTTCCGCGCGCTTCCAGCTCGGCGCGGATTTCGGCGTGGCGCGCCTGGTCCAGCGGATATCGGTGCAGGGCCACGGCCGCGAGCAGCAGGCACAGGGCCGGCAGGCCGGCGAACATGATCTGCAGCCACATCAGCGCCGGGCCGGAGTTTTCAACGCCCAGCCCCGGATCGAACCCGGCCATCTGCAGGCCGGCGAAGGTCAGGACCGAGACGGCGTAGCCGAGCTTGCTGGTGGCGGTCAGGATCGAGAACAGCAGGCCGGTTCGGTCGGCGCCGTCATCCAGCCGCACCTGATCGCTGACGTCGGCCATCATGGCTCGCAAGAGCAGGTCGCCGGATGCAAAGGCGAGCCCGACCAGCGCCACCATCGCCCCGGCCATCAGCAGGTCGGCGTACGGCGCCGGCTTGCCGGTCATGGCCTCCAGCCCGGCCTGCGCCGGCCCGACCAGCGCAGGGGCCAGGAAGGCGGCGAACATCAGGGTTACGGCGAAATAGACGCAGGCCCAGATCAGCGCCCGGTGCTTGCCCAGCCGCACCGCCAACCAGCTCCACGCCGGGGCCCCGAACAGGCCGAAGACGAAATAGACCAGCAGGAGGATCGAGGTCTCGGCGCGCTCGAACCCGCGCGCAGCCTCGAAGAAGTAGAAGAACAGGGCCCCGACCACGCCGCGCGCGACGCCCAGCGCCAGATCGGCGCCCAGCAGGCGCTGGATCACCGGTCGCTTGAACAGGGCCAGATAGCCGAACCGGGTCTCGGCGGCGGTCGCGGGTCCGGGCGGCGGTTCCGGCGTGAAGGCGAAGGTCACGGCCAGCGAGAGGGGCAGGGCGATGATGATGAACCACCCCTGCCACTGCACCGCCCGGGCGTAGTCGCCCCAGCCCATGTTCTGCACCAGGACGGGCACCATCAGCACCGCCAGCACGCCGATGATGTTGGCGGTCTGCCACCAGCCGTAGATGCGCGAACGCTGGTTGTAGTCGGAGGACAGGGCCGAGGCCCAGCTGATCTGGGACAGCAGGCTGACCGAGAAGCCGAGCGACAGCACCACCAGCCAGACGGTCAGATACGCGGCTCCGGCGCCCGGTTGGGCCATGAACAGCATGCCGACCGCCAGCATCAGCACTGGCGCCGCCAGTCCCATCCACAGACGGTAGCGGCCGAAACGGCTGTTGGTCCGGTCGATGACCATGCCCAGCGCCGGGTCGATGACAATGTCGGCCATGCGGATGACCAGGAAGATCAGCCCGACCACGGCCAGGTCGACGCCGACGTGGCTGGCGTAGAATTCCGGCAGGGTCACATAGACCGGCAGGCCGAGCGCGGCATAGGGCAGGCAGGCGGCCGAAAAGGCGGCCAGCACGCCGTTGCTGCGGCGCGGGGCGGGCGTCGCGGTCGGAGCTTGGGTGGCGTCGGTCATGGGTGCGTCCGGCGGTCCGGCCCTGAGTCGGCCGTCTCCAACCATGCCGCCTTTGCGCGCGCCGCGCGAGCCGTCGCAGGGCTGGTTCAGGCACGGCGTGAAGGGCCTTGCGGTGGACACAGAGACAGGCTCAGCTTCCACCATGTGGTTGCGCCTGCTCCTGCTGCTGATCAGCGCCTTCGCGACCTTGCTGGTCGCGGGGCCGGCGCGGGCGCAGGCCGAGTTCTGCGATCGCCAGATCGAGGACTGGGGCGGGCCAGCCCTGGCCAATGGCATCTCGCTGCAATCGCTGGAATGGGCGCCGTTCGGTTCGGCCGAATGGGGCTGGGAGACCTATGTCCCGCTGATCCAGCAGGAGCTTGGTACGTCCTGTGCCGCCAACTCGCCGGTGTTCGCCCGCCGGCTGGCCGACTTTCAGACCGCCCATCAGTTGCCGTCCACCGGTATCTTCGATCCGGCCACCTTCCAGACCTTCCGCGGCGTATGGCAGGAGCGGCGGCCCTTCATCATGGCCCGGGTCCGCGAGGAGCCCTGTCCGGACCCGCCGCCGCTGTACCAGCTGGGCTATCTGGTTGAGTCCGAGGAACACGCCGACCGCCTGACCCGCCTGCTGCGCCGCGACGTGCTGGAGGCCTATCGCCGGATGGTCGCCGCCGCCCGTGCCGAGGTTCCCGAGATCGCCGCCGACCCGGAACTTCTGCAGATATTCTCCGGCTTCCGTGACCCGGAAGCCGATGCCGCCCGGTGCGCGGCCTCCGGCAACTGCGACGGCGTGCGGCGCGCTGTCTGTTCGCCCCACCGGACCGGAACGGCCATCGATCTCTACGTCGGCCAGGTCGTCGGCCTCGGCGTCGACAACACCTCGGCGTCCAGCCGCCTGCACATGAGCCGGGGCGCGACCTATCGCTGGCTGGTCCGGAACGCCGGCCGGTTCGGCTTCGTCCCCTACGCCTTCGAGCCCTGGCATTGGGAGTGGGTCCCCCCGCCCGGCGGCTATGCCGGGCCGCCGCCGCCGACGTGATCCGGTCGCTGACCGAAGGAGAGCGCGCGCTGGCCGCCGAGGCCTTCGGCGACGCCCTGGCTCTCGACCCCGTTCGCTTCCTGCCCGCGTCGTGGCCGTTCAACCGGGCCTTCGTGCCGGGCCGCTGGTTCGGGCGCGACTGGATCGTCTGGCCGAAGCAGACATTGCCGCCGGACATCGCCCTCGCGCCGCTCCGGCTTCAGACTCTTCTGATCCATGAGCTGACCCACGTCTGGCAGGCGCAGCAGGGGGTCAATCTGCTGACCGGCAAGATCCGCGCGGGCGACAGGCCCTCGTCCTATGAATACCCCGTCGGCATGGACTGCCACTGGGGCGGGCTGAACATCGAACAGCAGGCCATGGTGGTCGAACACCGCTTCCGCCTGACGCGGGGACTGCCGGCGCCGGCGGACCCCGCCTTCTATGATCGTGTCTGCCCGATCGGGCCACGGATCGGCGCCTGAGCGTCCCGACCTGCCGCTGCTCTACGTCGCCGCCCGGCGAGGGCCGGGCGACGCCATGAGCGTCTTCAACGACGTCATCGAGGGCGGCTCAATCTCGATGACGGGTGTCCGGATCGGCTACGATTTTTGCTTCAGGACGTGGTCCACGGCCCAGGCGCCGGGACCCGCGAAGGCCAGATACAGGAAGACCCAGCAGTACAGTGCGGCAAGCTCGCCCTGATTGACCATCGGGAAGACCCCGCCGGAGAGGGCGTGGAACTGGAAATAGGCGACAGCCATCATGCCCGACATGACGAAGGCCACGGGCCGGGTGAACAGTCCCAGCACGATCATCGCGCCGCCGACCAGTTCCAGAACCCCGCCGACGCCCATCTGGCTGAAGAGCTCGAACGGTCCACGCGCCGGGGCCGGGAAACCGAAGATCTTCTGCGTCCCGTGCTGCATGAACATCAGGCCGGAGACGATGCGCAGGCCCGCCAGCGCCTTGTCCGCGTGGGGGTCGAGTTTGGAAAACAGGCTCATGGTCAGTTCCTTCCGTCACCGGCCCGGCTCGGACCGCTCGTCATATTGAAACTGTTACTGTTGCAGTCAAGAGTCCGCCGTCAGGCGGCCTTTTCCAGTTCGGCCATCTGCTGGATGCGGACATAGTCGGTCTTGCCGGTGCCCAGCACGGGCACCTCGGCGACGCGCATGATCTTCTTGGGCACCGCCAGCTCGGGCGCGCCGTGGCTGCGGGCCCATTCCGCCAGACGGGCCACGTCCGCGTCCCGGCGATCGGTGACCAGCACCAGCTTCTCGCCCTTGCGGGCGTCGGGGATTGAGACGACGGCGTGCCGCGCGTCAGGCCAGACCGCGCTGGCCAGACCCTCGACAGCGGTCAGGGACACCATCTCGCCGCCGATCTTGGCGAACCGCTTGATCCGCCCCAGGATCGAGACATAGCCGTCCTTGTCGATATCGACGATGTCGCCCGTGTCATGCCAGCCCCCGGGCAGCGGATCGACGCTCTCGGGGTCGTCGGCCGACAGATAGCCGCGCATGACATTGGGCCCGCGCAGGAACAGCCGTCCGCCGTCCGGAATCCCGTCGACCGGGTCGATGCGCCATTCCATGCCGGGCATCATCTGGCCGACCGTGCCTGGGCGGTTGTGGTCGGGGTGGTTCACCGCCACCACGGGCGCCGCCTCGGTCGCGCCATAGCCCTCCAGCAGCTTCAGGCCGTGGAAGCGGGTGTTGAACAGGTGATGGGTCTCCGGCCGCACCCGCTCGGCGCCGGCGACGACGAACTGCAGGGTGGCGAAATCGTCGGGCGCGGCGACGCGGGCGTACTGGTTCAGGAAGGTGTCGGTCGCGAACAGGATCGAGGCCTTCACGTCCGGCAGCAATTCGACGATCTGCTTGGCGTGCAGCGGCGACGGATACTGGAACGCCTTCATCCCGTGCAGGATCGGCAGCAGGACCCCGCCCGTCAGGCCGAAGCAGTGGAAGGTCGGCAGCGGGTTGAACATCACCCATTCGGGCTTCAGGTCGATGTGCTGGGCCACCTGACGGCAGTTGGCGACGAGGTTCCACTGGCTGAGCACCACGCCCTTGGGCGCGCCGAAACTGCCGGAGGTGAACAGGACCACGCCCGGCGAGGCCGGGTCGGTCTTCACCCGGAACTGTTTGGGCATCATCCCGGCCATCAGACCGTAGAGCTTGTCGGGCAGGCCGATGGTCTTGCGGACGTCGTCCAGCCAGACGATTTCGGCGACCTTGGCCAGGTCCTCCAGCAGATCCTCGAGCTTGGCCTGATTCACGAACCGCTTGGCGCACAGCACCTTCTTCACCCCGGCGGCCTTGATCGCCGCCTTGATGTTGTTCTGGCCCGAGGTGAAGTTGAGCATCACCGGGACGCGGCCGTGGGCGTGAAGGCCGTAGTAAGTCACCACGACGCCCGCGCTGGACGGCAGCAGGATGCCGACCCGTTCCGCCGGCTCCGTCATTGCCGCGATCTTGCGCCCCAGTACAAAGGCGGCGCGGATCAGGCCGGTGTAGGTGAGCGGCTTGCGATCGAGGTCCTCGAGGATTTCCTTGTCGCCGAACTTGTCGCGCGCGGCGATCAGCCCGTCGAAAATCGTCTGTTCGCCGTCCTTGGTATCGAGGGCTACGCGCAAGTCCATCCTCCGTGCGGATGCGGTTGTCCCGCGCCCTTTTCTCTCCGGTTATCAGACTAGGGCGGACGCCCGACGTTGAAAAGGTGCGTTACGTTGCGTGAACCGGACGGCGCTGTTCGTCCGGCTGATCGAATCTGACCCCGGCCGCCCGACCTCTGGAATTCGGCCCCTGTTCTCTCTACGCCTGTACCCCGGAGAGGGCAGGGGAATCGCGTGACGGAGGAGAAGCCGCCGCCGAAGGTCGGGAAGACGCCGCCGCCGATGGTGACGGAACTTCCGGCTGCCTATGCGGCCGGGCCGGCGCCCGGCCTGCCGCCCTGGTTCCTGAAATCCATTGCCTGGACCGGCGCCCTGGGGGTGTTGACGGCCAACCTGTCAGTCCTGCTGCCGCACATCGCCGCCCTGCGGACCGCCCTGCAGGAAACGTTCGGCCTCATCGCCTTCGAGAGCTTCAGCACCTTCGCCGGAGCCCTGATGGTTCTCGGTCTCGGCGCCGGTTATTTCTGCGGCTGCGCCCTGCTGTATTTTCTCTGGCTGCGGAAACGGCCGCGGTTCAAGCTGCCGTTCCTGATCGGCGCCGGCGTGCTCGCGCCCTTCGTTCTGTTCATCAGTCTCAGCCTGCGCCCCGCCAGCGACCTGGGCCCCATGCAGTCCGAACGGCTCGCTGAACTGCTCGCCATGGTCGATCAGAACTACGTCAGTGCCGGAGCCAACTACGGCGGCTACTGGTTCGCCACGGACAATGCCTCCATGGGGCCGCAGGGCTGGACCACGGCCCAGGTGCTGTCCGGCGTGCTGCAGGCCCCGTCCAGCGCCGAAGGCCGGCCCCAGACCGTCGAGCGGGTCCGGCGGAGCCTCGCCTATATCGAATCCATCCGGCAGCCGAACGGCTGGGGTTACCAGGACGGGGCGAAGACCACGGTCACAGAGATCATCGGCTGGGTTGCGACGGCCGAGGCCCTGGCCCTGCATCCGGACCCGCACCAGCCGGTCTGGACGCCGGCCGAGGAGGGCCCGGCCCGCGATCGGCTGTTCAAGGATCTGGCCGAACTGGCCGGCCGGCAGCATGCGGACGGCGGCTGGGGCCCCCTGTCGCCGACCGCCGAGCGGGAACACCAGCGCACCTATTCCACCGTCGTCAGCATGATGGCCTTCCTCGCCGCGCGGGACGCCGACCTGGTTCGGGGCGACGCCCGCTGGACCTATGACAACGACATCCGTCGCGGCGCCCGCTGGCTCATGCTGAACGCCACCGAGGGCCAGGAGGGCGCCAAGGGCTGGTGGCCCAACCCCTATGTGCGGCGGACGGACGGCGACTGCCTCGGCCTGACGTCCCAGGTCATGTACGTCCTGGCGCACGTCGACCGGTCGCTGGGTCTGCGGCCCTATGACGCCGCCTTCGCCGAGCTTCGCACCGGCTATCTGGGACGACTGCGCGAGGGCGACGGCCAGTTCGCCTCCATCCAGAAGCGACCGCTGGATATGAATTGCCAGCTTCAGGACAGCGAATCCTACCTGTTCGGCCAGCCCGACTTCACCCTCGAGCGGTCGACCTTCCTCTGGTACCCGTGGACCGTGACGGCGGTCAGCGAACTGTCGCGCTCGACCAAGCTCTCGGCCGACGAGCGCCGCCGGCTCGATGTTCTCGACGACATCCTGACCCGTCGCCTGCCCGAGATGACCCAGAAGGACCTCGAGAACACCGTCCTCTATCCGACGGCCGAGACCCTGTTCGGCCTCGGCGTGCGGATGCGCAACGACGCGGTGTTGAATCCCTGAGCCGCGCCTCGCCACCTTGCCTTTGACGGCCGAAAGACCGACATAGCCGCTCTGGCAAGGAGCCCTGTTCCCCGGCGATGGTCACGCTGATCAACACCCTGACAAAGACGCCGGCCGAGTTGCGTCACCCCGAGAAGCAGAACCGCCCCGAGACGGCGGTGCTGAAGAAGCCCGACTGGCTGCGCGTCAAGGCGCCCGGATCGGGCCAGTACAACGCCACCAAAGCCATCGTGAAGGACAAGGGCCTCGTCACCGTCTGCGAGGAGGCGGCCTGCCCGAACATCGGTGAGTGCTGGAGCCAGAAGCACGCCACCCTGATGATCATGGGCGACACCTGCACGCGGGCCTGCGCCTTCTGCAACGTCAAGACCGGCCTGCCCCAGCCGCTGGACCCTGAAGAACCGGCCAAGGTCGGACTGGCCGTGGCCCAGCTGGGCCTGAACCACGTGGTCATCACCAGCGTGGACCGGGACGACGTCTCCGACGGCGGCGCCGCCCATTTCGCCGAGGTGGTGCGCCAGATCCGCCTGCACGCGCCGAACACCACCATCGAGATCCTGACGCCCGACTTCCTGCGCAAGGACGGGGCGGCCGAGGTCATGATCGACGCGACGCCGGACGTCTTCAACCACAACCTCGAGACCGTGCCGCGGCTGTATCTGAAGATCCGGCCCGGAGCCCGCTACTTCCACAGCCTGCGCCTGCTGCAGATGGTCAAGGAGCGCGACCCCAACCAGTTCACCAAGTCCGGCATCATGGTCGGCCTGGGCGAGACCCGCGAAGAGGTCATGCAGGTGATGGACGACATGCGTTCCGCCGGCGTCGATTTCATCACCATCGGCCAGTACCTTCAGCCGACCCGCAAGCACGCCGCCATCGACCGTTTCGTCACGCCGGACGAGTTCAAGGCCTATGAGGCCATCGCCCGGGCCAAGGGCTTCCTGATGGTCTCGTCCTCGCCCCTGACCCGCAGCTCGCACCACGCCGGCGACGATTTCGCGCGTCTGAGGGCAGCGCGTTTGGCGCAGTCCGGACGCTGAGCCGCGCTTGGCCGTCCACCGCGTCACCAAAATCCTGCCGTACACGCCGGACCAACTCGCCGAGCTGGTCGCTGATGTCCGCGCCTACCCCGAGTTCGTGCCGTGGGTGACCGCCATGCGGACCTGGAGCCCGCGCGAGGAGGCCCCCGGCGTCAGCCTGGTCGACGCCGAGGCGGCCGTCGGCTTCTCCTTCCTCAGGGAGCGGTTCTCGACCTGGGTCCGGCATGACCGGAACCGCGACATGGTCGAGGTCGGCCTGATCCGCGGCCCCTTCCGGCATCTGAAGAACCGCTGGGAATTCTTCCCCGATCCGGCCGGGACGCGGGTCGAGTTCATGATCGACTTCGCCTTCAGGTCCCGGCTGCTGGACGGCATGCTGCACGCCAATTTCGACCGCGCGGTCAGCAAGCTGATGAGCTGTTTCGAGGCCCGGGCGGCGGCGCTATACGGCCCGAAAACATGAGCTTCGACTTCGACGCGACGGTGGTCGGCGCCGGCGCGGTCGGTCTCGCCTGCGGCCGGGCGCTGGCGAAGCGGGGCCTGTCGGTCCTGGTCCTGGAGAAGGAACCGCACATCGGTCAGGGCGTGTCCTCGCGCAATTCCGAGGTCATCCACGGCGGCCTCTACTATCCGACCGGCTCGCTGAAGGCCCAGTTCTGCGTCGAGGGGCGGCGGGCGCTCTACGCCTTCCTCGACAGCCACAAGGTCGACCACCGCAAATGCGGCAAGCTGGTCGTGGCCACGGACGAGGCCGAGGTGGAGCGGATCGAGGGCATCTTCCAGCAGGCGACGGCCAACGGCGTCGAGGGGCTCGAACATCTGACCGGCGCCCAGGCCCGTGCGCTGGAGCCCGGTCTGAACGCCCACGCCGCCATCCTGTCGCCCGAGAGCGGCGTCTTTGACAGCCACGGCTATATGCTGGCTCTCGAGGGCGAGATCGGCGAGGCGGGCGGCTCTGTGGTCGTCTCCACCCCGTTCGAACGGGCCGAGCCGCTGCCCGGCGGGGGTTTCAGGATTACCGCGGGCGGGGAGGGCGGGGCGACCCTGACCACCCGGCTGCTGGTCACGGCGCCCGGGCTTGGGGCCCAGGTCGTGGCGGCGCGCATCGACGGCTATCCCGCCGACCGCATCCCGGCCGGCCATTTCGGCAAGGGCGTCTATTTCCGGCTGACCGGCAAGGCGCCGTTCGAGCGGCTGATCTATCCGCCGCCCATCCCCGGCGCGCTGGGCACCCACTACCGCAAGGACCTCGGCGGTCAGGCCGTGTTCGGCCCCGACCTCGTCTATGTCGAAACCGAGGACTATGCGGTCGACGCCGCCAAGGCCGCGGAATTCGAGGGCTACATCCGCCGTTTCTGGCCCGGCCTGCCCGAGGGCGCCCTGACCCCCGACTACGCCGGCATCCGGCCCAAGCTGCACGGCCCGGGTGAGCCGCAGCCGGATTTCCAGCTGCACGGAAGCGACGTCCACGGCCTCGACGGTCTGGTCGCCCTGTTCGGCATCGAAAGCCCCGGCCTTACCAGCTCCCTTGCGATCGGCGAGGCGGTCAGCGAAATGCTGGCCCATGAATGAGATCACGATCCGCGACGCCGGGACGGCCGACATTCCGGCCCTGCACGGGCTGATCGAGAGCGCCTATCGCGGCGAGGCCTCGCGCGCGGGCTGGACCACGGAGGCGGACCTGCTGGATGGCCAGCGCACGGACCCCGACGACCTCGCGGACATCCTCGCCGATCCGAAACAGGACCTGCTGACCGCATGGCGCGGCGATGATCTGGTCGGCTGCGTCCTGATCGCCGACCGGGGCGAGGGGACCGGCTATTTCGGCATGCTGTCCATCAGCCCGACTCTGCAGGGCGGCGGCCTCGGCCGTCGGCTGGTCGATGCCGCCCATCGGGCGATGGCCGAGCGCTACGGCGCGACGCGGGTGCGCATCTCGGTCTTTCCGCAGCGCGAGACCCTGATCGCCTGGTATCAGCGTCTCGGCTATCGGCTGACGGGCGACACCCTGCCGTTCCCCTATGGCAATCCGCGCTTCGGCCTGCCGAAGCGGGACGACCTGTATTTCGTCGTCATGGAACGCGAGCTGGACTGAGACCGTGGAGATCCTCACCCCTCGCCTGATCCTGCGCTCGGCCCGGCCGGACGATCTGGAGGCCATGCACGCCGTCCTGTCGGACCCACGCGCCACCCGATGGTGGTCGACGCCGCCGCACGAGACCCTGGAGCAGACCCGTCTCTGGATGGACGCCATGATCGCCAACGGTCCCGACCATCCGGACTTCGTGATCGAGCTGGACGGCCGGGTCATCGGCAAGGCCGGCTTCTACGTCATGCCCGAGATTGGCTACATCCTGCACCCGGACACCTGGGGCCGTGGGTTTGGGGCGGAGGCGGCGGCGGCGGCCATTGACCATGTCTTCGCCGCCCATGATATCGAAGCGCTCACGGCCGATGTCGATCCGGAAAACGCCGCCTCGATTCGCTTGCTGGAGCGGCTGGGCTTTGTGTTGACCGGCTCGGGCAACAACACCTGGAACGTCGGCGGCGAGTGGAAGGACAGCCTGTTCTACGCCCTGTCGCGGGCGGATCGGGCGTCGAAGGTCGCGGGACAAGCTCCCGCTTGAACTCCGGGCCGGGTTGAGGCATAAGCCCGCCCTCGCAGGCGGCTCTTTCGGGCCGCCGCTGTTGTTTTCGCGCCTCCGCCGGCGCCACCCTTGAGAAGATTGAGACGGACATGGCCGTTCCGAAGCGCAAAGTATCGCCCTCGCGTCGCAACATGCGCCGCTCGCACGACTCGCTGGGCTCCAACCCGCACGTCGAGGACAAGGACACGGGCGAGCTGCGCCGCTCGCACCACATCGACCTGAAGACCGGCACCTATCGCGGCCGCCAGGTCCTGACGCCCAAGGAAGACTAGGTCTTTCCAGGCCCGTTCGATGATTGAATGACGGCGCGCGGTTCACCGCGCGCCGTTTTCGTGCGTTGTAGCTCCCACCGAATGGAGCTGCGTCATGATCCGCCGTCTGTTGCTGACAACCGCCGTCCTCGCGCTCGCTGCCTGCGGCGCGCCTGACCCCGAGCCGGCCCCGGCCCCCGAGCCCGCGCCGCCGGTCGAGGCTCCGCCCGCCGCCGACGTCCTGACAGCCCAGGGCTTCGGACCGCTGCGCATCGGCATGACCCGGGCGGAGGTTGAGGCTGCCCTCGGGCCTGATTCCAATCCCGGCGCGGTCGGCGGCCCGGAGCCGGAAGCCTGCGACACCTTCCATCCCGCCCGCGCCCCGGAAGGCCTGACCGTGATGGTCGAGCAGGGCGTCCTGACCAGCATCTGGCTGCAGCGCGGATCCACGCTCAAGACCGATCGCGGCTTCGGCGTCGGCGACACGGCCACGGCGATCAAGGCCGCCTACGGGCCGCTGGCCTATGTCTCGCCGCACAAATACGCCGCCGCCCCGGCTGAATACATCACCACCTGGAACGTCGGCGGCGCCGCCGGCTATGTCCAGAACCCCGCGGCCCGGGGCATCGCCTACCACATCGGTACGGACGGGACGGCGGAGCACGTGGCCGCGGGCGGACCGAGTATCCAGTATGTTGAGGGTTGTCTCTGAGGCGGAGCCGCCTTTGACCGATCGGGTCGACGGCTTCCCATAACAGTGTTTCCCAAAGTGACAGGGCGTGCTTTCATTGTCTTCCGCTGAAGAGGAAGCGACCAATGACCCGTTCCATTGTGGTGAGCTCAGTCCTGATGTTCGCGCTTGCAGCCTGTCAGGCGCCGAGCGACGCCGCGGCGCCCGCTGACGGAGGCGGTGAGCCGGCAGCGGCGGCGCTCGCTCCCGGCGACACCCTTACTGCTGAGGGCATCGGACCGCTGCGTGTCGGCGTGTATGCGGCGTCCGTCTGGGGAGGTCCGCGTACGCCGGCGTCGGTTGAAGCCACCTGCGAGGTGGTCGAGTTCGCCAACGGCCCCCCGGGTGTGAAGGCCATGGTCAACAGCGGAATGGTGGCGCAGGTCATTCTGGAAGCGCCCTCGGCCGCAAAAACCGACCGCGGCTTCGGCCCCGGAGACGACGGCGCCGCCGTCAAGGCGGCCTATGGCGCTTCCGCGATCGTCGCTCCGGCCATGTCCGCCCCGCCCCCGGCCGAGGACATCACCGTCTGGACCGACGGCGAAGTCAACGACGGTTTCCGCAATGATCTGGCCCTTCGGGGCTTGAGATACAGCATCGGGGCCGACGGAAAGGTTCTCCGCGTCAGGGCCGGTGGGCCGGCGATACAGCTCGAGAACTGCGGCTAGGGCGAAATCGGGCGCATTGGCCGCGCCCAACACGGCGCAGATTTCGCTGCGGAATGGTCGAGGCCAGTCGGTGTTGGCGATTCGGCAGGGGCTGCGCTAAACCGCGCCGACCTCTCCAAGCCATCGGACCACGCCATGACTGACATCGCCGACATCGTCGCCCGCCAGATCCTCGACAGCCGGGGAAATCCGACGATCGAGGTCGATGTGATCCTCGATGACGGCAGCTTCGGCCGCGCGGCCGTGCCTTCGGGCGCCTCGACCGGCGCGCATGAGGCGGTCGAACTGCGCGACGGCGACAAGGATCTGTGGGGCGGCAAGGGCGTCGGCAAGGCCGTGGACAACGTCAACGGCGAGATCTTCGATGCCCTCAGTGGCATGGACGCCGAGGACCAGCGCCGCATCGACGAGGCCCTGATCGCCCTCGACGGCACCGAGAACAAGGGCCGGCTGGGCGCCAACGCCATACTCGGCGTATCCCTGGCCTGCGCCAAGGCCAGCGCCATCTCCTCCGGCCTGCCGCTGCACCGCTATCTGGGCGGCGTCTCGGCCCGCATCCTGCCGACGCCGATGATGAACATCATCAACGGCGGGGCCCATGCCGACAATCCGATCGACATCCAGGAGTTCATGATCCTGCCGACCGGCGCCGACAGCTTCTCGGAGGCCCTGCGCATGGGTTCGGAAATCTTCCATGCCCTGCGCAAGCAGCTGAAGGACGCCGGTCACAACACCAACGTCGGCGACGAGGGCGGTTTCGCCCCCAACCTGGCCTCGGCCGAGGAGGCGCTGAGCTTCATCACCCGCGCCGGACAGGCGGCCGGCTATCTGGCCGGGGAGGATTTCCACCTCGGCCTCGACGTTGCGGCCACGGAATTCTTCAAGGACGGCAAGTACGTCATGGCCGGGGAGGGCAAGACGCTCGAGGCCGAGGCCATGGTCAACTACCTCGCCGACCTGTGCGAACGCTTCCCGATCGTCTCGATAGAGGACGGCTGCGCCGAGGATGATTTCGATGGATGGCGTCTTCTCACCGAGCGTCTGGGCGACCGGTGCCAGATCGTCGGCGACGATCTGTTCGTGACCAACCCGGCCCGTCTCGCCGCCGGCATCGGCGAGGGGCTGGCCAACTCCATTCTGGTGAAAGTGAACCAGATCGGCACGTTGTCGGAAACTCTTGATGCCGTGGATATGGCTCACCGCGCCGGCTACACTGCTGTGATGAGCCACCGGTCGGGCGAGACCGAGGATTCGACCATCGCCGACCTCGCCGTCGCCACCAACTGCGGACAGATCAAGACCGGCTCGCTGGCCCGCTCGGACCGCACGGCCAAGTACAACCAGCTCCTCCGTATCGAGGAGATGCTGGGCGATCAGGGGGCCTATTTCGGCGACGGCATGTTGCTGAACCGGTAGCGCAGAAAAAAGTCGGCGCCCGGCGCCAAGGGTTACGGTCAAGCTACGGTTCGTTAGGCATTTTCGGTCAGGATTCATTGATTGTGAGTCCACGCTCAGAAGGAGCGTCCCCAGTGCCCGAACGCATGAAGCCGTATTTCCCTTCCGCCATCCTCCTGTTGCTGGTCGTCTACCTGGGCGTCCAGGCCCTGACGGGCCAGCGTGGCCTGCTGAGCGGCCACGAGCGGGACTCCCTGATGGTCCGGCGAGAGGCGCAACTGGCCGGTATTCTGGAGCAGCGGCGTGACCTTGAGGTCCGGGTCCGCTATCTGCGCACCGACAGCCTTTCACGGGATCTGCTGGAAGAGCGCGCCCGCGCCGTCCTCGGCTTCGCCGACCCGCGCGACTATGTCATCCGGGTCTCCACGCCGGTCGCCCCCAGCGCCTCTACGCCGGCGGCGTGAACTTTCGTTACATCGGCTGAGCCGGCTTTGCCTTTCGGGAACGAAGGCTGCTAAACCCCCTTTCCGTAACGACAAGAGGCTCTGAAACCGGAGCCCAGCCGGGAGATGACGGATGGCGAAAGCCCCCGCCGCAAAAACTGCGTCGAAGAAGATTCCCAATACGCCCGGAGCGTCCAAAGAGGACCTGCTGCGCTTCTATCGCGAGATGGTTTTGATCCGCCGATTCGAGGAGCGCGCCGGCCAGCTTTACGGCATGGGCCTGATCGGCGGCTTCTGCCACCTGTACATCGGCCAGGAGGCCGTGGCCGTGGGCGTTCAGGAGAGCGTCAAACAGGGTCACGACAAGATCATCACCGGCTACCGCGACCACGGCCATATGCTGTGCGCGGGCATGGACCCGAAAGAGGTCATGGCCGAACTGACCGGCCGTATTGGCGGTTCGTCCAAGGGCAAGGGCGGGTCGATGCATATGTTCGACACGGCCACCGGCTTCTACGGCGGCCACGGCATCGTGGGGGCCCAGGTCGCCCTCGGCACGGGCCTGGCCTTTGCGGGACGCTATCGCGGCGACGACAGCGTGGCCTTCATCTATTTCGGCGACGGCGCGGCCAACCAGGGCCAGGTTTATGAGAGCTTCAACATGGCCCAGCTGTGGAAGCTGCCGGCCATCTACATCATCGAGAACAACCAATACGCCATGGGCACGAGCATCGAACGCTCCTCGTCCACGACGCAACTGAGCGAGCGGGGCTCCAGCTTCGGCATTCCGGGCGAACAGGTCGACGGCATGGACGTGCTGGCGGTGCGCGAGGCGACGGCCCGCGCCGTCAAGCGCGCCCGTGAAGGCGGCGGGCCCTACATCCTCGAGATGAAGACCTATCGCTACCGCGGCCACTCGATGTCGGATCCGGCCAAATACCGGGCCAAGGAAGAGGTCGATGAGGTCAAGAAGACCCGCGACCCGATCGACCATGTGAAGATGCTGCTCGACCAGGCCGGCGCGACCGAGGACGACCTCAAGGCCATCGATGCCGAGATCAAGACCATCGTCGCCGAGGCCGTCCAGTTCGCCCAGGAAAGCCCGGAGCCGGACCCGTCCGAGCTCTATACCGACGTCTATGTGGAGGCCTCAGCGTGACCGACATTCTCATGCCGGCGCTGTCGCCCACTATGGAAGAGGGCACGCTGACCAAATGGCACATCAAGGCGGGTGACAAGGTCTCCGCCGGCGAAGTCATAGCCGAGATCGAAACGGACAAGGCGACCATGGAGGTCGAGGCCGTCGATGAGGGCGAGGTGCTGGAAATTCTCGTGGCCGAAGGTTCCGAGAACGTGAAGGTCAACACGCCGATCGCCCGTCTGGCCGGCGAGGCCGGCGCCGCCGCCCCCGCGCCGAAGGCTGACGCTCCCGAGGCCGTCGCCGAACCGGAAGCGGCCGCTCCGCCTGCCGCGGCGGCGGCCCCGAAGGCTGAACTGCGCGATCCCGAAATCCCCGCCGACGCCAAACTGGTCAAGACGACCATCCGCGACGCCCTGCGCGACGCCATGGCCGAAGAGATGCGCCGCGACGAGAAGGTCTTCCTGATCGGCGAGGAAGTCGCCCAGTACCAGGGCGCCTACAAGGTCAGCCGCGAACTACTGCAGGAGTTCGGCGACAAGCGCGTCGTCGACACCCCGATCACCGAGCACGGCTTCGCCGGCCTGGGCGTCGGCGCCGCCATGGCGGGTCTGAAGCCGATCGTCGAGTTCATGACCTTCAACTTCGCCATGCAGGCCATCGACCACATCATCAACTCGGCGGCCAAGACGCTTTACATGTCGGGCGGCCAGATCCGCGCCAGCATCGTCTTCCGCGGTCCCAACGGCGCCGCGAGCCGCGTCGGCGCCCAGCACAGCCAGGACTATTCGGCCTGGTACGCCAACGTGCCCGGCCTCAAGGTCATTGCGCCCTATGACGCCGCCGACGCCAAGGGCCTGATGAAGGCCGCCATCCGCGACCCCAACCCCGTCGTCTTCCTCGAGCATGAGATGATGTACGGGCTGGAGTTTGATGTGCCCGAAGGCGACTACGTCCTGCCCATCGGCAAGGCCAAGGTCCGCCGCGAGGGCACGGACGTCACCATCACCGCCCACAGCCGCATGGTCGGCTTTGCGCTTCAGGCCGCCGAACAGCTGGCCGGGGAGGGCATCTCCTGCGAGGTCGTCGACCTGCGCACCCTGCGGCCGTTGGACCACGAGACCATCGTTGAGAGCGTCAAGAAGACCAGCCGTCTGGTCTCGGCGGAGGAAGGCTGGGGTCCGATGGGCGTCGGCGCCGAGGTCGTGGCCCGGGTGATCGAACACGCCTTCGACTACCTCGACGCGCCGCCGATGCGGGTGCACCAGGAAGACGTGCCGCTGCCCTACGCCGCCAATCTCGAAGTCCTGTCGCTTCCGGGCGTGGACAAGATCGTCAAGGCCGTTCGGGCGGTGATGGCATGAGCGAGGCCTCCGAGTTCCAGTTGAAGACCCCCGCCAGCGTCGCCGCCGACGCCGAGGCGGTCGAGATCCTGCGCATCTGGTGGTCGAAGGGCGAGCCGGTCATGGCCATCAAGCCGGCCTTCAACGACCCGCGCCAGTTCGGTCAGGTGCTGGCCATGGCCGCCAAACACATGGCCCACGGCTACAACGTCCGGCACGGCCATGACGAGAAGCAGGCCTATAACAAGATTCTCGCCGGCATCTCCGACGTGCTGAACGGTCCGGGCGTGGCGACCGTGGTCGAGGAACCGACGGGGAGCGCGCAATGACCGACATCCTGATGCCCGCCCTGTCGCCCACGATGGAAGAGGGCGTGCTGGCCAAATGGCACGTCAAGGTCGGCGACACGGTCAAGGCCGGCGACGTCATCGCCGAGATCGAGACCGACAAGGCGACCATGGAGGTGGAGGCCGTCGACGAGGGCGAGGTCACCGACATCCTCGTGGCGGAAGGCACAGAGGGCGTGAAGGTCAATACACCGATCGCGCGGCTTAAGGACGAGGGAGGGGCGACCGCTCCGTCTCCGAAGGCCGCCGCCACGCCGGCGGAGGCTCCCAGGCCCGCCACCGCGCCTGCCGCGGCCCCGAAAGCGGCGCCCGTTCCGGCGAAGGCCGACGGTAGCCGCGTCTTCGCTTCACCCCTGGCGCGCCGTCTCGCGGCCCAAGGCAATATCGACCTGTCCGCGGTCAAGGGCACCGGCCCGCATGGCCGGATCGTCAAACGCGACCTCGAGGGCGCTCCGACTGGCGCGGCGAAACCCGCCGCCGCTTCGGCCCCGGCCGCGACCGGCGAACCCCGCAAGGTCCAGTCCCTGGCCCAGATGGGCATCCCCGACGGCAGCTACGATCTCGTTCCGCTGGACGGCATGCGCAAGGCCATCGCCCGGCGTCTGACCGACAGCTTCCGCGACGTGCCGCATTTCCCGCTGACCATCGACTGCCGCATCGACGGCCTGCTGGCCGCCCGGGTGAAGGTCAACGCCCTGCTCGAAAAGGACGGGGTCAAGGTCTCGGTCAATGACTTCGTCATCAAGGCCAGCGCCATGGCATTGAAGGCCGTGCCCGAGGCCAACGCCAGCTATTCGCCAGAGGGCATCGCCTTGCACCATCACGCCGATGTGGCGATGGCGGTGGCGATCGATGGCGGCCTGATCACCCCGATCATCCGCAAGGCAGAGACCAAGACCCTGTCGCAGATCGCGACGGAGTCCAAGGATCTCGCCAAACGCGCCCGCGACCGCAAGCTGAAGCCCGAGGAGTTCCAAGGCGGCACCTTCTCGGTCTCCAACCTGGGCATGTTCGGCATCCAGTCGTTCGCTTCGATCATCAACGAGCCCCAGGGCGCGATCATGAGCGTCGGCGCCGGGGAGCAGCGCCCCGTCGTGGTCAATGGCCAGCTGGCGGTCGCCACCGTGATGACCGTCACCCTGACCTGCGATCATCGCGTGGTCGACGGCGCCATCGGCGCGAAATTCCTGCAGGTCTTCAAGGCGATGATCGAAGATCCTGTGACGATGCTGGCTTAAGGACGAACCCGTGGCTGAATTCGACCTCATCGTCATCGGTTCGGGCCCCGGCGGCTATGTCGCGGCCATCCGCGCCAGCCAGCTCGGCCAGAAGGTCGCGATCGTCGAGCGCGAGAACCTGGGCGGCATCTGCCTCAACTGGGGCTGTATCCCGACCAAGGCCCTGCTGAAGTCCGGCGAAAAGTACGAGAGCCTGTCGCACCTGAAGGACTACGGCCTGTCGGCGGACAAGGTCGGCTTCGACTTCGCCGCCATCATCGCCCGCTCGCGCGCCGTGGCGAAACAGCTGAACTCGGGCGTCGGCTACCTGATGAAGAAGAACAAGATCGAGGTCATCGAGGGCTCGGCCAGGCTGGAGAAGGGCGCCGCGGCGCCGAAGGTCGTCATTGCTCTGAAGGCCGGCGGTTCGCGCACGGTTGAGGCCAAGGCGGTCATGCTGGCCGTCGGCGCCCGCGCCAAGGCCATTCCGCAGATCGGTCTCGAGGCCGACGGCGACCGGATCTGGGCCTATCGCGAGGCGATGGCGCCGAAGGCCATGCCCGCCTCCATCATCGTCATCGGCTCGGGCGCCATTGGCATCGAGTTCGGCAGCTTCTACCGCGCCCTCGGCGCGGAGGTGACCGTGGTCGAGGCCGTCGACCGCATCATGCCGGTCGAGGACGAGGAGGTCTCCAGGGCGGCCCGGAAGTCGTTCGAGAAGCGCGGCATGAAGTTCCGCGTCGGCTGCAAGGTCACCAAGGTGTCCAAGGGCGGCAAGGGCGTGCAGGTCGCCATCGAGGCTGGCGGCAAGGCCGAGACGCTGGAGGCCGAGGTCTGCATCTCGGCGGTCGGCATCACCGCCAATACCGACGGCATCGGTCTGGAGGCGCTGGGCGTCAATATGGACCGCGGCCACATCACCATCGACGGCCACTGCCAGACGAACGTCAAAGGCCTCTACGCCATCGGCGACTGCGCTGGCGCGCCCTGGCTGGCGCACAAGGCCAGCCACGAAGGCATCCACGCCGCCGAACATATCGCCGGCTTCAGGACGCCGAACGTCCACTCGCCGATCGCCGGCTGCACCTATGCCCAGCCGCAGGTTGCCTCGGTCGGGATCACGGAACAGGGCGCGCGCGAGGCGAAACTGGATGTGAAAATCGGCCGCTTCCCCTTCAAGGTGAACGGCAAGGCCATCGCCTCGGGCGACACCGACGGTTTCGTCAAGACGATCTTCGACGCGAAGACGGGTGCCCTGATCGGCGCCCACATGATCGGCGCCGAGGTCACCGAGATGATCCAGGGCTATGTCACCGCCATCGCCATGGAGGCGACGGAAGAGGACATCCACGGCATCGTCTACCCCCACCCAACCATGTCCGAGGCCATGCACGAGTCGGCGCTGGACGCCTACGGGCGGGTGATCCACATCTGACGGGCCTCAGCCCGCCAGTACGTCCGCGCCCATCCGCTCCAGCAGCGCTCCGCCCTGAAGCACGGCGGTCATGCGGCCCGCTGCGCCGGCCAGCACATTGGCGGCATAGATTTCGTACAGGGTGATCTTGCCTTCCAGCCAGGCCGGGTCCCCCTGACCGCCGTCAAGCTGGTCGCGGGCGTACAGGGCGCCGAGGGCCAGCATCCAGCCACCCGTGACGTCGCCGACCAGTTTCAGATAGGCATCGGCGGCCGCCAGCACATCGGCGGCTCCGTCGGCGGCTCCCTTGCGTTCCATCAGCCAGTCTGAGGCCGTCTCGACGGCCGCCACCCCCTCGGCGAAGGCCTCAACCGGCTTGCCGGAATACAGCCGCGGCAGGATGGCCAGGGTCGCCTTCATGTCGGAGATCAGGTCGCGCGCCGACTGGCCGCCGTCCTGCGACAGCTTGCGGCCGACCAGATCCATGGCCTGGATGCCGTTGGTGCCCTCATAGATCGGGGCGATGCGGGCGTCGCGATAGTACTGGGCGGCGCCGGTCTCCTCGATGAAGCCCATGCCGCCGTGGATCTGCACGCCCAGCGAGGCGACGTCGCAGCCGACATCGGTGGACCATGCCTTGGCGATGGGGGTGAACAGGTCCTCGCGGCCCTTCCAGCGGCGGCGATCCTCTTCCGTGGCGGCGTGCTTCGCCAGATCAGCGGCCACGCCGGTCGACAGGCAGATGGCGCGGGCGGCGGCGATCTTGGCCTTCATCACCGCCAGCATGCGGCGCACATCGGGATGGTCGACGATCGGGGCGTTGGCCTCGCCGGTCCAGGCCGAGCGACCCTGCCGCCGGTCGCGGGCGTAGGCGAGGGCGTGCTGCCAGGCCCGCTCGGCGATGCCGACGCCCTCGACCCCGACGGCGAGGCGGGCGGCGTTCATCATCACGAACATATGGGCGAGGCCCTGGTTGGGCTGGCCAACCAGTTCGGCGGTCGCGCCCTCATAGGACATGACACAGGTCGGGGAGGCGTGGATGCCCAGCTTGTGCTCGACCCCTACGGCGCGGAAGCCGTTGCGGGCGCCGAGCGAGCCGTCCTCGTTCAGCAGGAATTTGGAGGCGAGGAACAGGCTGATCCCCTTGGGCCCCGCGGGCGCATCGGGCAGTCGGGCCAGCACCATGTGGACGATGTTGTCCGTGGCGTCGTGGTCGCCCCAGGTGATGAAGATCTTCTGGCCGTGCAGGGCGTAGGTCCCGTCGCCGTTCGGGGTCGCCGTTGCGGTCAGGGCGCCGAGATCCGACCCCGCGCCCGGCTCGGTCAGCACCATGGCCCCGGTCCACTCGCCGCTGACCAGTCTGGAAAGATAGATCTCCTTCTGCGACGGCGTGCCGTGGGCCTCCAGCGCCTCGATCGCCGCCAGCGACAGCATGGGGCACAGGCCGAAGGCCATATTGGCCGCGTGCACCGTCTCATAGGCTGCCAGCTCAAGCGCCTTGGGCAGGTTCTGGCCGCCGGCGTGGGCGGGGGCGGACAGGCCGGTCCAGCCGCCCTCGGCGAACTGCCGATAGGCGTCGGCGAAGCCCGGCGCTGAGGTGACCTCGCCATCGGCCCAGGTCGAACCCTTCTGGTCGCCGATCCGGTTCAGCGGGGCCAGCACGCCCTCCGAAAACTGGGCCGCCGCCTCGAGCACGGCGCCCATAAGGTCGGCGTCATAGTCGGGGAAGGCGCCGGTGGCCGCGACACGGTCGATGCCCGCCACGGCCTGCAGGGTGAAGGCGAGATCACGGACGGGGGCGCGGTAGGTCATAGGGAGCGGGCCTTGCTGGCGGATTGATCCGCGTTCATGCCGCCTTGCCCCGACGGTATGCAAGCGCGGCCCTTGGCGTCCGGCCCGCGCTGGTCCAGTCTGGATGCCTCGGACGGGTGAGGGACCATGGCTGAACCACGCAACCGTTATTCGTCCGTCTCGCTGTACCTGCACTGGTTGATCGCCGCCCTGGTGGTTGTGCAGGTGGCGCTGATCATGGTCCGCGACGAGACCGAGGGGGAATTCGCCCGAACCCTGCTGAATATTCACAAGTCCGTCGGCCTCGGCATTCTTGTCCTCACCCTGGCGCGTATCGGCTGGCGCGTCGCCAATCCGGCCATTCCCCTGCCGGAACCCATGCCGCGCTGGCAGAAGCTGCTGGCGCGGGGGACCCATGTGTTGTTCTACGTCGTCCTGATCGGCATGCCGCTGGGTGGCTGGGCCGCTTCGTCCGCGGCCGGTCGCGACATCATCTGGTTTGGTCTTTTCGAGTGGCCGGCGCTGCCGATCGGCGGCGGGCGCGAACTGGCGGGACAGCTGATGGACATCCACGAACTGGGGGCCAAGGCGCTCTATGTCCTGATCGCCCTGCATATCGGCGGCGCGCTGAAGCATCATTTCGTCGATCGCGACAACGTCCTGCACCGGATGATCCCGTGGATACCTCGCCGGCCATGAAGCGTCCGGCGGTCCTCGCCCTTGCGGCCCTGGCGCTGCTGACCCTGACGGGCGCGAGAGAGATCGCCTGGACCGTCGATCGGAACGCTTCCCGGATCGAAATGACCGTTCAGGCCTTTGGCGGGTCGCACCGCGGCCGCTTTTCGGACTGGGGCGGCGACATTCTCTTCGACCCCGCCGATCCCGACCGGACCCGGGCCATGATCGTCGTCCGGTCGGCCTCACTGACCATGTCGCCGGCCGCGATCTCGGAGCGCGCCACCGGCCCGGCCTTCCTCGACGCCGCTCGACATCCGGTGATCCGGTTCGATCTGAGGTCGCTCGAACCGGCCGGAGGGGACCGCTATACCGCCCATGCGGTGGTGACGATGAAGGGGGTGACCCGGCCGCTCGCCTTCCCCGTGGACTTGCACGTGACCGGCGACCGGGCGCATCTGACGGGCGCGTTCGTCCTGAATCGCGCGGATTTCGGCATAGGGACATCGGGGCCTTGGAACAGGCTGGTCGGACGGCAGGTGACAGTGCGGGTGGCGCTCCAGGCGCGCCGCGCCTGACTGTGTCCGACGCCGAGGCCGCCCGCGCTCTCGCCGACGGTGGCCTCGTCATCCTTCCGACCGAGACCGTCTATGGCCTCGCCGCCGACGCCGGCAACGCGGTCGCCGTGGCCGCCATCTTCGAGGCCAAGGGCCGGCCGCGCTTCAATCCCCTGATCGCCCATGTCGCAGACGCCGTGCAGGCCGAGACCATCGCCGTGTTCGACGGACGCGCCCGCGCCCTCGCCGAGGCCTTCTGGCCCGGTCCGCTGACGATCGTGGCCCCGGTCCGGGATCGCGACCGTGTCTGCGACCTGGCCCGCGCGGGACTGGACAGCGTCGCCGTCCGCGTGCCCGGCCACGCCCGCGCCCGCGCCGTCATAGCCGCCTTCGGCCGCCCCGTCGTCGCCCCCTCCGCCAACCGTTCAGGCCGCCCCAGCCCCACCACCTTCGCCGACGCAGTGGAAGAGACGGGCGCCTTCGCCGCGGCGGCCATCGACGGCGGCGATTGCGCCGTGGGGGTGGAGAGCACGGTGGTGTCCGTGCTGGACGGCCGCGTCGCCCTGCTGCGCCCAGGCTCGGTCACCCGCGAGGAAATCGAAGCCGTTGTCGGCCCGCTGGACCGGGGCGGGGAGGGGCATCGTTCGCCGGGCCGGATGGCGTTGCACTATGCGCCGGACGCACCGGTGCGGATCGAGGCTAGAGAGGCGCGCCCCGGCGAAATCCTCCTCGGCTTCGGCCCCGGCGTCGGCGCCCTCCGCTGGAGCCTGAGCCCCTCCGGCGACCTGCGCGAGGCGGCGGCCAATCTGTTCCGGCGACTGAGAGAAGCGGACCGCGAGAAGCCGGCGGGGATCGCGGTGTCGCCCGTCCCGACGCAGGGGCTCGGCGAGGCGATCAATGACCGGCTGAGGCGGGCGGCGGGGTTTGTGGGGTAGGCGCTACTGCGCCGTCCACCCGCCGTCGATCGAGAAGCTGGCGCCATTGGCCGACGCCCCCAGGTCGCTGACCAGATACAGCATCATCCCGGTCAGCTCATCGGTCGTGACGAACCGCTTCGTCGGCTGCGAACCGAGGATGACGTCCTTCAACACCGCCTCTTTCGACATCCCGCGCGTGCGGGCCTGGTCGGCGATCTGCTTCTCGACGATGGGCGTCTCGACGAAGCCGGGGCAGAGGGCGTTGCAGGTGATGCCGTCCTGGGCGACTTCCAGCGCCACGGTCTTGGTGAAGCCGATCACGCCGTGTTTGGCCGCGACATAGGCGGACTTGAACGGGCTGGCGACGAGGCCGTGGGCCGAGGCGACGTTGATGATCCGGCCGCGGCCCTGGGCCTTCATGATCGGGATGGCGGCGCGGGTGGCATAGAAGGTCGAGGACAGGTTGATGGCGATGATCTGTTCCCATTTGTCGGACGGGAATTTCTCGACCGCCTCGACGTGCTGGACGCCGGCGTTGTTGATCAGGATGTCGACCCGGCCCAGCTGGTGTTTGCCATAGGCCACCATGTCCGCGACCTCGTCGCCGCGCAGCATGTTGGCGGCGTGATAGCGCACCTGCACGCCGCAGCTGGCCTCAAGCTCCGATCGGGTGCGTTCGATCTCGGACGGGTCGCCCAGGCCGTTCAGCACCACATCGCCGCCGCGCGAGGCAATGGCGCGGGCGAAGGCCAGGCCGATGCCCGAGGTCGAGCCCGAGATCACCGCCACCTGACCCTTCAGGTCGCCTATGTCGCGGAAGGGCTCTCTTGCTGTCTCTGAGCCGTCGCCGCGTTTGGGCCATTGGAACATAGGGGTCTCGTCCGTTCGTCCGTCTTGTGTCGCCAGCCTAGCCGTTCGCGGTTGCGAAGGCGACAGTCGGGATTAATTTCCCGATCTGATGAATATCCACTCTGTCTCGCTCGAGGCCGCCTTGTCAAAGCGATAGCCGTCGCGGTCGAAGGCCTTGAGGTCTTCAGCCTTCTCGATCCGCTCATCGATGGCGAACCGGGTCATGCCGCCGCGCGCCTTCTTGGCGAAGAAGGAGATGATCCGGCTCTCGCCGTCCTTCGATTCCCGGAACTGCGGCGTGACCACAGGCAGGTTCAGCGCCCGGGCGTCGACGGCGCCGAAATATTCCTGGCTGGCCAGGTTCACCAGCACCCGCTGGTCCTGACCTTCGGCATCGGCGTTCAGTTGTCTGGCGATCCGGTCGCCCCAGAAGTCGTACAGGCTGGACCCGCGCCGGGTTTTCAGCCGCGTCCCCATCTCAAGGCGATAGGGCTGGATGCGGTCCAGCGGCCGCAGCAGGCCGTACAGGCCCGACAGGATCCGCACATGCTCCTGGGCGAAGGCCAGCCCGGCGGCATCGAGCTCCCGCGCCTTCAGCCCCTCATAGACGTCGCCGGCGAAGGCGAAGGCCGCCTGCACCCCTTCGGTCGAGTCCGGATCGAAGGCCTGGAACCGCTCGCGGTTCAGCCGCGCCAGATCGTCGGAAAGGCTCATCAGCCGGCGGAGTTCGGCCACCGTGCGGCCCCGCGCCGTTCGCGCCAGGGACGCGGTGTCCTCAAGGAAGCGCCGCTCTGTGGCGGGCAGGGCGGGATCAGGTTCGGTGAAATCCAGCCGTTTGGCCGGGGACAGGACAATCAACAAGACAGAGCTCCGGCGGGGTTGCGTCGGAATAGGCCGCTTCGGCGACAATTTGAACCTTGCGAGGGGTCGCGGTCAGCCGGCCTGTGAATAAAGCGCCGCCAGCACCGCCGGAATCCGGTCCGGCAGATCCTCCGCGGTCAGCCCGGGCCCGAAACCCCGCGCGACCTCCGCATGCATCCAGACGGCGGCACGCGCCGCGTCGAAGCTGTCCATACGCTGGGCCATCAGCCCGGCGATCATCCCCGCCAGCACATCGCCGCTGCCCGCCGTTGCCAGCCAGGGCGTACCATTGTCGTTTACGCCCAGCCGCCCGTCCGGTGCTGCGATTACCGTCGCCGCGCCCTTCAGAACCACAACCGCGCCCGCCCGCTTCGCCGCCTCCGCGGCCGCCGCCTCGCGGCCCAAGTCCAGCAGACCGGGAAACAGCCGTCGGAACTCGCCCTCGTGCGGCGTCAGGACGTCGTCGCGGTCCAGCACCTCGAACAGGTCGGTGGGCCAACCCTCGAACACCGTCAGCCCGTCGGCGTCCACCACCATCGCCACCCCGGTTTCGGCCAGGGCGCGGACATTGGCCCGGGTGGCGTCATTGATCCCGGCCGCCGGGCCGATCACGACGGCGTCCAGGTTCGCGGCCGCCTCCGAAAGGGCCTCCTCAGAGCCGAACGGGGTCAGCATTATCGCCTCGATCGCCGGCGCGATCACGGCCGCCGCATCCGGCGGGCACAGGATGCGCACCACGCCGGCGCCGATCCTCAGGCCCGCTCTCGCCGCCAGCCGCGCCGCGCCCGTCTGGTTCGCCTTGCCGGACACCACGCCCAGCCGTCCGCGCGCGTGTTTGTGCGCATCCACCCCCGGCCAGGGCAGGGCCGCGCGCCAGTCGGGCAGGGCGGGCCGGGTCATGCCGGCCTGTGTCCGTTCACGGATGGCGACTCCGGACGAAAAACGCTTGCCTTATTGTGCAATGCAATGTCCCTTTGCTGTCCAAGTGTGCGGCACGATATGGCCCGCCTGGGATCGCCGATGAAAAAGATTGAAGCCGTCATCAAGCCCTTCAAGCTGGATGAAGTAAAAGAAGCGCTGCAGGACGCGGGCGTGCAGGGCATGACTGTCCTGGAAGCCAAGGGATATGGTCGCCAGAAGGGTCATTCCGAACTCTACCGCGGAGCCGAATACGTCATCGACTTCCTTCCCAAGATCAAGATCGAGGTGGTGGTTCCCGACGACATGGTCAATTCGGTCGTCGACGCCATCCAGGCCGCCGCGCGCACCGGCAAGATCGGCGACGGCAAGATCTTTATCTCCGACGTCCTTGACGTCATCCGCATCCGCACCGGCGAATCCGGCGCCCAGGCCGTCTAGCCAACCCATCCATCGGCCGTTCCGCAAGGCGCGGCCGTTTTTCTTCCTCCCCCGCCAGACAGGATCCACAAGACATGAGCGCCGGCAAGATTCTTAAGGATATCAAGGAGAAGGACGTCAAATACGTCGATCTCCGTTTCACCGACACCAAGGGGCGGATGCAGCACGTCACCTTCGACATCGACCTGGTCGATGAAGAGTTCCTCGAAGAGGGGACCATGTTCGACGGCTCCTCGATCGCCGGCTGGAAGGCGATCAATGAGTCCGACATGCTTCTGAAGCCGGACCTGAACGGCTACTGGATCGACCCCTTCTACCAGCAGACCACGATGTTCCTGTTCTGCGACGTGCTGAACCCCGACACCGGCGAGCCCTACAACCGCGACAGCCGCTCGATGGCCAAGAAGGCCCTGGCCTATGTGCAGTCCTCGGGCGTGGGCGACACCGTCTTCTTCGGCCCGGAAGCCGAGTTCTTCATCTTCGACGACGTGCGCTGGAGCACCGCTCCGCACGATACCGGCTACACCTATGACTCGATCGAGTTGCCGGCCAACACGGGCGCCGAATACTCCGAAGGCAATATGGGCCACCGCCCCACTCACAAGGGCGGCTATTTCCCGGTCAACCCGACCGACAGCGCCCAGGACCTGCGCGGCGAAATGCTGGGTGTGATGCGCGATCTGGGCATGCAGCCCGAGAAGCATCACCATGAGGTCGCCCCGGCCCAGCACGAACTGGGCCTGAAGTTCAGCGACCTGCTGACCATGGCCGACCGTCTGCAGCTCTACAAATACGTCATCCACAATGTCGCCGCCGCCTACGGCAAGTCGGCCACCTTCATGGCCAAGCCGACCTTCGGCGACAACGGTTCGGGCATGCATGTTCACCAGTCGATCTGGCGTGACGGCAAGCCGCTGTTCGCGGGTGACAAATACGCCGGCCTGTCGGACCTCTGCCTCTGGTACATCGGCGGCATCATCAAACACGCCAAGGCCATCAACGCCTTCGCCAACTCGACGACCAACTCCTACAAGCGCCTGGTCCCCGGCTATGAAGCCCCGGTCAAGCTGGCCTATTCGGCCCGCAACCGCTCGGCCTCGATCCGGATTCCGTGGGTCAATTCGCCCAAGGCCAAGCGTATCGAAGCCCGCTTCCCCGATCCGATGGGCAACCCCTACCTGACCTTCGTCGCCCTGCTGATGGCCGGCCTCGACGGCATCGAGAACCGCATCGATCCGGGCGCGCCGGCCGACAAGAACCTCTACGATCTGCCGCCGGAAGAGCGCGGCTCGATCCCCGAGGTCTGCGGCTCGCTGAAAGAAGCGCTCGACAGCCTCGACAAGGACCGCGCCTTCCTCAAGAAGGGCGGCGTCATGGATGACGACTTCATCGACAGCTACATCGAGCTGAAGATGGAAGAGGTGATGCGCCTGCAACTGCACCCGCACCCCGTCGAATTCGACATGTACTACAGCTGCTGATCGGCGGCTGACCCAATGAGAATGGCCCCGGACGGTTCGCCGTCCGGGGCCTTTTTCTTGCCGCCGGGGGTGGTGGCTCCCTTGTCCCGATCGTGGGCCGGCCGCTAGGCTGGCGCAATGACACCCGAGGAGATCGACGTCATCGTGCGGGTCGCCGGCGCGACCCTGCTGCTGACGGCGGCCGCGTTGCTGGTCGTTCGGAGGCAACGGCGAAGAGGCCTGTTCTTTCTCCCTCTCGCCGTCTGCCTGTGCGGTTTTCTCGCTGGCAATACGCCGGATGCAGCCCTTCGTCTGAGTGGTCTGGTGGGTGAGGTCTCGCGGCTGCTGAGCGGTTTCGCGGCCGTCTTCCTCTGGTGGTTCTGCCTGTCCGTCTTCGACCGAACGTTCCGGCCGCGTGGTCCGGTCCTCGCCACCGGCGTCGCCTGGATCGCTATCGCGGCCGTGGACCGGGGCATGTTCGGAGAGGCGCTCGCCGGCGCCGGACTGTCCTGGCTGCTGATCGCCCTCGGCTTCGGCATGGTCGCCCATCTGGCGTGGCGGCTGATCCACGACCGCCCGGGCGACCTGATAGACGAACGCCGCAAGGCCCGTGTCCTCGTCGTCCTTTTGCTGGGCGGGCAGCTTTTCGCCGACCTCATCATCGACGTCGTCATGGGTTTCGACTGGCAGCCCCATGGGTTCAGCATTCTGCAGAATGCCACCCTGCTGGCCTTCACCGGCTGGCTCCTGCATCTGCAGTTCGGTCTGCTGACGCGACCGCTGCCCTACGCCGTCGGGTCGGGGATCGACCGCGGGCCGGCGCCGCCCGCCCCCTCGCCGGAGGCGGACCGTTTGAGGGAGCGGCTGCGAGTGCTGGTCGAGGTCGACCAGGTCCACCTTGATCCCGACCTCACCTTTGACCGCTTCGTTTCCCTGATGGGCGCGCCGGACCGCACGGTGCGCCGACTGATCAACCAGCAGCTCGGCCATGACCATTCCCGGACCTTCCTGAACAGCCATCGGATGATCGAGGCGCGCCGCCGGCTGACCGATCCCGCACGCCGCCACGACAAGCTGATCACCGTCGCCATGGACAGCGGCTTCTCGTCGCTGGCGTCATTCAACCGTGTCTTCCAGGATCTCGAGTCCTGCCCGCCCAGCGTTTTCCGGCAGAGGGCTCTGGCGCCGACCAACGAGCCGACGGAAGCCCGCCCGATTCTGAGGAACGATTAGCCGACTCCTGAGAAGCGCGCCCCCCGGGCGCCCTCTAGTCAGCCGCCTTCGATAGCGAAGGAGATCGACGCATGGACAGCATGGTGGCCACATTGGGCGGGGGGACGATCCTGCTCCTGGCGGGCGGAGCGTTTGGCTTGTTGAGTCGGCGCGGGTTCTCGTTGCGCTGGCTGCTGGTCGCCGTGGCGCTCGCCGTCGTCAATGACGCCATGCTGACCAACGGCTACGGCCTCATTCCGGATCTGCTCCCGCAAAGCGCGTGGAACTGGCAGGGCAAGATCCTGGCGCTGGCCGCAACCCTGATTATCGCCTCCTTGCCGGCCTTCGGCTGGCGGCGATCCGGGCTGACTCTCGTCCAGGCCGCTGGCAGTCTGAAATCAGCGATACCCGTCGTGCTGGTCTATATGGCCTTCTTCGCGGGGCTCGCCGTGGCGTTTCCGTCTTCGCCCGCGACGGCGGAAACGATAGCCTTCCAGCTGACCATGCCGGGGCTGGAGGAGGAAGCCTTCTATCGCGGGACCCTGCTCTTCGCCCTCGACCGCGCCTTCCTCGGCCGGTGGAGATTCCTGGGTGTGGACTGGGGATGGGGCGCGCTGTTGTCCTGCGTCATGTTCGGACTGGCCCACGCCTTCGGCTTCTCGGAGGGTCAGTTCTCGTTCGATCCGTTGACGATGGCCCTGACCGCCGTCCCATCCTTTATCGGCGTGTGGCTGGTCTTGCGGACCCGAAGCGTCCTGCTCCCGGCTGTCCTGCACAATTTCGGGAACGCGATCACCCTGATGTTCTAGACGAACGCCGGACGGCAAGCCGTCCGGCGTTTCTCTACGGACTGCGTTCTAGCGGTTGGTCGTCTCGACCTCGATGCCGTCACGGCCGGCGCGGACGGTGGTGCTGTCATCGCGGCGGTCGCTTTCGATGACGACGGGCGGCGACGGGACGGCGACTTCACGCTCGATGACCACGGGGGCGGCCGGAACCTCACGCTCGATGATGGTCGTGGTGTCGGTGTCGCGGTCGGCGTCGGAAGTGTCGGCGGCCGGCGTGCAGGCTGTGGTGGCGAAGGCGATGGCGCCGAAAGCGGCGACGGTGGTGAGCGTGTGGCGGATGGTCATGGGCGGACTCCTGAATGGGAACCAGGTGCAAACGGCCACGCTCGGCCCTTGTTCCGCCTAGTGCAGGCTGACCGCCACCGGGTTCCAGAGGTCCGCAGCCTTGATCTCGACCGGGAAGGTGATGCGCACGCTACCGCCCGCGGCGCCCCGGGTGATCAGCAAGCGGCCGCCCAGCTGTTCGGTGATCGCCTCGAACAGCGGCATGTCTGCAGGCGCAGGCCCTTCACCGTCGGTCACGACGAGGTTCAGGGATCGCTCCTGACCGTCTTCGTCCAGGGTGACGGCGAGGGCCACGGCGCCGCGCTGGGCCTTCAGCGTGTTCAGATACTCGAGCAGGACCAGTCCCAGCGAGGTGGCCTGCTCAAGCGGCACGTCCCTGGCGCCGACGGCGATGCTGACGCGGGCGGACGGCACGCCGCCCCGGGCCGCGGCGGCCTCGACCAGTTTGCGGGCGAAGGCCTCGAACGGGATGTAGCGGTCGCCGCCGCCGGTGAACTCCCGGTGCGTTCGCGAGATCACCAGGGTGCGCGAGGCGGCGTTGGTGAGCACCCGGGAAACGAACGGATCGGCTTCCTCACGGGCCCGGAGCTGCAGGATGGCCGAGATGAGCTGCAGATGGTCGGTGGTGCGCTGGGCGTGGTCACGGAACAGTTCGGCCTGACCCATGGCCAGGGCTTCGACCTGGGCATGTCTGGTGGTCAGGGTGTTCAGCCGGGCCCGGATGGTGCTTAGCACATGGATCAGCAGCAGGGACGAGACGAGGAAGAAGCCCAGCGAAACCATGGCCCGGCCATCGGTCGGGAAGGAGAAGGGCGCGGGCCCCATGAAATTATAGACGATCACCGTGGACAGCCCGGCGGCCATCAGGCCCGGCCTCGCGCCGAGCCAGTAGGCGGACAGGATCACCCCCGGATAGAAGCAGGTGTAGCCATAGCCGCTGGCCAGATACGGCGAGAGCAGCAGCCGCACCCAGAGCGAGATCAGCACCAGACACAGGGCGGCCCAGTAACGCGCGCCGGGAACCCGCTTGAGCCGGGCCAGCAGGGCGGCGGCCCGGGCGGCCGGCGGCTTCAGGAAATGGGTGGACGCGTCCATGCGATCTTCCTAGCACAACCGTCCGGAAGCGTCGCCCGGATCAGGCCACGCCCTCGGCCGCATCGGCCTTCTTCCGCCGCAGCTCGATCAGTCGCACGCACCAGATCGAGACCTCGTAGAGCAGCACCAGCGGAATGCCGAGCATGATCTGGCTGAGTGGGTCCGGCGGCGTGACGAAGGCGGCCACAACCGCGATGGCCACGATGGCGTATTTCCGGCTGGCCGCGAGCGCACTCGACGAAACGATTCCGGCCATCCCGAGAAGCGTCATGACCACGGGCAACTGGAAGCAGAGCCCGAACGCCAGCAGCAGGGCCATCACGAGATTCAGATAGTCCGATACCCGCGGCAGGAGCTCTGCCGAGATGCCGCCGCCGCTGATCTGCTGCCCGAGGGAGAACAGCATGACGAAGGGCAGCATGACATAATAGACCAGCGCCGCGCCCAGCAGGAACAGCAGAGGGGCCGCGATCAGGAAGGGCAGGAAGGCCCCCTTTTCGTTGCGGTAGAGACCCGGCGCGACGAAGCGGTACAGCTGCCAGGCCATTACGGGGAAGGTGATGACCACCGCTCCGAAGGCCGCCAGTTTCATCTTGGTGATGAGGAATTCCAGAGGCGCGGTGAAGATCAGGTTCACGGTTTCGCCGTCGCCCCGCGGCACCGGCACCAGGCCGGCCGTCCCGAGAATGAGGTCGAAGGGGGAAACGCTGCCGTCCGGGCCTGCCGCTTCGCGGAACTGGGCGGCGACCGCGAACGGCTGGACGAGGAAGACATAAATCGGGTCGGCGACGATGAAACAGCCGATGAAACCGAGCACGAAGGCGATGACGCAGACCACCAGCCGGCTGCGAAGCTCGATAAGGTGATCCATCAGGGGCGCGCGCGACGCCTCGATCTCGTCCTCGTCGCGGTCCGGCGTGTTCACAGGTCAGCCGCCTTCCTGCCGGTGGAGGGTTTGCGGGTCGATGCAACGCGCTTCGTGGTCTTTGTCGACGAGCCCGCCGACGCCGGGCCTTTCGCCGGCCTGGAAGGGACCGAAGCCTCGGCCTTGGTTTCTTCCCCGGCCTTGGCGCGTGGCTTGCGTGGCGTCTTCGGTGTGCTTTTCGCCGCCGGCGCGTCCACGGGTGCCGGAAGGGATGTCATTGCCGGCGGATTGTCCGGCCATTCGTCATGCCCCGGCACGGCTGAGACGGAACTCTCCAGTGGCCGGTTCAGATCCTTGCTGATGTCCTTGAACGTCGCTTCGGCCTCGGCACCGAGCGGCACGAGGCCCTGACCCGTACGCAGGGCCTCGACCTCCTTGCGCAACTCGTCGAGCTCGGCTTGCCGCGCCATCTCGTCGAAGCTGGAGCGGAATTCTCCAGCCATGGCCCGCGCCTTGCCCACGGCCCTGCCGACCTTGCGCAGGAGCAAGGGCAGGTCTTTCGGTCCGACGACGATGAGCGCCAGCAGGCCGATCACAAGGATTTCCAGCCCGCCGATTCCGGGGCCAAGTCCACCCATCCGTCAGTGTCTCCGACGCGAAACGGGGCTTAAGACTTCAGGTCTTCTTTTTCGGCCTCGGTGCGGGGCAGGGTGCCCGCCCGTTCATCCCGGGGCTTGTCGGCGTCGCTGTCCTTCAGGCCGTCACGGAAGGCGCGGATGCCCTTGGCGGCATCGCCCATCAGGCCGGACAGCTTCCCGCGCCCGCCGAACAGCAGAAGGGCGAGGGCGGCGATGATAAGGATCTGCCAGATACCGGGTTGCATGGCGCTTCATCTCAGTCAGCGGCGCGGGCGACATTGCCCGGCCAAAATCTTGGTCCTGCATATAGGCGCTTCAGTGGCGTGACGCCAAGCGAACCTGATAGGAGGCGCGCATGAGTCACGTGATCATCCACACCGACGGCGCCTGCAAGGGCAATCCCGGCCCCGGCGGCTGGGGCGCCATCCTGCAGACCGGAGGGGGTCACGAGAAGGAGCTTTGGGGCGGCGAGCCGCTGACCACCAACAACCGCATGGAGCTGATGGGCGCGATCAGCGCGCTGGAGGCCCTGACCCGGCCGTGCCGCGTCGATCTGCACACCGACAGCCGCTACGTGATGGACGGCATCACCAAATGGATCGGCCCGTGGAAAGCGCGCGGCTGGAAGACGGCGGACAAGAAGCCGGTCAAGAACGAGGACCTGTGGAAACGCCTCGACGCCGCCCGCACCCGTCACGAGGTGAAATGGCACTGGGTCAAGGGCCACGCCGGCCATGAGCTGAACGAACGCGCGGACGGACTGGCCAACCGCGGGATCGAGGAGATGCGGGAGACCTAGTCGCGGTCCGCCGGGATCAAGGCCGGGGGACGCACGCGACCTGCGAGACAATGGCGATCGCCGAGACCAGCCCGGTCAAGCCGCCCGGACCTTCAGTTTCGATCCCTCAAAGCCCTCGACGATCACGCTCTCGCCCGCGAGCGGCGCAGCGCCTTCGATCTCGGCGACCCATTCGGCGCCCGAGACGAACACCCGGCCGCGTCCGTCGACGAAAGCCTGGACCACCTGGGCCCGCTGACCCACCAGCCGGCTGTCGCGGGCGTTGATGTCAGGGCTGTCGCTGGGGTTCACGCGCTGGATCAGCCGCCGTGACAGCAGGGTCGCGGCCACGGTCAGCACCGCAAACAGCAGCAACTCGCCGACCAGGCCCAGCGGCAGTCCGAACACTGTGACCACCGCCACCACCCCCGCTGACACCGCCGGCCACAGCAGCCACTCGGTCGAGGTGGCCGCTTCCACCGCCAGCAGGATCACGCCCAGCGCCAGCCAGATCCAGTACGGCTGGGAGGCATGCAGGTCAGTCAGGGCGTCCATGGGTCAGGTCCTCGGAACAGAGGGACGGGGCGGGCGCGGCGGCGAGGGTCGCGAGGGGGGGGGCGGCGGGGCGTCACGACGCACGTCGCTGCGTCCCTGCTGCTGTTCCTTGGCCAGACCGACCAGTTCGCCGAGGCCGGCGATGGTGCCGACCAGGCCGGACATCTCGGCCGGGACGATGACCGTCTTGGCCGTCGGATTGCGCGCCAGTTCGGCGAAGGCCTCGACGTATTTCTGGGCGACGAAGTAGTTGATGGCATTGACGTCGCCGGCCGCGATGGCCTGGGACACCATGGCGGTCGCCTTGGCCTCGGCCTCGGCTTCGCGCTCGCGGGCCTCGGCGTCCCGGAAGGCGGCCTCGCGGCGCCCTTCGGCTTCCAGAATGGCGGCCTGTTTGGCGCCCTCGGCGCGGGCGATGGCGGCCTGTTTCTCGCCGTCGGCCTCGGTGATGACGGCGCGGCGCTCGCGCTCGGCCTTCATCTGACGGGCCATGGCGTTGGTGATGTCGGCCGGCGGGGTCAGGTCCTTGATCTCGATGCGGTTGACCTTCACGCCCCACGGCTCGGTCGCGGCGTCGATCACGGTCAGCAGCCGGGAGTTGATCGAGTCGCGCTGGAACAGCACCTCGTCCAGTTCCATCGAACCGACCACGGTCCGCAGATTGGTCGAGCACAGCTGGGTGATGGCGTAGGGCAGGTTCTCGATGCGGTAGGCGGCGGCCGAGGCCTCCATCACCTGGATGAAGACGATGGCGTCGACCTTCACCATGGCGTTGTCCTTGGTGATGACCTCTTGCTGCGGAACATCAAGAACTTGTTCCATCATGTTCATGCGTCGGCCGATCCGCTCGACGAACGGCGTCAGGATGCTGATCCCGGGGCTGAGGGTGCGGGTGTATTTGCCGAACCGCTCGACGGTCATCTCGCGCCCTTGGGGCACGATCTTGACCACGCTGAACAGCAGCACGAAGGCCAGTACGACCAGCGCAACGGTGAAGAGGAATGAGGTGTCCATGAAATCTCCCTGTCCAGTACAGGTTAGCACCCTGCAGACGGCGCGCCACTGAAACCGGACACGCCAGGGATGACATCCGCGTAATCGCGATCCATCAACGTGGGCCGACGGCCATCCGGATGACCCGCAGCGTCTCGGACCAGTCAATGAGAGCCTCGACCTGATCCAGCGCCACGAACCGCGCCTCGATGGCGTCGTCGCCCGCCACGGGCTCGCCGGCGAGCCAGCGCGCGGCGTAGTCGATCAGCACATAGTGGCGGCCGGCTTCGGGAAACAGGCCGTCGACCACGTCGATCAACCCCGTGATCTCGGCCTCGACCCCCGTCTCCTCGCGCAGTTCCCGAAGGGCCGCGTCGACCGCCCGCTCGCCGGGTTCGATTCGCCCGCCCGGCAGGCTCCAGTCGCCCTGGCGCGGGGGCGTACCGCGCCGGATCAACAGCACGTCGTCACCGCGCAGACAGACGACGCCGACGCAGGGCACGGGTGAGGGCAGGGAGGCGTTCATACTCCGACCCTGACACGGCCCTTTCGCCGCGCCCACGACTTTGAGACAAGGGCTCCATGACCGCCCCATCTCCCGCCGCCCTCGTCGCCCTGAAATCCGCCCTCGGTGACGGCGGCTGGACCGACGATCCGGCCGAGATCGCGCCCTGGCTGACAGAGTGGCGCAATCGCTGGCATGGCCACTCGCCGCTGATGCTGACGCCACGTTCGACCGCCCAGGTCGCCGCCGCGGTCCGCGTCTGCGCCGAACACCGCATCGCCATCGTGCCCCAGGGCGGCGACACCGGCCTCGTCGGCGGCCAGATTCCCTATGGCGAGGTCCTGCTCTCGACCCGCAAGCTGCGCGCCGTGCGGGACGTCACCCCGCTGGACGACGCCATGACCGTCGAGGCCGGGATCACCCTGCTGGAAGCGCAACAGGCCGCCGCCGCTGCCGACCGTCTGTTCCCGCTCAGCCTCGCCGCCGAGGGCAGCGCCACCATCGGCGGGGTCATCTCGACCAACGCCGGCGGCACCGCCGTGCTCCGCTACGGCATGATGCGCGACCTGGTGCTGGGCATCGAGGCGGTCATGCCGGACGGCGAGGTCTTCAACGGCCTCAAACGCCTGCGCAAGGACAACACCGGCTATGACCTGAAACAGCTGCTGATCGGGGCCGAGGGCACGCTCGGCGTGGTCACGGCGGCGACCCTGAAACTGTTCCCCGTCATGCGCAGTCGCGCCACCGCCATGGTCGGGCTGGACGCGCCCGCCGCCGCCATCGAACTGCTGGCCCGCGCCAAGGCCGAGACCGGCGGCGGGGTCGAGGCCTTCGAGCTGATGAAGCGGATCGGCATGAGCTTCGTCCTCGCCCACGTGCCCGACACGCGCGAGCCGCTGGACAGCACCCCGCCCTGGTACGTCCTGATCGAACTGGTCTCGGGCGAGCCCGGCGCCGCCGACGCGGCCATGGAGCGGCTGCTGACCCATGCCTTCGAGACCGGCCTGATCAATGACGCCGCCATCGCCCAGAACGACGCCCAGCGCGCCGCCTTCTGGAAGGTGCGCGAGGAACAGTCCGGTGCCCAGAAGCCGGAGGGCGGCGGCTGGAAGCACGACGTCTCCGTGCCCCTGTCTCGCATCGCCGACTTCCTCGAGGAGGCCACCGCCGCCGTCGAACGCTTCCACCCCGGCGCCCGGGTCAGCGCCTTCGGCCACGTCGGCGACGGCAATCTCCACTATGACGTCCTGTGCCCGCCCGGTGGCGACCTGAAGGCCTTCCTCGCCCGCTGGCAGGAAGGCTCGCAGATCGTCCACGACATCGTCGCCCGCTACGACGGCTCTATCTCCGCCGAACATGGCCTCGGCCGGCTGAAGACCGACGAAGCCCGGCGCTACAAGTCACCGCTGGAAATCCGCACCATGCAGGCGGTGAGGGCGGCCATCGACCCGCACCGGATCATGAACCCGGCGGTGCTGTTCTAGCGGACGAGGGCCGCCAGCGCGTGCTCGCTGATCAGGGTGTCTGCGATGCCGTGCGGGTTGCGAACGTCATAGTTCTCGGTTGTCACCACCACCACGGCCTGCAGGGCCGGGATCACCACGACCTTGTTTCCACCCGTACCAGCCATGGCCCAGGCCGGATAGCTCACGCCCTTCACGGCGTAGGACGGAAGCCAGGTCAAATAACCATAGTCGCCGCGCCCGTCGCCGACCGAGGCATGGGGCGTGGTCATCGCCGTCACAAAGGCCTGCGGCAGGACCTGACGGCCGTGCCAGCGACCGCCGTCCAGCATCAGCTGGCCCAGCTTGAGCAGATCCCGACTGCGCAGACCCAGGCCGCCACCGCCCTGGGCCAGACCGGTCGGCGAGAACTGCCATTCCTCGCCCGAAATGCCGAGTGGGGTGAAAAGCGCCTCACTGGCAAAGGTCGGCAGGGGTTTGCCCGTCGCCGACTGGACGACGGCCCCCAGGGTTGTCACCCCGGTCGTGCAATAGCTGAATGACCGGCCATAGGGAGAGTCCTCCGGCCGGGGGACCCATGCGGGGAAGCCGCGGATCGGCAGGTCGAAGGCGAATTTCACCCAGTCCTCGATCAGATACATCCGCTCTTCGTTGCCACGCGAGAACTGGTTCTGATCGTCACATTCGAGCAGGGAGCTCATCGACAGCAGGTCCTCGACCGTGATCTGTGCCTTGCGTGGGTCCGGATTCTCGAACGGCCCATAGCCGGCGATGAACGGCATGACCGGGGCGTCGACACCACGGATCGATCCCTCCGCGATGGCCGCCCCTATCAGCATGGCGGTCACGGTCTTGGTGGTCGAACGGGTATTGCGCCGGCCCTCTGCCCCGGCCTCATCGAAATAGGTCTCATGGATGACATGGCCGCCCTGGGCGACAAGAACGCTGGTGATCTTGTGGAACTCGCCGGCCCGTACCGCCGTGTCCATCCGGGCGAAGGCGACGGCGGTCTCCGTGCTCCCGGCCGGGACGACAATCGGCCAGTCATTCGTCTGTTGCGCCCGGACGGGCCAAGCGACGATCAGGGACAGGCAGGCGGTGAGGACGAGACTACGCATGAGACACTCCGGTTTCACGGGTTCCATGACGCAATCAGGGCCCCACTGTCTTGAACCGGTGAAACATTCTCAGGCCAGCGCCGCCGCGCTGGTCATCGGACTGACGCCGTAGATGCGGCCGTGCTCGCGGGTCATATGGCTCTGATCCGCATAGCCAGCCGCGTGCGCCGCCTCGATCGGGCGCAGCCCCTGGGCCAGGGCCGCCATGGCGATGTCGGCCCTGCGACGACGAATCGCGTCGCCCGGGCTGATGCCGAAACGCTGTCGATAGGTGCGCGCGAGATGCACCGGGTGCACGCCGACCGCCGCCGCGATGCCGCGCACCTCGAGCCCCTGATCGCAAGCGAGGTCGGCGATCATGTCTCTGGCGCTTTCGAGCCAGTCCGGCGGAGCCCCCGGTCGCGCCGGCCGGGGCCGCGAGGCGGCCGCGAGCATGGCCAGGGCCCGGTCTTCCAGCGCCAGTTCGTCGCCGGGTTCGAAGCGGATACAGCCGCCGAACAGTCGCCGCACCGCCGCCGTCGAAACCGCGTCGTCCAGCAGGACGGGCAGGTCTCCACCAATCTCCGAGGACACCGGGGTCGAGACGGACAGGAAGCGTCCGCCTGCCTCATCGAAACAGTCCTGATGGGTCGTGCCCGGCGGATTGTAGATCAGCTCTCCGGCCCTGACCGGGCCCCCGCGGCCGTGCCGGCCGGCCAGACTGCGGTAGCCCTCGTCGAGCGGCAGGATGAAATGCGCCTCGTCATGGGCATGCTCGACCACGGCTTCGGGCGGCAGGGTGGCGATGCGCAGCTCGACGCAGAAGCCGCCGCCCGAGACGGACTTCCGCAGCGCTCCGAGAAAATCGCCGCGCGCCAGGCGCCTGTGCGTCATCGTCAAGACTCCCCGGCCGACGGGCCCGGGTCCAGTTAGCAACAATCGGCGGCACCCGTCATCCGGGAGAGCGCTCCAACATTCATCCCGATCCAGCCTCCGGACCGCCCGTCTTGCCCCTGCGGCCTGATCGTCCTACCCCTCCGGCTCGATTCAACACCGCCGGAGACCCGACATGACCCTCGCCCTGCTGTTCCCCGGACAAGGCAGCCAGTCGGTCGGCATGGGTGCGGCGCTCGCCGACGCCTTCGCCTCCGCCCGCGAGGTCTATGCCGAGATCGACGAGGCGCTGGGCCAGAAGCTGTCGGTGCTGATGCGCGAGGGCCCTGAGGACCAACTGACCCTGACCGAGAACGCCCAGCCGGCCCTGATGGCCGTTTCGCTGGCCGCCGCCCGCGTGCTCAAGGTCGAGTTCGGCGTCGATGTCAGCCGCGCCGGCTTCGTCGCCGGGCATTCGCTGGGCGAATATTCGGCCCTGTGCGCCGCCGGTTCGATCACCCTGGCCGACACCGCCCGCCTGCTGAAGCTGCGCGGTCAGGCCATGCAGCGCGCCGTGCCCGTGGGCCGCGGCGCCATGGCCTCCCTGATCGGGCCTAATACCGACCTGGCCCTGGCCGAGGCCGCCGCCGCGGCGGGTTCCGAGGTCGGCGTCTGCGTCGTCGCCAATGACAACAACGCCGGCAACATCGTCATCTCGGGCGACAAGGCCGCCGTCGACCGAGCCATCGAAAAGGCCAAGGAACTGGGCGCCCGCGCCATTCCCCTGAACGTCTCGGCGCCCTTCCACTGCCCGCTGATGCAGCCCGCCGCCGACGAAATGGCCACGGCCCTGGCCTCCGCGACCATCGTCGCGCCTTCGGTCGCCGTCGTCGCCAATGTCACCGCCCGCCCCGAGCGCGACCCCGAAGTCCTGCGCCGCCTGCTGGTCGAACAGGTCACCGGCCGCGTCCGCTGGCGCGAGAGCATGGAATGGATGGCCGGGGAGGGCGGGGTCACCCGCTTTGCCGAGATCGGCTCCGGCAAGGTGCTGGCCGGCATGGCCAAGCGTATCGCGCCGGACGCGGAAAGCCTGTCCCTGAACACGCCGGAAGATCTGGAAGCGTTCGCGAAGAGTTTTTGACTTCCCTTCTCCCCTTGCGGGAGAAGGTGTCAGGCGCAGCCTGACGGATGAGGGGTCGCACCGGCGGAACCGGCGCGGCGTCTCCAACTTCAACTTGAGAGGTCCGCGCGACCCCTCATCCGGCCCTCCGGGCCACCTTCTCCCGCAAGGGGAGAAGGAAGAGGAGACACAGATGTTCAATCTCACCGGCAAGACCGCCCTCGTGACCGGCGCGACCGGCGGCATCGGCGGGGCCATCGCACGCGCGCTGCACGCCCAGGGCGCAACCGTGGTCCTCTCCGGCACCCGCGAAGCGGTATTGCAGGACCTGGCTAAGGAGCTGGGCGAGCGCGCCTTCGCTGCCGCGGCCAACCTGTCGGACGCTGCGTCGGTCGACGGCCTGCTGGCCCGGGCCGAGGAAGCCGCCGGCGCCCCGCTCGACATCCTCGTCGCCAACGCCGGCATCACGAAGGACGGCCTGCTGATGCGAATGAAGGACGAGGATTTCCAGGACGTGATCCGGGTTAATCTCGAGAGCTATTTCCGCCTCTCGCGCGCGGCCATGAAGGGAATGATGAAGCGCCGTTCGGGCCGGATCATCGGCATCACCTCCGTGGTCGGCGTCACCGGCAACCCCGGCCAGACCAACTACGCCGCCTCAAAGGCCGGCATGATCGGCTTCTCCAAGTCGCTGGCCCAGGAAGTCGGCTCGCGCGGCATCACGGTGAACTGCATCGCTCCGGGCTTCATCGCCTCGCCGATGACGGACGTCCTGAACGACCAGCAGCGCGAGACCATCCTGAAGAACATCCCCGCCGGCCGCCTCGGCACGGGCGACGAGATCGCCGCCGCCGCCGTCTATCTGTCCTCCGACGAAGCCGCCTATGTCACGGGGCAGACCCTTCACGTGAACGGCGGCATGGCGATGATCTGATGAAAACCCTCCGCATCCTCGCCACCATCCTGAGCGGCCCGATGCTGCTGATCGGCATCATCTGGGTCCTGCAGGGGCTCAACATCCTGCCGGGCAGCTTCATGACCGGCCAGATCATCTGGGCGATCTACGGCGCGCCCCTGGCCCTGGCGGGCGGCGGGCTGGTCTGGTGGGTCAACCGGGGCGTTCAAACCCGGTAACGGGCTATTTCCTGCCCGCGCCGCCGTGCTAAACCCTGAACAGCCGGTTGGCCTGAGTCTGCGTTCAAGGCTTGCGTCGCCGTCGCCGCCGTCATACGGCAGCAATCAAGACAACAGCCGCCGTGGCGGCCCTGAAAGCAGAGACACCCATGTCCGACACCCTGGAACGCGTCCGCAAGATCGTCATCGACCACCTGGACGCCGATCCGGAAAAGGTCGTTGAAAAGGCCAGCTTCATCGACGACCTGGGCGCTGACTCGCTCGACAACGTCGAACTGGTCATGGCCTTCGAGGAAGAATTCGACATCGAAATCCCGGACGACGCCGCCGAACACATCCAGACGGTCGGCGACGCCGTGAAGTTCATCGACGAGAAGCTGGCCGGCTGATCGCCGCCCTTTTCGAACGGCTTTGATGGCCGCCGTGGCGCGCCCCTAGCGGGGCCGCCCGGCGGCCATTACTGTTTGTGGTCAGGATTCTGTAACGAGGAGCGCACATGCGCCGTGTCGTCGTCACCGGCCTCGGTCTGCTCACCCCGCTCGGCTGGGGCGTGGAGCATAACTGGAAGGGCATCCTCGAGGGCCGCTCGGGCATCGGCCCGATCACCAATTTCGACACCGAAGGCTATGGCTGCACCATTGCGGGCGAGATTCCGTCGGTCGACGGTCGCGGCGGCGGCGCACCCGGCCAGCCGGGCGTCTTCGACCACGAAAAGGTCATGTCGCCCAAGGACCGCAAGCGGGTCGACGACTTCATCGTCTACGCCATCGCCGCCGCCGATGAAGCCCTGGCCGACGCCGGCTGGAAGCCCGAGACCGAGGAGCAGCGCGAGCGCACCGGCGTCATGGTCGGCTCCGGCATCGGCGGCCTCGGCCCCATCGCCGACACGGCCATCATTCTCAAGGAACAGGGTCCGCGCCGGGTCAGCCCCTTCTTCATCCCGTCGGCCCTGATCAACCTGACCAGCGGCCAGATCTCGATCCGCCACGGTCTCAAGGGGCCGAATCACTCGGTCGTCACCGCCTGCGCCACGGGCGCCCACGCCATCGGCGACGCGGCCCGGATGATCATGCTGGACGACGCCGACGTCATGGTCGCGGGCGGGGCGGAAAGCTCCATCGTCCCCATCGGCATCGCCGGCTTCCTCGCCTGCAAGGCCCTCTGCACCGCCTACAATGATGCGCCCGAAAAGGCTTCGCGGCCGTGGGACAAGGACCATTCCGGCTTCGTCATGGGCGAGGGCGCGGGCATTGTGGTGCTGGAGGAGTACGAGCACGCGAAAGCCCGCGGCGCGACCATCTACGCCGAGGTCGCCGGCTACGGGATGAGCGGCGACGCCTATCACATCACCGCCCCGGCCGAGGACGGCGACGGCGGCTATCGCGCCATGCAGATGGCGGTAAAGCGCGCCGGCATCACCCCCGCGGACATCGACTACGTCAACGCCCACGGCACCTCGACCATGGCCGACTGGATCGAGGCCGGGGCCATCGAGAAACTCATGGGAGATCACGCCCCCAACGTCGCGCTGTCCTCGACCAAGTCGATGACCGGCCACCTGCTGGGCGCGGCCGGGGCCATCGAGGCGATCTTCTGCATCCTGGCCATCCGCGACCAGATCGCGCCTCCGACCATCAATCTCGACAATCCCGAGCGTGACACCGCCCTGAATCTGGTACGCGGCAAGGGCCAGCCGATAGAGATCGACGTGGCCATGTCCAACTCGTTCGGGTTCGGCGGCACCAACGCCTCGGTCATCTTCCGGAAGGTCGGCTGATGTCGGTGGAGCGGCGCTCCGGCCGCAAGACCGCGTTTCTGGCCGCCACGGCGACCTTCAGCACCTTCCTGATCATCGCCCTCATCGCCGCCTGGAGCGTCTTCTACGCCCCGGGCCCCGCGGCCCGCGAGGGCGAATCGACCGTCGTCAGCCTGCCCAGCGGCGCGGGCGTCAGCGCCATCGCCGCCACCCTGAAGTCCGCCGGGGTGATCCGCTCGACCGACATGTTCAAGGCCGCCGCCACCCTGACCGGCGCCGACCGCAAGCTGCGCGCCGGCGAATATGAGGTGCCCAGCAAGGCCTCGCTCCGCTCCGTCCTCGTCCTGCTGGTCGAGGGCCGGGTGGTCCGCCACTACGTCACCCTGCCCGAAGGCTGGTCCTCGGCCCAGGCGGTGGAAATCCTCAACAACCAGACCATTCTGACCGGGACGATCGACGCTGTTCCGGAAGAGGCCAGCCTGTGGCCCGACACCTATGAGATCAGCCGCGGCGAGACCCGCGCCTCGGTCATCGCCCGCATGCGTCGCGCCCGCGACGAGAACCTCGCCCGCCTGTGGGCCGCGCGCGGCTCCGCCACCGTGGTCCGAACGCCCGAGGAAGCCATGATCCTCGCCTCCATCGTGGAGAAGGAGACGGGCGTGGCCCACGAACGCCCCCGTGTCGCCGCCGTCTTCACCAACCGCCTGCGCGCCGGCATGCGGCTGGAGAGCGACCCGACCATCGAGTACGGCCTTACCCGCGGCGTACCCCTTCGCCGGGGGCTGCGTCGGTCCGAACTCGACCGGCCCAATCCGTGGAACACCTATCAGATCGACGGCCTGCCACCGACGGCCATCTCCAATCCGGGCCGGGACGCCGTCGCCGCCGTGCTCAATCCGCCTTCCACTGCGGACATCTTCTTCGTCGCCGACGGCTCGGGCGGCCACGCCTTCGCCCGGACCTATGAAGAGCATCTCGCCAATGTCGCTCGCTGGCGCGAGATCGAGCGCCGCCGCGCCGGCCCGCCGCCCGCCGCGCCGGAGCCGGCTCCCGCCGCACCCGATGCGGCCGCGCCTGCCTCCGACGGCGTGCCGCCCGGCGTGACTGTGTCCCCTGGCGCCCGGGTGATCGCCATTCCTGCTCCGGCTCCCGCCGGATGAGCGCCATCTCGGGCATGACGGGCTTCGGCCGGGCCGACGGCGCCCATGGCGACTGGACCTGGTCGGTCGAGGCCCGTTCGGTCAACGGCCGCAATCTGGAAGTCCGCTTCCGCGGCCCGCCCGGTTTCGACGGCCTCGAGCGCCATGCCAAGACCGCCGCCCAGGCCCGCCTCAATCGCGGTCAGGTGACGCTGGGAGTCCAGGCCAAGCGTGCTGACCCCGGCGCCGCCTCGCTGAAGGTCAATCAGGACATCCTCGCCCGCTACCTGGCGCTTGCCAACCAGCTGGCGGAGGAGGGTGCCACGCCGCCCTCGGCCGACGGCCTGCTGTCCCTGCGCGGCGTCCTCGAAGCCCCGGAAGAAATCGACGACCCCGAGGCACGCGCTGCCGTCGAAGCCGCCATGGCCGCATCGATCGATCAGGCGTTCGACGCCCTCAAGGTCTCGCGCGACCGGGAGGGCTCGCAGCTCCTGCCCGTCGTCACCGACTTCATCGTCCGCATCGCCGCCCTCGTCGCCCAGGCGGAGACCGAAGCCGCCGCCCAGACCGACGCCATCCGCGAGCGTTTCACCCGCCGGATGACCGAACTGGCCCCCGATGCGCCGGGTCTTGAGGACCGCATCTTCCTCGAGGCCGCCTCGCTGGCCACAAAGGCCGACGTCCGCGAGGAGCTGGACCGGCTCGCCGCCCACGTCGCCTCGGCCCGCGAACTGTTGCGGCAACCCCCCGCCGGCCGGAAACTCGACTTCCTGATGCAGGAATTCATGAGGGAGGCGAACACCCTCTGCTCGAAATCGGCTACGACCGCGCTCACCGGAATCGGCCTGGAGCTCAAGGCCGTGATCGAACAGCTGCGCGAACAGGTCCAGAATGTTGAATGAACGCCATCCCCGCCGCGGCGTCCTGCTGATCGTCGCCAGCCCCTCGGGGGCCGGCAAGACCAGCCTGTGCCGCCGCCTGATGGCCGACCATGGCGGGCTGGAACTGTCGATCTCCATGACCACCCGCGGCATCCGCCCCGGCGAGGTCGCCGACCGCGACTATCATTTCGTCGATGACGCCGAGTTCCAGCGCCTGATCGACGCCGACGCCTTCCTCGAATGGGCCGACGTCCACGGCGCCCGCTACGGCAGCCCGCGCGCGCCCATCGACCGCGCCCTGTCAGAGGGCCGCGACGTCCTTTTCGACATCGACTGGCAAGGCGCCCGCGACATCGCCGCAAAATGCCCTGAGGACGCCGTCCGCGTCTTCATCCTGCCGCCCAGTCTCGAGGAACTGCGCCGCCGTCTGGTCACCCGCTCCCAGGACGCCGACGAGGTCATCGAACGCCGCATCCAGAACGCCAAGGGCGAGATCGAGCACTGCGGCCAGTTCGACTACGTCTTCGTCAATGACGACTTCGACCGCAGCTACGCCGAACTGGCCCACATCTATCACGCCGAGCGTTCCAGGCGTTTCCGCAATATCTGGATCGAGGCCTACAAGGACGCCCTGCTGAACGAGGCGGTCTGACGCCGCCCGCCTGCCCGGAGGCAGGCGGGGCCTGGATCAGGCCTTGTCGATCGCCGCGGCGATCTGCGCCGGGGTATGCCCGGTCAGGTCCTTGGAAATTTCACCGACCAGCCGCGCCGCCGTCTCCTTGTGCCAGCCCTTGCGCAGCTGACCCATGGTCTTGGGCGCGGCAATGACCAGCAGGTGTTCGACCTTGTGGTCCAGCACCAGCTTGTTCAGCACGTGGGCCACGCCGAGCGCAAAGCCGTCCTCGGCCTGGGTGTCGTTGTCGGGATTGGCCCCGCTGGAGATGCGGCCCGCGGCGCCCGAGGCGCGCTCGGCGATCTCCGGCGCAGGCCGGGGGGTGAGCTCGACGGACTGATGCCCGGTGTTGTGGAACAGCGCCAGTTTCTCGCCATCGACCACGGCCACGAGCGTGCCTGCGGAAAGTATCATCTGGTGGTCTCCGATTGTCTGGGGCTTGGCTAACGCCTCGCGTTCGGCGCGGTTGCCGGGCGCGTGACAGGGCCGAACCCTCTGTGAAGCCTCGCACCTTGGGCCGCCCGAACCGTCCGGGCCTTGATTGAAAGCAATGCCGGCCCGATTCAGCGCAGGCGCCGGGCGGTCTGGAAGGCTTTCAGCCGCGTTTGCGCCGCATCATCGTCGCCCCGCCACTGTCGGGCGCGGTCGGCTGCACGTCACCCGTCACGGCCCGCGCCAGCCGCAGGAAGCCGGCCAGGTCGATGACTTCGGCCCGATCCTCGGGACTCAGCCCGGCCGCCTCGCACAGTTCGGCCCCGCCCAGCGGCTTAAGACTGGATCGCAGCATCTTGCGCCGCTGGCCGAAGGCTGCGGCCGTCACCCGCTCCAGCGCCGCCAGCAGCGCCCGTTCCGGCCGGTCCTCGCGCGGGACCAGATGCACGACTGCACTGGCCACCTTGGGCGGCGGCGTAAAGGCGGCGGCGGGCAGATGCATCACCAGTTTCGCCTCGCACACCGCCTGGGCGATCACCGCCAACCGGCCATAGGCGTCGTCCCCGGGCGCGGCCACGATCCGCTCGGCCACCTCCTTCTGAAACATCAGGGTCAGGGCATGGGGCGTCCACGGCCCGGTAAGCCATTTGATCAGCAGCGGCGTGCCGACATTGTAGGGCAGGTTGGAGACCACATGGGCAGGGCCTTCGACCAGTTCAGCCTCGCGCACACCCAGCGCATCCGCCTCGACCACGGTCAGCCTGCCCGAGCCGTCGTCCAGTTCGGCCAGCAGGGGCAGGAAGCGAGGGTCCTTCTCGACCAGAACGACCTTGCCCGCGTCGCTTTCCAGCAGCGCCCGCGTCAGTCCGCCGGGGCCGGGGCCGACCTCGATCACCGCCCGCCCGTCGAACGGTCCGGCCAGGCGCACGATCTTTCGCGTGACGTTCAGGTCGAGCAGGAAGTGCTGGCCGAAGCTCTTCTTCGCCAGCAGGCCGTGGGCGTCGAGCGTTTCGCGGAGGGAGGGGAGGTCGGTGGGGTTCACCTGCGTGTCATAGCCGGGAGAAGTGGTTAGTGGTTAGTGGTTAGTGATTGCGGCCTCGTCGTCAGCGGAAGGGCGGCGCGGACCGCGCCATCGCCCCGGCGTCGGCCAGCCACTAACCACTAACCACTAATCACTTGCTCGCCCTCGCAACCGCCATCACCCCTGCCAGACGGATCGCCGCGATCAGGCTGTCGGCCCGGGCGACGCCCTTTCCGGCGATGTCGAAGCCCGTGCCGTGGTCAGGCGAGGTGCGGATCACAGGCAGGCCTAGGGTCGTGTTGACCCCTCCCCAGAAGTCCAGCGTCTTGACCGGGATCAGGGCCTGATCGTGGTACAGGCATAACACCGCGTCATAGGTCGTGCGGGCCTCGTCGTGGAACAGGGTGTCGGCGGGCCGGGGATCGGTGATGGCGATTCCCTCTGCGCGCAGGGCCGCGGCGGCGGGGATCAGCACCGCGATCTCCTCCAGCCCGATCGAGCCGCTCTCGCCGGCGTGCGGATTGAGGGCCGCCAGCGCCAGCCGGGGCGCGGGGATGCCGAAGTCGCGCTTCATCGCCTCATGGACGACGCGGGCGGTGCGGCAGACACGGTCGGCCGTGACCAGCTCCGGCACCTCGGCCAGAGGGGCGTGGATGGTCACCAGACAGGCCCGCAGGTCTCTGGCCGTCAGCATCATCACCGGCCCGCGAGTCCCGGCGAAGGGGACGTCAGCCGTCAGTTCGGCGATGAACTCGGTGTGTCCCGGAAAGCGAAAGCCGGCCGCGTAGAGCGGCGCCTTGGCGATGGGGGCGGTGACGATGCCCGAGGCTTCGCCGGAGAGCGCCAGGTTGACGGCCTGTTCGATCCAGTTGGCGACGGCGCCCGCATTGGCGGTTTCGGGACGGCCGGGTGTAACGGGCCCCGGCAAGCGATTGTTGAGTACGGGAATGGCTCGACCGAAGACGGCGGAGGCGTCGGCAAGCGCGAGCACGGATTCGACCGGCTGCCCCTGCAATCTCAGCAGGGCGGCGTCCCCAATCACGGCGAAGACCGGGCCCTCGCCCTTGAGCGCGGCCCAGGCCCTGGAGATGACCTCCGGCCCCACGCCCGCCGGTTCGCCCATGGACAGGGCCAGCGGCGCGGGGACGGCGGTCATCACTTCATCTCGATGAGGGCGTCCTCGCGCAGGTCGCGCATATAGCGGCGGCCGAGAGTGGCGAGGTTCTGGCGGAACAGGGTGTTCTCGACTTCCTGCGGATTGGGCGCTTCGGTGCCGCCGACCCGCCGACCGCAGACGCCCAGCAAGTGAACGCCCAGCGGGGTGCGCACGGGCGTGCTCACCGAGCCGATTTCCGCGGATCGGGCGACCTGCTGGAACTGCGGGGCCAGGTTCAGCACATCGGCCTCGCCCAGATCGGCGCCGAGCAGGCCCTGCTCGGACGTCGCGCGAGCCAGCATGGTGTCGCAGGTCAGCTGCGGACGCAGGGTTTCCAGCCGCTGGGTCGCCGCGGCCACGTCCGCGTCGGTGGCCGTTTCCGGCAGTTCGATCATCACCTGTTTGATCTGCACCAGACTGGCCGAGGCGCCGTCCCGCTTGTCGCGCATGTAGACGATATAGACCCCGCCATCGACGGGGATCGGTCGTGACAGTTGCCCAACCTGAAGCTGGTCCAGCGCCTGCTGCAACGCCGGTTGCATGGTGCCTTCAACGACCCAGCCCGCGTCGCCGCCGCGCGTTGCGGACGGCGCGGCCGAGAACTGCTGGGCCACGGCCTGGAAGGGCGCGCCCTGGACCATCTGCTGCACCAGCTGGTTGGCGCCGTTCAGCGCCGCCTGCTGGCCGCCGACGCGGGCGGACTCAATGTAGATTTCGCCGATCAGATACTGCTTCTTGGCGGCGGCCTCAGAGACCTGACGCAACGCCGCGGCCACGGCGGCGCGGCTGACGCGGGCGCGGCTCTGGAACCGGCCGCCGACCAGCTGCGACCAGCCGATCTGGGTCCGAAGCTGCTCGCGCAGGGTGCTCGGCCGGATGCCCCCCTGGGCGAGGAAGTCGATGTAGGCTTGGGGCGCGGCGCCCACTTCCTGGGCCATGGCGGCGATTTCGGCCGATACCTCTTCGTCGCTGACGACCAGATCCTCGTATTTGGCCAGTTCCTGCACCTGAAGTCGCTCATCAATCAGGGCGTTCAGGGCCTGTTGCTGGATGGCCGGAATGTTCTCGGGCGTCGGCTGGACCTGGGTCATGGCGATCAGCAGCAGCATGCGCTGGCGCAGGTCGAACCCGGTGATGACGCTGTCGTTGACCGTGGCCAGGATGCCATCCGACATCTGGAAGGCCGGGGCGGCCGGCGGCGCGACCGGAGCCGACTCAGCCGCCGGATTCAGATTGCCGGCGGCGGCCGGCTGCGCCGGAGGCGCGGTCTGGGCCATGGCCGAACCGGCCAGGAGGGCGGCGATCGCCACGCCCGTCATGTAACGCTGCAAACCCATGTCAGTCCTGGTTCCTCAAGCGGCGCTGGTCCGGTTTTCGTCCCGGATTTGCGAACCGCGCACCCCCGGGCCGCGCGGCCGTCAGCGCCCGTCGCTGCGTCAATACCCTGTACCGCCGAAAGTGGCGAGGTTTAGGCGCACATAGACGCCTTCGGACGGTCCTGTCGGGCGTACGCGCGTGTTGTCGCGCCGATAGCCGATCTCGAATCGGAAACAGTCGTCGTCGAAAAGCAGGCCGACTTCGGACCGGGTGATGATGTCCCGCTCCAGATCCGCGATGCCCGAGGCCGCTATGCCCCAGTTGCCGTAGACGAACTGTTGTCCCGACAGCTGGACGAACGCGTAGTTTCGGTTCAGCGGCCCGGCGAGCGGGTTCGAGCGGTCGATGATGTAGCTGACGGTCGCGAGATTGCGCCGGCCCCAGCGGCCGTCCACCGCTGTTTCCGCCCGGCGAATTTCACCCGAGGCGTCGATGGTGGCGTGGCCCCAGCCGCGAATCCGGTCGGACGGCGAGAAGCTGCCCTGCACGACCCAGTCGGACGTCTGCGAGGCCAGGCCGGTTGGATCGTAGAGCTGGGTTGGCAAATCCGGGACCGGCGTCAGGAAGGCAGGCTCCTCCTCGGCGCGGTAGCTGCGGCCGATGAACAGGCTGGCCTGCCGGCCCTCGTTCCAGCGCAGTGTCGCCCGGGCGCCAATCGTCAGACGGGGACCGCCCTCATAAAGATCATAGCCGGGGAATCGGTCGGTCCGGAACAAGGAGCTCTCGTCCAGTTCCAGCGTCTGGCTGTCCTCAATCGGAATTCGCGGATCGAGGTCCGAACTGGTCGAGGCCGACAGCTGCGCCATCGGCTCCAGGATCAGATCGGCGCCGGGGCCGACGCTGCGGAACAGCGGATAGCTGATGTCGAGGCCGGCCGTGGCGCGGCCGCGGGAAATGGCCTCATCCTCCAGCCCCAGCATCGGGGGCAGGTCGCCGACGGAATAGAGGTCGGCGCGCACGTCAACGAACGGCTCCCAACGCACGCCGAGGGGTGAAATCAGGGTCCGTCGCCATTCGACCTGACCCGAGACCCGGCGGCTGTCGACGCCCGGCAGGCCGAGGGTCGCTCCCGTCGGGATGATCTGGGGGCGCAAGACCGGGCCGCCGACGTAGTCGTCGCGATACAGCGACACAGCCGATCCTCGCAGCCGCAGGCGGCCTCCGAGAACCGGCCCGGCCGGTTCCCAACGCGCCTCGACCAGGGGCGCGACCACGGGCAGGGCGCCGTCCGCTTCGAACTCGTTCAGTGCCGGCGTAACCGGATCGAACCGGGTGACCCGCAGGCTCTGCAGGTCAAAGGCGGTAACCGAGAGATAGGACCGGGCGGTTTGCCGCTCGGCGTACAACTGGCTGATCAGCCGCCGCTGGTCGCCGTAGTAGAGGCCGTTGTCCTGATAGGGATCGCGGATGTCATAGCGGTCGAACAGGGTCTTGTCCGACACCCGTTCGATCGTGAAGCCCCAGCGCCAGGGCCCGTCGGGATCGAACCGGCCATGACCCAGGAAATAGCTGCGGCTGGTGCGGTCGCCGTATTTGACGTTGCTCTCGGCGTCGCCGTCGCCATCGAGGTCAAAGTCGCCGAAGCTGCGCTCGTAGGTATAGCCGCCGCGCGCGACGACCGTCCCGTCGGCGAACCGGCGACGCCATTGGAGGTTCAGCAGCGGCGCGACATCGGTGTTGAACTGCGGGCTGATCAACCAGTCTTCGGACGGTGACACCACGCGAAGATAGGGAATTTCAAGGCTCAGACCCCGCCCTTCATCGTAGCTGGGAATGGGCACCAGAAAGCCGGACGCCCGGTCGACGGTCGGATCGGGATGGGCGAAGAACGGCAGGTAGAAGACCGGCACACCGCCGACCCGGAACACGGCATTGCGATACAGGACGGCACGGAGGTCCTCGTCCTGAACGACCTTCTCCGCCTGGATGGCGATGCTGGGTTCCCTGGGATTTCCTTCGGCGTCGCAGATCGCGCAGGGTGTGAAACGGGCGTAGTTCAGCTCGTTGACGTTCTCGCTGCGGCGTACCGCCGTCGCGGCCATCAGGTTCGCGCCATTGCGGAAGCGGGTGGCGAAATCGACCGCCACGCCGGCCTTCAGATCCGAGTCGAGTTCAAGGTGGCTCGCGAAGACGACGTTCCCCTCGGGGTCGGTGAATTCGACCCGCCGGTCGGCTGTCGCGATGCCGAGACCGAGGTCATAGCTGACGGCGCCGGCTCTGAGCGTCGCGCCCCGGAAGCGGGCCAGCACGCGATCGGCTCCCGCGGCTTCGGCGGATATGACGTCGCCGGTCCGCGCCGCGGACTCAGCCTCGATATAGACCGCGCCAGGGGGTAGTCCGTCGGCGGCCGGTCCGACCGGCGCGGGCGTCTGTTGCGCCTGGGCGGCTCCAGCCAGAGAGGTCAGCGCGATTGCAGCCGCACCGGCCAGAAGCCGGTAGCGCAAGGCTCCCAAATCGGGCGCGCGGCGGTCACGCTGCATACAAGAGTTCACTCTGGTGGACGGACGGTCCGGCAAGCCGGGGGAAGGGCGGATCGCTTAGCCGTCTTCGGTATAGAACAGCAAGGTGAAGGCGGCGAGCGCCGTCAGCAAGGGCGGCAGCCAGGCCGCCAGCCAGGGCGGGATCACCTCCGCCGAGCCGAAGGCGGACGCCGCCTGATTGACGAAGAAGAAGCCGAACCCCAGCACCACCGCCGCCACGCTCATCCGGGCAAGATCGCCCAGCCGCATCAGCCGCAGCGAGAAGGCCGCGGCCAGAATCGACATGGCGGCGAACATCAGCGGGGTGGCCAACAACTGCTGCAGCCGGAGACGGTATGCGGTCGATGAGAAGCCCGCGGCCTCGACCCGGTCGATCTGGGCCGGCAGCGACCAGAAGGAGGTCGCCTGGGGACGTGCGAACCGTTCAAACGCCTCTTCGTCGGCCAGGCTGGAAGGCAGGTCGAGAGTGGCGTAGCGCACGGCGCGTTGGCCGATCTCCGCCCCGACCGCATTCACCAACCTCCAGCTACCGTTGGACAGGGACGCCGTGTCGGCGTCGATCCGCTCGGAGAACGTCCGCATACCCTCGGCGTCGTTGGTGTAGATGAAGAAGGTCACGTCCAGCAGCCGCGCGCTCGACCGGTCCTGACGCTCGGCCCTGATGACCATCTGGCGGGTATCATCGCCCTCGCGGATCCACACCGTCGGGCTGGCCTCGGCCCCGGCGGCGGAGCCCGACAGGCGCGCGCGCTCTCGCTGGAAGAGACCGTCCGCAGACGCCGCCAGGGGACCGAGTGCGGCGACCGTGACCACGCCGAAGATCAGGGCTGCGCCCGCCGCCGGCAGGACGAACCGCCAGGCCGAAACGCCCGCCGCCCGCATGGCGATCAACTCGCTGCGGCGGTTCAGGCCCACGAACGCCGCCAGGGTCCCGAACAGGAAGACGAAGGGCAGCAGCTGGATGATCACCTGCGGCGACTTGAGCAGCATCAGGCCGAGAATGCGTACGCCGGACAGATCGACGTCGGAGCCGACGCCCCGGGAAATTTCCACGAAGTCGATCAGCATGATCAGGGCGGCGATGACGCCGAGGGCGATGCCCAGCGACCGGGCCTGCTGGACCAGCACATAGCGTTCGATTCGGCCGAGTCTCAGCCATGGCACGGGCAGGGCGGCGCGGCTCATCATGCGAACCGCGCCTTCAGCCGCTCATAGGCGGGCCAGACCGGACGCCGGCGGGGCTTCAGCGCCTGGAACAGCATCCTCAGGGCGATGACGGTCGCCACGATCGGCAGCAGATACTGGAATATGTTCAGCCACCCGTTCCAGGCGCTGGCCGAGACCACGCCATAGCCGGCGATACGGACAACCAGGAACGCGCCTGCGACCTTGGCGATTCGCATGCTGTAGCCGGTCCGGCTGAACGGCCCGCCGAGGATCGCCGTCAACGCCATGGCCATGGCCATGAGCGCATACAGCGGCGCCGACAGTCGCGAATGCCCCTCGGCCATCAACTCGCCAGCCGTACCGACCCGCTCCAGGTCGCCGGGCGAGGGATTGAACAACTGCGTCAGGTAGAGGTCCGACGGCTTGTAGCGAACCCGCTCCGTCACCTCGGTGTACTGGGTCAGCAGGACGTCCTGACGGTCGAAGGACAGATACTCCAGCACCCCGCGTGAGGAATATCGCTGCCACGATCCGTTGATCAGGGACAGCCGAGGCTGGCCGTCGACCGTGCTGAACCGCGCCTCGGCGGCGTCCCACGTCGTGACCCTGTCTCCCTCCTCGAGATAGACAAACAGGTTCTTGAGCAGGCCGTTCTGCTCGATCTGCTGGACATAGACCGTCAAACCGTTCGGTCCCTCGACGAACTGACCCTCCTCGACCAGCAGGGCGGCCAGGTCGGTGCGGACGGCGAAGGCCTCGGCCCGGGACTGCCGCTGCGCCCATGGCTGGCCCACGGTCGTGATGATCAGGGTCAGCACGGCCGCGATGGCCGCGATCCTCACGGCCGGGCGAATGGCCGACCAGCGGGTGACGCCCGAGGCGAAGACCGCCGTCAGCTCCTGTTCGCGCTGCAGCCGCGTCAGGGCGATCAGGGCGCCCACGAAAAGTCCGATGGGAATGATGACGGCCAGCAACTGCGGCACGGCCAGCAGGGTCAGCTTGACCATGACCCAGACGCTCTGGCCGCGCTCGACGATGACTTCGAGCTGGTCGAGGCTCTGGCTCAGGATGCCGATTCCGGCCAGCGCGGCGCACGCGCCCACGACGGGGCGGGCGATCTGCCGGAAAAGATAGCCTTGAATCAGGGTCATATGAGGCGGGAAATCACCCGTTGCGGGCGGCGGCGAGCGGGAGCATCTAATACACACCCGAACGCGCCGGTGAAACCGCGCGCGCTCATCCCATCGACACAGAGCCGGGGCGTATGGCCCGGCGGGAGCAGTAAATGAAGATCGAGTTCGTCGCGTCCGCGGGCGCCGCTGAGGTTCTGGCCGTTCTGGTCCATGAAGGTCGGGTCCTCTCCGGCATGGGCCCCCAGCTCGACACGGCCACCTCCGGCGCCCTGATGAAGGCGATGAACGCCGGCCGCTTCACCGGCGGCTCGAACAGCACCTTGATCGTCGCCGCCCCGGCCGGAGTCGACGCTGCGACCATCCTGCTCAGCGGCGCGGGCGATCCCGCCAAATTCGACGATCTGGCGCTCGAGGCCGCCGCCGGCGCCGCCTATCACGCGGTCAAGCTGTCGGGCGCGACGGCCCTGACCCTCGACGCCTCGCACCTGACCGCCGACCAGGCCGCCCGTGCGGCCTTCGCGGCCCGTCTCGCGAGCTACCGCTTCCTCAAATACCGCACCACGCTGAAGCCGGAGAAGACGCCGTCGATTGAGACCATCAGGGTCGTCGCCGCCGATCCAAAGGCCGCCGAAGCCGCCTGGGCGACCCATGCCGCGGTCGCTACCGCGGTCGAGTTCGCCCGCGATCTCGTCGCCGAGCCGGCCAACGTCCTCTACCCGGAAGCCTATGCGACGCGCGTGAAAGCGCTTGAGAAGCTGGGCCTTGAGGTTGAGGTCCTCGGCGAGAAGGAGCTCGAGAAGCTCGGCTTCCGCACCCTGCTGGCCGTCGGTCAGGGCAGCGTGCGCGACAGCCAGGTCGTCATCATGAAGTGGAACGGCGGCAAGAAGGGCGAACAGCCCATCGCCTTCGTCGGCAAGGGCGTGACCTTCGACACCGGCGGCATCTCGATCAAGCCGGCGGACGGCATGGAAGAGATGAAGTGGGACATGGGCGGCTCGGCCGCCGTGGTCGGCCTGATGCACGCGCTGGCCGGTCGCAAGGCGAAGGTCAATGCGATCGGCGTCATCGGCCTCGTCGAGAACATGCCCGATGGAAACGCCCAGCGTCCCGGCGACGTTGTCATGTCGCTGTCCGGCCAGTCGGTCGAAATCCTGAACACCGACGCCGAAGGCCGCCTAGTTCTGGCCGACTGCCTCTGGTACACGCAGGACCGTTTCAAGCCGAAATTCATGCTCGACCTGGCCACCCTGACGGGCGCCATGATCGTGGCTCTGGGGCTGGAATACGCCGGGGTGTTTTCCAACTCCGACGAACTGGCGAACAACTTCCTGGCCGCGGGTCCCAAGGTCGGCGAGAACGCCTGGCGGATGCCGATCCCGGCCTTCTATGAGCGCCACATCGACACCCCGATCGCCGATGTGAAGAACACCGGCAACGGCCGCGCCGGCGGCTCGATCACCGCCGCCCTGTTCCTGCAGCGCTTCACCAATGGCGTCCCCTGGGCCCACATCGACATCGCCCCGACCGCATGGGTCAAGGACAGCCGAAACCCGACCGTCCCGGACGGCGCCGTCGGCTGGGGCGTGCGCACGCTCGACCGGATGGTGGCTGACAGCTACGAGTCGTAAGTCTCTGAAAAGGTAGAACCGGGTGTCTGACGCCAAACCGGAAATCTGGTTCTACCACCTCGAGCGGTCGACCCTGGAACAGGTGCTGCCCGGCCTGATGGAGAAGACGCGCGAGCGGGGTTGGCGGGCGCTGATCCGCGCCGCCGACGCCCGCCTGCTCGACGATATCGACGAGCGGCTCTGGACGTATCGTGACGACAGCTTTCTGGCTCATGGCCGGGCGTCGGGGCCCGACGCGGCGCGGCAGCCCATACTGCTGACCGAATCGCACGAGAACCCGAACGCCGCTCAGGCGCTGTTCATCGTGGACGGCTCAGAGTTGGGCGACACGAAAGGCTTCGAACGATGCTTCATCATCTTCGACGGACGCGACGAGGCGGCGCTGAGCGGCGCGCGGGTTCGATGGAAGACGCTCAGGGACGCGGGCGCGACGCTGGCCTACTGGAAACAGTCTCCGGAAGGACGCTGGGAAAAGGCGGCCTGATCGCCTTGCTGGCGCTGGCCGCCTGCGCGGCGCCGGCTTCCGAGGCCCTGGCGCCCCGCACCATCGAGGAAGCCCAGATCAACCAGCCGACCGGCTCGCGCCCGTCGAACCCCACGGCCGACATGTGCCGCGCGGGCGAACTTCAATGGCTGGTCGGGAAACCCAGGACCGACATCCCCGTTCCCGTTGATGTGGTGAACCGGCGGGTCACCTGCACGACATGCCCGGTCACCGAGGACTATTCGCCGACCCGCCTGAACATCTTCTTCAACGAGCAGACCGAAGTCGTCGAACAGGTCCGCTGCGGTTGAGCCCCTCCCAGGAGACGAGCCGATGAAATTTCAGGCCTTCACCCTCGCCGCCACGGCCCTGCTGGTCCTATCATGCGCACCCGTGGACGCCGGCGACCCGGCGCCGATGCCGCCCGAAGACGGTCCGACCCAGTGCAAGGCGGACCAGTATGAGCGCTACGTCGGCCGCAACCGCTCGGAACTGCCGGCGCGCCCGTCGGGTGAGGTGTGGCGCGTGACCTGCACCACCTGCCCGGTGACCATGGACTACAGCCCCAATCGCCTGAACATCCTGTTCGAGGAGTCCACCGGCGTGATCCGCGAGGTCAAATGCGGATGAGGGTGGTCATCGCCGCCGCCGGCCTCGCGCTCGCGGCCTGCGCGCCTGTGGAAGTAACGCCGGACATGACCCCGATCCCGCAGCGCTGCGACGCAGCGGCCGCCCGCTCGCTGATCGGTGCGCACGTCGGCGCGGTGACCTTTCCCCAAGGCGCCAATGTCCGTGTCGTCTGCACAACCTGTCCTGCGACCAAGGACCTGCGGCCCGACCGTCTGAACGTGCGATTCAACGAGGCCACCGGGATCGTCGAGAGCGTGGACTGCGGCTGAAGCGGTCTTGGCGACCCCGCGCTTTCGCGCCAAGGTGACGGCGAGGGCAGGGGAGGCCCCGTTCATGCGCACCATCCTGATGGCCGGCGTCGCCCTGACTGTCTCGTTGATTGGTCCCGCTGCGGTCGCGGACGCCACAGCCGAGCGCGCGATGCTCGATCGGATCGAACGGCCCCAGGTCTGCGGTCCCGCTGTCTCGGCCAATGCCGGCACACCCGTGGCGGATATGGTCATGGTCGAGGGCTTCGGAACCGGCGGCTTCGCCATCGACACGGCCGTCCCCGAGGCCCAGGCCTGGTTCAACCACGGCGTCCGGCTGCGCTGGGCCTTCGAACACAAGGAATCGGTGCGGGCCTTCCGCAAGGCGCGCCTGCTCGACCCGACGTGCGGCATGTGCGCCTGGGGCGAGGCCTGGGCGCTCGGCCCCAATCTGAACGGCGGCGGCAATGACGACGCCAGCCAGGCCGCCGCTCTGACGGCCGCGCGCGAAGCCCGCCGGCTGGCGCGCCGCGCGACCCCCATGCAGCGCCAGATGATCGACGCCCTGGTCCAGCGCTATTCGGGCCTAAAGGGATCGCGGGACCGCCGCTTTGCTTCGGCCATGGACCGAATCGCCCGCCGTAATCCGTCGGACATCACCGTCGCGGCCATCACTGCCGACGCCTGGATGCTCAAGGCAGACGAATGGTGGGACGACGACGGCAAGGCCAAGGATCCGGGCATCACCCGCGCCATGGGAATCCTGGAACAGGCTCTGGCCATGGCGCCGGACGATCCGGGGGCCATCCACCTCTATATCCACCTGACCGAATGGTCGGACGATCCGCACAAGGCCATTCCCTACGGCGAACGGCTGGCGGCGCTGGCGCCGGGGGCCAGCCATCTGGTGCACATGCCCTCGCACACCTTCTATCGCGTCGGCCGCTACCGGGACGCCATGATGTCCAACGTCAACGCCGTGGCGCTGGACCTGAAGTATGACAGCCTTGCGCGGCCGCCCGGCGGGGTGCCCGGCATGGCCCTGCATGCCCACAACATCCATTTCGGCATGGGGGGCGCCCTGATGGCCGGCGGGGCCGAAGAAGGGCTGAAGCTCGCCGACTGGTTCCTGGCCACCTATCCGGACATCCCCGCCGACAACATGTGGCGGCAAGCCATGGCCAACAACGCCTACGCCCTCTTCGGCCGCTACGGTTCTACGGAACAGGTCGCGGGCCTAACCGAACCGCCCGAAACCCATCCCATGCTGCGGGTCAGCTGGCGGTTCGCCCGCGGTGAGGCGGCGGCGCGCGCCGGGAACGCCGCGGCGGTGCGGGCCGAGGCTGCAGCCATCGCCGCTATCCGCTCGCAGACCGGCTTCGCCGCCGGCGACAACGGCGAGATGCGCAACGAGTTCACAGAGGTCTCCCAGCGCGTGCTCGAAGGGCGCGCGGCGATGCTCGCGGGCGACGCCGATGCGGCCATCGCCGCCTTCGCCCGCGCCGCGGCAATCCAGGGACAGGGCGAGGAGGGCGGCGATCCGCCCATCATCTGGTATCCGACGCGGCGCAGTCTGGCCGCCGCCCTGCTGTTGAAAGGCGACGCCGCCGGCGCGCGGGCCAAGGTGCTTGAGCTGATCGAGGACTGGCCGAACGACCCCTACAGCTATTTCGTCCTCGCCGAGGCCGAAGCGGCCCTCGGTGACTCCGCCGCCGCCGCCGAGGCGCACCGCCGCTCGCGCATCGAGTGGATCGGCGGCGCCATGGAACTCAAACTGGCCTGACGCGGCCCCTCAGGACGGCGAAGCGACGGCCATATTGTCGATCAACCGGGTGCGCCCCAGCCAGGCGGCCGCCAGAATCCGCCCCGGCGCGTCCGCCACGCCGCCCTCGAAGACAGCCAGATCATCGGCGCGGCGGACGGCGACGTAGTCGACATGGCTGAAGCCCGCCCGCAGCAGCGCCTCCCGCGCGTCCTGCTCGATGGCGTCCAGCCGAGTCCCGGATGCGGCCGCCGCCCCGGCCTCGGCGAGCACGCCGTTGAGCTGTCGTGCGACGTCCAGCTCAGCCTCCGACAGGTAGGCGTTGCGTGAAGAGAGGGCGAGGCCGTGCCCGTCCCGCATGGTCGGCGATCCGACGATCAGCGTCGGGATGTCGAGGTCACGGACCAGCCGCCGGACGACCATCAACTGCTGCCAGTCCTTCTCCCCGAACACGGCCACATCGGCCTGGACCTGGTTCAGCAGCTTCGACACAACCAGAGCCACGCCACCGAACATCTGCGGCCGGAACTCGCCTTCCAGTCCTTCGGCCGGGCCGCCGACGCTGATAGTTGTGGTCGCGCCCGCCGGATACATTTCTTCGACCGACGGCGCGAACAGCAGGTCGCAGCCGGCCCCCGCCAGCAATTCAGCGTCGCGTGCCTCCTGCCGGGGATAGGTGCCTAGGTCCTCGTGGGCGGCGAACTGGGTCGGATTGACGAAGACGCTGGCCACGACCCGGTTCGCCCGGCGACCGGCCTCACGCACCAGCGTCAGATGGCCTTCGTGCAGGGCGCCCATGGTCGGCACGAAGCCGACGGTGAACCCTTGCCGACGCCAGTCGCTTACGGTCTGGCGCAGCGCCGCAATGCTGCGGACCACGGGAAGGGCGTCAGTCTCGGCCATGATGAACGGATTAACCTTTCGGCTTAAGCCTGCTTGTGAACCGGGCGGCAAATCTTGCCGTGCCAGTATCGGCTTATGACGCCCAGCCTCATCATTCGTCCAGTCGTGGTCCTCGTGTCGGCCGTCGCCCTGAACGCCTGCGGCATGATCGACAGCGATCCGCATCGTTTCGAGAACCTGGCCAATTCCGTCGCCGCCATCGACGTGGATGGCAAGCGCGCCGGGGCGCCGCCGCCGCGCACCGCCGCGGAGGCCGGCCTGCGTCCGGCGCTGCGGGTCGAGGTCATGGACCCGCACGCGCTCTGGGACGCTCGCGACGGGCTGGACAGCGCCGGCGAACGCGCCGCTTCCCGTCTGGTCGCCGCCGCCGCGCCCGCTGTCGCCGACGCTGTCGTGCAACAGGTGTCCGACCGCATTGACGCGGCCTCGTCCCGCGCCGGCCTGCGTCCCGCGCTTGCACCCTCCCGCCCGACGGCCCCGCGCGCCAGTCGGGGTCTGGTCCAGCTCGGCGCCTATTCCAGCGAGGCCGCCGCCCGTTCCGCCTGGGCCCGTCTGAAGTCCGGCAAGGCCGCCTGGGCGTTGAACGGCCTGTCGCCCGTCTATGAGGGCGTCGAGGTCGGTGGTCGCCGGCTGACCCGGCTCAAGGTCACGGCGCCGGCCGCCGGGGCCGCCGCCGTCTGCGCCGCCGCCGGTATAGACGATCCCTGGTGCAATCGGGTCGCCTGACCCGCGCATCCACAGCCGCCGTCCATCCTGTCGTTGACGTCCGCCCCCGCGGACGCGATTCTGCGAGCCTGCGGTCGCGTGTCTGAGTCGGCGGTCGCCAACGGGGCGTGAACATCCATGGCTGACCCTTCGGTCATCGTCGTCGGCAACGAAAAGGGCGGGGCGGGCAAGTCGACCCTCGCCATCCACATCGTCTGCGGCCTGCTGCACGCGGGCCGGCGCGTGGCCATCATCGATCTGGACCTGCGTCAGCGGTCGATGGCCAAATTCTTCGCCAATCGGGCTGCCTGGATGGCCGGCAATGATCAGGTCCTGCCGATGCCGATCGAGCCCGACATGGGTGACGGCAAGGCGCTGGCCAAGGCCGATGAGCAGGTCCAGCTGGCCCGCTTCCAGACTGCGTTCGCCCAGGCCCGCGCCGAGGCCGACGTCATCCTGATCGACACGCCCGGCGGCGACACCCTGCTGTCGCGCACCGCCCACGGCCTCGCCGACCAGATCGTCACCCCCATGAACGACAGCTTCGTCGATTTCGACCTGTTGGGTCAGATCGACCCGGTCACCCTCGAACTGCTCAAGCCTTCGATCTATTCCGAAAGCGTCTGGGAAGCGCGCAAGCACCGCGCGATCACCGAGGGCCGGCAGGCGACCATCGACTGGATCGTGGTCGTCAACCGCATGGCTGTCGCCGCCGCCCGCAACCGTCAGCGGCTCGAGGAGCGGATGGAGAAGCTGGCCCGTCGGGTCGGCTTCCGCATCGGCCCCGGCCTGCGCGACCGGGTCATCTATCGCGAGCTCTTCCCGTTCGGCCTGACCGTCGCCGACCTGTCCAATGAGGTCCGCCCGGTCGCCGTCTCGCTGGCTCACGTCGCGGCGCGGCAGGAGATGCGCAACCTGATGCTGTCCCTCGGTCTGGACGGCAGCGCCCTGGACGCCCCGCTGGACGCGGCGGCGTGACGTCTTGAGCCTCGTCTGGCTGGCGCTGGCGGCAATCGCCGTCTGGGCGCTGGTGCGGCTTGGCCGTCAGACCGAGCGCCGGGGCCGGGGCCACTGGCGCGTCGCCGCCACCCTGTTCAGCGCGGTGCTGATCGCCGGCGCGGTCCTGTTGGCGGCCCGGGGTACATGGTTGCCCGCCGCCGCCCTCGCCGGGGCCGGGGCCTGGCTGACCCTGTCCTCGCGTCAGCGCGCGCCGGCTCCCCGGACGGAGGCGATGAGCCCGGCCGAGGCCCGCTCGCTCCTCGGCGTCCCGGTCGATGCGACGCCGGAGGAGATCAACACCGCCTGGAAACGGCTTATGGGCCGCGCCCACCCCGACCAGGGCGGCACGGAAGGCCTGGCTTCGCGGCTCAACGCGGCGCGGGACCGGTTGCTGAAGCCTTAGGCAGGGGACTTCTTCGCGACCGCCTTCTTCGCCGGAGCCTTCTTCTTCGCGGCCGGCTTCTTCGCCGCTGCCTTCGGAGCCGCCTTCTTCGCAGCTGGAGCCTTCTTGCCCTTCGGCGCAGCGGCCGCGCGAGCGGCCAGCAGCGGGATGGCCTGTTCCATCGTCAGATCCTCGGGCGCCGTGCCCTTGGGCAGGGTGGCGTTGATCTTGCCCGACTTCACATAAGGCCCGAAGCGCCCGGCCATGACATGCACCGGCTCGCCCGTCTCCGGGTGAGCCCCGAGGTCCTTCAGCGGCGCCGTCGCCGCTCCGCGTCCCGCGAACTTGCCGGCCCGCTTCTCGGCCAGCAGCACGACGGCGCGGTTCAGCCCGATGTCGAACACCTCATCGATGTCGGCGACATTGGCGTAGGTGCCGGCGTGCAGCACGAACGGCCCGTAGCGGCCGAGGCCGGCGGTGATCGGCTTGCCGTCCTCCGGATGGATTCCGACCTCGCGCGGCAGGGCCAGCAGGCGCAGCGCCTGTTCCAGCGCCAGGGTCGCGGGCGACCAGCCCTTGGGCAGGGAAGAGCGCTTCGGCTTCTCCTCGCCGGGAACCGTGGTCTCCACATAGGGGCCGAAGCGGCCGATCTTCAGCGCCACCGGCGCGCCGGTCACGGGATCGACGCCCAGATCGCGGTCGCCGCCGTCCTCGACGCCGGTCGCGGCGCCGAAGCCGCGGGTGTAGCGGCATTCCGGATAGTTGGAGCAGCCGATGAAGGACGACTTCATCTTGAAGCTGGCCTTCAGATGCAGTCGGCCCTGTTTGCACAGGGGGCACAGCCGCGCGTCCGTGCCGTCGCCCGTGTCGGGGAACAGGAAGGGCCCGATCGCCGTGTCCAGCTCATCGATCACGCCCTGACGCGCGGTGACGGCGTCGGTCGCCGGCTTCAGCTGGCTCCAGAAGTCGCGCAGCACGACCTTCCAGTCCAGATCGCCCGCGGAAACCTCGTCCAGCCGGGTCTCCAGTGCGGCGGTGAAGTCGTACTGGACCCACTGGGTGAAGAACTGTTCGAGGAAGGCCGTGACCAGCCGCCCGTTGTCCTCCGGGATGAACCGGTTCTTGTCCATGCGGACATATTCGCGGTCGCGCAGGGTGGTCAGGATCGAGGCGTAGGTCGACGGCCGGCCGATGCCCAGTTCTTCCAGCTTCTTGACCAGGGTCGCTTCCGAGAAGCGCGGCGGCGGCTCGGTGAAATGCTGGTCGGTGCGGATCGCCTCGACCTTGGCCACGGCGCCTTCCTTCAGCGCGGGCAGGCGGGTGGTGTCGTCCTCGTCGTCGACGCCGTCCTTGGGCTTGTCGTCGCGGCCCTCTTCGTAAACCGCGATAAAGCCGTCGAAGGCGACGACCTGGCCGGTGGCGCGCAGACCGGTCTGGCCGTCCGGCGTCTCGACATCGACCGTGGTCCGGTCCAGCCGGGCGGACTCCATCTGGCTGGCGATCATCCGCTTCCAGATCAGCTCATACAGGCGCGACAGATCGCCTTCAAGCCGCAGACTGTCGGGATGACGGGTCAGGTTGGTCGGCCGGATGGCTTCGTGCGCTTCCTGAGCATTCTTGGCCTTGGTCTTGTAATATCGCGGTTGTTCCGGAACGTAGGCCGGACCAAACCGGTCAGAAATGACCTCACGCGCCTGGGCGATGCCCTCGGGGCTGACCGACAGGCCGTCGGTCCGCATATAGGTGATCAGGCCGCCTGTATCGTCGACGCCCTCGTACAGTTTCTGCGCCGCCTGCATGGTCCGCTGGGCGGTGAAGCCGAGCTTGCGTGCCGCCTCCTGCTGCAGGGTCGAGGTGGTGAAGGGCGGCGACGGGCTGCGCTTGACCGGCTTCTTCTCGATCGACCGGATGGTGAAACTGCCGGCCTTGATGGCGTCACGCGCGGCGTTGGCCATGGCCTCGGAGGTGATGTCCAGCCGCTGCACCCGCTTGCCGGCGTGTTTGACCAGCCGGGTGGTGAAGGGCGGGCTGTCGGCGGCCAGATCGGCCTCGACCGACCAGTATTCCTGGGCCCGGAACGCCTCGATCTCCATCTCGCGGTCGACGACGATGCGCAGGGCGACGGACTGCACCCGACCGGCCGAGCGCGCGCCCGGCAGCTTGCGCCACAGCACAGGCGACAGGGTGAAGCCCACCAGATAGTCGAGCGCGCGGCGGGCCAGATAGGCCTCGACCAGCTCCATATCCAGCTGGCGCGGATTGGCCATGGCCTCCAGCACGGCCGACTTGGTGATGGCGTTGAAGGTGACGCGCTCGACGGCGGTGTCCTTGAGCGCCTTCTTCTTCGTCAGGATCTCAAGCACATGCCAGCTGATCGCCTCGCCCTCACGGTCGGGGTCGGTCGCCAGGATGACGCGGTCGGCCTTCTTGGCCGCCTCGGCGATCTCCGACATCCGCTTGGAGGCGCGGGCGTCGACTTCCCAGCTCATGGCGAAATCATCGTCCGGCAGCACCGACCCGTCCTTCGACGGCAGGTCGCGGACGTGGCCGTAGGACGCCAGGACGGTGAAGTCCGGGCCCAGATATTTGTTGATGGTCTTGGCCTTTGCGGGGCTCTCGACGACGACGAGGTTCATGCGGGGAGGGGGCCTTGCGCGGGCTCGGAAAGGGGGCGGAACGTGGTTGGCGCGAGCGCCGCTGTCAATCGGGACTGGAATTCAGGGTGATCGCGCGGCGGCCAGGCCGCCCGGCAGAAGCTCGGCGCGACCCATCAGATGGAGCTCCAGCAGGGCGGCGGCCACCGTCCCGATCGGTAGACCCAGCGCCCGGGCCAATTCGTCGCGCGGCGTCGGCGTGGGCGACAGCAGGGCCGCGACCCGCTCGATCACGGCCGCCTCGATCTCGTCCGGCGCGCCCTCGAACGGATTGTCCGGGGCCGGCTCGCGCAGCGTCCGCAGGGTCGAGAAGGCCCGCTCCACATCCTCCGGGCCCTCGCACAGGATGGCGCCCTGCCGCAGTAGTTCATTCGGGCCCCGCGAGCGCGGATCCAGTGGCGAACCCGGCACGGCGAAGACGTCCCGGCCCTGCTCGCCCGCCAGCCGCGCGGTGATCAGCGAGCCCGACCGTAGCTCGGCCTCCACCACGATCACCCCGCGCGACAGGCCCGAGATGATCCGGTTGCGGCGCGGGAAATCCTTGGCCTGCGCCCGCGCGCCCATGGGGCTCTCCGAGATGACGCAGCCCTGCTCCACGATCTGCGCATAGAGGTCGGCGTTGTCCGGCGGATAGATGTCGTCCACCCCGCCGCCCAGCACCGCCACGGTCCCGGTCGGCAAGGCCCCGGTATGGGCCGAGGCGTCGATGCCGCGCGCCAGTCCCGACACCACGACATGCCCGGCCTCGCCCAACTGTTGCGACAGGCCGCGCGCGATCCGTTGGCCGCCGGCAGAGGCGATTCGCGCGCCGACCACGGCGATGCAGGGGCGCGCCATGAGGCTGGCGTCGCCGAGGGTCCACAGCAGCGGCGGCGGCGGATCGACCGCCGCCAGCATGTCGGGATAGTCCGCGTCGCCCAGAACGATCAGCCGGGCCCCGGCGCGCTCTCCGGCCGCCATCTCGGCGTCGACCCGTTCGACCGGCGGCACGGCGTATCCATGAGCGCCGCCGCGCCGGATCAGGTCGGACAGGCCCTCGAGCGCGCGCTCCGCTGAGCCGAACCGCTCCAGCAACTGTTGAAACGTCACCGGACCGACCTGGTCGGTCCGCGCCAGACGCAGGCGCGCAAAACGCTCTGCGTCCGGAAGGGTCACCCCTTCTTCGCGCCGATCCGGGGTTCGGTCCCCTTCAGGATGCGGGCGATGTTCTCATGATGCCGGATCCAGATCAGCAGCGCCGTCGCCGCCGCCAGCGCGAGAATCGGTCCCGGGGCGGGCAGGCCCATCACGGGCAGGGGAAGCAGGGCGAACAGGGGCGCCATCACCGCTGCGATCAGGGCGGCGAACGAGGACATGCGGAACAGGGCCGCCACGATCAGCCAGGTCGCCCCGGCCATCAGGCCCAGCGGCCAGGCCGCGGCCAGCAGCAGGCCGAAGAAGGTCGCCACCCCCTTGCCGCCCTTGAAACCCAGCCAGACCGGGAACAGGTGGCCGAGGAAGGCCGCGCCGCCGGCGATGGCTGCGATGGCCGGCACGCCGGGGAACAGCGCCTGGGCGATCAGGAAGGCCGCCGCGCCCTTGCCGGCGTCGAGGATCAGGGTCGCGAAGGCCAGGTCCTTGCGTCCCGTCCGCAGGACGTTGGTCGCGCCGATATTGCCCGAGCCGATGCTGCGCACATCCTCGCCCGTCGCCAGACGGGTCAGGATCACCCCGAACGGGATGGAACCCAGCAGGTATCCGCCCGTCGCTGCGAGCGCGAGCGTCCCCAAGGTCGGGCCGACCAGATCCTGCAAGTGATTCGTCCCTCTTAACGTGTGTCGTGGACGATGCGTCCGCCGACGACCGTGAGCAAGACCCTGCCTTGCAGCCGCCGTCCGTCAAAGGGCGAGTTCTTCGACTTGGACTTCAGTGCGTCCGCGTCGATCACCACCGGCGCGCCCGCATCGAACAGGATCAGGTCCGCCGGCGCCCCGGCCTTCAGCACCCCGGCTTCCAGCCCCAGCAGGGTCGCAGGCCCCTGGGTCAGGGGCCGCAGGATATCGAGCAACTCCAGCCCGTCCTCATGATGCAGGGTCAGGGCGGCCGGCAGCAGGGTCTCCAGCCCGACCGCGCCCGGCGTCGCCTCCGCGAACGGCCGGCGCTTGTCCTCGGCCGGGGCCGGGGCGTGGGCGCTGGTGATGGCGTCGATCAGTCCGTCGCGCACCGCCTCGATCAGCGCCTGCCGGTCGCTCTCGGGGCGCAGTGGCGGATCCAGCCGGTAGAAGGTGCGGTAGTCGCCGATGTCGATCTCATTGAAGCACAGGTGGTTGATCGATACCGAGGCGGCGACCTCCAGCCCCTTGGCCCGGGCCCGCGCCAGCGTCTCCAGCGCGCCCTCGGTCGAGACCTGGTCCACGAGGAACCGCGCGCCCGTCTGTTCGACCAGCGCCAGATCGCGCTCCAGCTGGATGCGTTCGGCGATGGCCGGCGCCGAGGCCAGCCCCAGCCGGGTGGCCAGTTCGCCCGAGGTCGCCACCGCGCCCTCGCTCAGCCACGGATCGGCCGGACGGCAGGAAATCAGGGCATTGAAGGCGGCGGCGTAGCTCATCACCCGTTGCAGGGTGCGGGTGTTGGCAATGACCCGGTCCACGTCGGTGAAATACAGGGCCCCCGCCTCGTCCATCAGGCCGAGCTCGGCCATGTGGACGCCGTCGCGGGCCCGGGTCGCCGCGCCCGCCGCCCGGACATTGACCAGCCCAAGCGCCGCGCCGCGCCGCAGGATGAATTCGATCATCGCCGGATCGTCGATGGCCGGGTCGGTGTCGGGCTGGATGACGATGGTGGTCACCCCGCCCGCCGCCGCCGACAGACTGGCCGACTTCAGCGTCTCCTTCGGCTCGGCCCCCGGCTCGCCGGTCTTGACCCGGATGTCGATCAGGCCGGGCGACAGGCACAGGCCAGCGGCGTCGATGACCGTGACTCCGGCCGGCGCGACCGCGCCACCGCCGTGGATCACCTCGGTGATCCGCCCGTCCTCGACCAGCACCGCGCCGGGACCGTCATAGTCCGTGGCCGGGTCCAGAAGCCGGGCGTTAAGGATGGCGATGGCGCTCATGCCGCGTCTCCATCCAGCCTTGCGGAGAGCGCCGCCAGCACCGCCATCCGCGCCGCCACGCCCATCTCCACCTGATCCTGGATCAGCGACACGGTCAGATCGTCGGCTACGTCGGAATCGATCTCGACCCCGCGATTCATCGGCCCCGGGTGCATCACCTTCGCCCCGGCGTTGGCCCATGACAGTTTCTCGCGGTCCAGCCCCCAGAAGCGGAAATACTCGCGGGTCGAGGGGACCAGCGCCCCCTCCATCCGCTCCAGCTGCAGGCGGAGCATCATCACGACATCGCAGCCCTTCAGCCCTTCGCGCATGTCGTGGAAGACCTCGCAGCCCCAGCGGTCGGCGTCGCCCGGCACAAGGGTCGGCGGCCCGATCAGCCGCACCCGCGCGCCCATCATCTGCAGCATCGACACATTCGACCGCGCCACTCGGCTGTGGGCGATGTCGCCGCAGATGGCGACCGTTAGCCCGCCCACATCCCCGAACGCCCGGCGGAGGCTCAACAGGTCCAGCAGGGCCTGGGTCGGATGTTCATGCCGCCCGTCGCCCGCATTGACCACGGCGCAACCGACCTTCTGCGACAGCAGGGCCGCCGCGCCCGAGGCTCCGTGGCGCACCACCAGCACATCCGGCTTCATCGCGTTCAGCGTCGCCGCCGTGTCGATCAGGGTCTCGCCCTTGGCCGTGGACGACGTGCGGGGGCTCAGCGCCGTCACATCTGCCCCCAGTCGCTTGGCCGCGATCTCGAACGAGGCGCTGGTCCGCGTCGAATTCTCGAAAAACAGGTTCATGACCGTGCGCCCGCGCATCAGGTCCAGAGACTTCGACGACTGGCGATTGAAGTCGACGAAGGCGTCGGCCAGATCCAGTAATGGCGGCGTGGTCGCGGCGTTCAGATCGCCCGCCGACAGGAAATGGCTGCGCGGAAACGGCGCCAGCCGCTCGAGAATCAGATCGGTGAGTGCGGCAGGCTGGCTCATCGAGGCCCGCCTATAGGGCCGCTCGCGCCCGAACGGAAGCGGCCCATGTTCACATCCTGTGTTCAGATATAGCCGAACGCGGCCAGCAGGATCGGAATGGTGAAGGCGCTGACCACCGTGGTCAGCGCCACGACCCCGGCCATCAGCGGCGCGTCGCCGCCCATCTGCCGCGCCATGACGTACGACGCCGCCGCCCCCGGCGAGGCGCCTGCCAGCAGCGCCAGCCCCTGCGCCATCCGGTCCCCGCCCAGCACGCCGGTCAGCCAGAACATGCCCATCGGCAGCAGGATCAGCTTGATCACCGTCACGCTCAGCATCAGCACCGGCCGCGACGCCGCATAGCGGAAGCTCAGCCCCGCGCCCGCCGTTATCAGCCCCAGCGCGATCGCGCCGGGCCCCATCAGATCGAACACACCCATCACCAGATCGGGCTTCGGAACCCCCGCCAGATTGAGCGCCGCCCCGATCCCGCAGGCCCAGATGATCGGGTTCCTCAGCAGCGACGACAGCGCCAGTCGCCAGCCGCCGCCCTGACCGGCGCCCCAGCGCGCCAGCACCAGCACGCACACCACATTCAACGCCGGGGCGAGGACCCCGAACGCCACCGCCGCGATGCCGAGACCCGTCGGCCCGAACACCGCCCCCGCGACGGGCAGGAAGACAAAGCCGTTCCAGCGTATCACCCCCTGAAACACGCTGGTGAAGGCCGGGTCGCTGATCTTCAGCGCCGGCTTGGCCAGCACCGTCAGCCCGGCCACGACCATTGCCGCCCCCACGGTCCCGAGCGCCACCGGCCCGGCCGCGCCGCCGGCGAAATCCGCCCGCCACACCGCCGGGATGAGAAAGGCCGGATAGAAGACGAAATAGGTCAGCCGCTCGATGGCCCGCCAGCCGTCGTCATCGAGGAACGTCCGCCACTTCAGCCCCCAGCCGAGGGCGATCATGGCGAAGACCGGCACGACCCCGGTGAGCAGGGCGGTCATATCCTCAGCCGGTCCAGCGCGCCCTGCAGGATCCAGGCGGCGGCGGTGCGGTCGATCACATTGGCGCGCCGCTTGCGGTTCAGGTCCAGTTCCTCGATCAGGAACCGCTCCACCGCGCTGGTCGACAGCCGCTCGTCCTGGAAGGCGCAGGGCACGGCCCGGATGCGCTGGAGATTGCGCGCGAAGGCCCGGCACGACTGCGCCCGCGGCCCCTCGCTGCCGTCCATGTTCAGCGGCAGGCCGATCACCAGTCCGGACGCCTTGCGCCCGTCCATCAGTTTCAGCACCGCATGGGCGTCGTCAGTGAATTTCGTCTTGCGGACCAGCGACAGCGGGCTGGCGATCATCCGCGTCGTGTCGCTGACCGCCACGCCGATGGTCTTCTCGCCCAGATCCAGCCCCAGCCAGGGCGTGCCCGGCGGGGTGGAGGCGGCGAGGTCTTCGAGCGATAGAACTGTCACGGCTTGGCGGTAGGACTGGCGAGCCGCCCTGTCAAAGTGCAAGCTGCGCCGTTGCTGTTGGGAGAATCTCCGATGAAGCCCGTCACCTTCCTCGCCGCCCTGCTCGGACTGACCGCCTGCGACGCCCAGGTCGAGAGCCGCAAGGCCGCTCTGCCGGCCGAACACGCCGCGCCCGCCGCCGCGCCCCTGACCGCCGCCGGGCCCGCCGCCACCGTCCAGCCCGACGCCGAAGAGGGCAATCAGTGGGCCGCCGCCGTGGTCGAGCTGACCGAGTTGACGCGTCAGGGCGACCGCACCGTCAAACTGTTCGGCACCGCCGGCGGCGATCCGGCCATGAACGGCCTCTATACCCACGTCGCCTTCTTCGATTCGCCGGCCGAGGGGTGGCGCATCTTCCGCATCGGCGACTTCCTCGATTATCGCGTCCTGTCCGAGGCGCCCGGCCGCGTCGATCTGGAGATCGACGAAAGCACCATGGACGAGGCGACGGGCAATATCGGCAGCCGTACGCGTCGGGTGATCGTCGGCTGGGCCGTCGCTACCGACGGCTCGGTCCCGGCCACGGTGACGGTCACACCCGCGCGATAGCGGCGAAGCGCGTCAGAATCCTTGTGAAACCGGGGCTGGGCGGCTAATCCCGCCCGTTCTGGTTTCGCATTGGAGGGCCGCATGGCCATCGACGCCGCGACCGTGCGCCGGGTGGCGCACCTCGCCCGCATCAAGACCCCGGAAGACCGGCTGGAGCCGCTCGCCGCGGAGCTGAACGGCATCCTCGCCTGGATTGAACAGCTCAACGAGGTCGACGTCACGGGCGTCGAGCCGATGACGTCCAATGTCGCCCAGCCCATGCGCCTTCGCGACGACGTCGTCACCGACGGGAACAGGGTCGCCGACGTGCTCGGCAACGCCCCGCGTTCCGCCGATGGCTTCTTCGTCGTGCCCAAGGTGGTCGAATAGAATGTCCGACCTGACCAAACTCACCCTCAAGGCCGCCCTCGACGGCCTCAAGGCCCGCGACTTCTCGTCCGAGGAAATCACCCGCGCCTTCGTCGCCAATATCGACGCCGCCAACCCGCGCCTGAATGCCTATGTCGTCCAGACCACGGACAAGGCCCTCGCCATGGCCCGCGCCTCCGACGCCCGGCTGGCGAAAGGGGAGGGCGGCGCTCTCGAAGGCGCGCCGCTGGGCATCAAGGACCTGTTCTGCACCGACGGCGTCCAGACCACGGCCGGCTCCAACATGCTGCGCGGCTTCGTCCCGCCCTATGAATCGACCGTCACCGCCAACCTGTGGCGCGACGGCGCGGTCATGCTGGGCAAGCTCAACATGGACGAGTTCGCCATGGGCTCGTCGAACGAAACCAGCGCCTTCGATCCGGTCGTGAATCCTTGGAAATCAACGACCTCAAACGCTGACCTGACTCCTGGCGGCAGCTCGGGCGGCTCGGCGTCGGCCGTGGCCGGCGATCTCTGCCTGGCCGCCACCGCCTCCGACACCGGCGGCTCGATCCGCCAGCCGGCCGCCTTCACCGGGACCGTCGGGATCAAGCCCACCTACGGCCGCGCCAGCCGTTTCGGCATGGTGGCCTTCGCCAGTTCGCTGGACCAGGCCGGCCCTATCACGAAGACGGTCGAGGACGCCGCCATCCTGCTGCGCTCGATGTGCTCGCACGACCCGAAGGACGCCACCAGCCTCGACGTCGAGACGCCCGACTGGACCCGATCGCTCGGCCAGTCGGTCAAGGGCCTGCGCATCGGCGTGCCGAAGGAATATGTCGTCGACGGCATGCCCGCCGAGATCCAGGCCCTGTGGGACCAGGGCATCGCATGGCTCAAGGCCGCCGGCTGCGAGATCGTTCCGATCAGCCTGCCGCACACCAAATACGCCCTGCCGGCCTATTACATCATCGCCCCGGCCGAGGCCTCGTCCAACCTGGCCCGCTACGACGGCATGCGCTTCGGCCACCGCGCCGAGGGCACGACCTCGCTCGCCGACCTCTATGAGACCAGCCGCGCCGAGGGCTTCGGCAAGGAGGTCCAGCGCCGCCTGACCATCGGCGCCTATGTCCTGTCGGCCGGCTTCTATGACGCCTACTACGTCCGCGCCCTCAAGGTCCGCCGCCGCATCGCCATGGATTTCGACGCCGTCTGGGACAAGGTCGACGCCATTGTGACGCCCTCAACACCCTCTGCCGCCTTCGCGCTGGGCGACAAGCAGATCGATCCGCTGCAGATGTACCTCAACGACATCTTCACCGTCACCGCCAACCTCGCCGGCCTGCCCGGCATCTCGGTGCCCGCCGGCGTCGACAAGGGCGGCCTGCCGCTGGGCCTCCAGGTCATCGGCAAGGCGCTGGACGAGGCGACCGTCTTCCAGGTGGCGAGCGCGCTGGAAGACGCGGCGGGGTTTGTGGCGAAGCCTGAGAAGTGGTGGTGATTGGCTGAGGGAGGGATCACCCTCCGCCGTCGCCCGCCCCGCGCGCGACCGGCCGCCAGTCGCGCACAAACTGCTCCAGCAGCCGCACGGCGAACCCGGCCGAGCCCGCGGGCTTCCAGTCGTTGGGACCGCCATAGGCCATGTTGGCGATGTCCAGATGCGCCCACGGGATGTCGCGGCTGATGAACTCCCCGATGAACCACGCGCCCGTCCCCGCGCCCGCGCCGCCCGCGCCCGAGTTGATGATGTCGGCGATGGTCGACGAGGTGTCCTGCGCATAGCTGGCGTGCAGCGGCAGTCGCCACAACAGTTCGCCGGTGCTCCGTCCCGCTGCGTCCAGCTGCTCCGCCAGGGCGTCGTGCCGGCTGAACAGTCCCGCATAGTCGTCGCCCAGCGCCCCGCCGACGGATCCGGTCAGGGTGGCCACGTCCACCACGACCGCCGGGTTCAGGTTGCGCTCGGTCCAGACCAGGGCGTCGGCCAGGACCAGCCGTCCTTCGGCGTCGGTCGAGACGATCTCGATGGTCTTGCCGTTCATGGCCGTCAGCACATCGCCCGGACGCGTCGCGCCGCCGTCGGGCATGTTTTCCGCCAGGGCCGAGACCGCGACGACGTTCACCGGGGCCCCGGACCGGGCGAGGGCCAGCACCGCGCCGGTGACGGCGGCGGCCCCGGACATGTCCATCTTCATATTGCCCATGCCGGCGCCCGGCTTGATCGAGATCCCGCCGGAGTCAAAGGTGATGCCCTTGCCGACCAGGGCGATCGGGCCGCCCTCGGGCGCCCCCGCGCCGCGATAGCGGATCACCAGCAGCCGGGGCGGACGCTCCGACCCCTGGCCGACGCCCAGCAGGGCGCCCATGCCCAGCCGCTCCATGGCCGGCACGTCCAGAACCTCGATGGTCACGCCGCGAACCCCGGCGAAGGCGGCCCGCGCGCGATCAACGAAGGTCTCGGGATAAACGACATTGGCCGGCTCATTGGCGATGTCGCGCGTCCAGGTCATGGCCTCGACCAGCGCCGCGCCACGCCCTTCGAAGGCGGACCGCGCCGCGCCGGCCGCGTCCGAGACGAAGGTCACGGTCCCGCCCGTCGCCGTCGCCTCCCGCGTCGAGCGGTACAGGTCCGAACGATAGTGGCCGATGCCCATCCCTGTGGCGAAGCCGGCGACGGTCTCCGCCGGCAGACCGCCGGCCAGCACCGTGATCGGCCCGTCGTCGCTCATCAACGCCCGCCCCGCCACGGCGCCGCTCCACTGGGCCTCGCCTGCGTCCGGGGCCGCGCCCAGACCCACCAGCAGAATGCGATCCCAGGCGCCGATGCCCCGAAGCGTCATGGTCTGACGCGCGCGATAGCCGAACTCGGCGGAAGCGGCGGCTCGCTCAACGCCCTGCCGCGTCGCCTCGTCCAGTCCGGCGCCCCGCGTCGCCAGATCCCCCGCCGCGCCCAGCGGCAGCACCAGGGTTCCACCGGCCTCGGGCGCGCTTTCCGCGAAGGTCACCGCGCGTGACGGGGTCGCGGCCGCTTGGGCGGCGCGGGCGTTGGTCTGGGCGGAGGCCGCCTGGGGGGCGGTCATCATGAGAACGCCCGCCAGGACGGCGGCGGATACGACGAGTGAGCGGGGGCGGGTCATGTCGGGAACACTCTCTGATGGGTGGATGAATGCGCGGTGTTCGCCGACTTTGCGATGCGGCGTCCGGCCGGGACAATGCGACCAAGTGCGTCGCGCTGCACATGAACGATCCGCAACAATTCCGCGCCGCGCGCGCCGCTTTGCCCTCCCACCCTGGCTCGACAGCCGCTATGTGAAGTCCATGACCGACACGACCACGACCTCCAAACTCATCCAGGGCCGCACCGGCGCCTGGGAAATCGTCATGGGGCTGGAGATCCACGCCCAGGTGGCGTCGAAGGCCAAGCTGTTCTCGGGGGCCGCTGTCGGCTTCGGCGCGGGCCCCAATGAACAGGTCAGCCTCGTCGACGCCGGCTTCCCCGGCATGCTGCCGACGCTCAACAAATACTGCGTCGAACAGGCCGTCCGCACCGGCCTCGGCCTCAATGCGCAGATCAACAGGCGCAGCCAGTTCGACCGCAAGAACTATTTCTACCCCGACCTGCCGACCGGCTATCAGATCAGCCAGCTCTATTTCCCCATCGTCGGCGAGGGCGTCGTCGAGGTCGAGGCCGAGGACGGTTCCTTCTTCAACGTCGGCATCGAACGCCTGCACCTGGAACAGGACGCGGGCAAGCTGATCCACGACCTGTCGCCGACCGAATCCTACGTCGACCTGAACCGCGCCGGCACGGCCCTGATGGAGATCGTCTCGCGGCCCGACATCCGCTCGCCGGAAGAGGCGGTCGCCTACGTCAAGAAGATCCGCACCATCCTGATCTATCTCGGCACCTGCGACGGCGACATGGAGAAGGGCAATCTGCGCGCCGACGTCAACGTCTCCGTCTGCCGCGAGGGCCAGTACGCCAAATACAAGGCCACAGGCGACTTCAGCCATCTGGGCACGCGCTGCGAGATCAAGAACGTCAACTCGTTCCGCTTCATCTCCCAGGCCATCAACTACGAGGCCCGGCGCCAGATCGAGATCCTCGAGGATGGCGGCAAGATCGACCAGGAGACCCGCCTCTACGACCCGACGGCCGGCGAGACCCGCTCGATGCGGTCCAAGGAAGAGGCGATGGACTATCGCTATTTCCCCGACCCCGACCTGCTTCCGCTCGAGCTGGAGCAGGCCTGGATCGACGACATCAAGGCGAATCTGCCGGAACTGCCCGACGCCAAGCGCCGCCGGCTGATGGCCGACTACGGCCTGTCGCAATACGATGCCGTGGTCCTGATCTCGGAACAGGCCAAGGCCGACTATTTCGAAGCCGCTGCCAAGGGCAGGGATGCGAAGCTGGTGTCCAACTGGGTGACCAATGAGCTGTCGGCCCGTCTCGCCGCCGACCACCTCGACTTCGATCAGAGCCCGGTCCCGGCCGCCCACGTGGCCCAGCTGGTCGAGCTGATCGAGACCAATGTCATCTCGTCCAAGATCGCCAAGGAGGTCTTCGACCACGTCTGGAACGGCGAGGGTTCGCCCGCCGAGGTGGTCGAGAAGCACGGCCTCAAACAGGTCACCGACACCGGCGCGATCGAACAGGCCATCGACGAGATCATCGCCGCCAACCCCGACAAGGCCGCCGGCGTCGCCGAAAAGCCCCAGTCCCTCGGCTGGTTCGTCGGCCAGGTCATGAAGGCCACGGGCGGCAAGGCCAATCCGGCCGCGGTCAACGACATCCTGAAGGCGAAGCTGGGGGTGTAACTGCGACCTTGGGTGAGTAATTGGGGCGGCTCATCTTACCGCTTCCGCTCAACAGACTTGGCTTACAGCCTTGACCAGAAACACCTCCTTGAAGCTGCCAGCGCATACAGCCCGACGTTATGACCCCGTCGGACAGTGCATCTATTGCGGGGCGAAAGATGGTCTCGGCGATGAGCACATCATTCCCCGTTCCCTTGGAGGAAACTGGATTCTCCCAAAAGCCAGTTGTGGGCGATGCAGTGCGGTGACGAGTGCCTTCGAAGGCGAGCTTTCGAGGACGGTCCTTGGCCCTCTTCGAATGCTCTACGATATGCCGACGCGCCGGCAGAAGGACCGCCCGAAACATCTAGAACTAAAGGTGAAATACCCACACAGCACAGATTGGGAGATTGCGTATGTCGACAGGGCAATCTGTCCGTTTCTGATTGGGATGCCGCTCTACCCTTTGCCTGACAGGCTTACCGGACAAACAGCGTCCGCCGAGCGTGGCGACGGATGCAGCCAAATGTGGATCAGGGGCGGTGGCTTCTGGCGTGACCGTGACGCTCACATGGAATGGCTCTGTCAAGCGCTTGGAGCGGTTGAGATTATGCCAACAGCACATATGACCACGAAAGCGGTTTGCCTGACCGTGGCCAAGGTAGCGCATGCTTTCGCTGTTGCTGAACTTGGCCTTGGTGGGTTCGAGCCCTTTCTAAATCCCGTGATCCGGGACCGCGATCTTTCTAACCGGGCAGACTTCATTGGAGGCGGAAGGGGAAATCAACCGGCGAGCATCGATGTTCATGAACTCGCCTTTGATCCAGCAGCGTCGGTTGATCCGTCCATCCTGGCGGTTAGGGTTCGAATACTTGGCGTACTAGAGATGCCAACCTACCATGTAGCCGTCGGCCAAATCAGGGGATGACGGACCTCATATCGGCTGATCGCTATGAGCAGCCATCGGATCCACGACTTCAATTTGTTTCGTCTCGGCGGAGTAGGCCAAAAGGACGACGCGGCCCATTCCACGCGCCGTCTCAAAAGCAGCACGTTCGGCTTGGGCTAGCGTGCCCGCATGCCATCCATCAAGGAAGGCGAAGAAGCTTTCCAGCGCCGTCTCGGTTTCCTCGGGTGACAAGCTGTTCGGGATTAGGAACTTGAACTGCGACTCCTCATCCCGTTTGAACCAAACAGAAAAGACCAGTGAATAAGGCTGGATGGGCGCGACTTTGCCCGGCGTTCCGATCTTGGTGACCGTCACGCGGCTCAAGCGCTCAGCGACCAGCTTGATGCCCTTCTTCAAGGCGACGTAGTGGTCGCGGCCAGCTTCCTCTAGGAAGCCGTCAAAATAGGGCTTGGCGACCCAGACCATAAAAGCCGTGGGCAGCAGCCAGTCCAGTCCTGCCCATACACGGGTTGAGGGCAATCGCTGGAAGGCTAGGTCAAGTCCTTCCGCTGCTACGGCTTCTCGGAATTCCGCGCATACCTCGTCGCTATAGGGGCTGCCCTCATAGGCAAAGACGATATCGGGACTTGGCGAATCCATTCACTAACCTCTAGCGCTAAGTCTATGCGGAGATGGCCGCGATGCAGAGTTGCTCTTCGCACTAACCTCGACCGGATACAGAAGCGGCCGTCAGTGCAGGGTTGCTTATTCAAACAACTCCCCGCTCTCCTCCGCCCCCTCCACAGCTTCCCGCGCCAGCGACCGCGTCACCGGCCTGTGCAGGGCGTCCAGCCGCTCGACGACCTCCGCCGCCGCCGCGGCCGACCGGTCGATCCGGCGCAGCAGATACGGAATGACGTCCTTCTGCGGACGGATGCCACGTTCGGCGAACCGCGCCTCCAGCATGGCCGACAGGACGGCGTCGTCCGGAACCTCCATCGGCACGCTGAGGACCGCGTCCAGCCGCGAACGCAGGTCGGGCAGGGCGGCGTCCCAGCTCGACGGTGCCGAACGCGCGACCAGCAGCAGCGCCCCGCCCGGGGCGTGGACCAGGTTGATCAGGTGGAACAGGGTCTCGTCATCGACCTCCCGCGCCGGGTCCAGCAGCACCGGACGTCCGTCCAGCTCCAGCGGATCGATCAGCGCGGCCTCCGCGCCGTGAATCGCCACCGCCCCGACCCGCTCGGCCCAGATCTGCCCCAGCCGGCTCTTGCCGCAGCCCGCCGGCCCGCAGATCGCCATGACCCCGCCGATCAGATTGGGCCAGTCCGCCAGCGCCTCGACCGCCGCACGGTTACAGTCGGATACGACGAAGCCCTCGGCCCCGTCGGGCAGGTCGCGTTGCAGCGGCAGTCGCATCTGGTCGGCGGGTGAGGGGCGGGCGGTCATTGAGCCCCTCATAGCAGACGCGGACCGGCACGGCTCGTATGCCCGTGGACAAGCTTGCGCGCCTGTGGACGCGCGGACTGTCTTCCGGACCCCGATCTTCCGCGTCTTCCCGACCCCCGATCCTGCCGTCTCGCCCCTCAAGCCGGTCCAGCCCCGGCCCGAACAGGGCCTGCGTCCGTTCCTGACGCACGGTTCCGCTAGCCTCGGTCAATCAGCAGCGCGGGGCAGGGGCGAATGTATCGACAAGACAGCTTTTCGGGATTTTCGGACGGGGCGTGTCTTTTGACCCCTGTCAGGCCCGCAAACCTTGACTTTCCGGGGCGATGATGCGCCCTTCCGGCCTCCCGAATTGCGCCCCTTGCGGCCTGTAATCCAAGACGAACCGACCATGCACGCCTACCGCTCACACACCTGCGGCGCCCTCCGTTTGACCGATGCGGGCTCGAATGTCCGCCTGTCGGGCTGGGTCCACCGCAAGCGCGACCACGGCGGCCTGCTGTTCATCGACCTGCGCGACCACTACGGCCTGACCCAGCTGGTGCTGCACCCGGAGACGCCGGGCTTCGAGGCCGTCGAACGCCTGCGCGCCGAGAGCGTCATCCGCGTCGACGGCGAGGTCGTGGCCCGTGAGGCCTCGGTCGTGAACCCCAACCTGCCGACCGGCGAGATCGAGCTGCGCGTCACCGGCGTCGAGGTCCTGTCGGAAGCCGCCGAACTGCCGCTGCCGGTCTTCGGCGAGCCCGAATACCCTGAGGACATCCGCCTCAAGCACCGCTACCTCGACCTGCGCCGCGAGACCCTGCACAAGAACATCGTCCTGCGCTCGCGTGTGATCTCCTCGATCCGCCAGCGGATGGTTCAGCAGGGCTTCCTCGAGTACCAGACCCCGATCCTGACGGCCTCAAGCCCCGAAGGCGCGCGCGACTTCCTTGTGCCGTCGCGCCTGCATCCCGGCAAATTCTACGCTCTTCCCCAGGCGCCTCAGCAGTTCAAACAGCTGCTGATGGTCTCGGGCTTTGACCGGTATTTCCAGATCGCCCCCTGTTTCCGCGACGAGGACCTGCGCGCCGACCGCTCGCTGGAATTCTACCAGCTCGACGTCGAGATGAGCTTCGTCACCCAGGAAGACGTCTTCGCCGCCATCGAGCCCGTCATGCACGGCGTGTTCGAGGAGTTCGCCGACGGCAAGAAGGTCGACCCCTATCCCTTCGTCCGCATCCCCTACCGGGAGAGCATCAGCCTGTTCGGCACCGACAAGCCGGACTTGCGCAACCCGATCGAGATGAAGGACGTCTCGGACCATTTCCGCGATGGCGGCTTCGGTCTTTTCAACAAGATCCTCGGAGCTGACGCGAAGAACGCCGTCTGGGCCATTCCGGCCCCCACGGGTGGATCGCGCGCCTTCTGCGACCGCATGAACTCCTGGGCCCAGGGCGAGGGCCAGCCGGGCCTCGGCTACATCTTCTGGTCCGAGGACCAGGGCGCCTGGGGCGGTCCGATCGCCAAGAACCTCGGCGCCGAGGCGACCGACGCCCTGATGAAGTCCCTGGCCATGGGCAAGGGCGACGCCGCCTTCTTCGCCGCCGGCGACCCGGCCGTCTTCTACAAATTCGCCGGCAACGCCCGCACCAAACTGGGCCAGGACCTCAACCTGATCTCCGACGACGAGTTCAAATTCTGCTGGATCGTCGACTTCCCGATGTTCGAGTGGAGCGAGGAAGAGAAGAAGGTCGACTTCTCGCACAACCCCTTCTCCATGCCGCAGGGCGAGATGGAGGCCCTGACGACCAAGGACCCGCTCGACATCCTCGCCTACCAGTACGACATTGTCTGCAACGGCTATGAGCTGTGCTCCGGCGCGATCCGGAACCACAAGGCCGACATCATGCTCAAGGCCTTCGAGATCGCCGGCTATGACGCCTCGGTCGTCGAGGACCAGTTCGGCGGCATGCTCAACGCCTTCCGCTACGGCGCGCCGCCGCACGGCGGTCTGGCCCCCGGCATCGACCGCATCGTCATGCTGCTGGCCAACCAGACCGCCATCCGGGAGGTCATCGCCTTCCCGCTGAACCAGCAGGGGCAGGATCTGCTGATGAGCGCACCCTCGGATGCGGCCGAGCGTCAGTACAAGGAGCTGCACATCCGTGCAGCGCTGCCCCTTAAGGGCTGACGGGGATCAGCGGTCGGAACTGGCCACGACGAGGTTCCGCGAGCGCGGCGGGACCGGCGGCGCGGGCGGAGCCGGGGGAGCCGGTGGCGCGATGCGCCTCAGGCTGACGCCGCGGCAGACGCGGACGTTCAGTCGGGCAGGCAGACGGGTATGGGCGTCGCCGCAGGCCCGGCTGACCTGGGCCTGGCTGAGGCCGCGGACGCCCGACAGGTCTGTCCCCCGGATGTCGGTGCGGTTCATCGATACGCCGTCAAAGTCAGCGCCGGCGAACCGGCCGCCAGTGAGGAGCGCGCCGTTCAGGGTCGCGTCGCTGAAATCGGCGGAGCGGAAGTCGCCGTTCGACAGGTTCGACATGGCGATCTCCGCATCGGAGAAGTCCGCCGAACGGGCGTTGACGTTGGCCAGGGTCGCCGCGTTCAGCTCTGCGGTGCTCAGGTCTGCACCGGTCATGACCGCGCCATTCATATTGGCCCCGTTCAACGCGGCCCCCGTAAGGTCCGCTCCCGCGAGACGCACCCGAACCATCGTCGCGCCCATGGCCTCGGCCCCGGTCAGGTCCGCGCCCGAGAAGTTTGCGCCGGTGAAATCTGCGCCCACCATCTCGGCGCCCGACAGGTCGGCGCGGCTGAAGTCGCTGCCGGAGAAGTTCGAGCCGACCAGCTCCGCCCCACGCAGATTGGCGCCGACGAGGGTCGCGTTGGTGAAGACCGCATTGGTGAAGGCGGCGCCGGTCAGATCCCGGCCGGACAGTTCGCAGCGGTTGCAGGTTCCCCCAAGCGACACCATCCGGGCGACATCGCGGTCCTGGTACTGGTACTGGAACTGGATTTCAGCGCTGGCCGAACCGGCTGCGGCGAGGGCCGCCATCGCAACGCCGAGCGCAAGGCCAGCGGTTGGGAGGCGACGGAACAGGGGTGCAGCGATCTGTTTCACGCCACTTTCATGACTTCAAACATCGGCAAACCCTACTTAATTCGCTGTAAGGTGCGGGTCATTCTAGCAGTGGCGAATGGACAGGCCGGCCGGCAGTTGGGTCGCCTCATCGCCGCAAGCCTGGTTCAGGCGGGCCTGGCTGAGACCGGTCGCGCGCCGCAGCGACGCCCCCGAGAAATTGACTCCGGTCAGGGTTGCGCCAGAGAAGCCGCTCCCGTCCAGATTCGCTCCGACGAAGCTGGCATTGGTCATATTGGCGCCCGAGAAGTTCGAGCTCGAGAACACGCCGCCGTAGGCTTCGACGTCTCGCAGGTCGGCGTTGGAGAACCGGGTCCGGTTCATCACGGTCAGACTCAGGTCCGCCTGCCGCAACCGTGCACCGGACAGGTTCAGCCCACGCGCCTCAAGCCCCGAAAGTTCGGCCTGGAACAGGTTGCAGCCGGCGCAGCTCGCCCCGCCGCGCACCCGCGCGATCTGGCCGGCGTTCTGGGCGACAGCAGGGACGGCGACGGCGACAAGGGCGGCGACGACGGCTGCGGTCAGGATCGGCTTCATGGCGGGCTCCGGTCTCGGCGTCGGGCGAGGCCCGACACGAAGCATCATGACGCCAATTCGTTGATCAACCCTGCATCGATGGCGCCGCGCCGCAGGTGTCGCAAGTCCAGCCCACGCCGCGCTGCTGAAGCGAGAAGTCACCGCAGGCCGGACAGGCAACCGCTTCGGTGGCGACATGAGATGTGACCGGCGTCTCACGCTTCTGGCCAAAGGGCAGAACGACCAGGTTGTCCGGCGCCGCGCCGCGCGCGAAGCCCTTGGAGATGAACCGGGCCGCCGGGACGGCCTCCGGCGCGTCGCCATCGCCTTCCAGGGCCCCGAGGCCGTTGCCACTCAGCGGATCGGGCTCGGCGTTGGCCAGTTCATGACGGTCAAGGTAGGACACGCCCAGTTCGCGGAAGATGTAGTCAAGTATCGAGGTCGCGGACTTGATCGAGTCATTCCCCGTGACCGTCCCGGCCGGCTCGAACCGCGTGAAGACGAAGGCGTCGACAAACTCCTCCAGCGGCACGCCGTATTGGAGGCCGATGGAGATCGCGATGGCGAAATTGTTCATCAGCGAGCGGAAGGCGGCGCCTTCCTTGTGCATATCAATGAAGATCTCGCCGAGTTCGCCGTCCTCGTATTCGCCCGTGTGGATGTAGACCTTGTGTCCGCCGACCGCGGCCTTCTGGATATAGCCCTTGCGGCGGTCCGGCAGTTTGCGGCGGGTGCGGTCTCGCTCGACAACCCTCTCCACCACGCGCTCGACCGCCTTCGTCTCTGGCTCCCAGCGGCGTGGGCGCGCAGCCGGCTCCGGCTCGACCAGGTCCAGCAGCGGGCCGGCGGGGGGCGCATCCCGCTTCAACCGGACAGCACGCCGCCCGTCCCGGGCGGCGTCGGCCAACAGTCGGGCGGCCTGGGCCGGCGTGGTGCGCCAGTCGATCAGCAAAGGAGCTGAGTCGGGAATGGCGCTGACAGCATCCAGCTCGGCACGAAGCGCAGCCTCGTAAGCTGCCGGGTCCGAGAGAATGTCCCGAAGGTCCGCAGGGGAGTCCTCCCAGTCCGTCAGGTCGCCGTGCCCAAATGCCCAGGCCTCGGCGCGGGCGACGTCATCGGCCGAGAAGCCGAGTTGGGGCAGCAGATCGCCCGCGGCGTCCTCGAAGCCCAGCACGTCGCGCAGGAAGCCGGCGTCCAGCACAGGGGACCGGAAGGCGTCCCCGAGGTTGTCGACATGCACCAGGGCGTCTTCCAGCCCCTCAAGTTCCAGATCTGTAAACCCTCTTGCCCGCAGGGCCGTATGGTCGACGCCCGGTGCGTCGACCAGCGTGCGTCGACCGAAGAGGCGGCGTTCAGCAGCTTCGACGTCGCCGCCGCACTGCTCGATCGCAGCGGCCAGCGAGGGCCGCAGGCGCCGCGCCACGCCACCATCTGCTGTCTGCCAGCAATCGAAGGTCGAGAGCGGGGAAAGGCCCAGCCTGAGACCGGCCTCGATATCGTCGACGAAGAGCGCGACTGAGGCGTCGCTTGCCCCCGTACGGACCAGCTCCGCAAGCTGATCTGCGCGGGACACGTCCGCAGGGGACGCGCTGTAGAGCACGTGATCCACCAGACCACCCAGTCCGATGGCCACGGTCGATCCCCCACCGCCAGCAAGCGCAGCGGTCCAGAGGCGCACAAGGTCACGGAGAGCGGGCTCAAACTCTGTCCCGGCAACCCGTTCCAGCGCTGGCAGGGACAGGAGGACCGCCGGCGTTCGCCTGGCTTCCGACACGGCCTCCGCCGCTGCCGGATCGAATGTCAGGATCAGGTCGCCATCCAGCGCGGCCTCGGCCGCTGCGTGGGCCTCGGGCGCGCCGGAGGCGATCATGGCCCGGTCGGCCAGCGCCAGACGGGGCGGCGAGGGCGCGCGGGGCACCGGAGCGACGTCGAACCGCTCGCCCTGGATGGCCCGGATAATGTCGGCGTCGGCGGCTCCCGTCCGGCGGGCGGCGAGCGCCGCCCGCGTCAGGGCTGGATTTCTCTGCGGATCGGCGCAGTCCGCGCTTGGTCCTTCGCAGCGAGTCACGGCGTCAGCGACGCGCTCCAGCGCCGCGGCGACCGCATCGACGGCGCCAGCGGCCAGGCGCTCTCCCCGTCGCAGAGCGGACTCCGCCCGCAAACGGCGCGCTGCGTCGGGTTCGGACAGGTTGATCAGGCCGACGCCGAAACCCGACGTGCGGGCGGGAGAGGCGAGTCCCAGCAGTATGGTCGCCGCCAGCTCTCCTGCATTGTCCGGCGCTGTACGTCGCGCCCATGCGACCGCGATTTCCGCCAGCAAGTCTTCGCCATCCGCCACCAGGCCCTCGGCCTCGGCCCAGTCCAGCCACGCCTCGACCTGAACGTCCGTCCAGCTCTCTGGCGCGCGCAAGGCGACCAAGCGGTCCGGGCGCTCGACCTCCCGGACTGGCCGATGCATTGCGGCGGCGAGGGAGGCGAATGGAAAGCGCATGCGGCGGACTCGTCGTGGCCTTTCGGCCAGATTAGCGGTGCGGCGGGCTTTGCGGCAATAAATCTGGCGTGTCCGGCCCTGGTTACCCCCAAGATGTTGAGGCTAAAGGGCTGCGCGCGGTGCTGGACGCCGGCCTCGCCGCTTTCTATAATGCAGCCTGCGTCGCCGGCCCCCGCCGGCCGACCTTGCGTGAGTGGATTTCCCGACGTGCTAGGCAGGATTTTCGGCTGGACCAGTGGCGCCACCATCGGCACCTTCTTCACGATCGCCAAGCGTGGCGAGCATGTGGGGACGGACGAGTTCGGCAACCGCTACTACCTTTCCCGCGACAGCTCGAGCTATGATGGCCGCCGTCGCCGCTGGGTGACCTATAACGGCTATGCTGACGCCTCGAAGGTGCCGCCGGACTGGCATGGCTGGCTGCATTACACCTTCGACGAACTGCCGACGGATCAGCCGCTCCCGCGCCGTGCGTGGGAAGAGGACCACCTGCCCAATCTGACCGGCACCCCGATGGCGTGGCGGCCCAAGGGTTCGCTCGCCGCCGATGGCGTGCGCCCGCCGGCGACCGGTGATTACGAAGCCTGGCGTCCGGAATGACTCTGCGCGGGGCGATCCTGACCGGTGTGACCGTGGCGGCGCTTCTGGCTTCCGGCGGCGTTCTGGCGTCGGCCATCAATGATCTGCCCCAGGACGCGGTCCCGATCCAGGACCCTACGGCCGCCCTCAATCGTCAGACGCCGGCTCAAGCCCCGCCGATCGAGCCTGCGCCGGAAGCCGCGCCGGCGCCGGCCTCGCCGATCGCCGTGACCCCGGTCACTCCGCCCATCGCGGTTACCGATGTCGAAGGACAGGAAGACGAGGAAGCGGAAGCCGAGGAGGCTCCGGTCAAGCGCGTAGAGGCGCCGGCCGCCCCCTCCCGTCGCCAGCGCCGTCGCGTGGCGATCGTGGAGGCTATCGACAAGATCACGGCCGAATCGATGCGGTTCGAGGTCGAGGTCGGAGGCCGCCCGGTCCGGTTCCAGCGCACGCTGATCTTTACCGCCCGGGCCTGCGAAGTCTCCGCGCCGGACGAACAGGTGTCCGACGCCGTCGCCTATCTGGAAGTCAGCCTGCAGCCGCGGGGCGTTATCCAGGTCAGCGAACCGCGGCAGATTTTCCGCGGCTGGATGTTCGCTTCATCGCCCGCCGTCAGTGGGCTGCAGCATCCGATCTATGACGCCTGGATTGTTGGCTGCAAGGCGTAGAACAGCGCTTCTGAACCGCTCATCGGGGCGAACAGCGAGCGGGTGTTGGGACGCAGCGGGCGGGCGGCACGCAGCAGTTTGAGGTACGCCGGCTGCGGGGTTTCGATCGCACCAAACTGGCTGAGGTGGCTGGTCAGGAACTGGGTATCCAGCAGCCGCCAGCCGCCGCGCTTCAGCCGGGCGACCAGATGCACCAAGGCGATCTTTGAGGCGTCGCGTTCGCGACTGAACATGCTCTCGCCGAAGAAGGCCCCGCCGAGGGTGACCCCGTAGAGGCCGCCGACCAGGGTCTCGTCGCGCCAGCATTCGATGCTGTGGGCGTGGCCACGGGCGGAGAGCTCGATGTAGAGGCGGCGGATCGGGGCGTTGATCCAGCTGTCGTCGCGGCCCGGACCGGAGGCGGCGCAGGCGTCCAGCACGGCGTCGAAGGCCGTGTCGACCCGGACCGAGACGCCGTCGGCGCGGACCGTGCGCTTGAGGCGGGTCGGGACGTGGAACCGGTCCAGCGGGATGATGCCGCGCTGTTCCGGCTCGACGAGGAATATCCGCGGATCGTCACGGGCCTCGCCCATCGGGAAGACGCCGGTGGCGTAGCAGTTCAGCAGCTCGTCGGGGCCGAAGCCGCCGAAGGGGCCGTCGGCGCTGAAGCCCGGGTCGCTCAGCCTTCGCCCTTCTGGCGTTTGGCCCAGTTTTCCAGCCAGTGGATGTCGTAGTCGCCGGACAGGATGTCGGGCTCCTGCAGCAGCTTCTGGAACAGGGGGATGGTGGTGTCGATGCCGCCGACGACCATCTCGTTCAGGCTGCGCCTGAGGCGGGCGATGCACTCCTCGCGGTCGCGGCCGTGGACGATGAGCTTGCCGATCAGGCTGTCGTAATAGGGCGGGATCGAATAGCCGGCGAAGATGGCGCTATCCAGCCGCACGCCCAGGCCCCCGGGGGCGTGGAAGTCGGTGATGGTGCCCGGCGAGGGGGTGAAGGTCTCGGCGTTCTCGGCGTTGATCCGGCATTCGATGGCGTGGCCGGTGAAGGTCACGTCCGACTGTTTGAACGAGAGCGGCAGGCCGGCGGCGATGCGGATCTGTTCGCGCACCAGATCGACGCCCGTGATCATTTCCGTAACCGGATGCTCGACTTGCAGGCGGGTGTTCATCTCGATGAAGAAGAACTCGCCGTCTTCCCAGAGGAATTCGATGGTGCCGACGCCGAGGTAGCCGATGGCGGCGATGGCCTTGTTGACGGTCTCGCCGATGGCGACCCGTTCGGCGGCCGACAGGGCGGGCGAGGGGGCCTCCTCGAGGATCTTCTGGTGACGGCGTTGCAGCGAGCAGTCGCGCTCGCCGAGGTGGACCACATTGCCGTGGCTGTCGGCGATGACCTGAAGCTCGATGTGGCGCGGCTTCTGGAGATAGCGCTCCATATAGACGGCGCCGTTGCCGAAGGCGGCGGTGGCCTCGGACTGGGCGGTCTGGACGGCCTCGACCAGATCGTCAGCGGTCAGGGCGACCTTCATGCCGCGACCGCCGCCGCCGGCGGCCGCCTTGACGATCAGGGGGAAGCCGATGGATTTCGAGGCCGCGATGGCGTCCTCGATGGTCTCGACCTCGCCGGCCGAGCCGGGGACGCAGGGAATGCCGGCGTCGAGCACCGTCTGTTTGGCGGTGATCTTGTCGCCCATGACCCGGATGTGCTCGGGCCTGGGACCGATGAAGGTCATGCCGTGGGCTTCAACGATCTCGGCGAAGCGGGCGTTCTCGGACAGGAAGCCATAGCCAGGGTGAATGGCCTGGGCGCCGGTAATTTCGGCGGCGGCGATGATCGACGGGATGTTGAGATAGCTCTTGGCCGCCGGGGCGGGGCCGATACAGACGCTTTCGTCGGCCAGGCGGACCCACATGGCGCCGCGGTCAGCCTCGGAGTGCACGGCGACGGTGGAGATGCCCATCTCCTTGCAGGCGCGGTGAATCCGCAGGGCGATTTCGCCGCGGTTGGCGATGAGGACCTTGGTGAACATGTTCGGATCCTTGGGCCTACGCCTCGAGCAGGACGAGGGGCTCGCCGAACTCGACCGGCTGGGCGTCGCCGACCAGAACCTCGACCACCACGCCATCGCGGGGGGACTGAATCGGGTTCATCGTCTTCATGGCCTCGACGATCAGCAGGGTCTGGCCCTTTTTGACCTTGTCGCCGACGGCGATGAAGGGCGGGGCTTCGGGCGAGGCCTGCAGATAGGCGGTGCCGACCATCGGCGATTTCACCTCTTCGCCCTGTTTGGCGACGATCGTGGCGGGGTCCGACGGCATGGCGGCCGGCGCGGAGGCGGCCGGGGCCGCTGCGGGCGCATGCGCGGCCGGGGCCGGAGCTGCGGCGTATTGCATGACCGGAGCGGCCACGATCTCGCGGGCGACGCGAATGCGCAGCTCGCCGCGCTCGACCTCGATCTCGGTCAGGGAGGTGTCGTTCAGGATGTCAGCCAGCTGACGCACCAGGGTGGTGTCGATCTCGGCTTCGTTCTTGAGCTTCGGCGCGGGTGTCTTGGATTCGGCCATGGGAGCCTCTTGTTACCTTCTAAACCGAACGGTCGGCGGCGGCGCGGTGTTCCTGCGCCAGCCGCAGAGCGGCCCTGACGGCCAGTTCGTAGCTGAATGGGCCGAAACCCGAAACCACGCCGGCGGCGACCGGCGAAACATAGGAGCGATGCCGGAAGCGTTCGCGCGCCGCCGGGTTGGACAGATGGCATTCGACGATCGGGATCGCCAGGGTCTTCAACGCGTCGAGCAGGGCCACGGAGGTGTGGCCGTAGCCGGCGGGATTGATGACCAGGGCGGAGGCCTTTTCGCGGGCCTCCTGGACCCAATCGATCAGTTCGCCCTCGTGATTGGTCTGGCGGAAGACCACGGCGGCGCCGACGGCGGCCCGTTCGCACAGGGCCTGGACGTCGGCGAGGGTCTCCCGGCCATAGATGTCAGGCTCGCGGACCCCCAACAGGTTGAGGTTCGGGCCGTTCAGGACGTAGAGGACGGGAGTGTCGGGCATTGCGCTCGCGGATACGACGGTCCGACCGGAATCGGACCGGCCTTTTAGCTGAGGCGTCACGGTTATCAAACCGCCCGCTTGAAAGATTGACCTAAGGGCATGGCGCGGAATGTCCAGTCGCGGCATCGGGCCATCTGGCGCCCCGCCCGGGATTGCGGCAAGGGCTGCGGCGCAATGCCCCATGGAGACTGACTTGGAACGGCTCAGACAACTGGTGACGTCGCCGCGCACCGAACAGTTCATTCTCGCCCTGATCATTCTGAATGCGGTCACCCTGGGGCTGGAGACCAGTCCGTGGGTCATGGCGCGGATCGGGCCGGCGCTGCTGGTGCTGGACAAGGTCGTGCTGGCCGTCTTCGTGGTGGAGGTCGTGGCGAGGATCGCGGTGCATCGGGCGGCCTTCTTCAGGGATCCGTGGAGCCTGTTCGACTTCTCCGTGGTGGCCATCGCCCTGGTGCCGGCGGCGGGGCCGTTCTCGGTGCTGCGCGCGCTGCGCATCCTGCGGGTGCTGCGGATGATCACCCTGGTGCCATCGCTGCGGCGGGTGGTCGGGGCCCTGATCAGCGCCCTGCCGGGCATGGGGTCGATCGTCCTGCTGATGGGGCTGATCTTCTATGTGGCCTCGGTCATGGCGACCAAGCTGTTCGGCGGCGACTTCCCGCAGTGGTTCGGCTCGATTCCGTCTTCGGCCTATTCGCTGTTCCAGATCATGACGCTGGAGAGCTGGTCGATGGGGATCGTGCGGCCGGTGATGGAGGTGCACCCGTACGCCTGGATGTTCTTCGTGCCCTTCATCCTGTGCACGACCTTCACCATGCTGAACCTGTTCATCGGCATCGTCGTCAACGCCATGCAGAGCGAGCACGAGGAGGAGGCCAAGGCCGAGCGGCACAAGCTGGAGGAAGACCTGCGGCTGGCCAGCGAGGAGCGGCAGCAGGTCCATGCCGAGGAGGTCGCCGACATGGCGGCCCTGCGCGGGGAGATCGCCGCCCTGAAACAGGCCATCGGCGATCTGGCGGCCCGACTGCCGGCCCGGGGGTAGCGACGGCCGATGGGGGCGTTGTAGAAGGCGGCTCCGATACTCAAGGACGGTCGCTTGCCCCGCATTCAGGTCAACGGAGAAGATCGCGCCGTTTCGGCGGACACCATCCTGGCGCTGGTCGAGGAGCTGGGGCTGGACGTTCGCAAGGTGGCGGTGGAGCGCAATCTGGAGATCGTGCCGCGGTCGCTGCACGGATCGACGGCGCTGGCCGACGGCGACCGGGTGGAACTGGTGCAGTTCGTCGGTGGCGGCTGAGCTTCACCTTCGGGTTGATCGGCCTTGTGGGGCTAACCACGCTATGCAGACATCATGGATCTGAACGTCGGGGGGCGTCGTGGATCAGGACCTGTTATCCGGGGTCATTCAGGCGGTCGCGGCGCTGGGCGCGATGGCGGCCGCAATCTTCAGCTATTTCAGCATTCGCCACGCCAAACGAGCTCAGCAGAGTTCAGTCTATCTCGGCATGGCCGCGCGGTACGACTCGCCGGAAATGCGGGATTCCTGCAATGACCTGCTGGCCTGGAAGCGGCAGCACGGCGAGGCTTTCGCTGAAATCTGGTCGGCACAGATGGCGAACCGCGAAGCCGAGGCGATCAAGGTCAACACCGCCAGGCGGATCGTGGCGCGCCATTTCCTCAACATCGCCAAGCTGAGGAAGATCGATGCGATCGATTCCGAGTCGGCTCGTCTGCTGGCCGATTGCTACGGCCTGAACGTCTTCTATCAGATCGCGGCCCCACTTAACCGGCGCATCGCCAGCGATGTCGATGACTTCGAGGAACTGACCCGGCGCCTCAGGAGGATCCGCAAGAGCTACGCCACAGGCGAGCTGATCGATTCCTTCTAGGGTCTTTCGTCCGCGCGACGGTCGGACTAGGTCAGGGCCATGACCCTTCCCCAAGACACCTGGACCGTCGCCGGCCGGACCTTCTCCAGCCGGCTGATCGTCGGCACCGGCAAGTACAAGACCTATCAGGAGAATGCCGAGGCGGCCGAGGCGGCGGGGGCCGAGATCGTCACCGTGGCGGTGCGGCGGGTGAATCTGTCGGACCCCAGCCAGCCCATGCTGGTCGACTATGTGAAGCCGGACCGGTTCACCTTCCTGCCCAACACCGCCGGCTGCTTCACCGGCGAGGACGCGGTGCGGACGCTGCGGCTGGCGCGCGAGGCCGGGGGCTGGGACCTGGTCAAGCTGGAGGTGCTGTCGGACACGGCGCACCTGTATCCGGACATGATCGAGACTCTGCGGGCGCTGGAGCTGCTGATCAAGGACGGCTTCCAGGTCATGGTCTATTGCACCGACGACGTGGTGATGTGCCGGCGGCTGGAGGAGGCGGGGGCGGCGGCCATCATGCCCGCCGCCGCGCCGATCGGCTCGGGACTGGGCATCCAGAACCGGGTCAACATCCGGCTGATCATTGAACAGGCCAAGGTGCCGGTGCTGGTCGACGCCGGGGTGGGCACGCCGTCGGACGCGACCCTGGCGATGGAGCTCGGCTGCGACGCGGTGCTGATGAACACGGCCATCGCGGGGGCGACCAATCCGATCCTGATGGCCTCGGCGATGAAGCATGCGGTGATCGCGGGGCGGCAGGGCTATCTGGCGGGGCGGATGCCGCGCCGGATGTACGCCAGCGCGAGCTCGCCGTTGAGCGGCCTGATCTGAGAGTCTTCAATCGACCCCAAAAATTGCGGTCGGGATCGTTTGAATTTTGAGTTCGGGCGGTCGGGACCTCGCGTCCCTGGGCGGGCGCGCGGGTGAAACTGTGCTGTCAAAGACCGGCCCCGTGGGGGTTTGGGCAGTAGGGCACACGGGTGCGCCAGATTCGGACGCAGCGTGGAAATGGCTCTGCCGACAGGGGCGAGAAGACACTGTTGGGGGTCGAGAAGGGCGAGAAGACACGGCAAGGGAAGGGAGCCCTGCTGGTAAGTAGCCACCTTCCGCTATCGTCATTCCGGGCGAAGCGCAGCGGAGACCCGGAACCCAGCGGCGCGCGATAGCACGAACCTGTCGGGAGCACGGTGTTCGGAATGGTGGTCCGCCGCCGTCGCCGGTGTTTCGCCGCCGTCGCGGCGCCGCTGGGTTCCGGGTCTGCGAGCCGCTGCGCGCCTCTCGGCCCGGAATGACGATAGCGGGTGGGGAGAGGTTGGCGGAATCCCTTGCCGGGGCTAGAGCATCCCTTCCTCCCGACACAGACTGAACGACCATGCACGACATCAAAGCCATCCGTGAGAACCGCGAAGCCTATGAGGCTGGCTGGTCGTCGCGCGGGGTCGAGGGCGCACCGGCGCGTGTGGACCACTTACTGAGCCTAGATCGCGACGCTCGACAGGCGCGAACTGAGGTTGAGACCCGTCGAGCTCAAATCAAGCAGCTGTCTGAGGAGGTCGGTCGCGCGATGCGAACCGGCGAGCGGGACCGCGCTGAAAAACTGAGAGCTCAAGTGCTTGAGCTTAAGGACGCCGATCATTTGGCAGATGTCCGCGGCGATATCGAAAAGGCGTTCGCCGAGATTGAACGGGACAAGCTCCTGTCGGCACTCCCAAATCTGGCCGCCCACGATGTGCCAGACGGCGAGGACGAGGCGGGCAATGTGTTGTGGGGCCAGCCGTGGGGGACGCCGCGTGAGGACGGGCCTGCCAAGGATCACGCCGATCTGGGCGAGGCCTTGGGCCTGCTCGACTTTGAGGCGGCAGCGAAGATGTCGGGGTCGCGGTTCGCGGTGCTGAAGGGCGGACTGGCGCGGTTGGAACGCGCCATCGGCCAGTTCATGCTGGATGTACAGACTTCCAGCCCGGACGAGGTGGATCTGCATGGCTATCAGGAGGTCAACCCGCCTTACCTCGTAAAAGACAATGCAATGTTCGGTACGGGGCAACTGCCGAAGTTCAAAGAGGACCAGTTTCTCTCTGGCGATGTCGGTGGCAGGGCTGAGCTGTTCGCGAAGGCGGTGCCGAACTTCGATGACCTGATGCGGCGAGCCGTCGGTTCAAATCGCTCTCCGAAGGAGGCGTTGGATGCTGCGCTGGAAGATGCAGATACCGCCGAACAGTTCTGGCTCATCCCCACCGCCGAAGTCTCCCTGACCAATCTTGTCCGCGAGCAGATCCTGTCCGAGGACGAGCTGGCGACGCCGATCCGCTACACCGCCCTGACGCCGTGTTTCCGGGCCGAGGCGGGGTCGGCGGGGCGGGATACGCGGGGGCTGATCCGGCAGCACCAGTTCCACAAGGTGGAGATGGTCTCGATCGCCAAACCCGAGGACTCCGAGGCCGAGCACGAGCGGATGGTGCGCTGCGCCGAGGTGGTGCTCGAGAAGCTGGGGCTGCCGTATCGCCGCATGCTGCTGTGCAAGGGCGACATGGGCTTTTCGGCGAAGAAGACCTTCGATCTGGAGGTCTGGCTGCCGTCGCAGGGGACGTATCGGGAGATCAGCTCCTGCTCCAACTGCGGGGATTTCCAGGCGCGGCGGATGGACGCGCGGTTCAAGCGGGCCGGGGAGAAGAAGACCGAGTTCGTGCACACGCTGAACGGCTCGGGTCTGGCGGTTGGCCGTACTCTGGTCGCGGTGATGGAGAACTATCAGGAGGCGGACGGGCGTATCCGGGTTCCGGAGGCGCTGGTTCCCTATATGCCCAAGGGCATGACCCACGTCGGATGAGTGAAACCGGGAGTATCGGAATGAAGACGATCTTGATCCTGACCGCCGCCGGCCTGCTGGCCGGCTTCGCCCCGGCGCCCCAGGCGCCTGCAACCGGCGAGGAGATGCGCGCCTCCTTTACCGGCTGGGTGCGGTTCGAGAACGAGGAGTTCCAGCTCTATGGCGACGAGGATCAGATCCTGCAGCCGTTCTCGCGCCCGTGCCTGTCCGGCGCCGCCTCTCGCAACGCGATGCGACAGGCCGTCCAGGACCTGAACAACGCCAAGGTGACGATCTCGGCCCGGGTAATGGCGTGGTCGGATCGCGACGGCCGCAGCATCCGGCATCGGGGCTCGATCATCCGCAACGACTGCGGCGGCGAGACCGTGCTGCTGGCCGACGACATCCGGCCGGCGAACTGAGGTTGAACCCCGCCTGATGCGCATCCTGCTGACCAACGACGACGGCATCGAGGCCGAGGGGCTCGAATGCCTGGAGCGGATCGCGCGGACCCTGTCGGATGACGTCTGGATCTGCGCGCCGCAGACGGAGCAGTCGGGCAAGGGGCGGGGGATCACGCTGACCGAGCCGCTGCGGGTCAACAGGCTGGGCGACAAGCGGTTCGCGGTGACGGGGACGCCGACCGACTGTGTCGTGCTGGCGGTCAATGACCTGATGCCGGAACGGCCCGATCTGGTGCTGTCGGGGGTCAATCGCGGGCACAATGTCGGCGAGGACTGTTCCTATTCGGGGACGGTGGCGGGGGCGCTGCAGGGCATGGCCTTCGGCATCCGCTCGATCGCCCTGAGCCAGTCGCTGGAGCGGTTCCACGATGAGGTGACCGCGCACTGGGAGACGGCCGAGGCCTTCGCCCCGGCGATCATCAGCCGCCTGCTGGCCCAGACCTGGCAGGCCGGGGTGGTGATGAACCTGAATTTCCCGTCCCTGCCGCCGACCCTGGTCAAGGAGGTCGAGGTGACGCGCCAGGGCTTCCGCGACATCGGCGAGATGCATGCGGTCAAACGCACCGACCTGCGCGGCCGCGACTATTACTGGATGAGCTTCCGCGGGACCAAACACGACCACCCGCCGGGCACCGACCTGAGGGCCATGGACGAGGGCAGGATCTCGGTGACGCCGCTGCATATCGACCTGACCCATGCGCCCAGCATTCACGACCTGAAGGGTGTGCTGGGCGGGGCGCCGCCGAAATCGGTGGTGGCCGTATGAAGCTGAACGATGATCGCGCCGGACGTCTGATCCTGGGGCTGCGTCAGCAGGGCGTGATGGACGCGCGGGTGCTGGCGGCGATGGAGTCGATCGACCGCGCGGTGTTCGTGCACGAGAAATTCCTCGATCAGGCGTGGGAGGATCAGGCCCTGCCGATCGACTGCGCCCAGACCATTTCCCAGCCCTATATCGTCGGCCTGATGACCCAGGCGCTGGACGTGCAGCCGCGCCATCGGGTGCTGGAGATCGGCACGGGCAGCGGCTACCAGGCCGCGGTGCTGAGCCGGCTGGCGCGCTATGTCTATTCGATCGAGCGGTACCGCAGCCTGCTGACCGAGGCCGAGCGGCGGCTGAAGGAACTGAAGATCGACAATGTGATCACCCAACACGGCGACGGCGGCCTGGGCTGGCCGCAGCAGGCGCCGTTCGACCGGATCATGGTCACGGCGGCTTCGCCCGGCGAGCCGACGGAGCTGCTGCATCAGCTGAAGCCGGGCGGGATTCTGGTGTGTCCGGTGGGGCGGTCGTCGGTGCAGCGGCTGCATCGCTACGTCGGCCAGCCGGACGGCAGCTTCCAGCGCGAGAGCTTGGCCGAGGTAAGGTTCGTGCCGCTGGTCGAGGGGACGGCGAAGGAGGGGTGAGGGAGTGGCTAGTGGCTAGTGGCTAGTGGTTGGCCGGCGCCGGTGCGAGGGCTCGGTCGGCGCCGCCCTTCCGCGGGCAGTCGTGCTGCAATCACTATCCACTATCCACTAGCCACTAGCCACTAGCCACTAACCACCAATCACCTCGCCTCCGTTAACCTTCGCGCCCAACTTTGGCGCCCTTTGACGGGTTGGCTTGGAGCGACGGTGGGGGCACACCGGTGCGACCCAAGGGCGGGAGACGGCATGACGATTCGATTCGCGATCAGGGCTTTGATGGTCCTCGCCGGAGCGGCGACCCTGACGGCCTGCGCCAGCTATCCGACCGAGCCGCGCTATCCGATCTATGCCGGCGACGCGCCGCCGCCGTCGCGGGCGCCGGCCTATCCGTCCGCGCCGATCCCCAGCGGCGAAGGGGTGCGCGGGCCCACCGATCCGGCCCGCGAGGCGCCGCCGCCCATCACCGCGCCTGTCGCCGAGATCGAGGGCGGAGCCCTGGGTTCGCCGATCAACACCGGCCCCCGCTATACGCCCGCCGAAATGCCGGCGGCCGGACCGGCCTCTGACGGCTTTGAGGCGCCGCCGCCGCCCGCGCGGTCAGGCGGAGCTGTCGCCGCCGGAGCCGCCTATGAGATTCAGCCGGGGGATACGATCTCCGGCGTCGGCCGGCGCTTCCAGACGCCGGTGCAGACGCTGATCGACCTGAACAGCCTGGGGCCGCGCGCGGCGATCAGCCCGGGGCAGAGGATCATCCTGCCGTCCACGGCTGTCGATATCGGCGGCGATCCCTATGCCACCGGCCCGTCGCCGAGCGGGGTCTATGTGCCGGAAGAGGGGACGCCGCCGCCGCCGCCGCCGCCTCCGCCCTCGGGTAATGTCGCCAGCCCGCCGCCGCCGCCCGTCGATGCAGCGCCGCCGGTGTCAGCGGCCGGGCTGGACTGGCCGGTGCGCGGCGACATTCTGCGTCGGTTCGGCCCGGTCGGGCTGGGTGAGCGGAACAACGGCATCAACATCGGTGCGCCGCAGGGCGCGGAGGTCCGGGCCGCGGCGGCGGGACGGGTCGGCTATGTCGGTGACGATCTGGCAGGGCAGGGGCTGACCGTCCTGATCGTGCACCGCGACGGCTGGCGCTCGGTCTATGGCCATCTGGGCACGGCCGTGGTGCGGGACGGCGACGACATCCGCGCGGGCCAGCAGATCGGCACTGTCGGAAACACCGCCGGCGACGGTCGGCCCTCGATCCATTTCGAGACCTGGCGGATGCGCGGGGACCAGCCGGTGGCCATCGATCCGCTGACCGTGTTGCCGCGATAACGCAAAGCGACGCGGCGAACACACGTCTCGTTGCAAAGTGTGACGGCGCGCCCTAGTTTCCGCGCCTCATTTTCAAGGGCCGCCTGACGCGGTCCCAGACGTTTGCGGAGACTATCGTGGCGGAACTTATGGCGGGGCCGTTCGGCACCCTGATCTTCTTCGTCCCCGTGATCATCCTGTTCTACTTCATGCTGATCCGGCCCCAGCAGAAGGCGATGAAGGCCCATCAGGCGCTGGTCGCCGGCCTGAAGCGCGGCGACACGGTCGTCCTCTCCAACGGCATGATCGGCAAGATCACCCGCGTCGAGGCCGATCAGGCCATGGTCGAGATCGCCCAGGGCGTGAACGTCGCCGTGGTCAAGCAGATGATCACCCAGGTGCGCGATCGCACGGCCGTCGCGGCCAACGACACCAAGACCATCGCCAAGTCCTGACGCCGCTCTGAAAGGTCAGGGAACGCTCCCATGGTTCAGTTTTCACGCTGGAAGGTTTACCTTCTCGCCATTGCGCTCGTGTTCGGGCTGCTGTTCTCCTATGCGAACGCCCTGACGCCGGCGCAGCGTGAAGCCCTGCCGGGATGGCTGCCCAAGCCGACCCTGAACCTGGGCCTGGACCTGCAGGGCGGATCGTACCTGCTGCTGCAGGTCGATGTGGACGCCATGCGCGAAAAGCGGCTCGCCAACCTCAGCGAGGACGCCCGCCAGACCCTGTCAGAGGCGCAGGTCGCCGTCGCCGGTATCGTCCGTGACGGCAACGGGGTGGTGATCACCCTGAGCAACCCGGTGCAGATCGAGCCGGCTACGACCGCCATGCGCAACCTGCTGGGCGGCGGCATGGCCCTGGCCTCGGACCGGACCGTGACCCGCCAGGGCGACAACCGCATCCGCTACGCCTTCACCGACGCCGCCATGACCGCCATGGGGCCGACGGCCGTCGATCAGTCGATCGAGGTGGTGCGCCGCCGTATCGACAGCCTCGGCACCCGCGAGCCGTCCATCACCCGTCAGGGCGCGGAGCGCATCGTCGTCCAGGCGCCCGGCGAGAGCGATCCGACCCAGCTGGAGCGGGTCATCGGCCAGACGGCGCAGCTGACCTTCCAGATGGTCGATGTCGAGAATTCGGTCCAGGAAGCCATGGCGGGCGCGGTGCCGCCCGATGCCGAACTTCTGATGGGCGAGGACGGCGTCACGCCTTACCTGGTCAAGCGCCGGGTCATCGTTTCGGGCGAGAACCTCGTCTCCGCCAGTGTCACCACGGACCAGAGCAACCAGCCGGCCATCGGCTTCCGCTTCGACGGCCAGGGCGCACGGCGCTTCGGCGAGACGACGGCGAACAACATCGGCCGGCCCTTCGCCATCATCCTCGACGGCAAGGTGATTTCGGCTCCGCGGATCAACAGCGCCATCACGGGCGGCAGCGGCATCATCGAGGGCAGTTTCACCATCGCCTCGGCCTCCGAGCTGGTGAATCTGCTGAACGGCGGTTCGCTGCCGGCCCCGCTGACGGTCGAGGAGCGCCGCAGCGTGACGGCATCGCTCGGCGCCGATGCGGTGCGTGCCGGCCAGCTGGCCACCCTGATCGCCTTCATCGGCGTGCTGGTCTTCATGTTCCTTTCGTATGGCAGCCTGTTCGGCGGCATTTCGGTGATCGCCCTGCTGCTGAACGGCCTGCTGATCATCGCCGCCATGTCGATCACCGGAGCGACCCTGACCCTGCCGGGCATCGCCGGGCTGATCCTGACCCTGGCCATGGCGGTGGACGCCAACGTCCTGATCTATGAACGGATGCGTGACGAAGCCAACGCCGGGCGTTCGCCGATCGCGGCCATGGACGCGGGCTTCAACCGGGCCATTGTAACGATCATGGACGCCAACCTGACCACCATCCTGGCGGCCCTGATCATGTTCTGGTTCGGGGCCGGGCCGGTGCGCGGCTTCGCCTGGACCCTGTCGATCGGCGTGGTCACCTCGGTCTTCACCGCGGTTCTGGTGACCCAGGTCCTGCTTGTCGTCTGGCTCCGCGTACGGCGGCCCAAAACCCTGCCGATCGCGTCGTGAGGTCGCCCATGTCGAAATTCTGGCCCCTCATCAAACTTCTGCCGATCAAGACGAATTTCAAATTCGTCAAATACGCCCGGCTGTTCGGCGGTCTGTCGATCCTGCTGGTGATCGGTTCGATCTTCTTCACCGTCTGGCCCGCGGACAACAAATGCGGCGGGCTGACCTGTGGCGTGGACTTCCTGGGCGGCAATCTGATCGAGATGTCGACCCGGCCCGAGCCCGTCGATCTCGCGGAAATCCGGGCCAGCCTGAACAATCTCGGCGTGCCCGACGCCCAGGTGCAGAGCTATTCCGTGCCGGGAACGGACCCGACGGGGCGCTTCCACGCCATGGCCAAGTTCGGAAACATCGAAGGCGTCAGCGCCGCCGACACGATCAACCAGGCCAAGGCGGCGCTCACCCGGGACCTCGGGCCGGGGGTGGAGTTCACCCGCACCGAGGCTGTCGGGGCGGCCGTTTCAGGAGAGCTTCTGACCAATGGCGTCATGGCCCTGGTCGTCGCGATCGTCCTGATGATGGTCTACATCTGGTTCCGCTTCGAGTGGCAGTTCGGCCTCGGGGCGGTGATCGGCCTGTTCCACGACGTGATCCTGACCTTTGGCCTCTTCGCCATCACGGGGATGGAGTTCAGCCTGACCGCCGTCGCCTCGATCCTGACGGTCATCGGCTATTCGATGAACGACACCGTCGTCGTCTATGACCGCATTCGGGAGAATCTACGGAAATACAAGAAGATGCCCCTGGGCGAGCTGATCGACCTGTCGATCAACGAGACCCTGTCCCGCACGATCATGACCGGGGTCACGGCCCTGTTTGCCCTTGGCGTGCTGGCGGTGCTGGGCGGCGGACCGCTGCAGCCGTTCGCCATCGCCCTGATCTTCGGCATCGTGGTCGGCACCTATTCGTCGGTCTACGTCGCCGCACCGGTCCTGCTGCTGTGGGGCGTCAAGCGCGGGGCCAAGGACGAGGACGCCAGACCGATCAAGCTGGGCATGGCGTCGCGGCCGTAGGGGTTCGTTCTCCCTCTCCCGAAGTGGGGAGGGTGGTCGCGTAGCGACCGGGTGGGGAACGCCAGTTCCGCACCGGCGGCGCCCGGCTTGGCAATTCCCCACCCTGTCGTCGCTACGCGCCGACATCCCTCCCCATGAAGGGGAGGGAGAGCTATCATCGCGCTTCAACGAATCGCCCGGGGAGGGGCGGACCATGGGCAAGCTGCTGTCGAACTTTCGCACCACCTTCCTGCTGAGCATCGTGCTCGCCGGGGTGATGATCCTGTCGTTCGGGCGTATCGCGCCGGGCGGCTTTGATACGAGTTTCTGGCAGGCGGTCCTGCGCTGGGTCCACGTTGTGGCCGGCATCCTGTGGATCGGCCTGCTGTACTATTTCAACTTCGTCCAGATCCGGGTCATGCCGTCGATCCCGGCCGAGCTGAAGCCCGCCGTCAGCAAACATATCGCGCCCGAGGCCCTGTTCTGGTTCCGCTGGTCCGCGCTGGTGACGGTGCTGGCGGGTCTCGGCATCATGCTGGCGCGGGGTCACGCCTATGCAGCCGAGGTCCTGAGCCTCGGCTTCGCCGGCGGTCTGGTCGACGGCGACCAGCCGTTCACCCTGATGGGGATCGGCACCTGGCTGGCCATCATCATGTTCCTCAATGTTTGGGGCATCATCTGGCCGAACCAGAAGCGGGCGCTGGGCATCGTGGCCGTGGATGACGACGCCAAGGCCAAGGCCGCGCGCGTCGCCATGCTGGGGAGCCGCACCAATCTGTTGCTGTCGCTGCCGATGCTGACCTCGATGGCGATGTACCAGACGCTGTTCAGCTGATCTGACCCACGCCCTCGACGCCCAGGTCCGCGCCGCCGATATCGACCGGTGGCTGTCCAGCCGGTTCGTGGCCGACGAGCGGTTGCGCGCGGACCTGATCGCGCTCTATGCCTTCGAGGCGGAGCTGATGGCCATCCCGACGCGGGTGACCCAGCCATTGCTGGCCGAGATGCGCTATGTCTGGTGGCGCGAGCAGATGGACGGCGTCTTCGCGGCCGCGCCGCGCAAGGGCCATCCGGTGCTGGAAGCCCTGACCGATCTGGTGGCGCGGCACGGGCTGGACCGGGCTCCGTTTGACGCCCTGATCGAGGCCCATATCGGCAGGGTGCATGGCGAGCCGCACGATCTGGACGCCTTTTACGTCGGGCCGATGCAGGCGGCGGCGAGGGTGCTTGCCGGCCCGGGGTTTGACGGGGCGGTCGTCGAGGCGGGGCGGGTACGCGGGCTGGCCCAGACCGGGCAGGCGGATGCGGCGCGGGCGCTGAAGCCGGAGGCCAACCGGTCGCTCGCCGCCCTGCCGGTTCAGGCCTTTCCGGCTGTGGCCGCCGCCGCCCTGATCCACCCGGATGCACCGGAGTTCGTCAAACGGCTGAGGCTGATCCGGGCCTCGCTGACAGGAAGGCTCTGACGCCGGAAAGAGATCGACCGACACCGGGAAACCGTGCAGGTTCCGAAGATCGCTGTTTGGCCAATCCGGGGAATGTCATGACTGTTCGCACCATACTGATCGCGGCCCTGGCGGCCGCCGGCGCCGCGGGCGTCCCGATGACCTCTGTGGCGGAACCCGCGCGGCCGCAGGTGAGTACGGACGCCGCCGGCGAGGCAGCAAATCAGGCCGTGGTCGAGGGCCTCTACCGGGCGTTCGGAGCGGGGGACGGGGCCACGATCGCCGGCCTGCTGGACCCCGGCCTGGTCTGGATCGAGGCCGAGAACGGCCCCTATGCCGATCGCAACCCCTACAACGGGCCCGGCGCAGTGTTCGAGGGCCTGTTCGCGCGGATCGGGGCCGAATACGAGGGGTTCGTGGTGACGCCGGTGACCTATGTGGCCAGTGGCGACCGGGTCGTGGCCCTGGGGCGCTATACCGGGACAAACCGGGCCACGGGCGAGGCGCTGGACGCCCAGTTCGCCCATGTCTTCACGGTCTCGGGCGGCAAGGTCACCCGGTTCCAGCAATATACCGACACCGCCCAGTGGATGGATGTCGTGACGCCGGACTGATGGTCAGCCGCGCGGCCAGGCGGTGACCTCGTCCGGCCACACTTCTCGGTTGGGCGAACCCTCATAGGCCCATTGCAGGGTGCGGGCGACCGTACCGGCGAGGCCGCGCGTCAGCGGCCGGGGCAGGCCGCGACGCTGGTCGTGCATGGCGCGGGCCCAGTCGGGCAGCAGGTCCATCCCGGCCTGCATGATCACGCCGGCGGCCAGGTCGACAGTGAGCGAGCCGATGGTCTGACGCATGACCATGGCGGCGACCTCATGGGTTCGGGCGTCGGCGCGTAGCCGGGGGCGGAAGCCCTGGATCAGGGCCTCGGCCGTGGCCCGATCGCGGGGCACGGGATCGGCGCCCAGTCCCTCGGCGATTCGGGCCGTTTCGGCGAAATAGGCGTCCTGATCGGCGCGGCTCATGTCCGGCTCGGCGTAGCGAATCCAGGCGTCGAGGAAGCTGATCGTCTCGGTGACATGAACCCAGGCCAGCAGCTCGGGATCGGAGACGCGATAGGCCGTCCCGTCGGGCAGGGTTCCGCCCAGCTTGCGGTGGATGCGATTGACCCGGTCGATGGCGGCCCGGCCGGCCTCGGCGTGATCATAGGTGGTGACGGCGATGAATTTGGCCGTGCGGCGCAGACGGCCGTGCATGTCGGCGCGGAAGTCGGAATGGTCCCAGACCCCGGCCAGCACCGCCGGATGCAGCATCTGCAGCAGCAGACCCGAGACGCCGCCGATCATCATGGTGACGATGTCGCCATTGACCCTCCAGGCGACTGAGTCCGGCGGGAACAGGGCGTCGGCGCGGCGCAGGGCCGGGCGCTCGCCGCGTTCGGCGTCGTTGAAGATGTCGGTGATCCGCTGACGGATAGCGACCTTGGCCGGCTCGAGGATCACGCCGCGTCCCGCCACGCCTTCAGTGCCTCCAGCGCCCGAAGGCTCATCAACCGCTTCTTGGCGCGACCGCGTTCCTTCATCGGGATCTTGACCCCGGCCTCGTCGACCTTGGGCGCTTCCAGCGGGGGGAGCAGGCCGTAGTTGATGTTCATCGGCTGGAATTTGGAGATGCCGCCGGGGCCGTCGAGGTGGCCGCCGGTGATGTGTTCGACCAGGGCGCCCATGGCGGTGTGGACGGGCGGAGCATCCAGCGGCTTGCCCAGCCGTTCGGCGGCGGCGAGGCGGCCGGTCAGCAGGCCCATGGCGGCGCTCTCGACATAGCCCTCGACGCCCGTGACCTGACCGGCGAAGCGCAGGCGCGGCATGGCCTTGAGGCGCAGCTGGCGGTCCAGCAGCTTGGGCGAGTTCAGGAAGGTGTTGCGGTGCAGGCCGCCGAGGCGGGCGAACTGGGCCTCGTGCAGGCCCGGGATCATGCGGAAGACCTCGGCCTGGGCGCCGTGCTTCAGCTTGGTCTGGAAACCAACCATGTTGAACAGGGTGCCGAGCGCATTGTCCTGACGCAGCTGGACGATGGCGTATGACTTGACCTGGGGGTCGCGGGGGTTGGTCAGGCCGACGGGCTTCATCGGGCCGTGGCGCAGGGTTTCGCGACCGCGCTCGGCCATGACCTCGATGGGCAGGCAGCCGTCGAAATAGGGGACGTTCTCCCACTCCTTGAACTCGGCCTTGGGGCCGCCCAGCAGGGCGTCGATGAAGGCCTCGTACTGCTCCTTGTTCATGGGACAGTTGACGTAGGCGGCGGCGTCTCCGCCTGGGCCCTCCTTGTCATAGCGCGACTGACGCCAGGCGATGTCGAAATCGATGCTGTCGGCGTGGACGATGGGGGCGATGGCGTCGAAGAAGCTGAGGCTCTCCTCGCCGGTCAGGTCGAGGATGGCGGCGGCGAGGGCCGGGGAGGTCAGGGGGCCGGTGGCGACGATGACATTGTCCCATCCGTTGGTTTCATTGGCCTCGGGGGGCAGGCCGGCGATCTCCTCGCGGACGATGGTGACGAGGGGGTGGGCCTCGAGTTTCGCGGTCACGGCCTGGGAGAAGCCGTCGCGGTCGACGGCCAGGGCGCCGCCGGCTGGCACCTGATGGGCGTCGCCGCAGGCCATGATGATGGAGTCCAGGGCCCGCATCTCGGCGTGCAGCAGGCCGACGGCGTTGTGCTCCCAGTCGTCGGAGCGGAAGGAGTTGGAGCAGACCAGCTCGGCGAGGTCATCGGTGTGGTGGGCGTCGGTCTTCACGCCCGGCACGCCGCGCATCTCGTGCAGGACGACGGGCACGCCGGCGCTGGCGATCTGCCAGGCGGCCTCGGAGCCGGCGAGACCGCCGCCGATGACGTGGATGGGCTTGATTTCAGGGGTGTTCATTGCGGCCTTCTAGCCACGTCCGGCGGTTCCGTCAGCTACCGAAAGCAACGACGGTATGGCGCCGCTTGCCGGTCCGGGTATGATCGCCCCAGCTTGGGAGGGCGGGATGAAGCGATTTTCGATCATGGATGCGGCCGTGGAGCCGTTCAGGCTTGTGGTTCGACGGCCTGTCGCCACCATTGTCTGGGGACTGGTGATGCTGGCGCCCAGCCTGATGGTGATCGGGGCGATGATACCCTTCTTCAGCGAGCTGGCCGCCTCCGGCGCCTTCAGCCCTGAGGCCATGGCGGCGGCTGAAGCCGACGAGGCGCCGTTCGGCGAAGACATGGCTGCGATGATGCAGTTCCAGATCTGGTCCAACCTGGCCCAGTTGCTCGGGCTGCTGAGCGTCCTGTTCGTGACGACGGCGGTCATCCGGGCCGTCTATGCGGGCCGCAGGAGCGACGGCGCCTTCTTTCTGCGGATCGGCATGGCCGAGCTGCAGGTGGCTGTGGTCGGGGTGGCGATTTTCATCGGCGTCTGCTTCATCGCCCTGATCGCGATCCTGCTGGCGGTCGGCATAGGGTTCGCCGTCTGGCAGCTGGGCGATCCCTGGCGCTGGCTGATCTGTATCGCCCTGGGTCTCGCGGTGTTTCTGGGCCTGATGCTGCTCTGGGGGCGGCTGTCGCTGCTGGCGCCCGCCAGCATCCACTACAAGACCTTCGCCTTCGAGGAGGGCTGGAAGCTGGGTCGGGGCAAGACCTGGAGCCTGCTTGGGCTCTGGCTGATCATGGTTTTGTTCGCGATCATGGTCGGCATCGCCTTCCTGATCCTGTTCATGATCGTGCTGTTCGCCGTGGGCGGCGGCGTCAGCGCGACCGATCCCGACGCTCTTGAGGCATGGTTCGAGGGTCTGGCGCAGCAGCCGGCGATGCTGGTGGGCATCGGCGTTGTGCTGTTGATTCCGATGGCCTGGCTGCAGGGTCTGTCCCAGACGCTGTTTACGGCGCCCTATGCCCATGTGGTGCAGGCGCTGACGGCGCACGAGGAATCGCCGGCCGCCAGCGAGGAATTGCACTGACACGAGTCGCGGCGCCGACTAGGCTCACGACAGATTCAAGGGGAGGGAACGATGGCGTTTTCAGCGACAGAGGCGGCGTTCGAAGGGTTTCGGGTGGTGCGTCGAAACCCGATGGCCCTGATTTTCTGGGCCCTCTTCTATGCCGTCTTCATGGTCGCGATCTTCGCCATGATGGGGCCGAACCTGATCAGCTTCGTCACGGCGACCGAACAGCTTGAGCAGTCGGGCGCGACCCCGTCGATGGAGGATTTCGCGCCGCTGTTCCAGATGATGGGCCTGTTGTTCGCGGTCCTGTTGCCGCTCAGCCTGATCGCCAGCGCCATGATCTATGCGGCCGTGTCCCGCGCGGTTCTGCGGCCCGGCGAGAGCGCCTTCGGCTATCTGCGGCTCGGCATGGACGAGGTCCGGGTGCTGGTCGTGTCCATTGTCCTGTTCTTCGTCTTCATGGCGTTGATGGTCGTTGCAAGCGGGATCATCGGCGCTGTGATCGGGATGACGGTTGCGGCTGAAATGCCCGCCCTCTGGCTGTTGGTGGTGTTGCTCATCCTGGCCGCCATAGGGGCCTGTATCTGGCTGGCCGTGCGGCTGAGCCTTGCGATTCCGATCACCATGGCCGAGCGCCGGATCGCCATCTTCGACTCCTTCGGCTTCACCAGGGGTCGGTTCTGGCCCTTGCTGGGGATGGCGTTGCTGGCCTGGGTCATGAGCGTCGTCGTCGGCCTGCTGGGCTCACTGGTGGCCATGCCCCTGCAGTTCGCGACCGGCGGCGGCATGATGGCGCTGGAAGGTCTGGAGGACGAAAGCCTTCAGGTCATTCTTCAGTCGGCCTGGCCGGCAATCGCGGCCTGGATCCTGATCAATGCGGTCATGTCGGCACTGCAGGTGGCGGTCGTCTATGCGCCGTTCTCGGCGGCCTACCGCGACATGAAGGGCGGCGCGTCGGACTAGCTGGTTCGGCGAACGGGGGGGCGAAGCCGGCCTTCGGCGGTGAGCCCCCTCCAGTCAAATCCTGATCGGGCGCATCCATTCGCCGGTGTCGAGGCCTCATGCCCGGACGGACTGCCTGACGCAGGACCATCAGGAGGAGCGCCGCATGACCGGCATTGAACTGTTCGCCGAGCGCAAGAGGCGGCATCGGCGGACCTGGACGGTCGCGGCGATCGTCCTCGGTCTGATCTTCATGATCGGCGGCCAGCTGGGCGCCTACCTTCCGGCCATAGCGGCAGGCTTCATCACGCCGGGCGGCGGCACGGACGGTTGGCCGCAACTGACCTATGAGCTGGTCGCCGCCTTCGGGCTCGGCTCGGTACTTGTGCTGCTCTGGGCCTGGCTGTTCGAGCGGCGCGGACCGACGACGCTGGGCCTCAATGCCAAGGGGCCGATGCGCTTCCTGCGCGGCTATCTGCTGGGCCTGGCCTTCCTGCTGACGGTGATCGGGGTGATCTGGGCGGCCGGGGGCTATGTGGTCGAGGGGGCGGGGGCGTTCGGCTCGGCCGCCGTCGGCGCGGCCCTGCTGCCGATCGGCGCGCTGTTGCTGGGCTTCATCATCCAGGGCTCGTCGGAGGAGCTGCTGTTCCGCGGCTGGCTGATGCAGCTGATCGCCTCGCGCCACGGGATCTGGATCGCCGTTGTCGCCAACTCGGCCCTGTTCGCCCTGGCCCATGCGGGGAATATCGAGCCCTCGAACGAACTGTATGTCGGCCTCGCCAATATCGTTCTGTTCGGTCTGTTCATCAGCCTCTACGCCGTGCGCGAGGGGTCGCTGTGGGGCGTGTGCGGCTGGCATGCGGCGTGGAACTGGCTGCTGGGCCTCGGCTTCGGGCTGGAGGTGTCCGGGATGAAGATCGACAGTCTGCCGCTGATCTCCGACCTGACGGCGGCGCCGGGCGCGGCCTGGTGGCTGACCGGCGGGGCGTTCGGGCCGGAGGCGAGCGTGGTCACCACGGCGGTGCTGCTGACCGGCACGGTCGTGCTGATGCTGCGGGGCCGGACGCGGGACCACGGCGTGGAGGCGGCGCCGGCCACGGACGCCGCCTGAGCCGTCAGGCGCTTCTCTTCAGCGCCGAGACCCGCGCCTTGCGGCGGGTTTCGTGGCGGTCGAGAATTTCCTTGAGGTATTTGCCGGTCCAGCTCTTCGGATTGGCGGCCACCTGTTCGGGGGTGCCGACCGCGACGATCTCGCCGCCGCCGTCGCCGCCCTCGGGGCCGAAGTCGAGCAGCCAGTCGGCGACCTTGATGACGTCGAGATTGTGCTCGATCACCACGATGGTGTTGCCGTTCTCGACCAGCTCCTGGAGCACCTCAAGAAGCTTGCGGGTGTCCTCGAAATGCAGGCCCGTGGTGGGCTCGTCGAGGATGTAGAGGGTCTTGCCGGTGGCCCGCTTGGACAGCTCCTTGGACAGTTTGACCCGCTGGGCCTCGCCACCCGACAGGGTGGTCGCGGACTGGCCGACCTTGACGTAGCCGAGGCCGACGCGGTTCAGGGTCAGCATCTTGTCGCGGATCGAGGGCACGGCCTTGAAGAAGGAGCCGGCCTCCTCAACGGTCATGTCGAGGACGTCGCTGATCGACTTGCCCTTGAAGACGATTTCCAGCGTTTCGCGGTTGTAGCGTTTGCCCTTGCAGACGTCGCAGGTGACGTAGACGTCGGGCAGGAAATGCATCTCGATCTTGATCAGGCCGTCGCCCTGGCAGGCTTCGCAGCGGCCGCCCTTGACGTTGAAGCTGAAGCGGCCGGGGCCATAGCCGCGCGCCTTTGACTCCGGCAGGCCGGCGTACCAGTCGCGGATCGGACCGAAGGCGCCGGTGTAGGTGGCCGGGTTCGAGCGCGGGGTGCGGCCGATGGGCGACTGGTCGATGTCGATCACCTTGTCGAACATCTCCAGCCCCTCGATGCGGTCGAAAGGAGCCGGGGCGTCCGAGGCGTTGTGCAGCCGCCGGGCGGCGGCCTTGTAGAGGGTCTCGATGGTGAAGGTCGACTTGCCACCGCCCGACACGCCGGTGACGCAGGTGAACAGGCCGCCCGGAATTTCGCCGGTGACGTTCTTGAGGTTGTTGCCGGTCGCGCCGGAGACCCGGAGCATTTTCTTGCGGTCGACCGGCCGACGGCCGTCGGCGGGCAGTTCGATTTCGCGCTCGCCGGTCAGGTATTTGGCGGTCAGTGAGGCGCCGTTGGCCATGACTTCGGCCGGCGTGCCCTGGGCGCAGACCTCGCCGCCGTGGATGCCGGCGGCCGGGCCCATGTCGATGACATAGTCGGCGGTCAGGATGGCCTCCTCATCGTGCTCGACGACGAGGACGGAGTTGCCGAGGTCGCGCAGGCCGCGCAGGCTTTCCAGCAGGCGGGAGTTGTCCCGCTGGTGCAGGCCGATGGACGGCTCGTCGAGGACGTAGAGGACGCCCGTCAGGCCCGAGCCGATCTGGGAGGCCAGACGGATGCGCTGGCTCTCGCCGCCGGACAGGGTGCCCGAAGCGCGCGACAGGCTGAGATAGTCGAGGCCGACGTTGTTGAGGAAGCGCAGCCGGTCGGTGATCTCCTTCAGGATGCGGCGGCCGATTTCCATCTGTTTGGCGGTCAGCTTGCCGTCGAGGGCGGTGAACCACTCGTGGGCGTGTTTGATCGACAGCCAGGAGACCTCGGCGATGTCGGTGGCCGCCACCTTGACCGCCAGGGCCTCGGGTTTGAGGCGTTTGCCACCACAGGCTTCGCACGGGGTCTCGGACTGGAACCGGCCCAGCTCCTCGCGCACCCAGGCCGAGTCCGTCTCGCGCCAGCGGCGTTCGAGGTTGGGAAGCACGCCTTCGAAGGCCTTGGAGACCTCGTATTTGCGGGCGTTGTCATCGTAGGTGAATTTGATCTTCTCGGACCCGGTGCCGCGCAGGATGACGGCCTGGGCCTGTTCCGGCAGGTCGCGCCAGGCGACGTCCATCGAGAAGCCGTAGTGGCGGCTGAGCGACTGCAGGGTCTGGGTGTAGAGCGGCGAGGGGCCGCGCGACCATGGCGCGACGGCGCCCTTGTGCAGGGTCTTGTCGCGGTCCGGGATGACAAGGTCGGCGTCGAAGGCCAGCTTGACGCCAAGTCCGTCGCAGGTCGGGCATGCGCCGAAGGGATTGTTGAACGAGAACAGTCGCGGCTCGATCTCGCTGATGGTGAAGCCGGAGACCGGGCAGGCGAATTTCTCCGAGAACGTCAGGCGGCGAGGCGCGGTCTCGCCTTCGGCGATGTTGGCCCATTCGGCCACGGCGATGCCGTCGGCGAGGCCGAGGGCCGTCTGCAGGCTGTCGGCGTAGCGGCTTTCCAGCCCGGCCTTGGTGACGATCCGGTCCACGACGATGTCGATGTCGTGCTTGAACTTCTTGTCGAGCGTCGGGGCGTCCTCGATGGCGTAGAATTCACCGTCGATCTTCAGCCGCTGGAAGCCGGCGCGCTGCCACTCGCCCATCTCCTTGCGGTATTCGCCCTTGCGGCCGCGGACGACGGGCGCCAACAGCATCAGCCGCTCGCCCTCGGGCAGGGCGGTCAGCTTGTCGACCATCATGGAGATGGTCTGGCTCTCGATCGGCAGGCCGGTGGCGGGCGAATAGGGCACGCCGACCCGCGCCCACAGCAGACGCATATAGTCGTGAATCTCGGTCACCGTGCCGACGGTCGAGCGCGGGTTCTTCGAGGTGGTCTTCTGTTCGATCGAGATGGCCGGCGACAGGCCCTCGATCAGGTCGACGTCGGGCTTGCTCATCAGCTCGAGGAACTGGCGGGCATAGGCGCTCAGGCTCTCGACATAGCGGCGCTGGCCCTCGGCATAGATGGTGTCGAAGGCGAGCGAGCTTTTGCCCGAGCCCGAAAGGCCGGTCATGACCACGAGCTTCTCGCGCGGAATGTCGAGATCGACGCCCTTGAGATTGTGCTCGCGGGCGCCGCGCACGCGGATGAAGTTGTGCTTTTCGGTCATGGGGCCTGAAGGCTGGGGAGTCCGGGAACGCGACAGGGCCGGAGAGGGTCCGGCGCGACGCCGCTATATGGGGACCAATTCGCGGGATTCAGCAAGAACATTGCAGGAACATGGCCAAACTCGCCAATCCTGCTGACAGCAGGTGTCAGCAGGGCATCGGTCAGGCCGGCGGCGTCCACGCCTCGCTCGCTCGCAGATAACGTTCGCCCTTCTGCAGCATGACCCCGTTGGCGCCGGCGATGCCCAGCTCGAGGCTTTCAGCGATGCGGCGCGCTCGCTCGATGAAGTGTGCGGCGGCGGGGGGCGGGCAAACCTCCGCGGCCGTGGCCTCGAACAACTCCAGCCAGCGGTCGAAATGGCGGGCGTCGACGGGCAGGGGCAGGTGTTTGGGCATCGGGCGGCCGTGATAGACGCCGCTCATCAGGGCCACGGAAGACCAGAACAGGCGCATCTGCTCCAGATGCGGGCCCCAGTCTGAAATCCGCGCGGCGAAGACCGGACCGATCAGCGGATCGGCGCGGACGCGGTCGTAGAAGGCGTCGACCAGGCGCGCGATCATGGCTTCGTCGATGCCGGTTTCCGCGCGGATCTGTTCGACGATCGCCTCTCGACGGCGGGCGGGCGTTTCGGGTTCGGACGCGATTGGCATGACGGGAATCTAGGGACTCCGGGCGGCGGCCGCCATTACGGGAAATCCCGGGAGCAGCCCACCGCATCGCCGGCGGCGCTGGAAAAGGCTTGCGCATCGAGCGCTTCCACCGCATCTTCAGGCCTTCGAGTGAGTATCACTGGAGTTCGACGATCATGATCAGCGCCCTGGAAATCGGTTTCGCCCTTTCCGCTCCGCTGCTCGTGCTCGCCTATGTCCTCTTCCAGCCTCGTCCCAAGCCCGTCCGCATCCGCACTCGTGACGCTCGATCGCGTCGCGGCCCGCACGCCTGACGGCCACACCCTATTTTCTGACCTGAGCCTCGCTTTCGGGCGTGAGCGCACGGGCGTCGTCGGCCGCAACGGCGCGGGCAAGACCACGCTGCTGCGCCTGATCGCCGGCCTGACCGAGCCGGGCGAGGGGACCGTCGTGCGCATGGGCCGGGTCGGCTTTCTGGAGCAGGCCGTCGGCCCGGCGGGGGACGACAGCGTCGCCGATTCGCTGGGCGTGTCCGCCGGCCTGACGGTCATCGGGCGGGTGCTGGCCGGAGATGGCTCGGCCGACGATCTGGCGGAGGCCGACTGGACGCTGGAAGAGCGCATTGCGGCGGCGCTTGCCGAGGTCGGTCTGGCCGGACTGGATCCAGGCCGGCCCGCCGGATTTCTGAGCGGCGGCGAGCAGACGCGGCTGCGGTTGGCCGCCCTGCTGATGGACCAGCCGGACCTGCTCGTGCTCGACGAACCGACCAATCATCTGGATCAGGAAGGCCGCGCGGTCGTGGCCGGGGTGCTGGAACGCTGGAAGGGCGGGGTCGTGGTGGTCAGCCATGACAGAGGCCTGTTGCGCCCGATGGACCGGATCGTCGAGCTGTCGACCCTCGGCGCGGCGACCTACGGGGGCGGCTATGACCTCTACGCCGGGCGCAAGGCGTCTGAACGGGCGGCGGCGGAGCATGGACTGCAGGCGGCCGAGCGTGAGGTCGGGCGCGTTGCGCGTGAGGGTCAGCGGGCGGTTGAAAAGAAGGCGCGGCGGGACAAGGCTGGACGGGCCTTCGCGGCGCGGAAATCGGAACCGAAAATTCTGCTCGGAGCGATGGCTGAGCGCGCCGAGAACAGTGGAGCCCGGGAGAACAAACTGGCCGAACGGCGCGCGGCGTCGGCCGGGGCGGCGCTGGCGGAGGCGCGGGAGCGCGTCGAGCGGCTTCGATCCCTGGAGGTCCCCCTTCCCACCACGGGACTGGCGGCGGGCCGGGCGGTTCTGGCGCTGGACGGGGCGGCGTGGGACGCGCCGGACGGGCGGCGGATCGTGGGCCCGGTATCCCTCAAGCTGACCGGACCGGAGCGGGTGGCGGTCACCGGACCCAACGGCGCCGGAAAGACGACCCTGTTGCGGCTCATGGCTGGCGATGTCGAGCCTACGGCCGGACGGATCGAGCGGCCGGCGCGGGCGGCGCTGCTGGATCAGGAGACGGCGCTGCTGAAACCCGAAGAGACGCTGATCGACGCCTATCGGCGTCTCAATCCGGAAGCGACGCCGAACGCGGCGCAGGCCGCGCTGGCGCGCTTCCTTTTCCGCAATACAGCGGCCCGGCGGGTGGTCGGGACCCTTTCAGGCGGGGAGAGGCTGAGGGCGGGTCTGGCCTGCGTCATGACCGGCGCCCGGCCGCCGCAACTGCTGATCCTCGACGAGCCGACCAATCACCTCGATCTGGACTCGATCGCGGCGGTGGAGGCGGCGCTGGCTGCATGGGACGGGGCGCTGGTGGTCGTCAGCCACGACGCCGACTTCCTGTCAGCGATCGGCGTCGACCGGACGATATCTCTGGGTCAGCCCCAGCCGGCCACAGCCCCGCGTCGTCGCACCGAGACTGGCTGAGGCGCGGCGACGACGGGCTCCGCAGCGGGGCGTCCGAACAGCCACCCCTGTCCATAGCCGACCCCCAGATCGCGGACGGCCGTCGCCTGCTCTTCTGTCTCGATCATCTCGGCGATGGTGGTCATTTTCAGGTCGGCGCACAGCTCGACCAGATGGGCGACGAGGTCGCGGGCGCGGGCGTCGCTGACTATCTCGCGCACGAAGCGACCGTCGATCTTGACCGTGTCGGCGGGGAGGCGGTGCAGATAGTCGAGCGAGGCGGCGCCCACGCCGAAATCGTCGAGACAGACCTTCACGCCAGCCCGGCGCAGGGCGGAGAGCCGGCGGCCCGCGGCCTCGATGTCGGCAACAGCGGCGGTTTCGGTGACCTCGATGAGGATCCGGTTGCGGATGTCCGGGGCGGCGGCGGTGAGGCGCAGAAGGCCGTCCACATAGGCGTTTGAGCCAAGGGAGGCGCCCGAGACATTGACCGCGATCCGCGTCAGACCGAAGCCGGGACGTCGCAGTTGCTGCAGGGCCTTTTCGGCTACCGCCAGGTCGAAGCCCTCGATCAGGCCGAGCTCCTCCGCAAGGCGGATGGAGTCCGCAGGGCCCCGGGAACCGAAGCGCGCAAGGGCTTCGAAATGGTGGGTAACGCCGGTCGTGAGGTCGATGATCGGCTGGTACTGCAGGGCGAAGTCGCGCGACTGGACCATGGTGCGGAAGCGGTCGGCTTCCTTGAGGGTCCGTTTCAGGCTCTCCGAGAAGGCGGCGCCGGCGCCGTCGATCCCGCCTTCCCTGATGCAGGCCTCCAGGGCGAAACGCAGGGCCCGGACGGTGGACTCCGCGGGGGCGGAGCCCGACAGGGCGGCCTCCGTGGCGCGGACCGCCAGGTCCAGGCCTTCGGCGGCGGCGGCGTCGCGGACCTCGCTCGCGAGGTCAGTCTGGCTGTCCGAGGCGCGAACAAGGGCGAACCGTTCGGGCGCCAGCCGGGCCGCTGAGGCGCCATCGATGGATGAGGCCTGCAGCACGGCGGCGACACGGGCGGCGGCCCGCTCGTGGGCTTCACCCGCAGCGGCCAGACCGGGCACGTCGACGAAGGCGACGGCCACGTCCTCATCCGGCGCGAGGAGCGACCCGCGGACCCGCGAAAGCAGGCCGTCCGCGCTGAGCAGGGGCGGCGCCTCCGGCACAGCAAGGGTGAAGGGCGCGCCGTCATAGGTGATGGCGCAGGACACGGCGGGCGCGAGGTCGGGGAGTTGGAACAGGCGAAGACGAGCCCGGCGGACGCGGTCGGTATCGCAGGCGATCAGCGCGTCGATCGGCGCCGGCCGCTCATTGGGGCGGATCGCCGCGAGGGCGTCCATCAACGGCTTCTGGCCGGCCTTGCCCACGAGGTCTGTCAGCAGAACGCCGCGCCAGGTCTCAGCGGTGGCGCCCCGCGGACACGGACCGGCGCCCAGCGCCATGTCGATCCGCCCATCGGCGTCGAGTTCCAGCAGTGTATCGGCTGCCGCGAAGGCCATGCCGAGGAGGCGCGATTTCATCGTCATGTCTACCGGCTACCCGGTGGAGATGAATATGGGTTCGACGAAGAGGCTTAACGGACGTTCAGGCTTGGCGGTTGAAGGCCACGGCGCGGCTGTCGCCGGCGTTGGCCTTGCCCGAGGCGCCGTAGGCCGAGGGGCTGCCGCGTTGGCCGGCGACTTCGGCGGCGATGGTCTGGACGAGGCCCTCGGACACGACGCGGGCGGCCTCGACCGCGCGCGAGTGACGCGACAGCACCGCCTCGAAGGCCTCGGTGGCGCGGATCAGGGCGACGCGGTCAGCGGCGGGCGCGGCGGCGACCGAGGCCGGATTGGCCTTCAGCTGGGCCGACTCGCGACGGTAGGCATTGGCGAGGTCCTGGGTCCCGGCCAGGGCTGCGGCGGCATCCTGCGGGCGGTGCGATTCAAAGACTTTCGATTCCTCGCTGAGCCGGGCGGTCAGGCGATTGGTCAGGTCGATCAGCTGGCGGACGCGGGCCGTGGCGTTCAGCGTGGCGGCGTCGGTCATTGTTCCTGCTCCTGCATCTTCAACATCTGGGCGACGACCTGATCGGCCAGGCCGATGCCGCCGCCGCGAACCGCCTGTTTGGCCATGGCGTCGACGAGGAAGCCGCGCCAGGTGCCCTCGGCCTCGCCGCCGCCGAAGGGGGCTTCGGTCGAAAGGCCCTCGAACATCGGCTTCAGCATCTGCGAGAGGAAGGAGGCTTCGAACGCCTCGGCGGTCTCGCGCATGCGGGCGGTGACGACGGCCGGCGCGGGGGCCGCCGCGGCCGGGGGCAGGGTGGTCGGGGCGATGATCGGGTCGCTCATTACATCACCTCGATTTCGGCCTGGAGGGCGCCGGCGGCCTTGATGGCCTGCAGGATGCTGATCATGTCGCGCGGGCTGACGCCGAGGGCGTTGAGGCCGTTGACCAGGGTGGAGAGCGAGGCTCCGCCACCGACGATGCGCATCTGGCGGCCCAGTTCCTCCTCGACCGCAACGTCGGTCTGGGGAAGGACGACGGTCTCGCCGCCGCGGCTGAAGGGCGTGGGCTGGCTGGCGACCGGACTTTCCTGCACGGAGATGGTGAGGTTGCCCTGGGCGATGGCGACGGTGGATACGCGGACAGCGTCGCCCATGACGATGACGCCATTGACCTCGTCGATGATGACGCGGGCCGGGGAGTCGACCATGACCTCGAGGTTCTCGACCCGGCTGATGAAGCCGGCCATCCCCATCTGCCCCGGCGCGCGCAGGGCGACGACAGTGCCGTTCTCGGCGAGGGCGGTGTTCGGATAAACCTGGTTGATGGCGGCGGCCATGCGCTGGGCCGTGGTGAAGTCGGGGTTGCGCAGGGTCAGGCGGACCTCGGTCATGTTGGCGAGGTGGAAGCCGGTCTCGCGCTCGACCGTGGCGCCCGAGGCGATGCGGCCGGCTGTAGGGACGCCGCGCGTCACCGAGGAACCCGAGGATCCTCCGCCCGAGACGGCGCCGGTCTGAACCGAGCCCTGGGCCACCGCATAGACCTGACCGTCGGCGCCCTGGAGACTGGTGACCAGCAGGGTGCCGCCCAGCAGGCTCTTGGCGTCGCACATCGAGGAGACGTTGACATCGATGCGGGCCCCGGGGGTCGCGAAGGGCGGCAGTTCGGCCGTCACCATGATGGCGGCCATGTTCTTGGAGTTGGCGTTGGCCCCGCGGATGTTGACGCCCAGCCGCTCGGTCATGCCTTCCAGCGACTGGCGGGTGAAGGGGCAGTTGCGCAGGCTGTCGCCGGTGCCGTTCAGGCCGACGACGAGGCCGTAGCCGACCAGCTGGTTGGAGCGGACGCCCTCGACCGCCGCGATGTCCTTGATCCGAGACTGCGCCAGCGACGGCGAAGCCAATCCGGCCAGGGCGGCGGCGGCCAGGAGGGTAGCGAGCAGTTTCTGCATAGGCGGGGCGTCCACGAACTGTTGCGCCTAGCGTCATGCCAGCGGCGTGCCATGTGGAAAGTGCAGCAAAAACAGCAGACCGGTTGTCTCGACGCCCTGTGGTCACGGCAGAAACTGCCGGGCCGTTAACCAAACAGTGACGGGCCGCCGACGATGGTTCGGCATGTGCTGGAGTCGCATGCCATGAAGGTTACAGGCCCGTCTGGACCATCCCTGACGCAAGGGGCCCGCGCCGCCCGCGCTGGCGGGGGCTTTTCCATGCCGTCTGCCGGGTCAGCCGCCCCGGCCAGCGCCACAACCTCCGCCTCCGCGCCGTCCGCCGTGACCGATGTCTCCGCCCTGATGGCCCTGCAGGGCGTCGAGGACGTGACCGAGCGACGGCGGCGGGCGATCCGGCGTGGCGGTGGACTGCTGGACCGGCTGGACGAGCTGAAACTGGCCCTGCTGGCGGGCGAGGCGGGCGACGGGGCGCTGGAACGACTGACACGAACCCTTCGCGAAGAACGTCCGGTTGACGCCGATGCGGAGCTCAACAACCTGCTGGATCAGATCGATCTGCGTGCCGCGGTGGAGCTGGCCAAGGCCGATTTACGCCGCAGTGCAGCATAAGTCTTCGAAATCCCTTGAAAAAGCGGGGTCGGTCGGCGGTGGGTGATGAAGAAATGTCACGCTCCCGCGCCGACTGTCAGCTTCACCGGTCACGCTCGCGCGAGTGTTGTTGCCGCGACTCTTCGTCCTCCCTATAGGCAGGGCTGCGCCACAGGGGGGCGCTGTTAAAGACCGTGAGTGCGAACTATGACCGCATTGGCGTCTGCGATTGTCGAGCCGGCCGCTTACAGGCCGTCCGACGACGAGCCGTTCATGAACGAGCGGCAGCTGGCCTATTTCAAGGGCAAGCTGATGGACTGGAAGGATGACATCCTTCGCGAGTCCAAGGGAACTGTCGTCAACCTGAAGGCCGAGACGGAAAATCATCCGGATCTGGTCGACCGCGCGTCGTCGGAATCCGATCGGGCGCTGGAACTGCGCACCCGCGACCGCCAGCGCAAGCTGATCTCCAAGATCGACGAAGCGCTGCGCCGCATTGAGGACGGCTCCTACGGCTATTGCGAGGAGACCGGCGAGCCGATCAGCCTCGGACGGCTGGAGGCCCGGCCCACGGCGACGCTGTCGGTAGAGGCCCAGGAGCGGCACGAGCGTCGCGAACGGGTGCACCGGGACGACTGACGCAACGGCGTTCACCGGCGGTTCATCGGCCTTTGATCTTCTCGCGTGAGGGGATGCGGAAGGTGACGATGAAGCCCTGGATGATCGGCGCGGCGTTCGGCGTGATGGCGCTTTCGGGGGCGACGGTTCAGGCCGCGCCTCAGGACCCTGTCGGGCCTGCATCCGCGCCGGGTTTCGACTTCTGGGGCACCGGAAGCGGGGCCTATTCCTACCATCGCCTGTCCGGCGACTGCGAGACAGTCGACCATGGGCACGGGCGCAACGCTGCCTGGGGGCGGGCGATGATGCCCCTTTCGCAGATTGTCGCGGACAGCCCCGACGCGGGCGAGCATGGCGGCGTCAGGCTCCGATTTCGCTGTGTGGACGGGTCCCCCTGCATCCGGCGCGGGCATCTCACCAACATCACGGGCGAGGCAAGCGACCATATCGTCCCGTTCGAGACCATGGACAGGGCGCTCGCCTTCTCGCAGCGGGTGGCCGAACTGAAGATCGCGTGTGGCATCGGAAGCTGACCGCCGCCTTGACTTCGCCGGGTTGGAGCGCGACCTACGCGCCTCGCGTTTCAAGGTCACAGAATGTCCGTCAAGGTCCGTTTCGCCCCGTCGCCGACGGGTAAGCTGCACGTCGGCAATGTCCGCACCGCCCTGGTCAACTGGATGTTCGCCAAGGGGCAGGGCGGCAAATTCGTGCTGCGCATCGACGATACCGATCTGGCGCGCTCGACGCCCGAGTTCGAACAGGGGATCGAGGACGACCTGACCTGGCTGGGGCTGGTCTGGGACGAGCGCTACAACCAGTCGAAGCGGTTTGACCGCTATGAGGAGGCCGCCGCGCGGCTGAAGGCCGCTGGCCGGCTTTATCCCTGCTACGACACCTCCGAGGAACTGGACCGCCGCCGCAAGGTGCAGCTGTCACGCGGCCTGCCGCCGGTCTACGACCGCGCAGCGCTGGACCTGACCGACGCCGAGAAGGCCGCCTTCGAGGCCGAGGGGCGCAAGCCGCACTGGCGCTTCAAGCTGGAGGGGCGTCGCGTGGCCTGGGAAGATCTGGCGCGCGGCCACGCCGAGGTCGACACGACCTCGATGTCGGACCCCGTGCTGATCCGCGAGGACGGCCTGTTCCTCTACACCCTGCCGTCGGTCGTCGACGACATCGACATGGCCATCACCCACGTCATCCGCGGCGAGGATCACGTCACCAACACAGGGGCGCAGATCGAGATCTTCGAGGCGCTCGGCGCAACCGTGCCGGGGTTCGCGCACATGCCGCTGCTGGTCGGGGCCGACGGTCAGGCCCTGTCGAAGCGGCTGGGGTCGCTGTCGATCGCCGAGATGCGCGAGCAGGGCTATGAGCCGATCGCCATCACCAGCCATCTGGGTCGGATCGGCACCTCGGATCCGCTGGAAGTCGGGGCGTCGGTCGAAGCCCTGGGCGCCAGCTTCGCCTTCTCGAAGATGGGCCGCTCGCCGGCGCGCTACGACACGGCCGATCTGGACCGGCTGAACGCCCAGTCGCTGCACGCGATGGACTATGCCGTCGCCCGGCCGCGGTTGGTTGAGCTGGACGCCGATCTGGGCGAGGCCTTCTGGAATGGCGTGCGGGGGAACCTTCAGAAGTTCGCCGATGTCATTGAAATGGCGACGATCGTGCGCGGCCCTGTCACGCCTGTGATCGAGGATGCGGCCTTTGCTGCAGCGGCCCTGGCGGCCCTGCCCGAGGTCATCGACGAGACCCTGTGGCCAGTGTGGACGAACGCGGTCAAGGAGGCCACCGGCGCCAAGGGCAAGGCCCTGTTCATGCCGCTGCGAATGATGATCACAGGTCAGCAGCATGGCCCGGACATGGCGACATTGGCGCCGATGATCGGTCGCGAGCGCATCGTGAAGCGGCTGGGCGGCGAGACGGCCTGACGGGGGGAGGGCGTCGCTCTGTCTCTCGCTGGCGCAAAAAAGGCCGCCCCGTTTGGGGCGGCCTTTTCCGTTTCAGCGAGGCAGCGGGATCAGGCGTTGCAGGCAGCGATCTGTTCGGCCGAAAGGGCGACGCCCTTGTAGCTGAACGACGACACGGCGCCGAAGCGGGCGACGACGCGGCGGCAGGCGCGGGTCGCGGGCTGGTTGGCGCCGCCGCTGGCAGTGCAGGTCGCACCGGCGCAGGTCCAGGTCGCGCCGTCGATGATGGTGCGGGCGGCCGGGGCGCGGGCGGCGTCGGCGAGGACGGCGCTGGTGGCGGGCGTTTGGGCGAAGGCGGGGGCGGCGGCGAGCAGGGCCGCGGCGATGAGCAGAGCACGCATGGGGAGGTCTCCGATTAGGTGGGACGGCCATCCGTCCCGACGCGCTGATGTCCGTTTTGATACGCAACTGTCAAGGTGGGTCGTCAAAAGAGACGGACGGACACCGGCTGACTAACCAGTGATTACTTATCGGCGATCATGTTGCAAGCCCGGGACCGCGTCGGCGGCCTGCATGGCGGCGATGGCCGCTTCCACCGTGTCGCAAACGACCCAGGCCTGACGGAAGCTGGCGGGGGTCATCCTCTCGGCGATGCTGTGTTCCATCACGGCCAGAAGCGGCTCCCAGAAGCCGTTCAGATTCAGGAAGATCACCGGCTTGGAGTGGAGGTCCAGCCGCTTCCAGGACAGGACCTCGATGACCTCTTCCAGCGTGCCGACGCCACCCGGGGCGACCACGAAGGCGTCCGACTGGTCATACATGATAGTCTTGCGCTCGTGCATCGAGGGCACGATCAGGGTCTCGACCTCGTCGAACAGCCGCTCGCGGCTGCGCAGGAAGCCCGGCATGACGCCCAGGACCCGACCGCCGGCCTCGTGCGCCGCGCGCGCCGAGGCGCCCATCAGGCCGACGCCGCCGCCGCCATAGACCAGCCGCCAGCCGGCCTTCGCGGTCTGTTCGCCGAACGCGCGGGCGGCGGCGGTGTAGGCGGGGTCGGACAGATCGGACGAACCGCAGAACAGGCAGACGGACTGACCGTCGAAGGGCTGGATAACGACAGGCGAAGACATGGGGCCTCGGGAACGAAGGGAGACAGCGGCCGCCTCGGCGCGCTATCTGGACCGATACTCCTAGCGGTCGGATGCACGCGATGAAACGGGCCATGTTCGGCAAGGCGGCGATAGCGGTGCTGTTGTGCGTGGCGAACGCCGCCTGTTCTCCGCCGGCGCCGGTGGCGGCGGAGAAGGACCGGGCGCCGGCCGCGGTCGGAGGCTGGACCCGCCCGCCGATGATTCGTTCGGTGCGGCGCGTTCCGGGCGGTCTGGCCTTCTCGGGGGAGGCGGAGCCGGGCGCCCGTGTCGTGCTGCGCAGTGATTCCGGTCCCGCCCACGCGGCGGCGGCGGATGACCAGGGCCGGTTCGAGATCCGGATGGTCGCTCCGACCGGGGATCTGCTGCTGCGACCCGAAATCCAGGTGGGGCAGGACGCCGCCCCGGCTCCGGAACGGTTGCTGATCGTGGCCGGTGGGCAGGGGCCGGTCGCCATCCTGCGCGCCGGCGGGGCGACACGGCGGCTGGACCGCGCCCCGGCGCTGGGCGCTGTCGACAGCGATGGCCGGATGCGGCTGGTCTCGGGCCGCAGCGCGCCGGCGGGGGAGCCCATCGATCTTCAGGCCGGCGGTGAAAGCGGCCGTGTGACCCCGGACGCCGCGGGCCTGTGGAGCCTGGTGCTGACGCCGTCCACGGGCCCCGACGAAATCCGTGTCGGTGGACGCGCCTTCGTCTGGCCCGGCGAGGGGGCTGGGGTCGCGGATGCGGGAACCCGGGTCGAACGCGCGGGCGCCGGCTGGCGCGTGGTGTGGAGTGGTCCGGCGGGCGGGCGGCAGACGACCTGGCTGCCGGATCCCGAGTGAAGTCGTTTACGGCAGGTTAACCAATTCACGGCATCGGAAGGGTGTCTTCCATCTTCGAGGACACCCACCATCACCGAACTTCTTCAGCCCGGCGCTCGCGTCGGGCTTTTTTTCGGTCTGACGCTGTGGTGGGAAAGAGTGGCTCCGCGGGTAGGATTCGAACCTACGACCAGCCGATTAACAGTCGGCTGCTCTACCACTGAGCTACCGCGGAACACTTCCTCTCGGGAAGGCGGGCGCTATAGCAGCGCGAGTCAGACTGACGCAACGGGAAATATCCGATCTTGGCCCTGATCCTTATCGACGACCCCGAAGATCCGCGCATCGCCGGCTTCCGGGACATCAAGGAACGCGACCTCACGGGCAGGCAGGGCCTGTTCGTGGCCGAGGGCGAGGTGGTCCTGAATGTGCTGACGTCACCGCAATCGCTGTGCCGGCCGGTGGCGCTGTTACTGGACCGGAAACGGGCCGAAGGGCTGGCCGAAATGGTCGCCCGCGTGCCGGAGGAGGCGCCGGTCTATGTCGCCGACCAGCCGATTCTCGACGCCATCGCGGGGTTTCACCTGCATCGCGGCATCCTGGCTCTGGGCCGCAAGCCCGAGCCCGCGGCCCTGGAGGCGCAACTGGACCCGCTGGGGCCCGAGGCCATTGTGGTTGCGGCCTGCGGCATCGGCAATCACGACAATATGGGCGGCCTTTTCCGCAACGCTGCAGCCTTCGGGGCCGGGGCAGTGCTGCTCGATGCGCACTGCTGCGACCCCTTCTATCGCAAGGCCATCCGGGTTTCGGTGGGCGCGGTGCTTCGAACGCCGATGGCGACGGGTCTGGACGCGATGGCCATGGTCGACGGGCTCAAGGCGGCGGGGTTTGACGTGCTGGCGCTGACCCCCGGCGCAAGCGAGCCGCTGGAGGCGGTGCCAAGGGGCGGACGGATCGCCATCCTGTTGGGGCCTGAAGGGCCGGGGCTTTCCGGCGCGGTGATCGAGCGCTGCCGGCCGGTCGGAATCCCGATGTCCGGCGGCTTCGATTCGCTGAACGTCTCAGTCGCCAGTGGAATTGCGCTGCATCATTTCACCCGACACGCGTGAATCGATCACCAAATCGCGATTAACGCTTTGTACACCTTGATGAACCGGCAAAGCTGTGTCGCTGTGGCGGCGTCCGGGGGGAGTTCAATCATGTTTGGTGGCATTTTCGTCTTCATTCACCGCAATGCGCGCATCGCGCTGGCGGTCGGCATAGTCGCAGCGGGCGTGAGCGCCGCCAGCGTCATCGGCTGGATCACCGCGCCGGTCGCCTGACCGCAGTCCAGGACCGTTCTGCTCAGTCCGCGCTGCCGGCGTCCTGCGGAGGCGCCGGAGAGGCGTCACGCGCAGCCCAGATCACGCCCGCGACCAGCGACAGCAGGACCGCGTCGCCCCAGACATAGTAGGCCGTGACATAGGCCCACTGCTCGAGTTCGTGGAAGCGCACGAAGGCCAGGTGGTTCGCCATCAGCAGGAACTGGAACGCGGTCGCCCAGATCGTCCACTGGCGCTTCGAATAGAGGGCCAGATACAGCAGGAACAGCAGGGTCGCGCCGTCGATCCCGATGATGACCCAGGGCGGGTTCAGGGAATCGAAGGGAAAGAGGGTCGAGCCGATCCAGACCAGGATCAGGACGGCCGCCGTGGCGCGTTCCCACCTGCCGCCGCGCCACATGGCGAGCGCGGCGGACACGATGAGCAGGACCAGGGAAACCGCATAGATCGGCGACATTCCCTGGCATCGCCAACTCAGGAGACGAGCGCAAGCCCCGTGGGACGGGGGATGGGTTGATCCGACTTCTCCATGCCGCCCATCTGGACGCCCCGGTAGGAGGTGTTCCGCTTCACATCGGCCAGGGCCACGTGAAGCGCGACCACCGCGCGCTGCGCACCGACCTGGGCGGCAACTGCGTCGGCCAGGGCGTCAAAGGCCGCCTGTCCGACCGTGGCCGAAAGGCCTGCGTCGCGCCGGCTTCGGGTCAGGGACTGGGCCAGTCGACCGAGCTGGTTGACGGCTTCATCCTGGCTGGCTTCGGCCTGAAACAGGTCCGTCGCCAGGCGCGCGACAACGGTCGCCGCATGTTCGCTGCGTTTCATTCGCTCACCTATTTTCAAGAAGCGACGCGGATCAGTCGCCGTAGCGGATGCCTTGAAGAACGAAGGCGAACCGCTCCGCGCCAATGACGCTCGTCAAAACCAGTGCGGCTACTGCGGCAATGGAGAAGACGAACAGGACGCGTCCGAGGACCTCATGTCCGATTCCGAGGGCTGGAAGCCGGAATCCAGCAAGGCCGCCCCGATGTGCAGGATCTCCCTGAAGGTGCTTTCCGGAGAGAGGAAGGCCGACTGTTTGCGGGTCCCGCCGACCAGGTGATTCACCATCATTTGTTTCACTGGCGTATCGGCCAGCGAGAGAAGCACGGTCTGAAGCTCCGCCCAGCTGATGCTCGGCACCTGTCCTTCGGTGTTGGTCATTGAAGTTCCCTTTCGCCGGCACAGAAGAACCCGGGGCGAGGGCGGCGGCGATTGGGACCGGTTCGGATACCGAGTCATTCGGAACGGTCTGTTCGGCCAGCAGGAGCAGGGCGGCGTCGATCCGTCCCGATGCGTTCAGCTTGCGGGCGGCGTTTTCACAGTGCCGATCGACCGTCGAGGGCTTGATGCCCAGGCGTCGGGCGATCTGTTTGGAATTCATGTGCGCATGGACAAGGCGAAGGCATTCGCGCTCGCGCCCGGTCAATCGATCTGTACGGCTCGGCATCCATCGCCCCCCCGGCTCCTTCCACACCTTAACCACGAGTGGGGGTTCACCGAAACGGGGATTACGACGGCAGCGTGCAATCGACGCTTGTCAGCGCGGGCCGGTATGGAGGGGACGAATTCGCGATGGAGGCCTGACCGGGAATCGAACCCGGGTGCAAGGATTTGCAGTCCTCTGCGTAACCACTCCGCCATCAGGCCCTGGGCCGTCAGAAACGACCGCGCCATCGCGAGGGGCGTTCGCTATCAGATCGGATTGTCCCCCGCAACGCACAGACCTATAAGCGCGCCAGATTTCCCGGCTATCACCGGGCGCCCCTAGCAGCAGGATCGTCGTTCCATGGATTTCGCCGCCGCCCGCAAGGTCATGGTCGACAGCCAGGTCCGTGTGAACGATGTGACTGACCGCGCCCTGCAGGCCGCCCTTCTGGCCGTACCGCGCGAACGGTTCTTGCCGGCTGAGCGGGCCTGGTCGGCCTATGCCGAGATGGAACCCGAGATTGCGGGCGGGCGCAGGCTGATGCTGGCGCGCGATCTGTCGAAGCTTCTGATGGCGCTGGATGCGCGGTCCGGCGAGACGGCGCTGGCCGCTGCCGCCCCCTATGCCGCCGCGGTGCTGGCCCGGCTGGGCCTGTCAGTGACCGCCCAGGAATCGGACGGCTCGGTGTTCGAGGTCGTCGGCGAGGTGTTAGCGGAAGAGGGCGTCCGGACGGTTACGGCTCCGCTCAACGTCCCGGCGGAGGGCGGCTATGACGTCATCGTCTGCGAGTGCGCGGTCCCCGGACGGCCCGAGGCCTGGCTGAACGTCCTCAACGTCGGGGGGCGGATGGCCGTCGTCGAACGCACCGGTCCGGTGGGCAAGGCGGTGCTCTATGTGCGGGGAGAGCAGGGCGTGTCCCGTCGCGAATTGTTCAACGCCGCGCCACCGATTCTGGCGGAACTCTCGCCGATTCCTACCTTCGCGCTGTAGGATCACGGACCTCGACGGACATTCCCGGCGGGCGCGTGAAAAAAACTTAACTGGCGTGGGCGCAAACCGTCCCGCATCAGACCTATGAGACACGAAGGGCGCGCTTCCCCGCGCCAGGCAGGAACAGACATGCTGAAACGTACGCGCGCGCTCGCCTCGGTCGCCGTCATCGCCGTGATCACCGGCATGGGCGCCCCTGCGTGGGCCGAGACGCTGAGGGACGCATTGGCCCTGGCCTATCAGACCAACCCTTCGCTGCTGGCCCAGCGCGCCAACCAGCGGGCGCTGGATGAATCCATCGTCCAGGCGCGGGCCGGGCTTCGTCCCCAGCTCGATGTCAGCGTCACCGCCAACTACGCCCGCGACTACAGCGGCAACGTGGGCGGCAATCCGGACAGCGATAGCGGCGGCGCCAGCATCGGCCTGTCCCAGACCCTGTGGTCGGGCGGCCGGATCGGTCACGGCATCTCGGCGGCGGAAGCCAATATCCTGGCCGGCCGCGAGAACCTTCGCGACATTGAACAGACCGTCCTGGCTTCGGTGATCCAGGCCTATGCCGATGTGATTCGAGACGGCGAAATCCTCGCGATCCGCCAATCCAATCTCGGCGTGCTGCAGCGTCAGCTCGAAGAAGCCTCGGCCCGGTTCGAGGTCGGCGAAATCACCCGCACCGATGTGGCGCAGTCCGAATCCCGCCTGGCCCAGTCGGAGGCCGACCTGGCCAATGCCCGCGCCCAGCTGTCGGTTTCACGCGCGGCCTATGCCGCTGTCGTCGGCCAGGCGCCGGGCGACCTGGCGCCGATGCCGGTGCTGCCGGGCATCCCGACCGATTTTGACGACGCCCTCGACGTCGCCCTTGTCGACAACCCGTCCATCCGCGCGGCCGCCTGGACCCAGCGCGCGGCTGAAGCCAATGTCGCGGCGGCCAAGGCCGAGTATATGCCATCCGCACGTCTGACGGCGTCCTACGGCGGATCGACCAGCGATCTGGGCGCCATCGACGACATCGGTGACAACACCCGTTTCCAGGCCGGCGCCACGATTTCGGTGCCCCTGTTCACCGGTGGACTGAACAGTTCGCGCGTCGCCCAGGCGCTGGAACGCGCCAATGTCGCCCAGATCAATGTCGAGGGTGAGCGCCGCAACACGCTGCAGTCGGTCAGTTCGGCCTACGCCCAGTCGATCTCATCGCGCGCCACGCTTCAGGCGGGCGAGGAAGCCGTTCGGGCGGCCACTGTCGCCGCCGAGGGCGTGCGTCAGGAGGCCCAGGTCGGTCTGCGCACCACGCTGGATGTGCTGAACCAGGAACTGGAGCTGCGTAACGCCCAGATCACCCTGGCCAGCGCCCGTCGCAACGAATACGTCGCCCAGGCCAGCCTTCTGGCCGCCATGGGCCGACTGGAGGGCGCGGACCTGGACGCCGCCCTGACGGTTTACGACCCGGCCGCCAACTATGACCGGGTTCGCAATCGCGGCGGCCTGCCCTGGGACGGTATTGTTGAAGCCATCGACCGTATCGCTTCGCCGGCTGTCGTCCCCGCCAATGACGCCGAGGACGCGCCGATCGACGCGCAGCTGAAATCCGAAGTCGTCCAGACGGCGCCGCGCGACTGACGATCCGCAGGTCGCCTGTCGCGCGACTGTTGGCGCGGCCGTTAACCTGTGACGCGAAAACGCCCGTTGATTCCAGCGGGCTGAGATGCGACGACAGGGCATGGGAGGGGGCTCCTCTTCCGTGCCGCAATTGGACTTGATCGTGCGTTCGCCACGCGCCCCGGGGTTTCGATATGACCGACCAGACCGCCCAGGAACCGACGATGGAGGAAATCCTGGCGTCGATCCGCCGGATCATTTCCGAAGACGACGCCCCGGCCGAAACCGCGCCGGCCGCCGCGGCGCCCGAACCGGAACCCGCGCCTGAGCCGGAACCGGTCGTCTCGTCCGCCCTGATGGACGAGACCCCGTCGATGGTGGAGCCGCACGCTTCCGAAGAGGACGTGCTGGAGCTCACCGACGCCTATGAAGCCCCGGCCGCCGAGAGCCTCGGCGATCTCGACATCTCGACCACGGAGCCGTTCCCCAGCGCGCCGGCCGAGTCGGTCTTCGTCGAGGAGCCGGTCGAGGCCTATGCCCCCGAGCCCGCCTCGATCCCGGCCCATGACAGCCTGGTCGGCGACAGCGCTGCGGCCAGCGCGGCGTCCGCCTTCGCCGGTTTCGCCTCCACGATCCGCAAGCCTGACCCCATCGATGCGGTCGGCGGCACCGGCCCGACCGTTGATGAACTGGCCCGCGCCCTGCTGCGCCCGATGCTGAAGGAATGGCTGGACGCCAACCTGCCGGCCATCGTCGAGGCCCAGGTACGCAAGGAAGTCGAACGCATCGCCCGCAACGCCGGCTGACTTCACCCGCGACCCGATCAAGGCTAGATCATTCCGGGGCGGCTCCAGTCGGGGCCGCCCTTATCTTTTGTCTGAAGACCGTTCCCAATGCTCGACAAGACCTTCGACCCCGCCGCCGCTGAACCCCGTCTGTATGCGATGTGGGAGGACAGCGGCGTGTTCGCGCCGCGCGACGCCACCACCACCGACGGCGCGGCGGACGCCTATTCGATCGTCATTCCGCCGCCGAACGTGACGGGTTCGCTGCACATCGGCCACGCGCTGAACAACACCCTGCAGGACATCCTGGCCCGCTATCACAGGATGAAGGGCAAGGCCGTGCTGTGGCTGCCGGGCACGGACCACGCCGGCATCGCCACCCAGATGGTGGTCGAGCGCCAGCTGGCCGCTGCGGGCAATGTCAGCCGGCGCGACATGGGCCGCGACGCCTTCGTCGACAAGATCTGGGAATGGAAGGCGACCAGCGCGGGCGCGATCCAGAACCAGCTGCGTCGTCTGGGCTCGTCGTGCGACTGGTCGCGCGAACGGTTCACCCTCGATCCGACGCTTCAGGACGCTGTGCGCAAGGTCTTCGTGCAACTGCACAAGGAAGGTCTGATCTATCGCGACAAGCGACTGGTCAACTGGGACCCGCATTTCCAGACGGCGATCTCGGACCTCGAGGTCGAGCAGCGCGAGATGGACGGAGCCTACTGGCATTTCGCCTATCCGCTGGCGGACGGGGTGACCTATGAGCACCCGGTCGCCTGGGACGGCGACGGGCAGCCGACGGAATACGAGACGCGCGATTACATCGTGGTCGCCACGACCCGCCCGGAGACCATGCTGGGGGACACCGGCGTGGCCGTGCATCCGGAAGATCCGCGCTATCAGGGGCTGGTCGGCCAGTTCGTGACCCTGCCGATCGTCGGGCGCCGAATTCCCATCGTTGCCGATGACTATGCCGATCCGACCAAGGGCTCGGGCGCGGTGAAGATAACGCCGGCGCATGACTTCAACGACTTCCAGGTCGGCAAGCGGGCCGGGCTGGCCGCGCTGAACGTCATGGACGCCTTCGGCCGCATCACCGCCGCCGATACGGCCGACGTGCCCGCCGAATACGAGGGCATGGACCGCTTCGCCGCCCGCAAGGCCATCGTCGCCCGCGCGGAGGCCGAGGGCTGGCTGAAGGAGATCGAGAAGACCCGGCACGTCATCCCGCACGGCGACCGCTCGGGCGTGGTGATCGAGCCCTGGCTTACGGACCAGTGGTACGTCGACGCCCATACGATGGCCCAGCCGGCGATCAGGGCGGTGGAGCAGGGCGATACGGTCTTCGAGCCGAAGAGCTACGAGAAGATCTATTTCGAATGGCTGCGCAACATCGAGCCCTGGTGCATCTCGCGCCAGCTCTGGTGGGGTCACCGCATCCCCGCCTGGTATGACGCGGACGGGAACATCTATGTCGCCGAGAGCGAGGCTGAGGCCATCGCCCAGGCCGGCGGCAAGGCGCTGACACAGGACGAGGATGTGCTGGACACCTGGTTCAGCTCGGCCCTGTGGCCCTTCTCGACCATGGGGTGGCCGGAGAAGACCGAGGACCTCGAACGCTTCTATCCGACCAGCGATCTGGTGACGGCGGCCGACATCATCTTCTTCTGGGTTGCCCGGATGATGATGATGGGTCTTCACTTCATGGATGAGGTTCCGTTCAAACGGGTCATCATCAATGGCCTGGTCCGCGACGAGAAGGGCCAGAAGATGAGCAAGTCGAAGGGGAACGTCATCGACCCCCTCGGCATCATCGACGAGCTGGGCGCCGACCCGCTGCGTTTCACCATGGCCATTCTGTCGGGCACGCGCGACATCAAATTGTCTCGCCAACGCATTGAAGGCTATCGCAACTTCGGCACCAAGCTGTGGAACGCCGCGCGCTTCTCGCAGATGAATGAGGCCAGGCGGGTCGAGGGCTTCGACCCGGCGACCGTGGATCAGACCATCAACCGGTGGATCCGTGGCGAACTGACCAAGGCGGAGCGCGCAGTCAGCGAGGCCATCGAGGGCGGCCGTTTCGACGACGCGGCCTCGGCCATGTACCGCTTCGTCTGGAACGTCTTCTGCGACTGGTATCTGGAGCTGGCCAAGCCGGTGTTCATGGGGTCGGACGAGACGGCGAAGGCCGAAACCCGGGCCATGACGGCCTGGACCCTCGACCAGACGCTTAAGCTGATGCACCCGATCATGCCCTTCATCACCGAGGAGCTGTGGGACCAGCTGGCCGGCGAGGGTGCGGCACGCAGCGAGGCGACCCTGATCGGGTCGGCCTGGCCGAACCTGCCGGATGCCTTCATCGACGCGGCGTCGGAGGCCGAAATCGGCTGGCTGGTCGATCTGGTCACTGAGATCCGCCAGCTGAAGGCCGAGATGAATGTGCCGCAGGGGGCCAAGCCCGGCCTGTCCTTCATCGCGCCGGACGCGGTCACGGCGGCCCGGGTCGCGCGCCATCGCGATCTGATCCTGACTCTGGGCCGGGTGTCTGACCTGTCGACCGTCGAGGCTGCGGCCGAGGGAGCCGTGACCTTCGTTTCCGGCGGGGCGACGGCCGCCCTGTCGCTTGCGGGGATCATCGATCTGACCGCCGAACGGGCGCGCCTGACCAAGGAGATCGCCGCCTTTGACAGCGACATCGGTCACTTCAACAAGAAGCTGGGCAATCCGAATTTCGTTGATCGCGCGGCCCCCGAAGTCGTCGAGGAACAACGCCAGAAGCTGGCCGAGGCCGAGGCCGGCAAGGCGAAGCTGCAGGCGGCGCTGGCGCGGCTGGACGCGGTGGGGTGAAGACGCGGCTCGACCAGCTGCTGGTCGCGCGCGGACTGGCCGAGAGCCGGGCGCGGGCGAAGGCGGCGATTGAGGCGGGTGGTGTCACGGTCGATGGGGTCCCCGCCAGGGCGGCGTCGCAGGCTGTGGCTGAGGATGCAGTCATCGCCTATGCCGATGCTCATCGCTGGGTCGGGCGCGGGGCGCTGAAACTGGACCACGCCCTGACCCTGTGGCCCGTTGTGGTCGAGGGGCGGACTGTCCTGGACGTCGGGGCTTCCACGGGCGGATTCACCGAGGTCTGCCTGTCGCGCGGCGCGGCGCGGGTGTTCGCGGTCGATGTCGGATCAGGGCAGTTGCACGCCCGGGTGGCGGCGGACGCGCGGGTGGTCAATCTCGAACAGACGGATGCGCGTGATCTGGCGCCGGCGCTGATCCCCGAGGCTCCCGGGCTGATCGTCTGCGACGCCAGCTTCATCGGCCTCGCCAAGGTGCTGCCTGTAGCCCTGTCGCTGGCGGCACCGGGGGCGGACCTCGTCACCCTGGTCAAGCCGCAGTTCGAGGCGACGGGGCCCGGCGGGACGAAGAAGGGCGTCGTCAAGGATCCGTCCGCGCAGCAGGCCGCGCTGAACAGCGTTACAGCCTGGCTGGAAGGCGAGGGCTGGGCGGCGCAGGCGACGACGGAAAGCCCGATCACCGGCGGGGACGGGAATGTGGAGTTTCTGCTGTGGGCTACGCGGCGGGACCGAGGCTGAGGCTATGCCCCTCCACCACACTTCGTGTGGTCCCCCTCCCCATTGCATGGGGAGGAGCCGGGCTGCGCTCAAGCAGCGAGCGACCGCGTCGCGAGCGGTAGCGCCCCTGCCAACATGAAAAAACCCCCGGTGGATTGCTCCACCGGGGGTCTCCGTCACGCCGCCGATCGACAGGGGGGCTGAAAAATAATCGGCGGCGCAATTCTGTCAGCAGGTCTGCTGGTAGCGGGTGACCGTGCGGCCGTACTGGTCCCGGCTCTGGACGGCGCGCGGGCGGCAGTCGGACTGGTAGCGATCGTCCGACCGGTACTGATAGCCGCGGTCGTCGTAGCGATCGTCGTACGAGGCATAGCCCTGGCTGCTGTAGCCGCGGTCCTCGTAGCGGTAACGGCCGGAGTCCTGGTAGCGGCTGTCGTAGCCACGGTCGTCATACTGGACGTGGCCGCTGTAGCCGTCGTTGCAGTAGCGGGCCGAGTCGTTGCCCACCGCTGCGCCGAGCGCGCCGCCGATCACCGCGCCGAGCACGCTGCCTTCGGTACGGCGTCCGCGGGCGCCCATCTGAGAGCCGAGCACGGCGCCGAAGGTCGCGCCGACGGTGGCGCCGGCGCCCGTACGGCCACGGCGCTCGCTGCGGCAGTTATAGTTGGGGCGGTCGTACGACTGGCCGTAGGACCGGTCGTAGCCATAGTCGGGCCGCTGGGTGTAGCCGTAGGGCGCCTGTTGGCCATAGCCGTAGGACTGGCTGCTGTAGCCACCATAGGGCTGGGGATCGCCTTGGTAGGTGTAGGCCTGGGCCGAGGCGGCGGCCGGGGTCAGCATCAGGCCGGCCGCGGCGAGGGCGGCGGCGCCGAAGGCGGTCTTGAGGGGCAGACGGGCGAACATCGGCATCATCCTGGCTGGAGAGCGGGCGCCGGGTGTCGGCGCCTGTCTCTGTGGCTGCGAGGAATAGGCCAGCGAAACTGAACGGCCTTTGATCGGGCCGTTCATCTTCGTTCAGGTTTCGCCGGGAGCCAGTTACCTCTGGAGGTGGCGCGAAATCTGAGCCCGCACGCAATCGCGTCCGAACCGATTTCGCTCTAGAAGCGGCCGATGACGGAGACGCTGACCATCAGCCGCGTAGGCGGGCAGGGCGACGGGATCGCCGAGACGCCGACGGGGCCTGTGTTTGCGCCCCTGACCCTGCCGGGCGAGACCGTTCGCGGGGAGGTGCGCGACGGGCGGCTGGAGGGGGCGGAGATCCTGACCCCGAGCGCCGAGCGGATCACGCCGGTTTCACCCCATTATGGCGATTGCGGGGGATGCTCGCTGCAGCACTGGGCGGCCGGGCCCTATCTGGACTGGAAGCGCGAACAGGTGCGGCTGGCCCTGGCGCGCGAGCGGATCGAGACGGAGATCGAGGCGACGGTGGCGACGCCGCCCGGGACGCGTCGGCGACTGGCCCTGCATGCCCGGCGCGCCGAGGACGGACGGGTCGTGCTGGGGTTCAAGGCGCGCAAGAGCTGGCGGCTGGTCGAGGTGACCGCCTGTCCGATCGCCGATCCGCGGCTGGTCTCGGCCTTTCCGGCGCTGGCACGGGTGGCGGAGGCTTTTCTGGAGCATCCCAAATCGGCCCCGACCCTGCATGTGACGGCGACCCTGACCGGGCTCGACGTCGATGTGACGGGGGTCGAGCGGCGCACGGGCGGCCTGTCCGGCGACGCGCGGATGCGGGCGATCGCGGCGGCGGCCGAGGCCGGGCTGGCGCGACTGAGCCTCGCAGGCGAGGTGCTGATGATGGAGCGGCAGCCGAAGGTGGCCTTCGGTCCGGCGACCGTGCCCCTGCCGCCCGGCGGCTTCCTGCAGGCCGTGCCCGAGGCGGAGGCGGCCATGGTTGCGCGCGCGGTCGAGGCGGTGCGCGGGGCGAAGAAGATCGCGGACCTGTTCTGTGGCGCGGGCACCTTCACCTTTCCGCTGGCGACGGTGGCGCCGGTGTTGGCGGCGGACGGATCGGCGGCGGGGATCGCGGCGCTGAAGGCGGGGATCGGGACCGGGCCGGGGATGAAGGGGATCACGGCCGAGGCGCGTGACCTGTTTCGCCGGCCGCTGGCCCCCTATGACCTGCGCGGCTGCGACGCCGTGGTGCTGGACCCGCCGCGCGCCGGGGCTCTGGAACAGACGCGGCAGTTGCCGGGGACGAAGGCGGCGGTCGTGGTCGGGGTGTCGTGCAATCCGGTGACCTTCGCGCGCGACGCCCGCGTCCTGATCGACGCCGGCTTCCGGCTGGAGCGGGTGAGTCCGGTGGATCAGTTCCTGTGGTCGGCGCATGTGGAACTGGTGGGGGTGTTCCGGCGATGACGATGAATGACAACCTGCCCGACGAGGATGGCGGAGGCTTTGACGCCGAGGACTGGACCCGGCTGACGCCGTTTGTCGGCGCGGTGGCGACGCTGGATGATGTCCAGGCGCGACGGGCGGTCTTCGCCCTGGGCGACACCGACGACCCGCGCCCGATCGCCATGGACCTGCCGCAGCCGGTGATCTGGTGGGACGAGGACGGAGAGCAGGCGGCGGTGGCCGTGCAGGCCGAGACCCATCTGGGACCGGACGGGGAGGAGATGGAAGTCCTTGGCCTGATCCTGCCCGACGGCGGCGGGGTCGTGGCCCTGATGGAGGACGTCGATCTGGTCGATGCCACCGACCCGACCTGGCGGGAACTGGTGACGAATGCGATCGACCCGTCGGCGGCGGAAGAGGACTAAACCCGTCTTCCTTCCCCCATCTCGGGGGAAGGTGTCAGGCGAAGCCTGACGGATGGGGGCTTGCCAACGATTTCACGGATCTCTGCCAGCACGTGATTTGGCCGGGCAAGGATGTCGCCGTTGGAAAAGCGCAGAACCCGAAAGCCCTGCGAGGTCAGCCAGGCGTCCCGTTTGGCGTCGTCGAACGTCCTCAGCGCATGCACGCCGCCATCGGCTTCAACGATCAGACGGGCGGACAGGCAGGCGAAGTCGACGACATACTGCCCAATCGGGACCTGTTGTCGGAAGCGAAGACCTTCCAGACCTCTGTCACGGACCAATGACCAGAAGAAACCCTCCGCGCGGGTCGGTGTCTTGCGCAAACGGCGAGCCCTCTTGATCGTACGTTCAGGCTGCATCCGGCCGGCCCCCATCCGTCTCGCTTCGCGAGCCACCTTCCCACGAAATGGGGGAAGGGAGGTCAAAGAGATCCATCTGCTTCTTCATGTCCGCCGGCACGCGGAACTGTGTCTCGTCCACCGGCTTTAGCGGCGTGTCGAGGCCGTAGCGTTTCACCGCGGCCTTGAAGCGGGCGGCGATCAGTTCGGCGACCGGACCGGTGCCTTTCATGCGTTGCGACCAGTCGGCGTCGTAGTCCTTGCCGCCGCGGGTCTGGCGGATCAGGGACATGACGCGGGCGGCGCGGTCCGGGCGGGCGTCAGCCAGCCATTCGCGGAACAGATCCTTGATCTCGAGCGGGAGGCGCAGGGTGACGTACATGGCCGAGGTCGCGCCGGCCTTCGACGCGGCCTCCAGCACCGATTCGAGTTCGTGATCGTTGAGGCCAGGTATGACGGGGGCGAAACCGACGGTGACGGGACAGCCCGCCTCGGCCAGTCGCGAAATGGCCTCCAGCCGCTTCGCCGGCGTCGAGGCGCGCGGTTCCATGGCACGGGCCAGGCCCCTGTCGAGGGTGGTGATGGAGACACAGGCCGAAGCGAGGCCCGCCCGGCCCATCGGACCGAGTATGTCGGCGTCGCGGGCGATCAGGACCGACTTGGTGATTATGCTGAACGGGTGTTGGAACCGCTGCATCACTTCCAGGATCGAGCGCGTCGAGTTGAGCTCGCGCTCGACCGGCTGATAGGGATCGGTGTTGCCGCCTATGTGGATGCGTTTGCAGACGTAACGGGGCTTTGAGAGTTCCTGCTCCAGCAGACGCGCGGCCTCGGGCTTGAAGAAGAGGCGGCTCTCGAAATCCAGGCCCGGGGATAGGCCCATGAAGGCATGGGACGGACGGGCGTAGCAGTAGATACAGCCATGTTCGCAGCCCTTGTAGGGGTTGATGGACCGGTCGAAACCGATGTCCGGACTGGTGTTCCTCGCGATGATGGTCCGGGCGTGCTCGGGCGTCAGGGTGGTGCGCAGGGGCGCGGCCTCGACATCGTCGCCGGTCCAGCCGTCATCGAAGGCTTCCACGGTTTCCGGTTCGAACCGCCCGGTCGCATTCGACCGTGCACCCCGTCCCTTCGCTGTTTCCGCCATGGTTTCACCGTAGCGAGAAACGAGAACAAAGCAAGAACTGTTTGGGCAACCAAAGAACGCAGCGACGATAGTCAGTCATGCCGGGCAGCCCTGTTTCGCCAAGGCTTCGCAGGGCATCCTGCTCCGCGCCGTGACGCCCCGCAGGGCAAGTCCTGCGAAGCGCCGCAGGGTCGAAGCAGGATGGTGCGGATGAGAGGACTCGAACCTCCACGCCTCGCGGCGCCAGAACCTAAATCTGGTGCGTCTACCAGTTCCGCCACATCCGCCAGGTTCGATGCAGCCTCTAGGCGAGCCCGGCGCGGGCGGCAACGAAAAAGGCCCGGGATTGCTCCCGGGCCTTCGTTCTTGCCGAACTGATCCGGAAATCAGTCCTTCTGGTTATCCACGCCCGAGCCCATGGCCTCGGCCGGGGACGACATCGTGGTCTCTTCCGTGATGTCGATGCCCTTGGCGAGCTTGGAGTGCCAGAAGCCGTAGATGATGTAGATCACGGCTCCGACCGCGGCATAGGCGGCCAGGATGGTCAGGGGCAGCGTATTGCCGTCCATGGCGTGCTGGATCATCGGCCAGAAGTTGAAGCCGGCCAGCGAAAGACAGGCCACGATCCCGGCGCCTGCGGTCCAGACGCCGCCCGGAACCTTGAAGGGACGCTCCATCTCCGGGTGCCTGATGCGCAGGAAAATCACGCTCAGGCACACGATCGAGAAGGCCACGGCCGTGCCCAGGGACACGAGGTCGCCGAGGATCGAGATCGGCAGGAAGGAAGCCGCGACGGCGATGAGGATCCCGAGCAGGATGGTGCCGATCCAGGGGGTACGGAACTTCGGATGGATCACGGCGAAGGCCTTCGGCAGAAGACCGTCACGCGCCATGGTGTAGAAGATCCGCGTCTGGCCGTAGCAAAGCACCAGCATGACCGAGGACAGGCCGGTGATGGCGCCGATCTTGATCAGGAAGCTGATCAGGTTCAGTTGACCGCCCGCAGCCGAAGCCACGGAGATGTTGGCCCATTCTAGACCCATGCGGTCGATGGCGACGGCCACAGGCGCCGGGCTGGCCAGCTCGAGGTAGGGAACGACGCCGGTCATGACGGCGGCGACGGCCATGTAGATCAGTGTGCAGACGATCAGCGCGCCGAGGATGCCGACCGGAACATCCTTGGACGGGTTTTTGGCTTCGGCCGCCGCGGTCGAGACGGCTTCGAAACCGACATAGGCGAAGAAGATGATCGCCGCCCCGCGCAGGATGCCGCTGGTGCCGTATTCGCCGAACTTGCCCGTGGTGTTCTCGGGGATGAAGGGCACCCAGTTGTCGGGGTTGATGTACTGAATCCCGACCGCGATGAAGGTCAGCAGCACAACGATCTTGATGATCACGATGATGTTGTTGATCGACGCCGACTCGCTGACGCCGAGGACCAGCAGGCTGCAGACCGCGGCGATACCAATGGCGGCGACGAGGTTCAGTGTCCCGGTCATCGGGAAGCTGCTGACGCCGTCTGTCGTGACGGCCTGGATCAGCGGCGTCGCCCAGGAGGGACCTTCTCCGCCCGCATACTGGATCGTCGGGAAGAGACCGTCGGCGAGGCCGAAGTCATTGAGGATGGAGACCACATAGCCGGACCAGCCGACGGCGACCGTCGAGGCCGCGACGCCGTATTCCAGCACAAGGAGCCAACCCATGATCCAGGCGAAGACTTCGCCCAGGGTGCCGTAGGCGTAGGTATAGGCCGAGCCGGACACCGGCATGGTCGAGGCCAGCTCGGCGTAGCAGAGGCCGGCGAGACCGCAGGCGATGCCTGCGACCACGAACGACAGCATGATGGCCGGGCCCGCATGGGCGGCGGCGACCTGTCCGGTCAGCACGAAGATGCCGGCGCCGATGATGGCTCCGATGCCGAGGCTCATCAGGTTGATGGGACCCAGAGACCGCTTCAGCTCGCTCTTGGCGGCTTCCTTCTGGATCTGGGCTACGGATTTCTTGAGGAACAGGCGGTTCCCCTTGGGCCTAAGGCCTTCTGCGGACATCGAGTCTCGCCCCTTGATACACGGCTAACCCTCCCCGGGGAGCCTTCAATGGCGCGGACGCTAGCGGCGGAGGGGGCCGCTGGCAACGCGGTTTCCGAATGGTGAAGCACGGACGATGCTTTCGTGAAGGGGGGCGTTGCCGCTAGACCGCAGGCGATGTTGCCGATCCATGCCGTTCTCGAGCCGTTGAAGGCCGCCCTCGCGGCCGGCAACGTCGCCGTGCTCGCGGCCCCGCCGGGGGCCGGCAAGACGACCGTGGTCCCGCTGGCGCTGCTCGACGCGGCCTGGCTGGGGGGCAGGAAACTGCTGGTGCTTGAGCCCCGCCGGCTCGCGGCGCGGGCCGCGGCCGAGCGGATGGCGGCGACCCTGGGCGAACAGACCGGCGATACGGTCGGCTATCGCACCCGGCTGCAGAGCCGGATCGGGCCGAAGACGCGGATCGAGGTGATCACAGAAGGCGTCTTTACGCGGATGATTCTCGACGATCCGGGACTGGAAGACGTCGGGGCGGTGCTGTTCGACGAATTCCATGAGCGATCCCTGGACGCCGACCTCGGGCTGGCCCTGGCGCGGGAGACGCAGGGTTTGCTGCGCGAGGACCTGCGGCTGCTGGTGATGTCGGCGACGCTGGATATCAGCGGCGTTTCGCGGTTGCTGGCCAAGGGATCGGGGGACTGGGCGCCCGTGATCGAGGCCGAGGGGCGGATGTTCCCGGTCGAGACACGCTATCTGGACCGCAATCCTGTCGAGCGGGTCGAGGACGCAGTGGCGCGGGCGGTCATGCAGGCGCTGGGCGAGGAGGGCGGATCGGTGCTGGTCTTCCTGCCGGGGCAGGGGGAGATCCACCGCACGGCCCAGCGGTTGGCCGAACGGCTGCGCGATCCCACGGTGGATGTGGTTCCCCTGTACGGCGCGCTGGACCGGGAGACACAGGACCGCGCGATCCAGCCTTCGACCGCCGGGCGGCGCAAGGTGGTGCTGGCGACCTCGGTGGCCGAGACCAGCCTGACGATCGAGGGGGTGCGGGTGGTGATAGACGGCGGCCTGTCGCGCGTGCCGCGGTTCGAGCCGTCCAGCGGCCTGACGCGGCTGGCGACGGTGAAGGTCAGCCGGTCCTCGGCGGAACAGAGGCGCGGGCGGGCAGGGCGCACCGAACCGGGGGTCTGCTACCGGCTGTGGGACGAGGTGGCGACGCGGGGTCTGGTTCCGCACCAGCGGCCGGAAATTCTGGAGGCCGACCTGACCGGCTTCGCGCTCGATCTGGCGCGATGGGGCGCGCGGTCGACGGAGGCGCTGGCCCTGCTGGACCAGCCGCCGGCGGGCGCTTTCGCCGAGGCGCGCAAGGTGCTGACGCAGCTCGGTGCGCTGGACGAGGCGGGCGCGCTGACGGGGCATGGGCGACGGATGACGCGGATTCCGTTGTCGCCAAGACTGGCGCATATGGTCGCCGTCGCCAGCGACGCCGGGAACGCGGCGCTGGGCGCGCGGATCGCGGCCGTGCTGAGCGAGCCGGGGCTGGGCGGGAGCGATGTCGACCTGCGAGACCGGCTGCGCGGCCTCGACCGCGACCGGTCGCCGAGGGCTCGCGATGCAGTCAAACTCGCCGAGCGATGGGCGCGGGCGGCGGGAGGCGGCCAGGGGGGCGAGGCCGATGTCGGCGCGCTGCTGGCGGAGGCCTTTCCTGAACGCGTGGCCAGGGCGCGAGGCAAGCCTGGCGAGATGCTGCTGGCGTCGGGGCGGGGCGCCTTCCTTGATCCGACCGACGCCCTGGCGCGAGAGCCGTGGCTGGCGGTGGCGGAACTGGGCGGCGGGGATGCGCGCGACCGGATCCGGCTGGCGGTCCCGGTCGATCCGGCGGCGCTGGATCACCGCATCGAGGTCGAGGACCGGCTGGCGCGCGAGCCGTCGGGCCGGATGACTCTGCGCCGGTTCCGCCGCATCGGCGCGATCGTGGTCGATGAGAAGATCGTCGGTGCGCCGGACCGGAGCGCGATCACGGCGGCTCTGCGGGCCGAGGTGGAGCGGGATGGGCTGACAGGCCTGCGCTGGGGCGAGCGGGCCTCGGGCCTGCGGGCCCGGCTGGCGTTCGTCGCCGAACTGGAAGCGGGATGGCCGGATGTGTCGGACGCGGGGCTGGCGGCGACGCGCGAGATCTGGCTATGGCCGTTGCTCGAGACGGTGCAGGCGCTCGACAAGATCGATGACGGCGCGCTGGAGGCGGGGCTGCGGACCCTGATCCCCTGGGACCGGCAGCGGGCGCTCGAAGAACTCGCGCCGGCGCGGCTGGCGACTTCTCTGGGATCGGCGGCCATAGACTATGCAGCGGAGGGCGGGCCGCGGGTGGACATCCGGGTCCAGGAGTTGTTCGGGACGACGACCCATCCATCGGTCGGCGGGGGACGGGTGCCGCTGACCCTGGCCCTGCTGTCTCCGGCGCGGCGACCGGTGCAGGTGACCAAGGACCTGCCCGGCTTCTGGGCCGGCAGCTGGGCCGCGGTGCGCAGCGAGATGCGTGGCCGCTACCCGCGCCATCCCTGGCCGGAGGATCCGACGCAGGCCGAGGCGACCAGCCGGGCCAAGCCGCGCGGGACGTGACCGGCGACTGGACTAGCCGGTCATGCGGCGGATCAGGCCGTCACGCAGCACGAACTGGTGGAAGAGGGCGGCGCCGATATGCAGGCCGAGCAGCCCGAGAAGGATCCAGCCGGCGAAATAGTGGACATACCAGGCGCCAGCCCAGAGGCCCTGGTCCTCGACCGACGGCGTGAACAGCGTCGGAACGGTGAACAGGCCGAAGACGGTCATGTCGACCTTCTTGTGAACCAGCACGATATAGCCCGCCACCGGCAGGATGATCAGCAAGACATAGATCAGGCCGTGGACTGACTGCGCCATCCGCTCCCGCCAGGGCGGTTCGCCGGGCAGCGGCTCCGGCGACCGATCCGAAAGGCGCCACAGCACTCGCATGACGATGAGGCCCGTCAGAATGACGCCGAACTGAAAATGGTTGCGGAGCAGGATCAGGCTGGCGTCGCGGTTGCTCTCATTCTCGGCCAGCCAACCCGTTGCGAACAGGCCGACAATCATGACCGCGATGATCCAGTGCAGCGCCCGCGCGACGAGGCCCCAGGACCGGCTGGAATTGCGCAGGCGCATGAGCACTCCCTTGGCGAGGACCAGGAGCACCCCCCTGGCCAGGACCAAGCCTAGCTTGAAACCCTCCCGTTGGAACTCGCACGGTGCCCGGGACGGTGCACCGGTACATCAAAACCGGGGGGGTCCGCTTTGCCGGAATGGAGCGACGGGTCTACTGATTGCCCGACCCAGGGGGCGTTTATGACCAGTGTGAATAGACGATCGACGCTGTTGGGGCTGACGGTTCTGACGGCAAGCGGCCTTGGGACCGGCTGCTCACGCGCCGAACAAGCCCAATCCGCGCAGCGGCCCAGGAGCGATCTCTACGCCTGCGATGGCTGCGAGGCGACCGAGGAGCAGAACCCCCTCGAACTGTCCTCCCTGGCGACCCTCGCGGGTCCGGATGAACCGGGTCAGCGGATGCGTTTGTCCGGGCGGGTTCTTGCTGTCGATGGCGTCACCCCCGTGGAGGGCGTCGTCATCTATGCCCACCACACGAATGTGGAGGGGCTTTATGCGAACGGCACGCTCGACTCTGAATGGAGCCGTCGCAACGGCCGACTACGGGGCTGGGTCAGGACCGATGCCGAGGGACGCTATGCCTTCGACACCATCAAGCCGGCGCCCTACCCGGACATGACCATGCCGGCTCATGTCCATCTGTATGTGAAGGAGCCGGGACGCAGAGCCTATTATGTCGACGACGTCGTCTTTGACGGCGAGTTCAAGGTGGATGCCGCCTATCGAGCCGCCCAGGAATTGAGAGGCGGCAGCGGAATTGTTCGTCTCGGCAACGGTAGTGATGGCGTTCTGACTGCGGTGCGGGACATCCGCCTGGAGCCCCATCCCGGTTGAAGCCGGCGTCGCCGCTTGCCTTTTGTCCCCAACCCGCCTACATGCCCGCCCACTTCACACGCAGGCGTGGCGCTGACGGGGAGAAATCCCGTTTGCTCCGTTCCGAGGGCCAACCGGCCTTTACCCGTCTGCGGCGGATCAATCGGATAAAGGACTAAACCATGGCTCTGCCAGAATTCTCCATGCGTTCGCTGCTCGAAGCCGGCGCGCACTTCGGCCACCAGACGCACCGGTGGAACCCGAAGATGGAGCGCTACATCTTCGGCTCGCGCTCGAACATCCACATCATCGACCTGTCGCAGTCGATCCCGCTGCTGCACCAGGCGCTGGTCGCCGTGCGCGACGTCGCCGCCAAGGGCGGTCGCGTGCTGTTCGTCGGCACCAAGCGTCAGGCCTCGGATCCGGTGGCTGAAGCCGCCAAGCGTTGCGCCCAGTACTATATGAACAACCGCTGGCTCGGCGGCACCCTGACCAACTGGCGCACCGTGTCGGGCTCGATCGCCCGCCTGCGCGAGCTGGAAGGCCTGCTGGAGTCGGGCGGCGACGGCCGGGTCAAGAAGGAGCTGCTGAACCTGCAGCGCGAGAAGGACAAGCTCGAGCTGTCGCTGGGCGGCATCAAGGACATGGGTTCGATCCCGGACATCATTTTCGTGATCGACACCAACAAGGAAGCGATCGCGATCCTCGAAGCCCGCAAGCTGAACATTCCGATCATCGCCATCCTCGACACCAATTCGGATCCGGACGGCATCACCTATCCGATCCCGGGCAACGATGACGCCGCCCGCGCCATCCAGACCTACTGCGACCTGATCGCCGACGCCGTCCTCGACGGTCTGGCTGCCGGCCAGGCGTCGCAAGGCGTCGATCTCGGCGCTGCGGTGAACCCGGACGAGCCGATGCTGCGTGAAGCCAAGGCTCCGAAGGCCGCCAAGGCTGTTGAGGCCGAGGTTGCTCCGGCCGAGGCTGAAGCCGTCGCCGAGGAAATGATCGCCGCCGCCGAACCGGCTGCCGAGCCGGCCGTGGCCGACGAAGCCGCCCAGGCCGCGACCTCGGAAGCCAACGACGCCGTCGAAACCGAGAAGGCCGCGGTCTAACCACCCGCCTTCCACCGACGGTGAACCAGATATGCGGCCGGACCTGAAAACGGGTCCGGCCGTTCCCGCATACGCATACCAAGGAGATATCCCATGGCCGAGATCACAGCCGCCCTCGTGATGGAACTGCGCGCCAAGTCCGGCGTCGGCATGATGGACTGCAAGAAGGCGCTCCAGGAAACCGACGGCGACATCAACGCCGCGATCGACTGGCTGCGCGCCAAGGGCCTGTCCAAGGCCGCCAAGAAGGCCGACCGCGTCGCCGCCGAAGGTCTGGTCGCCGTGGCCTCGAAGGAAGTCGGAGCCGGTGAAGTCGGCGCCGCCATCGAGTTCAACGCCGAGACTGACTTCGTCGCCCGCAACGACCTGTTCCAGAACGCCGCCAAGGCCTTCGCCCAGCTGGGCCTGGAGCACGCCACGGTCGAAGGTCTGCACGGCGCCGAACTGGAAGCCGGCAAGACAGTCCAGGACGAGGTCACCAACCTGATCGCCACGGTCGGCGAGAACATGCAGCTGCGCCGCGCCGCCCGCCTGTCGGTCGACGAGGGCGTGGTCGCGTCCTACGTCCACAACGCGGTGTCGCCGGGCCTCGGCCGCATCGGCGTGCTGGTCGCCCTGCACGGCGGCGGTGACAAGACCGCCCTGCGCGAACTGGGCCGCAAGATCGCCATGCACGTGGCGGCCACGGCTCCGCTGTCGCTGAACACGGACGATCTGGACCCCGCCGCCATCGAGAAGGAACGTCAGGTCCTCACCGAAAAGGCCAGGGAAGAAGGCAAGCCGGACGCCATGATCGCCAAGATCGTGGAAGGCCAGATCAACAAGTTCCAGAAGGACGTCGTGCTGATCAAACAGCCCTTCGTCATGAACCCCGACGTGACCATCGAACAGCTGGTCGCCGACGCGGGCAAGGAGCTGGGCCACCCCGGTCTGCACCTGGCCGGCTTCGTCCGCCTCGCGCTCGGCGAGGGCGTCGAGAAGGTCGAAGGCCCGGACTTCGCCAGCGAAGTCGCCGCCATGACGGCCGGCCAGTAGGCTCGACTTTCAGCGATCGAAGACAGGGGCCGGCGAGGGATCGCCGGCCCCTTTTCGTTTCGGCGTTTGCGCTGGCGGGTGTCTCGGGCCAAATGCGCCTCGATTGATTCAAGGGGTCTGTTCATGAAGCGCCTGCTCGCCGCGGTTTCCGCCATCGCCATCCTCGCCTCCGTCCCGGCCGCCGCCCAGGAGGTGGACCGGGTCGCGATCAACGGCATCATCGATCAGGGGCTGAACCATAGCGAGGTCATGCAAACGGCCGCCTGGCTGACCGACCGGATCGGCGGGCGAATGACCAACTCGCCGCAGATGCGTCAGGCCGAGCAATGGACGGCCCAGCGGTTCCGCGACTGGGGCCTGTCCAACGTCCGGGCCGATCCCTTCGACTTCGGCCGGGGCTGGTCGATCGTCCGGTCCAGCGCGCGCATGACGGCGCCGCGCCCGCTCGACCTGCGCGCCATCCCGATCGCCTGGACCCCGTCCACGCCGGGCGTGATCAGCGGCGAGGTGATCGTCGCCCCGATGGCGACCGCGGGCGATTTCGCGAAATGGCGCGGGCAACTGGCGGGCAAGATCGTGCTGGTCTCGCGTCCGACCGCCGTCACTGACCCGACGCAGCCGGCCTTCCGCCGCCTGACTGACGAGGACCTGCGCAACGCCAACACCTACAACATGCCCAACCATGCCGAGCCCTCGACCGGCGGCCTGCGTGGGCCGGACTTCGCCCGCCAGCTGGACGCCTTCCTGCAGGAGGAGGGGGCCCTGGCCTGGGTCCGCATGTCCCAGCGCGACGGCGGCCTGCTGCACGGCACTGGCTCCGGCTACCGCATGGACGACCAGCGGCTGACCCCCGGCATGGAGCTGGCGGCCGAGGACTATCGCCGTCTGGCCCGGCTCGCCCTGACCGAGGACGCCCGGCCCACCCTCGAGCTGATGAGCGAGGTCCGGTTCCATGAGGAGGACCTCAACGCCTACAACGTCCTGGCCGACATTCCGGGCACGGATCGTTCGGGCGAATATGTGATGGCCGGGGCGCATTTCGACAGTTGGGTCGCCTCGGATGGCGCGGTCGACAACGCCGCCGGCACGGCCGTGGTCATGGAGGCCGCCCGCATTCTGAAGTCCCTCGGCGTGCGTCCCAAGCGCACCATCCGCTTCGCCCTGTGGAACGGCGAGGAACAGGGCCTGTGGGGCTCGCTGGCCTATGTCGACCGCTATCTGGCGACCCGCGCGCCGCTGGGCGACCCTGAGCTGGACGCCCTGCCGAACGGCCGCACCTGGCGTCAGCGCTGGCCGATCCAGCCGCGCGAGGGCTACGGCGATCTGGTCGCCTATTTCAATCTCGACAACGGCTCGGGCAAGATCCGCGGCATCAACGCCGAGGGCAATGTCGCCGCCGCACCGATCTTCCAGGACTGGCTTGAACCCTTCAACGCGATGGGGGCAACGACCGTGTCGATGCGGACAGCAGGCGGGACCGATCACGTCTATATGCAGACCGTGGGCGTCCCGGGTTTCCAGTTCATCCAGGATCCGCTCGATTACAGCGCGCGACTGCACCACACCTCGATCGACAGCTATGACCACCTGCGCGCAGAGGACCTGCGTCAGGCCGCGATCATCCTGGCCAGCTTCCTGCTGAACGCCGCCAACAGCGACGAACCCCTGCCGCGTATGCCGACCCCGACCCGACCCACGCCGACGAACCCGTTCCCGCTGCAATAGGCCTTCGGTCCGGGGCGGCGGACCGCCGCCCCGGACCCGTTCCGTCAGTGGCCCTTGCGGCTGGTGATCTTGCCGAAGTCGCGCTCCAGCGCCGTGGTCACCTTGCTCAGCGCGCCGGCGGCGGCCTGGTCGATCGACCCGGCCTGTTCGGTGACGGTGATCGGCGCGCGTCCGGCCGGCCGGACCTCGATCACACACCGCTTGTCGTCCCCGGCGTTGCGATCGCCGTTCTCGTCCCCGACGTGGACCTCGACGCGCGTCAGCCGCTCGCTGAAGCGCGACAGCCGGCTCCGGACCGTTTCCTCAAGTTGCCGGGTCAGGGCCTCGCGGCCGGCGATGTTGTTGGCGGTGTTGATCTGGATGTCCAAAATTCTCTCCTGACAGGGTTCGATGGGGGCAGTTCAGCGCGCCTTGCGCGAGCGCTCGAGAACCGGCCTCTGGCCTTCGGCGTCGAAGGCGCCGGACGGGGCGATCCCTTCGTTGGGCGTTGCCTTCATGCCTTCGTCGGCGGTCTGTCCGGCCGCGGGATGGCGAGCCTCGGGGGCCGACTGTTTGAGCGCCATCGCCTTGGCGGCCTGCGCCTCCTGGGCGGCGCCCGCGTCTGTGGCGTCCTTGTCTGTCATGGTCGTCTCCTTTGGTTGTCGCTCAAGAGCAACCCGTCGCGGACATCGAGGTTGCCGTTGTGCGGCGACCTGTCCGCCCGCGACGAACAGCCCGCCTTCTCGCATGACCAAACAGGCGCTAAGGCTGCGGCATGATCGGAAGACTGAACCACGTCGGCGTCGCCACGCCCTCCATTGAGGCCAGCGTCGCGATGTATCGCGACCTGCTCGGCGCCACGAAGGCGCATGCGCCGTTCGACCTGCCGGCGCAGGGGGTGCGAGTCTGTTTTGTCGACCTGCCCAACAGCCAGATCGAACTGATCGAGCCACTCGGCGACGGCAGCCCGATCCACGGCTTCCTCGCCAGGAACCCGAAGGGCGGGCAGCATCACGTCTGTTTCGAGGTCGAGGATATTCTCGCCGCGCGCGACGCCCTGAGGGCGAAGGGGGCGACCATCCTCGGCACGGGCGAGCCGCGCATCGGCGCGCACGGCACACCGATCATCTTCGTCCATCCGAAAGACATGGGCGGAGTGCTGGTCGAACTGATGGAAACCCCGAAGGACGGAGCGCACTGATGCCGATCGGTATCGTCACCATGTTGGGCGTCTACATCATCTGCTGGTGGACGGTGCTGTTCGCGGTCCTGCCGCTTGGGACCTCGCAGGAGCGGCACGAGCCGCCGACCGACGGGGCGCAGTGGGGCGCGCCCGAGAAGCCGGACCTCAAGCGCAAATTCATCACCACGACCTGGGTCTCGGCGGTGCTTTGGCTCTTTGTGATGGTGCTGGTCTACATCGGCTGGATGCCGTTGCCTGACCTCGCGCCGCCTGTTCCCTGAGGGCCGGATGACCGACCGCCTGTTCCTGCTCAACCCCGGCTGGACCGACGACGAGGGCGGACCCTGGTACTGCCCGGCCGGCGCCGTCGTCGAGGGTGTGCTGGCGTTTCATCCCAAGCTGCGTCAACAGCTGGAAATCGTCTATCTCGATCACCCGCGCCCGCGCCCGCCGGTGATCGAACTGGTCGGCGAGGACCACCAGAGTTGCCCGATCCTGGTGCTGGACGAGACGTTTGACTGGCCCGAAGCCGCGACGTCCGGGGCGACCGGTCGCCGCTTCCTGCAGGACGAGGCCATCATTCCCTATGTGGCCGCCCGATACGGGATTGCGCGACCACATCCGTGACGATCGGAAGGCGCCGTTGCGCCTGTCGGATACCAGCGGTTTGCAACAGGCATTAACACGCGCCTAGTCTTCCGACCGGGAGGACCAACATGAAACTCAAACCGCTGATGATCACCGCCGCGGCTTCGCTCGGACTGTATGCCTGCAGTCCCGGCACAGAGGCGCCCGCTGCACCGGAACCGGCAACTGTCGCCGTTCCCGAAGCCTATATTGGCGTATGGAGCAGCTCGAACTGCGCGCGTCCCTTCGTGCGGATCGGCGTTTCGGAGATCCGGAACATGGGCTCCGAGCGCGCCATACCTCTGACGTCGGCGGAAGCGTTCCCCGACGGCCGGCTGATCCTCACCTATCTTGACGACGTCGAGAACGCCGTTGTGACCGAGACCTGGAAGCTCGCTGACGGAAAGCTCGACCTGGTCAGATCGGTCTGGCCCGACAGCACCGACGACTGGGCCAGCGATCCGATGTCACCGTGTTCCGGGCCCACGCCTCTCGACGGTTGACGACGTGCGACGTCGGGCGGTGATTGCAAGCCCGGCCTAGCTTTCGCCCCGGTCACCCGGCTAAAGCTTTGCTCCCGCTTTGCTTGCCGAGATTCTGCCCATGCGCCTGTCGCGCTATTTCCTGCCCACGCTCAAAGAGGCGCCCTCGGACGCCCAGATCGTTTCGCACCAGCTGATGCTGCGGGCCGGCCTTATCAAACAGGAGGCTGCGGGCATCTATGCCTGGCTGCCGCTGGGCCTGCGGGTGCTCAACAGGATCGAGCAGATCGTGCGCGAGGAGCAGGAGCGGGCCGGGGCCGTCGAGCTGCTGATGCCGACCCTGCAACTGGCGGACCTGTGGCGGGAGAGCGGGCGCTACGACGCCTATGGCCCCGAGATGCTGCGCATCACCGACCGGCACGAACGCGAGCTGCTGTACGGGCCCACCAATGAGGAGATGATCACCGACATCTTCCGTGGCTTCGTGAAGAGCTACAAGGCGTTGCCGCTGAACCTGTTTCATATCCAGTGGAAATTCCGTGACGAGCGCCGGCCGCGGTTCGGCGTCATGCGCGGGCGCGAATTCCTGATGAAGGACGCCTATTCGTTCGACATCGACGAGGCCTCGGCGCGCAAGGCCTACAACCGTATGTTCGTGGCCTATCTGAACACCTTCGCCCGGATGGGGCTGAAGGCCGTGCCGATGCGCGCCGACACCGGACCGATCGGCGGCGACCTGAGCCACGAGTTCATCGTCCTGGCCGATACGGGCGAAAGCCAGGTCTTCTGCGACCGCAAGCTGGTCGAGATGCCGGCTCCCGGAGCGGGCGTGGACTGGGACGATCTGCAGGGGATTGTCGACGAGAGGACCGGCCTGTACGCCGCCACCGAGGAAATGCACGACGCCGGCCAGTTCGAAAGCCAGACGGTCGAGGCCGACCGCCTGACCGCGCGCGGCATCGAGGTCGGGCACATCTTCTACTTCGGTACCAAATACTCCGCGCCGATGAAGGCCCGCGTCGCCGGGCCGGACGGCAGGGACACGGATGTCCACATGGGCAGCTACGGCGTGGGCGTGTCGCGCCTGCTGGGCGCCATCATCGAGGCCAGCCACGATGAGGGCGGCATCATCTGGCCCGACTCCGTGGCGCCGTTTGACGTCGTGGTGATCAATCTGCGCGTCAATGACGAAGCGGTCTGCGCCGCTTGCGAAGAGGCCGTGGCCAGGCTGGAGGCGCTCGGCAAGGACGTCCTCTATGACGATACTGACGAGCGGCCGGGCGGGAAATTCGCCACCGCCGACCTGATCGGCATTCCCTGGCAGCTGACCATCGGTCCCAAGGGCGTGGCCGAGGGCCTGGTCGAGCTGAAGCGCCGGGCGACCGGTGAGAAGGTCTCGATCCCGCTGGACGAGGCGCTGGCGAAGGTGCGCGGATGACGGATGTCCCGGCGGCCCTGAAGCCGACCAAACCCGCCGGTCCGTTCTCGGCCTGGGAGTTCGAACTGGCGCTGCGATATCTGCGCGCCCGGCGGAGGGAAGGCGGCATCGCCCTGATCGCCATCATCTCCTATGTCGCCATCGCCCTGGCGGTCATGGCCCTGATCATCGTCATGAGCATCATGGCCGGGTTCAGGAACGAGCTGCTGGACCGGATGCTGTCCTTCAACGGCCATATGTATGTGCAGGGACAGGTGTTGGTAGATCCGGACCGCGAGGCCGCCGTGGCGCGCATCGCCGCGGTGCCCGGCGTGGTCAGCGTTTCGCCCCTGACCGAGAACCAGGCGCTGGTGCGCGCGGCGGGCCAGACGACCGGCGCGGTCGTGCGCGGCATCCGTCCGCAGGACCTGGACTCCATGTCCTATGTCTTCGACAGCCTGACGCCCGAGGCGCGGCGCGCCTTTGGACAGGGCGCCTGGGGCGGCGACAACATCCTGATCGGCAAGGCGCTGGCGGAAAGCATGGGGCTGCGTGTCGGCGATCCGATCACCCTGTACTCGCCAACGGGCGCTGACAGCGCCTTCGGCAATCTGGGCGGACTGGAGAAAACCTATCGCATCGGCGGGGTGTTCACCTCGGGCACAGCGGACTTCGATCGCGCCTTCCTGTTCATGCCGCTGGAGCAGGCCCAGCTGTTCTTCGGCAAGGAGGGCGTCTGGGATGTCATCGAGCTCAAGGTCGCGGAGCCCGACCGCGTCGGCGAGCTGACCCAGGCTGTGCGCGCGGCCTCGGGCGACAGCGCCATCGTCAGTGACTGGCGGGACCGCCTCGCCGCCTTCTGGGGCGCGCTGAAGGTCGAGCGGGTGGCCATGAGCATCATCCTCGGCCTTGTCGTGGCCATCGCCGCCCTGAACATCATCTCCGGCATCGTCATGCTGGTGAAGAACAAGACCCGTGACATCGCCATCCTGAGGACCGTCGGGGCCAGCCAGATGGCGATGCTGCGCATCTTCTTCATCTCCGGCGCGGCCATCGGCGTGGCGGGCACGATCACCGGTCTGGTGCTGGGGCTGGTCTTCTGCCTCAACATCGGGGCGATCCAGCATTTCCTCGAATGGCTGCTGGGCGTCCAGCTGTTCAACGCCGACGTCTATATGCTCGACTCCATCCCGGCCGAGGTCGACGCCATGGACGTGATCTGGGTGACCCTGTGGTCGGTCTTCATGTCGTGCGTGGCTTCGCTGCTGCCGTCGTGGCGAGCCGCGAAAATGGATCCGGTTGAGGCGCTTCGGTATGAGTAGGCCCGTCCTTTCCGTCCGCGGGGTGACCCGCACCTATGAGACCGCCTCGGGCGGCCTGACCGTGCTGAAGGGCGTCGATCTGGATGTCATGCCGGGCGAGGTCGTGGGTCTGATCGGGCCCTCGGGCTCGGGCAAGTCCAGCCTGCTGCACGCCGCCGGCCTGCTGGAACGGCCGACCTCGGGCGAGATCCGGATCGATGGCGCAGACGTCGGCGGGCTCGATGAGCGGGCGCGGACCCATATCCGCCTTGCCAGCATCGGCTTCGTCTACCAGTTCCACCATCTGCTGGCCGAGTTCGACGCCCGCGACAACGTCGCCCTGCCGCTGCGTATCGCGGGCGTCGGTCAGGTGCAGGCCCGTGAGCGGGCCAGTGAGGTCCTGACCGCCCTCGGTCTCGGCGAGCGGCTGACCCACCAGCCGGCGCAGATGTCCGGCGGGGAGCAGCAGCGGGTCGCCGTGGCCCGCGCCCTGGCCAACCGGCCGCGCCTGCTGCTGGCCGACGAGCCGACCGGCAACCTCGATCCCGCCACCAGCCAGACCGTGTTCGAGGCCCTGCACAGACTGGTCAAGGACACCGGCGTCGCCGCCCTGATCGCCACCCACAACATGGAGCTGGCCGGCCATATGGACCGCGTCTTCGCCCTGAAGGACGGCCATCTGGAAGAACGGCCGGCGGAGAGCCACGCCTACTGACGCAGCGTGCTACGGTCCGGACATGACCGAAGCGATCGAGGCCCATCTGATGCTGGCGCGTGAGGCTGCCGCCCAAGGCAGGGCAGGGGACGCCCGCAACTCCTGGGCCCGTGCTGCGGCCCTGAGCCGTGAGAGCGGGGCTCCCCTGCTTCAGGCCCATGCATTGCGGCACCTGTCCGATCTGGATCGTGAGGCCGATCATCTCGAACAGGCGCTGGCTCACGCCGAGCAGGCGGCGGCGCTCTATTCCGCCCACGGGCAGGGTGCGTCGGTCGACATGGCGAATGCATTGCGGCTCAAGGCGCTGGCGCTCGACGGCCTGCGGCGTGCGGAACCGGCTCAGGCCGTCTGGAGGACGGCGCGTGAACTCTATGCCGGTGCGGACGTCGAGGCCGGCGTGGCGGAATGCGATACCCGGCTGGCCGCTGACGCTGGAGGCTGACCCCTTCCCCGGTGGGGGAAGGGTCCTGAACCCTATTTCTTGCCGGGAGGCGTGGTGAAGGGCGAACTGCTGCCGACCGACACGGACGGCTTGGGCTTCTCGGCCTTGGGCTTGCGGACTTCCTTGTTGCTCTTGACTTGACCCTTGGCCATCACCGGAACTCCTGCGCCGTCTGCCGCCAGGAAGGCGGCCGTCCGAAGCACAATCGGCACCATACACGCCCGGCCGGACGGGAGGAACGCATCGCAGGGCGCCGGCGTCGGCTTTGCGGACTCAGGCCAGCCAGGCCGGCTGTCGCGGAGCAGCGCATCCGGTCAGCGCCGCGGTGATACAGTCCGACAGACTGCCCAGGCGCACCGCCCGGCCGCTGAGCCCGGGGCCATAGTGGGCGTATTTCCCGGAATTGGTCATCACGGTCCGGGTCACGGGCGGAAAGACAGGCTCCGAAATCGAACACCAGCAGATGTCAGGAACGACCTGCACGCCGCAGGCGCGAAGGCGCGCCAGAAGGCCTTCGGCCGCGGCCTGGCCGATCACGTCCCGTCCAGCCGTGACGATCACATGGGTCAGGGGATGACGGGATCGACCCGCCAGTCCTTCCGCCAGATCCCGGCACTCCCGGAGGGAAGCATGCGGGCTGCCGATCGCCACCAGTTCGACAGCGGCCGGTCCGCCGTTCAGCTGGGCCCAGGCGGCGCGCAGATCGCCCCGGGTGATGGCGGCGTGGTCCGCATCCGCCGCCGCCGCACCGTCTGCCTCGGGCGTCACCCCCTCGATATGCAGCATCGGCGAGGCCGAGGTGGTGCCGAAGGCCGCGCAAAGAGCCTTCAGATCATCGCGTGAGGGCCGCCCGGAGGACAGTCCGCGCAGCAGCGGAATCCGGTCGGGAGCCCGCTGGCCCGCCAGATAGCCGAGCAGGGGCCAGAAGCCATCGTCGATACCCTCGGGCAGATCGACATCAATGATCCGTCGCGCCTTGCGAGCCGCATCCAGATAGACCCCCGCAAGCGGCGCCCGCCCGGTCAGGGCGATGCACAGGTCGAGGAAGTCAGGGTGTTTCGCCGTCCTCGCGCCCAGCACGGTGTTGGCATAGATCACCGCATTGGATTCCGACCAGGCGATCACCTCATCGGCCTCCGGCGCCGTGTCCAGCAGATAGGGTGCGCAGGTAAAACTGGGGCGGCAGCCCATCCGGACATAGGCATCCGCCAACCGCTGTGCCGGCAGACCGAAGTCGGGCGAAACGCCCTGGGCCCGCCAGTTCTGCCGGTCGACCGAAATCGCGTTCATCGTCGTGGGTATACGGACCGTTCCTCCCAGATCGGCCATCGCTTCGGCAAAGACCAGATTGGCGGGACTGGCGTAGATGCAGCCGTCGATATGGCCCTGCGAGACGTCGACCAGACGCGCCGCCCCCTGATTGGCCGCCATCGCGCAGAGGATGCGCATGGCCTGGCCCACGGCTTCGCCTGCTTCGCCGGCCAGCATCGCCCGATCGGTCTCCGAGAGCGCCAGCGCGGTCGTCAGCGGCGGGGAGATCGCCAGCCGCAGTCCGCCCGCCTCGAGCCGGTCGTCCCCGATGCGCGCCTCGGTCTCGAGCGACAGCATGCCGAACGGCCCGGGCGCGAGCCTCAGCACGGGCAATGCAACGCCGAACATCCCTTCAGCGACAAGGGCCCCGAGGGTCAGCACATCCTCGGCCTCGCGGAAGACCAGGGCCGCGGGCCCGCGGCCGCTCAGCACCAGGTCAACCAGCACCCCGCTTCCGGTGCAGGATCCGCGGCTGGACGGCATGACCAGGACCTTGCCCGTCAGGCACTGGCCGTGGAGCGGGTGATGGACATCGATGATCCGCCCTGTGGCAGGATCCACACCGCCCCAGAAGCTCAGTGGCTCGTCGGTCGCCAGGATCCCACCGGCGGCGTTGCCCCGAAGGATGAATTGCGCCGGAGCGGCTTCTTGGGTCATGGCGGCACGAAGCCATGCGGGCAGAGGGCAGGCAAGGGCGTTTCGGCAGCGCCAGTCCACCACTGCGGGCACCCCCTTGACGAGAACAAACCCGCAACATAGAACATAGACAGAACACGCAATCTGGGGACAAGGTCATGGCGCGTTGGACGAGAGATATGCTGTCGCTTGCGTCATGCGGCGGCTTCGTTTGGATGGCGTGGCAGGCGGCGTTTCTGATTTCGTGAGTCGGGAATGGGCCAGCTCAAAGAGGGTCTGGCCATCTCAACCGCCGCTACAGCCGCGCAATTCATCCATCTGAGGGTCCGCTCGGCCTATTCGCTGCTGGAAGGCGCGATCAAGGCGGGGAAGGTCGCGACCCTCGCGGCGGATGCGGGCATGCCGGCGGTGGGCGTGGCGGACCGGGCCAATCTGTTCGGGGCGCTGGAGTTTTCCGAAGCGGCGAAGGGATCTGGCGTCCAGCCGATCGTGGCCTGCGCCCTGCCGGTGACCGGGATCGGCGGCAAGATCAACGAACGCTGGGCCCGGGTCCCGACGATGGTGCTTCTGGTCCAGAACGAGGCGGGGTGGCTGAACCTGTGCGCCCTGTCGTCCTCGGCCTATCTCGACGCCGGATCGATGGATGAGCCGGGCGTGCCATGGTCCATGGTGGCGGAGCGGTCCGAGGGACTGATCCTGCTGTCCGGCGGGCCGGACGGGCCGGTCGATCCGCTGTTCGTGCAGGGCAAGCCGGCCGAGGCCAATGCCGCCCTTGATGAGATGGCGCGGGTGTTCGGTGATCGGCTGTATGTCGAGCTGCAACGCCACGGCCTCGCCAGCGAGCGGCAGGCGGAACGGGGGCTGGTGGAGTGGGCCTATGCTCACGACACGCCGCTGGTGGCCACCAACGACATCCACTACGCCAAGGCCGCGCAGGCGAAGTCGCACGACGCCCTGATGTGTATCGCCGACGGGGCCTTCACGGGGCAGGAAGACCGTCGCCGCGTCACTGGCGAGCACTGGTTCAAGCCCGCCGCGGCGATGCGGGAGCTGTTCGCGGACCTGCCTGAGGCCTGCGACACGACGGTGGAGATCGCCCGCCGCTGCGCCTTCCTCGTCCCCACCCGCGCCCCCATCCTGCCGCGCTTCGAGGCGGGAGCCGGGCGGACCGAGCCCGAGGAGCTGATGCATCAGGCCCGCGAGGGGCTGAAGGCGCGGCTGCAGGCCGTGACTCCTGTCGCGCCCGAGGCCGACTACTGGGCCCGCCTCGAATGGGAGGTCGGGATTATCCAGCAGATGGGCTTCCCCGGCTATTTCCTGATCGTGTCGGACTTCATCAAATGGGCCAAGAACCACGGGATTCCCGTGGGACCGGGGCGGGGTTCGGGCGCCGGCTCGCTGGTCGCCTGGGCCCTGACCATCACCGATCTGGACCCTCTTCGGTTCGGCCTCCTGTTCGAGCGGTTCCTGAATCCCGAACGGGTCTCCATGCCCGACTTCGACATCGACTTCTGCCAGGAGCGGCGGGAAGAGGTGATCGACTATGTCCAGGAGCGCTACGGCAAGGACCGGGTCGCCCAGATCATCACCTTCGGCACCCTGCAGGCGCGGGCCGTGCTGCGCGACGTCGGCCGGGTGCTGCAGATGCCGCTGGGCCAGGTGGACCGGCTGGCCAAGATGGTGCCGGCCAACCCCGCCAACCCCGTCACCCTGGCCCAGGCCATCGAGATCGAGCCGCGCCTGCGCGAGGCCCGCGATTCCGAGGCGTCGGTGCGGACCCTGCTGGACACGGCGCTGGAGCTGGAGGGGCTGTACCGCAACGCCTCGACCCACGCCGCCGGCATCGTCATCGGCGACCGGCCGCTGACCGAACTGGTGCCCCTGTATCAGGACCCGCGGTCGACCATCCCGGCCAGCCAGTTCAACATGAAATGGGTCGAGGCCGCCGGTCTGGTGAAGTTCGACTTCCTCGGTCTCAAGACGCTGACGGTGCTGGACCGCGCCCGGATCTATCTGGAACGGCGCGGGGCGGCGGTCGACTGGAACAGCCTGCCGCTGGACGACCCGAAAACCTACGAGCTGATGGCATCCGGCCAGACCGTCGGGGTGTTCCAGCTGGAATCCCAGGGCATGCGCGACACCCTGCGCAAGATGCGGTGCGGCTCGATTGAGGAGATCACGGCCCTGATCTCCCTCTACCGGCCCGGGCCGATGGAGATGATCGACACCTATATCGACCGGAAATTCGGACGGCAGGAAGTCGACTGCCTGCACCCGTCGCTGGTCGATGTCCTGACCGAGACCTACGGCGTCATCATCTACCAGGAGCAGGTGATGAAGATCGCCCAGGTCCTGGCCGGCTATTCGCTGGGCGAGGCCGACCTGCTGCGCCGGGCGATGGGCAAGAAGAAGAAGGAGGAAATGGACTTCCAGCGGGCGCGCTTCGTCGAGGGCGCGTCAGGGAAGGGCGTTTCCGGGGAGCAGTCCGGCTTCATCTTCGATCTGGTGGCCAAATTCGCCGGCTATGGCTTCAACAAGTCGCACGCCGCCGCCTATGCGCTGATCAGTTTCCAGACCGGCTGGCTGAAGGCCAATCACCCTGTCGAATTCATGGCCGCGTCCATGTCACTCGATCTCAGTAATACCGACAAACTGGCTGTCTTCTATCAGGATTGTCGCCGGTTCGAGGTGCCGGTCAAGGCGCCTGACGTGAACCGGTCCTCGGCCGATTTCGACGTGGCCTGGGATGACGGCGTCGGGGCGGTCCTCTACGCCCTGGGCGCCATCCGTAACGTCGGACTGGAGGCCATGAAGCATCTGGTCGAGGTGCGCGAGACCGGCGGGCGGTTCACCGACATCTTCGACTTCCTCGAACGGGTCGATCCGCGCAGCGTCAACAAGCGGGCGCTGGAGAACCTGGCCCGGGCCGGGGCCTTCGACAGTTTCCACTCCAACCGCCGCCAGCTGGTCGAACAGGCCGACACCCTGATGGCCTATTGCCAGAGCGTGGCGGCGGAGCGGGCTTCGTCGCAGGTGTCGCTGTTCGGCGGCGACCAGGCCGGCGCCGCGCGGCCGCGGCTGAAGCCGGTCGAACCCTGGGTCGGGCCCGAGAAGCTGGATCAGGAGCTGGCCGCCGTCGGCTTCTACCTGTCCGGCCACCCGCTGGAGGACATGGCGCCGGCGCTGAAGCGCAAGCGCGTCACCTTTGTCGCCGAGGCCACGGCCCTGGCCGAGAGCGGCCATGAGGCCTTCCTGATGGCCGGCGTCGTCCGCCGCCGCCAGGAGCGGGCCAGCGCCAAGTCGGGTGAGAAATTCGCCTTCGTCACCTTCTCGGATCCGACCGGTGAGTTCGAATGTCTGTTCCCGCCCGAACAGCTGCGCAAATGCCGCGAAGTGCTGGAGGTGGGGGCCTCGATCATGGTCAAGGTCCGCGCCAAGTCGGCCGACGGCGAGGTGCGGTTCTTCGGCGACGACGCGTCCCGGCTGGACACCCTGATCGACGACGGCGCCATGGGACTGCGTATCCACGTTTCGGCCAGGGGAGTCGATCCTGAGGCGCTCAGGTCGCGGCTGGAACGGGCGCGGGCGCAGGGCAAGGGCGGGGAGGTCTCATTGATCGCCTCGCTGGACGGCCGGCGGGAGGTCGAGCTCAAACTGCCGGGCCGCTACCGGCTGGACGGCGCCCTGCGCGGGGCGCTGAAGTCGGCGCCGGGGGTGGTGCTGCTGGAGGATGCGTAATGGCTGACGTCAAAACCCATGAAGGCTCCTGCCATTGCGGGGCCGTGGCCTATGAGGTGGACACCGACCTCGAAGGCCTGATCGAGTGCAACTGCTCCCACTGTCACCGCAAGGGCTTCGTCCTCGCCTTCGTCACGCCGGACGCCTTCCGCGAGACGAAGACGGGGCCCCAGACCGAATACCGGTTCAACAGCCACAAGATCGGACACCGGTTCTGCGAGACCTGCGGCGTCCAGACCTTCGCCCGCGGCGAAGGCCCCGGCGGCGTCCCCATGGTCGCGGTCAACATCCGTACCCTGACCGATATCGAGCCATTCAGCTGGACGGCGCAGCGGGTGGACGGGCGGAGTTTCTAGCGGGCGGGAACAAAGGCTTCGCGCGGCGTTCCGTCGACGGCGTAGAGGCGTTCGGTCGGCAGTTTGATCACCAGTCCGGAGTTCGAGAGCCGGTGATCATGGATGGCGCCCAGCAGGCCGGCCATCGGCTCGCCGACGACCAGGGCGTCGAGAGAATCCAGACCAATGGCCAGGCCCTCGCCCATACTGCCGGTCCAGCGACCGACCCGGACAACTACCGGCCCGTGGTGACGTTTCCCGGGCCGTGGCAGGACCTGTTCAACCCATTGGCGCGGAACGCCCGTTTCCCGTTCCTCGGCCGGCAGCCGGTGGATCTGATAGGGCCGGGCCTCGTCCACGAACCAGCCCATGATGCCGCGCGCAACGACCGTATTCCCGCCGGAGGCGGTGTCGCGGAGATCGAGCACGACCGTCTGGTCGGGTTGCGCGGCCGTCATGATGGCGTCGAAGGCGGCGACCGTGTCGCTGTCGCCCAGCGAGTCATTGAAGCGGATGATCAGGGCCTCGCCGGACGGAAGGGTCGAGATCGGAGGCCGTTCCCCCGGACCGGCTTCATAGAGATTCGGGAAGGTCAGCCGGCGTTCGGCGCCGGCGGCGTCGCGGATGGTAAGGTCGCGCGGCCGGTCGCGGCGGCCGGCCGCGAGGACACGGGCGGCGTAGCCGGCGCGATCTCCGGTCGGCTCGAGGCCCAGTTCGGTCCAGAAGGCGGCGACGGCCTCTGCCGTGGATGTGTCACCGACAGCGACGAGGGTGTCGCCGGGACGCACGCCGGCGACCTCGGCTGGCGAGCCCTGGCGGACGGCGGTGATCCGCCAGAGGTCGCCTTCGGGCTCGATCCAGAGGTCGGAATAGCTTGGGACCAGGCCCCAGCTGTCATTGAACGAGCCGCCGGTGATGGCGTGGTGGTCGGCCAGGGCGGCGACGGCGCGTTCGGCATAGCGCAGCAGGGAGCGACGATCGCTCACCGCCTCGGCCTCGGCGCGCAGGACGGGGCTGATCGGCATGGCGCCGCCCGGGAACCGGTCGAGATAGGCGTACTGGCTGTTGATCAGGCCTTCGATCGACAGGGCGTCGGCGCGGAAAGCCTCGGGCGTCGGCTCAGCCTGTTGGGCGCGGGCGGGCAGGGCGGCGCAGGTCAGGACGACGAGCAGGGTGAGCAAGGCGCGCATGCGAGAAGGCCCCGGAGCAGAAGGCGCGAGGCTGGCCGCTTCGCCGGAGGGCGGCAAGTGAATCCGCCGTCATCTATGGCAGGGCTCAGGCCTTGTCGGTCACCGCATAGACCATGATGCCTGTGGCGACGGCCAGGTTCAGACTGTCAGCCCGGCCGCGCATGGGAATTTTGACATTGACGTCGCAGGCCTCGGCCAGGGCGTCGGTCAGGCCGGCCTGTTCGTTGCCCATCAGGATCAGGGCCGGGTATGCGATGGCGGCATCATGGTGGCCGATCGTGGCGTCCAGCCGGGTGCCGATGACGCTGCCGGGCCACATCTGGCGCCAGGCGATGAACTCGGCCGGCGTGGCGCGGGCGATGGCGACCGCGAAGACCGAGCCCATGGTGGCGCGCACGGCCTCGACCGAGAACGGATCGACGCAGTCGCCGATCAGAATGACGCCGCCGCAACCGGCCGCGTCGGCGGTGCGGATGATGGTGCCCAGATTGCCGGGGTCGCGGACCTGCTCCAGCGCTACCCAGGCCGGGGCCGTGGCCGGTTCGATGGCCGACAGGGGGGTGTAGACCTGGTCGAACACGCCCAGCACCGTCTGCGGATTGTCGCGGCGGCTGATCTTCTCGAGGATGGCGTGGGTGACGACCACGACTTCGCCGCCGGCGGCGCGGGTCGACTCGCGGGCGCGCTCCAGGATGGGATGGGGCCGGGCGTCCTCACCGACCATGAGCAGGCGTGGGGCGCGTTGTTGATCAAGGGCTTCACCGATGAACTTCAGGCCCTCGGCGAGGAACTGGCCCGTCGCCTCGCGCTCCTTGCGCATGTGCAGGGCGCGAACGTTCTTGACCGTGTCATTGGTCAGGGAGGTGATGAGGCGGTCGGTCATGCCGACCAGCGCGCAAAAAAGCTGAGGCCGATGGCGCGGCCGTCCGGGCCGTCCTCGGCCAGGGCCAGTTCGCCCCAGTCGATGACCCCGCCGCGGTCCGCGGTGGCTTCGGCCATCAGATGGGCCAGCGACAGGCCAGAGACGCGCGCGGCATAGGCGTTGAGCAGCAGGAAGGAGGCGTCGTCGGACAGCAGGGCGGCGCAGTCCGTGAGCAGGGCCGGCATGTCCTCGAACAACCGCCAGACCTCGCCGGTCGGGCCTCGGCCGTATTTCGGCGGGTCGAGGATGATCCCGTCGTATTTCGATCCGCGCCGGACCTCGCGGGCCACGTATTTGCGGGCGTCCTCGACGATCCAGCGGATGGGCTTGTCGGCCATGCCGGACAGTTCGGCGTTCTCGCGGGCCCAGGCGACGGACTTCTTTGACGCGTCGACATGGGTAACCTCGGCGCCGGCCGCCGCACAGGCGAGGCTGGCCACGCCGGTATAACCGAACAGGTTGAGGACCTTCGGCTGCTTCAGACTCCGGATCCGGCCGTCGAGCCATTCCCAGTTGGCGGCCTGTTCGGGGAAGAAGGCGAGGTGGCGGAACGGCGTGAACCGGCTGGTGAAGCGCACGTCGCGCCAGGCGAGTGGGAAGCTGTCGATCGGGTTTCCCGCGAACCGCCAGCGGCCGGTCTCATCCTCGTCCGTCGGATCGAAGACCGCGTCGGCAGCGTCGAAGGCGGCCGGGTCGCGCGGCGACCAGAAGCATTGCGGCTCGGGCCGGACCACGGTGTGGCGTCCGTAGCGCTCGAGCTTGCGCCCGCCGCCGCTGTCCAACAGGGCGTAGTCCGCCCAGGCGCGGGTGACGAGGGTCTCAGGCGACGGGTTGAGGCGCGGCGGCATGACCCGCTGATAGGCGGAGAGGCGCGGTCGCGTCCAGCACGTCGTTCGCTTCGGCTGACGACGCGACGGGGGATTCCGTGTCAGACGGTGCATCGCGCCGATGGGGGGTCTTGTCCCAGGCGAACGGTTCGAGGACCAGCCGCCAGGCGGCATGAACGAAGGCGAGGGAAAGCAGGGCCCAGTAGGCGGGCGCCTGGATCATGTCGGCCGCGCCATAGGGAGCCCCGGCGCGTCTCGCCCCGATGGCGCAGGACAGCCAGGCCGAGGCCGCGCCAAGCACCAGAACACAGAGCGCCAGAACCGGCGTTTCAGGCGGCAGGCCGGCCATGGCCGAAACCAGCACCGCCGCCGCCACCCAGGCCAGGGTCAGGCCATGGATCGCCGCCGAGACGAGGCCGGCGCCCACCGTCATCACAAGGGCGAGGCCTCCGCGCCAGCCCAGCGGCCAGGGCCGGCGCGTATGCACGCCCCAGGTCTGGAGATAGCCCTTGAGCCAGCGCGTCCTCTGCGGCAGCCAGTGCGGCAATCCCTCCGGCGGCATCTCCCATGTCGGGCGGGCCAGTACACCCAGGGTCCAACCGCCGCTCCAGAGCCTGAATCCGAGATCGGCATCCTCGGTGACATTCCAGGCATCCCAGCCGCCGACGGCGCGAAGGACCTCGACCCGGAAATGATTGCTGGTTCCACCGAGGGGAAAGGGCAGACCAAGGCGCGCCATGCCGGGAAGCGTGGTCTCGAAAAGGCTGGCGTATTCGGCGGCGAACTGTCGGCCCATGAAGCGGGAGGCGTCTTTCGCCGGGGGACGGACGCGAAGTGGGGCCTGGAGGCAGGCCAGACGACCGCCCTGGTCGGCGGCGAACCGGGCGGCGGCCTCGCGAAGCTGTTGGGAATCGGGCGCGTCCTCGGCATCATAGACGGTCAGCAGCTCGCCTGTGGCCTGGGTCAGGGCGAAGTTGAGGGCGCGGGGCTTGGTCTGTGGCTTCCCCGGCGGGGTCACCAATATGTCCAGCCAGTCCGGTCGCGGCGCGGCGAGGGCGGCGGCGATGGTCTCATGGTCGTGGGCCTCCAGCACGAGCAGGCCCTGAAGACGATCGGAGGGATAGTCGATCCGCGAGAGGCGTTCGATCAGCTGGCCGACGATCTCAGCCTCATCATACAGCGCCGCCAGGATGGTGTAGCGCGGCCAGACCGGCGGCGACGGCGATTCCGGCGGCGGCGCTGCGCTGACCAGGATCAACAGCACCCGCCAGAGCGCTACGGCCAGGAAGGCAAAGGCCGCCACGGCGACGAGCCAGTCCGCCACCCGCTCGGGCCAGAACCATAGCGCGAGGGCTGCCGCGCCCGTGACCGCGGCCAGCAGCAAGGCCTGGAAGGGCGCGAGGCCGCGCATCGCCGCGCTCTGTCCGAGCGGCGGTCCGTATCGCGCGGCTTCCCGCCGGCGATCGTCCAAAGCGCTGACCTCAACCCCATCCACTACCAAGGGTTACCTTGGTGATTCGCGCGCTGCAAGCGGTTGGCGCGGGGCAGGGAATGCCGCTATTCAGGGTTCCAACGTCCGGAGCCTCCGCGTGACCGTTGCCGCACCCCCGCTCAATCTGCGTTCACAGCGCAAGCCCAAGGGCGAGGGCCATGCCCGTCGCGCGGAAATCCTCGCCGCCGCCGAACGCATCTTCGTCGAGCATGGCTACGAGGGGGCGACGATCCGCAAGATCGCCGACGAGGTCGGCCTGTCCTCCACGGCGCTCTACATGCATTTCGCAGAGAAGGGCGAAATCCTGCAGGAGATCTGTCGGCAGGCCTTCGCGGCCCTGCTGGAAATGAACCAGGCGATCATCGCCGAGCCCGGCGGGCCGGAGGTGCGCCTGCGACGCATGCTGCGCGCCTATATCGACTTCGGCTTCGCCAATCCGAACGCCTATCGGCTGATCCATATGACCCGGCCGGTCGAGCTTCAGCACGGGGCCCAGTCGGCGGCGCAGGAACTGGGGTTCAGTTTGTACCGGTCCTTTGAGGTCGTTGTGGAAGACGCCGGGGCGGCCGGATTGCTGCGCGGCGACGCCCGGACGACGGCCCAGGCCCTGTGGGCGGGGGCTCATGGCGTGGTGTCGTTGATGATCACCAAACCGTATTTCGACTGGGTCGAACGGGAGGCCCTGGTGACCACCCTGCTGGAGGGGTTGTTCGCGGGCCTGCTGAAATCGTGAGATGGCCGGCGGGGGCGCTGGCCGGGCTGGTGGTGCTGGGCGCGGGAGTCGCCGAGGCCCGGCCTTTGCGGGTCATGGCGCTGGACCAGTGCGCTGACCAGTATGTTCTGGCGTTGAGGCCCGACGCCGAGCTGGCGCTGTCGCCTCGGGCCGATGATCCGGACGCCTGGATGCGGGAAGCGGCGGTGGGTCGGCGACGGGTACGGCCCACCCTGGAGGCGGCCATTGCCTTCCGGCCTGACGTGGTGGTGCGCTACTGGGGCGGGGATGCAAGACTGCTCGCCCGGCTGGAAGCCACCGGCGTGCGGATCGTCACCATAGACGATGCAACAGATTTCAACGGGATACGGGTGAATATTCGTGCGGTCGCGCAGGGCATCGAGGCGTCTGAACACGGCGAAGCGCTGGTGGCGCGGATGGATACGAGGCTGCGTACCGCCGCCCCTGATCCCGCCGCGCCCATACGGTCCGCCCTGTATCTGACGGCGGGTGGCTTCACGGCGGGCAAGGGCACGCTGATGGACGCCATTCTGGCCGCGGCGGGCTTCACCAATGCGGCGCCCGGACCCTTCTTCGCCCCGGTCAGCGTGGAGCGGATCGCCCTGTATCCGCCGGCGCGGTTCGTGCTGGGCTTCTTCGACCAGGTCCGCGGCGACTGGCGCGGGGCGGGGCGGCATCCGGTCGTGCAGCGGGCGGCGAAAGGCCGTGTGGCGGCACAGTTGCCGGCGGCGGCCCTGACCTGTCCGGCCTGGTTCGCGGCCGATGCGGCGGCCATGCTGAAGGCCGGGGCATGACGCGGCCTTCACGTCTGACCTTGGCGCTGTCGGTGCTGATCGCGGCGGCGTCCGTCATGGGAATCCTGCTGGGCGAGACCGTTTTCGACATGGCGCAGATGCGCCAGGCCTTTGCCGACCCCGTCTCGGGACCGGCGGAGGTGCTGTGGCAGGTGCGGGCGCCGCGCGTGGCGACGGCCCTGATGGTCGGGGCGGCGCTGGGGCTGTCGGGCGCGGTGATGCAGGGTCTGCTGCGCAACCCGCTGGCTGATCCGGGCGTGCTGGGGGTTTCGGCCTCGGCGGCGCTGGCGGCGGCGGGAGCGATCGTGCTGGGCGCGGCGGCGGTTCCGGGTGCGGTCGAGGTGTCGGCGCTGCTGGGAGCCGGACTGGCGGGCGGGCTGCTGATCCTGTTTTCCGCCCGGGTTCGGTCGCCGGAAGCCCTGATCCTGTTCGGCGTGGCGGTGTCCAGTTTCGCGGGGGCGGCCACGGCCCTGATCTTCAACCTGTCGCCGTCGCCGATCGCCACGGCCGAGGTGATGAGCTGGCTGCTCGGCTCGGTGCAGAACCGCAGCTGGATCGATGTGGCCTGGGTGACGCCGGCGGTGCTTGTCGCCGGGGCCTTGGCGGCCCTGGCGGCGCCGGGCCTGCGCATGCTGAGTCTCGGCGAGGAGACGGCCCGGACATCGGGCCTGCCGATGGCGCGGCTGAGGCTGCTGGCCCTGCTGGCGACGGCCTTGGCGACCGGGGCGGCGGTCGCGGTGGCCGGCGTGATCGGCTTCGTCGGCCTGGCGGCGCCGCATCTGGTGCGTAGCGCGGTGCGGGGCGATCCCGGCCGTCTGTTGCTGCCCGCGGCGCTTGCCGGCGGTCTGATGCTGGTGGTCGCGGACCTGCTGGCGCGGATGACCCCGACGGATCAGGAACTGAAGCTGGGGGTGTTCACGGCCCTGGTCGGCGCGCCCCTGTTCGCCCTCATCGCCTGGCGGGCCGCGCGGGAGTGGCGGCTTTGACTCCGTTCCTGACGATGTGGGACGCGGACGCCGAAATCGGCGGGCGCACCGTTCTGGATGGCGCAGACCTGCTGGTGGAGACCGGCAAGTTGGTGGTCGTTGTCGGCCCCAACGGCGCCGGCAAGTCGAGCCTGATCCGGGCTTTCGCCGGGCTGCTGCCTCTCACCCGCGGAGTCGTTCGTCTGCAGGGGGACGACGTAGCGACGCTGTCGCCATCGGCCCGCGCGGCTCGCGTCGCCTACCTGCCACAGGAAGGTCGGATCGCCTGGAATTTGCCTGCGATCGAAGTCGCCGCCCTCGGCGCGCCCTTCCTCTCGGGCGCTGATGCACTTGCGGCAGGTCGCGCCGCGCTTGACGAGGTCGAGGCCGGGCATCTGGCGGATCGCGGCGTGGCCGAGATGTCGGGTGGCGAACGGGCGAGGGTGTTGCTGGCGCGGGCGCTGGCGACCGGGGCCCAGGCCATGCTGGCCGATGAGCCGACGGCCGGGCTGGATCCGGAGGCGCAGCTGATGGTGCTGGAGCGGCTGAAGGCGCGGGCGGCGGCGGGGCAGGCTGTGCTTGTCAGCCTGCATGATCTGGCGCTGGCGGCGCGGTTCGCGGACCGCGTGGTCGTGCTGTACAGGGGTCAGGTGGCGGCCGACGGCGCGCCGACGGATGCGCTGACGCCGGAGGTCATGGCGCGGGTGTTCGGCCTGTCAGCGCGCTGGGTTGAGGGGCCGGACGGGCCCTTGCTGTCGAGCGGCCGCTATTCCGACGGTTCGCCCTCGGGCGTGCGGACTTCGTCCTCGCCGGCATAGGTGTAGGGACTCGGCCCCGCCGGAGCGCCACGCCGCAAGTCGGAGGACAGGGTCAGCGGGGCCGAGCCTCCGTTCAGGCGAGCCCGATAAATCTGCATGTTTTCCATGACTCGCATCATATAGTTGCGGGTCTCTGTGAAGGGTGCGCACTCAATGAAGTCGACCGGGTCGACGGCGCCGCCGCGGGGGTCGCCGCAGCGGGCGATCCATTGCGGAGGCCGGGCGGGGCCGGCGTTGTAGCCGATGGTCGTCAGCAGCATCGAGCCGCCGAAGCGATTGGTCAGGTCGCCGAGATGGAAGCTGCCCAGGGTCATATTGTAGTCGGCGTCATACAGCCGTTCATCCGAATAGGGCATGCCCAGTTGGCGGGCGACGCTGCGGCCGGTGGCGGGCAGGAATTGCATCATGCCCCGGGCATTGGCGTGCGACCGGGCGCGGGGATCGAAGCTGGATTCCTGCCGGGTGATGGCCTGGGTGAACTCAAGCGGCGCAGCGCCGGGGACAGAGGGCGGGATCCGGATCGGATACTGTCGCTCGGGCATCAGGAACCCGCGCTGGCTGGCGGCGCGGCCCACCATCATGGCGGTGAAGCCTTCGTTGTAGTTGCGCGACAGGTCCATCAGCAGGGCCAGGCCGGTCGGTCCGGGCAGGTCGTCGTCCAGCTGATAGGCGAAGACGCGGAACAGGCTCATCTCGCCGGTCTCGCCGAGGATGCGCAGGGCGCGGACCACTTCATTGGCCTCGAACGCGGCGATGTCGGAACCGGTCGGAACCGGGTCGGCGGGCAGGTTGATCGTGGTGATCCCTGCCTTCTCGGCCGCCAGCTGGCCGTAGAAGGTCTGGATGTGACGGGCGCCGTCCCGATAATACTGGACGGCGGCCGGGGTGTTCCCCTGGGCTTCAGCGGTGCGGCCCAGCCAGTAGAGGGCGCGACCCTGGGTGATCGGGGTCGAGGACGCCTGGCGCAGGGTCTCGAAATGCCGGGCGGCGCGGGCGGGATCGTTCAGTTTCACCAGCGCGGCCCAACCGGCGAAGAATTCCGCATCGACCTTGCGCTCTCCCGACGGGAAGCCGTGGCCGGCCATGGCGTCATAGGCCGCCTGGCCGTTGCGGCGCTCGAGCGCGTCGAGGAAATAGTTGCGGCGCTCGCTCCACAGGGTGTTCTGGCCCTCGGTGTGCGACGGCGCGGCGGGCAGGGCGGCCAGCAGGGCGAAGCCCTCGGACTGACGGTTCTGCGAGCGCAGGATGCGGACGCGTTCCAGCGCCACGGCCGGGTCCAGCGCCTGGGTGGGGCTGAGATTGGCGACGATGGCGTCCGGGCTATAGGCAGTGCGCAAGGCCATGACGGCGTTGGCGACGGCCTGCCGGTCGGACGGGACCAGTTGAATCATGGCGCGGGTGGCCGGGCCGTGCGGGCCGAGCAGCAACATGTTGAGCCGCGCCGTGTGATCGGCCTGGGTCAGGCTGGAGCCCCAGCGGGTCAGGATGCGGGTCTGGGTCGCGTCGTCGAACGAGCGCGTGCGCCACCAGTCAGTGATGAGACGGCGGGCTTCATCGGAGCGGCCGCGCTGCTCGAGCGCATCGGCCAGGGCGATCGCGCCCTGAACGGTCGTCGGCCCGCTGCGGGCGAACAGGTTGATGGCCGCGTCGGGGCCAGCGTAGCCGCGGTCCAGCGCCCGTTCGGCGGCGGCGTTGCGGCCTTCCGCGCGCGGCCAGCCGGCGAAGTTGGTGCGGGCGACGGCGAGGTCGCTGAGCGGCATCTGGTCGGCCGAGGTGTCGAGCAGGGCCCATTCGACCAGTTTGCGGGCGACCGGGTCGCCGATCTGCGCGGCGGTATTGCGGGCGCCGGAGATGTCCCGTGACCGGGCGGCGGCCAGACCCTGACGGAAGAGGGCGGTGTCCTGATCGTTCAGCAGGCGCGGCTGGTTGCTGACCGGCCCGGAGGCCAGGGCGCTGTAGGGGACTTCCTGCGGAAGCAGGCTTTCAGGCGCGGGGGCGAGCAGGGCCAGGACGGCCGCAAGGCTGGTAGCGATCATTGCCTGTCCGATCTCCATGCGTCGCGGTTGCGGTCGGGCGACCGGCAACCTACCCTCCAACGCTTAATATCCGGCGACTGTCGCCCCGATTTTCCACGCAGGACCATCTGTCTCAATGACCGCTCCCTTGTTCAAGGGCGTGATCACCGCCCTGATCACACCACTTCGTGACGGAAAGGTGGACGAAGCCGCCTTCACGCAACTTCTGGAACGCCAGATAGCGGCCGGAATCCACGGCGTCGTCCCGATGGGCACGACGGGCGAGAGCGCCTCGCTGTCGCTCGACGAGCACAAGCGGGTGGTGGAGCTGTGCGTTCAGGTCGCGGCCGGGCGGACGCGGGTCATCGCCGGGGCAGGGTCGTCAGCGACGGACAAGTCGATCGAGCTGGCCCGGTTCGCCAAGACCGTCGGCGCCGACGGCGCCCTGATCGTCACCCCCTACTACAACCGGCCTTCGCAGGCGGGGCTGGCGCTGCATTTCGAGGCCATCGCCGAGGCGGTCCAGTTGCCGGTGCTTCTGTACAACGTACCGGGCCGAACGGGCGTGGACATGGCCAATGAAACCGTCGCCCGGCTGGCGGCCCATCCGAACATCGTCGGCATCAAGGATGCGACCGGCGACCTGGGCCGGGTCAGCTGGATGCGGGCCAACATCGGCGGGCAGTTCGACCTGATTTCGGGCGATGACCCCAGCTACCTCGGCTACCACGCCCAGGGCGGGGTGGGCGTGATCTCGGTGTCGTCCAATGTCGCGCCGGAGGCCATGGTGGCCCTGCATGAGGCCGCGTCGGCTGGCGACTACGCCACGGCGCGTGACTGGCAGGACCGGCTGATCGGCCTGCACAAGGCGCTGTTCCTCGACAATTCGCCGGCGCCGACGAAATACGCCCTGTCGCGCCTCGGTTTCTGCACCGAGGAGATGCGGCTGCCCCTGTCCCTGACGTCCGATGCGGTGAAGCCGGCCATCGACCGCGCCATGGCGGATGCGGGACTGGGCTGATGGCGTCCACAGCCCCCAAGATGAAGATCATCGCCGAGAACCGGCGGGCGAAATTCGACTATTTCCTCGAGGATTACATCGAGGCCGGCATCATGCTGCTCGGCACCGAGATCAAGGCCCTGCGCGACGGCCGGGCCAATATCGCCGAGAGCTATGCGGCGGTGGAGGGGCGCGAGATCGTGCTCGTGAACGCCGACATCCCGCCCTACAAACAGGCCAACCGCTTCAACCACGAGCCGCGCCGGCACAGGAAGCTTCTGCTGCACCGCAAGCAGATCGACAAGCTGATCGGGGCCGTCCAGCGCGATGGCCAGACCATCATCCCGGTCAAGCTCTACCTGAACGAAGCGGGCAAGGCGAAGATCGAAATCGCCCTGGCCAAGGGCAAGAAGCTGCACGACAAGCGCGAGGCCACGGCCCAGCGCGACTGGCAGCGCGACAAGGCCCGGCTGATGAAGGATCGGGGCTGAGCCCCGGCCCGGCTCAGCTGATCGGCTGGGCGTCCAGAACGCCCGGAACCGACACCGTCATATAGGCATCCGCCCCACCAGGACCGACCGACGGCTGGCTCCATTGCTGGATCACCATGCCCATGGCGGCGATCAGGCCCGCCATAAGCAACGCCCAAAGCGCCGTCTTGCGTTCCTGAGGTGAGAAGACCCCGTTCGACTTACGCATACCAGCCTCCAAAAGCTGATCGATCAACGCAAGCTACGCACTGCTGTTCCTGGCAGGCGACGATACACCCGGCGCCCGCTGATTCGCGTGGCAGGAGAGCCACACTCGCCAATTTGGAGAGCGGTGTTCGGTCAGGATTCGATGATTTCCCGGGCGCGCCGGAAGATGGCCTCGAACATGGCGGGGGTCAGTCGGCCGGTGTTCGTGTTGAGCCGGGAGCAGTGATAGCTGTTCAGGATCACATAGCCGCCGAGCGCCGCCTCGACGCCGTGGCCGGGGGGCGCGGCGGAGCCGGACAGGCCCATGGCTTTCAGCACATTGCGGCGCGAGACGTCGCCCAGGGTGACGATGACCTTGAGCCGGGGCAGGGCGGCGAGGCGGGCGGTCAGGAAGGGGCGGCAGGTCGCCTCCTCGACCGGTAGGGGCTTGTTGCCGGGCGGGGCGCAGCGGACGGCGTTGGTGATCATGCAGTCGACCAGTTGCAGGCTGTCGTCGGGCCGGGCCTCATAGCGGCCGGTGGCGAAGCCGGTCTTCAGCAGGGTCTCGTAGAGGATGACGCCGGCCCCGTCGCCGGTGAAGGGCCGGCCGGTGCGGTTGGCTCCGGTGCGGCCGGGGGCGAGGCCGGCGACCAGCAACCGGGCGTCCGGGTCGCCGAAGGAGGGGGCGGGGCCGTTGAACCAGTCGGGGTTCTGGCGCTGGTTCTCGCGGCGGTATTCGACGAGCCGCGGGCAGAGAGGGCAGTCGCGGGGCGGTTCGGGCGGGTGAGTCGGCAAGGCGGGCGAATCCTTCGGCGGCGGGCGGGCGCTGACGCCTTCATTGGTGTAATACACCGGGATGGAGAAGCCCGGCTCGCAGCAGAAAGCGCCGCCGCCCGTTCCGTTCGACGGCGCGGCCGGGCTGGACGACGCCATTGTGGTGGCGCTGGGCTGCAATGACTGCGGGGTCTGGCGCGACTGTCGCGAGGCGCTGGAGGCGGCGCTGGCGCGGTTCCGGGCCGAGGGGATCGATGTGGTGGCGCGGTCGTCCTGGTGGCGTTCGGCGGCCTGGCCCGATCCGACGGATCCGCCGTTCCTGAACGGTGTGGTGATCGTTCGCACCGAGCATGGTCCGCATGAGTTGATGGCGGCGCTGGGCCGGATCGAGGAAGCGTTCGGGCGCCAGCGCGCGGCGGCCAATGCGCCGCGGACTCTGGACCTGGACCTGATCGCCTACGGCCGGACGGCCGGAGACCTCGACGGCCTGATCCTGCCGCACCCCCGTGCGGCCGTGCGCAAGTTCGTGATGGGGCCCCTGGCGGAGATCGCGCCTGGCTGGGTGCATCCGCTTACGAAGCAAACGGCGGCGCAGGCCGCAGACCAGGCCGAGGTTGGACGCGACGCCCGGCCAACGACGGGAACGACCTGAATGTTTACTGTGCTGGCCGCCGCCCTGTCCCTCGTGGCGCAAGATGCTGACATCCCGTCACGCGACTGGCGTGATACCGACGCGCTGGTCAGCTTCATGCCTGACAGCCGGATGGAGACGCCGGTTCCCATAGGCTCATGGACCGGTCGAGCGTCCATGACGGTCAGGTGCATGATCATGGAAACCGGGCAGTATGACGCCTGCCGGGTGATCGGGGAGACGCCGCCTCGTCAGATCAACGCCCGGACGGCCATAAGGGCCTTCCGCAACGCTCGCCTGGACCTGAGCAATCCTGCAGGGCCTCGCGCCGGCGACACCATTACGACCGAACTCATCCTCAACCGGGCATGGATCCGGCGCTAACGCCTCATTCCCGCCCATGCGGCGTTGCACAATTCAGCTCAACACTCTATTTTGTGCGGTTCTCCCCCCGCGCCCGAGGATATTCATGGCTCGCGTCACTGTCGAAGACTGCATCGAGAAGGTGCCGAACCGGTTCGGCCTGGTTCTGCTGGCGGGCAACCGCGCCCGTGCCATCGCCAACGGCGCGCCGCTGACTCTCGATCGGGACAACGACAAGAACCCTGTCGTGGCCCTGCGCGAACTGGCCGACGCGACCGTCGTGCCGGAAGATCTGCGCGAGACGGTCATCGTTGCGCTGCAACGCGTCGACGAGCGCACCGAAGCCGAGGACGAGGCCGAAATCGTCGGCCTGCTGGCTGAACCCCAGCACATGAACATGGCCGAGGCCGAGCTGATCCGCGCGCTGCAAAGCGACCGCGACGGCGGCCAGGAGGAACGCTACTGACGGCGGACCCCGCCAACGGTATCACCATCCTGCCGGCGCGGCAGCCCGCGCCCACGCCCGCACCCGCCAATCTGAACGACCCCGGCGGTCCGCGTCCCCACGTCGACCCGGAACCCCATCCCCGCTCGAGGGTGCTGCGCCAGTTCGAACTGGTCGAGGCCGTGCGCGCCTATGATCCCACCGCGGACGAGGCGCTTCTGAACCGCGCCTATGTCTATGCGATGAAGATGCACGGCTCGCAGCTGCGGGCCTCGGGCGACCCCTATTTCGCCCATCCGATCCAGGTCGCGGGCATTCTGACCGACTACCGGCTCGACACCGCCACCATCGTGACCGCCCTGCTACACGATGTGGTCGAGGACACCTCGGCGACGCGGGACGACATCGCCGAACGCTTCGGCGAAGAGGTGGCCTCGCTGGTCGAGGGGGTGACCAAGCTGTCGCGGCTGGAACTCCAGGCCGAGCACACGCGTCAGGCCGAGAACCTGCGCAAATTCATCCTCGCCATTTCGAAGGACGTCCGCGTCCTGCTGGTGAAGCTGGCCGACCGCCTGCACAACATGCGGACGCTGAAGCATGTGAAGCCCGAGAAGCGCGAGCGGATCAGCCGCGAGACGCTGGAGGTCTATGCGCCGCTGGGCCGGTCGATCGGCATTCACTCCATCGCCTCCGAGCTGGAAGAACTGGCGTTCGAACATCTGAACCCGACCGCCCGCACCGCCATCGAACGACGGCTGGAGGCGCTGAAGCTGGAGCATGGCCGCGCCATCGACGGCGTATCGCGCGAGGTCGAGCGGGTGCTCGAGGAGGCGGGGGTCCATGCCCAGGTGTTCGGCCGGCAGAAGACTCCCTATTCGATCTGGCGCAAGCTGCAGCGCAAGTCGGTCGGCTTCTCCTCCCTGTCCGACATCTACGGCTTCCGGGTGATCGTCGAGGCCGAGGACGACTGCTACCGCGCGCTCGGCGTGATCCACCGCGCCTGGCCGATGGTGCCCGAGCGGTTCAAGGACTTCATCTCGACGCCCAAGTCGAACAACTACCGCTCACTGCATACGACTGTCGTCGGGCCGTCGGGCCTGCGCATCGAGATGCAGATCCGGACCGAGCCGATGGACCGGGTCGCCGAGGACGGGGTGGCGGCGCACTGGGCCTACAAGAACAAATCCTATGGCTTCGACAAGGAGGCCATGGAGCAGGACGGCGGGCGCGACCCGCTGCAGAACCTGCGGCATCTGGTGCAGGTCATCGAGCACGGCGAGGGCGGCGAGGACTGGGTCGAACACGCCAAGCTGGAGATGTATCTCGAGCAAGTCTTCGTCTTCACGCCCAAGGGGTCGCTGATCACCCTGCCGCGCGGCGGCATGCCGCTGGACTTCGCCTATGCCGTTCACACCGAGGTCGGGGACACGGCGGTGGGGGTCAAGATCAACGGCGAGCTGAAGCCGATGCGGACCCAGCTGCAGAACGGCGACGTGGTCGAGATCGTGCGTGGCGCCAAGCGCGAAATTCCGGTCGACTGGCGGTCCCTGACCATCACCGGCCGGGCGCGGTCGGCGATCCGGCGGCACATCCGCACGTCGGAGCGCGGCGAGTTCCAGAAACTGGGCCGTGCGACGCTGGAACAGACCCTGTCGCGCGCCGGCAAGACCCTGGCCGAGGTGTCGCTGAAGGCCATGCTGGAGACCTTCGCCTTCGCCGCGGAGGAGGACCTGTACGAGGCCATCGGCCGCGGCCGGGTGTCGGCGGCCAAGGTCGGCGAGACCCTGTTCCCCGCACTGAAGGGACGGCTGAAGGCCGGGCCGGACCGCAAGCGGATCGGCGACGAACAGGCGCGGTTGTTCGTACGCGGCGGCGGACTGACGCCGGGGATCAGCGTCCATTTCGGCCACTGCTGCTCGCCGGTGCCCGGCGACCGCATCGTGGGCATTCTCGAGCCCGAGGCCGGGCTGACGGTCCACACCATCGACTGCCAGCAGCTGGCGGACTTCGCCGACGACGACTCGGTCTGGCAGGACCTGCAGTGGACTCCGCAGGCGGAGCAGGGGGCTGTGGCGTCTGCGCGCATCCGCGCCACCATCAAGAACGCGCCGGGCGTGCTGGGGCAGGTCGCCACCATCATCGGCGAGGCCGGCGGCAACATCCTGAATCTGGTCATGAGCCACCGGCAGCAGGACTTCTTCGATGTCGACATCGACATGGAGGTCGAGGACGCCAAGCACGCCACGGCCATCATGGCGGCGCTGCGGACCAATCCATCGGTGGATACGGTCGAAAGGGCGCGGGGGTAGGGCCTTGCGGCAATGGTGGCGCTCGTTATGACAGCCGCCATGACCTCAGACGACGTACTCGACGAATTCCGCGGCGCCGGCGCCCTTCGTGAAGGCCATTTCGTGCTGTCCTCGGGCCTGCACAGCCCCGTCTTCCTGCAGAAGAACCTCGTGTTCATGGACACGGCGCGGTGCGCGCGGCTGTGCAAGGCGCTGGCGGAGAAGATCACCGCGGCGGTCGGTCCGGTCGATGTCGCGATCTCGCCGGCCGTCGGCGGCATCATCCCCGGCTATGAAACCGCCCGCTGGCTGGGCGTGCCGTCGATGTATGTCGAGCGCGAGGGCGGGACGTTCAAACTGCGGCGGGGCTTCCATGTCGAGCCGGGGCAGAAGGTCGTCATGGTCGAGGACATCGTCACCACGGGGCTGAGCTCGCGCGAGTGCATCGCGGCCATCGAGGCCGCGGGCGGGACGGTCGTGGCAGCAGCCTGTATCGTTGACCGCTCGGGCGGACGGGCCGATGTGGGGGTGCCGCTGGTGGCGCTGGCGACGCTGGACGTCCCGGCCTATCCAGCCGACGCCCTGCCGCCCGAACTGGCGGCCCTCCCGGTCGAGGATCCCGGCAGCCGCCGGCTGGCGAGCAAGGCCTGAGTGATGACGTCTCCCGTACGCCTCGGCGTCAATATCGATCACGTGGCCACGGTGCGGAACGCCCGCGGCGGCGTGCATCCCGATCCTGTGCGTGCGGCGCGCGAGGCGCTGGCGGCGGGGGCGGACGGCATCACAGCCCACCTGCGCGAGGACCGGCGCCATATCACCGACCGGGACATTGAGGCCCTGAGCCTCCTGTGCGCTGAGGCCGGGCGGCCGCTGAACCTCGAGATGGCCGTGACCGACGAGATGCTGGCCATCGCCTTGAGGCACCGGCCGCACGCCGCCTGTCTGGTGCCGGAGCGGCGCGAGGAGGTGACGACCGAGGGCGGGCTGGCGGTAGCAGGCCATGAAGCGCGGATCGCGCCGGTGGCGAAGGCGCTTTCTGACGCCGGCATACGGGTGTCCCTGTTCATCGAGCCGACCTCCGAACAGGTCGATGCTGCGCATGCGGTGGGGGCACAGGTCGTTGAATTTCACACCGGCCGCTACTGCCATCTTTCCGGCGACGACCGCGCCGTCGAGTTTGAACGGCTGCAGGCGGCGGCGACCCGCGCCTTCGATCTCGGGCTGGAAGTCCATGCCGGACACGGCCTGGATTACGTCACAGCGGCCCACATGATGGCGATTGCCGAGGTCCGGGAGCTGAACATCGGCCACTTCCTGATCGGCGAGGCCGTTTTTGTCGGCCTGCCCACCGCCATCCACCGCATGCGCGCCGCCATGGAGGCCGCCGCGTGATCATCGGGGTCGGCGCGGACCTGTGCGACATTCGCCGGATCCAGACCTCGCTGGACCGGTTTGGAGACCGGTTCAAACAGCGCTGTTTCACCGACATCGAACGCGCCCGGTCGGACCGCAAGCCCGACGCGGCCTGGAGCTACGCCAAACGGTTCGCGGCCAAGGAGGCCTGCGCCAAGGCGCTGGGCACGGGCATGCGGAGAGACGTGTACTGGCGCGACATGGGGGTGGTGAACATGCGCTCGGGCCAGCCGACCCTTGCCCTGACCGGTCACGCGGCCGACCACCTGGCCAGACTGACACCAGCCGGTCACGAAGCCCGGATACACCTGACGCTCAGTGACGAGCACCCTTACGCACTCGCCTTCGTGGTGATCGAAGCCTTGCCGATGGCTTAATCACGTTATACCGATTTCGCCGCAAAGACCGCGGACAGCGGCTGGGGGACAGAGTCACTATGAGCGACGAGCACAAGCCGCACGACGATCACGGCCACGGTCACGACGACCACGGGCATGCTGCGCCTGCCGCAGGGGGTCATGACGACCATGGTCACGCTGCGCCTGCCGCGCACGGCCATGACGACCACAGCCATGACGCCGCCCATGGTCATGACGACCACGGTCACGCTGCGCCCGCCGCCCATGGTCACGACGACCACGGCCACGACGCGACCGCTGCCCATGGTCAGGACGATCACGGACACGCCGCCCCGGCTGCTCACGGCCACGATGATCACGGCCACGACGCCCCGGCTGCTCACGGCCACGATGATCATGGCCACGATGCCGGTCACGGGCATGACGACCATGGGCACGCCACGCCGGCCGCCCACGGTCACGATGATCATGGCCACGATGCGGGCCACGGCCACGACGATCACGCCGCGCCCGCCGCGCACGGCCATGACGACCACGGTCACGCCGCCCCGGTCGCGGCGGCCGCCGTCGCCGGCGCTGCCGCTGCCGCCGCGGCGAAGCCGCCGGTCTGGAGCGACTCCGGCGACGCGCCCTTCGAGGACGTCGATGCGACCCCGGTCTATGCCCGGGGTTCCGGCAAGAAGCGCAAGTCGAAGGGCGGCTCGAGCAGCGAGGGCATGGAGATCTTCAAGACGATCTTCTTCGCCCTGTTGATCGCCCTGGTGCTGCGCGTGGTGCTGTTCCAGCCCTTCACCATTCCCTCGGCCTCGATGGAGCCCAACCTGTACGAGGGCGACTACATCGTCGTCTCGAAGTGGAGCTACGGCTACTCGAAGCACTCGATCCCGTTCAGCCCGCCGATCTTCAGCGGCCGCATCATGTTGCCGGGCGTCAGCAATGAACCCCGCCGCGGCGACATCGTGGTGTTCAAGCTGCCGCGCGACAACGAGACGGACTACATCAAGCGCCTGATCGGCCTGCCCGGCGACCGCATCCAGATGATCGACAATGTGCTGTTCATCAACGGCACGGCGGTCCGCGACGTCGAGATGAGCCGTCAGGACGTCCAGAACCTGTACGGGACCCAGCTGACCATCCAGCTGCGCGAGACCCTGCCGGAAGGCCGCGAGATCAACATCCAGGACTGGGGCCCCGGCAATATTTCGGACAACACCCCGGTGTTCGAGGTTCCCGCCGGCCACTATTTCATGATCGGCGACAACCGCGACAACTCGCAGGACAGCCGTTACGACGAGTACACCGGCGTGGGCTATGTCCCGGCCGAGAACCTGATCGGCAAGGCCGAGATCATCCTGTTCTCGTGGAAGCCCGGCGCCTCGCTGTGGAACCCGATCAGCTGGTTCACGAAGATCCAACCGAGCCGGTTCTTCACCGTTCTCGACTGATGACTGACAGACGCGCCGAGGCAGTGCAGGCTCTGCGGCGCCGCCTCGGCCACGACTTCCGGGATCCGGCGCTGCTGGATCTGGCGCTGACCCACGCCAGCGTGGGGGAGGGGGCCGAGCGCGACGCACGCGGTCGGCCGTTCGCCGACAACCAGCGGCTGGAGTTCCTGGGCGACCGGGTTCTGGGGCTGCTGGTCGCGGACCGGCTGGTGCGCGACTTCCCGGGCGCCGACGAGGGCGACATGTCCTCGCGCCTGCACGCGCTCGTCGACAAGGCCGCCTGCGCCCGCGTGGCCGAGGCCCTCGGGGTCGGCGACGCCATGCGGCTGTCGCCCGGCGAAACCAAACAGGGCGGGCGGCGTCGCGAGGGCGTGCTGGGCGACGCCATGGAAGCCCTGCTGGCCGCGGTCTGGCTGGACGGCGGCTTCGACGCGGTGCGGACGGTGTTTGACCAGGCATGGAAAGACGAGCTGTCCGCCCCGCCGCAAAAATCCCTGACCAATCCGAAATCGGCCCTGCAGGAGTGGGCGCTGGGGCTCGGAAAGCCCCTGCCGGCCTACCGGATCGTGGAACGGAAGGGTTCCGATCACGCCCCGACTTTCACCGTTGAAGCCAGCGTTGCCGGATATCCGCCCTTGACCGCGCAAGGGCGTTCGCGTCAGGACGCGGAGAAGGCGGCCGCGATCGGCCTGCTGCAGCGTGAAGGCGTGATTTGACCGATACAGAAAACCAGCGGGCCGGCTTCGCCGCCATCATCGGCGCGCCCAATGCGGGCAAGTCGACGCTGGTCAACCGGCTGACCGGAACCAAGGTCTCGATCGTCACCCAGAAGGTCCAGACCACGCGCTTCCCCGTGCGTGGCATCGCCATCGAGGGGAATGCCCAGATCGTGCTGGTCGACACCCCCGGCATCTTCACCCCGCGCCGCCGTCTGGACCGGGCCATGGTCGCCTCGGCCTGGGGCGGGGCCTCGGACGCCGATGTGGTCGTCCACCTGATCGACGCCGCCTCCCACATCGCGTCCGAAGGCAAGGAAGGCCAGGCTGCCGACCGGCGCTCGGCCGAGGACACCGAGACCATCATCGCCAACCTGAAGGCCAGCGACACCAAGGTCATCCTGGCCCTGAACAAGATCGACGGCATGCGCCGCGACACCCTGCTGGCCCTGTCGCACGCCCTGTTCGAAACCGGCGTCTATTCCGAGGTCTATATGATCTCCGCACTCAGCGGCGACGGCGTCGACGACCTGAAGCAGCGGCTGGCCCGGTCCATGCCCGCCGGGCACTGGCTCTATCCCGAGGACCAGTCCGCCGACGTGCCGATGCGCGTCCTGGCCGCCGAGATCACGCGCGAGAAGGTCTATCTGCGGGTCCACGAGGAACTTCCCTATTCGGCGGCGGTGGAGACCACGGCATTCGAGGACAAGGCCGACGGCTCGGCGCGGATCGAGCAGATCATCTATGTCGAACGCGAGAGCCAGCGGCCCATCGTGCTGGGCAAGGGCGGCCAGACCCTTAAATGGATCGGCCAGAAGTCGCGCGAGGAACTGACCGAACTGCTGGACCGGCCCGTCCACCTGTTCATCACGGTCAAGGTCGACCCGAAATGGCAGGACAGCCGCGCGCTCTACGCCCAGTTCGGGCTGGATTTCGACGTCTAGACCCTTGTTCCACGTTCCCAGAAAATCCGGGGGCCATCCCCGGTTGGCGATGGCCGTCATCGCCCTGCTGGTCGTTCTGTTCGTCGGGCTTATCATCTGGACGACGGTCCGGCCCGCGCCGACAGCGCCGGCGCCTGAGCCCTTGCCGCCCCGCCCGCCCGTCGTCGTGGTCGAGTCACTGCCGCAACTTGCGGAACAGCTGGGCCGCTGGGGCGGTTCGGGCCAGTTCACCGGCGGCGTACTGGTCGCGCGGGGCGACGAGGTGCTGTTCCGGCAGGTTCACGGGTTCGCCAACCGGAGCCTCGGAACGCCGCTGGCGCTGAATTCCCGATTCCGCCTGGCCTCGGTCAGTAAACAGTTCACCGCCGCCGCCATCCTGAGGCTGCAGGACGAGGGCGTGCTGTCGACCGATGATCCGGTTTGCAAATGGATCGAGCCCTGTCCGCCCGCGTGGGCGCCGATCCGCCTGCATCACCTGCTCAGCCACAGTTCCGGCATTCCCGACCTGATGGCGCGACCGGCCTGGGGCATTCGCCGCGTGACGCCGGCGACAATGGAAGAATTGACTGCAGAATCGATACAGTATGGCCTTCAGTTCTCACCGGGAACGAAGGTTCGCTACAACAACGCCGCCTACAATCTGCTGGGCGCCGTGGTCGAAAAGGCCAGCGGACGGCCCCTGCACCCCTATTTGCGCACCGCCTTTTTTGATCCGCTCGGCATGGCGGACACCGGTTATGACGACGGCGCGTCGGACGTGATCATGGGCTACGCCAACCTGGTCGGCGGTCTGGCCGAACAGCCGAACGCCAATGTCAGCATCATCGTCGGGGCCGGGGCCATGTACTCGACCCTGGACGATCTGCTGGTCTGGCAACGCGCCCTGCATGGCGGCCATCTGTTGAGCCCGCGCAGTTATGCGATGATGATCGCCGATCACGCGCCAGCGGACACCCCGGACGAACGGGGTCGACCGCGTCGCGGTTGGGGCTTCGGTGTGTTCAACAACAGCATCGGCCAGCGCGTTTCGCCGGCGTTCCAGGATCGCCAGATCTTCCACACCGGCAGCTGGTCGGGGTTCCGCAATCTGATGACCTGGCAGCCGGACGGGGACGTCACGGTGATCGTGCTGTCGAACAATTTCCACCAGCGTGATGCGGTCTTCCTGCTGTCCCAGCAGGGCATGGCCGAGGCGTTGGGGCGGCCGTTCCCTACAGCGATGGCCCGCTAGCGGGTCAGACCCGCATGGTGCCGGTCTCGACGAACCGCTGGTGCCACGACAGGGCTTCGTTCAGCAGCGTCGGTGACTGCAGGCCGTACGAGCCCCTGAGCGCCCGGTCGTAGTAGTCCTGCAGCTGATCCCGATAGTCGGGATGGGCGCAGTTGGGGATGATCAGACCCGCCCGCTGTTTCGGCGACAGACCGCGCAGGTCGGCAAGGCCCTGTTCGGTGACCAGCACCTGCACGTCCTGGGTGATGTGATCGACATGGCTGGCGTGCGGCACAATGGCCGAAATCTTGCCGCCCTTGGCCGTCGAGGGGGTCATGAAAACCGAGATGAAGGCATTGCGGGCGAAGTCCCCTGAGCCGCCGATGCCGTTCTGGATGCGTGACCCCATCACATGGGTCGAGTTGACGTTGCCGTAGATGTCGGCCTCGATCAGGCCGTTCATGGCGATGCAGCCCATCCGCCGGATCAGCTCGGGATGGTTGGAAATCTCCTGGGGGCGCAGGATGATCCGGCCGCGGAACTCCGTCATGCGGGCGTTGAGGTCCGCCGCCGCGTCGGGGCTCAGCGAGAAGGCGGTGGCCGAGGCGACGCGCAGCTTTCCGCTGTCGAGAAGGTCCAGCATCCCGTCCTGGATGACCTCGGTATAGGCGGTCATGTTCTCGAACGGCGCGTCGATCAGCCCGGTCAGGACGGCATTGGCGATATTGCCGACCCCCGACTGCAGCGGCAGCAGCGAGGCAGGCAGGCGGCCCATCTTCACCTCATGCGATAGGAACTCCAGCAGGTGGCCCGCGATGGCCATGGCGGCCCCGTCCGGCGGAGCGAACGGGGCGTTGCGGTCCGGCGCATGGGTCTCGACCACGGCGACGACCTTGGCCGGGTCACAGCGGAAGGTGGGTTGGCCGATCCGGTCGTCGGCGCGCAGCAGCGGGATCGGCACTCGGTTCGGCGGCAGGGCGGTGCCGTAGTAGATGTCGTGCATCCCCTCCAGCGCCGGATTCTGCCAGGAATTGACCTCCAGGATCACCTGCCCGGCCCGGTCCAGCCAGGTCTTGTTGTTGCCGACGGATGACGAGGGGATCAGCGACCCGTCTTCGAGGATGCCCGACACCTCGATCACCGCCGTCTCCAGCGGCCCGAGGAAGCCCTGCCAGGCCATCGGCGCGACCTGGCTGAGGTGCATGTCGAGATATTCCATCTCGCCCCTGTTGATCTTCTCCCGGGCAATGGGGTCGGAGTTGTAGGGCAGGCGGAACTCGATCCCGTCGGCCCGGGCCAGGGCCCCGTCCAGCTCGGGTCCGGTGGACGCGCCGGTCCAGACCTTCAGGCGGAATGGATTGCCCTTCGCATGCTCGGCCTCGATGCGCGCGGCCAGCGCCGGGGCTATCACCTTCGGATAGCCCGAACCGGTGAAGCCGCTCATGCCCACCGTGCTGTTGGGCGGGATCAGCGCCGCCGCCGCCTCGGCGCTCATGATTCTCGTTTGAAGGGCGGTCGAACGGATGCGGGAAGAAGCCATGGGGTGGCCTACGCCCCCGGGCCTGATGCGGCCACCCCGTTAGAGTGCGTAGATCGTCGCGTCAGCCTTCGCGGGCATCTCGGTTTCCCGGGCCGGGAAGACCGCCCGCAACGAGGCGTCGCGCAGCCACAGTCCGCCCTACATGAACAGGCCGAGCCAGCGCCAAACAGGGTGTGGCTGAACAACGGGTTCTCGACCCGCAGACTGGTGGCGATGGAGGCGCCGAGCATGAACAGGACGAACAGCCCGCTCAGCACCCGGCCCGTCCAGACGGACGAGAGGCCTTCACGACGCCGGCTTCCAGTCAGCCGACGGAATGGTGTTGACCATCCAGGGCACGCCGAACCTGTCGATCAGCCCGCCGTAGCCCGGCGACCAGAAGGTCTCGCCGAACGGCATGGTGGGCCGGCCGCCCTCGACCAGGGCGTCATACCAGCGGCGCGCCTCGGCCAGGTCGTCAGTGTGCACGGTGACGTCGAAGCCGTTCTTCGGCTTGTCGATCCCCGGGGCCCAGTCGACGTCCATGTCGGCGCCCATAATGGCCTGGTCGCCGACCTCCAGCCAGCAGTGCATCAGCCAGTCGCGGTACTGCGGACCGACCGGCATGTCCGGGGGGCCGTCGGCGTAGGGCAGGGCAGCGGTGACCCTGCCGCCGAGCACCTCAGCGTAGAACCCGAAGGCCTCGCGGCACTGGCCGCGGAAGCTCAGGCTGGTGACGATCTTCATCGGTCAGTCTCCTGTGGCTTGATCCTGAAGGAAGGCCTCCAGACGCTCGAAGGTGCTGGTCCAGCCGTGTTTGTGTCCGGTCAGGCTCTGTTCCGACTTCAGCCCCTCGTGGGTGAAATCCATCAGGGTGCCGCCGTCAGGCGCGTCGCTGAGCTGGACCGTGACAAGGGTGTCGACCGGCGGTCCGTCTTCGTGGGACTCATCCCATTTGAAGGTGAAGACCAACCGCTCCTCCGGCACGATCTCGCGATAGACGCCGCCCTGCCACAGGTTCTCGCCGGTGTCGGGCGAGCGAAGGCAGGCCCGCCATTCGCCGCCGACGCGGAAGTCGCCGGCGCCGGAGACCATCGGCCATTCGACCGGACCCATCCACAGCACCCGGATTTCGGGACTGGTCCACGCCCGCCAGACTAGCGGTCGCGGCGCATCGAAATGACGCTGCATCCGCAGGGTCGGACGGGCGGCGATGCTGTCGACGAAGGTCATCGGGCGGCCTCTTCAGCGGGTCCGGTCGCGGCCGGGGAGGGTCAGTGGGTTTTCAGAAGTTCGGCCAGCTGGTCGGCGCAGGTCCCCCAGCCTTCGTGGAAGCCCATGGCCTCATGCTGTTGCTTCGTCTCGGCGTTCCAGTGGCGCGCCGTGGCGACATACTCGGTCTTGCCGTCGTCCATCGGCGTCAGCTCCACCGTGGCGACCATGAAGGGCTGACCGGCGGGCTCCCAGTCGGGCGTGAAGGCGTCGGTCGTGATCCAGCGTCGGCTGGGCTCGACCGCGAGGAAGACGCCGCTGTTCGGGATCCGCTCGCCATCCGGCCCGTGCATGACGAAGTTGAATACGCCGCCGGGCCGCGGGTCGATCTGGATATCGGAGATCGACCAGGGCTTGGGGACGAACCACTGTTGCAGCAGCTCCGGCGTCATCCAGGCCTTCCAGATCCTCTCCGGGCTGGCGTCGATGACGCGGCGGAGGACCAGCGCATGCTGATGCGCGACGCCGTCGGTGTTGCAGGGGTTGCTTTCAGTTTCTCGGCCCATCGGGGTCCCCTTTCTGGATTTTCTTGAGGTAGGCGTCGAGGCGGTCGAAGCTGGCGTCCCAGTAGCGGCGATAGTGGTCCAGCCACTCGGCGATGCCCTTGAACGCCATCGGCTCCAGCCGGGCGGGACGCCACTGCGCCTCGCGACCCCGGCTGATAAGTCCGGCCTTCTCCAGCACCTTCAGATGTTTCGACACGGCCGGCAGGCTCATGTCGAACGGCGCCGCGAGTTCGTTGACGCTGGCCTCGCCCTCGCACAGCCGCGCCAGGATGGCCCGACGGGTCGGGTCGGCCAGGGCCGCGAATTTGGCGGAGAGGGGATCGGTCTGCATGACGGTGACTTCGTGCGTAACTGATCGGTTAAGTGCAACGACCTGGACGGGCTGTCAACCGTTCGGTTAAATAAAAAAGAGGACGGTCGAACGGAACGGCCGATCGACGCGGCGGGTTCGTCCAGCGCATCGGAGCCGCCCATGAAAGCCCTCGTCCTCAACTGCACCCTCAAGCCGTCGCCGGAGACCTCGAGCACCGAGGCTCTGGCCAGGGTCGTCATCGCCGAACTCGAAAAGGGCGGAGCCTCGGTCGAGATGGTCCGGCTGGTCGATCTGAACCTCAAGCCGGGCATCAGGACGAACGAGGGCAAGGGCGACGACTGGCCCTCGGTGCACGCGAAGATCATGGCCGCGAATATCGTCGTCTTCGCCACCCCGACCTGGCTGGGCCAGATGTCGAGCGTCTGCCTGCGCGCGCTGGAGCGGATGGACGCCCTGTTCGCCGAGTTCGACAAGGCGGGCCGGCCCGTCGCCTTCGGCAAGGTCGCCGGCGTCGTGGTCACGGGCAATGAGGACGGGGCGCACAACATCGTCGCTACGGTGTGCCAGGGCCTGATCGATATGGGCTTCACCATCCCCGGCCAGAGCTGGACCTACTGGCACCTCGGCCCGGGTCCCGGCCCGGACTATGTCGAGACCGATCAGGGCCACGCCTATTCGGACCGCGTCGGGCGCAACGCCGCCCGCAACCTGCTGGCGCTCGCCAGTGTGCTGAAGCCCTCGACCTATCCGGTTCCTGAAAGCGGCGAGGACTGACGTCGCCACTCCGTTCGTGACGGGGCGGGAAAAGCCGGGATAGGGTGGCGCATGTCCCTGATCGCCCTGACCCTCGCCGTCGCCCTGCAAACCTCGCCGGAGCAGAAGGTCGCCGCCGCCCTGGACGCCCTTCACGCCGCCGCCGCGCGGGCCGATTCCGCCGCCTGGGCCGACAGGCTGGCGCCGGACATGGTCTGGATCGGCAATGAGACGTCCGAGCGCTGGGACCGTGACGCCTTCCTCGGCTTCGCCGCGCCGATTTTCGCCCGCGGTGAGGGCTGGGTCTATTCGGCGCGCAATGGGGGCCGCGACCGCCATGTGACGCTGGCGCCGGATCCTTGCGCCTGTGTCGCCTGGTTCGACGAAGTGCTGGACAGCCAGACCTACGGCACGGCCCGCGCGGAAGGGATGATGGTGCGCGACGGCGCGGAATGGCGCGTGCTGCGCTATGCGCTCAGCTATCCGATCCCCAATGATCTGGCCGACGGGATGACGACCGAAATCAAGGCCTATGAGGCGGCGACGCCGATCGTCGACGCCCCGGGCGAACCCGCCGACACACCGGAGGAGGCCGCCGCCGCCGCGGTGCTGGACGCCCTGCACGAAGCGGCGTCGAAGGCGGACGGTGCGGTCTATTTCGACCTGTTCACGCCCGACGCCACCTACATCGGCTCCGACGTGACCGAGCACTGGTCGATCGCCGAGTTCCGCTCCTATGCCGAGCCCTATTTCAACCGCGGTCGCGGCTGGACCTACACGCCGCGCTCGCGGTCCCTGACCCTCGCGCCGCTGGATTGCCGCTGCGTGGTCTGGTTCGACGAGGCGCTGAACAGCCAGTCCTACGGCACCAGCCGGGGCACGGGGGTTCTGGTGCGCGGCGAGGACGGTCAGTGGCGCATCGCCCTCTATGCCCTGACCTTCCCCATTCCCAATGCCCTGGCGCGGGACATGACGGCGCGGATCCGGGCGGCGGCGGCGCACTAGCGGAAAACCGGAACATATGGCCAACCCCGGCGCAGTCCTCTAACACCGCCGGATGGATTTCACAGACGACGCCTTCGTCCTGTCCGCCCGCGCCCATGGTGACACCGGCGTGGTTGTTGAACTGCTGACCGAGGCGCACGGACGGCGTGCGGCCTATGTCGCCGGCGGGGCGTCGCGGCGGATGAAACCCTTCCTGCAGGCCGGCGCGCGAGTGACGGCCGAGTACAAGGCGAGGACCTCGGACCATCTCGGCTCGGCGCGGCTGGAGCCGGTGGGGGAGGGGCCCAGCGCCCTGTTCGACGATCCGCTGGCCCTGACCGGCCTCGCCGCCGCCGCCGCCGTGGCGCAGGGGTCGCTGCCCGAGCGCGAGCCGCATCCGGGCGCCTTCCTGGCCTTTGAGGCGCTGATGTCCGCCTTCGCCCTGCCGGACGTTTGGCCCGCCATCTTCGTGCGTTTCGAGGCGGGTCTGCTGGAGGATCTGGGCTTCGGCCTCGATCTCAGCCGCTGCGCCGTGACCGGGACCATGGACGACCTGGTCTGGGTCAGCCCCCGCACAGGCCGGGCCGTCGGCGCCGAGGCCGGCGCGCCCTATGCCGACAAGCTGCTGAAACTGCCGCCCTTCATGTTGGGCGCCCAGGCCGGGCTGGGCGACGGCGATGTCGGGGCGGGCCTCGACCTGACCGCCCATTTCCTCGAACAGTTCGTCTTCCACCCCCAGAACCGGCCTATTCCGCCGGCACGGGTGTGGATGATCGACAAGCTGCGCGAGGCGGGTCGCCTTTGAGCCGCTCGCCATGTTAGCCATCGACCCGTGATCGGGGAATCCAAGCCATGAGAATGACCGTCGTCCGCGCCTTTGCGCTCAGTGTTGCCCTGCTGTCCGCGGCGCCCGTCGCGGCCCAAGCCGTGACCGATTCCGGCGCAGAGCAGCGTATCGAGGCGGACGTCGTCTTCCTCGCTGACGACGCCCTCGAGGGACGCGGCACCGGTCAACGCGGCTATGATCTGGCGGCCCTCTATGTCCAGTCCCGGATGCAGGCCATCGGATTGCGACCGGGTGCAGCCGGGGGCGATTGGCTTCAACGCTTCACGGTGGCGCGACTCGGCATCGCCGCCGAGGGCGCGACCCTCAGCTGGACTCCGGCGGGCGGTGAGCCCGTGGTCTGGCGCAGCGGACAGGAGGCCCTGTTCGGCGTCGGCCGCGAGGCGGGCCGCTTCGTCCAGCCGGGCCAGCTGGTGTTTGTCGGCTTCGGAATCGACGCGCCGGAACTGGGTATGTCCGACTATGCGGATCTGGATGTGGCCGGAAAGATCGTCGTCTTCCTGTCCGGCGCACCCGCCGGAACTGCTCCGGAGGTCGCCGAGCGTCTTGAGGCCGCCAAGGCGCGGACGGCTGAGGCTCGTGGCGCGATCGGCACGGTCACGGTGAACACCGCCGCCAGCGCGGGCCGGTATACCGATACGCTCCTGCGCCGGTTCGCGGGGCGCACCGAGACGGTCTGGGTCGGTCCGGACGGCACGCCGAGGCGCCAGGCGCCGGGTATCCGGGCGTCCGCCTTCCTGAGTGACGCCGCCGCAGAGGCGCTATTCGCCGGGGCCTCGCGCTCCTATGCGGACATCCGGCGTGAGGCCGCCGCGGCCGGCGGAAGACCGGAGGGCTTCGCCCTGGCGGGAGAGGCCGTGTTCGAGGTGCACACCCGGCGTGAGGACCTGCAGACCGCCAATGTCGTGGGCGTGATCGAGGGCTCCGATCCCGCGCTGAAGGCCGAATATGTCGTGATGACCGCTCACCTGGACCATCTTGGCCTGAGTGGAACCGGACCGGACCGGATCAACAACGGCGCGCTCGACAATGCCGGCGGCATCGCCTCCATGCTTGAGGCGGCCCGCATGCTGGCGCAGGCGCCGCCGCGTCGCTCGGTGCTCGTCGTGGCCCTGTCCGCGGAAGAGCTGGGCCTGATCGGATCGGACTATCTGGCGCGTTATCCGGTCGCCCCGGGCGCGATCGCCAATGTGAACCTGGACATGCCGATCCTGACCTATGACTTCACCGATGTGGTCGCCTTCGGCGCAGAACACTCGACCATGGGGCCGCTGGTCGCCGCCGCGGCCCGGGCGGAGGGGGTGAGTCTCTCACCCGATCCGATGCCGGAGCAGAACGTCTTCACCCGATCCGACCACTATTCCTTCGTTCAGGCCGGAATTCCCTCGGTCATGCTCGCCACGGGCTATGCCAACGGCGGCGAGGCCGCCTGGGGGCAGTTCTTCGCCAACGGCTATCACAAGCCGAATGACGACCTGTCGACGCCCTTCAACTGGAGCGCCGCGGCCCGGTTCGCCCGCGTCAATGCCGCCATCGCCCGGGCCATCGCGGACTCGGAGCGCGCGCCGCTCTGGTATGAGGGGAACGTCTACGGCGACCGGTTTGCACCGGGCGCGGAACGGGCGCCGGCGCCCTGACGTCGGGCCCGCGAAACGCCGGATCGACCCACAGGTCGCGGCAACACTTCGGCCGCGGTCCGGTCTAGACTCAGGCCTCCTCTTCGCCGATTCGAAGGCCCATGACCGTTCACACCCCGCCGCCGGAAGGCGGACGCATCGTCGACGAGCCGATGAGCGAGGCGCTGTCGCGCCGCTATCTCGCCTACGCCCTGTCGACCATCACCAATCGCGCCCTCCCGGACGTGCGCGACGGCTTCAAGCCGGTGCACCGGCGGATCATGTACGCCATGCACCAGATGCGGCTGAACCCGCAGGCGGCGGCGCGCAAATGCGCCAAGGTCGTCGGCGAGGTCATGGGCGGCTACCACCCGCACGGCGACGCCTCGATCTATGACGCCCTGGTGCGTCTGGCGCAGGACTTTTCGCAGCGCTATCCGCTGGTCGACGGGCAGGGCAATTTCGGCAATATCGATGGCGATAACGCTGCGGCCATGCGCTACACCGAGTGCAAGCTGACGCCCGCCGCCGTCCTGCTGATGGAGGGCATCGACCAGGACTCGGTGGACTTCAAGGCCACCTATGACGATCAGGACGAAGAGCCGATCGTCCTGCCGGCCGGCTTTCCCAATCTGCTCGCCAACGGCTCGTCGGGCATCGCCGTCGGCATGGCCACCTCGATCCCGCCGCACAACGTCGGCGAACTGATCGACGCCTGCCATCTGTTGCTCGAGCGTCCCGACGCCACGACGGAAGAACTGGCCGGCATCGTGCCGGGCCCGGACTTCCCGACCGGCGGCGTCGCCGTCGAGGGCCATGCCTCCATCCTCGATGCCTATGAGACCGGCCGGGGCGGGGTGCGCCTGCGGGCCCGCTGGGAGACCGAGGACCTCGGTCGCGGCGTCTGGCGCATCGTCGTCACGGAGATGCCCTATCAGGTGCAGAAGTCGAAACTGATCGCCGATCTGGCCGACCTGATTGAACACAAGAAGGCGCCCCTCCTGGGCGACGTCCGCGACGAGTCGGCCGAGGACATCCGTCTGGTCATCGAGCCGAAGTCGCGCACGGTCGAGCCCGAGGTGCTGATGGAGAGCCTGTTCAAGCTCTCCGACCTCGAGGTCCGCTTCCCCATCAACATGAACGTGCTGGACGCCACCGGCACGCCGCGCGTCATGGGGCTGAAGGCCTGTCTGCAGGCCTTCCTCGATCACCGCCGCGAGGTGCTGGTCCGCCGGGCCGGCTGGCGCATCGACCGGGTCGAGAAGCGCCTGCACCTGCTGGAAGGCCTGCGGATCGTCTTCCTCAACCTCGATGAGGTGATCCGCATCGTCCGCGAAGAGGAGCAGCCCAAGGCCGTCCTGATCGCCCGCTTCGGCCTGTCGGAACTCCAGGCCGACTTCATTCTCGACACCCGTCTGCGCCAGCTGGCGCGGATCGAGGAGATGACGATCGAGAATGAATACAAGGCCCTGTCCGACGAACTTGCCGCGCTGCAGTCGCTGTCGTCATCGCCGGCCAAACAGTGGAAACAGGTGGGCAAGGACCTCGAGGCCGTGCGCAAGGCCCTGGTCTCACCCCGCCGCACCACCATCGCCGAGGCCGTGGACTCGTCGGCCTTCGTTTCGGTCGAGGCCTTCATTCCGCGCGAGGCGATCACCGTCATCCTGTCTGAACGCGGCTGGATCCGCGCCGCCAAGGGCAAGGTCGAGGATCCGTCGGAGCTGAAGTTCAAGGAGGGCGACAGCCTGGCCTTCCTCGTGCCCGGCTATACGACGGACAAGATTCTGGTCGCGGCGTCCGACGGGCGCATATTCACGGTGGGGGCCGACAAACTGGCCTCTGGCCGGGGCCACGGCGAACCGCTGCGGCTGATGATCGACCTCGATGAGAAGGCGGACATCGTCAACCTGCTGGCCCATCAGCCTGGCGGCAAGCTGCTGGTCGCCTCGAAGGCCGGCTACGGCTTCATCGCCCCCGAGGACGAACTGCTGGCCCAGAAGCGCGGCGGCAAACAGGTGTTGAACGGCGAGATGCTGGCCGCCATCCGGGTGAATGGCGACCATGTCGCGGCCATCGGCGACAATATCAAGGCGCTGATCTTCCCGCTGGCGGAACTGCCCGAGATGGGCCGGGGCAAGGGCGTCAAGCTGCAGAACTACAAGCAGGGCGGGCTGGCCGATGTGGCGGTGTTCGACGGCGCCCACGGCCCCGAATGGGTCGACGGCGGCGGTCGTCGGCGCAACTGGCCCGACTGGAAGGACTGGCTGGGCAAGCGCGCGGGGGCCGGACGACAGGGCCCGCGCGGACTCAGGAAGTTCCGTTAGCCTCTGCCAGCCAGGCCCGGGCCGTGTCGAGGCAGGCGTCGTGCTGCAGATTCAACTGGTCGATGGCGGCGTTGGCCGCCGCCTGATCCGGGTTACGGGTGATCGAGCCAAGGGCGAGAGTCGTGCTGGCGGTAAAGGCTTCCGACAGCTGCTCCTGGGTCAGTCCAAGCGGCTGGGCGAAAACGGACGCAGCCGTAATGAAGCCTCGACCGTTTCGGTCGGAGCGAGCCTGGGCCTCGGCGTTGCCGGTGAAGGCGTGCAAGGCCGAGGTGGCGGCCATCACCCCGGCGCAGCGCATGGCGCTTTCATAGCGATCCGGCCGGGCGACCGGAACAGGCGGCGCTGCATCCTGTGGCGAGGCGAGAGCGAAGGACACAGCCAGAAGCGATACGAACATGATGGTCCCTTTGGTGACCACCAATCTATCTGCGGCAAGGAGGCGCATCAATCCGTTCCGAAGCGTCGCGGAATCCGGGATTGCGCCGATTTCACTATCCGGGCGGCGGGACGCGCGCGATACTCGCCGCCTTCGCCGGAGAAATCGAAATGATCGTCACCCTGATCGTCATCGCCGTCATCGTCGCCGTGGTGCTGTTCGTCGTCGTCGGCGCCTACAACAAGCTGGTCGCGCTCGATCAGCGCGCCGACCAGTCGTTCGCCGACATCGACGTCCAGCTCAAGCAACGCCAGGACCTGATCCCCAATCTGGTCGAAACGGTGAAGGGCTATGCCTCGCACGAGCGCGGCACCCTGGACGCCGTGACCCAGGCCCGCGCCGCGGCCGCCGGGGCCACCTCGGTCAACGACAAGGTCCAGGCCGAAAACATGCTGACCGCGACCCTGGGCCGCCTGTTCGCCGTCGCCGAGGCCTATCCGGACCTCAAGGCCAACACCAACTATCTGGAGCTGCAGCGCGAGCTCTCGGACATCGAGAACAAGCTGGCCGCCGCGCGCCGCTTCTTCAACAGCGCCGTCAGCGAGTTCAATGCCGTGCGCCGCCAGTTCCCGACCGTCCTGTTCGCCGGCATGGTCGGCTTCGGCGCCGACAAGCCCTTCTTCGATGTTGGCGAGGGTGATCGCGCCGCCATGAACGCTGCCCCGCCCAAGGTCAGTTTCACGGCTTAAGGGACGACATTGATGGGCGCCGTCGGGCTCCAGACCCACATCTGGGCGAACAACACCCGTTCCCTGCTGCTGCTGGCCGCCTTCCCCGTGCTGATGATCTTCATCATCTACGGACTGCAGCTGGTCCTGATGGGATTCGGCTTCCTGCCCGGCACGGGCCGGGGGCTGGGTGACGACATGGCCCTGGCCGCCTCCTGGCTGGGGGGAACCATCCCCCTGGCCGTCGTCGTCTCCGGTATCTGGTTCGCCATCTCCTACTTCGGCAGCCAGGCCATGATCGACATGATGACCGGGGCCCGCAAGGTTGAGAGGAAGTCTGAGCCGGAGCTCTATAACCTGCTGGAAAACCTTGCGATCTCTCGGGGGCTGCGGACACCGACGCTGCGCATCATCGACAATGACAGCCTGAACGCCTTCGCCACCGGCCTGCATGAAGGCCAGTACAGTATCACCGTGACCCGCGGCCTGGTCGCGGCCCTGACCCGCGATGAGCTGGAGGCCGTTCTGGCCCATGAGCTGACACACGTCATCAACAGGGACGTGCGGACCATGGTGATCGCCTCGATCTTCGCGGGGATCATCAGCGTCATCGCCGAACTGGTGTTCCGCGGCCTGTTGTATTCACGCGGCGGCGGTCGGCGGGACAACAAGAACGCCATGCCGCTAATCCTGATCGGCCTGGCCTTCGCCGCCGTCGGATTCGCCCTCGCCATCGTCATCCGGATGATGCTGTCGCGGACACGGGAGTTCGTCGCCGACGCCGGGGCGGTTGAACTGACCAAGAACCCTGACGCGATGATCTCCGCCCTGCGCAAGGTGGAGGGCCGGTCCGGCCTGAAGGGACCGGATGAGGTGCAGCAGCTGTTTCTCGACAACCAGCCCGACGGCGTGGGGCTGGAAGGCCTGTTCGCCACCCATCCGCCGATCCAGAAGCGGATCGACGCCCTGGTGAAGTTCGGAGGCGGAATCGATCCGGGAGTATGGTCCGGCGAGGCGATACGGCCAGCCGAAGTCTATGCGATGTCGACGCCCGTAGCCGGCTGAGCCATTCGCTCCCAGCCCAGCCTGGTCAGCTGCTCCATCGGCCGGAATTCGGCCTTGTAGTCCATCTTCTTCGAGCCCCGGACCCAGTAGCCGAGATAGACGAAGGGCAGGCCGACGATCCGGGCCTGACGCACATGGTCGAGGATGGCGAAGCGGCCGAGGCTGCGGGCCTCGAGCGCGGGATCGAAGAAGCTGTAGACCATCGAAAGGCCGTCACCGAGCAGATCGGTGAGGCAGACGCCGACCAGATCGCCGGGGCCGCCGTCGGGGGAGGGCAGGCGGTATTCGATCAGATGGGTGCGGACGGCCGTGTCCTCGACCATGGCGATATAGTCCAGCCACCCCATGCCGCTCATTCCGCCGCCCGGATGGCGGCCATGCAGGTAGCGGCGCAGCAGGTCGAACTGCTCGGTCGTGGCTTCAGCCTCGACCAGATCGCGAGATAGATCAACGTTTCTCTTCAGTACCTTGCGCTGCGATCTTGAGAACTCGAACTCGGGAACGGGCAGACGCACAGAGACGCAGGCGTCGCAGGATTCACAGGCGGGGCGGTAGGCGATGTTCTGGCTGCGGCGGAACCCGGCCTGGGTCAGCTCGTCGTTGACGTGAGCGCCCTCGCTGAACGGCAGGTTGGCGAACACCTTTCGCTCGATCTGCCCGGGCAGATAGGGGCAGGGGGCCACGGTCGTCATGTAGAAGCGTAGCTGGCGCTGGGGAACGAAGGTCACGGCCTCAGGTCCGCATCCAATTTCGCCAACAGTGGGGCAGCCGCAGTTTCATGAGACTGATCTGACCCTCCGGGAGGCCATGGAGCAAGACCATTCGCCCCACACAAGCATGCAGGGCGACGACTCACAGGCTGGTGTCCGTTGGAAGGACCGGCGCCTCGCGCAACAGGACGATGGCGATGCGACGGTTGCCGGCCAAGGTTGGGTCGTCAGGGTACAGCGGGTCTGACCCCGCCTTGCCCGACACCTGATAGACCCGGTCCGCATCGACCCCGGCGCTCTGAAGGATCAGTCGCGAGGCGTTGGCCCGGGCCGAGGACAGGGCCCAGTCATTCGGCAGGGTGGCGCGGTTCGATCCCGGTGCGGCCGAGGTATGGCCGGTGATGGAGATGCGGTTGGGCAGCTGGTTGATGACGCGCGATATGGTCCGCAGCAGCAACTGGGCGCGGGCGTTCGGGCGGGCGGAGGTCGCATCGAACATCGAGCGGCCTTCCTGATCGACCAGCTGGATACGAAGGCCTTCGGGCGTCTGGTCGATGATCAGCTGTTTCGACAGCTCGGCCAGTTCGGGCATCGACTGCATCGCCTGACGCAGCGATTCGGCGGCCGAGGCGAATTCCGCGGCCTCGCGGCGGGCGATCTCCTCACGCAGGGCTTCCTCGCTCGCGGCGGCGAGGTTTGCGTTCTGACCGACTTCCCGGGGCGAATCGGCCGGGGCTTCGGGGGCCAGTTCACTGATGACCGACTGCGAACCCGAGCTCTTGGAGCCGTCGTCCCCGAGCGACGTGCCGCCCAGGATGCCGCCGGAGCCTGATGTCGTGGGGGAGACGCTGGCCGGGGCGAAATATTCGGCGATGCCGCGCTTCTGCTCCGGATCGGTCGTGTTGATCAGCCACATCAGCAGGAAGAAGGCCATCATGGCCGTCACGAAGTCGGCATAGGCGACCTTCCAGGCGCCGCCATGGTGGCCCCCGCCGGAGACCTTCTTGATCTTCTTGATGAGGATCGGACGATCGCTCAGGGACATGGGGGGCTCGCGAAACAGGACCTGCTCGATAAGGTGGACAGTCCGCGTTAAGAAGGCGTTTGCGATAATCCAGAGTAGTGTTCGAGGGGGTTGGGTTGCTTCTAGTTCTCATGGCCTTGTTGGCGGGGCAGGAACGGGTCGCGGGCGCACCGCCTCCGGAAGTGGTCGCCGCCGCGCCGCCCACCGTATCGTCGCCGGCGCTGGTTGCGGCCCTGCCTGAACTGGCCGCCATGCCGGGTGTCGTTCTGGTCGGCTATCCGGTCAGCGGCGGGAGCGCCAGGGGCGTCCGCGAATCGATCAACCGGTCCCGGCCGCGCGAACCGGGAGGCGGCCCGTTCGATGGCATGACCACTTGGCGCTATTCGACCCGATGGCGCGGCTCGGCTGACGGTGGATGCGACCCGGCCAGCGCCGAGGTCACCGCGCACGTCGTCATCACCCTGCCCGAGCTGACGACCCGGCAGGCGCTGAGTCGATCGGAGCGCGAGAACTGGGACCGCTACCTGTCGCGGCTTGCGGCGCACGAGCAGAATCACGCCCGCATCGCCCTGGCCGGCATCGATCAGCTCCGCACCTTCATGCGCGGCGCCCCGAACTGCGAGACCATGCAGGCCGCGCGCGTCCAGATTGACGCCGCCATTCGCGACGCCAACCGTCAGTACGACGAAACGACAAGGCACGGGGCCACGGAAGGCGCGCGCTATCCCTGAGGCCTTGCCGCGAGCGAGGCCCTCGCCTAGTCGTCGGTGATGCTCCCCCCGCCTGATCCCGCATTCGACGCCGCCGCCTATCGCCGGGCGCTGGGCGGGTTCGCGACCGGGGTCTGCGTCGTGACGGCCCATACGCCCGACGGGCCCTACGGGATCACGATCAACTCCTTCACCTCGGTGTCCCTGAAGCCGCCGCTGGTGCTGTGGTGCCTCGATCGGGCCTCGGACCGGCACGACGGCTTTGCGGGCGCGGAGCGGTTTGCGGTTCATATGCTGCCGGTCGAGGACCGCGAGATGTCGGACCGGTTCGCCTGGGGCGTCTGCCGCCTGTCGTCAGATGAGTTCGACAGCTCCAGCAGTGAGCCCCCGCGGCTGAAGAACGCCCTGACGCGACTGGACTGCATCGCCACGGAGCGGATCGTGATGGGTGATCACCTGACCATTGTCGGGGCGGTGAGGAGCTTTGAGACGCGGCCGGGGGCAGGGCTCACCTATTTCCGCGGACGCTACGGCGTCGCCGAGGAGCCGGGGGCATGAAGATCGGTTTCGCGGGACTGGGCGTCATGGGCGGGCCGATGGCGCGGCATCTGGTTCAGGCAGGGCATGAAGTGGCCGGCTTCAACCGCTCGCCGGACAAGGCGCGGGCCTGGGCAGCGGCGACGGGTGGTCGGTTCGCCACCACAGTGGCGGAAGCCGCGGAGGGGGCCGAACTTCTGGTTCTCTGTGTCGGCAATGACGACGACGTCCGGCAGGTGGTGGTCGAGGCTCTGCCGCATCTGGCCGCTGACGCCGTGATCGTCGACCACACCACGACATCGGCCCGGGTGGCGCGCCAGATCGCCGCCGCGGCCACAGAGCAAGACAGGACCTTCGTCGACGCACCGGTTTCCGGCGGTCAGGCCGGCGCCGAGAACGGCCAGCTCAGCGTCATGGCGGGCGGCGATGCGGAGGCGCTCGCGCGGGTCGAGCCAATCCTGAAGGCCTATTCGAAGGCGGTGAAACACATGGGACCGTCCGGATCGGGCCAGTTGACCAAGATGGTCAACCAGATCGCCATCGCCGGAGTCGTCCAGGGCCTGGCAGAGGCGGTGCATTTCGCCGAGGTCGCGGGCCTGGATACGACCGCAGCCTATGACGCCATCTCCAAGGGCGCGGCCCAGTCGTGGCAGATGGACAATCGATGGAAAACGATGGCCGAAGGCCAGTTCGAATTCGGTTTCGCCGTCGACTGGATGCGCAAGGATCTCGGACTGGTGCTGGATGAGGCGCGGGCCAACGGCGCGCATCTGTCGCTGACGGCTCTGGTGGACCAGTTCTACTCGGAAGTGCAGGCCATGGGCGGGGCACGTTGGGACACTTCGAGCCTCGCAGCGCGGCTGCAGGACCGGGTCAGGAAACCCTGAGGCCGGATACGGCTCCCTGATTTCGCATAATATCTCTTATGCGCGTCACAGATCTGGCAAGGCGGGCTGCGCCTACGGCCCCTGTCCCACGGTCGGCGCGGCGTCGAGCAAGGCGATGGCCTCCCGGACATAGACCGCGTGAGCCACCACACCGATGCCGAGCGGTTCGTCCGACGGGCGCACCTCGGATGTGAGGACGCCCGCGATGAACGGATGATCCGGCTGGACCGTACCCGGCAGTTTGCGGGCCGCCGGCGTCCAGAACACCGGCCCTCCGGAGTTTCCGGGAAAGACCGGAAAATCAATAAGAAACACAGGAAAGCTCTGAACGGGCGTCAGTGGCCATGAGGCAATCCGCCCGGTGCGCAGGATGGGAAATCCCGCCGTGTTCGAGGAATAGCCGCGCGGAAAGCCGAGGGTCAGGAGTTCGTCGCCCGGCCCGACCTGCCAGCTGTCGAGGTCTTCCCCGCTGGCCAACCATCCCAGCGGGATCGCGGCCCGTGCGAAGACCGGCGGCGCGGAAATCTCCATTACTGCGATGTCGCGCTCAGGATGTTTGGTCCAGGCCGGGTCGCCCATCATGTTGCGGATGCGCAAGGGATCGGGCGCGAACCGCCAGCCGCCGCCCGGCATCTCGCTGCGCCAGCCGATCCGGGCGTCGCGACCGGCCATGCCGTCGAGCACATGGTGGGCCGTCACCAGCACGGTTCGGGGCGTGCCATCCGGGCGCGGCGCGTTGATCAGGAAGGCTGTTCCGACGCGGCGGGTGCCGTCGCCGTTGTTCTGGTCGACCTGAACCGTGGCGCTGATCAGACCGAGGGTCAGATCCCAGGCGGGCGCGGCCAGCTCCGCGATCGGAGGCTCCTGGACCTGCACCTGCTCCCAGGCGGGTTGAGGCGGCGTCTGAAGTTCGAACATCGTCCCCTGCCCGTCATTGGCGTTTGTTCATTTGACGGCGGGCCATCCGCGCGCACAAGGTCCGGCGTCAATTCAGGGGCACCGACATGAACCGCCGCGACCTTCTCGCCACATCCGCCGCTGCGCTCGCCGCAACGGCCCTTCCCGCTCACGCCCGCCCTACCGGAGCCCCGATGTCCCAAGGAACGCCCGTCCCGCCCGTTGCGAAGAAGATTCCGGTCCGCATCGAGCAACTGGGGCGCGTCCGGACGGACGACTATCAGTGGATGAAGGACGACAACTGGCAGGCGGTGCTGCGTGATCCGACGCTGATCAAGGCCGACGTCAAGGAGCACCTGGAGGCCGAGAACGCCTATCGCGAGGCCATGATGGTCTCGACCCTGCCTTTGCAGGCCGCGATGTTCGAGGAGATGAAGGGGCGGATCAAGGAGGCGGACAGCTCGGTCCCCTCCCCTGACGGGCCGTGGGAATACTACGTCGAGTACCGCACCGGCGATCAGCACCCGCGCTATATGCGCAAACCGCGTGGCGGCGCCGGCGAGGCGCAACTGCTGCTCGACGCCAACGCCCTGGCCGCGGGCAAGGCCTATTCCGAGGTATCCCAGACCGGTCACAGCCCCGACCACGCCCTGTTCGCCTATTCCGAGGACGCCCAGGGGTCCGAGGTGCACCAGATCTTCGTCAGGGACCTGGCGACCGGCGAGGTCCTGCCTGATCCGATCGGCTCGGCGACCGGCAATTTCACCTTCTCGCCGGACAGCCAGTGGATGTTCTGGACCAACCGCGACGACAACGGCCGCCCCGACAAGATCTTCCGCCGCCCGGTGCGCGGCGGTGAGGCGACCCTGGTCTATGAGGAGACCGACGACGGGATGTTCATCGGCGTCGGCCGCACCGCGGATGACGCCTTCATCCTGATTTCCGTCGGCAACCAGGAGACGTCGGAGGCCCGGGTCATTCCGGCCGCCACGCCGACCGCGACGCCGGTCGTTCTGGAGCCGCGCCATGGCGGACGGCTCTACGAGGCCGACCACTGGGGCGATCGCTGGATCATCCGCACCAACGCCGACGACTCGATCGACTTCAAGATCGTCGAGGCCCCGACGGCGACGCCCGGCAAGGCGCACTGGACCGATCTGGTCCCGCATACGCCGGGCCGCTACATCGAGGGCGTGGGCCTAGTGAAGGACTATATCGGCCGACAGGAACGGGCCGACGCCAATACGAAGATCGTCATCCGCGACCGCGCCGGCGCCGAGCACGAGATCGCGGTGGACGAGCCCGCCTACTCCCTCTCGCTCAGCGGGGCGTCGGAGTTCGATACGACCGTCATGCGCTACGGCTACAATTCGCCGTCCACCCCGACCTCGACCTATGACTACGATCTGGCGACGCGCGAGCGGACCCTGCGGAAGGTGCAGGAGGTGCCGTCGGGTCATGACGCCGCCGACTATGTGGTCGAGCGGCTGAACGCGCCTGCCCCCGACGGCGAACTGGTGCCGGTGACGGTGTTGCGCCGCCGGTCGACGCCGGTCGACGGCTCGGCGCCGCTGCTGCTCTATGGCTACGGCTCATACGGGATTCCGATGGCCGCGAGTTTCTCGACCAACCGGCTGTCACTGGTCGATCGGGGCTGGATCTACGCCATCGCCCATATCCGCGGCGGATCGGACAAGGGCTGGGGCTGGTTCCTGGACGCCCGGCGCTTCACCAAGAAGAACACCTTCACCGACTTCATCGCCGCCGCCGAGCATCTGATATCCAGCGGCCACGGCAAGGCCGGGCATATCGTGGCCCAGGGCGGTTCCGCGGGCGGCCTGCTGATGGGGGCAGTCAACAACATGCGTCCGGACCTGTGGGCGGGCATCATCGGCCAGGTGCCGTTCGTGGATGTGATCAACACCATGAGCGACACCAGCCTGCCGCTGACGCCGCCGGAATGGCCGGAGTGGGGCAATCCGATCGAGGACCCCGAGGCCTATGACTATATGATGAGCTACAGCCCGTATGATCAGGTCGCGCCGATGGCCTATCCGGCGGTTCTCGCCACCGGCGGCCTGTCCGACCCCCGTGTGACCTACTGGGAACCGGAGAAATGGGTGGCGCGGCTGCGGCCGGCCACGACCTCAGGCAAGCCGATCCTGCTCAAGATCAATATGGAGGCCGGTCACGGCGGCGCCTCGGGCCGGTTCGACTACCTGAAGGAGGTCGCCCACGACTTCGCCTTCGCGGTCTGGGCGATCGACAAGGGGTGGGAGAGGGTCTGAGCCCCCTCTCCTTCCCTACGGCGTGAGCGTCCAGGTGTACTGACCGACGTCGTCGGCGCGCAGGACCACGAAATCGCGGGTCTCGTAGCCGGCGGGGCAGGTGTCGCTGCCGTCAGACCAGAAAGTGTAGGGCCCGGGATACTGGACGCACAGGGCGTGGTTGCCTGCCCAGACCCGACCCGAGCCGTCCAGGGTGTCGCCGTACATGTAGAAATTGGCGTTGTCGGTTGAGACCAGCGCCCTGCAGACGCCGTTGGCCACTTCATACCAGCCGCGGTTGATGAACCGGCCGGTGCCCACCTCTACGTAGGAGATCGCCACCGTCCCGTTGCGGCCGCTCTCGTTGCAAACCCGGATATCGACGGTGGCCGGACGCGCCGGCGCCGGCGGCGCCATGCCGGGCTTGGACTGGGCGGCGGCCACGCCGGGCAAGGCGGTGACCAGTGAAACGGCTATCGCCGTAACGAACAGACGTGTTTTCATGATCCCCTCTCCCTCTTGGCGGCGTCAGGATATCAAGGATTTGCGATGATGCCACTGACAGTTGCTGACGGTCTCCTTCGTTGCGATGAGGGCTGATGAGCCTGCAACTGAGACACGCAATCGAGGCTGACCTGCCAGCGATCACGGCCCTGTACGGCCGCGAGGTCGAGGGCGGCACCGCGACCTTCGAGACCACACCGCCCGGCCCTGAAGAAATGGCGCAACGGTTGGCTGCGGTGCAGCGTCACGCCCTGCCCTGGCTGGTCGCGGAGATCGAGGGTGTCTTCGCCGGCTATGCCTATCTCTCGCCGTTCCGACCGCGACCGGCCTACCGCTACGGGGTGGAGGTCTCGATCTATGTCGAGGCCGATGCGCGGCGGCAGGGCGTGGGGCGGGCGCTGCTGGAGGCTCTGATCGCCCGGACCCGCGACCGTGGCCTGCGGCACCTGATCGGCGCCATCAGCGACAGCGAAACCAGCGCCGCATCGATCGCCCTTCACCGGTCGCTGGGGTTCCGGGACGCGGGCGTCTATCGGCAGGTTGGCTGGAAATTCGGGCGCTGGCTCGACGTCACCCTGATGCAGTTTGATCTGGACCCGGACGGCGGGCCGCCGCACTCGCCGGGGCTGGATCTGACCGGCGGCCTTACTTGACACTCCGGTTGAACTGGCCTCGATGGGGGCCGTGCGAAACCTGAACGTCATTCTCATGCTGCTGGGCGCCCTGTCGGTCCTGCTGCTGGGCGTGCTGCCCTCGTCGGCCATGACAAGCGAGGCGCCGGCGCCGTGCCATGAGGCGGCGTCGTCCACTCCGTCGGAACACGAGGCCCCTGCCCCGTCAGGCAAGGCCATGGCGGCCATGGCATGTTGTGTATCCTGGGTCGTCACACCATCGTTGCAGGGGCCTTCGCGCGGCCTGGTCGTCTGTCCTGCGAGCCCCCCTGGCGCCCGCTGCGGCCAGCCTGCCGATCGGCCTTTCGCCCGCCCCGGAACATGGCCCGCCCAGGATCTGATCGCGTCCATCTTCACTGCGCCCCTTCCCGGGCGCGCGATCGTCCATGATTCTCAGGAGGCCATGATGGCTGTCCGCCTTTCCGCGTTCCTCACGGGCGCATCCCTGCTCGCGCTGGCCCTGCCCGCTGTCGCGCAGGATCATTCACACCATTCGGCACCGCCGGCCGGGCCCCCGGCGGCCACACAGACACCGCCCGATGATCCTCACGCCGGCCACGATATGGCAACGATGGATCACCCGATGACCAGCGCACTTGGTCCCTGGCCGATGACCCGCGACGCCTCGGGCACCAGCTGGCAGCCTGACGTGTCCGAACACGGCGGCGTGCACTCCCGAAGGGGCGACTGGTCGCTGATGGGTCACGCGCAGCTGAACCTCGTTCATGACTGGCAGAACGGACCGCGGGGCGACGAGAAGACCTTTGTCAGCGGCATGATCATGGGCGCAGCCCGACGTGATTTCACCGACGGTTCGACGCTGAACCTGCGGGCGATGCTCAGCCCGGACCCCTTCATGGGCAAGGAGGGCTTCCCGCTCCTGCTGGCCGCCGGCGAGACGGCGGACGGGATCAATCCGCTGGTCGACCGGCAGCACCCGCATGAACTGGTGATGGAGTTGTCGGCCTCCTACGCCCGGCGGTTGGGCGCGAAGGACAGCGTCTTCGCCTACATCGGCCTGCCCGGAGAGCCTGCCTTCGGACCGCCGGCCTTCATGCATCGGATGAGCGCCATGGACAGTCCCGAGGCGCCGATCACCCATCACTGGCTGGACTCGACCCATATCGTCTTCGGCGTGGCGACGCTCGGCTGGGTCCATGACGCCTTCAAGCTGGAGGCCTCGACGTTCCGCGGACGGGAGCCGGATCAGGACCGCTATGACATCGAGACGCCGGAGCTGGACAGCTGGGCGGTTCGGGCGTCGTGGAATCCCTCGCCAGAGTGGTCCCTGCAGGCGTCATACGCTGATGTGACAGGGCCCGAGCAGCTGGAACCGGACGAGGACGAGACCAAGCTGTCTGCCAGCGCAATCCACACCCGGCGGGTCGGACCGGACGGCTGGTGGGCGTCGACCCTGGCCTGGGGTCGCAAGATCAACGATCACGACGAATCGAAGGACGCCTGGCTGGCGGAGACGGCCTTCGCGCCGGACGGCGCCTGGACGCTGTTTGCGCGGGCGGAGCGGATCGAGACCGACGAACTGGTCGCCGGGCCGGGCGGCGGACACGGGCCGCTCCATACCGTGTCCAAGGCCTCGTTCGGCATGGTTAGGGACTGGCGGGTGACGGAGAATGTCCGCTTCGGTCTGGGCGCGCTTTACAGCGTCAACAGCGTGCCGGACGGGCTGGAGCCGCTTTACGGCGGCGATCCCGACGGGGGGATGATCTTCGCCCGGCTCAAGGTCGACTGAGGAAACGTCGCGCCGTGCGGACCATCCGGTTCAGCGCGGCGCGATTCCGGTCGGGGGGACGGTCAGCCAGGGGGCCGGGCTGAAGCGGCGCGGGGGCTCGCCTATGGCGCCATGCTGAATGAAATGACGGGCGAAGGCGACGACCCCCAGGATGGTGGCCTCGTCGAAGGGTTTGGACACCGCGCCCAGCGCCCCGGCGAAACCGTCGGGGATCTGTTCCGGATTGGCGGTCAGGAAAACCACGGCCGAGCCGTACTCCTTGACCAGATGCCGCGCGATGTCGGGGCCGGTCATGCCGTCCAGAAGATTGATGTCCACCAGAGCCAGGTCAGGCCGGTCGCGCGCGGCGATGGCAAAGGCCCCGGCCCGATCCATGGCGCAACCGACGACCTCGCAGCCGGACTCGGACAACACCAGTTCAAGCTCCATGGCGAGAAGAGCCTGGTCTTCGACAATCAGGACCCGAAGGTCGGGTACATCAGACACGGCAGTCCCCCGGGCGCTAGCCGGACGCAGTAACACTGTTTGTGTCCGCTAGCGGACACCCAACGCGCAGATATTCAATCGGTTCACCTCTGGACGCCTTTTCGACAGCGCTCGCCGCAGAGCGCGCCCGCACGTCGGGAGGAAACGCCGGAAATCGGTCGGAAGGCTGACGGGGAGCAGCGAAGCGGATGGCTGGGGAACTAGGACTCGAACCTAGAATGACGGTACCAAAAACCGGAGTGTTACCATTACACCATTCCCCAGCAGGTCCGGCGTCGCCCGGAGCCGAAGCGCCGGAAGGCGGTCGAGATACGCGAAGGCCGCGGGCGATGCAACACCCGCCGAATTGACTATTTTCAATCCTCTCGTTTCCTCGCTTGCGGCCCCCAAACCCCCTCGCTATAAGCCGCGCCTCAAGTCGGAGTGTGGCTCAGTCTGGTAGAGCACTGCGTTCGGGACGCAGGGGTCGTAGGTTCGAATCCTATCACTCCGACCATCTTTCCCGAGACCCGGTTTACTTCATTTGGCGCCGCCCTCCGGGTTCCCGCGGCCTTCCGTCCGTTGCGATTGGTTCGCAGAACTCGTAGACAGAACCTCCACCGAGGAGATGTCCATGTTCCGTCGCGCCCTGCTGGCCACCGCCCTGATGCTTGCCCTGCCCCTCGCCGCCTGTGGCGACGGCGCCGACGACAAGAAGGCCGCCGGCGAAAACGGCGGTGAGCTGAACCTTTATACGGCCCGCCACTATGACGCGGACCAGCAACTCTACCGGCTGTTCGAGGAGCGGACCGGGGTGCGGGTGAACCGGGTCGATGGCAACCCCGACCAGTTGATCGCGCGCATGCGCACCGAAGGCGCCAACAGCCCCGCCGATGTCTTCGTCGCGGCGGATGCGGCCGCCCTGTGGCGGGCGCAGGAAGCGGGCCTGTTGCAGCCGGTGACGTCCGCGACGCTGACACGCGCCATTCCCGCCAATCTGCGCGATCCCGAGGGCCACTGGTTCGGCCTGGCGCGCCGCGCGCGGATCGTCGCCTATGACACGGCGCGGGTCCGGCCCGAGGAGGTCGACACCTATGAGGAGATCGCCTCTCCCCGCTTCCGCGGCAAGCTGTGCGTCCGTTCGTCGGACAGCATCTACAACCTGTCGCTGGTTGGGGCGCTGATCGAGGCCTGGGGGCCGGAGAAGGCCGGCGATTGGGTTCGGGGCGTGGTCGCAAACATGGCCCGGCCTCCGGAAGGCGGCGACCGTGACCAGATCCGCGCCGTCGGCGCCGGGGTCTGCGAGATCGCCCTGACCAACAGCTACTATTTCATCCGCCTCGCCAGCGGCGATGATGCGGGCGACCGGGCCATCACCGAACGGGTCAGGCTGGCCTTCCCGTCGCTGGCCGGTCAGGGCGCCCATGTGAACGTCTCGGGCGGCGGCGTGGCGCGCCATGCGCCGAACCGCGACAACGCCGTGCGCTTCCTCGAATTCCTGACCACGGCGGAGGCCCAGACCATCATCGCCAGCGCCAACAGTGAGTTCACGGCCGCCAACGGCGTGGCCAATCCGGCGCCGGTGAGCAACTGGAGCGACTTCACGGCGCATCCCATGTCGGTGACCGCCTTTGGCCGCCGCCAGTCGGAGGCGCAGTCCCTGATGACGGCGGCCGGTTGGCGCTGACGCCCGCCTCACGTCCGGCCGGCCGGGGGGGCGGCTCGCCGTTGACTCTGATCGGCGTCCTGGCGGCCGTGGTCTGCGTGCTGCCGCTCCTCGGGGTGGTCGCGGCGGCGGCCTCGGGCGGCACGGCGGACATCGCGGCGGCGGACCTGATCCGCTATGCGGCGACCTCCGCCGGTCTGGCGCTGCTCGTCGCGGTGATCACGGCGGCGGTCGGGACGGCGGCGGCCTGGCTGGTGGTGATGCACCGGTTTCCGGGGCGGGACGTCTTCGCCTGGGCGCTGGTTCTGCCATTCGCCATGCCGGCCTTCGCCCTTGCCTATGCCTATGCCGACCTGTTCGACGTCGCGGGCGACCTCAGGATCTGGGTGCGCGCCGGCGCCGGGTTCGACCTGCCGATCCAGCTGCGCAGTCTGCCGGGCGCAGCCTTCGTGCTCTCCTGCGCCTTCTACCCCTATGTCTATCTGGCCATGCGGGCGGCCTTCGTGAACCTGCCGGTGCAGGCGCTTGAGGCGGCGCGGAGCCTCGGCTGCACGGCGCGGCAAGCCTTTTTCCGGGTAGCCGTGCCGATGGCGCGGCCGGCGCTGGCGGCGGGGGTGGCGCTGGCGGTGATGGAGACCCTGGCGGACTATGGGGCGGTGCAGTTCCTCAGCGTCCAGACCCTGACGACCGGCGTCGTGCGCGCCTGGTTCGTCTATGGCTCGCTGGCCTCGGCGGCGCAGTTCGCCCTGCCCCTGCTGGGTGCGGCGGCGCTGTTGCTATGGATCGAGCGAGCCGGACGGCGCGGCCGGGCCTACGGCGGCGGAGCGCGCTGGCGGCCGCTTCCGGTCACCGCCTTGCGCGGCGTCAAGGCGGCCGCCGCGACCGGCTTTTGCCTGACGCTGCTGGGACTGGGGCTGCTGCTGCCGGCGGGCTGGCTGGCCTGGACCTCGATGGATGTGACGCCCGAGTGGCCGCGGCTGATTGCGGCGGCGCGCAACAGCCTGGGACTGGGCGTCGGCGGCGCCCTGGTGACCGTGCTGCTGGCGACGGCCCTCGCCCTGGCGAGCCGCCGGCTGCCGCTGACCGCCCGGCTGGCCAGCGTGGGCTATGCGACGCCGGGGGCGGTGATGGCCATAGGGCTGCTGGTTCCGGCCGGTTGGTTGTGGTCGATGGCCCCGGGCGGGTCAGCCAACGTCGCCGCCGGGATCCTGCTGCTGCTCTATGCCTATGCGGCCCGGCTGATGGCGGCGGCGCTGGAGCCGGTCGATGCGGGCCTCTCGCGGGTGACGCTGTCGATGATCCATGCGGCGCGCGGCCTCGGGGCGGGAGAGACGCGCGCCGCCCTGCGGGTGCAATTGCCGATCGCGGCACCGGCGCTGTTCACGGCTGGACTGGTGGTGCTGATCGACGTGCTGAAGGAGCTGCCCGCCACCCTGATCCTGCGGCCATTCAATTTCGACACCCTCGCCGTTATCGCCGACAACTATGCCCGCGACGAGCGGCTGGCCAACGCCGGCTGGCCGTCGCTGATGCTGGTGGGTCTGGCCCTGCCGCCCGTCCTGTGGTTGAGCCGCAAGGTCGCCCATGCCCGGCCGGGAAGCCCATGACCCATCCCCTCAACCCCGCCGTCCTCACCGTTGACGGCGTGAGCCGCGCCTATGGTGCGCGACCCGCGGTGGTCGACGCCAGCCTGACGCTCGAGGTCGGGCGGATCACCTGCCTGCTGGGCCCGTCGGGGTCGGGCAAGAGCACCCTGCTGCGGCTGATCGCCGGGCTGGAGCCGGTGGACGCGGGCGTCATCCGGGCCGGGGACGAGGTCCTGTCGCGCCCCGGCCATACGGTCTCGCCCGAGCGACGGGGCACGGGGCTGGTCTTCCAGGACTATGCCCTGTTTCCCCATCTGACGGTGTTGGACAATGTGCGGTTCGGACTGACCGCCCTGCCCCGGAGCGAACAGCGGGAAAGGGCGATGGCGGCGCTGGAGCGGGTCGGGCTGGCGGATCGCGCCATGGATTGGCCCCACGCCCTGTCCGGGGGGGAGCAGCAGCGGGTGGCACTCGCGCGCAGCCTGGTGCGGGAGCCGGCGGCGATCCTGCTGGACGAGCCGTTCTCGGGGCTGGACGCGCATCTGAAGGCGGGGGTGCGCGACGACCTGACCGCGGCGCTGCGGGCGGAGGGGGCGGCGGTGCTGATCGTCACCCATGACGCGGCCGAGGCCCTGATGATCGCCGACCGGCTGGTGCTGATGGACGCCGGGCGGGTGATCCAGTCGGGCGAGCCGGTCGCGTGTTTCGAGCGTCCGGTCTCGCGGGCCGCCGCGCGGCTGCTGGGCGAGGTCAACGCCCTGCCGGTCACGGTGACAGGCGGGACGGCGACCACGCCCTGGGGGCCGGCGGCGGCGCCGGGGTTGGCGGACGGGCCGGCGTGGCTGTTGCTGCGGCCGCAGGATCTGATGCTCAGTGCGGACGGGCCGGAGGCGTCGGTCACGACCTGTCGGTTCGGCGGGCGTTTCAGCGAGATCGGAGCCGATCTGGCCGGCCATTCCCTGCATCTGCACACGCCCGGCGTCGGACCCCGACCGGGCGAGACGGTGCGTGTTCGGGCCGAGCTGGCGCGGGCCTGCGTCGTCGCGGACTGACTCAGTCCCCGGCGCGATCCGCCACAGCGGCCAGATGCGCCCCGACCGCCTCGATGGGACGCCGGCCCAGCGCGGCGCGTCGGGCGAGCAGATCGGGCGAGCCGGCGTCATAATCGGCCATCAGCTGTGTGACGAAGGCGCCCGAGCGGACCTCGGCCAGGACCTCGTCCATGGCGGCTGTCGAGGCCTCGCCGATGATGCGCGGGCCGGTCAGATAGGCCCCGTACTCCGCCGTGTTTGAGATGCGGCCGAAGGCGCCGGCGATGCCCATGGAGAACATCAGGTCGGTCACCAACTTGACCTCATAGAAGCATTCGAACCAGGCCACCTCGGGCGGATAGCCGGCCTCGACCAATTTGGTGAAGGCCGCGTCGATCAGATGGCCGACTCCGCCGCACAGCACGACCTGCTCGCCGAACAGGTCGCTCTCGCATTCGGCGGCGAAGGTGGTTTCGAGGATGCCCTTGCGGCCGCAACCGAGGGCCGCCGCATAGGAAAGACCCAGCGTATGAGCGCCACCACTGGCGTCCTGATGCACGCCGAACAGGGCGAAGACCCCCTGCCCTTCGACATAGAGGTCGCGGATTCGCGGCCCAATGCCCTTGGGCGAGGCGAGGATGACGTCGAGGTCGGGGCGCGGCTCGACGAGGCCGAAGCGGACCGACAGGCCGTGGGCGAAGATCAGGGCGGCGCCGGGCTTCATCGCCGGGGCCAGTTCGTCGCGCCACAGATCGCGATGGGCCTCGTCCGAGACCATGACGGCGACGACATCGGCCGAGGCGGCGGCCTCGCCGGCGGTCAGCACATCGAAACCGTCGGCTTCGGCTTTCGCCCGGGTCGCAGAGCCGGACTTGAGGCCGACGACGATGTCGGCGACGCCGGAGTCGCGCAGGTTCAGGGCATGGGTCCGGCCCTGGCTGCCGTAGCCGATCACGGCCACGCGCTTGCCGCGCACGATGGAAAGATCGCAGTCGCGGTCATGGAAGACGGGAAGCGGAGTGCTTAGGTGTTCAGACATGAGCACACCCATAACGCCTTCCGACGTCGTCGCCTTCTGGAAAGAGGCCGGTCCCTCAAAGTGGTTCGCCAAGGACGACGATTTCGACGCCCTGTTCCGGGAACGGTTCGAGGCGGCGCATTTCGCCGCCGCCCGGCGCGAGCTTGATCACTGGATGGAGACCCCTGAAGGGTCGCTGGCGCTGATGATCCTGCTGGACCAGTTTCCGAGGAATGCGTTCCGGGGCACGGGCCACGCCTTCGGCACCGATCCACTGGGGCGGATGTTCGCCGCACGCGCGCTGGAGGCCGGGCATGACCTGCATGCCGAGGGGGATATCCGCCGGTTCTTCTACCTGCCCTTCCAGCATTCGGAGGATCGCGCCGATCAGGATCGTCAGCTTGAACTGTTCCAGACCCGGATGGACCGCAAGCCGGACGACCGCTGGGCGGAGCACCACCATGCGGTTGTCGTCCGCTTCGGCCGCTTCCCGCATCGGAACCGCGCGCTGGGCCGGGAGACGACGCCGGAGGAGCAGGCGTTTCTGGATGAGGATGGGTTCCGGGGCTGACCGTCCACAGGCCCGCCCGGCGCTCCACAAGATGTGAACCCGGGGGCACGAAACGGGACTCTGCGAATCACCCTGATCGGCACAGTCTGCCGGGATGAACGCCGTCGCCGCCCTGTCTGATCTGCAATCCCGCACGGGCGCCGTCGCGGCGGATCATCCGGAGTGGCAGTATCTCAACCTGCTGCGCGACATCCTGGACAACGGCAGCCGGCGCGACGACCGGACCGGCACCGGGACGCTGGGGGTGTTCGGGCGGCAGATGCGGTTTGATCTGTCGAAGGGCTTTCCGGTCCTGACCACCAAGAAGCTGCACCTGCGGTCCATCATCGTCGAACTGCTGTGGTTCCTGCGCGGCGAGACCAATATCGGCTGGCTGAAGGACAACGGCGTTTCGATCTGGAACGAATGGGCCGACGCCGAGGGCGAGCTGGGGCCGGTCTATGGCAAACAGTGGCGGTCCTGGGCGGCGCCGGACGGGCGGGTGATCGACCAGATCACGAAACTGGTCGAGGGGCTGAAGACCAATCCCAACAGCCGCCGGCACATCGTTTCGGCCTGGAACCCGGCCGACGTCGACGACATGGCCCTGCCGCCCTGCCACTGCCTGTTCCAGTTCTTCGTCGCCGACGGCAAGCTGAGCTGCCAGCTGTACCAGCGGTCGGCCGATGTGTTCCTGGGCGTGCCGTTCAACATCGCCTCCTATGCCCTCCTGACCATGATGGTGGCCCAGGTCTGCGGCCTGAAGCCGGGCGAGTTCGTCCACACCTTCGGCGACGCGCATCTGTATCTAAACCACATCGAACAGGCCGAGACCCAGCTGGCCCGCGCGCCCCAGCCCGCCCCGACGATGACGATCACGCCGAAGGACGACCTGTTCGCCTATACGCTCGAGGACTTCGTGCTCGAGGGCTATGAGCCCTGGCCGCATATCAAGGCGCCGGTCGCGGTCTGATGACCCTCGACCTCAAGGCCTTGCAGGGCGACGTCCTGCGCATCTCCGACATCTATGCGCGCGAGCACGGCATTGACCGGTCCGGCGACTGGGCCCTGCTGAAGGTGCAGGAGGAACTGGGCGAGCTGACGGCCGAGCATCTGCGGACGAGCGGGCGGGCCCGCGGCGAGGCGGACGCGGGCAAGCTGGGCGATGAGGCGGCGGATGTGCTGGGGATGCTGCTGATCTATTGCGATCGAGCGGGAATCGACATCGAGGCGGCGATGCAGCGGAAATGGCTGCACTGGCTGGACCCGGAAACCGGCGTTCCGTCAACCTAGCTTCACCATAAGACTCGGCCCACCCTCCCGCTCGACCCCGCGCAAGGCGGGGCCGTAGCAACGGGGAGGTTGCCATGGTGAAGAAGTTTTCGGCCGAGTTCATCGGCACAATGGTGCTGGTTCTGTTCGGGTGCGGGGCGGCGGTGCTGGGGCCGGCGCCGTTCGACCAGCTGGCGGTTTCGCTGGCCTTCGGTCTCGCCATCGTGGCCATGGCCTACGGCATCGGGCCGGTGTCGGGATGCCACGTCAATCCGGCCGTCAGCCTCGCGGCCTTCATCGCCGGACGGATGTCGCTGAAGGACATGGGTCTGTACTGGGTGGCGCAGATCCTCGGCGCCGTCGCGGGCGCGGTCATCCTCGGCCAGATCTCCTCGGGCGGTTACGCCAGCCTGGGAGCCAACGGTTTCGACGGCGGATCGCCGGGGGGATACGGCATGCAGGCGGCGCTCATCTTCGAGGTGGTGGCCACGGCCATCTTCGTCATCGTCATTCTCGGCGTGACCGGAGCCAAGGGTCAGGGCGCGTTCGCGGGTCTGGCCATCGGCCTGACCTTGGCGGTGATCCATATCGTCGGCATCCAGGTGACCGGAGTGTCGGTCAATCCGGCCCGCAGCTTCGGCCCGGCCGTGCTGCAGGGCGGCGAGGCCTTGAGTCAGGTCTGGCTGTTCTTCGTCGCGCCCGCCATCGGCGCGGTGCTCGGGGCGCTGCTGTTCCGGTTCAAGGTGCTGGAACCCGACGCCTGAGGCTGTAAGAACGGGCGGCGGCCGGTCGGGCCGTCGCCTGTTTTTCCGAGGTCCGCTTGGCCCTGCCCCAACTCGTTCTCGTCGTCGCCCGCGCCCGCAATGGCGTGATCGGACGGGATGGCGACCTGCCGTGGCGGCTGCGCAGTGACCTGCAGCGGTTCAAGGCGATCACCCTGGGCAAGCCCTGCATCATGGGCCGCAAGACCTGGGAGAGCCTGCCGCTCAAGCCCCTGCCGGGCCGGCTGAACCTGATCCTGTCGCGCGATGAGTCCTTCACGGCCCGTGGAGCCGTGGTCTGTACGACGCTGGATGAGGCGGTCGAGATCGCGCGCGAGACGGCCGAGGACGACGGGATCGGTGAGATCTGCGTCATCGGCGGCGTGGCCCTGTTCGAAAAGGCCCTGCCGCGGGCGCGACGCATCTATCTGACCGAGATCGACGCCGAGCCGGAGGGCGACGTCCTGTTCCCGTCGTTCGACGAGGGGGCGTGGATCGAGGTATCGTCCGAGGCCCATCCGGCGGGCGAGAAGGACGACCACCCCTTCGTCTTCCGGGTTCTCGAAAGGAAATGACCATGCTGATCGTGACGACCAACGAGGCGCCCGGCTATCGGGTCGTGAAGACGCTGGGGCTGGTGCGGGGCATCACGGTGCGGTCGCGCAACGCCATCAGCGACATGGTCGGCGGGCTCCAGTCGATGCTGGGCGGACGGGTCGAGACCTATGTCAAACTGGCCGAGACCTCGCGGGCCGAGGCCCTGCAGGAGATGGTCGAGCACGCGCAGGCCATGGGCGCCAACGCCGTGATCGCCATGCGTTACGAGGCCAATGAGATCATGGAAGGCGTCACCGAGGTGCTGGCCTACGGGACGGCGGTGGTGGTGGAGGGGGACTAGGGATTAGGCCCGTAGGGCTTAGGAATTAGGAATTAGGGACGGGAGCTGTTCAGCCGACTTCGTCGGGACTGCCGCCAATCTTCTAATTCCTAAGCCCTAATTCCCAAGCCCTCAGCCTCAGCTCAGCGTCATCATCGCTGACCGCTCGAAATCCTTCAACTCGTCCTGACGGCCGTCGCGGACCTTCACCACCCAGTTGGGATCGGCCAGAAGCGCACGGCCGACCGCTATCAGGTCGAACTCCTCGCGCTCCATGCGCTGAATCAGGCCTTCCAGTGAGGCCGGACGGGACCCGGCGCCGCCAAAGGCGGCGATGAACTCGCCATCCAGTCCAACCGAGCCGACGCTGATGGTCGGCTTGCCGGTGATGACCTTCGCCCAGCCCGCGAAATTCAGGTCGGATCCGTGGAACTCCGGCTCCCAGAACCGGCGCTGTGAACAGTGGAAGACATCGACGCCCGCATCCGAGAGCGGAAGCAGCCATTCGGCCATTTCGTCAGGGTTCAGGGCGATCTTCGCCTCGAAATCCTGCTGCTTCCACTGGGAAAGCCGGATGATCAGCGGAATGTCCGGCCCGAGACCTTCGCGCACGGCCTTGACCACCTCGACCCCGAAACGGGCACGCTCGGCGATCGAGGGGCCACCCCAGCGGTCTCCGCGGGAATTGAGGCCGTTCCAGTAAAACTGGTCGATCAGATAGCCATGGGCCGAATGGATCTCGGCGGCATCAAAGCCCAGCTCGCGCGAAGCCCGGGCGGAGGCGCCGAAGGCCGCGATGGTGTCGGCGATGTCCTCTTCGGTCATCGGCTCATATTTCTGCTTGCCCGGGGCGGTCAGGCCCGAAGGACTGTCGACCTTGCCGAGCGGCGTCCAGTCGGCCCCCTGCCCCCGTGCGGCTCCGACATGCCAGAGTTGGGGCGCGATCAGGCCGCCGGCAGCGTGGACTTCCTCGACCACCTTCTTCCATTCGGGCAGGGCCTCGCCGTGGAAGACCGGCACCTTCGGGTCGTTGCGGGCGGCGGGACGCTCGACGACCGTGCCCTCGGTGATGATCAGGCCCACCTGCCCCTCGGCCCGGCGGCGATAGTAGCCGGCCACGTCGCTGGTCGGGATGCCGCCCGGCGAGAAGGACCGCGTCATCGGCGCCATGACGATGCGGTTGGGCATCTTCAGGGACTTGACCTGGAAGGGACGGAACAGGGCGTCGACGGACATGGGCGGTTCTCAGGTGACTGGAACACGCAAGGTGGCGGTTAGGGTTGCGTTTGAAAACCCTACAGGCCGAGTTTTTTCGCCAGGGCTTCGGCAAAACCCGCGAACCGGCCTGCGATCTCGCCCTCCGGATCGCTGACCACGACCGGCACACCGGCGTCGCCGCCTTCGCGCAGGGCGGCATCCAGCGGCAGGTCGCCGAGGTAGGGGATGCCCAGACGCCCCGCCTCGGCCTCGCCCCCCCCGCGGCCGAACACGGCGCCGGTCATGTTCTCGATCAGGCCCAGGGTCGGAGTCTCGACCTTTTCAAACAGCTTGTGGGCGCGTCGGGCGTCGGCCAACGCGACTTCCTGCGGGGTCGAGACGATGACCGCGCCGTCCAGCGGGGTCTTCTGCACCAGGGTCAACTGGACGTCGCCGGTGCCGGGCGGCAGGTCGACAACAAGAATGTCGAGCGGCGTGTCCTCCGTCCCCCAGCGGGTCTGGGTCAGCATCTGGGTCAGGGCCTGGGAGGCCATGGGGCCGCGCCAGATCATGGCGTCAGTGGCCTTGGTCAGCAGACCCACCGACATGGTCTTCAGGCCGTGGGCGACGTGGGGGGTGATCTGGTTGTCGACATAGTCCGGCGCGCCCGAGAGGCCGAGCATGGTCGGGATCGAGGGGCCGTAGACGTCGGCGTCGAGCACACCCACGGACAGGCCGCGAGCGGCGAAGGCGGCGGCGAGGTTGACCGCCACGGTCGACTTGCCGACCCCGCCCTTGCCGCTGGCCACGGCGAGAACGCGGCGAACGTGGGCAGGCCGGGCGGTGGCGACCGGCGCTTTCGGGCGACCCTGGTCGACGGCCTGGGGCGAGAGGGAGGCGCGGCGCGGTGCGGAGACCTTCAGGGCCTCGGCGGTCAGGACGACGGCGACCTTGACCATGCCCGGAACGGCTTTCAGCGCGGCCTCGGCGGCGTCGCGGACCGGGGCGTAGAGGGGGGCGTCGGACGCCGCCACCTCGAGCGCGAAGCCGGCCCGGTCGTCGGCCACGACCAGTCCCTGGACCAGACCGGCGGCGACAAGCCCCTGCCCGCTCTTCGGGTCGATGACGGCGTCGAGGGCGGCGAGGACGGTTTCGCGGTCGGGCACGGGCGTTCCTGATGGGTTGCCGGGTCGGGTTGTGCGTTCTATCGCCGAACGCCCCCGCCTGTCCGGTCGAAAATCCGAGCGCCCCTTGTCCGAGCCCCTGATCACCCTGCTGGCCGGCCCGACCGCATCGGGCAAGTCGCGGCGCGCCCTGGAGATGGCGGTGGGGTCCGGGGCGGTGATCGTCAACGCCGACAGCCAGCAACTGTACGCCGACCTGCGGGCGCTGAGCGCCCGGCCTACGGTCGAGGAAGAGGCGATGGCCGAGCACCGGCTGTACGGCGTCGCCGATGCCGCCGACGCCTGGTCGGTCGGGCGCTGGAGCCGGGCGGTCATGCCGGTGCTGGCCGAACTGGCGGCCGAGGGACGGCCCGCGCTGCTGGTCGGCGGGACCGGGCTGTATTTCACGGCCCTGACCACGGGGCTGGCGGATATTCCGGACGTGCCGCTCGAGGTGCGGGACGCGGCCGGTATTGCGTTTGACGCGGACGGCGAGGCGGCGTTCCGGCGTCGCCTGGCTGAGGTCGACCCGGCGGCGGAGGCGCGGATCGAGGCCGGGGACCGCCAGCGGCTGACCCGGGCCTGGGCCGTGGCGCGGCACACCGGGCGGGCGCTCAGCGACTGGACGGCGGACACCACCCCCCTGCTGACGCCCGGATCCTGGACCGGGCTGGTGATCGAGCCGGAGCGCGAGGCCCTGTACGCCAACTGCGACCGGCGGGTTGCGCAGATGGTCGAGGCCGGAGCGCTGGACGAGGTGCGGGCCTTGGTCGCACGCAGACTGGACCCAGCCCTGCCCGCGATGAAGGCCGTCGGCGTGCGCGAATTCGCCGCCCATCTGGCGGGCGAGACCTCGCTTGCGGCCGCCGTCGAGGCGACGCGGCAGGCGACCCGCAACTACGCCAAACGCCAGCTGACCTGGTTCCGGAACCAGACGCCGGGATGGACCCGGGTGGGCTGATCGCCCGCACTTCCCTCCCGGGCCGATCGGGTATAATCCGCCCGCCATTGCGGAGGCCAAGCCTTGCGACGACCCATTCTGGATCATCCCGAGCGGATCATCCCCCTGGCCTTCCTGGCGACCATCGTCGTCGGCACGATCCTGCTGCTGCTGCCGTTTTCCAGCGCTGACGGACAGATTGCGCCGTTCCTGACGGCGGTGTTCACCGCCACCTCGGCGGTCTGCGTCACCGGGCTGATCGTCGTCGACACCGCCACCTACTGGTCGCCGTTCGGACAGGGGGTGATCATGGCCCTGTTCCAGGTTGGCGGCTTCGGCATCATGGCCGGAGCGACCCTCCTCGGCCTGATGATCTTCCGACGCCTGCAGCTGGGGCGACGGCTGGTCGTGCAGGCCGAGACCAAGAGCCTCAGCCTTGGCGACGTAAAGAGCGTCCTGCGCACCGTTCTGGGCGTGACGATCCTGTCCGAGGCGATCGTCGCAGTCGTAATCATCGTGCGTCTGCACACGGCCTATGACGAGCCCTTGAATACGGCGATCTGGAACGGGCTGTTTCATGCCGTCTCTGCCTTCAACAACGCCGGCTTCTCGACCTATTCCGACAGCCTCGTCCGCTTCGCGCTCGACCCGTTCATTCTCCTGCCCTTGTCCATCGCGATTATCGTCAGCGGCCTGGGCTTTCCGGTGATCAACGAGCTCCAGTCGGAATGGCGAAAGCCGGACCGCTGGTCGATCCACGCGCGCCTTACCGTCTTCGGCACCATCGGCCTGTTGATCGCGGGGTTCCTGGCCGTGCTGGTCGCCGAATGGAACAACACCGCCACAATCGGCGACATGCCGACGGCCGGAAAGGTCCTGAACGCCTTCACCCATTCGGTGATGAGCAGGACCGCAGGCTTCAACGCCGTGGATGTCGGTCAAATGCGCCCGGAGACCCTGTTGTTCACCGACGGTCTGATGCTGATTGGCGGCGGCAGCGCCGGCACCGCCGGCGGCATCAAGGTGACAACCTTCCTGTTGCTGGGTGTCGTCGTCTGGGCCGAGATCCGGGGACGCGCCGACGTGACCGTCTTCCAGCGGCGCATCTGTCCCGATGTGCAGCGCCAGGCGCTGGCAGTCGTGCTCATGGCCGTCGGTCTTGTCGGCCTGGCCACCCTCGCTATCCTTTCGATGACCACGCTGCCGCTCGACCGCGTTCTGTTCGAGGTGATCTCCGCCTTCGCGACGGTCGGGCTGAGCACCGGCATCACCGCCGATCTGCCGCCCGCGGCGCAGTCGATCCTGATCGCCCTGATGTTCGTCGGACGGGTCGGCACCATCACCGTAGCCGCGGCGTTGGCGCTGCGGGCTCGCCACGTCCCCTATCGCTACCCGCAGGAGCGCCCCATCGTTGGCTAGATCACGCAAAACAAGCCCGAACAGTGTCGTCGTCATCGGCCTGGGTCGGTTCGGCGGGGCCGTGGCGCAGAGCCTGTCACGCCTTGGCCATGACGTCCTCGCGATCGATGAGGACCTGGCCCTGGTCCAGAGCTGGTCCGACCAGCTGAGGCACGTCGTCCAGGCGGACAGCCGGAATATCGAGGCCCTGCGCAAGCTGGGCGCAGCCGATTTTCTTCACGCGGTCGTCGCCATCGGCTCTGATATCGAGGCCAGCGTCCTGACCGTTCTGGCGTTGAGCGAACTCGGCGTGCCCGACATCTGGGCCAAGGCGGTCACCACGAACCACGGCAAGATTCTCGAAAAGACCGGGGCGCACCACGTCGTCTATCCCGAGGCCGCCATGGGCGAGCGCGTCGCCCATCTGGTCACCGGCAAGATGATCGACTTCATCGAGTTCGACGATGACTTCGCCATCGTGAAGACCCGCCCGCCGCGTGAAGCCCTGGACAAGACCCTGGCGGAATCGGCGCTGCGGACGCGTCACGGGATCACCGTGGTCGGCGTCAAACGGCCGCGTCAGGACTTCACCTATGCAAAGCCGGATACGCTGGTGGTCGAAGGCGATCTGCTGATCGTCTCGGGTCCGACCGGAAAGGTCGAGCAATTCGCGGCCCTGCCCTGACGGCGCCGCTGAACGGGTGAAATCGACAGGGCCTTGGAAGCCGTACCGGGAACGCCTATATTCGCCCTGTCCGGGTTCGCCCGGACTATGGCGATAAACGCGCTTGTAATAAGCGGACCGGACCCGGGTGCGATTCCCGGCGGCTCCACCATTTCTTCCCCGCGTTATCGGCGGAGCGAGCATGGGGCCGACTAGCATCGACGGACGTGTAAAGAAGACTGCTTTCGCCCGTCCTGGCCCACCGTATCGGGCCATTTTCTAACTGCGAACGATAACTTCGCTGGAGAAGTCCGCCTCGCCGCGTAATGCGGTTCGGTTGATTTCGAACACTTAAGTCCTCGGGGATCAGTTCCCGGGGCGGGGCCCGGAGGGCGCCTGCCAACAGAAGCCCTCCACCTACCTCCAGTGACGCGCCCTCCTCTTTCTTTTGGAAGATGTGGGGGGCCTGCCAACAGAACCCCTGGCACTTTTCCTATCTTCGATTTCACCATCTTGGCGCCTTCCGCCAGCGCTCGCGCACAGCTATCAGTTCGCGCGAACAGCCGAGGCGACCCATGGCCGAAGAGACGCCCCCCGTCGACGAGATGCACTATGAGCAGCTGGCGCAGGACGCCCTGCGCGGCGTCATCCGCTCGGCGCTGGAACGGGCCGCCCTGCCCGACGGCATCCCGGGGGCGCACCATTTCTATGTGACGTTCAAGACCCGCGCGCCGGGCGTCAGCGTGCCGCCGGACATCCTGGCCAAATACCCCGACGAAATGACGGTGGTGCTCCAGCACCAGTACTGGGACCTGAAGGTCGAGCCGACGAAGTTTTCGGTCATGCTGAAATTCGGCGGCATGCCCAAGGTGCTGGCCATGCCCTACACCGCCGTGACCCGCTTCTATGATCCGTCGGTCCAGTTCCTGCTGCAGTTCGAGGCGCCGAGCACGGTCGAGGATATCGCCCCTGAGGTCGCCGCCGCCGAACCCGACCGCACGCCGCCGCCGGCCGGCGACGACGACGGACCCAAGGTGGTGTCGCTGGACCAGTTCCGTAAGAAGTAGGCCCTTTCCCTCACCGCGCCTTTCGATAATCTCGTCCCGGCTTGAGCCTGGAGGAGCGCATGGGTCGGGGGCTGATCGTTGTTCTGATGGCCCTTCTGGGGTTCGCGGCGTCAGCGCAGGCCCAGACGGCCGCGCCGTCCAGCCGGTTCGCCAACTGGACCACGGCGATCGTCGCGGCCGATTGGCGGGATGGGGCTGACCGGCCGATCCAGGCCTTCGACAACGCCCGACGCGATCTGGTGAGGGGCTTCCTCGACGCCGGCTTTCCGCGCGCCAACATGGTCGACTACAGCCTCAGGCCCGACGTCGCGGAGCCGACCACGGCCTCGGATGTGATCGACGGGCTGAACGCGGCGGCGGTGCGAGGCACAGGGGGCTGTCTTCTGTATTTCACCTCGCATGGCGTACCGACGGCGATGGTGTTCGGAAACGAGCCGCGGATGACGCCCGATATGATGGCCAATCTGGTCCGTGCGACCTGCGGCGCGCGGCCGACGGTGGTGATCGTCTCGGCCTGCTATTCCGGCATCTTCGTCAACGCCCTGTCCGCGCCGAACCGGATGGTGCTGACGGCCGCCAGCCGCGAGCGGACCTCATTCGGATGCAGCGCCGACGACACCTATCCGTGGTTTGACGGCTGCATCATCGAGACCCTGCCGACCGCGACCGACTTCCTCGCGCTCGCCGCGGGGGCCCGGGCCTGCGTGGCGCGCAAGGAGACCGAGCGCGGGGTCAGTCCGGCGTCGGAGCCGCAGTTGTTCGTTGGAGCGGAGATGCAGCTGCGGCTGCCGACGCTGAGGTTCACGCGTCCTCCGGCTTGACCGGACCGGCGCAGTCAGGCAAGAACATATACAGAACACGCAGGCCTGACAGGAAGAACGCCATGCTGTCCGGAGGATGCCACTGCGGCGCGGTCCGCTATCAGATGTCCGGCGACATCGCCCACCATTCCCTGTGTCACTGCACCGACTGCCGGAAGGCCAGCGGCGCGCCGGCGGTGGCCTGGGCCATGGTCGCGACCGACCAGATCGCCATCACCGGCGAGACCCGGATGTATGAGTCTTCCGACCATGGCCGGCGATATTTCTGCGGTCAGTGCGGGACGGGCCTGTTCTATACCAGCGAGGTCGTCTTCCCGGGCATGACCGACGTGCAGAGCGCCACCCTCGACGATCCGGACGCCCTGCCCCTGCAGATGCAGATCCAGACCGCCGAGCGGATCGGCTGGATGGCCGGGGCGCACCGGCTGCCGTCGTTCGAACGCTATCCCGCGCCGCCCGAAGGCTGACGCGGGAAGACGCGGATGGTGATCCGCTCGCGCTCGCCCTCGCGGCGTTCGACCAGCAGGCGGGCGACCTGGGCGTCGTCGTGGAACAGATAGCCCTTGATGGCGTCCAGCAGGGCCTTGGCCAGATTGTCGAGGTCCATCCACGGCGGATCTCCGATGTGCTCCATCAGGATCTCGACCGTGTAGTCGCCGTAGGACGGGCGCGAGGTCCACTCCTTGCGCATGAACTCATAGACCAGCGGCTTGTAGTATTTGGCCTGGGTGGTCAGGCCGTCGATGGTCAGTTCGACCGCCGCGCCGGTCTCGCGGGCGCGGACCTTGCCCGTGCCGATCCAGCCTGCCGTCACGGATGGCACTCGGGCGGGACATGGCCCTCGATTCTTGTCGAGCGGATAGCCACGGGCGGGGTCAGCCGCTCCTCGGCGTTCGCGGGTGACATCTGGATGCGACGGGCGACATCGAGGCCCTCGACCACCCGGCCGAAGGCGGCGAAGCCCTGACCGTCCGGATTGCGGCCGCCGCCGAAATCCAGCGCCGGCGTGTCGTGCGTCACGATGAAGAAGCTGGAGGTCGCCGTGTCGGGGCCATCGCGGGCCATGGAAATCGTCCCGGCGACATGGCTCAACCCGGTGTCGCGGGTGCGCTCGAGCGTGACCGGCGGGCGCTGGTCGTCGTCAGCGCCGCGCGGGGTGGCGGCCTGGATGACGTCGATCGGGTTGGGATTGGCGTTGGTCGCCCGGACGACCGTGCGGAAGAAGCGGCCGCCGTCATAGTCGCCGTCGGTGACATAGCTGAGGAAGTTGCAGGTCGAGAGCGGCGCGCGGACCAGGTCCAGTTCGACGACCATCCGGCCGGCGTCGGTCTCGATGACCACGCGGGGCGAATCCTGCGCGCTGGTCGTGGTGGCGCAGGCCGTCAGGCCGAGGAGCGCCAGCACCGCTGCCGCCATCATCGTTCGCATCGCCGTCCTCCGCCTTGTCCCCTAGCCTGCCCGTGCTACACCGCCGCGCATCCTCCCGCCACGCTTTCGAGAGCCCGCCCCGCATGTCTGGACACCGCACCGAAACCGACACCTTCGGCCCCATCGAGGTCGCCGCTGACCGCTACTGGGGCGCCCAGGCGCAGCGGTCGCTGGGGAACTTCAAAATCGGCTGGGAGAAACAGCCCCTGCCGATCGTGCGGGCGCTGGGCATCGTCAAGCGGGCGGCGGCCGAGACAAACATGGCGCTGGGCAAGCTGGACCCGAAACTGGGCGAGACCATTGTCGCCGCGGCCAACGAGGTCATCGAAGGCAAGCTGAACGACCATTTCCCGCTGGTGGTCTGGCAGACCGGTTCGGGCACCCAGTCGAACATGAACGCCAACGAGGTGATCTCGAACCGCGCGATCGAGATGCTGGGCGGGGAGATGGGCTCCAAGAAGCCGGTCCACCCGAACGACCACGTCAACATGAGCCAGTCGTCGAACGACACCTTCCCCACCGCCATGCACGTGGCCTGCGCCGAACAGGTCGTCAACGACCTGATCCCGGCGCTGAAGCATCTGCACACCGCGCTCGATGCGAAGGCGAAGGCCTGGGACCACATCATCAAGATCGGCCGGACCCATACCCAGGACGCCACGCCCCTGACCCTCGGTCAGGAGTTCGGCGGCTATGCCCAGCAGGTCGCCAACGGCATCGAGCGGATCGAACTGACCCTGCCGAAACTCATGGAACTGGCCCAGGGCGGCACCGCCGTCGGCACCGGGCTGAACGCGCCGATCGGGTTCGCCGAACAGGTCGCCGAGCGGATCGCCGCCATCACCGGCCTGGCCTTCACCACGGCGCCGAACAAGTTCGAGGCCCTGGCGGCCCATGACGCCATGGTGTTCAGCCACGGGGCCATCAACACCGTGGCCGCCAGCCTGTTCAAGATCGCCAACGACATCCGCTTCCTGGGATCGGGCCCGCGGTCGGGTCTGGGCGAACTGGCCCTGCCGGAGAACGAGCCGGGGTCTTCGATAATGCCGGGCAAGGTCAATCCGACCCAGTCGGAGGCGCTGACACAAGTCTGTGTCCAGGTGTTCGGCAACCACGCGGCGGTGACCTTCGCCGGCTCGCAGGGGCATTTCGAGCTGAACGTCTTCAATCCGGTGATGGCCTACAACTTCCTGCAGTCGGTGCGGCTGATGGCTGATGCGGCGGTGTCCTTCACCGACAACTGCGTGGTCGGAATCGAGCCGCGCGAGGACAACATCAAGCGCGGGCTGGACAACTCGCTGATGCTGGTCACGGCCCTGAACGGCAAACTCGGCTATGACGCCTGCGCCAAGATCGCCAAGACGGCGCACAAGAACGGCACCACCCTGCGCGAGGAAGCCGTCGGCGGCGGCTATCTGACCGACGCCGAGTTCGACGAGGCGGTGCGGCCCGAGAAGATGATCTCGCCGGGGTGATCGTCCCGGCACCGTCAATCAACGCCGGCCTTCCTGCGAAGGCCGGCGTTTTTGATTCAGGGCTTGTCCCGGATCGTCCGGCCGATCGGCGCGAGGGCCAGTTTGGCCAGCTCCAGATCCTTCAGGGCGAAGGGGATGCCGATGATGGTCACGAACTCCGCCACCGCGATCAGCAGGTGCGACAGGGCGATGTACCAGCCTGCGAATATGAACCAGATGATGTTCAGGACGAGGCCCACCGGTCCCGTGCCGACATCATGGGCGCCCAATTCGTCGCGCCAGACCACCTCACGACCGAATGGCCAGAACGAATAGCTGGCGATCCGCCAGGCGGCGAAGGTCCAGGGCAGGCCGACGATGGTCAGGGCCAGGATGGCGCCGCCGAACAGCCAGAGCAGGCCGGAAATCCAGCCTCCGAAGATGAACCACAGCAAGTTCAGGATCAGGCGGATCAAGGCAATCGTCTCCAGGCGCCCGACGCGGACGCAGCGTCCTACATAGGCAAAGCCCCCGCCGATATCAGCAGGGCCTTCGTGAATTCGCGGTAAGCCGGCCAGCCTTGATTGCCCATGCTCGCCGCGCGGCGGCTCGCGGCTTCAGGCCTGGTGCTTCTCCGTCCAGCGCGCCTTGGCCTCGTCCTTCGTCACATTGAGATGCACATGCCCGTCGACGTGATGGACCCAGCTGACCGGGATCATGTGGTGCTTGAATCCGCCGACGAGGTCGAGCCTGGCCAGTTCGATCCGGTCGCCGATGACGTGATCGACGCGACCGACGTGCTCGCCGTCGGAGCCGACGACTTCGAGGTGTTCGCGGATTTGAGTCGGGTCTACCATGGAGGCTCCTGCCGGTTCAGACTGGCGAGGAAAACCGCCTGACCGCGCGTCGGGTTGCATACTGCGGAGATCGGCATGGGCGAGGTCGTCAATCTGAACCGGGTGCGCAAGGATCGGGCGAAGGCCGGAGCCAGGGCGGCAGCGGCGGCAAACCGCGCCGCTCACGGCCGATCCAAGGCTGACCGAACCCGCACAGAAACGGAACGCGAGCGGGCCGCCCGCCTTCTGGATGGATCGAAGCTGGAGGACCGAGATGGGTGATATGCCGCACAACCGGCACGGACTGATCCCGATGCTTGTCGCGATGCGCGTAACCGCCGAACGCAAACGGCGGGAGGCCGAGAGCAAGGGCAAGGGCGACGACCAGGCGGCGCCCGTCGGGAAGCCGAAGAAGAAGAAGCGCGGCTGGTTCGGCTAGGTCGCGACGACCTTCGGCGCGCGGATCATCAGGGCCTGGCCTGACAGCACCAGCACCAGCCCGGCCAAGGCCGTCCAGCCGAAATGCGCGCCCTCGAACAGGACGGAGACCAGCATGGCGATGGGCGGGGTCAGGGCCGAAACGTAGCTGGCCATGGCGTAGCCGATCATCCGCGCGATGGTGAAATACAGGCCGAAGGCGATCACCGATCCGAACACCGAAAGATAGAGCAGCGATCCGACATAGGTGAAGGTAGGGTCGATGGTGAACTCGACGCCCGTGACCAGGCCGTAGATCGCCAGCAGGCCCGTGCCATAGGCCATGGCCCAGGCGGTTGATGGAATGGCCGTCGAGCCGTGGTTCTGACCCTTCCAGGCGAAGAAATTGCCGAAGGCCGAGGCGGTGGTCGCGATCAGCGCCAGGCCGACGCCGAGGGCCGCCTCGCGATCAAATCCCGCGCTGAGCACCTCGCCGCCCGACAGGACCACGACACCCACCACGCCGAGGACGGCCCCGCCCCAAGAGGCGGCGGCCGCCTTCTGGCCGGCGGCCAGACGGAACAGAACCAGGTTGATGAAGGTCAGGGACGCGAAAGTAACGGCGACGATGGCCGAGGCCACGTGGGTCTCGGACGCATAGGTGAAGCTGTAGCTGATCGAGAAGGCGAAGGCCCCCTGCCCCAGGGCTGCCAGATGCTGGGCCCGGGTCAGCCACAGCTTCTGGCGGGCGACCACACAGCCGAGGAACAGCAGGGCGGAGGCCAGACCGAAACGCCAGACGATGGAGGCCAGGGGCGCCACGGTTCCGAGCTGGAGGGTGATGGCGTACCAGGTCGTGCCCCAGATGACGGCGCAGATGATCACCCCGCCGATGCCCAGCAGGGTAGTCCGCGAAAGGGGCGGACGGGCGACGGGAGGAACAATTTCCGGGGAGGTCACCCACGGCAAGTGGCGGATGCCCTGCGGCGACGCAAGCCGGGTTTTCAGCCGGGTGACACAAGCCGGACTTATGCCGGCCGAAAGCCCCTATCAGCCACGTAGTTTCAGCCCGGCGCGGACCTCGCCCGGCACAGCCTGATAGACATCGGCCGGGCGGATGTTAAGACGGGCGCGCACGGCCTCAAGCGGCTCTTCGAACAGGGCTTCATAGTCGAGCGCCGGCAGCCAGCGCGCCGCCTTGCCGTTGCGGTACGCCTGCCAGGCCGCGCGGCGGGCGGGGATCGAGCGGACCTCGCGCTGGATCTCGCGGGCCGCGCCCCAGCCGATGAAGGCGAAGCCGAGATTGCGGGTCTGGGCGTAGGAGAAGGAGACCACGCAGGCCTCTCCCAGAGCATCGGTGCCGTAGCCGGTCAGCACATGCCAGATGTCGTGGACGTCGCGGATGCGGCGCGAATACCAGATCACGGGGTGCTGGGCGTCGACCAGCGGAGCGACCTTGCGGGCCTCGTCGGCCAGTCCCTCGGCGGTGAAGCCGCGGGCCTCGCGGAATTCGCGATAGGCGGCGCCCAGGGTGCCCGGCCCGAAGCGGGCGAGCCAGACGGGATCGTCCAGCTTGTGCGCCAGTTCCTCGCGCAGGAAGGCCTGCCGGCCGCCCTCCATGGTCTTCAGCATGCGATTGTAGCCGCGGCCGATGGAACGCCCCGACAGGGCCCGCATGATCTCGAACACCTGGGCGGTGTCTTCCTTGTTCCGGACCAGGCGCCGGAAAGCCCGGAAGGCCTTGAGCGGCTCGAGGCGCTGCGGACGCAGTCGGTCGAACTTGTCGAAATCGGCGGTGACGGTCATGGACGAGCCCTGTTGGTCTCCGACAGAATACCCCCGATGGGCCCACAAGTGAACGGTGTTCACGTCGCACCCCATGGCGGTCTGGCCGGGGCCGGGGCTATGGTTCGGGCCATGTTGAAGAAGCGCTCCGTCTCCCTGTCCGGTCACGCCACCTCGGTGGCGCTGGAGGCCGAATTCTGGGCGGTTCTGGACGCGGTCGCGGCGGCCGGCGGCCTGTCACACGCCGGGCTGATGAAGCGGATCGACGAGCGCCGCGGGCGGACCCCCCTCGCCTCGGCCTGCCGGCTACTCGCCCTGTCGTGGACGGGCGGCGACCGATCTTTCATCGAACAGGATTCGACCGATTGACAGCCGTCAGGGTTGGCGCATGGTCGGGTTTCCAGAAGGAAAACCGCCGTGCTCGACAAGATCGACAAGACCCTCATTCCGCCCACCCTGTTCGGAGGGCTGATCGCCATCGGATTGATCGGCGCCGGAGCCTTCATCGGCTCCGGCGTGGTCAATGCCCAGGTCGGCAACCGGCAGGTCACGGTGCGCGGCGTGGCCGAGCGCAATGTGGTGGCGGACCTCGCCGTCCTGACCCTCAGTTTCAAGGCGGCGAACGACGACCTCCCGGTCGCCCAGGCGCAGATCGATCGTGATCTGGCGCTGGTGCGGGCCTTCCTGACGCGGCAGGGCTATCCGGCCGAGCACATCACCATCGGCCGGCTGCAGGTGACGGACACCCGGGCCCGCGAATACGGCTCGACCGACAATGTGGTGCGATACATCCTGAGCCAGGGCGTGACGGTGCGGACGACCGACGTCCAGCGCGTCGCCCAGACGGAACGGGCGCTGAACGATCTGGTGCGCGAGGGGGTCCAGCTGGATTTCGCCGCCCCGACCTATGTCTTCACCAAGCTGAACGAGGTGCGGCCGTCCATGATCGCCGAGGCGACTGCCTCGGCGCGATCCGGCGCCGAGCAGTTCGCCAAGGACTCCGGCGCGCCGCTGGGCCCGATCCGTCAGGCGACCCAAGGCTCGTTCGAAATCCTCGCCCGCGAGGACATCGACAGCGAGTCGACATCGCTCGACAAGCGGGTCCGTGTCGTCGCGACGGTCAGCTACCAGCTACGCTGACGCTCAGGTCGCAGGCGCCGGCTCGGGCGGCATGACCGGCGGATTGACGGGCGGCACATCCGGCAGGTCCGGCATCTTCGGCGCATCCGGCAGTTCCGCACGCGGCAGGTCGATATCGACCGAGATGTCCGTGCCGTCGGGCGCTTCGATCGCGCCGCGATTCGAGAAGACGACCACAGCGATGATGATGACGACCACCACCAGACCGCCCACGAGCAGGGCGATCCAGCTGCCGCCGCCACCGCTCTTGGGCGGATTGTTGATCGTGGTGTGATGAACGACCTCAGGCCGCTCGGGCGGAGGAATGTTGGGATCGGTCATGGCTCAGTTCACCGTCGGAACGGCCGGGGCGGACACCTCGGGCAGATTGACGTCGACATCGATGGCCTTGCTCTCCGGGGCCATGCCGCCGCGGGCGAGGACAAAATAGGCCACGATGGCGAGAACGACGACGATGCCGCCGACGATGAAGGCCAGGCCGGCGTTGCCGCCGCCACCGCTGTTGTTCGTATTGTTGTCGGTCATGAAATAGTCCCTTCCCCAGTCTGTCGATGCTGCGGAAACGACGGCGACGCTTGCCGGTTCCGTGAGGCCGGCGGCAGGCAGGCGCTGACATCGGCCTTCGTGCCCCTTATGTTCTCCCAATGAGTCTCCCAGACGCGCCCGCGCCCCGCATTTCCGACCTGGCTCGTTCGCGAGGTCCCGGCGGCGTCGAGGCGCCGGCCGTCGACTATCTGGCCGGGCTGAATCCGGAACAGCGCGAGGCGGTTGAGACCGTGGACGGGCCGGTGCTGGTGCTGGCCGGGGCCGGGACGGGCAAGACGCGGGTGCTGACCACGCGGTTGGCGCACATACTGGCCACCGGACGGGCGCGGCCGTGGGAACTGCTGGTCGTCACCTTCACCAACAAGGCCGCGCGCGAGATGCGCGAGCGGATCACCCATCTGATCGGGCCGTCGGCCGAGGGGCTGCGCTGGCTGGGCACCTTCCACTCGGTGGCGGCGCAGATCCTGCGGCGGCATGCCGAACTGGTCGGGCTGAAGTCGACCTTCACCATTCTGGACACCGACGACCAGGAGCGGGTCTGCAAACAGGTGCTGGAGGCCGAAGGGCTGGACACCAAACGCTGGACGCCCAAGTCGCTGAACGGGCTGATCGACCACTGGAAGAACCGCGGCTGGACGCCGGAAAAACTGCCGCCGTCCGAGGATTTCGCCAACGGCAAGGGGCATTCGCTGTACGCCGCCTATCAGGCGCGGCTGGTCAGCCTGAACGCCTGCGACTTCGGCGACCTGTTGCTGCACAACCTGACCATCCTGTCGAAACATGCGGATATCGCGGAGGAATATCGCCGTCGATTCCGCTACATCCTGGTCGATGAATATCAGGATACCAATGTCGCCCAGTACCTCTGGCTGCGGCTGCTCACGGCCTCGACCGGCAACGTCTGCTGCGTCGGCGACGACGACCAGTCGATCTATGGTTGGCGCGGGGCCGAGGTCGACAACATCCTCCGGTTCGAGCGTGATTTCCCCGGCGCCAAGGTCGTAAGACTGGAGCGTAACTACCGGTCCACGCAGCATATTCTGGGTGCTGCATCGGGCCTGATCGCCGCCAACCGCGACCGGCTGGGCAAGACGCTGTGGACCGAGGATTCCAGCGGCGACAAGGTCAAGGTGCGCGGGGTCTGGGACGGCGAGGCCGAGGCGCGGCTGGTCGCCGACGAGATCGAGACGGCGCGGCGGGCCGGTACGCCCTACAAGGACATGGCGGTGCTGGTGCGCGCCTCGTTCCAGATGCGGGCGTTCGAGGAGCGGTTCGTCCTGCTGGCCGTGCCCTACACCGTCATCGGCGGGCCGCGCTTCTTCGAGCGGGCCGAGATCCGGGACGCTCACGCCTATCTGCGGCTGATCCTGTCCGAAGACGACGACCTGGCCTTCGAGCGGATCGTCAATGTTCCCAAGCGCGGCATCGGCGACACCAGCGTGCAGAAGGTGCTGCAGATCGCGCGGCTGTCCGGCGTCTCGGCGATGAGCGCGGTGCGTGACCTGATCACCTCGGACGAACTGCAGGCGCGGACGCGGACGGCCCTGTCGAACTTCGTGCGCGACATCGACCGCTGGCGGAGCTTCGCCCAGACTACGACCCACTGGGAACTGACGGAGACGGTGCTCGAAGAGAGCGGCTACACCGACATGCAGAAGGCCGACCGGGCGACCGGCCAGACGCGGCTGGATAACCTCAAGGAACTGACGCAATCGATGCAGCAGTTCGAGACCCTGCCCGCCTATCTGGAGCACGTCTCGCTGGTCATGGACCTCGACCGCGGCGAGAGCGCGGACTCGGTGCAGATCATGACGCTGCACGGGGCCAAGGGGCTGGAGTTCCCGCTGGTCTTCCTGCCGGGCTGGGAGGAAGGCGTCTTCCCCAGCCAGCGCAGCATCGACGAGAAGGGCGAAAAGGGCCTCGAGGAGGAACGCCGCCTCGCCTATGTCGGCGTCACCCGGGCCAAGTCGGACGCGCGGATCAGCTTCGCCGCCAACCGGCTGGTCTACGGCCGCTGGACCTCGCAGCTGCCGAGCCGGTTCGTCGACGAACTGCCGATCGACCACGTCGAGGCCGAGAGCGACACCGGCTACTACGGCGTCACCCCCGGCATGAAGGACGCCAAGAGCCGGTGGGACGAGATGCCGACGTTCGGGGCGGGGTACGCCTCGCCCGGCTGGAAACGGGCGCAGTCCTTCACGGCCGGACGCAGTCCAGCGGCCAAACCGGCGCGGCATGCGCTGATCGAAGGGGACGGCCGGCTGGTCGCCACCGCCGACCCGAAGTCGGGCGGCGACTGGTCGAAGGGGGAACGCGTGTTTCACCAGAAATTCGGCTACGGCGCGGTCCGGTTGATTGAGGGCAACAAGCTGGTGATCGACTTCGAGAAGGCGGGGGAGAAGAAGGTAATCGATACGTTTGTGGAGAAGACGTGATGCGACATTGGCCGCTTATCACATGGGTTGGTCTAGTCGCCCTCGTCGCGTGTACGCCGGCTCTCTCCCGCTTCGAGTTGCGCCCGATTGACTCAATGGTCGCGGCTGCATGGACGCAGGCAGTCGGTAGCGTGTTGGCAATTTTGGTGAGCGCACTGATTGCGGTTTATGTGCCCATTCTTCACGGCAGGAAATCGCTTCGAGACCGCCAAGCGCTTACCGTTCTATCCCTCATGGCCTCCGCCCAAGAACTTTGCGCCTATTTCTCCTCTGCCCATCACATTGCTGGTGCCGGAAAATTCAATGCTCACACTGCTGAGCATATCGCGAGTGGCGTCAGGGCAACCCAAGCGGACCTTGCCCAAATTGTTAGCCTAGAGATGCCGATTACGTTCCGCATCCATCTAGTAGCCGCGAGAGCGAGCGCTGACTTGGCCTTGGTATTTCTACGCCAAGCGGAACATCTGTTTCTCACGACGTCATCTCTGCCCAAGGCGTTCTTTGCTGAGCCGCTAAAGAACGCCGACGCTTCGTACAAGAAACTTGCCGAAGCTGTGGCTGCGCACCCTATCGGTCGCAATCCGATGGGCGGATACCACTAGAATTCAGCGCCACCGGTCGCTTGTGTGGGACGGCATCTGCTCCGCCGCTCAGGCAACAGAAAGCGTTCCCAACCCTTCGTTAAGTCCGTTGCCCGACCTTGGGCGCGTGCGCGAATCCCGTCCAGACGAGGTCCTGACCGAGCCCGCCCCCAGCATCTGGGAGCGGGTGATCTGCGGCGTGATCATCGCCATGCTGACCGGGGCCCTGATCGGGCCGGTGTTCGCGCCCCTGCAGGAAGAGACGCCGGTGCTGCGGCTGGTGTGGTTGCCGGCCTATGCGGCCATCGTCGGCCTGCTTCTGTTCCGGATCGACCGGCTGTGGCGGGCGTGGCCGGCGATGATCGCCATCGCCGCCATCGTCGGCCTGGCCTTCGCCTCGCGCTACTGGTCGATCGATTTCGCCACCACCATGCGCCGTGTCATCGCCCTGGCCATCAGTTGCGGTTTCGCCCTGTATCTGGGAGCCGTCTTCCGGGGGCCGCATCTGCCGCGGTTGCTGATGCATACCGCGCTGTTCATGGCGCTCGGCAGTCTGGTCATGGTCGTCGCCTTCCCGTCCATCGGCGTCCATCAGTTGGACAACGCCGGCCTGTGGCGCGGCCTCTGGTACGAGAAGAACCAGATGGGGGCGGTCATGGTGATCGGCGCAATCGCCGCCGCCGCCTGTCTGGCCTCACCCGATCCGCGCCGACTGCTGCCGGCCGTGGCGCTGGTCCTGTCCAGCGGCCTCGTGCTGGCGACCCAATCCAAGACCTCCCTGCTGTGTCTGATGGTGGGGCTGGGCCTTATCGGCGGATTCTGGTCCCTGAGGCGCGGCGGCGCGGCCTTTTCCGTCATCGCCATCTGGTGCGCGGTTGTGCTGGCGGGTCTGGGCGTCTGGATCTGGGACACCCATTCGGTGGCGGTGCTGGAGGCGCTGGGCAAGGATCCGTCGCTGACCGGTCGCACGGACATCTGGGACAGCCTGATGCGCAAGGTCGCCGACCGGCCGTGGACCGGCTACGGCTACGGCGCCTTCTGGGGCCGGATCGGGGAGTCGCCGCCCGCCGACTGGGTGCGCAAGGAGACCGGCTGGATTGTGCCGTCGGCGCACAATGGCTGGATCGACCTGCTGGTCCAGCTGGGCTGGCCGGGTGCTGTGCTGGTCGGCTCCCTGATGGCCGGGACGGCCCTGCTCGCCGTGCTGCGTTGCATGGGATCGGGCCTGCGCGAAGGTTGGTGGGGCCTGGGCTTCCTGGCCGCCTTCTTCGTGCTGAGCCTGTCGGAGAGCATCCTGATGGCGCACCAGGGTCTTCCGTGGGTGCTGTTCATGGCGGCCATGACGCGGGCGATGCTGCCGTCGCCGTCCGCGGCCCCCGCCCCGCTTGTGGAGAAGCGCCGCCGGGCCTACCAGACCGGTCCCCGAATCGTCTCACAGTATCCGCATGGGTCCCAACGCCGCGCCTTCCCTGTTCGATGATCTGCCCGAGCCGCAAGGCCCGGCGCCGACGCCTGTTCCAGCCACATCCATGCCCGACCCGGCCCTGACGCCGCAGGCTGTCGCCCCCCGGCCGGAGCCGGACCCCGTGCGCGCCGCTCACGCCGCCCCGTCCGCGCCGCCGCTGGCCGGCAACTATTCCGCCTCCTCGATCGAAGTGCTGGAGGGGCTGGAGCCGGTCCGCAAACGCCCCGGCATGTATATCGGCGGCACCGACGAGCGGGCCCTGCACCACCTGTTCGCCGAGGTGCTGGACAACGCCATGGACGAGGCCGTCGCCCGCCATGCGAAGCTGATCACCGTCGATCTGGACGCCGAGGGCTGGCTGTCGGTCAAGGACGACGGACGTGGCATTCCGGTCGATCCGCACCCGAAACATCCGGGCAAGTCGGCGCTGGAAGTGGTCATGACCGTCCTCCATTCGGGCGGGAAGTTCTCCGGTAAAGCCTATGAAACCTCAGGCGGTTTGCACGGCGTCGGCGTCTCGGTCGTCAACGCCCTGAGCGAGCGGCTCGACGTGACCGTCTGGCGCGACGGCTTCGAGTGGAAACAGTCCTTCAGCCGCGGCCTGCCGCTGGGCTCCATCGTCCAGGTCCAGCCCTCCAGGAAGAAGGGCACCCTGATCCGGTTCAAGCCGGACGAGGAGATTTTCGGCGTCGGGGCGGCCTTCAAGCCCGCCCGCCTGTTCCGCATGGCGAGGTCCAAGGCCTATCTGTTCCGCGGCGTCGAGATCCGCTGGACCTGCGCGTCCGAGCGGATCACCGATCAGACGGCGACCGAGGCCGTCTTCCACTTCCCCAACGGCTTGGCCGACGCCCTGTCCGAGCGGATCGGCGAGCTCGAGACCGTGACGCCGGCCTTCGCCGGCCGGGTCGAACGCAAGGGCGAGGCCGGAGCCGTCGAATGGGCCGTGACCTGGTCGCCGATCGGTTTCGGCGAGGCCGACGGCTTTGTCTCATCCTACTGCAACACCGTCTCGACGCCCGACGGCGGCACGCATGAGGCCGGTTTCCGCGCGGCGCTGGTCAAGGGCCTCAAGGCCTATGGCGAACTCACCAATGAGAAGCGCGCGGGGCTGATCACGGCCGAGGACGTCATCGCCAACGCCGGGGCGCTGATCAGCGTCTTCGTGCGCAACCCCGAATTTCAGGGGCAGACCAAGGACCGCCTCTCCTCCCCCGACGCCCAGCGGCTGGTCGAACAGCTGATGCGCGACCCGCTGGATCACTGGCTGACCGAGAGTCCGAAACAGGCCAACACCCTGCTGGGCTTCGTCATCGAGCGGGCCGAGGACCGGCTGAAGCGGCGCAAGGACAAGGAGGTCCAGCGGGCCCAGGCCACGCGCAAGCTGCGCCTGCCCGGCAAGCTGTCGGACTGTTCGCGCCAGTCCGCCAACGGCACCGAACTGTTCATCGTCGAGGGCGACTCGGCCGGCGGCTCGGCCAAACAGGCGCGCGACCGCACCACCCAGGCCATCCTGCCCCTGCGCGGCAAGATCTTGAACGTCGCCTCGGCCACGGCCGACAAGCTGCGGGCCAATATCGAACTGTCCGACCTGGCCCTGGCGCTCGGCGTCCAGCCGGGCAGCCGGTTCAATATCGAAGACCTGCGCTATGAGCGCATCGTCATCATGACCGACGCCGACGTGGACGGCGCCCATATCGCGGCCCTGCTGATCACCTTCTTCTACCGGTCGATGCCCGAGACCATCCGGCAGGGCCGGCTGTTCATGGCCCTGCCCCCGCTCTACCGGATCAGCGCCGGGCCGCTGTCGGAATACGCCCGCGACGACGCCCACCGCGACGAGCTGCTGGCCACGGTGTTCAAGGGCAAGAAGGTCGAGATCGGGCGGTTCAAGGGTCTGGGCGAGATGATGGCCTCCCAGCTCAAGGAGACCACCATGGACCCGAAGAAGCGCACCCTGGCGCGTGTCACGGTGCCGGCCTCCGAGGACGAGATCGAGGACCTGGTGGAGCGGCTGATGGGCAAGAAGGCCGAAGCCCGGTTCCAGTTCATTCAGGACAACGCCCAGTTCGCGGTGGCCGATCTGGACGTTTAGGACGCCTTATCGCTGACGACCCCGATCTCCGCGTCACTTCGTGGGGATGACAGGAGGCAAGCCACCCTTGCCGGCTGGAGCAGCTTGCTGACTGGCTCAGCAGTTCGCCGGCGCCCCGTAACGGCCGATCACGGCGGGCGAGTCGCCGTCATCCTCGACGGAGATCACGGTCAGCCGGTCATACTCGCAGTCTGCCATCTCCGAGGCGCCGGTTTCGCCCAGCGCGCCGGCGATGAGCGGGACGGTATTGCTGTGTCCGACGACCAGAACCACGGCGTTTTCGGGCAAGGCGCGAATGCGGTCTGCCACCCTGCGGACGTGGGCCTCCGTCCCGCCTTCGAACGAGATCACTTCCGGGTCGATCGCATGCGCCTCCGCCGCCAGCCGGGCTGTCAACACGGTGCGCTGGAGCGGCGAGGTGAAGACATGGGTCAGGTCGGCGTCGCTGAGCACGACGGCGAGGTCGACCGCGCGACGCTGGCCCGTCTCGGACAGGACCGGATCGGCGCTGGCGTCGACCTTCTCGGCGTGGCGGACCAGGATGACCGTCTGGGCCAGGGCTGAACCGGCGGTCAGCATCGACAGGGCGGTGGCGAACAGAAGGCGTCTCATCATCCCGGATCCTCTTTCGGCCCAGACTGGCGGGCGGCGCGGCGCCTGTCGAGCGGTCAGTGCGCCTTCCACTCGCCAGGCCGGGCGAAGGCCGGCTCGCCGCTGACCTCGGCATAGACGGAGCTGAGATCCTCGAAGACCCGGTTCCAGGCGAAGCGTTCGACGGTGCGTTGGCGGGCAGCCAGGCCCAGGGCTTCGATATCGCGGGCGAACAGGGCCTCGATCGCCGCCGCATAGTGGCGCGGATCGGCGCTCTTCGCCAGCTGGCCGACGGTGTCGTCGACCGTCTCCTTCACCCCGCCGGCGTTGACCCCGACGACCGGGCGGCCGCAGGCCATGGCTTCGAGCACGATGAGGCCGAAGGGCTCCTTGTCATTGGCGTGGACGAAGGCGTCACAGCTGGCGATGATCTTCGCCACCGCCTTGGGATTGGCCTCGTACGGCAGGGAGATGACGCGCTCCTCCGCCGGCATTCCGGCGCCGGCGCCCACCAGGATCAGGTGGTAGGGCGCGCCCAGGGCCTGAACGGCCTGGATCAGGACGTCGATGTTCTTTTCCCGCGCCGGACGGCCCGCGAAGCACAGCAGCCGCGCCGACGCCGGCAGGTTCAGCTTCTTCAGCAGCCAGTCGCGGTCGCCGCGGTCGGGGCGGAAGGTGTCGATCTCGACCCCCAGCGGCCGGATGACGATATTGCCGACGCCGGCCTCCTCGAGCCGGCGGGCGATGTAGCGGCTGGGCGAAACCACCCGGTCGAACTGGCCGAACAGCCGGGCCCAGCGCTTCTCGACCGGCTTCTTGGCCCATTCGCCGAAATGCAGGGCGGCGAGCCCCGCCGGGTCTGAGTGACAGAAGCCGACGACCGGGCAGCCGGCGCGCTGGCCGGCGGCGAGCGCTCCCTGCCCCGGCGTATAGGGATCGCCCGCCTCGATGATGGCAGGGTTCAGCGATGCGACCCAGGCAGCCCACCGGCTCACCGAGGTCGGCCAGCGGTAACCGTCGCCGAACGGGAGCTTGGTCGCGTGAAGCTGTACGATGCCGTCGTCGCCGGCCTTGTGGTGGGCGCCGGGCACGACCAGCGAATGGGCCACGCCGGGACGATTGGCCTCCAGCCAGGCCTTCTTGGAGAGCAGATAGCGTTTCACCCCGCCGGAGCGCGGCGCATAGAGCATGGTGGTGTCGACCAGCCGTGGGCGGCCGTCCTCGCCGGCGGCCTTGGTCGCCGCCAGGGTCTCCGAGACCTCCTCGTCCCAGCCAGGGAAAAGGCGCAGCTCGCCTTCCTGCACCTCAAGCCCGGCCAGGGTCATAAGCTCCCGCTCGGTGGCGCTGATACTGGATGCGCCGACCCGTCGGACCCGCCGCTGGATGCGACGGGCCTTCCGGACCTTGGACATATGCGACTTCACCATGTGCGGCCCGTAACGCCGACGACGGCGAAGCTCAAGCGCTGTCCGTCGGCGGAGCGTCTTCCGAGGTGGAAATCCCGCGTCTGGCGAGGGCTTCCCGGAGCAGGCATTCGACCTGGGCGTTGACCGAGCGCAGCTCGGCGGCGGCCAATCGCTCGACCGCCGCCATCACCCCCGAAGAGGCCCGCATGAGAAAGGGCTTCCGGGTTCGAGCCATGTCAGCCGTACAGCGTGCCTGTGTTGACCACAGGCTGGGCCTCGCGATCGGCGCACAGGACGACCAGGAGGTTGGAGACCATGGCCGCCTTGCGGTCCTCGTCGAGTTCGACGACGCCGCGCTCGTTCAGGTCGGCCAGAGCGCTTTCGACCATGCCGACGGCGCCCTTGACGATCAGACGGCGGGCGGAAAGCACCGCCTCGGCCTGCTGGCGCTTGAGCATGGCGCCGGCGATTTCCGGGGCGTAGGCGAGGTGGGCCAGGCGGGCCTCGTCGACAGCGACACCCGCGACGCTGACCCTGCCCACCAGCTCCTCGCGCAGCCGCCCGGCGACGTCCTCGGCGTCCGCGCGCAGGGTCAGTTCGGGCACATCGGTCTCGTCCCCGTGATCGTAGGCGTAGTGGGAGGCGATATCGCGCAGGGCCGTGTCCACCTGGATGTTCACGAAGGCCTGATAGTCATCAACATCGAACAGGGCCTGGGCCGAATCCTGGACGCGCCAGACGACGTTGGCGGCGATCTCGATCGGGCTCCCGCGCTTGTCGTTCACTTTCAGCTTGTCGCTGGTCAGGTTGCGGACCCGCAGGGAGATTTTCTTGCGGCTGTACCAGGGCAGGACCCAGCGCAGGCCGGTCTTGCGGTCGGTGCCGCGGTAGGCGCCGAACAGCATGATGGCCATGCCCTCGTTCGGCTGAAGCGAATAGAGTCCGCAGACCAGCAGCAGGCCGATGACCGCGGCGCCGACCCCGGCCACCACGCGCAGGGTGGACTCGGGGTCCTGGGCCACGCTGGCGGGCCCGGCGATCATCAGCAGCAAGCCGACCAGCAGCATCAGGATGCCGTTGGCCGTGCTGGCCGGGCGTTCGGTAGATCTGGAGTGTGCGTTGGTCATCTCTGCCTCCCAAAGTCGATATGAAAACGATATCACTTTGATTGCGATATTGGCAATAGCCGCGCTTGCCAAACGCGCCCCGTCCGCGCGTTCGGCCTTGCATTCGCCTCAAATTCGAGAAACTTGAGGCAGGCTGGCGCGGTCCCTGTTAGAGGATCGCCGGCGTCTCTGCGTGTGTCGTCCACAGGGGTTTCTACCGAATGCGTATTCTACTCGCGACCGCGGTTGCGATCGCTCCCTTGATGGCGGCCACCGGCGCGATGGCCGAGGTCGTGATCTCGACTGTCCGGACGACGCCGGTCACGACGTCGAACGCTTCAGGCACGGGAACCGCAGACGATATCCGGATCGCGGAAGGCGGCGGCATCACATTGGCGTCGGGTACGGCCGTGACGGTCGATTCGAACCACGACTTTTCAACGGGCGGCGCCTCATCGATCACCATGGCCCTGGCGGCGGACGGCGCCACGGCGGTGCTGGTCAACGCGGGTGTCACCTCCGATATCTCCATCGGCTCCACGATCTCGATCACCGATACGATCGAGACCTATCCGGACACGGACAATGACGGCGATATCGATGGACCCTGGGCAACCGGGTCGGACCGGTACGGCATCCGCTACGCCGCCGGCGCACCGGTCACAGGCAATTTGCTGGTCGGCGCCCTTGGCTCCATCGGCGTCGAAGGCAACAATTCGTACGCCATCTCCATTGAATCCGGCCTGATCGGCAACATCCAGTCCCAAGGCGCCATTCGCGTGTTCGGCGACAACTCCGTCGCGATCCGGACCCAGGGCGTGACTGGCGACATCACCCTGCTGGGCTCGGTCACAGCGCGGGGCATGAACACCTCAGCCGTCTCGATCGGCGGCGATGTCGGCGGCCGACTGACCCTGCAGGGCGAAATCAACGCCACGGGCTATCGTTACACCAGCCTGGGCAGCGAAGCCTTCGAAGCGAAGCTCGACGCCGACGACAAGCTGCAAGGAGGACCCGCGGTCATCATCGCGGGCAGTGTCGCCGGCGGCGTGGTGGTTGATCGGCCCCCGACCGATACTGACGCCGCAAACACGGATGAAGATGGCGACGGCATCGCCGACGGAACCGAAGGCACCGGCAACATCAACAGCTACGGCTCGGCGCCGGCCATCATTGTCGCCTCGACGACCCAGGCCATCACCCTCGGCGTAGTCGGCGCCGGCGACAACAATTTCGGCTTCATCAACCGCGGCACGATTACAGGCCAGGGTATCTACGAAGGCATCACCGCCAACGCTGTCGTGTTCGGCGGCAACGCCGGCCAGACCGTGACCATTGAAGGCGGCGTTCGCAACCAGGGCACGGTCGCCGCCCTGGCGAACGGCGCCAGCGCCACGGCCTACCATTTCGGCGTCGGCGCCTCGACGCCCCGGTTCGTCAACGTGGGCACCATCACCGGCGGCGTCGCCAGCGATGTCGCCGCGAACTCGACCGCCATCCAGATCGACGCGGGCGCCTCGCTGCCCAGCTTCACGAACAACGGCTCCATCCTCGCGTCAGCCGGCGGCGGTGCAGCCACTGTGACCGCCATCAATGACCTCAGCGGCACCCTGGTATCGATTACCAACACCCGCTCGCTCCAGGCGACCCTCAATACCAATGCTGCCGGGGATCCGGTGACCGGCTCGACGACCGCGATCAACGTCGCTGCCAATACGACCGGCGTCACCATCGTTCAGACCGGCGTAGCCTCGACGCCCAGCGCACTTGACCCCGACACCGACGGCGACGGCGTGCCGGACAGCGTCGAACCGATCATCGTCGGCGACATCCGTCTGGGCTCGGGCGCCGACCTGGTTGATATCCGCAACGGCGTTGTCTTCGGCGATATCGATTTCGGCCTGGGCGCCGACACCCTCTCAATCACCGGCGGCGCTATCGTCAGAAGCGCCCTCTCTGACGCAGGCGGCGACCTGACCATCAACGTGAGCAACGGCATCCTCGATGCCCGCCACGCGAACGCCCTTGATGTGACCACGCTGAACGTGGGCGCGGACGGCAACCTGATTGTCACCATCGACCCGGCGAACAGCACCTCGGGCGGTTTCAATGTTTCCGGCGCCGCGACCCTGGCGGACGGCGCAGGTCTGGGCGTCCGCTTCACCTCGCTTCTGACCACGCCCGAGCGCTTCACCCTGATCGACGCCGCAACCCTGAACTTCGGCGCTCTCGATCTGGATGCGATCGAAAATAACTCGCCCTATCTCTACATGGTGGCAGCGGGCGCGGATGTGCCGGCGGGTCAGGTCTTCGTCGACGTGCGGCGACGCACCGCCGACGAGGCCGATCTCATCGCGGTCGAGGCGGCGATGTTCGACTCCTTCTATTCGACCCTCGGCGGCGCCGGCGCGGAAAGCGTCCGCAACGCCTTCCTGGCCCAGGCCGGCCGCGAGGATTTCATCAACCTGTATGAGCAGCTGCTGCCCGACCACGCCGGCGGGCCCTTGCTGTCCCTGTCCTCGGGCGTGGATGCGGTGACCCGCGCACTCACGGGCCGGAACGCCTCGGCGGCTCCGGGCGAAACCAGCGCCTGGGTGCAGGAAATCAATTTCTACGCTGACAAGGACAAGACCGACACCTACGGCTTCCGTTCGGAAGGTTTCGGCGTCGCCGGCGGTATCGAGCGCGGCTCGGGCCTCGGCGCGGTCGGGATTTCGCTGGCCTTCACCTCGTCGGACCTCGAGGATCCCGAATCCGAAGCCGAAGAAGTCCTGTCGGCCAGTCTGCTGGAGTTGGGCCTCTACTGGCGCGCCCAGGGCCAGTACTGGACGACATGGGCGCGGGCCGCGGCCGGCTATGCGACCTTTGAATCCGAGCGCCGTTTCGTGGGCGCCGGGCTGAACCTGGCCAATGAATCGGACTGGAACGGCTTCACCCTCGCGGCCGCGGGCGGCGTCTCCTACGAGCGCAATTTCGGACGCTTCAGCATCCGGCCCGAGGCCTATGCCGAGTTCTTCTCCCTCAGCGAGGAAGGCCACGTCGAGACCGGCGGTGGCGACGGGTTCGATCTCGAGATCGACGACCGGGATGGACACCTGTTCTCCGCCACGGCGGCTGTCAATTTCGGCATGTCGATGGGCGAGAACAGCTGGCTGCGCCCGGAGGTCCGGGTTGGCTGGCGCCAGAATATCTCGGTCGATCCGGGTGAGACCATCGCCCGCTTCCGCTCGGGCGGCCCGGACTTCACCCTCGACGGCGGCTCGATTGAGGGCGGCGGTCCGATCGTCGGCTTCCGGCTGAACATCGGCAATGAACTGGGCATGCTGTCCATCAACGCCGACGCCGAGATGATCGAGGACTACATCCGCTACATGCTGTTCCTGCGGGCCAGCTTCCGGTTCTAGAACACGGGAAACCTTCGGGTTTCATGCGGACGGGCGGCTAGCTCAGCTGGTCAGAGCACCTCGTTTACACCGAGGGGGTCGGGGGTTCGAACCCCTCGCCGCCCACCACCTCCGAACGGTGCAGGCCTTGATCCAGCCTCGCCGGGTCTCGGCTGGACCTTCAGGCGATCACTCATTCCATCGCCGGAACAAGGACAAGCGAGCTCTCTTCCATCGCTCCCTCAGGGCCCCGGTAGGTCTCCGCCCGCGAGACAGTCCCCTCCGCATCCCAGCTGAACGACAAGTCGTGCTGGAATGACTCATGCGGATCGAGGCCGGTCGCATCCAGGAACGCAAAACGGACCCCGGCAGACCCAGCAGCACTGGCCACCAGTCGCGGCTGGTTGCCCTGAGGGCAGTAATGCGTCGCGACCAGGCGTTCGCCGTCGAGGTGATAGACCGTCATTGAGTGCATGCGCTCGCCAACCATCCATCTCTCGACGATGACGCTTCCACCCGCGGTCGGCTCAAACACGATCCTCAGGGACGGGCTTTCCTGAACCCGCCATTCTCCTGCGAGGGCGGCGATCTTCTCGAACTGAAGGGTGGAAACAGGCAGCGCGTCTTCCGCTGTGGCCGGCGCGATGCCGGTCGCCGAACAGATCATGATCCCCGCCGCGATGGCTGCTTGCCGGGTCCAGCGGTGCTTCATCAACTCTCTCCCGGACTTCACCCGACTGTTCGCCCGTGCGGACCGCTATAAGCTCTCCCGACCTTCGCAACGCGTAGTTCGTAGTGCTCGTACCATCTTTCGATGCCGTTCTTCTGGGCCAGAAGGTGTTTCATATCAGCCTTCCACGCCAGGATACTGTCCTCATCCTTCCAATAGGACACCGTTATGCCCAGGCGGTCACTGCCCCTGGTGGTCTCAATACCCAGATACCCGGGCTGGCTCTCCGCGAGTCTGGCCATGGCGTTCCCCATGGATTCATAGCCCTCGTCCGTCCGGCTCAACCGGCTCGAAAAAATGACCGCGTAGTAGGGGGGCTGCGGTGTGTCAGCGAAACCCGTCGGCACGATAGAAGCCTCCATATCGAACAAGATCGGAAGGGAGTCGCTGTCAGGGCGCAGTTGCCGGTGCATGAACTGGTTGAACGGGCTCGCCTCGTAGCCTCCGAATGCATCGCCATTCTCAAATCCGTACCGGCGATAGAGCGCCAGGGCCGGCTCGAAGGCCGGACCGGAACCCGTTTCCAGACTGAGACGGTGATAGCCGCGCTCGAGCGCGATGTTCATGAGGTATTCGAGAAGGAAGGCGGCGGCCCCTCGCCTGAGATGCGCGGCGGCCGTCCGCATCGACTTGATCTCGGCGGTCGTGGCGTCGATGTCCTTCAGGGCCCCGATGGCCATGAGAGCGTCCCCCTCCCACACCGAATAGAGGGAAACGTCCGGGGTTCTCAGCGCCTCCGGCTCAAGCGCATGGACTGAGCCGGGCGGAGAGTGTGCGTGCATTCCGGCCAGGTGGTCCTTCAACAGGGCCAGCACCTCAGGATCGGACAGATCGGCCGCACGAACGATCACTGGGAGCTCCTGACCGCCAGGAGGTATTTCGCCGGGCCGCGGCCACAGCTCTCCAGCGCACTCTCGTTATGGATCTTGATCCGAAGACTGTCGTTGCCTTCCAGTTGATAGGTCGCGCCATCGGTCTCGTATCTCAGCGCGCCCTCGAAAAGAACGATGTGCTGCTCCATCCCCGAATAGGCCGGCGCCGGGTATTCGATGCGAGCCCCGGCCGGCAGTTCAGCCCAGATGAGCTCGATGTCGTAGCCGCGCGCCGGGGGCGAAATCGACCAGCGTCGAAACCCGGTCTCCGGATCGGTCCAGAAGCCGGCCTGATCGCGGGACATGACCGAGGGGCGCGCCTCATCCAGCCCACCCAGGAGCGCCGACAGGGTGATGCCATAGGCTGCCGAAAGGCGACCGAGGACATGAGCCGTCGGGCTCGTTTCCCCACGTTCGGTGCGTGACAGGGTCGCGCGGCTGACCCCGGACAGCTCTGCGGCCTGATCCAGGGATAGACCGCGCTCGCTCCGAACGGCCAGCAGACGGGCCGCGAGCGCCGCATCTACTGTCCCATTTTCGGCCGGTATTCTCATATTCGGGAACCTGTAAACGACGGCGCAGCGTCGGTCAAACAGCGGGCCAGCCCTGCCCGCGCTCGCGTGTCTCCCGGTCAGACTGCGTTCACCATTGCCGGTTAACCCTGCGCCACAGGGAGAAGGCGTCATGATCAAGACCATCAAAACCGGCGCGACCATCGTCGCTATTCTCGGCGTCAGCCTGATGCTGCAAGGCTGTCTCGTGGGAGCGGTCGTCGGAACCGCCGGCGCGATCGTCGGCGGGGCCGCCCAGGCCACCGGGGCCGTCGTCGGCGCCGGCGTCGATGCGGTCACGACCTCCGATGAGGAGACCCGCGCCAAACGCGAGCGCGAACAACGGGCCCACGAGCGTGAGCAGCGGCGTTGTGAGCAGCGCCAGCGTCAGGGCCGCGACTGCTAGACTAGAGCGTCAGCACGCAGCGTTCGTGGATGGTCGGTCGGGAGACCGTGACCCGACTCAGGCCCGGCCAGTCCGCTTTCAGGCGGCCGGCGAACCACAGGCACAGATGCTCCAGCGAGGGGAGTTCGAGCCCGGCGTGTTCGTTGAGCATGCCGTGGTCCAGTTCCTCGGCGGCGGCCTTGAGGGCGCGATCCAGCGCGCCGAGATCGGCGACCCAGCCATGCTCCGCGTCCAGCACCTCGCTGCGCACCGTGGCCTCGACCTGGAACGAATGGCCGTGGATGCGCCGGTAGGGGCTGCCCTCCGGCTCGCTCGGGAAGTGGTGGGCCGCGTCGAAGGTGGCGGCCTTGGTGATCTCGAAAACGCTCATCTTACGCCGATGTATTTGTGGGTCTGGACGCTGAGCCGCCATTTCGGGTGGGTCAGGCAATAGTCGATGGCCGCCGCGGTGTTAGCCGCCTGGTCGGGGCCGTCCATGGGCTGGAGCCAGAAGCGATCGAACGACAGATGCTCGAACCGGTCCGGCATGGCCGCGGGCTGGGGGAAGACCAGTTTGAGCTCATGGCCGCAAGTCTGGACCACGGGGGCATCGGCCTTTGGACTGATGCAGATCCAGTCGATTCCCTCAGGCGCGGCGAGTGTGCCATTGGATTCAATCGCGACCTCGAAACCGCGCGCATGCAGGGCCTCGATCAGGGCGGCGTCGAGCTGCAGCAGGGGTTCGCCGCCGGTGCAGACCACCAGTTTCGGATCCCCTGCCCGGCCCCGCCACATCGCCCCGACATGATCCGCCAGGGCGTCGGCGGTCGCGAACTTGCCGCCGCCGTCGCCGTCCGTGCCCACGAAATCCGTGTCGCAGAAGGTGCAGACGGCGGTCGCGCGGTCGCGCTCGAGCCCGTTCCACAGATTGCAGCCGGCGAACCGCAGGAAGACGGCGGGCCGTCCGGCCTGTCCGCCCTCGCCCTGCACCGTCAGGAAGACCTCCTTGGCCGAATAGGTCATGCAGCCATCCATTCGGCGTGTCCCGCGGCGCGCAGCTCGCAAGCCGGGCAGTCGTTGCAGCCATAACCCCAGGCGTGGCGGTGGAAGCGGTCGCCGCGATAGCAGGTGTGCGACGCCTCGATGATCAATTCGACCAGCGCCGCCCCGCCGATCCGGTCGGCCAGGGCCCAGGTCTCCGCCTTGGTGAGGGCCATCAGCGGCGTCTCGATGACGACCGGCTTGTCCAGCCCGAGGCTGAGCGCCGCGGCCATGGCGTCGATCGTGTCGCGGCGACAGTCGGGGTAGCCGGAATAGTCGGTCTCGCACATGCCGCCGACCAGAACGTCCAGACCACGCCGATCCGCCAGGGCGGCCGCGCAGGTCAGGAACACCAGATTGCGGCCGGGCACGAAGGTGGTCGGCAGGCCCCTGGCATCCATCTCGATGGCCCGGTCGGCGGTCAGGGCGCTTTCGGCGATCCTGCCATAGCCGGTCAGGTCGACGACGTGATCCGGCCCGAGCCGTCCGACCCATTGCGGCAGGACCGCCGCCATGCCGGCCCGGACCGCCATCCGGGCCTCCATTTCGACGGCATGACGCTGGCCATAGTCAAAACCGACAGTTTCGACATGCGCGTACCGCTCGAGCGCCCAGGCCAGACAGGTCGCGCTGTCCTGCCCGCCCGAGAACAGGACGAGAGCCGATTGGGCGGGCTTTGACAGGAATTCGCTCATGACAAACCTGCGGTCGGCCGGTCGGCCGCGCGCATGGACAAGGGGGATAGGCCGCAGAATGGCGGGGCGCGCCTTCTACACCAGCCTCGCGGGCAGAGCAAAAGCGGCTCAAAAATGACCGTTACCGCCCTTAACCCTTCTGCAAACGGTTCTGGGCCAATGTCTACCGGTCCCAGTGGAGTTGCGGCCCGCCATGCCGACCATAGAAGTCCTGACCGAGCGCGCCGAGGCGGTCTCGCCCCAGACGCTGGGGATCGATGTGTTCTCGCGGTTCGAGCGTGAGCCCGACACCCTGGTGATCCCTGTCGTCGAGGACGGCCGGCCTGTCGGCCTGGTTGAACGCAACGCCTTCCTGTTGAAGATCGCCAGCGCCTTCGGCCATGCCCAGTTCGCCAATCGCCCAGTCCTTCATGTCATGGATTCCGAGCCCGCGGTCGTTGAGGCGGGTGTCAGCATCGACGCCTTCTGTGATGTCCTGCTCAAGGGCGGCCCGGCCGCACTCATGCGTGGCTTCATCGTCACCCGCGAGGGCCGCTATCATGGCGTCGGCACAGCGGGTTCCCTGCTGCAGGCGGTCAATGAGCTCCAGCGCCAGCAGAACCTCGAACTGGCGGAACAGGCGCGCGTCCTGTCCGACACCCGGACCCAGGCCCTCGCCTCGGCCCGCTCCAAGAGCCAGTTCCTGACCATTATGAGCCACGAGCTGCGGACGCCGATGAACGGCGTGCTGGCGATGGCTGAACTGCTTCGGCGGCAACCCCTGAACGCCCAGTCGCACGCCCACATCAACACGATCGTGGAATCGTCCGAAACCCTGCTGCACATTCTTCAGGACGCGCTGGACCTGTCGCGCGCCGAAGCGGGCGAACTCGAGCTTCGTCCGCAGGCCACGCCCCTGCGCGCCCTGATGGACGACGTCCAGACGAGGTGGGCGCCGCGGGCCTTGCAGGACAATGTGACCCTGATGGTGAGCTATGAGGGCGACACCGAACTGGCAGCTGTCATCGATGGCGCCCGGGTCACCCAGCTGTTCAACAACCTGATCGGCAACGCCCTGAATTTCGCCCGCAACGGCGTTGTCGAAGCCGGGCTGAAGGCCGTTGCAGACGGGAACCGCATCCGGCTGGAGGCCCGCGTCCGTGACGACGGCGCCGGCATCGACGGCGACCGCGTGGACGCGGTCTTCGAGCCGTTCGTACATGGTTCGGGACAGGATGGCGCCGGCCTCGGCCTCGCCATCTGCCGCCAGATCGTCGACCGCATGGGCGGCCGGATATGGGCCGAGAACAATCCGGGCCGCGGCGCGACCTTCGCCTTCGATCTGGACGTGGAACGGACCCAGGTGGAGACCGCCGCACCCTCGAACGTTGAGAGCCTCGGCAGCGAGGACGACCTGACGAGCAGTCCCCATATCCTGATCGTCGACGACAATGCCACCAACCGCGTGGTGGCCCAGGCCCTGTGCGAGATGTTTGGCTGCACCTCCGAGACCGCCGAGGACGGCGTCGAGGCGCTCGAAGCGGTGCAGGAGCGTCGCTTCGACCTGATCCTCATGGATATCAAGATGCCGCGCATGGACGGCGTACAGGCGACCGAGGCGATCCGCGCCCTGACCGGCCCGGCGCGGGACATCCCCATCGTCGCCCTGACCGCCAACGCCGATCCCGACGATGCGAAGAAATATCTCACCATCGGCATGGCCGCGGTCGTCGAGAAGCCGATCAAGCCGGAACGGCTGCGCATGGCGATGAACCTTGCGCTTGAGCAAGCCGCGGCCGCTGCAGCCGTTGTCGAGGCGGCGCCGGACCGCAATCGCAAGAGCCGCTCCGCCGCCTGACGCACGGTTGATGAAGGGGCGCCCTTGCGCTCCGTTCCGGACGGACCGAGAAGCGGACGATGCAGTCTCCGATCCTCGACATTCTCCCCCAGCTGGCGGCGGGCGCCGCCCATACCCATGCACTGGGATTTTCCTACGACAGTCTCGACGGGGACCGGGTTCGCATCCGGGCGCCGTGGCGCGAGGATCTGGTCGGCGATCCCGACACCGGCGTGCTGTCGGGGGGTCTGGTCACCACCCTGCTGGATCATGTCGGGGGGCTGGCGGTATGGGTCGCGCTCGGAAAGTTTGAAGCGATCGCCACCCTCGATCTGCGCGTCGACTATATGCGGGCCGCCGAGGCGCGGCGCGACCTGATCGCGGAGGCACGCTGCTACCACCTGAGCCGGTCGGTCGCCTTCGTTCGGGCCTGGGCGTTCGAGGACAGTCCCGACGACCCCGTCGCCGCGGCCCAGAGCGCCTATATGCTGTCCTCCATGCGCAGCCGCGGCCTCGGCTCCAATCTCAAGGCCCGGCCGGAGACCGGGCGATGAGCGACCTGCTGGACCGCCTGCCCTACGCCCTGTTTCTGGGCCTGAAGACAGCAAGCGAAGGACAGGCCCTGACGGTCACCATGCCGTTCGATCAGAAACTGATCGGCAATCCGGTCCTGCCCGCTCTCCACGGCGGTTCGACCGCCGCCCTGCTCGAACTGACCGCCGTCGCCCAGGTCGCCGCCCTGTACCCAAGGTTGCAGCTGCCGAGACCGATCAATGTCACCGTCGCCTATCTGCGATCGGGCCGTCCCGTCGACGTCCATGCCCGCGCCCGGATCAGCAAGGCCGGACGCAGGGTCGCGCATGTTCTCGCCGAGGCCTGGCAGGACGACGAGGCCCAACCCATCGCCGCCCTGACCGCTCACTTCCTGATGGCTGACGACGACCATTAGTTGTATTTGTTTGCTACCTATGCTGGTCTCCCGTTTGTGACGCGAGGTCACGGGGAGATTCAAACATGACCAGACTAGCTGTCGGCGAAGCTCTCGCCGTTCGCCTGTACGCCGCCGAATCGGCGATCGATCAGGCCCTGATTGAAACCGCGACCCTCGCGGCGGCCCTGCCCGCGGCCCGGGCCGATGCATGGTTGTCGGCTGTAGCGGGACAGCGAGCCTTCGCCGGAACCGCCGCGACCATCAGCGCCCTGTCCGACGCGAGGGCCCATATCGTCGAGACTCACAACACCCTGACGGCCCTCGCCCGCAAACTGGGGCTGGAGACTCTCGCCGTCGGACCGCTGGACAAGCCGGGCGACGGGCCGCCGATCGGTGGTGGAGGTGGCGACGGTCCCGGCGTCGCGCCGGACATGGTCAACAAATCCCTACCAAGGAGAACCATTGCGTGTTAACTCCCCGTTTACCGTTTTTTAGTGGGAGGCTTACATGAACAAGGCTGAAGTGATCGCCAGCGTCGCCGGCGACCTGAATTCCGCAGAACAATCGCTGGACACCGCCATCGCCCAGGCGACGACGCTCATCCAGTCTATGATCGGCGCCCGTACGGTGCTCAGCCTCTCGCCGATCTCCGGCGCCGGTTCGCAAGCCCGTGCGATGGAAGCCATCGCCGCCATGGCGACCGCCCGTGAAGCCCTCGTGGCCTGCCACGAGGAACTGGCCAAGGATCACCGTCGCCTCGGCTACGGCGTCTACGCCTCCGGCCACATGAACAAGCCGGAATCCACCACGCTCCCGACCACCGGCGAGCTGGCCCGTCCGCGGACTCTCCGCGCGGTTTAATTCGGCGTAATGTCCCACACCGGTCATTCCGGTCTGGGCAGACTCGTTGCATTGTCGCCCCCGTGCCATTCGGCATGGGGGCGATTTGATGTTTGACACCCTGCCAACCCAGATCGGGGCTGGCCTGACAGTGTTGGTTGTCGCTTTCGCCTTCCTGAAGGGCGATGAGCCGGAGCGCATCGGCGGCGGAGCCTATGTACTTGCCTGGTTCGCCTCCCTGCTGGTCCAGGGCGACGGCGCGACCCCCGGCACCCAATGGGGCCTGATGGGCATCGACCTGATCATGCTCGGGGTCTGGGTGGCCCTGGCGTGGAAAAGTCGCCGCTCCTGGCCCGTATGGGCATCAGCCCTCCAGTCGCTGGTCGCCATGAGCCACGTGCTGACTCTCGTCGACATACGGCCGCCGGCCTCCGCCTTCTATGCGGTCATCAACCTGGCCAGCACCGGCATCCTTCTGGTCATCGCCATCGGCACCTTCTGGGCCTGGCAGGAGCGCCGCGCCGCCGGGCTGGAGTAGGCCCTGCGTTGCACGCAGGCTTATATTCCTGGAATATCGCCAAATCGACCCCTCGGTCGCGGTGAACCCATGCCCCTCTCCCATGCCCAGCTCTGGAAGGCGATCGACGGCCTCGCCCGCCAGGAGGGGCTGAGCGTCTCGGCCCTGGCCAGGCGGGCCGGCCTGGATGCGACCAGCTTCAATCCGTCCAAACGGTTCGGACCGGGCGAGACGCCGCGACCGCGCTGGCCCTCGACCGAAAGCCTGACGCGGATCCTCACGGTGACCGGCCTGTCGCTGGGCGAGTTTGCGGCCCTGGCCGGGGATGCAACGGAACGGCCCTCGACGGTGCCCATGCTGGGCATGGCCCAGGCGGGGCTGGAGGGCTTCTTTGATGATGCGGGCCTGCCCATCGGCGACGGCTGGGAGCAGACCCACCTGCCCAGGCCGAAGGACAGCCTGCTCAGCCTGCGTATCGTCGGGGACTCCATGGCGCCCCTGTACCGCGAGGGCGACCGGGTCATCGTTGATCGCGAGGCGACGGAGGTCCGCAAGGGCGACCGGGTGGTGGTGCGGACCACGGGCGGCGAGACCCTCGCCAAGGAGGTCGCTGCGCTGACAGCGCGGGCCGTGACCCTCGCCTCGGTCAATCCGGCCTATGACGCGCGGATTGTGGCCCGCAAGGATGTCGTCTGGATGGGCCGGATCCTTTGGGTCAGTCAGTAGCAAGAAGGCCGCCCCCGAAAGGACGGCCTCTTCGTTACGCCTGACTATGCAAATCTAGTTTGCGGCGACGTAACGGGCGTTGACCCAGCCGCCACCGGCGATCTGAACCCATTCACCCTGCGAGCCGGTGGCGCTGAACGGCTGGCCGGCCGAAAGCGTGCCGACCTGGCGGTAGTTGGTTCCGGGACCCGAACGGATGCGCAGGTTGGACGTGGCGCGGTAGGCCCCGCCCGAGGTGGCGCTGTCGGCGCGGGCACGTTGCTGGTTGCAGCCGATGTAGGAACCGGCGGCGGCGCCGGCGCCGGCGCCGACCACGGCGCCGAGGGCCCGCTCATTGTCCGATACCTGGCTGCCTGCCAGGGCGCCGAGCACGCCGCCGATCATGGCGCCGGCGCGTTGGCGTCCGCCGGGGGCGTCGCAGTTGGTGACGCCGTTGGCCTGCTGGGCCATCGACACGGTCGGGACCGCGGTCACCAGCGCCGCAAGGGCGGCGGCGGTGGCCAGGGTGGATTTCATGATCTTCGACATGGCTCTCTCCATTCATCGAGGTTGGTCGATGGCAGGGAGAATGCGCGACGGCGCATGAAGGCTCCCGGAGCCGCGCCGTTATATTGGGTTCATGAACCTCGCCGGAAGAGGCGACGTCCTGTTGTCACGCTTCAGCCAGCTTCCCGTTCGCGCCCGCCTCGATCAGCCCGATCGTCTGCGAAAGGCCGTAGATTGCGGCGAACGAGCCGAAGCGGGGGCCCTGGGATGCGCCCAGCAGCACCTCGTACAGCGCCCCGAACCACGCACGCAGGGGCTCGAAGGCGTGATCCTTGCCCACAGAGTACACCTCGGTCTGGATCAGTTCGCCGTCGGTCGTGTCGGCCGGCAGGGCCTTCAGGCGAGCCGCAAGGTCGAGCAGGGCCGTCTTCTCCTTCTCGTCAGGCGCACGATAGGATTTCGTCGGCTTCACGAAGTCCTCGTAGTAGTTCAGCGCATGCCCCATCAGCCGGTCGAGCAGCGGCTCGCTGGCGGGCGTCGCATCCGGCAGATATTTCGCGAAATAGGCCCAGAGCTGGTCCTTGTTCGAGGCGTTGGCCACGGCGACGAGGTTCAGCAGCAGGCCGAATGACACCGGCGAGGTATGGGTCGGCGGCGACCCGGCGTGGATCGACCAGACGGCGTTGTCGATCTGCTTGGCCGGATCCTGCGTCTTGTACGCCTCGATGAAGGCGAGATAATCGTCGATGGCCCGCGGAATGACGTTGAAATGCAGACTCTTGGCCGATTTCGGCGACTGGAACATATACCAGCTCAGCGACTCGGGCGTGCCGTAGCGCAGCCATTCGTCCATCGTCAGGCCGTTGCCCTTCGACTTGGAGATCTTCTTGCCCTCGATGTCGAGGAAGAGCTCGTAGTTGAACCCCTCGGGCGGAACACCGCCGAGCGCACGGCAGACCTTGGAGCTCTCGCGCACGCTCTCGATCAGGTCCTTGCCCGACATCTCGTAGTCAATGTCCAGCGCCGTCCAGCGCATGGCCCAGTCCGGCTTCCACTGCAGCTTCACATGGCCGCCGGTGACGGGGAGCTCGGTACGGCCGCCGGCGGGGTCGTCAAAGGTGATCGTTCCCTTGGCGACGTTCCGCTCGAGGGTCGGGACCTGCAGCACATGGCCGGTGACGGGGCTGACCGGCAGGAAGGGCGAATAGGTGGCGCGGCGCTCCTCGCCCAGGGTCGGCAGCATGATGGCCTGGATGGCGTCGAACCGCTCCAGCAGGGTCAGAAGCGTCGCGTCGAAGCGGCCGGCCTTGTACTGCTCCGTCGAGGACAGGAACTCATAGTCGAAGCCGAATCCGTCGAGGAAGGCGCGCAGGCGAGCGTTGTTGTGCGCGCCGAAGCTGTCGTGTGTCCCGAACGGGTCGCGCACAACGGTCAACGGCTTGTGCAGGTCCTCCGCCAGCATCCCGGGATTGGGCACACCCTCGGGCACCTTGCGCAGGCCGTCCATGTCGTCGCTGAACGCGATCAGCCGCGTCGGCCAATGGTCGCCGGTCAGGGCCCGAAAGGCATTGCGTACCATGGTCGTGCGCGCCACCTCGCCAAAGGTGCCCATGTGCGGCAGGCCGGACGGTCCGTAGCCGGTTTCGAAGATGACGGGCTTCTGCAGCGCCTCAAAGGTCGCCAGCGCCTCGTCCGCCTTGCCGGCGTCGATCAGCAGTTTTGCCGCATTCCGCTCAGCGTCGCTCAGCCGCTTCTTCAGCACATGGGCCAGAAGATTGCGGGCCTGTTCGAACGGCCACGATTTGGCGTCGCGCGCGAGGGCTTCGAGGTTCTGCAGCATGCTGGCGGGTTTGGCGGCTGGCAACCGCAAGGTCAATGCCGACCGCCTCGCGCTATCGGGCCTGGACGAGCGCGTTGATGGCATCGGCCACACGGTCGCCAATCGGCCGCCCGGGCACAATACCGTCAAAGTGATCGGCGTCCTCAAGGTCGAGGACTTCAACCGCGTCCCCGGATGCGGTCGCCGCTTCGACATACTGTGCCATCAAGGGAGCCAATTCGGCCCTGATCAGGAGCTGGCGTACGCCAAGAGGCAGGTGTTCCTGTGGTGTGGCGGCGCGGTAGGCGTCCGGGCGTTCCTCGGGCGTGCCCCCCATGAACCGCACGATCACCGGCTGGCCGCAGATCGACTCATCCACGCCGATCAGGGGCGCCAGCGCGCCAGGGCCGTCGATGGCCGCCACGGCCAAGGGCGTCAGGGGCGTGGCTCCGAAACGGGCGTCGGCCGCCGAGGTCCGTGCCGCCGCCCAGAGCGCAAGATGGGCGCCGGAAGAATGGCCGACCACCACAACGCGCGACAGGTCCAGCGGGTGATCGGCGCTGAGGGCCCGCAGATGATCGATGCCGGCCGCAATATCCCCGAAGGTCCCCGGCCAGCCTCCGCCCTCATCCCCCAGCCTGCGATAGGCCAAATTCCAGGTGGCCAGGCCCCGGGCGGAAAGGGCATCGGCCAGCGGCCCCATCCCCGAGAGGTCCTCATAGCCAGCAGACCAGCACCCGCCATGGACCAGAACCGCCACCGGATGGGGCCCCTCGCCCGGCGGCAGGCGGAGATGGCCAAACTGCAACGGAGCCGGGCCGTAGGACTGAACCAGATCCGGTTCGCTGGCTGCGGTCCGCGCCTCTGCCAGGGCTTCCATGGAAGGAGACTGGGCTAGCGCCGGAGCGGCCACGGCCATGAGACAAACAAGGGCGCAGACAACGCGCATCACATCCTCCCTGAAAGCCCTCCATCGATAGCAGAGGATTCCCGGTCAATCACCTCACCCGACCGACCGGACTGGCCGCCTTGACCCGGCCCCGGCCCTGTGGCCTCTGCCCCGCTTCATGAAGACCGCCGATTTCGACTTTGACCTCCCGGACGACCGGATCGCGCTCCGCCCCGCCGAGCCGCGGGATTCCGCGCGCCTCCTGGTGGTGCGGGACGGCGAGCTCGAAGACCGGATCATCCGCGACCTGCCGGACTTCCTGCGGCCCGGCGACGCCCTGGTGTTCAACGACACCCGGGTGATCCCGGCCCGGTTGGCGGGGGTGCGCGAGCGGCCAAATCCCGTGATCGAAGGACCGGAGGGCGAGACCCTCACCGTCGCCGTCGAGGCCACCCTGCATCATCGGGACGCGCCCGACGTCTGGTCCGCCTTCATGAAGCCGGGCAAGCGGATCAAGGCGGGGGACCGCATCCGCTTCGGCGCGGCGGCCGACGGCGCATGTCTGCTCGGAAGCCTCGACGCGACCGTGGTCGACAAGGGCGAGGACGGGCTGGTTGCGCTGCGCTTCGACCTTGCGGGCCCCGCGCTGGACGAGGCCATCCGCGACGTCGGGGTGATGCCCCTGCCCCCCTATATCGCCGCCAAGCGGGCCGAGGACGACCGCGACCGGTCGGACTACCAGACACTGTTCGCGAAATGGGACGGCTCGGTCGCCGCCCCGACGGCGGGCCTGCATTTCACCCCGGCCCTGATGGCCGCGATCGAGGCCCGCGGGGTCTCCACGCACGCCGTCACCCTGCACGTCGGGGCCGGGACCTTCCTGCCGGTCAAGGCGGACGACACCGCCGACCACAGGATGCATTCGGAATGGGGGGAGGTCTCCGCACAGACCGCCCAAGCCCTGAACGCCGTGCGCGCGGCGGGCGGCCGGATCGTCTGCGTAGGCACCACCTCCCTGCGCCTTCTGGAGAGCGCCACGACGCCGGAAGGCGAAGTCCGCCCCTTCCACGGCGACACCGCCATCTTCATCACCCCCGGCTACCGCTTCCGCGCCGTCGATGTGCTGATGACCAATTTCCACCTGCCGAAATCGACCCTGTTCATGCTGGTCAGCGCCTTCGCCGGGCTGGAGACGATGAAGGCGGCCTATGCCCATGCGGTGAAGGACGGCTACCGCTTCTATTCCTACGGGGATGGCAGCCTGCTATTCCGCGCCGCCTGATGCCCTTTCCCTTCGACATCACCGCCACCGAAGTCCGCGCCCGCACCGGGGTGCTGAAGACACCGCGCGGCGACATCCGCACGCCGGCCTTCATGCCCGTCGGCACCGCCGCCACAGTCAAGGCCATGACGGTGGACCAGGTCGCCCAGACCGGCGCCGACATCATCCTTGGCAACACCTACCACCTGATGCTGCGCCCCGGCCTCGAGCGGATGGAGCGGCTCGGTGGGCTGCACAAATTCATGGGCTGGACCAGGCCGATCCTGACCGACAGCGGCGGCTTCCAGGTCATGTCGCTGGCCGGGATTTCGAAGGTGAAGGAGGAGGCCGTTACCTTCGCCAGCCATATCGACGGCTCGAAATACGTCCTCAGCCCCGAACGCTCGATCGAGATCCAGGCCGACCGCATCGGCGCCGACATCTCCATGCAGCTGGACCAGTGCGTTAGCTGGCCCGCCGAGGAGCCTGCCGCCCGCGCCGCCATGGAGCTGTCGGCCCGCTGGGGCGCGCGCTCGAAGGCGGCCTTCGGAACGCGCGAGACCCAGGCCCTGTTCGGCATCCAGCAGGGCTCGACCTTCGAAAACCTGCGCCGCGAGTCCTCGGACCGGCTGATCGAGACCGGCTTCGACGGCTACGCCATCGGCGGCCTGGCCGTCGGCGAAGGGCATCAGGCCATGTGCGAGGTGCTGGACTATGCCCCGGAGATGCTGCCGGCCGATCGCCCCCGCTATCTGATGGGGGTCGGCAAGCCGGTGGATCTGGTCGAGGCCGTGTGGCGCGGCGTCGACATGTTCGACTGCGTCCTGCCCACCCGCGCGGGCCGTCACGGTCAGGCCTGGACCTGGGCGGGGCCGATCAACCTCAAGAACGCCCGCTTCGCCGAGGATCAGGACCCGCTGGAGCCGGATGTCCCCTGCCCGGCCTCGCAGGACTATTCAAAGGCCTATCTGCACCACCTCGTCCGCGCCGATGAAATCCTCGGCAAGGTGCTGCTGAGCTGGCACAACATCGCCTTCTTCCAGGCCCTGACGGCGGCCATGCGGGAGGCCATCGCCCACGGACGGTTCGAGGCCTTCCGGCGCGACTTCCACGCCCGGCACACGTCCAACAACCAGCACTAGCGCTGGCTGCGGGCCCGCGGCCGGAACCAGCTCGGCGCCGCCGGCGGGGCGCAGTTCCGCTGCATTCCGGTTCCCTTCAGGAAGGCCCGCCGCATCCGGCCGGCCTGGATGGCCGACTGGACGTGGCGGCTGTGCTGTTCGGCCCCGGACAGGCGACGAATCCAGCTGCGCCCCGGGATGAAGTCGGTCACGGCGTCGCGAATGGCGTCCAGCGCCGCCGCCGAGGCCGCATCCGCCGCCCGTTCGCTGAGGAATGAGCCGTCCGGGGCCGGCGGCTCGTCCGTGTCGGGGCCGAGGGCCTCGTTCAACCGGGCGATTTCGGCCCCGATGGTGGCGCACTGATTCAAATTGCGCAGGTCATAGGGATTGGCCTCGGCCTGCAGCAGGACCGTTGGAATGTACTGTCGGCGGAGATTCAGGTCGTCCAGCGGCGCAGTGGCCGCGGCTCCCAGTCCGGCTCCAAACTGCTGCGCACCTCCCGCGACCGCGCCGCAGGCTGACAGGGGAATACAAAGGGCGAGGATCAGACCGGCGGCGCGCATCCCTCCTTCAATCACGGCGCGGGCCATAGCGGAAGCATGGGCCGGGATTCGACGAGGCAAGCTTTACCATATAGAGGTTGCACACATTTCAACGACCGGTGTGACCAACGCAATGATTCAGCGTCTGGAGGCATGGCTCAAACAGCTTCGCTGCAAGCACCGCTTTCGCTACAGCCGTAGCAAGCCGGGTACGCTTGTCTGCAAGAATTGCCGGGCCCGGAAACCCAAGCCCAAGGGCTGAGGCCGCAATCAATACACCGGCAGGAAGGGTTGGTACGCCCTCTCGGGCTCGAACCGAGGACCCTCTGATTAAAAGTCAGATGCTCTAACCAACTGAGCTAAGGGCGCATACCACGCCGGACCCATTTGCGGCCCGGCGACGCGCCTTCTGTTGCAAACCGTCGTCGGGGTCAAGGGCTGGCTCGACGCGCGGGCGTGCTGAGGATAGGCAGTGACCATGAAACCGCTGTCCGGCCTGCGCATCCTCGAGTTCGACGGCCTGGGGCCAGTCACCTTCGCGGGCATGGTTCTGGCCGACCTTGGAGCAGACGTCCTGCGCCTCAGCCGCAGCGCTGACGCCGGAACGCCAGCCTTCAGCGAGGTCGGCGGTGCCGTGCTGCACCGGGGGCGCGCGGCCGTCGGCGTCAATCTCAAGAATCCCGCCGACCTTGAGGCGGTGCTGGACCTGGTCGGAGCGGCGGACGCCCTGATCGAGGGTTTCCGTCCCGGGGTTATGGAGCGGCTGGGGCTGGGGCCCGACGTCTGCGCCGGCCGGAACCGAAGGCTGGTGTACGGCCGGATCACCGGCTGGGGTCAGACGGGCCCGATGGCGCGACAGGTGGGCCATGACATCAACTACATCGCCCTCAGCGGCGCCCTCCACGCCATGGGAGAGCCCGACCGGCCGCCGCGGGCGCCGCTGAATCTGGTCGGCGACTATGGCGGCGGGGCGATGATGCTGGTCACCGGCGTGCTCGCCGCCCTGCTTGAGGCGAAGACCACGGGCAAGGGCCGGATCGTGGACGCCGCCATGACCGACGGCTCCGCCCTGTTGATGAGCCTGTTCCAGGCCCTGGGCGCGCGCGGCCTGTGGAGCGAGACGCGCGGTGCCAATCTGCTGGACGGCGGAGCGCCGTTCTATCGCTGCTACGCCTGCAGCGACGGCCGGTTCGTCGCCGTGGGGGCGTTGGAGCCGCAATTCTACGCCGCCCTGATCTCCGGTCTTGGATTGTCGCCGGAGACCGCGCCGCAGTTCGACATCGGTGGCTGGCCGGCGCTGCACTCAAGGTTCGAGGCGATCTTCGCCACGCGCGACCGGGACGACTGGGCGGCGCATTTCGAGAGCACGGACGCCTGCGTCACCCCGGTGCTGACCATGGCCGAGGCGGCCCGTCATCCGCATAACGCAGCGCGTGGCGCCTTCGTCGAACAAGGGGTCACTCAGGCCGCGCCCGCGCCCCGGTTCGACGGAACACTTGCGGAGCCCGTGGCGGAGGCGGCGGCCCTGTCGCTGGACGAAGCCCGCAACCGCTGGAGCTGACGGTCAGGCGACCGCAGCCTCCGCACGGGGCCGCTCGATGGCGCAGGCCTCGGCAAGCGTGGACGCCAGCATGACGGGATCGATGGGCTTGGTCAGGAAGGCGTGAACGCCGGCCGCGTCCCAGGCGGCGCGGTGCACGTCGAGCGCGTTGGCCGTCAGGGCGATGACCGGCGTGTCGCCGTTGATCTCGCCGGCCCGGATCCGGCGTGTCGCCTCGAGTCCGTCCATCACAGGCATCTGCATATCCATCAGAATGGCGTCGAACCGCTGACCAGACGCCGCCTCCAGCGCCTCGGCGCCGTTCTCGACCAGGGTCAGGCGGCAGCCGTGCGGCTCCAGCAGCAGTTGCAGGATACGGCGGTTCACCTCGTGGTCGTCAGCGGCCAGAATCGAACGGCCCACCAGAGACCCGCTTGTTTCCAGCGCACGACCGGGCTGGGCAGGCGCATTCTCGACCGGGGTCATCGGCAGGCTGAGGATGAAGGTCGAGCCCTCGCCGTCCACGCTCTGGACGGACAACGAACCGCCCATCAACTCGGCCAGCTTGCGGCTGATCGCCAGACCGAGGCCTGTGCCGCCGTAGCGCCGGGTCGTGCCGACGTCCGCCTGTTCGAAACTGTTGAAGATCTGGCCCAGCCGATCGGCGGGAATGCCGCAGCCGGTGTCGGAAACCGCCATGTTCAGGCGGCCGTCCGTCCAGCTGGCCTCAATCCGGATTTCGCCCTCATGGGTGAATTTCACCGCATTGGACATCAGGTTGAACAGAATCTGTTGCACCCGAAGCGGATCGGTCCGCACGGCGACGGGCACATCGGGCGCGACCCGGACCTTGAGCCGGACTCCGTTGGCCAGGGCGCGCGGCTCCCACAGGCGGACGACTGTCGACAGCCGATCGCGCACGATCATGTCGGCGCTCTCCAGCTCCATCTTGCCGGCCTCGATCTTCGAGAAGTCGAGCACGTCGTTGAGCAGGCCCATGAGGACGTCGCCCGCATCGATCAGCATCGAGACATGTTCACGCTGCTGGCTGTCCAGACGGGTGCGGCGGAGCAGGTTGGCGGCGGAGATCACCGCATTCATCGGCGTGCGGATCTCGTGGCTGACAACCGCGAGGAAGTCCGATTTGGCGGCGCTGGCCACCTCGGCCTTGCGGCGGGCGCTCTGTTCGGCGTCCCGGGCGGATTTGAGGGCGCCGGTCGTCGATGAGCTTTGCCGCACTGTCACAACCAGGTGGCTCATATAGAGGATGCAGCCGATGGCGACGAGCAGCTCTTGCCAGTTCTGGCTTGAGATCGCGGTGAACACGGGCAGGCCCAGAAAATAGGTCGCATGAGGCGCCACCGCCGAAATCAGGATCGGCCTTGCATGGTGCATGTGCAGGCTGACGTGCAGGAGACCGCCGGCGCACTGGACCATGGCGAACACACGGCCGACATCCCCGCCGTAGAACCACATATAGGCGCTCATGGCCGCATAGACGGCGACGCTGAGCACCGTCGTGGCGCAGCAGAGCACCACATAAAGCCGATCCGGCTGCCAATCCTGCCGAAGACGGAACCGCCTGAACACAGCCCAGTCCAGGGCCTGCGTAACCAGAACGGCCGCGAACCAGACAGGCGGCCAGATGGAGGGCACCACAAACCAGGCGGTGCAGCCGATAAAGGCCGCCAGGGCGATCCGTGTCTTGAGTTCCCGGTATCGTACCAGCGACACCATGGCATAGGCGGTGACAGTCATTCGATCCCCTCTGATTTCAGCCTACGCCAAATTCTGAAAGGATTGGTTGCCGGCGTGGTGACCACGCGCGCGTTCGGGGTTATGGAACAGGCGAACCGGCCACGCGTTGGAAGGCCGTTGCGGGGGAGATGCTGCTGATGAAACGCCTGATCGCCATTCTGGCCCTGTCGACTGCCTTTGGCGTCGCCGCCTGCGATGACCCGAACAACTATGATTCGGAGACCGCCGAGGCGCCGATGGAGGCGCCGGTCGCGCCCGTCGCCGAAGACGCCGGCGTGCCCGTCGCGGCGCCGGGCGCCGTCAATACGTCGCCGACGGACTCGACCACCCTGCCTTCCGAGAAGCGGTCGTCCGAGGAATCGGTCCAGCCGGAAAGCGAAACCCTCTTCTATTGATCCCGGTCGCCGCCTCATCGGCGCCACGGCGGGATGCGACGGCGTCGATGTTCGCGCCCTGACGAAGGTTCCAGTTTGACGCCAAGGCCCGCCCTGTTTCTCATCGGCACGGCGGGCGCTATCTTGCTGGCCTCCGCCGCGACGGCCGACCCGCGCGCGCAAGTCCGCGGCGAGATGGATGCGGAGCTGCGCGCTCAACTGGTCCGCGCCATCGGCGAGGTCGATGACCCTCCTTCCAACCGGTTCGAGGCCCGGCGTCGGGCACGCGGCGCGCTGGAGGCCGCAGAGGCTCTCTTGCGGTCGGAAGGCTATTATCAGCCCGTGCTCGAGGACATCGTCGAGGGAGAAGAGACGCCGGTCGCCATCGTCAACGTCACCCCGGGTCGCCGCTTTGAACTGGGCGAGGTCCAGGTGCTCTGGGCCGATCCGTCGCCCGACGCGGACACCGATACGACGGTGCGTGGCGAAATCGGCCTGACCCCCGGCCAGCCGGGGCGCGCAGGCGACATCATCTCTGCCGAGGGCCGGATCATCGCCGGCCTGACCCGCCGGGGTTATGCCGATGCAGCGGCCCAGCCCCGCCGGGTTGTGGTCGATCATGCCGCCTTTACGGTCCAGCCCAGTTTTCGCATCGCCCCGGGACCGCTGGTCCGGCTGGACGGCGTGCGCCTGGAAACCCGCGGCCCGACGAATCCCGGCTGGGTCGCCGGCCTTGCGCCCTGGTCCGAAGGCGAGGTGTACGACCCCGAGGACGTGGCCGAGCTGGAGCGCCGGCTTCTGGAAACCGGGGTTTATGACGGTGTCGGGGTGGCCCTGGCGCCGACGGACCAGACCAATGCGGACGGCAACCGCCCCGTCATCGTCACCCTGACCGACCGTCCGCGCCGCATCCTTGAGGCCGGGGCGACCTTCTCGACCGCCGAAGGGTCGGGCCTGGACCTGATCTGGACCTGGCACAACCGGTTCGGCCGCGCCGACACCCTGGTCTGGCAGGCCCGCGCCGCCGACGTCGACAGCCGACTGGGCACCACCCTGAGCCTGCCGCACTGGCGCCGGCCGGGCGAGACCCTGAGGCTGTCCGGAGCCCTCCTGAACGAGGACACCGACGCCTATCGCCGGACCGCGGTCGCCCTCGCCGCTGATCTGCAGCAGCGGATCGGAAAAACCTCCTGGGCGAGCTACGGCGTCGGCCTTGATGCGGGTCAGTACGACGAGAACCGGTTCGATCCGGTGACGCGGCTGCCGGTCAATTTCGACCGCGATCTGGTCATCCTGACGGCGCGAGGCAGCGCCTATCTGGACCGGTCAAACGACCCCCTCGATCCTACAACCGGATGGCGGCTCACCGTTTCGGCCCAGCCCACGGCCGTGACCGGCGAGGACTCGGTGCTGTTCCTGCGGACCGAGGCGCAGGCCACCGCCTATCTGCCGCTGCAGGACCGCGACCGGACGGTGCTGGCGGGACGCGTGCGGATAGGCTCAATCTTTGGCGGTCAGGAACTGACCGTCCCGTCCGACCGCCTGTTCTATTCGGGCGGCGGCGGCTCGGTGCGCGGGTTCGAATATCAGGGCGTCGGGCCGCGCCTGCCCGACAACACCCCGCGCGGCGGCCTGAGCCTGTTCGAGACCTCGATCGAGATCCGGCGCGACGTCTGGCGCAACTTTCAGGCCGTCGCCTTCCTCGACGCGGGCGCGATCGGCTTCCAGGAGACGCCCAACTTCAACAACCTGCGCTACGGCGCCGGGGTCGGGGTGCGCTACAAGCTGCCGTTCGGCCCGATCCGGGCCGACATCGCCGTCCCGCTGGACCGTCGCGACGGCGACGCCGACTTCCAGATCTATGTCAGCATCGGACAGGCGTTTTGACGGACGCCGCCCCTCCCCCCGACGACGCGCCTGACACGCCGGCCGAAGTGGCGAAAAAGAAGCGCACGCGGCTGCAGGCCGCCGCCTTCTTCGGCGGCATGGCCGCGGCGGTACTCGCCGCCCTGCTGATTGTCGTCGCGGTCGGCGGGCGGATGTATCTGCTGTCTGACTCCGGCCGGGGGCTGGTGACCAGTTTCGTCGCCGGCAAGAAGCTGGGCCGCTATGGCCGGATCAATGTCGAGGGCGTGCGCGGCGACCTGTTCGACGACTTCACCATCGACCGCGTCACCGTCACTGACGCCGAGGGTGTCTGGCTGGAAGCGCGCAAGGTCCGCGTCGACTGGGACTGGTGGCCGCTGATCACCCGCCGCTTCCACGCCACCGAGATCGAGGCTGAGGTCATCCGGTTGATCCGTCGCCCCGAGGTGGAAGCCTCGACCGAGCCGCCGGGTCCACAGCCGCTTTCCATTGATATCGACCGGTTCGCTGCGGACGTGGAACTCCTCGAAGGCTTCAGCAAGGAGTACGGGCTGTGGAGGCTGTCAGGCGAGGCCAATGTGCCGCGCAAGGGCGCCAAGACAGCCGCCGTCAACGCCGTCAGCAACAGCCGGCCGGGCGACTACCTGCGCCTCGATGCGACCATTGGAGACAGCCTTGAGGATCTGCGGCTGAACCTGCGAGCCAATGAGGCGCGCGGCGGGCCCCTGGCCGGAGCCCTGGGGTATTCCCCCGATCAGCCCTTCTTCGCCACGGCGGTCGTCAACGGCGAGGTCGTCGACGCGGTCGTGCGCACCGGCGAGTTTGTGCCGCTGGTGATCAAGGGCCGCTATGGCGAGACCCGGACGCGGATTTCGGGCTTTGCGGACTTCTCGGGCTCCGACCTGCTGGCGCCGTTTGCCGAGCGGATCGGCCGCACCGTGCGGTTCGGCCTCGCGACATCAGGCGACAGCGACGACGACGGCCGGATCGGCGTCGGCTGGCGGCTGATCGCCGACAACCTCGATTCCCGAGCCAGCGGCGAGATCCGGATCAGGGACCAGAGCAGCCCGGACGGAATCACGCTCGACGTTTCGACCCGCTCGCTGACCCGACTGGTCGGTCAGCAAGTCGGCGGCCCGGCGGCCTATCGCGGTGTTTTCCGGGGCGATGCCGCGCAGTGGCGCCTGGAGGGGTCTGTCGATCTGATCGCCGCAGACGTCGCGAGTTACCGGGCGCAGCGAATCCGCGGACCGCTGAATATTCAGGTCAGGCAGGGACGCCTGGATCTGGACGGCGACCTCCAGGTCGCCGGCGGGTCCAGCGCCGGGCTGTTCGGAGGCCTTCTGGGCGCCTCGCCGCGCCTGTCGTTCGAGGCGCTTCGTCAGGCGGATGGGGCCCTCCTGCTGGAGCGGATCGATCTGACCGGCCAGGCCCTCACCGTGACGGGGTCCGGCGGACGAAACCTCGTCGGCGCGCTCGGCTTCCGCGGCCGAGCCGAGATCACCGATGCCGCCCGGCTGCGCGAGGGCGCGCGAGGGCGTTTCGGCGGGCCGATCTCCGCCTCGACGTCACGCGCAGGGGCGCCCTGGCAGCTGACGTTCGACGGGCGCGGCCGGGGGCTGTCCATCGGGTTGGACGAGCTGGATCGTCTGCTCGGCGCGACGCCCCGCCTGCAACTGACCGGCGCGCTGGATGAGGGTCGCATCGCGGTAGAGCGGGCGCAGCTGACCGGCGCCCAGGGCTCGGCCGCTGCCCGGGGTCTGATCGAGAGCGACGGGCGGCTGCGCCTCTCGCTGGACTGGAACGCCACCGGGCCGTTCGGCGTCGGTCCCGTGGCCGTCGACGGCGCCATGACCGGCGAGGGCGCGCTGACGGGGACGCTCGCGGAGCCGCGCGCCGACCTGACCGCGACCTTCGGCAAGGTCAGCGCCGGAGCCCTCGTCCTGACCGACGCCGGCATGGTCCTCAGTTTCCGGCGCGGCCCCGACGCGTCGGACGGGCGGATCGCACTGACCGCCGGATCGAACTACGGGCGGGCCAGGGCCAGCGGAAACTTCTTCCTGGGCGGAGACCGGTTGCGGCTGACAGAGGTGGACCTGAACGCGGGCGGGGTGACGGCCCAGGGGGCCATCGACCTGTCGAACAACATCCCCTCCAGCGCGGACCTTACCTTTACCGCCCGCCCGGGGGCCTTCCTGGCGTCAGGCACGGCGGACGGCCGGATACGTCTGACGGACGGCGCCGGAGCCGAGACGGCGATCCTCAATGTGACGGGTCGCAATGTGCGGCTTGCGGGTTCGACCTGGGTCGTCCGCAGCCTCGATCTGAACGGCCGCGGCACGCTGGAGCGCCTGCCCTTCACGCTCAAGGCCGACGTCGGCGGGACCACGCCTGTGTCGTTCGACGGCGCCGGCGTCTACTCCCGCAACGGGCCGGCCCAGACGGTCGTTCTCGAGGGCGGCGGACGGGTGCGTGAGATCGCCTTCACCACCCGCAACCCAGCCGTCATCGCCCTGTCCGGCGACGGCCGCGTCGCGCGGGTCGATCTGGGCATCGGCGGCGGCGTCCTGCTGGGTGAACTGCGCCAGGATTCCCGGGCCGCCATCATCGAGGCCAATCTGACCAGCGTCGATCTCGGCTCGCTGATCCAGGACATGCGCGGACGGGTGACTGGCCGGCTGTCGCTGCGCGGGGCGGGCGAGGATCTTTCGGGCTCGGCCAATGTCACCCTCGACGATATTCGCAGCATCGACGCGCCACGCGGGATCGCCGTCGACGGCACGCTGAACGCCCTGCTGGTCAACAACACCCTGCGTATCCAGGCGAACGCCGTCGATGGCGACGAAGTCCGGGCGGTCGCCGACCTCACCCTGCCCGTCGAGGCGTCCGCGGCCCCGCTGCGGCTGGCCATTGTGCGGACCCGCGCCATGTCGGGCGAAATCTCGATCCAGGGTCAGATCCAGCCGATCTGGGACCTGCTGGCGGGCGGCGAGCGCTCGCTCACCGGCCAGATCAACGCCCGCGCCACCATCGCCGGAACGATGGCCGAGCCGCGCCTCAACGGACGGCTGGACCTTCAACAGGGCAGTTTCCGCGACAGCGCCACGGGCGTCCGCCTCGACAATGTCGCGCTCGCCAGCCGCTTCGACGACACCACCGGTCTGGTCGAGCGCTTCAGCGCCGTCGACGGCTCGGGCGGGTCGGTCAGCGGCAACGGGCGGATCGGTCTGAAAGAAGGCTCCGGATCCAGCTTCCAGCTGCTCCTCAACCGCTTCCGCATCATCGACAATGACATCGCCGAAGCCAAGGCATCCGGCCTGCTGACCGTGACTCGCGGGACGGAAGGCAACATCACCCTGAGCGGCGAGATGGACATCGACGAGGCGCGCATCCAGGCCAATCCGCCCGGATCGAACGGGATCGTCCGCATGGATGTGATCGAGATCAACCGGCCCGGCGGCGACGTGCCCGAAGAGGAACAGAACCGCCAGCGCGGCCTGCAGTTCGGTCTCGATATCGCCCTGCGTTCGCCCGGCGGCGACGTCCGGGTCATCGGCCGCGGCCTGAACGTCGAGATGAACGTCAACGCCCGTGTGACCGGCACCATCGCCCGGCCGACCCTGAGCGGCACGGCCCGGGTCGTGCGCGGCGACTATGATTTTGCGGGCAAGCGGTTCGTCTTCGACGAGCGCGGCACGGTGACCCTGTCGACCAATCCGGAGCAGATCCGGCTGAACCTGACCGCCACGCGTGATGACCCCGCCCTGACCGCCACCATCCGCGTCACGGGGACAGCCGCGCGGCCCGAGATCGTCCTGACCTCGACCCCGGCCCTGCCCCAGGACGAGATCCTGTCCCAGGTGCTGTTCGGACGCTCGGCGTCCCAGCTGTCCGCCTTCGAGGCGGCCCAGCTGGCCGCGGGCGTGGCGGCGCTGGCCGGCGGCGGCGGTTTCGACGTGATCGGGAATCTGCGGGAACTGGCCGGGCTGGACCGGCTGTCATTTGGCGGCGAGGCCTCGAGCCTGACGGTCGCCGGCGGCCGCTACATCACCGACGACGTCTATCTGGAGATTATCGGCGGCGGCGAGAACGGGGCGGCGGTCAATGTCGAATGGCAGGTGCGCCGCAACCTGACCGTCAGTTCGAAATTCGGCGGACAGGGCGAGGCCAGTCTGTCGATCCGCTGGCGCCGTCAGTCGCGCGAGCCGGGCGCCGGCCGCGAGGACCGACGCCCGAACCGGTGATCCGCCCTACTGGGCGGCCGCCATACGGATCCTGTCGAGCGCACGCGCTCCGCGGATCCCGGCGATGTGCATGACCAACTGGACGACCAGAATCACGAAGCCGACGTAGACCTGCCAGTTCGGAGCCGCTGCGGTTTCAGGCATGCCTTCCTGACCGGCCATCATCAGTCCGAACACGCCGGACACGAGACCAAAAGCGACCAGGATCGCGAAGATGATCGGGATCACAATATTCGGCTTGGCCCATTGGACCAGGCCCAGAACCAGCTGAATCACGCAGAGGCCGATCGCGCTCCACATGGCGATTTGCACCATCGCTCCGCCCATGCCGGCCATTTCCGGCGTATCGGCCGAAGCCTGGGCCATAGCCGCCTCGATCTCGGCGGAGCCGCTGGTCATCAGCAGGGCGACGCCGACGCCGCCCCAGATCACGCCGAGGAAGATCGCCAGGGCGCTCGCCCGGGCGGCCCCGATCGCTTCAGCCTCGGTGGTGATCGGCGCGCTCGGGTTTGACGCCTTGATCCAGTCAGTCATTTGGGTAGTCCCTCCCTTGAAGATGATTGAAGCCTAGCCCGCTCGCGCCCGAGGCGAAACCCATGGCTCGCCTTCACCTTTCCGCCCCGGACGGCTAGGGTTCCGCCGCATGCAGATTCTGCCCTCCGACCAGATCGTGCTCGACCATGTCGCGGCGCGCGAGACCGCCATCGTCGGTCGCGCGGTTGAGTGGGCGAACCTCAATTCCGGCAGCCGGAATGCGAGCGGTCTGGCGCATGTTCTGGCGGTGCTTGAAGCCGAGGCGCGACGCCTGCCGGCCGAGGTGGTGCGCATCCCGACCCGGGCTTCCACCACTGTCGCCGACGACGGCACGGTGCGGACCGAGGCCCATGCCGACGCCCTGAAGATCACCGCCCGGCCCGACGCTCCGCTCCAGGTCGTGCTGACCGGCCACTATGACACCGTCTTCCCGGCCGAGAGCCCGTTCCAGACGGTGACAACCCGGGCCGACGGCGCCCTCAACGGTCCCGGCATCGCCGACATGAAGGGCGGGATTTCGGTGATGCTCGCGGCGCTCGAAGCCTTCGAGACGCATCCCGATCGCGCGCGCGTCGGCTGGACCGTGCTGCTGTCGCCGGACGAGGAGATCGGCTCGCCCGCCTCCGCCCCCCTGCTGGCCGAACTGGGGGCGCGCGGCCATGTCGGCATGACCTATGAGCCGGCGCTGTCGGACGGAACCCTCGCTGGAGCGCGCAAGGGCAGCGGCAACTACCACCTTATCGTCACGGGCAAGGCCGCCCATGCCGGGCGCGCCTTCCACGAGGGCGCCAATGCCGTCGCCGGCGCTGCCATCATCGCCGCCCGCCTGCACGCCCTCAACGGCCAGCGCGAGGGCGTCACGGTCAATGTCGCAAAGATCAGCGGCGGCGGGGCGCTGAACGTCGTCGCCGATAACGCCGTGGTCCGATTCAACGTCCGCGTTCCCGACGCCCAGGCCTCGGCATGGATCTCGGAGACCGTGCGGCAGATCGCGACCGAGCCCCCCTTCCCCGGCCTGACCCTCGATCTGCACGGCGGCATGACCCGCGCGCCCAAGCCGATGGACGCCAGCCAGACGGCCCTGTTCGAGGCCGTGCGCGAGACCGGCGCCCTGCTGGGACAACCCATTGGGTGGAAGCCGTCGGGCGGGGTGTGTGAAGGCAACAACCTCCACGCCGCCGGCCTGCCCAATATCGACACCCTCGGCGTCCTGGGCGGCGATATCCATTCGGATCAGGAATTCGCCTGGCCCGCCAGCTTCGTCGAGCGGGCGCAACTCAGCGCCCTGATCCTCTGCAAGATCGCCTCGGGCGAGATCGATGCGCTGAAACTCAAAGCCCTGCGTCTGGAGACGATGTAACTCCCATGCTCGTCGTCCGCCCCGCCGGCCCCGCCGACCTCGACTTCCTGCTGGAGCTGGCCATCCTGTCCGGCCCCGGCTTCACCAGCCTGCCCGAGGACCCCGACCAGCTGGCCGAGCGGCTCGACCTGAGCCGCGACAGCTTCGCCGGCAAGATCGAGCCCCGGCATCGCTGGTACACGCTGATGCTCGAGGAGACCGAAACGGGCGACGTCGACGGCATCGGCTCGGTCAAGGCGGCGGTCGGGCTGAACCGGCCCTTCTTCTCCTTCCGCGTCGTGACCAACACCCAGTCCTCGCCCTCGCTGGGCATCAAGCTGGAACAGAAGACCCTCGTGCTGGTCAATGAGTGCACCGGCTGGACCGAGGTCGGCTCGCTGTTCCTCAAGGCCGACCGCCGCAAGGGCGGCGCGGGACGGCTGCTCAGCCAGTCGCGCTACATGCTGATCGGCGCCGAGCCGGACCTGTTCGCCGACACCGTCCTGGCCGAGTTGCGCGGCGTCTTCACCCCCGACGGCGCCTGCCCGTTCTGGGATCACGTCGCGCACAAATTCTTCCCCATGGACTTCGACGAGGCCGACCGCATGACCGGCTCGACCGACAAACAGTTCATCCTCGACCTCGCCCCGCGCCACCCGATCTATATCGACCTGCTGCCCGAGCCGGCGCGGGCGGTGATCGGCAAGGTCCATCCGCAGGGCGTGCCGGCCATGGCCCTGCTCGAGAGCGAGGGCTTCCGCCCCAATGGTCTGGTCGACATCTTCGACGCCGGCCCGACCGTCACCTGCGACCGCGACAACATCCGCACTGTGCGTGACGCGCGGAGCCTTGCCGTCGCTCTGGCCGCTGAGGTTGAAGCCGAGCTGCCCGCCCTGATCTCGACAGACAACGCCTCCGGCTTCCGGTCGGTGCGCCAGCGCGCGGCCATCGAGGGCGATGTGGTGACCCTGACGACCGAGACCGCCGACGTGCTGAGAGTGCGCGCGGGCGATACGGTGCGCGTGAAGACTTGAGCGACAGCATGACCCATTTCAAATCCATCGACCCCGCCACCGGCGACACCGTCTGGGAGGGCGCTGCCGCCTCGGCCGCAGAAGTACAGGCCGCCGCCGACCGCGCCCGCGCCGCCTTCCCCGACTGGGCCGACCGCGCGCGCCAGGACCGCATCGACGCCGTCAAACGCTATCAGGCCGTGCTGAAGGCCCGCGCGCCGCAGTTGGCCGAGGCGATCAGCCGCGAGACCGGCAAGGCCCTGTGGGAGACCACCGCCGAACTCGGCGCCATGGCCGGCAAGGTCGACATCTCCATCCGCGCCTATGACGAACGCACCGGCGAACGCACGGCCGAGACCGGTTTCGGTCACGCCACCCTGCGCCATCGCCCGCACGGCGTGGCGGCGGTGCTCGGCCCGTTCAACTTCCCCGGCCATCTGCCCAACGGCCACATCGTTCCGGCCCTGCTGGCCGGCGACACGGTCGTGTTCAAGCCGTCGGAGGAGACCCCTTTCATCGGCCAGCTGATGGCCGAGGCCTTCGCCGAAGCCGACCTGCCCGAGGGCGTGGTCAATGTCGTCCAGGGCGGACGCGACACCGGCGCGGCCCTGCTCGACAGCGGCATCGACGCCCTGATGTTCACCGGCTCGGGCGCCGCCGGGGCGCATTTCCGGCGGAAGTTCGCCGACGATCCGCACGTCATTCTGGCGCTGGAGCTGGGCGGCAATAATCCGCTGGTGGTCTGGGACGCCGCCGACGCCGAGGCTGTGGCCGGCATCGTTGTCCAGTCCGCCTTCGTCACCACCGGCCAGCGCTGCTCCTGCGCCCGCCGCCTGATCGTGCCCGAAGGTCCGCAAGGGGACGCCGTCATCGCGGCCGTCGACGCCATGGTCGATCGCCTGATCCTGGCGCCGTGGAACTCCACCCCCGAGCCCTATGCCGGGCCGTTGATCTCGGTGAAGGCGGCGGAGGCTGCGCTGAAGTCCCTGCAGGACCGCATCGACATGGGCGCGAAAGTGATCCGTGGCTCCGGCCCCGTCGGCAACCTGCCCGGCGCCTTCGTCAAACCCGCCATCATCGACGTCACCGGCGTGGAGGTCCCCGACGAGGAGATGTTCGCCCCCTTCCTGTCCGTGACCCGCGTCGCCAGCTTCGACGCCGCCATCGCCGCCGCCAACGCCACCCGCTACGGCCTGTCCGCGGGTCTGGTCAGCGACGACCCGGCCAACTGGGACCGCTTCATCCGCCGCATCCGCGCCGGCGTGGTCAATTTCAACCGCCCGACCACCGGCGCCGCCGGCGACATGCCCTTCGGCGGCCTCGGCGCCAGCGGCAATCACCGGCCTTCGGCCTATTACGCCGCCGACTACTGCGCCTATCCGGTGGCGAGTTTCGAGGCCGGCTCCGTGAGGAATATTGAAAGCGAGATCAAGGGCCTGAAGGCATGACCTCAGCCGTCGAAGCCAATGCCGACGGCCTGATCGGCCCGACACACTCCTATGCGGGCCTGTCGCCGGGCAATCTGGCGTCCAGCCTGAACAAGGGCGAGGCGTCGAACCCGCGCGCGGCCGTCCTTCAGGGCCTCGACAAGATGAAGCGGCTGGCCGACCTCGGCCTGCCGCAGTACGTCCTGCCGCCGCACGAACGGCCCAACATCCCCTTTCTGCGCAGCCTCGGCTTCACCGGCTCCGACGCCCGCGTACTGGAACAGGCCTGGAAGGACGCGCCCAGCTTCGCCGCCGCGGCCTGTTCGGCCTCGCCGATGTGGGCGGCCAATGCCGCGACGGTGACGCCCAGCGCCGACAGCGCCGACGGCCGGGTGCATTTCACCCCCGCCAATCTGGTCACCAACCTGCATCGCTCGCTGGAACACGAACAGACAAAGCGGTCGCTGGACGCCCTCTTCCCTGACCCGGCCCGGTTCGCCGTCCACGACGCCCTGCCCTCCGTCGCCCATCTCGCCGACGAGGGCGCGGCCAACCACGTCCGCCTGTGCGCCGACCATGGCGAGCCGGGCGTCAATCTGCTGGTCTGGGGCCGCGAGGCCTTCGAACCCTGGGCCGACGCCTTCCCCGCCCGCCAGACGCGTGAGGCCTCCGACGCCGTCGCCCTTCGCCATGGCGCGTCCGGCGTGGTGCTGGCCCGTCAGTCGCGGGCCGCCATCGCCGGCGGGACCTTCCACAATGACGTGGTCTGCGTCGGGGCCCTGGAGACGCTGTTCTTCCATGACCTCGCCTTCGAGGACACGGCGGGCACAAAAGCCGCCATCCGCGCCGCAGCAGACGGCCGGTTCGAGCCGGTCTTCGTCGAGGTCTCGTCCGCCGACCTGCCCCTGGCCGACGCGATCTCCAGCTATCTGTTCAACTCCATGCTGGTGCAGATTCCCGGCGAGGACCGCCTGACCCTGATCTGCCCGACCGAGACGCGCGACAACCCGCGCAGCCATGCGGTCGCCGAACGGCTCGCCGCCTCCAACGGGCCCATCGGCAAGGTCGAGTACGTCGATGTACGCCAGTCGATGCGCAACGGCGGCGGGCCGGCCTGCCTGCGCCTGCGCGTGGTGTTGACCGAGGCTGAACAGGCGGCGACCAACCCCGCCATGCGGCTGACCGACGACCTGCACATGCGGCTGTCGGCCTGGGGCGCCAGGCACTACCGCGACCGGCTGACGCCCGCCGACCTCGCCGGGGCGGACCTGCTGGAGGAGAGCCGCGTCGCGCTGGATGAACTGACCGGCCTGCTCGGGCTCGGCGGCGGCTTCTATCCGTTCCAGAGGGGCTGACTCGCATGCCCGTCGTCCTGCGCAGGGCCGTCGAGGCGGACGCCGGGGAGCTCCTGACGCTGCAGCGGGCCGCCTATGTGACCACGGCCCAACTGTATCGCGATCCCTTCCTGCCGCCCCTTCTGGAAACCCTTCACGAGGTGGCCGAGGCCATCCGGTCGGAGATCGTGCTGGCGGCGGTCGACGGACATCGCATCGTGGGATCCGCACGGATCCGCATAGAAGGAACCGTCGGCCATATGGGGCGGCTGGTGGTGGCTCCGGATCGGGAGGGTGCAGGCCTCGGCGTCCGTTTGGTCAAGGCGGTACAGGACTATGCACCGCCGTCGGTGAAGCGTTTCGAGCTCTTCACCGGCTCCCTGAGCGAGCGCCATATCGCCCTGTACTGGATTCTCGGATTCGAGGAGTTTGACCGAAGAGTCTCGGACGAGGGTATCGAACTCGTCTATATGGCTCGCGAGCGGGACGCGTGACGAACTTCACCCACCGCATCGCCACCGAAGCCGACATCCCGGCTCTGGTGGCGCTGATGGACCGGTCGATCGCGGGCCCGCTCGCCGCCTTCCTGACGCCGGACCAGATCGTCGCCAGCCGCAAGCTGATGGGGATCGACAGCCAGATCGTCTCCGACCGCACCTATGTCATCGTCGAGGCGGACGGCGTGATCGCCGGCTGCGGCGGCTGGAGCGGGCGCATCACTGAATACGGCGGCGACCACACGCCTGGCCGGATGCCGGCGCCGCTGACGCCCGGCGTCGACGCCGCCCGTATCCGCGCCATGTACACCGCGCCGGAGTTCGTCCGCCGGGGGGTCGGTCGCCTGATCCTCGAGCTCTGCGAGGCCGCGGCCCGCGCTGCCGGCTATGACCGCGCCGAACTCGTGGCCACCATGGGCGGCGAGCCGCTCTACCGCGCCGCCGGCTATGTCGAGATCGAACGGTTCGAGGACGACCGCGGCGGCGCGCCCGTACCGCTGGTGCGGATGGGCAAGCGGCTGGACGGGTTTGGCGCTCCGGGCGAACCCGGCTAGCGTCCGCGGGTCAGCGACGGGGGGAGCAGCGTGATCAGACACATCGCCTTCGGATGCGGCGTTCTCAGTCTGCTGGTGCTGGCCGCCGCCACGATCGCGGGCGGCATGGCCTACCCCGGTTATGATCACCTGACGCAATACATCAGCGAGCTCGGCGCGACCGGCGCGCCGACCAGCGCGGGCGTCAGCCTCGCCTTCATCGTCTCCGGCGCCTTGCTGACGGTCTTCTGGCTTCTCTGTGCGGTTCTGTTTCCGCGCAGCCTCCTGTCGGTGATCGGCTTCGGCCTCAGCGCCCTGAATGGTGTCGGGCTGGTGCTCGGGGGCGTGTTCCGCTGCGACTTCGAGTGCTCGACCGCCGACCTGAGCCCTGCAGCGTTGCTGCACGATGTATTCGGGGGCATCGGCTATCTGTGCGGGATCGCGGGCGTCTTCGTCGTCGGGTTCGCCGCGAGAGGCTGGCCGCAAGGTCGCGGGCTGTTCGGCCTCAGCCTGATCTGCGGGATCCCGGCTGCGCTGGCCATCTGGCTGATCCATCCGGCGTTCGAATGGTACGGCGCGGCCCAGCGGGTCGTGGAGATCGCCCTCGCCGTCTGGACCATGGCCGTAGCGCTGCGGGTTCGAACCTCAAACCGGAGACCCGCATGAAGCCGGCCCGAAATCCCGCCCTGATCATCGGCGGCCTGCTGAGCGTCGCCGCTTCCGTGCTGCACATCGGCTGCATTATCGGCGGACCTGCCTGGTACCGGTTCTTCGGCGCCGGCGAGGCCATGGCGACCCTGGCCGAGCAGGGCTCGATGACACCGACCCTGATCACTCTCGGCATCGCCGCCATCCTCGCGATCTGGGCGGCCTACGCCTTTTCCGGCGCGGGTCTCCTGCCCCGCCTTCCACTGTTGCGCACCGGACTGGTCGTGATCAGCGCCATCTACCTGCTGCGCGGACTGGCCCTGATCCCCGCGCTGGTGATCAACGGGGCTGATGTGGTGCCGTTCATCCTGTGGAGCTCGCTGATCGTGCTCGTCTACGGCATCGCCTATGCGGTCGGCACCTGGACGGCCTGGCCCAATCTGAAACCCCGCCGATGAGCGCCGCCCCAATGACGTCAGCCATGACTCCCGCCCGCAGACTGAAGAACATCATCGGCGGATCGGCGGGCAACCTGGTCGAATGGTTCGACTGGTTCGCCTATGCCGCCTTCACCGTCTATTTCGCGCCGATCTTCTTCCCCAAGGGCGACAGCACGGCCCAGTTGCTGAGCGCGGCGGCGGTGTTCGCCGTCGGCTTCCTGATGCGCCCCGTCGGGGCCTGGGTCATGGGGGTCTATTCAGACCGCAGGGGCCGCAAGGCCGGGCTGACCCTGTCGGTGACCCTGATGTGCACCGGCAGTCTGATCATCGCCTGCACGCCCGGCTATGCGACCATCGGCCTGGCCGCCCCGGCCATGCTGCTGTTCGCCCGCATGCTGCAGGGGCTCAGCGTCGGCGGAGAGTACGGCTCCTCGGCCACCTATCTGTCGGAGATGGCCACGGCCAGGCACCGCGGCTTCTGGTCCAGCTTCCAGTATGTCACCCTGATTTCCGGCCAGCTGCTGGCCCTGCTGCTGCTGATCGTGCTGCAGAAGACGATGGCCGAGACCGACCTGGCGGCCTGGGGCTGGCGCATTCCCTTCTTCATCGGGGCGGCGCTGGCGGTGGTCGTATTCTGGCTGCGGCGGCGGCTGGACGAGACCTCGGCCTTCATCGCCACCGATGCGGACGAGGCGCCGAAATCCAGCGCCCTGCTGCTGATCCTGAAACATCCGAAGGAGGCGCTGATGGTCCTCGGCCTCACCGCCGGCGGGACCATCGCCTTCTATACCTACACCACCTACCTGCAGAAATTCCTCGTCAATACGAGCGGCTTCTCCAAGGCGACGGCGACCGAGGTCAGCGCCGCGGCCCTGTTCGTCTTCATGCTGCTGCAGCCCGCCATCGGAGCCCTGTCGGACCGGGTCGGAAGACGACCGGTGATGATCGCCTTCGGCGTGGCGGGCGTCCTGTTCACCGTGCCGATCATGACGGCGCTGGCAGGCGTCGAGAGCCCCTTCATGGCCTTCCTGCTGGCCATGTCCGCCCTGATCATCGTCAGCGGCTACACCTCGATCAACGCCGTGGTGAAGGCCGAGCTGTTTCCGGCCCATATCCGCGCGCTGGGCGTCGCCCTGCCCTACGCCATAGCCAACGCCCTGTTCGGCGGTACGGCCGAATACGCCGCCCTGTGGTTCAAGGGCGAAGGCATGGAGAGCGCCTATTTCTGGTACGTCACAGCTCTGATCGGCGTGTCGCTACTGACCTATATCCGGATGCGAGATACAGGTCGTAATAGCTTGATTACGCACGACTAACCCTTCAGTCGCGCCAGAGCCTCAGGGAACCGGCGCGACAGCGGCGCGCGAACCTCGCCCAGTTCGATGGTCCAGTCGCCCGATCCGTCCGGCTCCAGCCCGGTGACCCGCGCTCCGTTCACCAGCCACGACCGGTGCGCCCGCACGAAACCGAACCGCTCCAGTTCCGTCTCGATGGCAGACAGGGTGGTGCGCATCAGCGGCCGGCGGCCGTCCGCCAGCCAGAATTCCACATAGTTGCCCGCCGACGAGACGGCGAGGATGTCGCCCAGCGGCGCGCGCAGGATGCGGGCGCCGTCGCGGATGTCGAAACTGACCGGCCGCACCGGCTCATCGTGACGTCTGCGCAGGAAGGCCGTCACCCAGAAGACGCTGACGAAGAGCGAATAGGTCAGGGCGTCCTTCCGGAACTCGTAGAGGAAGCGGTCGCCGAAATCGTAGGGCGCGCCGGCCACCGCATAGGCCGCTTCGCGCAACAGCACGAAGATTCCGACGTGGAGGATGGAATAGGCCAGGGCTCCGATCAGATGGGCGGCGACGAACCGCGCCTTGGGCCGCCAGCCCTCGGCGAGGGCCTCGTCCGGCGGCGCCAGGGCGACGGCCAGCCAGGGAATCCACAGGGCGAGCAACGCCCCGACCATGCTGGACCCTTCCCAGACCCAGGGCTCCCAGACATCCAGATCCTCACGATCGGCCAGGGCGGTCAGGGCGTTGACCATCACCACCGCCATGCCGACGGCGGCGATGGTCAGGCCAGCGCTCCACAGGTCGCGCCGGTCCGCCCGCCGGAAGAGACCCGGTCCTCCGCCGTTCGTCACGGAAGGCGCGCCGCTCGTCACCGGAGGCGCGCGATCGCCCCCGGCGGGACGCCGAACGTCCCCGGACGCTTGAGTTGCTCCGCCGCGCGGGGTGACACGGTCCGGATGATCCTTACGCATGGGTTTTTGCATGACGACCGAATCCGCGCCCTCGTCCGTTTCCGTCCGCCGTTACGACCTCGACTGGATCCGGGTCGGGGCGTTCCTGCTGCTGATTCTCTACCACGTCGGCATGTTCTACGTGCCTTGGGACTGGCACGTGAAGTCCAGCCACGAGGTTCCGGCGCTTGAACCGATCATGCAGCTGACCAGTCCGTGGCGGCTGACCCTGCTGTTCCTCGTCTCGGGGGCGGCGACGCGCTTCCTCGCTGACAACCTGGCCCGCGACAGCCGGGTCGGCGCCGGCCGGCTGGCCGGATCTCGGATCCTGAGGCTGCTGCCGCCGCTGCTGTTCGCCATGTTCGTGATCGTGCCGCCGCAGAGCTATTACGAGATTGTCGAGGCCCTCGGCCGGCTGGCGCCGCAGGCCGACGCCTATCGCAACGCCTTCACCGCCGACTTCTGGGTTCGCTACGCCACGGCTTCGGGGAACTGGTGCGACGCCGACGGCTGCCTGATCACCCCGACCTGGAACCATATGTGGTTCGTGGCCTATCTGCTGGTCTACAGCCTGATCCTCGCTGGCCTGCTGGCGCTCACCTTCGGGCGGCTGCGCGGCCTCGGCGACCTGCTGGAGCGCGGCCTGAAGGGCTGGGGCCTGCTGATCTGGCCCATCGTCTTTCTGGCTGTGATCCGCTGGGATCTGGCCCTCCGGTTCGAGATCACCCACGATCTGGTCAACGACTGGTACAACCACGCCCTGTCGTTCAGCGCCTTCCTGTTCGGCTTCCTGACGGCCCGGTCCGAGGCCCTGCGCGAGGGCTTCATCCGCCTGCGCTGGCCGGCGCTGATCCTCGGCCTCGTCGCCTGGGCCGCCTGGGCCGGCTACGCTTGGGAATACCGCGCCGAGGACGCCCTGCCCGCCGACGCCCTGCGCCGGGTCATGCGGATCGTCTATGCGGCGGACCAATGGGCCTTCATCGTCGCCATCCTCGGCTTCGGTGCGAAACACCTGAACCGCGGCGGTCCCGTGCTGCGCTATCTAACAGTCGGGGTCTTCCCCTTCTACATCGTGCACCAGACGGTCATCGTCGTCGTCGGCCACCATCTGGCGCAGTTGCATCTGCCGCTGGCCGCGGAGGCGGGCATCCTGATCGCCGCCACCTTCGCCGCCTGCTTCCTCGCCTATGAACTCGCGCGCCGGCTGGGTTGGGCGGGCCTGCTGCTGGGCGTCCGCCCTCAGGCCGCGAACCGCCCGCCCCGCGCCGCATAGGCCTGGGTGCCGCGGGTGAAGATGGCGTCGGTCGGCAGGATGGCGTCTATGGCGATGTCCGCCGCGCCCTTCAGCCGCTCATAGATCGGGCCGAAATCCTGCAGCGTCTCGCGCTTCAGTTGTTCGATCGAGTCGATGACGAAATAGACCTGCTGGAAGTCGTCGATCCGGTAGAGGGTGCGCATCACCCGCTCGAGGTCGAATCCGAGGCGGTTGGGGGACGGATCCTCCTGCGAAAAGACGCTCTCTGTCGCCGAGGAAACGATCCCCGCCCCGTAGATGCGCAGGCCATCGGTGTCCTGCATCAGCCCGAACTCGACCGTGTACCAGTAGAGCCGGGCCAGGTTCTGCAGCACGCCCAGCGAGGCCGCGCGCTGCCCGCCCTTGCCGTAGGCCTCCATATAGGCGGCGAAATCGGGGTCAGTGAGCATCGGCACATGGCCGAAGACATCGTGGAAGATGTCCGGCTCCTGCAGATAGTCCAGCTGGTCCGGCTTGCGGATGAACTGGCCGGACGGAAAGCGGCGGTTGGCGAGGTGGTCGAAAAAGACCTCGTCCGGCACCAGTCCCGGCACGCAGACCACGGTCCAGCCGGTCAGGGCCTGCAGCTTGGGGTTCATCACCGCGAAATCGGGAATGCCGCCCGTGTTGAGGTCCAGCGCCGTCAGCCCCTTGAGAAAGACGTCGGCGGCGCGCCCGGGCAGGATCTTCATCTGACGGGCGTACAGTGTGTCCCAGGTCCGGTGCTCGACCTCGCTGTAGGCGGCCCAGTCCTGCGGAATGGTCCAGTCGGCGGCGGCGCCTTCGGGCGGCGCATCGAACACATGTTCGAAGTCGGACATGGACCTGCTCCTGCAACCTGCGGGCTCTGAAAGGCCCTTGCCGGCAATCTAGGCCGCTCGCGCGGTCCGCGCCAGCGCCGGTCTAGTGAATGGCGTGGGCCCGGGGCGCGTGGCGGCCGTTGGCGTCGACCGTGAACCAGCGGGTCTCGGCCTCCCGGGTCAGGGCTGAAAGCTCCGGGTCGTGCTCCAGCGCCGTCTCGGCCGCATAGGCGATGAAGCCGCCGTCCGGGCCGATGGCGAGCACCTGATAGAAGGGCTGGTCCGGCGCAACCTCACCCGTCTCGCCGGGCAGGCCGGCATAGGAGGCATCGATGTCGATCACCACGCCGCGAAAGGCGTCGTCGCGGTGACGGACGATCTGGCCGAGGCCGAATTTTGCGACAGTTTCCTGGGTCATGGCGCGACAATGGCTGACCCCACCTGAGCCTAATCCGCGTGACGTCGTTCATTTTCGCGACAGACACGCTTGGCGCGGACGATCACACAGTCCTAGAGTGTCCGGGACGGGCGCCGCTTCGGACCGCCCACCATGAAAGTTCGGCCCATGCCGGAGACCGACGGCGCGCCGCCACGGCGTGACGACCGGTCCCAGCCCCGCAGGTCTGACAGGCAGCGCGCCGCGAACGGCGCCGCCGGAGATCCAGGGGCGTCAGGTCGGGATGCGCCCCTGTATGGCGCGCTCGATCTCGGGACCAATAATTGCCGGTTGCTGATCGCAAAGCCGGCGCGGGACGGCTTTCGGGTCGTCGACTCCTTCAGTCGCATCGTCCGTCTGGGCGAGGGGCTGTCGCGCACGGGCCTTCTCGATGACGCCGCGATGGACCGGGCCTATGAGGCCCTGGCGCTGTGCGGTGAACGGGTCGCCAGGAAGGGGGTCGAATCCTCCCGGCTCATGGCCGTGGCCACCCAGGCCTGCCGACAGGCCGAGAACGGGCCGGCCTTCATTGAGCGGGTGCGGATCGGCACCGGCCTGAAACTGCGTATCATCGACCCCATCGAGGAGGCCCGGCTGGCCGTTCGGGGCTGTCTAAACCTGTTCGACCCTTCGGTGGAGGCGGTGCTGGTCGTTGATGTCGGCGGCGGCTCGACCGAGCTGAACTGGCTTTCCAAGCGCGGCGATTCCTTCGTGCTGGAGGGCTGGATGTCGGCGCCGGTGGGGGTCGTCACCCTGGCGGAGCGGCATCCCGAACCGGCTGGCGGCCTCGACGACTGGTACGAGGCCATGGTGGTCGACATGGGCGCCGCCATCGCGGACGCGCCGGTCGATCGGGCGCTACGCGACAAGTTCGTGAGCGGGCGCGCCCATATGGTCGGCACCTCGGGCGCCATCACCAGCCTGGCGGGCATCCACCTGGGCTTGCGCCGCTACCAGCGCAATCTGGTCGATGGCCTGTGGATGACCCGGGGCGACTGCGAGGCCGCCGCCGACACCCTGAAACGCCTCGGGGCGGAGGGACGCGCCGCCGAACCCTGTATCGGGCCCGACCGCGCCGATCTGGTGCTGGCCGGCGCCGCGATCATGGAGGCGGTGCAGCGCGCCTGGCCGTCGGAGCGCGTACGCGTCGCCGACCGCGGCCTGCGCGAGGGCCTTCTGCTGCAACAGATGCGCGAGGACAGGAAGCCGAACCGGCGTCGCCGTCGCGGCCGGTCCTAGTTGGTGACCTGAACCGGCAGGGTGATGTCACAGACCGAGAAGTCGGCGCCGCGCGAGACCCGCGTTTCGTCCACCATCGCCCGGAACCTCGGGGAGTCCGTGGCGAGCACCTGCACCGCCGGCCGTTCGCCCTCGGCGAGGTCGGCCGCGACACGCACCCGCGTCATCCGGTCGGGCTCGGCCGTGACCATCCCGTTGTCCCCGTCGCCAACACGCAGCGATCGCACGACATCGAGGCCCGACACCGTCATGCCCCAGATGGTGTAGCGCTTGTCCAGGGCCGGATAGGCCTGACGCATCAGGAAGAACTGGCTGTTCGCGGTGTCATTGCCTTCGTCGCGGGCCATGCCGGCCACGCCGGGGCAATACAGGCCCCAGCCGTGCACCTTGCCGTCGCCGGTGAGGGCGAAGGCGGCGTCGGGCTGGGTCTGGATCGGCAGGGAATGGAAGAAACCGATACGCGCTCCAGCCGGCTCGGCCACGGCGGCGAACGGCATGGTCGTGTCGCGTCGGAAGGTGAACTCGCCCTTCAGGTCGGGATAGGGGCTCTGGCCCTCGCCATTGCCCAGCGGATCGCCGGTCTGGGCCATGAACCAGTCGATGACCCGATGCCAGGGCACATTGTCGTAGAAGCCCCGGCGCGCCAGCAGCTTGATCCGCTCGACATGAAGCGGGGCGACCTCGGGCGTCAGTTCCACCAGAATGCGGCCGCGCGTCGTATCAATGACCAGCAGATTCTCGGCAGGCACCATGCGCCACTCGGGCAGTTCGACCGTCGTCGCGGCCGTAGGGGCCGGCGGCGGCGGACCGCCGACATCCTGGGCGAACGCTGGCGTTGCGATCAGGGCGACCACGGCCGTGAGGCCGGCGATGGCTTTCATTGCATTATCCCCCGGTGACTTCGGCGATCGGCTGAACGTCGCAAACGGTGAAACGCGCGCCACGCTCGGCCCGCACCTGCTCCACCATCGCGGTGAAGGCGGGGCTGGCGGGTGGTCGCACACGGACGACCGGACGCTGCGCTGCCGGCAGGGCGGCGGCGGTGCGAGCGCGGGTCATCAGATCCGGATCGACGACCTGTCCATTGGCCGCCTCGGATCCCGGTTTCAACGCCCGCACTACGTCGAGCCCGGCCACGACCCGACCGAAGGGCGTGTACAGACCGTTCAGACCCTCATTGGTCCCGGTCATGATGAAGAACTGGCTGTTGGCGCTGTGCGGATCCTGACCGCGCGCCATGCCCAGGACGCCGGGACAGAACAGGGCCTGGGCCGCGGTCTTGAAGTCGGCCGTGACCATCATCTGGGCGTCCGGCTGGGTGAAGACCGGCATGGATCCGACAAAACCCAGCAGACCGGCCTGACCCGTAGCGACACTGACGAAACCGAGGTCGCGCCCCCGGCGGAACTGAAACTCCCCTTCGAGGTCCGGCAGATCACTGCTGCCCTCTCCGGTGCCCAGGGGGTCGCCGGTCTGGGCCATGAAGTCCGTGAGCACACGGTGAAATTTCAGCCCGTCAAAGAAGCCCTGGTCGGACAGCGTGCGGATACGCTCGACCGACAGGGGCGCCATGCGCGGTTCCAGCTCGATCAGGATGCGGCCCTTCGCCGTGTCGATGATCAGCAGGTTCTCGGGCGCGATGGTGCGCCACTCGGGGGCCGCCGTCTGGGCGGCGACCGGGCCGGACGCGGCGAGTAGCGCCATGGAAAGCGCGCCGGCGATTGCGATCTTGAAGCTCATTCTAACCCTTGACCTTGGCCCGCACCATTTCAGCGACGGCGGGGCTGACGAAACTGTCGATCGCGCCGTCCAGGCGGGCGATCTCCTTGACCAGACGCGAGGCGATGGCCTGGTGCCGCGGATCGGCCATCAGGAAGACCGTCTCGATGTCGGCATTGAGGCGCTGGTTCATCGCCGTCATCTGGAATTCGTATTCGAAGTCGGCAACCGCGCGCAGACCGCGCACGATGATGCCGGCGTCCAGTTCCTCGGCGAAATGCATCAGGAGGCTGGAGAATGGCCGGACCTCGACCCGGTCGCCCAGATGGGCCACCTCGGCGCGGACCATGGCCACCCGCTGGTCCGTGGCGAACATCGGGCCCTTCTCGTCATTGCGAGCCACGCCGATGACCAGACGGTCGACCAGCTTCACCGCACGGCCAATGATGTCCATATGCCCGTTGGTGACGGGATCGAATGTGCCCGGATACAGGCCGATGCGCATCGCTTTCCTCCCCGCGTCCCAAAGGGTTTAGCAGGCGCCAAACCGCTGGCCTAGAGTGACTGGACCGGGTTCGAGGCCCATGCGTCCTGAAGGCGCCCGATCACGCCGGATGGCGTCTTGAAGACACGATCGCCGATAGACGCGATGGCGCAGGCCGGCGTGGCGCTGTTGCACAGGAAGGCGGCGTCGAACCGGGCGAGATCGTCGGCAAGGACCCGCTCCGTGCGGCCCGTCAGCCCGACACAGGCAAGGCCGCGCTGCACCAGCGCCTGCGCCACCCCGGCCAACATCGGCGCCTGCGGCCAGATGATGTCGTCGCCGCTGACGAATCCGATGTTCCAGAGACTGCCCTCCGAGACCCTTCCCCCTTCGTCCACGAACAGGGCGTCGTCGAAGCCGGCGGCGCGGGCGACGCGACGGGCCCGGATCAGGCCGAAGGTGGCGACGTGCTTCAGGTGCGGCGCTTCGCGGCCATAGGTCTGGAGTTGCAGGCGCGGCGAGTCGGAGAAGGGCGGAGGCGGCGGCGACAGGGCGATCATCACCCTCGGCGCACCGTGCCAGTCCGGCGTCCGGGGGCTGATGTCCGGCGAGAACAGGCTGACCCGCAACCAGCAGGCGTCGCGGCCCGCCACAGCCTTGCACATCAGGCCACGCAACCGATCCGCGCCGACCGGTTCGCCGAACAGTTCGACAGCCTCGGCTTCGAGCCGGGCCAGATGCAGGTCGAGCCCCCGCACGCCGCCCTGCTCCACCCGGAAAGAGGTGTAGCCGCCATAGTTGACCAGGGCGACGTGGGCGAGATCCTCCGCCGTGGCGGGTTGACCATCAACGTGCAGCTCAAGCGCAGCGGACATGATAACCCCGCTCATCCCGGCGAAAGCCGGGACCCAGTGCTTTGGGCGTTCCGGTGTCGCTGTTTCCCGCTGACATCAATCCCATCCAGCCTGCCTTGCAAAAGAACTGGGTCCCGGCTTTCGCCGGGATGAGCGGATCAGGTTTCAGCTTTCGGTGTCCGCCCCGTCCGGCGCATCACCCTCGACCGCATCCTCATCGCCGCCGCCGCTGTCGGGCAGACGCTCGACGGAGACGACCTTCTCGCCGTCGGCGGTGCGGAAGATGGTGACGCCCTGGCTGGACCGGCCGACAATGCGGACCTGATCGACCGGGGTGCGGATCATCTGGCCGCCCGAGGTGACCAGCAGCAGTTCGTCTCCGTCCTCGATCGGGAAGGAGGCGGTCAGACGGTTGCCCGCCCGCCCGCCC